>Ga0255767_1000003_pt1 | contig 477112 bp, 435 predicted proteins | sample 071ome_24_FD_179967 | JGI IMG/M metagenome (GOLD analysis project Ga0255767, IMG submission 179967) | Coastal salt marsh microbial communities from the Groves Creek Marsh, Skidaway Island, Georgia - 071402CT metaG (version 2) | ecosystem: Environmental > Aquatic > Marine > Intertidal zone >...
ATCTCAGGATATGGATAAGTTCAGACTGCGAGGATTGTAAGGAAGCAGCCTACACGTGCAGTACCCATTCCCCGCCAAGCCGGCTGGCAGGCTACCCTCACTATCCAAGCCCCAATGAGGTTTTCTTGCTGATGAATTGCCGGACTCCTGTCGCTCCTGGCCGGACGTCCCACGCTACTTCTGAATCCCGGTCTCCCCATTTTACCCCAGGAACACCATGAAAGGGACCCCCAACACTTCCTCCGCCGTGCTGGCCACCATGGATGGTAATCAGGCTGCTGCCCATATCGCCTATCGCGCAAGCGAAGTCATCGCCATCTATCCAATCACTCCAGCTTCTCCCATGGGAGAATTGGCTGACCTTTGGAGCGCCCAAGACCAGCGCAATATCTGGGGTACGACGCCGCGCGTAGTCGAATTGCAAGCAGAAGGTGGTGCGGCTGGTACCGTTCATGGTGCGCTTCAAAGTGGTGCGCTGACAACGACGTTTACGGCCAGTCAGGGTCTCCGACTGATGATTCCCAACATGTACAAGATTGCTGGAGAACTGACTCCGGCCGTTTTTCACATCGCGGCCCGGAGGCCCCATGCCGTCAGCCGCAGTTCCAAAAGGTCTTCCTCCAGGAGGATTGAAGCGTTCTCCCGGTTGATCAGGATACTGCCTATTCATCAACCCGGCGTCGACACCAAGGCACCGGGTTGGCGTTGTCCTTCACGTGTCTTCTTCCTCCTTTTGGAGCACCGTCATGAAACTGAATACACATTACCTCGGCCTGGACCTTTCCTCCCCAATCGTCCCCTCAGCCTCGCCGCTCTCGGAAAGTCTGGATTCAATCCGGGCCATGGAAGATTATGGGGCGGGTGCAGTAGTCTTGTATTCCCTGTTTGAAGAGCAGATCGAACATGAAAGCCATGAGTTGGACCATTATTTGACGGCTGCTACGGACAGTTTCGCGGAAAGTCTGAATTTCTTCCCGGACATGAACACGCATCAGACTGGACCAGACAGGTATCTGGAACACATTCGTAAAGCTCGCTCTGCGGTAGATATCCCCATCATTGCCAGTTTGAATGGCGCCTCACCTGGTGGATGGACCAATCACGCAAGACTGATGGAAGAAGCTGGCGCCTCGGCAATCGAACTGAATCTGTATTTCATTCCTACAGATCCTGATGTAAGCGGAGAGCAGGTGGAAAAACGGTACCTCGCGATCGTCACATTGGTGCGGGAAGCAGTCACTATTCCCGTTTCCGTCAAAATCAGTCCCTACTTCTCGTCAACGGCCCATTTTGCGAATGAGTTATGTAAGGTGGGCGCCTCCGGACTGGTGCTGTTCAATCGATTCTATCAGCCTGACCTTGATATCTATCAATTGGAGGTCGTTCCCAGTCTTGAATTGTCCTCTCCGGCAGAACTGCGCCTGCCGTTGCGCTGGATTGCCATGCTCTATGATCGGATTCCTGCTGACCTCGCCCTGACAAGTGGTGTACATACCTACCAGGACGTCATCAAAGGGCTCATGGCCGGCGCTTCGGTTACCATGATGGCTTCGGAACTGCTGAAACGCGGCATATCCCGCATTCAGGACATATTGGAGGTCATGCACATCTGGTTGGAAGAAAACGGATACGAGTCAGTCGAGCAGATGCAAGGAAGTATGAGTCAGGTCCACGTCGCGGACCCATCTGCTTTCGAGAGAGCCAATTACATGCGTGTGCTCAAATCCTGGAGAGACGATCCAACGGGCATCGCCTTGTAATCTGGCAATCTTCGCCCTCAATCTGACATCACGTAGCACGCGGGAGCGCCCGCGTGCGTGTCCGAGTCTTCCCCACGCTTGCCCGTCGCTACGTACGGTCCTACTTTGGGTCCCTCCCGTTAGCGCCCGATCTTTGGCGCACTCGAGAAAACGCCAAGACCTTCGTTCCAACTCAGATGCAATTCCATATGCGCCTACCTCTTCGGGGCCTCCTTTTGATCCTGTCCATACTTTTTGTGTGGCAGTCCCCGGCCGCAGCACAACATGGCAGGCAGCCCGTAACCGCCGAAAACGGGATGGTCGTTTCAACCCAATATCTCGCCTCTGAAGTAGGACGGGATATTCTTCAGCAAGGTGGAAATGCGGTCGACGCAGCCATTGCAACGGCTTTTGCCCTAGCCGTGGTGCATCCGGCAGCTGGCAATATTGGAGGAGGTGGATTCCTTGTGTATCACGGAGCCGATGGTCACATCACCGCTTTCAACTTTCGGGAGAAAGCTCCGTTGGGAGCAACGGAAACGATGATGCTGGATGAAGATGGGTCCATCTCCTCTGCCAATCGTCACTACAATCTCCTATCTACCGGGGTCCCCGGTACTGTTGCCGGTCTGTACAAGGCACATGAAAGCCTGGGCACCCTGCCTTGGTCACTACTGGTTCAGCCTGCTGTTCGACTGGCAGAGGAAGGATTTCCGTTCACTCGCAATCTCTCCAGCTTCCAGGAGCGGCTTTTAGAGCGGGTCCAGGATGACCCGATTTATCAGTCATCCGTAGATGCCTTCTTGAAAGCCGATGGCACCAAGCATCGGGCGGGTGAGTTGCTGATTCAAAAGGATCTCGCGGAGACACTGGGAAGGATCCGTGACGAGGGCCATGATGGATTCTACAGCGGTGAGACAGCGCGTCTGATTGCCGATTTCATGTCCGAGTGGGGTGGCCTGATCACGGAAGATGATCTCGCTGCCTACCAAGCAGTTGAACAGGCTCCCATTCACGGCACCTATCGTGGCAATGACATTTACTCGATGAGCCCTCCCTCCTCCGGTGGCATTGCCCTTGTGACCATGCTCAATATCCTGGAGGCGTATGATCTGGCTGCCCTGGGACACAACTCGGCGGACTATCTACATCTGCTGACCGAGGCCATGCGACGCGCCTATGCGGACCGCGCGGAATTCGTAGGAGACCCTGCCTTCAATGCGGACATGCCGGTCGACTGGCTGATATCCAAGGAGCACGCGGCCAATCTTCGCGAGACCATTTCACAGGACACTAAGTCTGAGAGCGACTCCAGCGCTTTTAATGGTCTCTATCCGTTCGAGAGTGAAGAGACCACCCACTTTTCCGTAGTCGATCAGAGTGGAAACATGGTGTCCATGACCTACACCCTGGAATTTGGTTATGGTAATTCTATCGTGGTAGATGGCGCAGGTTTTCTGTTGAACAATGAGATGGGCGACTTCAACCCCAAGCCCGGCTATACCGATCGGAATGGCAATATTGGAACCGCACCTAACCGGGTAGCGCCTCAAAAGCGCATGCTTTCTTCCATGACGCCTTCCATCGTGGCGCGGGACGGCAAGCCACTTCTCGCAATCGGTACTCCCGGCGGGCGAACCATTATCAATACGGTCCTGCAGGTTATCCTGAATGTCATCGACCACAATATGAATGTGGCCGAAGCCGTCGAGGCACCCCGTATCCACCACCAATGGCTACCTGATCGCGCATCGTTTGAACGCGGGTACTTCTCTCAGGACACCATCAACCGCTACAAACAACGCGGCCACGATGTGGTCCTTCGTAGCAGTCAGGGGCGGGCAATGGGCATCATGATTGATCATGAGAATGAGCTCATTCACGGAGCGGCCGATTCCCGAAGCTACAAGGGACGGGCGGTCGGATATTAAATGGAAGCTCGCACCAAACGGACCGATATCATGGAGGTAGCCAATCCCGATCGACTTGAGTCCTACCTCGACGACATGCGCCTACTCGATCCTGACTATGAGTTGCCTCTGATCGACTTCTGGAATCCTGCCATTGTGGACCAGATGCGTAATGTTGTGCTTGTACGAGATGAACCCATGTGTTTGCGTGGAGAAATCGGACCCTTTACCGTGCTCTATTCAAGGGGACGCTCCATCCCGGTGCAGCTTGAGATCAAGGACACAGCCAGCGGTCGTCGATTACGGCAGGATGGCGAAGACCGTGCACCCATCCTGGGCCTTCTTATGCAGCGCTGGAAAAACGAAAACACGTGAGATCATGGATGTCGTCCAATTCCTCTTTGCCGTCGTAAACCTGCTGCTCGCCCTGGTTGTGCTCCTCGGCGGTCGCCTCATATTCGATCGCCTCACCAAACTGAGGGAAGACGTTGAAGCCCTGAAACACCGTTCTCCGGACGAAACGAAGCATGAGGAAACGGCTTCTTCCATGCATTGGAAGGAGTAATCCGGTTCATGCAAGTGCCCGGGTTACCAGGGTCTGCAGGCTGTCCAGCTCCTCTCGACTGAAGCGGGAGCGATGGCGGGCCAAGAATCGTACGGCAGCGGTGATCGCTGCCCTCAGCTTGGGGTCCGCCATGTGCATGGTTGTGTTTCGACTCGCCTTTTGGATGATGGCTTCGAACAGCACGTCACTGGTAAAGGTGTGCCCTCGGGCGAGATTGTATATCCGCTCCGATTCGACAATCGCATCAACCATTTCCTGATTTTCCCCTCCAAATATCATTTGCACAGCGACCGCTCCGGATAGCAGCATCTGGATATACTCCTGCATGCCATCAGATCGGACTCAAATGTGCTCGGAATTGGAGTGAACGATTAACTGACCTCGTTTCTGGCGGATTGCCGAGACCTCAATACCGTGATAAACACAGAATACGTAGCGCGCAGCTTCCCGAACATGATGTCGGTAGGCACCTGAGCGAGGTCGGGCTTCGGCCTGAAACAGGTGGCTGAGCGTCGGTGGATTCGTGGCTTTGAGGGGATCCGTTTCGTCATGCTTACTCATGAATCGTCCCCAAGACGACCAATGTGAACGCGGGATCCAGGGTATTCCACTACGAGATATTCGTATCAGACTCCCTAATGTCCGATATCGACGTTTTTCAGGACGATTTTAAGCGTGCTCGAAGCGCCTTGATGTCACCCGGCTCTCCGATAATGGTGATACGATCGCCGTCCCGGAATTCGGTCGAGCCATGCGGGAATTCCACATCACCATCTCGCTGTACCAAGGCAACAAGGCACGATCCCGGCAAGTCGAGATCTTTGAGCTGCTGATTGATCCAATCACGAGCCTCGTTTTCCGAAACTCGTACCGTAATCGAGTGGTCATTTCGGAGAAGAACCTCTTTGAGCTCCTGTTCACCACGTGCTTCAAGCCACTCTGATTCAAAGCTCTCTTCGTCCACCCTTCCGGCTATTTGCGCCAGGATTCGGAGATGTTGCCCAGGTTTTCCTTCTGGACTCACGAGGAAAAACAGCGTGCGGACTTCTTTGTCCTCTTCCATCTCATCCGTATTCGGATCATCCCCGGGTACAAACACGGTTTCGAGAGCCCGAACCAACACCAATTCGCTCTGCTCAATGGCATCCGAGCGGAAATGTGGTAACGCCACTCCGTGAGTTACAGGGGTCGCTCCGAGTCGAGTCCCCTCGAGGATCTTCTCGAGGATGTCCGTTTCGGTCGTTGGCAGCCTTCGAGAAAGCTTCTCAGCCACCTTGCCCACCACCTGCTCAAAGTTGTGAGGCGTCTTCAGATCAAGCACGAAAGATCGGGCTACGATCTCTTCATACGGATCTTCTCCCCGCAAGCCTTTCTCCTTCAGGATTCCGCGAAACTCGGTATCGAGCCCTTCGAATCTTCGCTGGCCAAGACGGGAGAACCAATGATAAATGGCACCATCGCGGCGAACCTTGCCATCCGCATAGAATCGATACCACGCTACACACACCAGCACAATGGCCACGGTGAACAAGATGGCCATGGCACCCATGTACACAATCAGGGCACCGCTGGTCACAATCCCGAACACTTGAATCCAGGGATACATGGGCGATCGGTAACCGGGATCATAGGACTGGATCCGGCTCTCCCGCATGACGACAACCGCCAGGTTCAAAAAGATGAAGATCAAAAGCTGAAAAGCGGAAGCCAGCTTGGCAATACCCTCTGCATCCAGCGCGATGATGAACAGGATCATGACGCCGCCCGAGACCAATATGGACACAACCGGCGTGTTGAATCGGCCCAGCTTTGCGAATACAGACGGAAGCAGCCTGTCACGAGCCATCGCAAGCGGATAACGAGAGGCAGACATTAGGCCTGCATTTCCGGTTGACGCAAATGCTGCCAACGCAGCAATTACAATCAACATCAGCCCCCACTGGCCTGGCAGCCAACTGAAGAATTGCTCGGCCGATGTTGCTACCGGAGTGAGATCTGAACTCAGATCCTCGAATTCGAGAACCGAAACCATAATGAATACGCCCGCGACGTAGATAAACGTCGTTACGGAAAGCGATAGAATCATCCCGAGCGGGATATTTCGGTCCGGGTTTTTGACCTCTTCGGCAATACTGGCAACCTTGGTCAATCCCGCATAAGAGACAAATACAAAGCCTACCGTTGATAAGAGGCCTGCAACCCCAAAGGGCAGAAACGGGGTCTGCCTCGCCATGGTCGTCGAAGTAGGCTGCTCAAGGCCGACAAACATTAATCCCTGGATGGTAAAGAACGCCAGTACGACCAGCAGAATGGTCACCAGGATGCGCTGAAGGGCTGTAGTCTCTTTTGCGCCCACAATGTTGATGACCACGAAGACAGCCGTGAGGGAGACGGCGACGGTCTTGATCGGCAAATCGATAAAAAAGGCCGCATAGGCCCCGATTCCGATAAGCGCAAAAGCTGTTTTGAGTGTCAGCGCGAAATAGGTCCCCAGCCCTCCAATGGTCCCCGCCATCGGGCCTAGGCTACGGTCGAGGAAAAAATAGGCACCACCGGCCCTGGGCAAGGCCGTTGCCAATTCGCTCGCGCTGAACATCGCAGGCAGAATCAATACGCCGGCTACCAGATAAGCCAAGGCCACAGAGGGGCCCGATTGAGCAGCCGCAAGACCAGGAAGCAAAAAGAACCCGGAGCTGAACATGGCGCCCGTACTGACCGCGAAAACGTCGAACAGTCCGAGTTCCTTTTTCAGGCGCCGGTGGGTGGATGGAGTGGCCATCGGCGTCGACAGGAATAGTTCGTGAGTGTACCTGTCCCTTCAGGGGAGGTGTGGGAACGCAAGGGATACCCGATAATCTGACCAATGTTCTCTACTTCCGCCTAGCGGGTTGTTACCCGGGACCTTCAGCTCGCTGGGCGAAAGTCAGTATGCCGCGAATCATGGCCGAGGAGAAGCCACGATGCTTTCCTGACCCGAGACCGTTTCCTAATCGACCACTTGAATGGGACGCGCAATGGAAGCGGATTTGTGCTGCACTCGGACGATATACGTGCCTGCAGCAGTACCAGCGTTCAATTCGAATGGCAACTCATGCTGTCCAGTCTGAAGTATGCCCATGTCACGGGATGCCACTGGACGCCCCAGCAGATCCACAACCGAAATCACTACCGGCCCCGGCTCGTTCAGGGAAATGACCACCCGCGCCTGACTACCATGTAACGGATTCGGATAAACACTTTCCAGAGTGACCTGATGGGGAATTGAAACGGCCTCTTCTGTACTCGTCGACAACTGAGCGTTGAACGCATTGAGCACGGGGTATGCGCCATTGAAAAGCTGATCTACTTCACCCTGACCCATGCCAAACCAGTCACGCAGCAGGCTTCCATAAACCGAACGGAAATCGATACCTGCAATCATGTTGCGCGCAGGGTCGAGGTTTTTCAGATCTGGAGCATCGCCCAACAATCCACCGGCAAGATGCTGTCCGAAGATGAACATGGGTGCCGATGTACCATGATCTGTTCCGGAGGAGCCGTTTTGAAATACGCGACGACCGAACTCCGAAAACGTGACGCCCGTTACGCGATCCAGTAAATCATCCGCCCGCAAATCCTCCACAAAAGCGGAAATAGCGTTTCCAAGGCGGCTAAGCAGTGTGTTGTGCGAGCCCGCTTGATAAGCGTGCGTGTCAAACCCACCAATACTGACATGGTAGATTCGTGCCCCAAGCCCACCACGGATCAGACGTGCAACGGTTGCCAAGTCACTGCCAAGCGTACTCCCTCCGCTGTAAGAAGCCTGATTGCGCCCGATGTCGAATGCATCCTTGATTGCCTGTGCATAAACAAATGAATCATTGGACACCCGGCGAACGAATGAAATTTCATCCCCTTGAATGGAGTCCGGCACATCAGCTTCATCGAAAAGCTGACCGGAACGGGCTAGCCGGTCCAATAAGCGCTGATTCGGGAGCGTCACGCCCAGCGATTGACCGTGGCCGGCAAACAGCAAAGGTGTGGACGAACCAATCTGTAGAGCGATTGGATGATCTGGTGGGTTGTCAGCGTAGGATGGATACTCTTTCTCAAGAAAGCGACCGGACCAACCTGTGCCTTCCATATCAGACGCATCTCGACCCGAGAGCCACACGTCGGTTGACGTGAAATGAGACAGATCCGGTGAGGCATAACCAACATTCTGAACGACCTCGAGGAGCCCGTCCTGGTACAGCGGTGCAAGACGTGCCAATGCCGGATGGAGCGCTGTGTCGCTGGTCAGCGCAACCGCGTCCTGCGGTGCAATAGCGATGCCCGGGCGGGCGTTGTAATAGATATCGTTCGAGATTGGAATGACAGTATTGAGCCCGTCATTCCCGCCAGAGAGCTGGATGACCACCAAGATGCGATCCGAAGCCGAACTTGCCAATGCCCGTAGCAGCGGATTGGCCATCGTAGCTTGTACCGTCCTTCCATTCAATCCCAACGAAACGGCAGCACCGGACACAGCCATCCCGCGCAAGAACTGCCTGCGCGTCCACGTGGCGTGCGCTTTTTCGTGCAGCGCCCCGTCCTCCAGTCTGGATCCGTGATGCGTGCACATATTAGGCTAATTGATATTCGGGATACTTGGAAAGCGTCACGATGAAATTGCGAATCATGATGGATGCATGATGAGAGCCCGGATCCCATTCATACCATGGGACAGTTCCCAGAAACTGCTTGACCAGGTTGATGCGTTCTGCAGGTCCGTCCAGCAAATCCTGAGGTAACGGCTGACCGACCAGATCGCCCGCAAATGGCTGATCAATCTCGGGTACCTCGACCAGTGACAGAGGAATAGCGAACAGCGCCTCGGCCAGGTTCAATGCCAGCGAAATGGCAGGATGATCCGAAGCATCATCCGTGTACTTCTCCATGATCGCATTGTAGTCGACGCCCAGAACGGACGAATTCAGGCTGGAGTCTGCAGAAGCAAAGTTGGTGTCGACCGAGCTCCATCTCCTGGGCAGCGTATCTGTTGACAACCAGGCATGGTGTCCGGGCCAACCGGCCACGTTTGGGGGAGACAGCAAATCCTGTCCGAGATTGCGAAGGCCGGCGTAGATAAGAGAGAAATTATCTTGTGAGGGTGCGCCTTTGAACGCAGACACGTCCAAGAGCATCAGCTCGGTCGGGCTCTTGATTCGAACACCCTCGCAGTGCGGCTCGAAAAATGCCTCAGACGCGAACAGGTCTACAAGAGTTGGCCCAATCTGGAAATCGTGAGCCAGAAGACGTTGGGCAAGATCTTCAACGAGAATGGAATCTGGCTCGTTATAGACAAATTCTGCTATGAGCTTCGACGCAATGAAATGAGCAACCTGATAGGAGCGCTCCTGGAAAATCAGATCAATCAGATCGTTTTCATCCCAGTAACCCGAGACATCAAAAATTTTCTTGAATCCGGCGTCATACGCCCAGGATGCCTTGAACGCATCCCATGTTGACCGGACGTCCATCCTCCAGCCCGTCAATGCACGCGCGGCTTCTACAATATCCTCTTGCGAATAGTTTGGCGTGCCATCCGGACCAATGGGGCCCATGGTGAACAATTCCAGCAATTCGCGGGCAAAATTCTCGTTGGGGGCATCGTCACGATTGAAGCGACCATCCAAGTAGTACAGCATGGAGCCATCACGCACAAACCCGCGCGTCACAGCCTTTAAATCCCCCAGTGCCCCCAGGGTCAGTCTCTGCACATACCGGTATGCCAGCGTGCCGTACCGGTACTTCCGAACATCCGTGACGAAATGATTGTGCCAGAACAACGTCATGCGCGAGCGCATGGTACCACGCATCAGGTCCTGCAGAAGTATCTCACGCACTTCCCGCACGTAGTACCCGTTTGCCTCATTGAAGGCAGCCACCTCCTCTTGACTCGCCCCTGTTGGCGGGTAGAGCCTGTACAGCCAAGACGGAGACGGATACAGTGCCGATGAGAGCGGTTCCGACACCCATTCCTCAACAACTTCGCGCGCGAGTCGGCCCGTTGCTGCGGCAACTTTATCGGGGTCTGCACTCACACAAGCCCTGCGCAGCAAATGCGCAGCCTGACGTCGCGAAAGTGGTGTTTGAAGATCCCTGAGCATGAAATGGTCTACCAGTATACCCAGAAAATGTTCCGATCTCAATCAAGAAAAGCTGCCATCAATTCGCGTCAGCTGTCCAGGAAAATCATGTGTACCGGGAGCGGGGCTCGAACCCGCACGGGAGTTACCTCCCAACGGATTTTAAGTCCGTTGCGTCTACCAATTCCGCCATCCCGGCATACGCTAAAGATACTTCGTTCCTCTTGAGAGTCCCGGCAGTTCATGTCAAGAATCGGGCAAACGATATCGTGCCCCACCAGAACGTGGAGGGATGGGTGGACTTATGGCCGCTAGCACGACCCGTCGCGGTGTATATTCTTCCATGCAGATCAACCCTCAGATAGTTTCCATCCTGGACAGGCTTGCTCTCCAAGCGGCATCCATGTCCTACACCCCGTACTCGGGCAAGGCCGAAGGCGTGGTCGTTTTACTGGAAGATGGCGCGGTAGTAAACGGATGCCGCGTCGAGAACGCTTCCTTTCAACTGAGCGTTTCGGCACTTATCAATGCATGGTCCACCTTGCATGCAGCAGGGCGGGTCGATGTTGCGGCAATCGCTCAAAACAGACCATACACGGAGGGCGAAAAGGCCTGGTTGCAGGCCATGAATGAGTTCGAGTGGCTTTTCCCCACACCTACCCTGGCTGTGCTGAGTGACGATCTGCCTGAACCTTCGGAAACCCTGCTGCCCTTGTTGGACCAGGACATGGATTCCGCTGCTTCGGGTATTGCTCTCGCCCGCGACATCGCCGGCCTGGCCCACACTCCCCAGTCGAATTTCCCGGTTGGCTGCGTGGTGCGCACAGCAGATGGCCACGTAGTACCTGGCGTAAACGTGGAACACGAGGACTGGACGAACATCCTCTGCGCCGAACGAAATGCCCTCTCTACCCTGATTGCTTACGGCTTTGGGCCAGCGTCAGAGATATGGGTAGCCTGTATCAAAGAGCCTGGGGGCACGCCTTGTGGAGCGTGCCGGCAGGTTATAGCGGAATTGGCCCCCGATGCCACCGTCTGGATTGACATGGGAGACGCGGCACCTCGATCGATAAGCGTGCCCGAGCTCCTTCCGGGCGCATTCACCGGTGCCGGGTTGCGTCCATGACCTCCGATCAAAACCTGATTTGGAACCTCCCCTCCAGCCTCCGGTTTTGATGGCCCTTTCCACTCGGCCGCTCATCTCATGCTAACCCAGATTGTCGTTTTCATCCTCGGCTTGGGCATCTTGTATCTGGGTGCGGACTGGCTGATCGATGGCGCGTCTGAGGTAGCCCGAAAGTTTGGTATCAGACCGCTCATCATCGGGCTGACGATTGTTGCGCTGGGTACCTCCCTTCCCGAGTTCTTACTCAACCTGTTTGCCGTAGCGGCGGAAGAGGACGGACTCGCCATCGGCAATATCATCGGATCCAATATTGCCAACATCGCACTGATCCTCGGAGTCAGTTCCCTGTTGATGCCATTGACCTTTGATGGCAGTGCCCTAAAAAAGGAATACCCCATCATGCTGGCGGTAACAGGGCTGTTCTACATGCTGGCGCTCGATGGCCATATCGAGCGAACCGATGGAATCATCCTCGTTTCAGGTCTTGTCGCCTTTCTGGTGTTTGTGATCAAAGATTCCTCGGGCTCGTCTTCTGAATCAAACACGGTCACGGCACCACCACCCCAAGATGACGCCTTGTTCGTACCACATTCTGGATTGATGAAGTGGCTTCACGACGACAAAACAGGACCCTTCATGCGTGTTCTGCTGATCGTGGCAGGAATGGCAGCGTTGGCCATTGGCGCTCGCTTGATGGTTGAGGCTGCAGTTTCCATGGCCACGATGATGAATATCTCTCCCGTAATCGTGGGTTTGACGATCGTAGCCATAGGTACCAGTCTGCCTGAGTTGGCCGCCAGTCTTATGGCGTCTGCCAAGGAAGAGTCGGATTTGTCGGTGGGCAATATCCTGGGCAGCAACCTCCTGAATATTCTTTTCGTAATTGGCGTGGTTGCCATAATCCAACCCATGGAAGTGGAAGATGAGACGTTGGGAATACACATGCCAATCATGATCGGCTTTTCTATGCTGCTCTACCCTCTTGCACGCCGTCACCATCGCCTGGCGCGTCCTGGCGGACTGCTTCTGTTGGCGGGCTTTGTGGGTTACATGGTATTTCTGGCCCTGCCGTATCTGTAGTAGATTTTTTCGCTTTCCTCGACACCCTGAACGTTGGATCTTTCGCTCGGATCATCTCCTTGGCTGTTCGCACTGACCGTCCTGGTTACGGGCGCTGTTGCATTCTGGAGTTATCGCACAACGATTCCCCAATTGGATGTCCCTCGGCGGCTCGTCTTGGGCACGCTTCGCTTCCTGACGCTGTGCATCATTCTTTTCTTTGTGTTTGAGCCGATTTTGCAAAGATCTCGAACCACAACTCAGGACCCCCTCGTAGCGGTTCTTGTGGATCAATCTGAAAGCATGCTGCTCGCTGATTCCCTGCTCGGTGAAGAGGGAGCATCAACGTCAGAACTGATCGCTGCCATTGGCCAGGCCACCAGTCAAATGGACGTCAGCCTCTTTGCCTTTGGTTCGAGTCTTTCAAGGGTTGATGCACTCGATTCCCTTTCGTTCACACTGGATCGTACGGATATATCGAGCGCACTGCGCGAGGTGGCCAACACCCTGGGTGACCAACCCCTTGCGGCAGTCGTGCTGGCCAGCGATGGTTTATACAATGCAGGCGCCAATCCCCTCCATGCGGCGGAGCGTTTTCCAGTGCCCATATTTGCTGTGGCTCATGGCGACTCCTCTACCAGACGCGACGTTCGCATTGAAGGGGTCATCACCAATGAACTGACGTATTCCGGCCTGGAAGTCCCGGTGTTGGTTCGAGTACGAAACGATGGGCATGCACCTGCCCCTTTCCAAGTGACGCTTCTCGAGAATGGAGCGGTCCTATCGAACGCTTCTGGAACACTGCCCCCGACGGGCGCAGAGGCCAGCGTGGATTTGTCGTTTGAAGCCGGAGAGGCCGGGCTGCGAGACCTTACGGTGGTGGTGACACGCTTTCAGGAGGAAGCGACCTACCGTAACAATGAATCCAGATTCCAAGTGCGCGTTCTGGACCAGAAAAAGTCCATTCTGTTGCTGGCAGGTGGACCATCACCTGATGTTGCTGCACTTTCTCGTATGGTTTTGAATGATGACACAGCCACGCTTACCGTACGAACCCAGAAGCCAAATGGAGACTGGCACGAGGGTGACTTCCCAACGTCTTTTGACGACATCGATCTGATTATTGCGATCGGATACCCGGGTGCGGCAACGGTACCGACGGAAGCTCAATCGCTGGCCGATGCGGTTGCAAACGGCGTACCTATCCTGTACGTACACGACCGATCCAGCAATACGGCGCGGCTTCAGACAAGCTTGGCTCCTCTCCTGCCTGCGGCAGTCAGCACTCCGCGCTCGACCTTCATTCCCGGGACGATTGATCAGACCTCAGCAGCCGCCTCGCATGCGGTTTTCGACATCGAAGATCGAAGGGATGACAGCCGATGGCGACGCCTGCCGCCGCTTTCACTGAGCGAGAGTGTTTGGGAGGCAGCTGCAGGAGCCACCGTTCTCGCGACATCCCGGATTCGTGGCGTGTCCTTGCCTGACCCGGTCCTTGCCGTCATGCGAAGGGGTCGCATAAAATCTGCCATTCTTACCGCCCACGGATTCTGGCGTTGGCAGATTGTCCCGGAAGACCTCGAGACGGATGCTGCTCGTTTCAACCAGGTTGTCGAGAATCTGATTCAATGGCTCTATGCAGCAGATGATGACCGCCTGGTTCGAGTGGAACCCACAGAAACGTCCTTTGCTGAAGGCGATGCCGTACTGTTGCGGGGCGAAGTGTACGATGAGGCGCTTCGGCCAATCTCAGAAGCCTCCCTCTCCATCCAGCTTACAAGTGAGCAAGGCCAGGTATTTCCCTATGAAATGCAGCCCCGCGGGAATGGACGGTATGCCCTCGACATGGGTGTTTTACCTGCAGGTTACTACGAGTATGTAGCCATTGCCCGTTTGAATGAAGCTGAATTGGGAACCGATAACGGATCGGTCACGATCGGCCGCAGGACCATCGAATACCGTCGGACACAAGCCGATTTTGACCTCATGCGTCAAATTGCTTCTCGATCCGGAGGAAGCATGCACCCGGCCGGTGATGCAGACGGGCTGGCGCAAGCTATAAGAAATAGCCCATCCTTTGAGCCCATCTCACACCTCTCGGTCGAACAGATACGGTTATGGCAACGGTATCCGTTCCTCGTAATCCTCTTGGTTTTACTGACGGCGGAGTGGTTCCTGCGGAAACGTTGGGGGATGGTATGAGCCAGCAGGTCCTGCGCTTCATTCCCTAATTTGGAGTGAACACGAATGATCGCTCATCGTATATTCGAAACCACCGCTCCGGTCATCTTTCCTCTATCAGTCAGACGGCCTAGCAGGACATCGATGACCTGCCCCCGATTACAGTCACTGACCGCCCCGGAATCGCTTCCAAGTATTGCCACTTCATGTCCCTGACCGCCACCAACGTCGAAGCGCCATCCGAAATTGAGCATGTGCTGAGTGGAGACCTCAACGAACCCCAGCAGCTTGCTACGCTCCTGATTCGGGTTCGAAGACATTTGCATCAGAATCCCGAGCTGGGGCTTCATGAATTCAATACGTCCAGGTTCATCAGAGCCGTTCTCGAAACGCATGGCCTGACGGTCGTTGGACCCCTTGCGGAAACCGGGCTTTATGTGGACATCGTTGGCGATCATCCGGGACCCATGATTGGCTACCGAGCAGACATCGACGCCCTGCCCATCCAGGATCAGAAGTCTGTGGAATACAAGTCGGTCAACCAGGGTATTGCGCATTTATGTGGCCACGATGCGCACACAGCGATGGCCATTGGCGTCGCAGTGTACCTCGACCACCATCGCGATCGCTTGCACGGCACGGCCCGCGTCTTTTTCCAACCCAATGAGGAAGGAATTCCGAGCGGGGCGCCTCTCATGATTCGCGACGGTGTCCTGGAAGGCATGTCGGCTGTATTTGCTGCCCACGTCGACCCGACAGTTGAATCAGGCAAATATGGCTTGATGACCGGGGCCGTTACAGCATCAGCAGATCGATTCCGCGTTCGGGTCATCGCGGGATCGACCGGCCACTCTGCACGTCCCCACCAGGCCACCGATCCGATCTGGATTGCCACGCAGATCATGTCCGACATGTACCAAATGCTGGGCCGCATTTCTGATCCACGCAAGCCTGCCGTTGTTGCGATCTGCCGCATGCGTGCCGGTGAGGCGTACAATGTGATTCCCGATGAAGCCGAGTTCGGCGGTACGTTCCGCTGCACGGCCAATGAGGACCGAGCTGTTTTCAAGCAGCAGATAGAACGAACAGCCAAATATGTGGGTGAAGGTCACGGTGCGACCGTGGAAGTGGACTTCGACCTCGGCTCCCCTCCCGTCGTGAACGATGGCGAGTTGATCGATGCCGTTCGCGATACCATAATCGAAGAGCGTGGCCAAGAGGCCATTTTCAACATCCCGGTCCCCAGCATGGGAGCGGAAGACTTCGCACACTACCTGGATCATGTACCAGGAGCGTTGATTCGTATCGGTACGTGTAACCGTCCAGATACCGCCCATGTCCTTCACGACTCACGGTTCGATATCGATGAATCGGCGATGACACCGGCTTCGATCATGCTCGGAAACGCCATGATCAGGTTGCTTGAACAGAAGGCCTCCTGATCCCGAGACAGCCTTCTTTCTTCATGAAGGAGAGGTAATTGCTGATCACCCTTGGAGCGGACCGTGCCGCCCATGATACTTGGAACAGCCCCCTGCGGGTATCGTTGCACGAGCACTGATCATTCTACCACGCTTAGAACCAGGGTCACGCCACGCATATGAGTACGGTTGCAGCAGAAACAACAGCAGAACGGACCGTTGAGAGTACCGGACCGGTCTCTCTCACGGGGCGGGCGGCCGATGAGATCCGCAACATCATGAGCAACAAGAACATTCCGGAAGGCTACCACCTTCGAGTGGGCGCCAAAGGCGGTGGTTGCTCAGGCATGAGCTACATTTTGGGCTTTGATCGTAAGCGCGACCATGACATCGAATTCCAAGTTGACGGGATCGTGGTATTCATGGACAAGCGACACGGCCTTTACTTGATGGGAACGACCGTCGATTACCAAGATGGACTCAATGCGCGAGGGTTTACATTTGAAAACCCGAACGCTACCGCAACGTGCGGATGCGGGTCCAGCTTCGCTTCCTGACCCTGATTTCTCTACCTGAATCGACGTGACCACCGGGAAAGATGGCAGCGTCAATTGACGTTCCTCACTCCTCGTCTTTTACCGTCGGACTCTCATACTTCCGACACGCAAGAACCTTATGGAAGGAAACTTTTCAAACCGCGTTCGCGACGTCATTTCCTACAGCCGCGAAGAAGCCATTCGTCTCGGACATGATTACATAGGGACGGAACATCTTCTGCTGGGTATCATCCGTGAAGGTGAAGGAATCGCTGTCAAAATTCTCCGCAACCTGGGATGCGATCTATTCAAGCTAAAGAAATCCATCGAGGACACCGTGCGCAGTACCGGTGGTACGTTGACCGTGGGCAACATTCCGCTGACCAAACAGGCGGAGAAAGTGCTCAAAATCACGTATCTGGAGGCCAAGCTTTACAAAAGTGATGTAATCGGTACGGAGCACCTGCTACTTTCACTCCTGAGAGACGATGAAAATCTTGCTGCTCAGATCTTGCAGCAAGGCTTCTCGGTCACCTACGATGCCGTTCGCGCCGAACTCGATACGATCATTTCCGGTAAAGCTCCCGCAACACGCGCAAGCACCGGAACGCCGGGAGGAAGCGGTGGCAGTAAGGGTTCCTCCTCTGGCTCCGGCTCAGGTCGAGGATCAGGTGGAAAGCGCGGAGAAGGAAAAGGAGAAAAGAGCAAGACGCCTGTTCTTGACAACTTCGGCCGCGACCTGACGTCCCTGGCTGAAGAGGACAAATTGGATCCGGTCGTAGGTCGGGCTGCGGAAATCGAACGTGTCGCACAGGTTCTGTCGCGCCGTAAGAAGAACAACCCGGTCCTCATCGGTGAACCTGGTGTGGGTAAGACTGCCATCGCAGAAGGGCTGGCCATGCGCATCGTTGGCCGCAAAGTGAGCCGGGTGCTGTTCGACAAGCGGATCGTAACACTCGACCTCGCCGCCCTCGTGGCGGGGACCAAATACCGTGGTCAGTTCGAGGAGCGGATGAAAGCCGTGATGAATGAGCTCGAAAAGAGCCCGGGCGTCATCCTGTTCATCGATGAACTCCACACGATCGTTGGTGCAGGAGGCGCATCGGGTAGCCTTGATGCCTCAAACATGTTCAAACCGGCGCTTGCTCGTGGCGAAATCCAATGCATTGGCGCCACGACGCTAGATGAGTACAGACAGCACATCGAAAAGGATGGTGCTCTGGACAGACGATTCCAGAAGATTCTCGTCGATCCAGCCTCCCCAGAGGAGGCGGTCGAGATTCTCCAGAATATCCGCGACAGATACGAACAGCATCACAACGTCAACTACACGGATGAAGCCGTCAATTTGACCGTGAAGCTGTCCGAACGCTACATCTCAGATCGCTATCTCCCGGACAAGGCCATTGACGTCCTCGACGAAGCCGGTGCGCGTGTGCACCTGAACAACATCAAGGTGCCCGACGATGTAGTGAAGCTCGAAGCTGACATTGAAGCCGTCCGCGAAGAGAAGAACCAAGTCGTCAAGAGCCAGAAATTCGAGGAGGCGGCCCAGCTCAGGGACAAGGAGAAGAAGCTGCTCGAGAAACTGGAAGCTGCCAAGAAGGACTGGGAAGCCAAGGCCGAAAGTGAGATCCATGATGTGGGTCCGCAAGACATCGCTGAGGTCGTCGCCATGATGACGGGTGTCCCAGTCGACAAGATTTCAGAGCCTGAAACCAGGAAGCTCCTCAACATGGAAGAGGAGCTACGCGGTCAGGTAATTGGACAGGACGAAGCAATCAAGAAGCTCGCCCGCGCCATTCGGCGTACCCGGGCTGGTTTGAAGGATCCCAAGCGCCCAATCGGCTCCTTCATCTTCCTTGGGCCCACCGGTGTTGGTAAGACGGAACTGGCTAAAAAACTGACCGAATACCTGTTCGACTCCCAGGAGGCGCTTATTCGCGTCGACATGAGTGAGTACATGGAGAAGTTTTCCGTGTCTCGTCTGGTCGGTGCCCCTCCGGGATATGTCGGCTACGAAGAAGGAGGTCAGCTAACCGAGAAGGTTCGGCGCAAGCCCTACTCTGTAGTGCTTCTCGATGAGATCGAGAAGGCCCACCCGGACGTATTCAACATTCTCCTGCAATTACTCGATGATGGCCTGCTGACCGATGGTCTGGGCCGCAAAGTCGACTTCCGGAATACGATCATCATCATGACCTCGAACATCGGGGCACGGGATATCAAGAACCTTGGCAAGGGCATCGGCTTCTCACAAGGCGACCAGGAATTCAATTACCAGACGCTGAAGTCGACGGTTGAGGACGCGCTGAAACGCGTATTCAACCCGGAATTCCTGAACCGTATCGACGATGTCATAGTCTTCCACCCTCTGGAGAAAAAGCATATCCACGAGATTATAGATCTCATGGCCGTGGAACTGTTTGGACGGGCCTTGGAGGTCGGAGTAACCGTAGAGTTGGAGGAAACCGCCAAGCGCTTCCTGGTCGACAAAGGCTACGACCCCAAGTTTGGTGCCCGACCCCTACGTCGTGCCATCCAGAAGTACGTGGAAGATCCCATGGCTGAAGCCATCCTCGGTCACGATCTGGGTGAAAATGACTCGCTGGTCATCTCCTACGACGAGAAAAAGGACACCGGGGAGCTTTCTTTCCGCAAGAAGAAGAAAAAGGCAGCCCCCAAGAAGAAATCCAGCAAAGCAAAAGAGGCTACGCCCAAGGAGAAGCCAGACAAAGCTGTGAAGCCAGAATCAGGTGATGGATCGTCCAAGGACGCCCAACCTGAGACAGATGGTGGGCAAGACCAGCCGGCCGAGGAAGATTCCAAATAATGGTATCTGACGGCTTCAGTCGCCGACTCGTGACTCGCTGAGAGGTCCTAACCCAGTGTCCAATTGACGCCTCTGCCCTCTTCAGGATGCGGAAAGCGCCATGTCACGGCTCCTTGGTCGCACGCGTACAGACAGGTGCCGCACTCAATGCAGTCCTCGAACTGGAAGTGCACATTCCCTTGTTCATCAAGAGTGTAGCACTTCGCCGGGCAGACACGTGTCGTGCATTTGTGCGGACAGGTTGAGTTGCAGATGTCCGTATCCACTTCAATGTGCGCGCGGGAATCAGAACGGCCCTGATTCCGGTAGTTTACGAGTCCCAATCGTTCTGCTACAGTCATGTCGCTTCGCTCGTGATAGTGGTTCTTGGGGTGGGTTTGTGGTTTCAGCCAGTCACTTTGTGGGGGTACCTCGGGCCTACAGGGCCTTGGCTCCCTTGAGGCCCAATTTGACCAGATCCCAATAAGATGCATGTCGCTTGATAGCGGCCCGCATCATGGCTGATGCTTTTGGAGTCGGCTTGCTATCGATGGTGAAGAACTGCCGGCCGAAGTCACAAATCAAGTTTGGCACCGTGGAGAACATTTCCTGCCGGTGCAATAAATGGACCGCCTCCTGGAAGGACTTCATGTCCTGAAGGACATAGCTGCTTTCCAATGCCTTGCGGTAGTTGCCCAGCATGGCAGCACTGAAATCACTGGCCTTCTTTGCTTCCACCACTGTTTCGGCAGCCAGGATGCCACTCCTCATGGCATAATCCATTCCTTGAATCGCCTTTCCTGCGTTCAAGAGCAAGTGAGCCGCCTCGCCTGCGATCATGACGCCGTCAGCATAAATCTCGGAAGGCATTCCTTTGATATCCCCCGTTGATACGACATGGGCCGAATATTCGACCGTCTCGGCGTCCCGAATCATATCAGCTACTGCAGGATGCTCCTTGAAACTGTTCAGGACATCATAGGGCGTTTGGCCTTTGTCCCGCAGATCATTCATTCCGAGTACCAATCCAAGGGAGATGGAATCCCTATTCGTGTACAGGAATCCACCTCCTTCCACGCCTTCGGAACAGGCCCCTACAAATTCATTGGTCAAGCCGGAACGACCATCCAATTGGAATCGATCTGCCAGGCGGGCTTCGTCCAGTTTGAGAACTTCCTTCACTCCGACGGCGACGTGATCACCCGGCACATACTCCTTTTCCAGTCCTATCTGTCGCGTAAGCAGGTTATTGACCCCTTCGGCGATAATGACGCAATCGGCATGAAATACTTCATCACCGGCTCGAATACCGGTCACACGACCCTCCTCTTGAACCACTTCTTCCACCAGGATGTCAGTGGCGAGGAACGACTCATCCGGATGTGCGCTCGCATCAATGGCTTGCTGCACCTTTCCCGCCAGCCACTCATCAAACACGGCCCTGAGGACCGTGACTCCGGTGTACGGCGTCTCCTTGAAATGATCTGATTTGAAATCGACGCTGAACGCCGACTGTTCATCCGTGAACGTAAGCCGCCGGTGCGAAACGAATCGTTCGAACCCTCCCTCATCCTGCCAATAGTCGGGGACCAACCGCGCCAGGTCGCTACCCCACAGCACGCCACCCGATACATTTTTGGCTCCACAAAACTCGCCGCGCTCGATCAACAAAAACCGGGCATCTGCTTTGGCCAGTGTCATGGCAGCACTCAGACCGGCAATCCCGCCGCCCACAATGATGCAGTCAAACTTCTCTTCCATGTACAGCCGTTGAGCGTATTGGGTAAATGCAGATCCCGTTGCGTCTCGTTCCGACGCAAAACAGGCTCCTTAGTTCATGGCGTCTCGTAACGCTGCATTCAAAAGCGGGAGAATGGTAAAGCAGTCTCCTACGAGTCCATAGGTTGCAATATCGAAAATGGGAGCGTCCGGATCTTTGTTGATGGCAACAATAATCCGACTATTGGCCATTCCGGCTGTGTGCTGTACGGCACCAGAGATCCCAACAGCAAAATACAGGTCGGGAGACACCACCTTTCCGGTCTGCCCTATTTGAGCCGTAGCGGGGAATAACCCTGTTTCAACGACGGCCCGGGAAGCGCCAATAGCTGCGCCGGTTATTTCAGCCAACTCCTGCACGAGTGCACGTCCGTTTTCGTCTCGAACACCGCGACCGGCGGCAACGACCACCTGTGCTTCAGAAAGATCAACGGTATCCCCGGCTGTCGTAACAACCTCCTTCAGCGTTTGCCGCAGTGTAGCATCGTCAAACGTGAATGCCACCTCGACAACGGTTCCATCGGCTGGGGCCTGTTTTGCCTCGTAGGAACCCGAGCGGACCGAAACGAAGACGAGCGAATGTGTGCTCGACGTGTTGGCAAGCTTTTTCGCGGCCATCACCGGACGCTGACAGGACACTTCATCGGCACTCAGCGCAAAAGAGGCTACGTCCGGGAGTACGGCAGCATCACAGCGCACGGCCAACGCACCGAGTATATCCTTGACAGACTCCGTTGAGGCCGCCACCAACATCCGCGGTGCGGCTTCACGAACAACGGATTCCAACGCTGACAACACGGGGGCATTCAAATGGGTGTCCAGCACGCGATCCATTACGACATAAACGTGCTGTGCCCCGTAGGACATGGCCTCCCCGGCCAGATCGTGAGCGGAAGAACCAAGAAGAACAGCCGACAGCCCGAGTCCCGCACCAGATGCCACGTCACGGGCTCGCGTCATGGCTTCAAGGGAACTGCGCTTGATGCGTCCGTCCTGAACAGAACAAAAAACAAGAATCGAACTCATTAAATCGATGGGTTCAATGGAATGAATAGGATCAGGCACCCGTTCGTAGCGACGTCGGCATGCCGTTCGTGACTACAGAACTCCTGCCTCAGTATTCAGGCGCCGAATCAAATCGGCGACCAGCTCTTCGGGCTCTCCTTCCAGCTTGACACCGGGTTCACGGCCCGGTGGATCGACGGTGCCGGCAACAGCAGTGCGCGCAGATGGGGCCGCCGCTGACTCGGTAGCAATCTGCTTACGCTTCGCCGCCATGATGCCCTTGAGCGCAGGAATGCGGGGATTGTTCATGTCATTCGAGCAGGTGACCAGGCAGGGTGTTTCCAGCACAATGATTTCCTGGCCGGCATCACCTTGCCGTGTAACAACCAGTGAATCCCCCTCGACACGCAATCCAACAGCGTTAGTGGCGTATGGAAGCCCCAGACGCTCGGCCAACATGGCTCCCGCCAATCCGGCGTCCGTGTCCTGGGACTGCTTCCCTGTCAGGATGACGTCGTAGCCATGGCCATCAAAATGGGATGCGAGCAATGCAGATATTGCGTGCGAATCGGCACCTTCTGCGTTTTCCAGAATCAGGTGCGTCGCATCTGAAGCTCCCATGGCGAGCGCTTTCCGGATCGTCTCGGTCGCCGTAGAGGGACCCACCAGGACCAGATCAACTGGATCACCGTTTTCGGCGTTCAGGACCAGCGCTTCCTCCACTGCAGAGGCGTCATAAGCATTGAGCACCATCCTCCCGGTCTGGACGGCGGCCTGCACATCTGGCACCTGCTTTATACACACACAGAATTTCATCGACTGAATTGCGCTTTTTTCTATTTTCAGGGTGATTCCAGGGCTTTCATTGACTATTGTTGAAAGCGCTCCTGAATCGGGCCGAAAGGTACAAACCGCCCCGACGCCTTCAAACCGAAATCATTCCCGGTGCTGCCATGTTCGCCATGCGAATTCGTCCCTTTCCTTTTCTGTCCGTTGTCCTGGTACTCCTGCTGTCGGCCGAACTGTCACACCAGGCACATGCTCAGCTAGCGAATTCGCGTTTCGGCTTCGGGTTCAATTCTATTCTGAGCCCGGAAAACGGCTTCGGCGTGGGCTTCAAAGGTCGGCTTTCCACTCCCATCAATGCGGATTTATCCTTCGCTGTAGACGCCGGTATAGCAGGCTTCATCTTAGGAGGACGTGACGATGCGACATGGATCATTGATCCACAAGTGTCGCTGATTGTGACGTTGCCCGGTGTCGAGAAAGCCCCTTACCTGTTGACTGGAATTGGCGGGTATCTGGACCCGACTGACAGTGGGGACACCCTTACGGGGCCAACCCTGCACGCAGGCGTCGGCTGGGTGAAGCCACTTCGCGAGTCTGTGCTGTTTTATGAGCTGAATCCTGCTCTCATCATCGGAGATGACAAAGTCTCAGGATCCATTCCTTTCCGTATTGGCGTCATTTTCTGAGCCGCTCAGACACCGCTGATGCTCCTTACACCCTCTTTTCGCAGGACTCCGCGCCCGTGACCGGTATTTACGTCCACGTCCCATTCTGTGCACAGCGATGCACATACTGTGACTTCTATTTCGTTACGACAGAAAAGTCGCACGCATCCTACGTGGATGCGGTTTGTACTGAAATACGTCTGCGTTCATCAGCATACGCGGGGCGGGATCCGGTGGGGACCATCTATTTCGGAGGAGGGACCCCTTCCCTACTCCATCCTGATGACCTCGGAGTAATCATCGAGACGCTCAACGAGAGCTTTGATTGCTCCCAGGTGCAGGAGACAACGCTGGAGGTAAATCCCGAAGACGTAACGCCCGACTACCTGGCAGCGGTCCGGGCTCTGGGTATAGATCGGTTGAGTATCGGTATCCAGTCGTTCTTCGAAGACGATCTGCAATTCATGAACCGGGTCCATAGTGCCAAGGCGGCCCGGGATGTAATTGACACGGTTCGACAAAGTGGTTTCGATAACTTCTCCATCGACCTGATTTTTGGTCTTCCGGACCAACCTCCGGAATACTGGAGCGCCAACCTGGAAATTGCCGCCTCTTTTGAGGTCCCCCACATTTCCACATATGGTCTCACAATCGAAAGCGGCACGCCTCTGAAGAATCAGGTGGACCGCGGTGTGGTTATTCCCGCGACGGAAGAGGACATGAGCGATCAGTTCACATTCACGATGGACTACCTCAGGGATCGCGGTTACGAACACTATGAAATCTCCAGTTTTGCCCGACCGGGGCGGCGTGCAGTACATAATCACCGTTACTGGACCCACAAGAATTATCTGGGCTTCGGGCCGTCAGCCCACTCATTTTGGTGGTCGGCATTGCCTGCCTCACGATGGGCAAACGTGCGAAACCTGAAACGGTACGAGGCGCTCTTGCGCCAGCGGGTAGCCCCGGTCGACGATACCGAACGACTCGCCATTGATTCTCTGGCAGATGAATATATCCTGCTGCGTTTGAGGACCGCAGACGGTCTAGATCTGGAAGAACTGGAATCGAGGTATGGCGTTGATCTGCTCGTCGAGCACGTTGATGCGCTGGCACAGCTTGAGGAGAGCGGCTTCATCCGCCCTATTCGGAATCACACCGTCCAACTGACTGACTTGGGTAAAACCGTATGCGACATGGTAACGGCACGACTGCTTCCAGATTGAAACGGTCCACGGTGCGGACCGGCTTCGTTCTGATGATGCTCGTCCTTGTGTTGACAGCGTGCGGATCCGAAACCCCCGATTCACAGCCTTCCGTGACAGACGTCCCTTTTACTCCCGAAGGTGTGCTGGATTTCCAACGCGCTGACAGCACAATAATTACGCGCATCGTCATCGAATTGGCGGAAAGTCTGGAGGAGCAAGCTCAGGGACTCATGTATCGTCGATCCTTGCCGGATCGAGGTGGCATGTTATTCGTGAATGGCGCGGAGGAAATGAAATCGTTCTGGATGAAGAACACAGCCATTTCTCTGGACATCCTGTTTGTGGACGCAAACGGCGATATCGTCAACATTGTAAAGAATACCGCCCCCTTTTCGGAGGAATTCATCCTGTCAACGGCTCCTGCCCAATACGTGGTTGAGGTCCGGTCAGGGTTCACAGATCGCTACGGCATTACAGAAGAAGACCGTATTTCTTGGAGGCGACAATCATTCGACACGGACACCAGCTCATGAATCGTACAGCTTACCTTCTCGCTTTCTTTCTGCTGCTGACCGGTTGCGGACAACCAGCGGTCGACGAACCGGCTTCGAATGAGCCTTCTGAAGAGTCGTTGATTGATATCCCCTTTCAGAAAGATGGCGCTCTGACCATCAGCCGCGATGATGAAGTATATCTGACACTGGACATCGAAATCGCCGATACCGATTCGTCCAGAAATCGCGGATTGATGCAGCGCAACGGATTGCCTGAAGATTCGGGAATGTGGTTCATCTTCGAGCAGGAAAGCGAACAGGGTTTCTGGATGGCCAATACGCGCATTGCCCTCGATCTGATTTTCGTCCGTTCAGACGGACACATCCAGTCCATTTCGAAATATGTTCAGCCCATGCGAACGGAAACCATTCCTTCAAACGGACCTGCACAGTTCGTGCTGGAAGTGGAAGCAGGATTCTCAGATACCGTTGGCATTCTAGAAGGTGACCTCGTGGCCTTTGAACGGAGCGAATAACCGCTCACTGGGGGCCGTCGGAACATGGTCTTTCCAGCGTGTGCTGGACGTTACAATCCGAAGCTTTCCCCACAAGCACAATTGCGAACGGCCTGCGGATTGTTGAAGTGAAATCCTTTTCCCTCCAGCCCGTCACTGAAATCCAGCGTGGTGCCGGTCAGATAGACTGCGCTTCTCGGGTCAATTACGACAGTGAATGGACCTCGCTCGAGACGGGTATCCGGGTCTGAGGCCTGGGTGTCCCACCCAAGGTCGTAGGTCAAACCGGAGCATCCTCCGGGGACCACAGAAATCCTCAAGAAGGTCTCCTCCAGGTTGACCGATTCCGCTTGCGCCGTAGCGCTCAGTTTGGCGAGAGCGGCCTCCGTGATAAAGATGACGCTAGATGTGGCTGTCTCCATGGAAGGAAGCGTTCAAGAACGCCGTAAAATCGAATTACGAATGCCGTGTGAATCGATTGATTTAGTGGCTTCGGAACGTAATAATCACGCGCCCGACTGCACCTACGAGGGCAGGTAACCGCGAGTGAGGATACAGTTCCCCGGCGAACGGGATGCCGCTTTCCCAATCTGTGAAGACTGGATCCATTTCGTTTTGGAATAGAAACCAATCTTTACGGCAAGTCTTTATTTGGATTCGATCCAAACAAGAAGCGCAGCGTGCCCAAAAAGGCCGCTATCGCTCGATCAAAACCCATCCGGACCCCATCTTCATGAGTGAAAACGGAACGGAGCTACTCCACGAAGTAGCCCAAAGTGAATACAAGTACGGGTTTGTAACCGATATCGAGTCAGACAAGGCGCCGGCCGGTCTTTCAGAGGATACCATTCGGTTCATTTCTGCGAAGAAGAATGAGCCGTCGTGGCTGCTGGAATGGCGCCTGCGGGCATACCGTCATTTCGTTTCTCTGATGGAAGACGGAGATGGTCTCCCCGAGTGGGCTCACCTCAATATTCCACCCATCGATTTCCAGGCGATCTCCTACTACTCCGCTCCCAAACAGAAGCCAGAGTTGGAGTCTCTGGATGAGGTGGACCCGGAATTGATTGACACCTTCAACAAGCTTGGTATTCCGCTTGCCGAACAGGAGCGCCTGGTTGGGATTGCCGTAGACGTGGTCATGGATTCTGTTTCTGTAACCACCACGTTCAACAAGGAGCTGGAAAAGAACGGCATCATTTTCTGCTCGTTCTCAGAGGCAGTCCAGAATCATCCGGAGCTGATCCAGAAATATCTCGGTAGTGTTGTACCCCACACCGACAATTTTTTTGCTGCCCTGAATTCGGCCGTCTTCTCCGATGGCTCTTTTTGCTATATCCCGAAAGGCGTGCAATGCCCGGTTGAACTGTCCACCTATTTCCGAATCAATGAAGCCGGAACGGGACAGTTCGAACGAACTCTTATCGTAGCGGACGAAGACTCGTATGTCTCCTACCTGGAGGGATGCACGGCGCCGCAGAGGGACGAAAACCAGCTGCATGCGGCGGTCGTGGAGATCGTAGCTCACGACGACGCAGAGGTCAAGTATTCCACGATCCAGAACTGGTACCCGGGCAACAGCGAAGGCGTTGGCGGGATCTACAATTTTGTGACTAAACGCGGTATCTGCCAGGGAGATCGATCGAAGATCTCCTGGACCCAGCTGGAAACGGGCTCGTCCATCACCTGGAAATATCCCTCCTGCATTCTGAAAGGAGATGACTCGGTTGGAGAATTCTACTCCGTCGCGTTCACGAAAGGAATGCAGCAGGCGGATACGGGAACGAAGATGATCCATATCGGAAAAAACACGTCGTCGACGATCATTTCGAAAGGTATATCCGCAGGTAAGAGCCAGAACTCATATCGCGGCTTGGTGAAGGTCAATCGCGGAGCCGAAAACGCGCGCAACTTCAGCCAGTGTGACTCCATGCTGCTGGGCGACCGTTGCGGTGCACACACCTTCCCTTACCTGGAGATCAGCAACCCGACAGCCACAGTCGAGCACGAAGCAACGACATCTAAAATCGGGGAAGACCAGATTTTTTATTGCCTGCAGCGCGGTATCAGCGAGCAGGACGCCATCAAACTCATTGTAAACGGTTTCGCCAAGGAGATCCTTGCCATGCTCCCGATGGAGTTTGCTGTTGAAGCCCGCAATTTGTTGGCCATCGAACTTGAAGGAAGCGTCGGTTGATCCGTCCAAACAACCCCGCCACACCCATTCCACTGAAAAACATCACCATGCTCACGATCAAGAACCTCCACGCCAGTATCGAAGAAGATGGCACGGAAATCCTCAAAGGTCTTGACCTGACCGTCAACGCAGGCGAAGTCCACGCCATCATGGGTCCGAACGGATCTGGTAAAAGCACGCTCGCATCGGTACTCGCAGGACGCGAAGATTATGAAGTAACCGAGGGCTCCATCGATTTCGACGGCGAAGACTTGCTCGAAATGGAAACAGACGAGCGCGCCCGCGAGGGACTGTTCCTCGCTTTCCAGTACCCGGTTGAGCTGCCAGGGGTCTCGATGTCGAACTTCCTGAAGCAGGCGGTCAATTCCGTCCGTGAACACAGGGGTGAAGAACCGCTCTCAGCAGGTGACTTCCTTAAACTGATGAAGGAAAAAGCAGCGCTGGTGCATCTGGATCCCTCCCTGAAGACCCGTTCGGTGAACGAAGGGTTCTCTGGTGGTGAGAAAAAGCGCAACGAGATTTTCCAACTGGCCATGCTCGATCCCAAGCTCGCCATCCTGGATGAAACCGATTCCGGTCTGGACATTGATGCCTTGCGGATCGTGGCAGACGGCGTCAACGACCTGCGCGGTGAGGACCGGGCATTCGTGGTCATCACCCACTATCAGCGCCTGCTGGATTACATCGTTCCTGACTTCGTTCACGTTCTCGTGGACGGCAAAATCGTCATGTCAGGAGGTAAGGAGCTTGCCCTGGAGCTCGAAGAGAAAGGCTACGACTGGATCAAGGCTGACACCGGCCAAGCCGTCTGAACCTGATCGCATCCATCTTTCACCAGGACCCAAGAGATCGTGCAGATCGAACAGAAACTCCTTAACGAAATCAATGCTCGTCTAGAGCGTCAGGACGCCAACGGTGGCAACGGCTGGGCGTCCACACGTCGCTTGGCTGCTGGGGCATTCAAGGATATGGGGCTGCCGACTCGGCGCTCTGAAGCCTACAAGTACACCCCGGTAGCCAAACGCTTCACAGACAATCTTACACTGGAGAACGAGGCCGGCACCGTTCAGGCTACCCGTGCACTCGAACAGTTGGACGGGATCCACCTTTCGACTACCAACGGCCTGTTGGACAGCGTTCCCGCTCACCTTCCCTCGGGTTTGACCATCAGTTCACTGGTGGACGCATACCAGGGCAACAGAGTCTTTGTCAACGACCACCTATCCCGTGCCTTTGTAGCTGAACGAGACGCGTTTTCGTCGCTGGCTGCTGCCGCCGCGGAAGACGGCATTCTGATCCATGTGGCAGCCAACACAGCAGTAGACCAGACGATCGTCATCCACCATGACAACGTCTCCTCATCCGGTCTCGTACAGCCCCGCTTGTTGGTGGTAGCCGATAAAGGCGCCTCGGTGCAGATCATCGAACACTTCGGTCATGCCGGAGCAAGCTCGGCCTTCGAGAATCGGATTGCCGAAATGATGGTGGCAGACGGCGGATCGATTGACCACGTCCTGATATTCGAACGCAGCGAAGAAGCCACGTTTGTCAACGGTTTGCATGTATACCAGGAAGGATCGAGCCACTACGCGACGAATACGATCACGCTCGGTGGTGGGATGGTCCGAAACAACCTGCACTTCCTTCCCGACGGCGAGGAGTGTGAGACACATTTGAACGGGTTGTATATCGCGCGCGGCTCCCAACACATCGATAATCACACATTTGTTGACCACGCCAAGCCCAACTGCGAAAGCAATGAACTCTTCAAAGGAATCGTAGCGGATACGGCGACTGGCGTATTCAACGGGAAGATCCTCGTTCGGCAAGACTCACAGAAGATCAACGCCTATCAGTCCTCGAAGAGCATTCTGCTCGACCGCTCGGCAAGTATCTATGCCAAGCCCGAGCTCGAGATCTACGCCGACGATGTTCGATGCAGCCACGGAGCTACGACAGGCGAATTGGACGAAGATGCCCTTTTCTATCTACGGGCTCGAGGAATACCAGCAGAGAAAGCCCGCTTGCTGCTCCTGGAGGCATTTGCCCGCGACGTCGTTGATCTGATCAAAGAAGGGTCGGTTCGTGATTACCTCTACGCCCGTCTTCACGCTATCCTGGAAGCGCACGCATCCTGATGAACTCTATCGCTGCAATGCCTAATACGGCGAACACTCCTGATCTCGACGCAGTCCGTGCTGCGTTTCCGGCACTACAGACGGAAGTGCACGGCCACCAGGTAGCCTACTTCGACAATGCAGCGACGGCGCAAAAGCCTCAGGTTGTCCTGGATCGGATCGATCAGTACTACCGACAGGAAAACGCGAATGTGCACCGTGGCGTGCATACCATGAGTCAGCTGGCCACCGATGCGTATGAAGGGGCTCGTGAACGCATGGCCTCGTTCCTTGGCGCCTCGGATTCCCGTGAGATCATCTTTACTCGCGGCACAACGGAGGCCATCAATCTGGTTGCTTCGTCGTTCGGAAGGTCATTCGGTCCTGGTGACGAAATCATCGTTTCGGCGATGGAACACCACTCAAACATCGTTCCTTGGCAGCTACTGTGTGAACGGACTGGTGCCAGATTACAGGTTGTGCCGGTGACCGAGGACGGCGAATTGGACATAGAGGAGTTCCCTATCCTGCTGAATGCTCGGACCCGTCTTGTTGCCCTGGTTCATGTATCCAACTCACTGGGCACCATCAATCCCGTGCGACGCATCATTACCGATGCTCACGGCTTAGGGGTTCCGGTACTTCTGGATGGTGCTCAGGCAACTCCACATGCCCCGGTCAACGTCCAAGAGCTTGACGTGGACTTTTATTGCCTTTCTAGCCACAAGATGTTCGGCCCTACAGGCGTAGGCGTTTTGTACGGCAAAGCCGAGCACCTCGAGGCCATGCCGCCATGGCAAGGCGGCGGCGACATGATCGAGGAGGTCAGCTTCACGGGGACGACCTTCAATGAGATTCCGCACAAGTTTGAGGCGGGAACCCCCAATATCGCGGGTGTGATCGGAATGGCTGCTGCCGCTGACTACCTGGAGACGCTGGGATGGTCCTGGATCAAAAAGCAGGAACAGGATTTGCTCGGCTATGCGACAACCCAGTTAAGCGGGATCGAAGGGCTGCGCATCATTGGAACGGCCCCCAAGAAAGCGGCCGTATTGTCATTCCTGGTCGGAGCGACCCATCCATACGATGTGGGTTCTGTGCTCGATCGATTGGGTATCGCCGTGCGAACGGGTCATCATTGCACCCAGCCACTCATGAAGCAATACGGCATTCCCGGCACCGTGCGAGCCTCGTTCGCCTTCTACAATACCCGTCCCGAAATCGATCGACTGGCCGAGGGGCTTCGTCGTGCAGCCCAGATGCTGGCATGAGTGTCTTGACTGAACGCGCCCAAAACCTCATTGAGGAATTCGAGCTGTTCGACGATTGGATGGATCGGTACCAGCATGTAATTGATCTTGGGAAAGAGCTGGCACCCATCGACGAGTCATTTCGATCGAGTGATTACAGGATCCATGGGTGCCAATCCCAAGTGTGGTTACAGCCAGGGCAGGAAGGTGCGAATGTCCAATTCCGAGCCGATTCCGATGCCCAGATTACGAAGGGCCTGATTGCCATCCTCCTGCGCGTCGTCAATGATGCGCCGGCCCACGAGGTGGCTGGTACCGATCTGGCTTTCCTGGACCAGCTGGAATTGAAAGAGCACCTCTCCCCCACACGCAAGAATGGGCTCGATGCCATGATCAAACAGATCCGGCTCTATGCTGGAGCCATGGCCGCCCGCTCATCCCAGTCATCCTGAGAAGTACCCCGATACCCATGAGTGATGTGACAAACGATTCCGCCAAGGAAGACATGCAAGCCGAACCGGACGCTGCTGGTAGCAGCAAAACCGGGTCCACACCGTCAGGTCATGTCGTTGCCGGGGATTCTGCGCTGGCCAGTAAGCAGGAATCAGGACTTCCTGAGACCAAGGTTAAAGTGACACAACCCTCCGTTTTCACGGATGCGCAGATCGAGGAGGAAGTCGTTAAGGCCATCAAGACTGTATACGACCCCGAAATTCCAGTTGACGTCTATGAGCTGGGCCTGATCTACGGTATTCAAGTCAATCCTGATCGAACCGTCCTGGTCACCATGACCCTGACCACGCCGAATTGCCCCGCCGCAGGTTTTCTTCCGGGACAGGTGGAATCTCGCGTCCGCCAGCTTCCCATGGTCGAAGATGCTCGCGTTGAAATCACGTTCGAGCCCCCTTTCTCTCCCGAAATGATGTCGGATGAAGCCAAGCTTGAATTAGGCTTCCTGTAGACCCTTCCCCAAGCTGACTTCAGCACGAGCTGTCAAGCTTCTTCCGGCATGTCGTATTGCATGGCGGCCAAGTGCGCTCCTTGAGGGTCGGTGAACATGGTGAATGCCGCAACGCCCGGGACCTCGATCGATTCCGCCATTATGGTCCCGCCGTTTTCCTTGATGGCCCGGTTGCATGCATCCAGATCATGGACAGTTACATAACATCCCCAATGGGGTGGCATGTCATCTGGATTGACGCTCAGTATACCTCCTTGCCCCTCCTCTCCCAGCATGAAGAGGTGATAGGGCCCCATACCCATCTGATCAATTCGCATCCTCCAGCCAAACAACGCCTCATAAAAGGATGATGCCTGCGCGGCATCGGGAACGCGCAATTCGTACCACGAAAAGGCCCCATGGAGACCAAAATTCTCTGCCCATGGGCGCTGGTGGTCCTCATGATCAGGCTCTTTATAGGCAATCACGCTGAACACAGCTTGCTGGGGGTCCTGAAGCACAGCCATGGTGCCCACCTCTGGTGCCTCAAATGTATCCATGATGACCGTGGCACCCAATCCCACGGCCTGGGCTACAGTTGATGCAACGTCTGACACAGTAAAATAAATGCCCCAATACGAAGGCATTCCTTCTTCGGGCAAATTCATCATGCCAGCAATGTATTTGCCATCAACTTGGCCGACACCGTACGGGCCGGCAGACATGGGAGCCACTTCAATCTTCCAGCCCAGAACGGCCCGAAAAAATTGACGGAGGCATCGAGGTCGGAGGTCATCAATTCAGTCCAGCTCGCAGCGCCTGGAGTAAGCATGGGATTCATGGTCACAGGAATCTGGTGGGCAGGTTATTTACGGTCGCGCTTTCCGATGCACCCATTATGGTAAAAAATTGTCCTTGGTGATCAAACATGTCACACAGGGCGAAACCTATGCCCTCCGCCCTGTGTCATTTGTCCTGTGTTGTGTGTCGTGCGATCAACAAAAAGGCGGGGTCGGCTATGCCGACCCCGCCTGAGTATCTCCAGCGTACCACACCACTCATCATGTAGAATCACATCGCCTGCCTAGGCCCGCGCTCTCCAAATGTAAACTCCTTGGGCGGCAGCGTATTCAGCAAGTGCTGAACGAAATAGTCCCACCGTTTGCGCATCCAGAAATCACGCTGTCGGAATCCATGGCGACTGTTCGGAAAGATGTACATGTCAAAATCCTTGTTCGCGTCCATGAGCTTCTCAACAACCATGAGCGTGTTGTAAGGCGGAACGTTTGAATCCAGCCCGCCATGAGCGATAAGGAGCTTGCCCTTCAACTGGTCAACTTCAAGCTGATTTGCCTGGTTGTCATAATTGGTTGTTCCGTCCTCGTTTTCGACAAGCAACCCTTGCCATTTTTCGCCCCAATCGTCTTCGTACATCCGATTGTCGTGATTACCAGCACCTGAGACCCCAACCTTGTAGAAATCAGGATGGCGAAGAAGTGCACTCACCGTGGCAAATCCGCCGCCACTGTGTCCCCAAATTCCGACTCGCTCGATATCCATGAAGCGATTCTCGGCAGCCAGCTGCTGGATTGCGGCAATCTGGTCAGGCAGTGTATTGTCGCCCATGTTGCCGTAGTAAAACTCATGAAAGGACTTTGAGCGGCCCGGCGTACCCATTCCATCCACTTCCACGACTACGAATCCCAGTTCGGCAATTGCTTGTTTGTCGCTTCTGGCGGCGCGGAAGGCTCTGGAACCGACGGATCCGGACTGCGGCCCGGGATAAACGTAGTTGAGTACAGGGTAAGACGCCGTTTCATCCAGCCGCGTCGAGGTGTACATCAATCCCCAAATATCGGTCTGCCCGTCCCGTGCTTTCACATTCACGGGCGTCGGTGGTTGCCATCCCGAAGCCAGAAGCTGCGAGATATCAGCTCGCTCCAACTCCATGACCAATTCCCCTTCTGCGGTGCGCAGAACCGTAGTTGGGGGCACATGTGGCTCTGAATACGTATCAATGAAGTAGGACCCGTCCGGCGAAAAGGACACGGAATGCGTTGCCGCTTCAGGGGTAAGCAGCTTCAGGCCACTTCCGTCAAAGTTGACTGAATAAACATAGTCGTAGTACGGATCGCCGGCTTCCTTACTGGATCCTATGAACCAGATCTTGCGCTGCTCTTCATCCAATCGAAGAATGCGCTCAAAGAGCCATTCCCCGGACGTCACCGCATTTTTGAGCGATCCATCCCTGTTGTACAGGTAAAGATGTCCCCAATCAGACCGTTCACTCCACCACAGGAACTCATCCGAATCCTCAAGAAAGCGCCAACTGATGTCGCCGACACCGGACTCAAAAAAGGTCTCCTCGTGCTCATGAAGCACTTCCGTGACCGTTCCTGTTTCAGCATCCGCAATACGCAACCAGGCATCCTTGTGATCTCGGCTACTGGATACAAACGCAACCTCGGATGCATCGTCGGCCCAATCGATATCCGCCCATCCACCCCGATAGGCAACGTGGTCGGTAATAGTAGAGCGATGCTGATCTTCCGGCATATCGAGCCGGACCATATCGCCGGACTCCACATCAAGAATCACCCGATGGATCCTGAAAATCAGACTATCACCCGGAAGGGGATACTGCCAGGCTTCCAATTCCGGGTGACCAACCTGGGTATTTACCAGATACATGTACCCCACGCCCCGCCCATCGTGCTGGAAAGTGGCAATCTTGCGGGAATCTGGTGACCATTCCAATACGGGCCGATCGCTTTTCGTCCACCCGGCATTATTTGTGGCATAACCGAAAAACTCCTCTCCATCGTCAGTCAATGCCTTTTCCTCTCCACTCTCGGTGTCGCGAACAAAGAGATTGTGATCGCGGATGAATGCTTCCCATCTACCATCGGGTGATGGGACATCGGTCCCGAAGCGGGAAAACATGGCAGCTCTCGGGTCTCGATCGCTGGCTTTGGCTTCACATTGGTATCGTCGGAGGTCGCACGAAAACTGCTTCCCTTCTCCCAGGAACGAAATATGTGTGTCATCCTGCCATTCGAGAACTGAAATGGGAAGGGTGCTTGCCGTGTACTCCGCGTCAGCCACTTCTGAAACCGCCCGGGCCAATTCTTCGTGGTCAAATGCGAGTTCTTTCTGTCCGCGTCGCGCATCGACGCGATAATAAGCGGACCCATCGGTTACGTCCACAGAGTACCAGAAGGCATCAGCATCCACCCAAGTGACACTCACGTTGTCCCCGATAACCAAAGGCGTCGTGTATTGGGAGAGAAACCCTTCCGCCCATGCGTAGTCTTCCTCCGTGATCTGTTGTGCTTGGGAGACTGATCCCGAAAAGAGAAAGACGACCAGAAGGAGGGCGGCTCCCCTTCCGCGATTCACATTTGGAAAGAAAGTCATGGCGAGACGAGAATGGTAAGCAGGAATATCACGGAGCCCTGTGGAGCGTGCGAAGCAAGGTCCTGCCTCCCCGTTGGTTTGTCAAGCAGGGAATCCCCCGCTCGCGGCGCGCAACGGGCCCGTGGCATCAATGGAACTGCGGCGTATTTGGCAGCTCATCCTCATCATTATCCCGCCGCGATACCCCTGCTTCCTCCAACAATCGTCCGCAACGGTCAATTGCTGAGACCATTCCAGATGTGGGATCACCCGCTTTAATACCGCCGACAATATCGGTCACCACATCGGCCCAATCGTCCGGATCTACCTTTTCATTAATCACGGTGTCACCCAAAACCTCTACCCGGTGCTCGAGCAGGGACACGAGGATCAGGATACCCGTCCGCTCGCGCGTACGGAATACTTCGTTTTCCAGAAATGCCTGCTGAGCACGGGCATGGACCGACTCAATCAGCCGCGAGGCTGGCACAAAAAGGCGCTGGATGGCAGGGAATGCACGCGCTGCCCCTGCAAACAGGAGTGCTCCGGCTATCATGGTCAACGGCATGATTTGAACTGCCCAGGACGACAGTCCCCAATCGGAAGAGCCGAGCACCAGCCATTCATGCACCAAAAGCCCGGGAATGACACCAATCATGGCAGCTTTCCAAATGGCCGAAGGATACGATCCGGAGCTTTTCACGATTACGGGCACGATCTCACCCGAGGTTCGGGATTCTGCATCCCGTATGGCGTGTTCGATCCGTTCTCGATCCGACTCGGTGAAAAGTTGATGGGCGCTCATGAGCAGGCTTGGTCAAATGGATGGGATATACGAATGCAGCAGGATGTCGTTTCGTAGTTTTCCCGTACCCTCCTTTCACCTTTTTTGGTGAAATCATCTTGTCATCCTCCGGATCAAAGTCACACTCATTGATGAGCCCAAAGCATTTCGTTACTGCAGCGCTGATGTCACTGGTTCTGACTCCTGACCCATCGCATGGGCAACAGTCCGCATTCCTTCAAAATCCAGATCTGTTTGTAGGGTTCGTGCAGGAGTCAGCAGACTTCTGGCGAGGTGTGCACGATTCAGTTAATGGTGGTTTTTTTACGAATGTATCGCGCGAAGGCCAACTGATAACGGCCTGGGGAACGAACAAAGATGTATTGACCCAATCCCGAAACCTGTACGCCATGGTGCGTGCATTCCAGCTGACAGGAGACGAGTCCTTTCTGGACCTTGCGGAAAGCGCCTTCGGATTCATGACCGCTCACGGTTGGGACGAGACCAACGGTGGCTGGTTCAGTGGATTGAGTTCTGGCGGAAGCGTGCTCAATGCCAATGCATTCAAAACAGCTTTCATACAGCATTACGCGATGCTCGGCCCATTGGCCTATGCGGAAGCAACAGATGACTCTACGGCCTGGCGATGGGTAGACCGTACCATGGACTATCTCAATGACGTGTTTTGGGATGGCTCAGCAAGTCGAAAGGGTTATTTCGATCGCGTAAACCGGACAGGCTCGTTTCGGACAGGCAAGAGTTTCAACGCCACCGTGGATGCCCTGACCACCCATGCCATCGCACTCTGGATGTTGAGAGGAGACGATGTCTACCGTATTCGCCTTGAAGAGCTCACGGACAATATTATTGACCACTTGGTGGAATCCATGGATAGTCAGGCCATCGGATTTGCCGAAAAATATGATTCCAACTGGCTGGCCTTGGTCGACGAACGGATGACCATCATGGGGCACGTCTTGAAGACAGCCTGGGTCCTCGGGCGCATGCATGCCATTCTACCGGATGCGCGCCGCCTGGAGGCGGCGCGCGCTTTGACCGACCATGTCCTCGAGAAAGGGTATGACCATCAGTTTGGCGGACCCTATAAAGACTACGATAGAACGACGGGGACCATGCAGCTGTACGGTCTTCCTGATTCGACAAAAGCTTGGTGGCAGATGGAGCAAGCCTTCACGGCCGGCCTTGAGCTTTACCGGCTTACCGATGACCCCTCCTATCTGGACATGGCTGACGAGACCATTTCCTTTTTCATGGATCACTTCGTTGACCCCGTATACGGCGAGGTATACGCGGACAGAACACGGCGTGGGGATGGCATTCCGCAGTGGGGAGACCACAAGGGCAATGGCTATAAAGCGGCATACCACTCCGTAGAGACCGGTTGGTACGGATACCTTTACGGCCATCTTGCGCTTGCCCGGACTCCCGCAACGATTCACTACCGTTTTGATGCCAGCGATGCCGAGCGGGTTGTCACGCTGGCACCCCTGGAGAATGACACGTCTATGGGAGAAGGATATGCTATCTACTCAGTCAGCTATTCAGGTATGCCTTGGACCTCATTCGATGCCGCCACCAATACCCTAATCATCCCTCCGTCCGTTGAGGGCGTATTTACCGTGGTATTCGACCAAGCCAATGTGGTCGCTGTGGAGCAGCCATCTGATCAGACAAGGACGCTTGAAGTCTGGCCGAATCCAACCAGAGATCACATTTCAATCCGTCTTGGGGACGCCTTCACAGGAAGTGCCCACTTGACGCGGAGTATTCAATGGTACCTAATTGATGCGCTCGGGAGAACGGTTCAGCGAGGGGACATGACTCACCTTTCCTCGACCTCACCGACCTGGCATCTGGAAACGAATTTCCTGGCTTCAGGAGTCTACACGCTCCTCGTAACTGATACCGTTCAGCGGGTCAGCAAACGAGTCGTCATTTTGAAGTAACTCCTCAAGAACTGACGGTGGGTCCGACGCGCGACAGGTACACTGCGCGCCGGACCCTTTACCGTCATTGCTCTGCCGTAAACGACAGATATCCGTTGTTGTCAGTCGCTATGCGAAGCGACGTCTCGTCAGCCTCATACGTTCGGGCTGAGCGTAGGCCGTCCGCAAACAACTGGGCCGCCTGTTCGCCGCCGCAGCGTGAGCTCATGTCAACCGAATCAACTTCGATACCGCCATTTTCGTTGACGGTGTAGAATCCATTGATCGTTCCACACCCAGCACTTCCACTGAGCACGCCGTTTTCGGCAAACGATACACGAACCGTTCGGTCAGACGCCTGGATCGTTTCGGTGCGGTAGAAAACGACCTCGAGATACCACTCCGATCCATACAGATGGCGGTGGCGATCCCGGTCCTCTTCGACCACGACAATGCATGCTGATGCAAAGACAGGTAACAGCAATGCCAGCGTGAATCCGGGCAATGCGTAGCGATGTGTCCTCTTCATTTCCCTCTGTCCGTTACGTGATAGATGACATGTAGCGGACCCCACACTCAATGCCGCAGCAACCAGAAGCGAAGTAACATACCGAAACACAGTCGCCCTCTACTCTTTCTGATATCGTATTTTTGGACCGTTCAAACCTTGTCAGCAACTGGCGCTACGGTGCCACCCAAATACAGAATACCCATGTCCTATCCGGACGATGCCGCCTTTGGAGATCTTTCTGTTCTGTCCCCTCTTCTCAATCAGCTTGATCGATTCAACCAGTTCGAAGGTCCTGATCCCGCCGGCAGACGACAACACTCCTGGAAGGCGCACCTGGGCACACCCCTCCCTGAAGAAGGAGCCGGTATTGATCGCGTTCTGGCTGACTTGTCTGAATGGATCGTTCCAAACGGATTACGGAACGGGCATCCTGGATTCTGTGGTTGGGTGACAACATCACCCACAACGAGTGGAACCGCTGCAACGCTGGCATCGACTGTCGCCGGATCCCAACGGGTCTGGGTACACGCGTTCAACTATCTCGAACATCTCAGTCTTGAGTGGCTGAAGGAGCTGTTCGGCTTCCCTGCTCATTGGCATGGGACGTACACGACAGGAGGTTCATCTGCCAACCTGATTGCTCTGGGAGCCGCCAGGCAGTGGGCGGTTGAACAACAGGGCATCGACCCATCCATGAATGGATTGCCCAAGAACTTGAAATGGCGAATCTATGCCAGTTCCGAGGTTCACCACGTCGTTAATCGTGCAGCTGCCATTCTTGGTATTGGCCGCCGAAGTGTGATTGGCGTCCCGGTCAACCAGGCCGGCGAGCTGGACCTGGACCAGCTCCGAAATCAGATTTCCCGGGATCGTGCCGAAGGCTATCTCCCAATGGCCATCGTAGCAACGGCAGGAACGGTCAATACCGGAGCCATCGATCCCATGCGAGCATTGCGTCAGATAGCCGACGAGGAGCAAACCTGGCTCCATGTTGATGGGGCATACGGCATGTTCGGCATCTTGGACGATCGTGTGAGCGATCGATATGACGGCGTGGCCGAAGCCGACTCCGTGGCATTGGATCCGCACAAATGGTTGGCTGCACCGGTTGGTAATGGCGTCGCGATGGTGCGGGATAGAGACGTAATGGGGCGTGCCTTCACCCTGGAGCCAGCGGCCTACCTGGAAGGCAGTATTGGAGAGCAAACTGAAGTGGAATCCCCGTTCGATGCCTTCGGTGAAATATTCCACGAGTATAATCTGGATCAGTCCGCCCCTTCCCGAGGTGTTCAGGTTTGGGCCATTCTTCGAGAGATTGGAAAGCAGGGCATCATTCGGCGCGTTGTGCGACACAACGACTTTGCCCGTCACCTTGCAGAGCTTGTTCAGCAGGCACCCAACCTTGAACTACTGTCTCCTGTTGTATTGTCCATCTGCTGTTTCCGATTCCAGCATGCAGATCTTACCGATTCTCAGCTCAATGACTTGAACAAGCGTCTTGTGGCCGTATTGCGGGCCGAAGGCGATTTGGTACCTTCAATGACGGTTGTCAATGGCAAACTGGCCATCCGACCGTGTTACATCAATCCACGTTCACGCCTTCGTGATGTGCAACTTCTAGCTCGTCGAGCCGAAGAGATCGGTTTGGAGCTTCTTCCTGAATTCAGGGAATCCCCTGCAGAGTGACAGCCACCTGCTGTCGCAGGTTGCACGCTCTGGATAAACTCTATTCTCAACACCATGCAAAGACCCGTTTCCCCGATTGCAGTCCTGGTTGCATCGATCCTGCTTTGGGCGCCTACCTCCACCCGGGCACAGACCTTCCCTACCGACGACCCTGTCGTCAAGGCAATGTGGGAAGCGGGAATGGAGAATTCCCATACGCAACAATTTGCCCATGAACTCATGGACGTGATCGGTCCGCGCCTGAGTGGTTCAGCGGGGCTGGAAGCCGCTCAGGATTGGCTGGTTGATACCTACAGCACGTGGGGGATTGTGGCCGAGAAACAGCAGTATGGAACATGGGAGAGCTGGGAACCCGGCATCCTCCACATTGATATGGTTGAACCTCGGGTTACTTCCCTCAAGGGGGAATTGCTGGCTTGGAGCGCGGGTACCGATGGCCCCGTTGAGGGCGATGTAGCCATCCCCCCTGCTGACTTGAATGCCGACAATGTGGAAGCATGGCTCGAAAGTATCCGGGGCAAGTATGTGATGCTTTCTGCCCCAGAAGTCATGTGCCGGGCAACCCAGGCATTGGAAGAACGAGCGAGGCCTGAAACCGTCGAACGCATTCAAGAGCAGCGTCAGGCCGTTTCCCAGGACTGGAGAGATCGACTTTCGGCCATAGGCGACTTCCGAAGCCGAACGGCTACCCTCGATGAAGCCGGTGTTGCAGGATACCTGACCAGTCGCTGGTCGGGTGGCTGGGGCGTAAACAAGGTCTTTTCGGCACCCAGTCAAGAGGCCGTAGCGGTCGACATTTCGTGCGAGGACTACGGATTGCTGGCACGCATGGCCGAAAGTGGACACACACCTCGACTCCGGATTCACGCGGAAGCTGAGTTCCTGGGCGAAGTACCGTCTTTCAATGTTGTGGGCCGAATAGAAGGCTCAGAGCTTCCAGATGAATACGTTTTACTCGGTGCCCATCTGGACTCCTGGCACGCGGCAACGGGCGCGACGGACAACGGAACCGGATCTGTCATGATGCTCGAGGCTATGCGCATCATCAAGGAGACGTATCCCAACCCGCGCCGTACGATTCTTGTCGGACATTGGGGAAGTGAAGAGCAGGGCCTGATCGGCTCGAGTGCCTTTCGTGAGGATAATCCGGACATCATGGAAGGTATTCAGGCAGCGTTCAACCAGGACAATGGTACCTGGAGAATCATAGAGCTCGAAGGCCAGGGATTTGCGGCCTCGGTCGACCACTTGCCGAAATGGATGTCCGTGGTTCCGACCGAGATATCTTCGCACATTGACGTTCTCGTTCCTGGCCCTCAGGCCAACGCGGGGAGTGACCACACGTCGTTCATCTGCGCTGGAATTCCAAGCTTCCGATTCCGCTCACCTTATCCGGAATATCGACAGTACACATGGCATACTGACCTCGACACGTACGACAAAATCGTTTTTGATGATCTGTCGGAAAACGCCACGCTGGCTGCAATCGTTGCCTACATGGCATCGGAGGATCCGGTCCGATTCGATCGCACGCAAATCGACCTTCCAAACGATCCCCGAACCGGACAACCTCGAAACTGGCCCAACTGCCGTCCTCCTAGACGGTCCATGCGCTAACGGGCTCCCGTAGTACTGGAAACGGCGACTGGGGGTCAACTACATTCGATGGAACGACGATATCGGGGCGGCCCAACGGGCCGCCCCGACGCGTTTAAAGCATCAAAGCTACGCGGTTGGACCCTGCGAGACAGCGTCTGCTACAGTTCGCCGTTGGCGAGCGCTGAAGCGAGTCGATCCTTGATTTCGGACGCCAGGCTGCCCGGCATGGTCATGTTCTTCATGAAGGCCCACTTGCCGGCGTCCTCAAAGAAAAGCTTCATGCGATACATGGCATCGACGCTCTCGACTAAAACACGACCGTCTTGCTGACTCACGACAAGTTCGATGGGATACGCAGGCGCGTATGCCGTTCCGGCAAATGCAATGTCCTTGCGATCCTGGCACAAGCTGGAGCGCGAAGCCTATCGTCATGAAATGAGCATCGCCGAAAAGCGTCGCAAAGACCGCGACCAGGGCAAGCTCTACAAGCGCATCATGGCACAGAAGTGGGACCGTCGATAGGATATCATTCCATCCGTCATTTGCTCAGTCGGAATTTGGCCACCATATAGAGCGCCAATCCAATCAGCAGTAAAATCATGCCCCAAACGGGCGCTATGAAGGAGACGTAGAGGCCTCCCGCCAGCAATGCAGGCGATATGCCGCCGACTTGCTGGATGACCTGGAACGCTTGCATGAGTCCGATCGCCTGGCTGAGAAGCCCCGTGAAGAAGGCAAACACGCCCAGTTGAAGAACCAGGTTGTTCGCACGCCCCAGTGAAGAAGCTGGAGACTCATTGAATGACTTGGTGATGACATAAACGCCGAGGCCGACCATGATGGCTCCGATGATGGTGATGGGCGTGATGAAGACGCCGCCCGCGGAATAGAGGTTCATGGATTGGAGAGGTTGATTGTGATGATGTGATGTACACAATGGTGAGTATGAATCGGGACACGATCCAACCAACACCGCTTTGGATTCGTAGGCATGCTACGGTGCTGACGGCCTCGTCACAATCATCGATCGACGAGGGAATCCGGTTCGTAGACGGACAGTTCATTCGCGAACGATTCAGCCCAGAACAAGAAACGGCTCACTCGTCGACCAAAGCAGGTCGTTCATCGACGATCACATCACATTATCGCCTGCTAAGCGTCTCAGGGACACTTTTTTCGGTATGTTGAGACGGACCGATCTACAATCCTAAGCGCGATGACATTTACTCCCAGGCGACTCGTTGAACACGTCCTTTTTTGGGCCGCTGTGCTCGTGTTCTACACGCTGTACTTTGGAAGTCGCCAGGACGAATACGGCCAGAGCCTGTTCTTCGTCGCCTTGTTGTTACCTATCACGATGGCCACGACGTACGCCGTGGTCTACTGGTTGGTACCGCGTTATCTGCTTTCCGGAAAGGTTGGCCGATTCATCCTGTACTTGTGTTATTCCCTCCTGCTGTCCCTCTATCTCGAGCTCTCCCTGCTCGTGGGTTTGTACATGACGGTGGCCGACTACCAGGCCCTGTTCGTGGAGCCCACGCTCGTGGATTTGATGGATGTGCTGATCGGTATGTACGTAGTGGTGTTTGGGGCCTTGTCTTTGCACACCTTGCGACGTTGGCAGCAGTCTCAACGGGACCAAGAGGCGCTTGTCGCCATCAATGCTTCGATACAGCAGGATCTCGAGCGCGCTGATGAAGCTGGCCAAACGATTGGCCTTCGCGTAGACCGCCGGACTATTCATGTCCGTCTGGGAGACATCCACTACATCGAAAGCCAGGGAGACTACGTGCTGGTTTGCCTGGATTCAGATCGCCACATGACAAAACAGACGCTTTCGGCCCTGGAAAATGAGTTGGCGAATCGCGGATTCCTGCGGGTCCACCGCTCCTTTCTCGTGCGGATGGCGGCTGTGACAGCACACACGACATCCGAACTAGAAGTGGGTGGTAGATCCATTCCTGTCGGTCGTTCCTACAAGGAGAGCGTCTTGAGGGCTCTCCATGGCTGATTCCATATTCGCAGGTTCTTTGCGCCGCCAGCAGAACGTTTGCCGGCACGTAGGTTGAAACGGGCTTCCCACTCGCATCAACTTTACCGGAACCCCATGTCAGACTCATTGCGCAATATTGCCATCGTGGCTCACGTCGACCACGGCAAAACCACGCTGGTCGACTCCATGCTTTGGCAAAGTGGCATTTTCCGTGACAACCAGGACGTTGCGGAGCGCGTGATGGATTCGATGGATCTGGAGAGAGAGAAAGGGATCACCATCATGGCCAAGAATACGGCTGTGCAATACGGTGACATGAAGATCAATATCGTGGACACACCGGGTCACGCCGATTTCGGTGGTGAAGTGGAGCGTACACTCCGAATGGTGGATGGCATCATGCTGCTGGTTGATGCGGCTGAGGGCCCTCTTCCGCAGACCCGCTTCGTGCTCTCCAAAGCACTCGAACTCAACCTTCCGGCCATCGTGGTCGTGAACAAAATCGACCGGGAGGATGCACGCCCTGAAGAGGTATTGAATGAGGTTTATGACCTGTTCATCGACCTGGATGCTTCGGATGATCAGATCGAGTTTCCTGTCATTTTTGCCGTGGCTCGTGACGGGCAATGCACGACCGAAGTCGGAGGAGAGCTCACCGACTTGCAGCCACTGTTCGATGCCATCATCAACACCATACCAGCGCCACAGGGAGATCCGGACGCGACATTACAGGTTCTTGTGACCAATGTCGTCCCAGATAACTACCTGGGGCCCTTGGCAATCGGGCGCGTCGTGAATGGAACACTCAAGAATCGTCAGCACGTCAAACTGTGTCATCGTGGCGAGACGTTTACGTCTGCGCAGGTCACGGCCCTGTTCACGTATTCCGGGCTGCAGCGCGTCGAGGCGGATCAGGTAGGCCCCGGCGACATCATGGCCGTAGGCGGCATGGCGGGTATTGGATTGGGCGAAAGCATCTCCGATGCCGAAGAACCCCAACCTCTCGCCCCACTCCACGTGGACGAGCCAACCATGTCGATGGAATTCCGCATCAACGACTCTCCGTTCGCAGGCAAGGAAGGTAAGTACGTCACGTCCCGCAACCTGAAGGATCGTCTGGCCAAAGAGGCCGAAACGAACCTGGCCATGCGCATCGAAGAGACGAGCTCACCGGATTCCCACCTGGTCTACGGCCGAGGCGAGCTGCAAATGGCTATCCTGATCGAACAGATGCGTAGGGAAGGCTACGAATTCTCGGTAGGCATGCCGAACGTGATCACCAAGGAGATCAGCGGCAAACGCCACGAACCGTACGAATTGGCCCTGATCGACGTCGCGGAAGAATTCATGGGAGCGGTCGTTCAGAAGTTGGGCACGCGAAAGGGTGTGATGACCAAGATGATCAATCACGGCTCGGGACGCGTTCGTCTGGAATTCGAGATCCCGTCACGCGGCCTGATTGGATACCGGAACGAATTCCTGACCGACACGAAAGGCACGGGCATCCTCACCCACTTGTTCGACAAGTACCGTCCGTGGGCCGGTGAGATTGCGCACCGTGCCACGGGAGCGCTTGTTGCCGACCGTAACGGCAAAGTGACCGGATATTCCGTCATCAACCTTCAGGAGCGTGGCGAGCTCTTTGTTTCTCCAAGCGACGCCGTGTACTCCGGCATGCTGGTAGGAGAAAACAGTCGCGATGTTGATCTCGAGGTGAACATCACCAAGGAGAAAAAGCTGACGAACATGCGTGCAGCGTCGGCTGACGCCTTCCAGAAGCTGATCCCACCGAGACGCATGTCACTCGAGGAGAGTATTGAGTTCATCCGGGATGACGAAATGATTGAAATAACGCCTTCGTCCCTGCGCCTGCGCAAGCGCTTTCTCGACCCCCATGAGCGTAAGCGTGCCGATATGGCCAGAAAGGCCGAAGCCGCGGAGTAGACCTGATTGCACATGATCTCACTACTGGGCATACCATGGGACGGAGGATCGAGCTTCATGCGCGGTCCTGCCAAGGCCCCGAATGAGATCCGGAGAGCCATTGCCTCCCCATCGTCAAACCTGGCCATGGAGGACGGAGTCGACTTCCTTGTCGGGTCGAATGTGTCGGATCTCGGAAACGTATCCGGGCTCTCTGCGGCCGCGGGTCCCGATGCGGTAGATGTTGTGGCATCCGCTGTTGATTCCGCATTGGATGCGGGACGTCCGCTGCTTTGCCTGGGCGGTGACCATTCCGTGGCATGGCCCATTTTAAAAGCAACAGCCCCGCGCTATGATCAGCTGACCATCATCCAGTTCGACGCGCACCCGGACTTGTATCCGGACTTCGAGGGTGATCCTTTCTCCCACGCCTGCCCTTTCGCGCGCGTCATGGAAGCGTTTGATCACGTAAATCTGGTTCAGATAGGAATCCGGACCCAAAATACCGTTGGAGCGCAGCAGGCAGAGCGATTCAGGGTTCGCATCCATCCAGCCTCCTCCCTGCCCGAGAAAGCGGAACTCTGCTTCGATCACCCTGTCTACATTTCTCTCGACTTGGATGTACTCGACCCTGCCTTTGCTCCCGGTGTATCGCACCATGAGCCGGGGGGGCTCACCACGCGGGAACTGATTGGACTGCTACAGGCAATCGATGCCCCGGTCGTCGGTGCGGATCTCGTTGAGCTTAATCCGGATCGCGATCCTACCGGAGTAACGGCCATGGTAGCTGCCAAGCTGACCAAGGAGCTTGGTCGTATTCTGCTTCAATCCGCCCATTATCCCTGACGAACATGTCTCACTATTTCCGCCTCCTGACCATTGGTTTGTTCGTACTGTTTGCTGTCACCCGAGCAGAAGCGCGCCAGGATACCGGTGTTCGAAGCCAGGTGCAGCATCCGAATCCATACGATCACGCCCAGACAATCGAAGATGCCGTACGCATCAAGGACCAGCTGGTAGAATATTCCGCGACCTTTGGCAAACAGCCGGTCTATGATGATGAGGGCAACGTCATCGCCGGATTGTTCTACACGTTCTATCAGAGAACGAATGGTGCCCCGAATGTTGAGCGCCCGTTGGTCATCTCCTTCAATGGCGGCCCCGGTTCTGCCTCCGTGTGGATGCATTTGGGATATACGGGGCCGAAAAAGCTCATCATTGACGAAGAGGGCTATCCTATCCAGCCGTATGGCGTCCGGGACAATGATCACTCAATTCTGGATGTGGCGGACATCGTGTTCGTTAATCCGGTGAATACGGCGTTTTCCCGACCAGCGCCTGATGTCGAAACAGAGCAGTTCTTTGGAGTCAACGAAGATGTAGCCTACCTGGCCGACTGGATCGATACGTTCGTCTCGCGCCATGAGCGCTGGACCTCGCCCAAGTTTCTGATTGGTGAATCCTATGGCACGACCCGAGTCTCCGGATTGGCTGGCCAATTGCAAGGGAGACACTGGATGTATCTGAATGGCGTCATTCTGGTTTCTCCGACGGGTCTTGGTGTCGATCGCGACGGTGCTGTTCGCGCTGCATACTACCTTCCCTACTATGCGGCAACCGCATGGTATCACGAGCAACTGGAAACAGACCTGCAGACTCGGGACTTGAGGGACTTGCTACCCGAGGTGGAGGCATGGACCCTCGACGTCTTTTTACCAGCCATCGCGCGCGGTGGATCTTTGAACGCTGATACCCGGATGGAAGTCGCTTCTGTGGCTGCCCGGTATGCTGGCTTGGACGCAGAAGATTTCCTTCAGCACAACCTGCAGGTCCCAACTTCCTACTTCTGGAAGGACCTGCTGCGTGACGAGGGACTGACCGTCGGAAGGCTCGACTCCAGGTATCGCGGAATCGATCGGCAAGATGCGGGAGTCCGATATGACGGAGACCCGGCACTGACGGCATGGAATCACGCGTTTGCACCCGCCATCAACCACTACCTGCGTGATGAATTGGGCTACGAGACAGAATTGCAATACAACCTGTTCGGCCCCGTATCCCCGTGGAACCGGGATGGCGACCGTACTGGTGAGCAATTACGTCGCGCCATGGCCCAAAATCCGTACCTCCATGTCATGGTCCAGGCAGGCTACTACGACGGCGGGACGGACTATTTCAACGCCAAGTACACGATGTGGAACATGGATCCGAGTGGCGATATGCAAGATCGTATGCGCTTCAAGGGATACCGGAGTGGGCACATGATGTACCTGCGCGACGAGGACCTCGCTACGTCAAACCAGGACATTCGAGACCTGATCGCCGATGCCGTCAATGCAGGGTCACTTCCGGCCCAGTATTGAACGTCCCATCGCGGATTGGAAGCACAGTTCCAGAAAACGATTGACCACCGTCCAGACTGTATCACACCCCCAGAACCCAGCTGAATATCATTCACACATCATGAGAACCCTTCGATTCTTTCCCATCCTGTTCCTGGCCGTCTCTTTGAGCGCGTGTCAGTCCGAAGAAGCCACCAAAAACGTCGACCCCAATCAAGCGTCAACCGAATCCGCTGATGCAGCGCTGGAGCAGGGCGTTCGGCCGGTAACGGCCGAAAAGCTGGACCTCAACACGACGCCTACGGAAGTATTTCTGACAATCCCAGGAGTAGGCGAGCGTATGGCGCACGAATTTGAAGAGTACCGTCCTTACATCAGTATCGTCGAATTCCGCAATGAGATGGCGAAATATGTAGACGAGGAGACCATTGCCGGCTACGAGGATCATGTCTATGTCCCCATCGACATCAATGCCTCTGATGCTGAGACCGTAGCTCAGATTCTGGGCTTGGATCTGGAGGGCGCTGAGGAACTGGTTGCGTCCCGCCCTTACGCTTCCCAAGATGCGTTCATCGCCAAAGTCACAGAGGTAGCGGGTGGCATCTCGTCGCAGTTTGCACGGCTCTATCTCGCTTCCGAATGAATCCCTTATCGGAGACTCCCCGGGATTCTCCACTTGAAGCGCGATTCCGGCTGATACTTTGTGCCCTGGCTGTCGCGACCTTTGTGGTCATCCCTGCTGAATTGATCCTGCTGGGCCACACGCAGAGTGTGGCCCAGTGGATTCCTTTTGTCGCCTGCTTTTTTGGGCTCGTGGCATGTGGTTGGGTGGTGGTTGACCCCGTCCCTGCCCGTCTTCGAGGAGCCAGGCTCCTTTCGAGGCTTATCGTGCTTTCTGGAATGGTTGGGGCATTCATGCACTTGCGCGCGAACCTTCTCCTTCAGCTTGAAATCAGGCCCAACGAAACATGGTCAGAGGCCATGTGGCCAGCCTTGCAGGGATCTGCGGCGTTCCTCGCTCCGGGTATCCTGATCCTGGGCGCATTGCTGGTGTTGGGGGCAACCTATGATCACCCGGTCTTGACTACCCAAAAGGCGCGGTAATCGAGTCTGCGCAACATGCGAAGGAAAATGGCTCCTGTCAGGAGCCTGAAAGCTGGGCTATCGCGCCCTCGGCACGCTGATAGACCGGATCTTCCGGGTTTCCGATAATGCGCTTCACCCGCTCGAATTGCTCAATTGCCTGGTCCGTGCGATTGATTTGATTGAGCATGATCCCGCGATTGAAATTGGCCTGGATGTGCGTGGAATCGGCGGCCAGGACCCGATTCGTTTCTTGAATCGCGAGCATCGAATTCTGAGGATCGTATAGATAGGCGATTGCCATATCTGTTCGAACATCCAGATTGTCAGGATTCATGTCCAGTGCAGCTTGATATGCGCCAACGGCTTTCTGCGCCCAAGGGGCTTTCTGCGTATCAGGAGCCCGCTGCATCCAATCGAAATAGAGATTCCCAGCCAGAATCCACTCGTCCTCAGACCCTATGGCTTCTGCAATCAGCACGGTTTGATCCGCGGCAAAGTCAAGGCGATCCGCGGCAAAGTACATGTCAATCAGGCGCCGACGAGCGTCGATCTGGGCATCCCCCGTGGCCTGCTCGATTTCGGACATCAGCCGTCCCTCCCTGTCTTGCCACTGCGAAGCGAGCGGCTCGACCGTTTGCTGGTCTTGGGATGGCTGGGCAATGGAATCGAACGAGCCACCACTGCCACCACTCATCGTGGTTACGGCATATAATGCCACAACCAGCAGCAAGGCTGCGCTGACGACGATGATAACCTGCTTCCCCACCGCTTTATCGGTCGTGCCGAGGTCGGTGATCTTGCCCGATTTCCCTTCATGGGATGCCTTTGATTCGCGGGCTTCAGCTATTACTTGAGACGCAGGCGCAATCGTTCCTGCGCTTCTTTCTCCCGAGTCGATGGCACGATTCGGCACCAGACGGGACCCGCACCGATTGCAGAATCGCGAACCGCCAGGGTTGCGGTGTCCGCAGGTATCACACTCCGGAGGAACGTCCGAGAGCAAATCCCCGGATTGAATAATCCCTAGCCCCTCCACAGGAGACGAAGATGATTCCTGGGACGAATCCCGCTCCTGGGAAACCTCAATTTGCGGCACTCCCGCGACAGGAGTGCCGCAAAGATTACATACCTCGGCACCGGCGTCTATGCGGGCGCCGCAGGATTCACACGTTTGATGCATTCAGCTGACCTAGGAAATGGCTTCGTCCACTTCCTTTTTAAATTCCTTGGACGGTTTGAAGGCCGGAATATTGGTCGCGGGAACGTGCACGGGGATGTTTTTGCGTGGGTTACGCGCTGTGCGCGCCGCCCGATGCTGTACAGTGAAAGAACCGAATCCCCTGAGATCTATCCGCCCACCACGCTTCAATTCGGCCTTGACAACACTGATAAAACCGTTCACAACCGCTTCCGTTTCCAGCTTGGTCAAACCCGTTCCTGCTGAAATCTGATCGATGATATCTGCTTTAGTCACGGTATTTCTCCAAGCGGAGCATATGTGATTGTATGTCAAGCGGTTACGCTCGACGCTCACGTCAAGATGCAAAAACCAAAGTATATTGGCAATCATTCACACAACTCCGTGGACAATTGTCCAAAACAAGTCCATCTCCCCCAGTTCGTCAGGTCGCCGCTGAGTTGGCGTTCAGGTCGACGCTCGTGTCTTTTTGCCGTCTGTATTGGGATCTGGAACTGATGGACGGGGCGGAGCTACCTGCGGGCCCGTGTTTCATCTACGGAAATCATTCCGGCAACTACGATCCGTTCATTTACAACGCGTTCACGAAGCTGGGCCAGGCCACAGCTGGCGTGATGACGATGGAATACCTGGAGTCCGGGCCAATTGCATCATTGTTCAAAGCCGTGGGAATTCAGGGGACCCGCAAGCGCGTCCCTGAGCCTCATTTGATTCGTCGGATTTACGCGATGCTCAATGCGGGACGCCGCGTTGTCATTTTTCCAGAGGGGGGTCGACGTTGGGATGGCCGACCCGCACCATGGATCGAATCAACCGCCAAGCTCTTCATGCGGGCCGGGGTACCGGTTTATCCTGTGGAGATCATTGGATCGTACGTGGCGTGGCCACGCTGGGCTCCTTGGCCCCCTTAAGGCGCATCTTTGGGAGGTTTTTCCCGTTGCACAGGATGGCCATCATCGGTGTCCACGTTCCTAATCACTCACCCACAACACCATGCCTTGCTTCTCCATTGCTGGAGCACTGATTGTTCCCCGGTTGACCATCCTCTATTTGTGGCTGATGACCAACTGGTTTGTGGGAGTATTCGGATCCGTAATCTGGCCCATTCTGGGCTTTTTCATCGCTCCAACAACGGTACTTTGGTATTCCGTTGTAGAAAACGTCTATGCGGGGACGTGGGGCACGTTTCAGATCGTGGTACTCATCATCGCCATCCTTGTCGATCTTTCGCCTGGGACAAAGAAGAAAAAAAAGAAGTCCAATTAGGCGCGGTGCTCAGGGTCAACATTCAGCAAGGCAATTAAATGCCCAGTCCCGGTTGCTACCCTGCATCTCGCAGGTCCACGATGTATCGCCCTTGGATCCCACCATTCATCAGCTGATCGCAGGCGAGCGGCACGTCTTCGAGCATGACATCATGGGCGATACGCTCAAAATCAATCGACTGAGCCAAATCCCTGAGCCCTTCCCATGCTCGTCGCCTCGGTGCTTGAGGGCAGGTATTTGAATCAATTCCGATCAGGCGAACGCCGCGCAGGATGAACGGAAACACGGTTGTATTCAGACGGTGTCCCCCCGCCAGCCCACAAGCAGCTACCACGCCATGAGTCATTGTCTGGCTCAGGACGGATTCCAGTACAGCTGACCCAACGGAGTCCACACAACCGGCCCAATTCCCTGAATCCAATGCACGTTTGGCACCAGATTCAAACGTGCTTCGAGGGTGTATATCAGTGGCGCCCAGTTCCTTCAGATACGCAGCAGCCTCCGCTTTTCCCGTGACAGCTACCACTTCGTAGCCAGCTGCAGCCAAGAGCATGACGGAAAAGCTACCAACGCCGCCTGTCGCACCCGTTACGAGGACCGGACCCGCGCCCGGCGGGAGTCCATATTCTTGAATGGCCTGCAGAGAAAGCATCGCTGTAAATCCAGCCGTGCCCACAATCATGGCTTCGCGGGTACTCAGTCCTTGGGGGACCGGAACAAGCCAATCGGACTTCATGCGCTGATAGCGGGCATACCCTCCCCACGTTACTTCTCCCACTCCCCATCCGGTGGACAGAACGGCCGAGCCTTCCGGAAAAGCAGGATCGCTCGATTCCACGATTTCTCCCGCCAGGTCTATACCCGGCACAAAAGGAAGGTCGGATCGGATGATCTTCCCTTTTCCAGTTACGGCCAATGCGTCTTTGAAGTTGATACTGCTCCAGTCCACCTTCACCAGCACATTCCCATGCTCTGGTAGGTCATCGCGTCTTACAGACTCTACCGATGCTCTTTGCGGCGCATCGCGTACAACCAGCGCTTTGAAACTCATTCGCGACGTCTCTTTTTAAAAATCAGATCCCTCTTCGTCTCGAAGGGATTCGAAACCCTCATCCGGCGGAAGGATCTCGTTCTCAGGATAAAGATGATCGAGTGCAAGCACAGATCGGCCAATGCGCTGTTCCCATCGTTCGCCGGCACGCTCACTGGCTCGAATGAGGGTGAAGGTACCGAGCTCACCATCGCTACGCACCTGCATTTCTCCTGAAATATCGGACCATGCCCCACGGAATCCCGATTGCCAGTGTAATTCAAATTCGGCGCGGTACACTCGATCCAATGCCGTGTACGACCAATCGTTGATAAATACATAAGCACGCCGCACACCGAAAATCGAATCCAGTGATTCCAGAATCTGTCCTCCAGCCCGTTCCACGAGCGTTCGCATTTCATCCTCACGTTCAGACTCGGACTTGGCTCGCAAGACAATCTCTTCGGAAGCCACAGAAAGCGCCGTTCGAGACAATTGAACGAACAGATCGAAATTGACGGCGGCAGAATCTGCGTCCAGCATCGAAGACTGGATTGCGTAACGCAGGTCGCGATACCCGGCATATTGCGGCAAAATGAACCGCTGGCCACGACGTACCACGGGAAGTTTCATGCGGGCATCTGGATAGCCGCTTACCCAGGTATCGATAAAGACCTCTTTTCGTCCGGATGGCTCAAATCGTTCCCACCCATCTTCTCCGTGGATCTGGCGCTCGAGAAGTACCCTGGACGCTACGTAAGCGCGCTCGTATCCGTTGGTACTATCCTGCGGAAAGGTAACATCGTATTCTGCAAACGCTCGCTTTGGAGAAGCAGACAGTGCGTGTTGATTACACGACTGTCTGGGACCGAGGTAACCGCAAACCTCCAGGAGCAGGCGTTCCGCGTTTCCAAGATTCTCGTCGAACACTGCAATGCGACCCAACGGGCCAGCATACAGCGTATCGTATGCCTCGTCGAAAAGGGTTACCGTAACCAGATCCGGTATTACCTCCGACATACCCGCCATGGGACGATCCTGGACGAATCGGGCTGAAACGTCTAGGGTATCCCATCCTTCGCGCAGCACATTCAGGTCCCGCACAGCGAATCGGTCCGGCGTTCCGCACCCTGTGGTCATGAGCATCAGGAACCACAAAACCATGATCAGCCCCTTCCATGCAGAAGATGAATCACTGCGATTCGAACTGATTGGTATGGAGATCATATCATTTATCGGGACGGGCACCCTTCCTTTTTCGACCGGACGGATGAAGCGCTTCAATACGGTTGTCGCGGATTCTGTTTCAACACGTCGAATCGAATGCGACTCGTTTCGTTCTTTTCCCACAAAAAACCGAATTTAATTCCGGTATTTGCTTCATGAACAAATACTGTTCTGTCCACTTTCTTGTTTGCCACGCATTGTTTTTTATGCGCTTCTGGAAGCGCTATCAAGACGCACCAGGATAACATCTCAAGCCACCCTTTGAATCACGCACCATGCAGGCAGCTCCTTCAACCGCGCTGGATCCGACCGCTGACTTCCTCCCCCTCAATGGCACGGACTACGTTGAATTTTTCGTCGGCAACGCCAAGCAGGCAGCCCATTTCTACCGCTCCGCTTTCGGATTTCAGCCGGTAGCCTACTCCGGGCTCGACACCGGAAACCGGGAACGGACCAGTTATGTGGTGCAACAAGACAAGATCCGCTTTGTCCTAACGTCCTCGCTGGTAGAAGACTCCGTTGTCGCTGAGCATGTCAAACGGCATGGGGATGGTGTACGGGACCTGGCTTTGTGGGTAGACGATGCGCGTTCTGCATTTGAGGAGACAACAAGGCGCGGTGCAATTCCCGTCCAGGAACCCCAGGTTTTCGCAGATGAACATGGGCAGGTCGTAAAGGCATCGATTCGGACCTATGGTGACACCATCCATACTTTCGTCGAGCGAAAAGACTACTCTGGCGTCTTTTTACCCGGTTTCGAGGCTTGGATCGACGAGGACTTCAACGTTGCCGAAGTCGGCCTGCGGTATGTAGATCACTGCGTGGGAAATGTTCATCTAGGCGATATGAACAAATATGCCGATTTCTATTCTGACGTGATGGGCTTTCGCAATCTGCTCACCTTCGATGACAAGGACATTTCGACAGAGTACTCGGCCCTGATGTCAAAGGTCATGGCCAACGGCAACGATCGGATCAAATTTCCGATCAATGAACCAGCTCAGGGAAAGAAGAAAAGTCAGATTGAGGAATACCTCGATTTTTATGGCGGCCCGGGAGTTCAGCATGTAGCCATGGCAACCAACAATATCATCGAAACGGTTTCTGCGCTGCGAAGCCGTGGTATCCAGTTCCTTAATATCCCCGACTCGTATTATGACACCCTGCTCGACCGGGTCGGAGAGATCGATGAGGATTTGCTTCCTCTCAAGGAACTGGGAATTCTTGTCGACCGCGACGACGAGGGCTATCTGCTTCAGATATTTACCAGACCGGTCCAGGACCGCCCGACCGTCTTTTACGAGATCATCCAGCGAAAAGGAGCGCGTTCCTTCGGAAAAGGTAACTTCAAGGCGTTATTTGAATCGATCGAACGGGAGCAAGAGCGTCGAGGTAATCTCTAGACGCCGGTCTTTTCAGTAATCCCGCCTTTCCATTCTACACCCCAGCATCCAGAGACAGCAGCATGCCTCATTACGTTCGCATGGGCGAAGTGCCCCAAAAGCGTCACACACAGTTTCGCCGTCCTGACGGCCAGCTGTATAGCGAAGAAGTGATAGGAGCCGAAGGATTCAGCGGCATCTCTTCCATTGCCTACCACGTGCATCCGCCGACGGTTGTCGACAAGGTTCTGGATCCTGTTCCGTACGGTGTAGAGTATGCTGATCTGGATTTCTTGAGACACCGGCATGTTCGCGGCTTCGACGTACCCTCCGAGGGTGCATGGTTGGAGTCACGACGAGTAGTGATGGGAAACAGTGATGTGCGATTGGCTATTGCGACGCCTACCGAGCAGATGGACTATTTCTATCGCAATGCTGTCGCGGACGAAATGATTTACGTGCATGATGGTGAAGGCGTGCTGGAAAGCCCCTTTGGAAACGTCCCCTTCCAAAAAGGGGATTATGTGCATGTGCCACGCACGATAACCCATCGTTGGAAGTTCAATGAGGGTCCTCGCCGCCTGCTGGTAATCGAATCATTCTCGGAGATCCATTACCCGAAACGCTACAAAAACAATTCTGGACAGCTCCTGGAGCATTCCCCGTACTGCGAGCGCGATATCCGGCCTCCCTCAGAGCTGGTGACGCACGATGAGGAAGGTGCTTTTGAAGTGCGCATTGCCAAGCATGACTACCTGCACCCCGTCATCTTCCGATACCACCCTTTCGACTTTGTCGGATGGGACGGCTACATGTATCCGTATGCGACGTCCATCCACGACTTTGAGCCCATTACGGGCCGCGTGCACCAACCCCCTCCGGTACACCAGCACTTTACGGGCCACAACTTTGTGATCTGCTCCTTCGTGCCTCGTCTCTTCGACTATCATCCGCAGGGAATCCCGGCACCTTACAACCACTCCAACATCGACTCGGACGAGGTGCTCTACTATGCCGAGGGTGACTTCATGAGTCGCCGCGGCATCGATCGGGGATCCTTTACACTGCACCCGGGAGGCATTGCCCACGGCCCCCATCCTGGCACGGTAGAAGCGTCCATCGGTAAAGAGCGAACGGAGGAGCTTGCCGTAATGGTAGACACATTCCGCCCCTTACGCCTGACCAAGCTGGCGTTGGGCGCCGAGGATGCAGACTACATGCTATCCTGGAGACCAGAGCTTTACAATGCAGGCAAAGGCATGAGTGGTTTCGAAGGCGAAACCGGTCACTGAGGATTACGCTGAATCAGGGACGCGTCCGGGTCTGCACAGGCGTGGCGGTACTATGAACCTGGCACCACAACTCGCGGCCATGCATTTCATCGGCTGCCGAGTGGCAGATGCGGTCACCAAGCACGGCATAATCGTTCGGAGTTGACCCGAAGGATCCCGGCCACGTATCACGCAGCATTTCCGTCGTGGTCCCGTTGGTTCTCCAGAGTTCTACGCCAAAACGCTGAGTCCTTGCGGAGAAATAAAGCCATTCATCGTTGAAACTGATCATGGCATGTGGGTCGGAGCCCATGCTGCCCTCATCAATATCGGCTACGATTCGAGCTCCGTCCGTCTCCGTCCAGTCCCACAGTTCAAGGCCGTTAATACCGTCCTCGGCAGCGAAGTATAGAATCTCTCCGTGAGAATGCAACTCGTGTGGCGTCGCGTCCCGGTCACCCTCGCGAATATCCTTCACCAGCTCCGGTGCGCCACCTGGCGTGAGCATGAACAGTTCCGCGCCATGATCAGGATGGCTCGCGGTAAAAAACAGGCGGCCGTCATGGGCCGTCAGCGAGCGAGGCGATGAGCTGTCTGTACCCGGTCGGATATCTGCAACCAGCGCTTCCGTCTCTCCATCCCAGGACCACAGTTCAATACCCTCATCGGGCGTATATGCGCTGAAGTAGAGCATTTCACCAACAACTGTGAGCTCGGACGGACGGGATCCCGATGGCCCTGGATTCATCTCAGCAGCCATGCGGACAGACGTCCCGTCGTACAAAAACAGCTCAGTACCGTGTCCGGCTCGTTGAGCGGCGAACACCAAGTTATCTCCCAACACGCGGTGCCAAGCCGGGTTGGAACTGCCAGGTCCCTCATTGACATCTGCCGCCAGCGAGACCGTCTCGCCATCCCACCGCCAGAGTTCGTGCCCAATCACATCATCATTGGCCGTGAAGTAAACGCTGCCGTCGAACTCGGTAAAACCCACAGGCGAAGAACTGCTGGGGCTTTCACCAATGTCGCGAACCAGCCGGTCATCATTGCCATCGAGTACAAACAGCTCCCGACCATAGGGCTCTTTAAGCGCCGTGAAATAGAGTTCGTCTTTGAAGACGAAGAATCGTGCCGGAGCTGCGTTTCCTTCCAATGGTTCGATATCGGTGATGCGTGACAAACCCGAATCGTCCAGCTTCCAGATTTCCGACCCGAAGGTCATGTCGTTCAGCTGGAGATACAGCGCATCATTCCATACCAACATCTGGTTTGGATTGCCGGCGTCGGGACCAGGAATGGCGTCTAGGATGAGGCCATCACTCGGTGTTTCCGGGGCACAGCCTGTAAAAACCAAGGCGATGAGTAATCCAATCAGGGACAGTCGGTTCATGAAAGCGGCAGGCTCATTTCAGGTTAAATCGCGTCGTAAACGACCGTCGGACCATAAGGTTTTTTGATTCGTCCATAGATTCGGTTCAAATTTGCGTGACCTTCCTCCACTTCCCCTCGTTCCTATCCGGACATGCTCCAACCTTCCCCAGGCTTTCCATTTGATCAGCAGATTGCATGGACACCAAATCCAGAGCAGATTGCGGCTTCCAATCTCATGCGCTTCATGCAGCTGCACGGTATTGATTCGCTGGAGGCTCTGCAGACCCGCAGTACCGAGGATATTGCGTGGTTCTGGGATGCCGCCCTCAAGGATTTGGATATTCGTTTCAGGACGCCTTACTCGCAGGTAGTCCGTCTGGAAAACGGGCTCGAATTTCCCGAATGGTGTGTGGGTGGCCGGATGAATATTGTCGACAACCTGCTCGACAAATGGCTGGATAACCCCACTTTCGCAGCGCGTGAGGCGCTGCGTTATGAATCTGAAGAAGGAGACATCATTGTTTTTTTCTATGCCGACGTTGCTAGGCAAACTGCCAAGGTCGCCGAAGCATTGAGGCAGGATGGCTTTGGAAAAGGCGATACAATAGGGCTCTTCATGCCCATGACACCCGAGCTGCTCTTTGCTTTCCTTGCCATAATCAAGATCGGAGGTATCATTCTGCCGCTCTTTTCTGGATACGGTCCCAGAGCAGTAGCTACGCGCCTGAATGATGCCGAAGCCTGTGCGCTTTTCACCAGCAATGCGTTCCCTCGCAGGGGCAAGCCGATTGCCTTGAAAGCTGTTGCGGATGAAGCCCTCGCCCAATGTCCCAGCGTTCGCCGCGTCATTGTCCACGAACGCATTCCGAATGCCGAATTGACGCTGACTCCAACACGGGATGTACGCTATCAGGATTTCATCGAGGGAATGCCCGAATCCTCCGAAACGACGGATACCTCGGCCGAGGACCCCATGATGATCATTTACACATCAGGAACGACGGGTCGGCCAAAAGGGGCTGTTCACACCCATTGTGGTTTCCCCATCAAGGGCGCTCAGGACATGTATCACGCCATGGACGTCCGTCCCGGAGATACCATGTACTGGATGAGTGACATGGGATGGATGATGGGACCCTGGTTGGTCTTTGGAACCATGACCATTGGGGCCACCATGGTGTTTGCTGACGGAGCACCTGATTTCCCCGATCCAGGACGTCTCTGGCGTATGGTCCAAGAACACCAGGTCACACATCTGGGCCTCTCTCCGGTTCTCATACGGGCGCTCATGAGTCATGGCTCAAATCATGTGAACAAGGCCGACCTGTCCACACTTCGAGCCGTTGGCTCTACCGGAAGTCCCTGGGATCCTGCTTCCTGGAATTGGACCTTCGAGCACGTTCTCGGTCGAAGTAAACCAATCCTGAATTACTGTGGTGGGACGGAAATTTCGGGCGGCTATGTTTGTGGCAACTTCTTGCAGCCCCTCAAGCCCTGTTCATTCAGTGGGCCCGTGCCTGGAATGGCCACCGATATCGTCAACGAGGAGGGAGAATCCATCCGTGAGGCGGTCGGAGAAGTCGTGATTCGCCAGCCTTGGATCGGGATGACGCGAGGCTTCTTGAATGACCCGGATCGCTACCTGGAGAGCTATTGGCACCGCTTCCCCGGAACATGGGTTCATGGGGACTTCGCCGCGGTCGACAAAGACGGTTGCTGGTTCATCCTCGGCAGGAGTGATGACACCATCAAGGTGGCAGGAAAACGACTCGGACCGGCTGAGGTTGAGGCCATCGTGAATGCGCATGAAGGGGTAGTTGAATCTGCTGCGGTCGGGGTTCCTCACCCGGTCAAGGGCCAGGAGGTGGGGCTTTTCGTTGTTCCGGGTGATCACTTCCAGTGGCCTGACGCAGCAGCTGATAGCCTGGACGCCACCGATTACGTCGAAGCCCTGAGAGCCGAGTTGAATACCGCCGTAATTGCCGAATTGGGCAAGCCACTCAAGCCCGCCTTTGTCCGCTTTACCAGGGCGTTACCCAAAACGCGCAACGCCAAGGTGATGCGACGTCTGATTCAGGCTGTACATGAAGGAAAGGCCCTCGGAGACACATCCAGTCTTGAGCATCCCAGTACGCTGGATGGGATTCGGGAAGCTATCTGACCGTCTGCCCATGTATACAACGGTTGTCGATTTTCAACCACACGTTGAACGATTTTGGCTCCTCGGATAGTCACTTCGCTTCTTGAGCCACCTTACCGCTGACAGACGCCACCTCCTTGACAAGTATTCAGGGGCGGTTGGCGACGATTCACCCAACCCGCGCTGATAATTGGCCGATACGGATCAATATTTGTTGCAAATCAGTCTCCAGTTTCAGCCATCCGAATACTCCTCATTATGATTCGCGTATACACTTTGCGCTTACCGCTCGCTGTTCTCCTCTTCTTTTCGTTGGCACTGCTCAAAGCAGAGCCCGCGCAAGGCCGACAAGGTGTGCGCGTCACTGTGTCTGGAACCGTAACTGACGCGGAGACGGGCGTCCCGCTGACCGGTGCTCATGTTTTCATTGCCTCTTCCATGATCGGAACGACCACGGATCGGGATGGCCGGTACGTGCTTGACCAAGTCCCTCTTGGCGCGCATCGTCTATACGTTTCCATACTGGGCTTCGAAGACGATTTCATGGACATCCTTCTCCGGTCTGAGGAATCACAAATCCTTGATTTCAGCCTCACACCGGCCTTAATTGATATCGGAGAAATCGTGGTCGAAGCAGAGCGGGACCGTCGCTGGGCAAGGCGCTTGCGTCGCTTCACTCGAGAGTTTATCGGAGAGACCCCCAATGCTGAGCTGACGACGATCCTGAATCCGGAAGTACTCGATTTCGAAGTTTCAAGCGGCACCTTCACAGCTCGAGCCACTGCTCCACTCTTGATTGAAAACAAAGCACTCGGATACCAGATCCAGTATTTCCTGAGCGACTTCCAGAGCACTCCGGGGCGAGTTCGCTACGATGGAGAGGGCCTCTATGAGGAACTCCCGGCCGACAATTTGGAGCAGGCAATGGCGTGGGAAGAGAATCGAAAGGCCGCATTTATGGGCTCTTTTCGGCATTTCATGCTGGCACTTATCGCTGGACGCTCCGAAAGCCAGGGTTTCCGGACGTTTTCCCGACCTTCGGCGGGTCGGGTTCAAGGAGACGCATTTGCTGAAAGCTCTGTTATTTCCAATCAGCGGTTTCCCATCGAACCCGAGTCTCTCATCTCGTCCGGTGAGGCGCCCAACGAGTATGTTTTTGATTTCACCGGCCACCTGGAAATAGTCTTCATGGGAGAGAAAGAAGACCCTGCCTATCTGGACTGGTCGCTTCGTCCTGAGCGATCCAACCCGCGCTTCCAGACTTCATGGACCTTCCTGGATCACGGTCCGGCCATGGTTGACTACAAGGGTGACACCATGGATCCGTACGCAGTCGTGTTCATGGGATATTGGGCCTTCGAACGCGTTGCCGACGATCCGCCGCGGGAATACCGTCCCGGAAACGCTTCGCCACGCTAAAAGAAGACGTCAAGCATCGAATGCAGACTCGATGTGGTCGATCTGCAGTCCGCGGCCGTCGCCGGTCAGGGCAACGATGTCAAATCGGCATATCGAATGCTCAAGTTTCCGATCACGCAGAAACGCCTCGGCGGCCAGGACCAACCGACGGCGCTTCGCCAGGTTGACAGCCGATTCGGGTGCAGCAAAGTCTGCGTTGCGTCGCCATTTCACCTCTACGAATATGAGTAGGTGCTCATGTTCAGCGTCCTTGGTCGGCAAAGAAGCGATCAGATCGATTTCCGCCTTCTTGAATCGGTAATTCCGCTCAAGTACCCGATACCCTCGTTCTTGCAGAAACCGCGCAGCAATAGCTTCGCCGTTTGCTCCTTTGCTCTGGCGAAAAGACGGCATTGGGTCAACCTCGCTGGTCAAACAATGAATGCAACACGGACGGGCATCCATGAAGGTTTGTTGTCCTATCTTCTGATACCCCTGCTACAGACCCACTCGCTTGCCTTCCGCACCTTCCGTGTTTGCAACCAACGGTATCCTGACCCTGACTACTGACTTTGGCTCGCAGGACGGGTACGTCGCAGCCATGAAGGGCGTCATGCTCGGTATCAATCCTGATCTGAAACTCGTGGACGTGTCCCACGACATTGCACCACACGACATCATGGATGGGGCTTTTGTACTGCGGACCGTTGCAGAAGCCTTCCCTAATGGCACGGTACATCTCGCCGTCGTGGACCCGGGGGTCGGCTCCAGCCGAAAGGCGATCGCCATGAAGTATCGCAATCAGCTTTTTGTTGGCCCTGATAATGGCCTTTTCTCCCTTCTACTGGCAGGGCAATCTGCTGAAAAAGTTGTTGAACTGGATCAGCCGCGATTCTGGCGAGATGTCACCATCAGTACTACGTTCCACGGCCGGGATATTTTTGCTCCCATAGCAGCGCGCCTAGCGTCTGGCCTGTCTCTTTCTTCGGCCGGCACACCCATAACGTCTATCAAATCGCTTCATTGGGCCCTCCCCATTTCAGACGATCAGGGAATTCAAGGATGGGTTGTTCATATTGATCGATTCGGGAATTGCATCACGAATATCGCGCGGGACCAATTCGAATCGCATCGTCGATCTCGAACATTCAAGTGCTATGCAGGGACTTCAATCATCGCCTCGAACAGCGAGACGTATTCCGACGTTGATCCTGGCGAACCAACGGTGCTTTTCAACAGCCAGGACATGCTCGAAATAGCGATCCATAAAGGATCTGCCAGCAGTATGTTGAATATCCGGAAAGGAGCCCCGGTCAATATTCTATTCATGGACGACAAAACGTGAAATCACTTCCGCATTCAGACATTGACGACCTGTATCTCTATGCCCAGCTGGTAGCAGAAGACGCGGAAGAAGCATCTGTTTTATTGGCTAAAGCCCTCGACGCTCGCGGTAAAGGCAATCGTTCTGCAGCTTCCGAGCTGATCCAACTGATCGCAGGCAGGCATATGTCGGACGGTGGTGCATGGCTGACCAAACGGCAAGTCCCGCAAGCCCTCGAAGAGCTCCTTCCCCGCATGCTTTCCCGATTCAGTCCTCCCAGGCGCATTGCCGTCGTTCGGGCTTTCAAGGACAACGATGGAAGTGCCTCCGACCGGGAGGTGTTTCTGATCTCGGTTCGTCGTGCGCTGGAGTCTGACGGCTTGACCTCTGTAGCAAGACGCTTGACCATGGAGGGGCTGGAAGAGTCGATGCGCCAGTACTTGAATACACAGATGGCGGACGTCCCGGAGACCATCCGGGAACGCTGGGAAGCAGCCAATAGGCCTGCCGCCCCAGCATCGCCTGCTGTGGGAAGGCAATTTCCCCTTCCCGCCCGTATTGCAGCCGGCGTATTGGTCATCCTTGTATCAGCTGCAATCGGCTCCTGGATCACTTCTCCCTCCAGTTCTTCTTCTACTACCCGATCGGAATTGTTCGATACGCTGTCAAATCTGGATAGCGGGTCTCCGGAGTTTCGGGCTGGTGATGCCGAGCAAGTGGAGCGATTCCTGACTGATCGCCTGGATTGGCGCTTGGCTGTGCCTTCCCTGGATGAGGGAATGATTGAAGGTGTGTCAGTGGGGGCCTTGGATGGGGAGCTGTCCTTCCCGGTGATTCATTACAAGGATCAGGGAATGGAAACTGAACTGCATATTTTTGTTCTGGACTACCGTTTCCTGGAATCTGCTCGCCGATCCTATGTCGTGGATTCGAGCATACTCGAGCAGATTGCTGAGACAGGCAGCGTAGAAGTTCGTAATGCGCCTGATTTTTTCCGGGTAACCTGGCGCTTCCGTGATGACATTTACGTGGCCGTGAGTCCCATCAGCGATCCCAACCTGCGATCCCGTTTCCGCTTCGAATAAGCGTCGATGTCGGTTGAAACCGACACCTTTCAATGAAGCGGGATTTCAATTCGGAAGGTTGAGCCCTCTCCAGGCCGGGACGCTGCGAGCGTCAGCGAGCCGCCATGGTAGTCTTCCACTACCCTTTTTGCGAGGCTTAGTCCGAGGCCCCACCCGCGTTTTTTCGTACTGTATCCCGGACGGAATACATTCTTCCATTGTCGGCGATCAATGCCTTTGCCGGTATCAGATACGTCTATTCGTACCCGGTCACTGACCCTCGAGGCTTCGATCTGGATGTGACCTCGCCCCTCCTCCATGGCATCCAGCGCATTTTTGAGCAGGTTCTCGATGACCCACTCAAACAGGTCCGTGTTGAGCGGTGCTTCCATTTCCGGATCGGCCTTCACCTCGACTCGAATGAACTGGCCACTTTGGGGAATTCGACGGCGAATGTAGTCTGCAGTCGCTTCCAACACAGGAGCTACAGGTTGACGATCCAGTTTTGGCAAGCTGCCAATGTCCGAGAAGCGGGCGGTTACACGCTCCAGCCGATTGATGTCCTTTTCAATCTCCCCAAATGCGTCCAGATCATGCTCGAGTCCTTTTCCTTCTTCTCTATTCAGGCGCAACATTTCCACCCATCCCATCAAACTCGAAATGGGTGTGCCCAGCTGATGAGCCGCCTCCTTTGCCATTCCGACCCAGAGACTGCTTTGCTCGCTGCGTCGGATATAGGAAAAGCCGAAATATCCAACCAGGACAAAAAGAGCCACGAAGAGCAACTGGATATACGGAAACCAACGGAGCCGGGCGACCAGCTCTGATTCTCCGTAATAGAGCATCTGAACGAATCGTGTCGCAGGAAAAAACTCCGTTTCCGGGAAGTTGACCACGATGGGAATAGGCCGGTGCTGAGCAGCCATCCCCTCGGCAATTCGCAGCAAAGCACGCATCGAAGCTTGCTGCTCGCTCTCTGAGACTTCTGACAGCGACTCAGGAACGCCCACATTGCGCCAGATTCCGGGTGTTCCGGAGGAAGAGTCCACCACAATGGCGGGGATGCCCGAAAAGAGGTCCGTGTTGCGCACGATGACTTCCTGAAGGAAGTTTATATCCGCATTTTCTGGGTGGGTCTGCGCCCACACCAAGGCATCCCGATAGCGTTCCAAATCTTCGTCGCTCAACGCGGCAAAAGGACTTGATAGCATGTTGCTCCAAGAGTCCAGAAGGCCCTCCATTTCCTCAAATTCAGTCGGAAATGGATGATTGGCTGCCTGCTGCTCCACGAGCGGAATCTGCTCCAGGGCCTGCGCCCATAGCTGGACAACCGCCGCTTCCCTCTCCTTCAACTGATCAACCAGTCGCGTGGTGACCCAAAGCGATGCGATCGCAATGAGGCTGGCGAAGGTGATCAGCCCAAGCTTCAGATTGGTGGAAAGTCGATAGACGCGCATCCGTGTCTAACACACGATGGTCTGCTCGCGTTTCGGACCCGAGGATACAATGCTGGCGGGCACGTTCAAGTAGTTCGAGACGAAAGCCAGGTAATCTCTTGCCTCCGAAGGCAGTTCATCCATGGAAGTGACGCCTGTAATGTCCTTTTGCCAACCCGGGAGCGTTTCATATTCCGGTTCGATCCGCTCCAACGTACGGATATCATTCGGGAAACGACGTGTACTTTTTCCGTCGATCCGATAGCCGGTGCACACGTTGATCTCGTCCAGGTTCGAGAGGACATCAAGCTTGGTGATGGCGAGATCGGTAAACCCGTTTACCATCGTGGTGTATCGCAATGCTACGAGATCCAACCAGCCGCAACGTCGGGGCCGCCCTGTCGTTGCGCCAAATTCAGCGCCGGTCCTGCGTAGCTCTTCTCCGGTTTCATCCAGCAATTCCGTCGGGAAGGGTCCATTGCCAACGCGCGTGCAGTACGCCTTGACGATACCAATTACCCGGTTTACGGACGTAGGCGGTACACCCAGACCTGTGCAACATCCCCCTACCGTTGGGTGCGAGGAGGTAACAAACGGATAGGTTCCAAAATCCACGTCCAGCAATGATCCTTGAGCGCCTTCTGCAAGGACACGCTTCCCTTGAGCGAGAGCATTGCCCAGCAGTTCTGTGGTATCCGTTACGAAGGGATCAATCAGCTTGTCGAACTCGACGTACTCTTCGATGATGGCCTCGACATCAAGCTGTTCTGCCCCGTACACGTTTTGAAGAATGGCGTTTTTCTCTTCCATCGAGGTCAATAGCTTCTCGCGCAGGACATCGCGGTCCAACAAGTCCACCACACGAATGCCCGTGCGGGCAAACTTGTCTACATAAGAAGGACCTATTCCACGCCCCGTTGTACCAATCGCCCCTGCATCGCGCCAGCGCTCCCTGGCTTCTTCGACCTTCTTGTGATAGGGCATGATCAAATGGGCATTGTGGGAAATGTGCAGGCGGCCTTCCACCTCATACCCCAGCTCCCGGATCATTTTGATCTCTTTCATCACCGCGACAGGGTCGATTACAACCCCATTGCCAATTACGCACTGTACGCCTTCCTGGAAAATGCCACTCGGCACCAGGTGCAACACGAACTCATTGTCTCCCCAACAGATGGTATGCCCTGCGTTGGCGCCACCCTGATAGCGGGCGACAATGTCGATGTCCTTGGCGATCAGATCGACGATTTTGCCCTTGCCCTCGTCGCCCCACTGGCTTCCGATAACTACCGTTACTGGCATGTCTCGATGAAATTGAATGTGTGCGGAGATCCGCACTGATCTGGAAGAAGATCCATCCATGCATGCGATGAGCGGTCGCAGGTACTCCCAAACGGGAAAAGAGGGATCGATAAAACACGAAGGAGGCGGCGGACCATAGTCCGCCGCCTCGCGAATCGCTATGAATGGCTACCCGGTCGCGACTCGGCCACCGGAAGCCATACTACTCACCGTCTTCGAAGCTCTTGGCTGCTGCTTCGACGGAATCAAAGTGCTTGAACACCGTGATGAGCTTGGTGATAACCAGCAAAGACTGGATGCGGTCAGCCACATTGGCCAGCCGCAGGTCTCCACCGGCATTGCGCATCGTCGTCAGGGCACTGATAAGCATGCCCAGACCGCTGGAGTTCATGAACTTGACCTTAGCCAGGTCGACGACCACATTGGACTTGCCTGCCTCCTGTAGTTCATGCAGCGAATCGTGCAGCTTGGAGCCATCAGGGCCGCCCATCACGTTGCCTTTGAGCGTGATGACTACACAGTTATACCGTTCGTCTACGTTGTAATTCATGTCCTTTATTGCGTCGAGGGATCAATGAAAAGCCGGTGCGTCCCGACTCGATTACCGAGTACTAGCCGCCCTTTTTCGCAGTTCGACAACGAGAGGGGAAGCCACAAAAATCGAAGAGTAAGTCCCGATCACTACGCCAACCATGAGGGCAAACGCAAAACCGCGGAGCACCTCTCCGCCAAATATAAACAGGACCGTTACCACGAACAAGGTGGTGCCGGAGGTGACAATCGTACGACTGAGCGTGTTGTTGATCGACTTGTTCACCACGGCCGAATAGGACTCTGACTTGAAGATGCCGGAGTACTCACGGATACGGTCAAAGACAACCACCGTATCGTTTAGCGAGTACCCCACGATGGTCAGGAACGCGGCAATGATGGACTGATCGATTTGTAACGAAAAGCCAAGGACGCCCTTCAGGATTGAAAAGAGTCCCAGTACGATGGTCACATCGTGGAACAACGCAGCCACTGCACCCAGCCCAAAGCGCCATTCGAAACGCAGAAGGATATAGACGAAAATGACGAGCAAGGACCCGAGGATGGAATAGATGGCACCCCGTTTCAGATCGTCTGCGAATCGCGGACTGACGGCATACGTCCCCTCGACACGTGGCTCCGTTTCCGGAAACGAGGCTTCAAGGGCCGAAATGATGGCGTTCTGTACGGTGGTGACATCTTCGGCACCTGCTACCCGCACGAGCAGCATGTCACCGTCGTAAGCTTTCACTTCCGGCTCTGTGCCGAGAGCCTCGGACAGGACGGAACGGACAGCGGTTACGTCATACATCTCATTCGAGTCGATGACAAATTCCCGCCCCCCTTTGAAGTCAATTCCGACTTCGAGACCATTGATGGCGAGCGACCCGAGGGAAAGCAGGATCAGGATGCCCGAGATGATATACCCCTTCCGCCGCGAATCGATGAAGCGGAAGTTGGTGTTTTCTAGAATACGCATGATGTTCGTTTTTCAGGGCCAGACGGCCCGTTGAATGCTGTTGTTTACTCAGTTCGCAGTCCTGATCAGCCGAAGCTGACACCAACTTTGCGCTCGATCACCATGTAGTCCATGATGATGCGCGAGAACACGATTGCGGTAAACATGGAGGAAAGGATCCCGGCCATCAGCGTCACAGCAAAGCCCTGGATAGGACCTACACCGAACGAATAGAGAATGACGCCGACGAAAAACGTCGTGATGTTGGCGTCAAAAATGGCAGAGAGGGCCTTTGCGTAGCCTCCGTCAATGGATGCTTTGAGCGTCTTACCTGTAGACATTTCCTCTCGGACGCGCTCGAAAATGAGCACGTTGGCGTCCACAGCCATACCAATGGTCAGTACGATACCTGCGATACCCGGTAGGGTAAGTGTGGCCTGGAAACCGGCCAGGATACCGAGAATAAACAGGAGGTTCAGGATCAGAGCCAGATCAGCGACCATTCCTGCTGAGCGGTAATAGACGATCATGAACAAGGCTACGAGCAAAAGACCGAACATCACCGAGTTCAGACCAGCACTGATCGAAGCAGCTCCAAGGCTGGGTCCAACCGTGCTCTCTTCCACGATCTCAACCGGTGCAGGCAGGGCTCCCGACTTGAGAACCGTCACGATATCCTGAGCCTCTTCCTGCGAATCCAGATTCGTGATGTTGGAACGACCGCCCGTAATTCGCTGAAGAACATTGGGCCAGGAATACACCACGCCGTCCAGAACGATAGCCACATTCTTACCCACATTGGCTCCTGTGACACGAGCCCAGGTACGGGCGCCCTCAGAGTTCATGGTCATACTGACTTCCGGCACGTTCGTGAACTGCTCGAAGTCTACCCGGGCATCCGTGATGACATCTCCCGTCAATTCAATTTCAGTTCGGACACCAAGAAGGCGGTACAGCTCGAGTCCTTCTGCCGTGGTCCCGATTGGCGCAGAGGTATACATGTACTTGACACCCCGCGGCAGCAGGTCCTGAACTGCAGGATTACTGAGGAGCTCGTTGACAGCGGCAGTGTCTTCCTCGGCGACAATGCCGAGCTCAACGCCCTGACCTGTCGGCTGCATGGCATCAAGCAGTTCATTTCCAGAACCACCGTCATCACCAGAAAGCAGCTCATTGACGTCGAAGGTCGTATCAGCTGCTGCGTCTGCAACGTCACTAGAGTCTGTTGCCGACTCATAGAAGTCGATCAGTCGCTGGAGCGAGCGTACGTTTTCCGCGGGGTCCACCATCAGGCGGAATTCCAGACGGGCTGTACCCCGCAGGAGACCACGGATACGCTCCGGATCGTCAATCCCCGGAAGCTCCACGATGATGCGGCGACTCCCTTGCTGCTGGATGGAAGGCTCGGTTACGCCGTAGCGGTCAACGCGGTCACGAATGATCGACATGGCGCGCGTGACCGCTTCCGATGCTTCGGTCTGCAGGTACGAAGCTACTTCCGCATTGGTGGAACGACGCGTAATCTGGGCGGCTTCGTTGCGGAAGTACCGGGACAAGCGAGCATCACCATCACGGGACTCGAACTCATCCACAAATACCTGGATGAAATCGCCGTCCGTCGACGCATTGGACGTTTCAGAAGCAGCACGGAGCACGTCATCGAACGTCTCGTCAATATCCGTAGCGAGTTCTCGGACGAGGGCATCAACGCGCACCTCCAGTGCCACGTGCATTCCGCCCAAGAGGTCGAGTCCGAGATTCAGTGATTTCTCATCGATCGATCGAATGCGAACGAGGTTTTCGTTTTCGAAGGCCTGTCTTTCATCTTCAGACATCGCCTCCATTTCCTGATTCAGGAAGTACTTCTGACCGGACGGGTATAGATAGTAGCCCGACAGGACCAGGAAGAAGACCGTCAGGAAGATCTTGAATCCGTTTCCTTGCATGGTGTTGTATAGAATGGAATCTGATGGAAAAAGGGCTGCCGCGCACGCGCACGACGACCATCACCAGCTCTTCTTAAGGAAGAGAGCTGGAAAAGGAGAAATGGAATGCGAGCAGGATCCTAGGGAGCCCGAGTCTGGTGGATTCCAAATGCGTCCGAGGAAGCATTGGTCGGGACCGAACCCGTCGAGAGGAGTGCTTCATGAGCGGAACCTGACAGGTCTGCCTCAGCCTCCAACACACCATGGTCAGCCAGAGTCAAGGGCAACCGCTCCTTGAAAACACGGAGGTCCTGCGACTGTGTCTGCTGTGATGGCGCTGCCATGGCTGCTCTTAGAAGCGCATCTTCGAGCACACCGTTGAGGAACTCCTGAACCTCTGAGGCCAATCCTTCCTGCCCGGCTACCTGTTGGATATCGGTCCGCGACATGGCAACGACACCTGGAGCCAGCACACCCATCCACACGCTTCCCAAAAGAAGCAGTGCGCAGCAGCGGCTCAGGATATGAGATGTCGAAGGTGCCATGATCTGGTATTCAATACCCGTCGCCCCATACAGGGGCGGCCGGGCGCAATACAGATGCCTAATATAGGGGTTCCCTGCTGCCCGGACTAAATCTCAGTACGAAGTCCAGCGGGACGCAGCTCTTCGCTGTCTTTTGACACGAATTGCGTTTATCGGCGACAACCAAGCGAAAAGCATTGCGTTTGCCAGCGAGGTTCAGACATCTCCGTCCGTGACGCTCCATCATGGCAGCAAATCGACATCTTCGCAACTTCACGATCGCAACCTTCTTTGTTGCGATTGCCTTGGTTTCCTGGGGCGCATTCGTGACATCCATCGACGCCGGGCTGGCCGTGCCCGATTGGCCTACCTCGTTCGATTCGTACGACCCCTTTAATCCGTGGCCTGAGTGGTGGACCATCACTCCTGTGCTGGCTGAACACGGACACCGACTCCTCGGAGCTCTGGTGGGTCTGCTGACGATGATCCTGGCATTCTGGACCTGGCGAGTAGATGATCGCGTCTGGATGCGTCGCCTTGGCTTCGGAGCCCTGGCACTGGTCATTCTTCAGGGCGTTCTAGGAGGCCTGAGAGTGGTATGGGTATCTCTCGACCTTGCTGTAGTTCATGCGTGCGTAGCGCAGCTGTTTTTTGCCCTGCTGGCCTCCATGGCTCTCTTCCAATCGGAGTCGTGGCGCTCACCCCGCCCCGTAAAACACAACGCTACGGTAAAGCATATTCTCTGGATTGCACCTTTAGCGGTATATCTCCAAATCGTTTTCGGAGCATTTTTACGTCACCCCGGCACAGGAATTGATACCACGTTGGTAGCCATTCATCTTGGATGGGCTTTCGTTGCCACCGCGATGATTGCGGTGCTCGTTTCTCGTATTCGAACGACCATGCCCATGGGTGGACTGCTTGACCGCATGACGAGATCACTGATTATTGTTCTTGTTCTGCAGGTTGCGCTGGGTCTGTTCGCCTATTTTGTGTTGCTGGATGAGTCCGGGCGTATCCAGCCGAGCAATGTCCAGGTCATTGCGAACTCCGCCCACATGGTTATTGGAGCCTTGCTCTTTGCCACCACCATCGTGTCGTCCGTTCTTGCCGCCCGTGTTCGTTCCCTTCCGGTCCAAGCCACTTCATGAGCGTATCCCAAGTCCGACATAGCTCGAGTCGTTACGTTGCTGCGGCAACCTGGCGGGACTGGTTGACCCTGACCAAACCGGAAATCACCTTCCTGGTCACGATATCGTCCCTGGCGGGTTTCATCCTGGCCTCCAATGGCAGCGTGGACGGTTGGACCCTGTTCTGGGCGATGATTGGTATTCCCCTGACCTCAGCGGGCGGCTGTGCGCTGAACCAGGTTCTGGAAGCTGACTTGGACGCCAGCATGAAGCGGACCGCGAATCGCCCCATTCCTGCTGGTCGTATCGGGATCAACCAGGCGAAGTGGTTCTCCCTCCTGCTTATCGGCGCGGGCGTTGGCATTTTGTGCCCACTGACGAACCCTCTCACTGGCGTCATGGCCGCCATGACCGTGGCTCTCTACATTTGGGTCTACACTCCCCTTAAGCGCAAAAGCACCTGGAACACGCTGGTCGGCACCCTGCCAGGCGCCCTACCGGTGCTGGGAGGTTGGACCGCAGCTTCCGGGTCGCCGGGAGCTGGAGGATGGGCCCTGTTTGGCGTTTTGCTCTGCTGGCAAATGCCGCATTTTTTCGCTCTGGCATGGATGTATCGCAAGGATTATCAAGCCAGTCCCTTTCTGATGCTTCCCTCCTCGGACCCGAAAGGAGATCGGACAGCACGGCAGATGGTCGGGTACTCGCTCGCCATGATTGCCTTTTCGGTCGTTCCTGTGTTCCTCGGACTATCGGATTGGGCATTTATGGCGGGAGCACTCCTGCTGGGATCGTGGTTTATGGTCCACGTAGGACGCTTCTGGTATGCTCGAACGGTGCAGCATGCCCGTGCGGTCCTTAAAGCTTCCGTCCTGTACATTCCGTTGCTGCTGCTAGCGATCATTCTCGATCGTCTGTTTCTGATGATGTAGGAATCGGCTGCCTGCCGACATTTCGCAATCTGATCTGATGGCCACTCCCGTCGATATTCTGGCCCTCGATCGCGCTTCCCTGAAAGCGTGGGTGGAGGAATCCGACCCTGGATTCCGGGCGGATCAACTATGGCGCTGGCTGTGGAAACAAGGAGAGCGTAATCTCGATGCGATGACCAACCTTCCTGCCTCGCTTCGAGAGCGTATTTCCACGAAGGGAGTAATCAATCAGCTCTCATTATCAGGGCAGCAAGTCGCCTCTGACGGCACCATCAAGTTCCTGTTTGCCTTGACCTCTGGACGGCATGTCGAGACCGTTCTTATCCCGGACTTTGCCGAAGATGGAATGCCCGTGCGGATGACCGTCTGTGTCAGTAGCCAGGTCGGGTGTGCCATGGGCTGCTCATTCTGCGCGACGGGATTGATGGGGTTTCAGCAAAACCTGACGTCGGGAGAGATTGCAGAGCAAGTGCAATTGGCCGACCATGCCGCTCGGACGACCTACGATTCGCAGGTATCGAACGTCGTCTTCATGGGCATGGGAGAACCTCTCCTGAATATGGATGGTGTGCTTGGAGCGATCGAAAAATTGACCGCTGACGACGGATTCGGGCTCGGAGCCAAGCGTATCACAGTTTCGACCGTAGGACTGGCAACCCGTATCCGGGAATTGGCCGATTTGGAGGCCCGGTTCGGACTTGCCGTTTCGCTGCATGCCCCGTTCAATGACAAGCGCAGCTCCATCATGCCAGTCAATCGTAAGGCGAAAACTGATCTGGATTCCTTGATGTCCGCCATCAAATACTACACCGACAAGACGGGGCGTCGCATCACGTACGAATATTGCATGTTTGCCGGTTTCAATGACAGTATCGAAGATGCTAGGGAGTTGGCGAAACTGGTCCAACAGGCTCCGGCCAAGGTCAACCTGATCATGTATAATCCGGTTGAAGGTCTGGGATTTCATCGTTCGGAAGAGGACACACTGGATCGGTTCATCTCAGAGCTGGTAAAGAAAAAAGTCACCGTTACGGTCCGTCGAAGCCGGGGTCAGGACATCGACGCTGCGTGCGGCCAGTTAGCCATCAATCAGTAGAGTCGTGCCATGAGCAAGACAGCTTCTCCCCCGACAAAAAAACGATCCACCTCCGTCCATGTGCCAAGTGACGATCTGTCCCGATCCGTACTCGGCTTCGTAGCTGCCATGATCGTCGGCGCGATCGTACCCAAAACCCTGGGCTATCTTGTTCGTCGCGTGTTTTTCAGGGCTTTCAAGGACGTGTTCATCCTTGCCCTGGCCGGCTGGTTGGCCGACCTTTTGGCCTCCTCCGTATCGCGTCCTGATGCGAAAGACGCGACCCGATAAACCCTTCAATCATTTTTTCCTACCCACATGGATATCGCTGCCGTAGAAACCCTTGTCACGGACCTCTTGACGATTTTCCTTCCAAAACTCGTTGGTGTGGTCATTCTTTTGGTCGTCGCTTGGAGGGTTGCCAAATGGGCCGGAAAACGGGTGGCCAAGACCACTGAGGAACGGCTGGACCTGACCATTGCCTTATTCCTTGGTAGTCTGACGCGGTACCTGATCCTGATCATGGCACTGCTGGGCTGCCTGAACATTTTTGGATTCGAGACGACCAGCTTTGCTGCCGTTCTTGGTGCCGCCGGCCTGGCCATCGGACTCGCGATGCAGGGTACACTCAGCAATTTCTCGGCGGGGCTGATGCTACTCATCTTTCGGCCGTTCAAGGTCAATGATGTGGTTTCCACGGCAGGTGTCACGGGTAAAGTGATTCACCTCAACCTGTTCACAACGGAACTCGATACCCCCGACAATCGGCGTATCATAGTGCCCAACGGATCCATCTTCGGCTCAACCATTGAAAACGTCACATTCCATGACACGCGCCGGGTAGATGTGTCGGTAGGAACTGATTACCCGGCAGACATCAGTCAGACCCGTGAGACGCTGCTCGGCGCCGTTGCCAACCTGGAAGGTGTTCACGCCGAACCTGCTCCGGTCGCTTACCTGACCGAACTCGGGGCGTCTTCCATCGACTGGTCCGTTCGGATCTGGGCGAACACGGACGATTACTGGCTAGTACGAGAACGAGCCACCCAGGCCATTAAAAATGCACTTGATGACGCCGGTATCGGTATCCCTTTTCCCCGAATGGATGTGCATCTGGGTGGAAAAATAGTATCCGAATAGCGCAAGCCTTTTCCATATGCGAGACGAGCCGGGCTGGCTTCGGTTACTAAGCACCCTTACCTGATCGCTACCCCTCATCCTGAGCTTTCAGCGCTGCTTGCTCCTCGTCGCGGTTACGCAACATGAAGGAGAGCGACATGACGATCAGGGTCACAACAACGATGGCGGTAAACGCATTACCATATCCTTGAATGGGCGTGGAAGCGGAGGCAGCAATGGCGCCGACGGCAGCAGCCGAGAACAGTTGCCCGATGGAGATATTTAGGGTAATCAAGCCTTGGGAGATCGCCTTTTCCTGCTTGCGCGCTTCGTGGATCAGGATATAGTTGAGGGATGAACCCAGTAACCCGGCCATTCCCAGACCAATCAACGATGATCCCAGATAGAAAACGGCCTTGGAAGACGGGCTCGTAGCCACCCCAAGCATTCCAAATATGAGCAGGATATTGCTCAACAGGATGATGAATTTCGAGCCAGTCTTGTCCAACAACCGCCCTGCCAGTGGAGAGCCGACGGCAACAGCCGCCATCATGGGCAGCAGCATGAAAGCGGCCTCAGACGTCGTTACACCATGCGCCAGGACGACAATAGTGGGAAAAAAGATAAAAGCAGCCTCGTTGATCCCGGCCCCGATGGCGTTGACGGAAGCGAGCGCAACCTGACGGTTCTTGAACAGATCGATTCGAAGGACCGGATCTTCAGCGTTCTTCTCGACCCATACAAAGAGGGGAGCCAGCAAGAAGACCAGCACAAACGCTGAAAGGACACGCCAGGACGTCAAGCTTCCGATCACATCCGAGGTGTCAAAGACGGACAACGCATACGCAAAACTCAGCAGCAATCCGCCCAACACAAACAAGCCTTTGAGATCAAGAGGCGACGTGCGATCCGTTTCTGTTTTCGGAAGTGCTCTCAGACCAAACAGCAACACTATCAGGGCAATCGGCACATTGGCCAGGTATAACCAACGCCACCCTAATGTCAGCATCAGCCCCGCCAGAATAGGGCCAATGATAAAGGCTATCCCAAAGACGGACCCGAGGAGACCGAATGCACGGCCTCGTCGATCGACAGGAATCACTGCTCCGATCACAGAAGCCGCCACCGGAAAGATGCCAGCTGCAGCCATCCCCTGCAATATTCTCCCAACTAGGAGGATATCAAAGTTGGGTGCGGCCGCTACAATGGCACTTCCCAAGCCGAACAGTGTGATGTCCAGCAAATAGATCCGCTTGCGTCCGAACCGATCCGCCAACTTGGTCATTACTGGTACGCTGACCAGATTGGCTAATACCCAGACTGAAAACATCCATGAAACGAGCCGATCAGTCAGTCCGAACGCTTCACGAATGGCCGGGATAGCCGGACCAAGGATAGCAATGTCCATGGCGCCCATGAGGACGCCAAAGAAGAGGACGATCAGAACGGGTCTGGTAGGTCGATTTGTCTCGCCAGTCAACGGGCTTCTCTGTAGATTCTGGGTAGCTCGACGGACCGGCGGCATTTCCGAATGAACAAACCGCCTGAATGGTCGTGCAAAAACTGATCATTTCTATACAAAGAGCTCCTCCCGGTTGCATGATTGAGCGTTCCAACGGCGTATTAACCGACAATTCGGAATTGCGCTCCGGGCGCGTCTGGTCAACCGTGGGCCTGTTTGCTGCGCTGGTGCTGTTCTCGGGTGGATGTGACGTACCAGGCGGTGCGAACGAAATCGAGTCGAATGTCTCCTGGACGGACTCCGTCCTGGCCAGTCTTTCCTTGGAGGAAAAAGTAGGCCAGCTGATGATGATAGACCTGCCTGTCAGTTCACGGCTGGGCAGCAAAGCTGAGCGGGAGGTGATAAGAAATCGCACCGACCAGATCCAACCTGGTGGGTATATCCTTTTTGCGGCGGACCCTGTGCCGACCGCGATGACGATTTCATGGGCATCCCATGTATCGGGTGTACCGCCCTTTATGGCGCTCGATGCCGAATGGGGAGCTGGCTATCGGCTGGATGGCCTTAGCCGTATTCCCGATGCCATGGCGCTTGGAGCGACCGGAAATGTGGCCTACGCCAGAGATGCCGGACGAATTACCGCTAGAGACGCGGCTTCCGTGGGGATCAATGTGCTGTTCGCTCCCACAGTCGATGTCAATACGAATCCTGCGAATCCGGTGATTGGGACGCGTGCTTATTCGGACCATCCTGATTCCGTGGCTGCCTATGCAAGAGCTTTCATCGGCGGCGTCGACGAAATAGGACTGCTTCCGGTCATGAAGCACTTTCCAGGACATGGTGGCACGTCGCTCGATTCGCATACGGATGTGCCCGTGGCCAAGTCCTCGCAACCCGTGTTCGACTCGATTCATCTGAAGCCCTTTCGAGATTTGATTGCCGATTCGATTGCGGCCATCATGACCGCGCACATCGTGCCGGAAGGACATCTTTTCTCTGATCCTAAAGCCGCCACATTCAGTACACGCATCGTATCTGACCTGCTACGGGACTCCCTCGAATTTGGGGGTTTAGTCTTTTCCGATGCCCTGAACATGGCGGGAGCGGCATCCATCGGGTCCCCCGCAGAACGAAGCATCGAAGCGCTTGTCGCAGGCGTAGACGTGCTGCTTATGCCATCTGATCCGTTGGATACCAAACGCGCTATTCTACAGGCCATTCGCGACGGTCGTCTTTCAGAGGCACGCATTGAGCATTCCGTGCGACGCATTCTCGCAACCAAAGAACGACTTGGCTTGCATGAGGCTTCAGGAGGATTGGATACAAAATCGCTTTTCAGGGCACTGGACAATACTGGGACAAGGCAGTCTCTGCGTTTCATGGCCCGGGATGCGGTGACTGTTTTGAAGGATGAGACCCTTCTTCCACTCACTGTTTCCCAAAGCGTCGCCTTGGTGTCTATTGACTTCCGAGCCCGAAATCGGGGTCCATCAGGACCGGCAGCGCACTTTCGGGATGAATTGCAAGACCGCCATGGATCGACGATAAACTTGATCGAAGTCAATCCCCGGAACTGGTCAGGGCAAATGCCTGCGATCCTCAGGAATGCTTCACAGAACGAATCCTTGATCATTGCTGATTACACCGGAAACACGCCGGTCTTTGGCTGGGATCGCGCCTCTTTCCTTCGCGACATCGCCTCGGGTCCCGGAAATCTGATCTATGTCAGTTTCGACAAACCATACGCCCTTCCGGATATATTCGACATTCCCGAGGTGATTGTGCAAAGCTACGATGCATCTGATGCCATGGCCCAGGCTACAGCAGATGTGCTTTTCGGACTGAGCGCGGTATCAGGGCGTATACCCGTCCATCTCTCCGACGATCTTCCGCGAGGGAGTGGTCTAAGTCTACCGGCCACGTTCGCAGCTGTAGGACCCGCGAGCCTGGCGGATCTTGATGAACACGCCTTGGCCTCCCTCCTGCCATTGCTTGATCAAGCCGTGGCCGACAGCGCTTTTCCAACAGCAGCGGTAGCTATTGGACGGGATCTGACCGTAGCGCATCAGAAGCAGCACGGATACCACACCTTTGATCGGGAGCGCGCATTGGAGCATCAGGATGTGTTTGACCTGGCCTCGCTCACCAAGGTTATCTCCACGACTACGGCCATCATGTTGTTGGTCGAAGATGGGCTTATTGACCTGGATCGCCCCGTCGCAGACTACCTCCCTTCATTTGTTCAGAATGGAAAAGGCATGGTCACGGTACGCGACCTTCTATCTCATACCGGTGGACTGATCCCCTTCATCCCCTTCCACATGCGTGGGGTTCGCAGTGGTGCTGCGGTCCGGCGTCACATCCTGTCCGATACGCTGGCCTACGAACCTGGAAGTCAATCCCGATATTCCGACTTCGGACCAATCACGTTGGCATGGATGACCGAAACCGTGACGGGAGAGCCCTTTGATCGCTTTGTCAGGCGACGGGTTTTTGAACCCCTTGGAATGAGCCGAACGGGCTATCATTCGAGCCGCACCCGCAATCGGAGTGACGCAGTCCCAACCGAAACTGACGACTATTTTCGAAATCGTACCCTTCAAGGGGAAGTGCATGACGAAACGGCTTGGTTGCTCGGCGGGACGGCAGGTCACGCGGGTTTGTTTTCAACCATCGGTGATTTGACACGGTTTGCTGGTATGCTGTCCAGGGATGGGCGTGTCGGAGACGCCATTTTCCTTCGGCCAGAGACGCTTCGCCTATTCACCGAAGCCGTAGACGAAGAGGACCGACACACCCGGGCTCTCGGGTGGGATACGAAAAGTATGACCGGGTACTCTTCTGCAGGAAAACGCTTTGGCCCGCGATCTTTTGGCCACACCGGCTTTACCGGCACCTCGTTCTGGTACGACCCGGATTCACATCTGTATGCGATTTTGCTCACAAACAGGGTCCATCCAACCCGAGACAATCGCAAGCATATCCCCATCCGCCCAGCCGTTGCCGATATTGCGTTTGATGCGCTGGACCTGGGACTGGCACTCAAGTCGGCTGAAGCGGAGTAGTATCCTCATGAGTGGGACCACTCATTATTTCAGGATGAGCGCGGTCAGCTCCTGAAACATGCCCCGTTCGAGGTAACCGAAGGAACTCGCCGCCACATCGTGGCTTCAAGCCCGCCGAATCAGCCCTGCGCATACATGCCGACGTACGATTACAAACGCGAAGACGGAACGACCTTTGAAATTGAGCAGCGTATCACGGAAGAGCCGCTCAAAGTCTGCCCAACGACCGGCCAGCCCGTAAAACGCCTCATATCTGGAGGTGCCGGCCTGGTATTCAAAGGCAGTGGGTTCTACCTCACTGACTACGCGCGCAAGTCGTCCAGTCCTGCATCAAGCGCAAGCAGTGGCGAATCGCCCAAAGGAACGTCGGATTCTTCCTCAGACGCATCCTCTTCCAGTGACTGACCCGGATTAACGTCGGGCAGCGTTAACGATGGCGAGGAAGTCGTCCGCTTTGAGCGCCGCGCCGCCTATCAGTCCACCGTCCACATTCGTCTGAGCAAAGATCTCGTCCGCATTTCCCGGTTTGACACTTCCCCCGTACAGAATCGGAATTCCTGCGCCCAGCTCTCGACCGAAAAGGTGCTCCAGAAGTCTGCGGATATGGCCATGCATGTCTGCGACCTGCTGAGGAGATGCCGTTTTGCCCGTACCAATGGCCCAGACGGGCTCGTAAGCGACAACCAACTCACTTGCGCTCGAAATATGTACCCCACTCAGGCTCTCCTGAATCTGCGATTCCACGACCTGCTCATGTGAGCCAGCTTCACGCTGGGGAAGGGACTCTCCGACACAAACAATAGGCACCAGTTTTTGAGCCAACGCCTTCTGAGCTTTGTCGCTGACACTGGCATTGGTTTCTCCAAAGAACTGGCGACGCTCCGAGTGACCCAGTATCACGTAGTGGCACCCAACAGCCCGAAGCATGGCAGCGGATACCTCACCAGTGTAGGCCCCGGAGTCTTGCGCATGCATGTTCTGGGCACCCAGGCGGATTCCCGTACCGTGGAGCACGCCGTACACGGCGTCAAGATTGACAAACGGTGGGCATACACCCACGTCCACATTCTCCACGCTTCCGATAGAGGAAGACACGGCCGACGCCAGCTGACGGGCAGCGGCCAAATCCAGATTCATTTTCCAGTTTCCAACTACGAGCATGTCTAGTAGTGCGGTTTACTGCTGCTGAGAAAGCTGCTCAGCCAGCTGGTTGTAGGAGTTGATGATGGAGATCAGGTCACTCTCCAGATCGTCCAGCGCGGGGCCTGTGTATTTCGCTACCAGTCGCCCGTCGGGATCGATCAGAAAACGGGTTGGAATGACATGGACGTTGAAGTCACGAACCACGTGTGCGGCTAAACCGTCTGCAGACCACACAAAAAAACCCGGGTGATCCTGTTCTTCAAACAGGGCTTCATTGATCGCCTCGTCAGCTTCAACGCTGACCGAAACATAACGGAATAGTTGTGCTGGGAGCGCATCGGCCAGGTAATTCCGTTTAGCAAATTCCCGCTGGTAAATGGGCTCCAGCGGATCATAAAACTCCAGAACGATGAAATAATCCATCAATCCGGAGGAGGTCAGCTGATTTCCCTCACGGTCAATGAGGTCAAAAGCAGGGACCTCCATGCCGGGCTGCAGGTTTTCCAGATCGTAGGTCGCCCGAACAGCCCATTCTGCCCAAGGTGAGTCTGGATAGTCCCGGCGCAGGTTCGAAGCCACCTCGACTGCCTCTGCGGACATGTTTGAGTCGGCATACGCAACAATCATCTCGGCCATGATGCCCGCCCTCTTGTCATCCGGAACAGAATCCATTAGAGAGGTCAACAAATCCAGGGCTGCGGATCCTCCCTCCAGTCGTGCCAGGGAGCGCCGCGCAGCACGCGCCACTTCAACAACGCTCTCGTTCTCGCTGGAAACGGATGGATACCGAGCTACAACGAGAGAGTCGTTCCACCCTTCGAGCATGATGATCGATTCGGCCTTTGCCAGATTGCCGCCGATCGTTCCATCGTAGGTGTTCTGGATATTCCACAGAATGGCACTGGTCTGCGTGATGATCCGTTCCACCATCTCGGGAGTGTATTGACCCGGACCGATGACTTCTGCCATCGACTGATTATGCTGTGTCTTTGCGTTGCGGTACGCCATCCAGGCAGCATTCTCTGTGGATACGATGCGTAAGCGACGGGCGCCGAGTGGGAAAACAGCAGAGACTGTCACCGTGTCCTGATCAACAGCCACAAATTCACCCAGAGCCAGCTCGGTACCATTTCGCTCCACGGATATCGGATAAATGCCTGCCTCGGGTGCCCGAACCTCAAAGGCAAATGATCCGTCTTCTGCGGTTAACGCCGTACCAAGTGTGTCAACGTCTCCATCTCGTTGCCCGAGGACAGAGACACGGAAACCCGCATATGAACCGGTCGAATCGATCTCTGCTCTCACAGAAAAAGAGCCGCTAACAGTGGATTCGACAGGATAATCACCCCCACCACACGCGGTCAGGGATACGACACTGGCGACGAATAAAAAAGTAGCTATGGAGTGAATCGATCGCATGAATCTGTTGGATTGGTCTGTCCCGTTCATTCAGCTTGGCGGGACCATGTAATCACTGATGAGCCGTCCCCTGAACCCATTCGAAGGCGATCTGATCCGGCCTGTATGTGTCCAGGCTTCCTGGAAAACCCATCTCGGAATCAGAAGCCTTCTATTGCTGGTTGCGCTTCGAGCAATGGTTCAAAATGCGAGCGTTTTCTCGATGGCCTCATCGAGGCGGGCATTTGCAGAATAAATATCATCCTCGATCGACTTGGAAAACGCGATGGGCAGATCGGCCCCGCCAACGCGCACCGGAGGTGCATCCAATTCATGGAATGCAAGTTCACTTATCTCTGAAGCGATCTCTCCACCGAATCCACCTGTCCGGGACGCTTCGTGTAACACGATGATGCGATGGGTTTTGCGTACCGAAGCCAGTACCGTCTCTCGATCCCAGGGAACGAGTGTGCGCAGATCAATTACTTCGAGATCTACGCCCTTGGACGTCCACCGCTCTGCGGCATCAACGGCCCAATGAACCCCGACGCCCCATGTGACAATGGTTACGTCGGAGCCTTCCCGCGTTACGTGAGCTTTCCCGAGCGGCACCCGAACAGCTGCATCGGGTACCTGTCCGCGAATGGAGCGGTAGAGCTTCTTGTGCTCGAAGAAGAGGACGGGATTGGGATCGTCCAGGCTGGCCAGAAGCAGCCCCTTTGCGTCAGCTGGAGACGAGGGAATCACCACCTTTAGTCCGGGCACATGACAAAACCAGGCTTCCATGGACTGCGAGTGGAACGGACCAGCGCCAATTCCACCGCCAAATGGTGCACGAATCGTGACATTGAGCGATGATCCCCACCGGTAAAACGTGGTGGCCAGATTATTTACAATCTGATTGAAACCGCAGGAAATGAAGTCTGCGTATTGGATTTCAAGAATCGGTTTCATTCCCGCCAAGGCCAGCCCCATCGATGCACCAACAGCAGCACTTTCGATGATGGGGGTGTTGCGGACACGGTCTTTCCCGAATTCCTCCAGAAAGCCTTGCGTCACCTTGAACACACCGCCATATTCCGCGACGTCTTGCCCCATGACCACCGAATCAGGCTCTTCCCTCATCCAAGCACGGAGTCCGTCCGTGATGGCGTCAATAAAACGCTGTTCAGATTCGTGGTTGTTGGTAGCAGCAGGAGGCGTCGCAGGAGCTGCGACCGCGAAAACATCGGCGTATTCCTTGGCTTCCGTACTGGAAACTTCAGGCTGCTGGAGCGCCCACTCGGCTAATTTGTCTATGTGAGCGACCAAATCCTCCCGGATCCTGACGCATACATCCTTTCCGAGCTTCTCCTCAGCATATGGCTCGAAGCGCTCAATCGGATCCAACGTAGCCCATTTCTCCTGTAGTTCTTTCGGGACATACTTGGTACCGGATGCTTCTTCGTGTCCCCTCATCCGGAACGTCTTCATCTCGAGAAGAGTCGGGCCTTCCCCCTTCAATGCTCGTTTTCGTGCGTTTCGTACCGCTTCGATGACGGCCAACACGTTATTGCCGTCTACTACGACGGATGCCATGCCGTATCCAGAACCGGCTTCGGCAAGGTTTTCAACTGGAATGGCCTCGGACGTTGGTGTAGAAAGGCCATACCCGTTGTTTTCGATCACGAACAAAACGGGCAACTTCCAGACGGAAGCAAGATTCAGCGCTTCGTGGAAATCTCCTTCCCTCGTGGCTCCCTCTCCAACAAATGCAGCTGCGACTCGCTTTTCCTTTCGCATCCGGGCGGCAAGTGCCAGGCCATCGGCAACGGGAAGCATGGCCGCCAGATGGGAAATCATTCCCACGATATTTTTCTCCGGCAGACCGAAATGAAAAGTCCGATCCCGGCCTTTTGTAAAACCACCCTCCCGTCCCATCAGCTGACAGAACAGACGATCAAGGTCTACGCCACGTGTTGTCCAGACACCCAGATTGCGATGCATGGGTAGCAGATAATCGTCCTCTGAAAGCGCCCACGTCACACCGACGGCGATCGCTTCCTGCCCATAACCGCTGAACCATTTGGATAGACGGCCTTGACGAATCAATCGGAGCTTTTTCTCTTCGATGATACGCGGGAGCAGTAAGGCGCGATAAACAGATTCGGTGTCTTTCTTCGTTCTGATGGCCATGCGTCAGCGGACGGCAGCGTGCGGGTAAGATGGGAGCGGCGCTGCGGACATGCAGCGGGCGGCGCCAAAGATACGGCCTGAGGGGTCAATGACCACTGCCTTTCAACGCCGTGTAAATGGTTCTGAACAAGATTTGCAGATCCCGGCGCAAACTCATGTTCTCAATGTAAAAAAGATCGTATTTCACCTTCTGTTGGACGTCCTCCAGACTCGTGTCATACTTCCACTTTACCTGGGCCCAGCCGGTAATACCCGGCTTGACACGATGACGCCGGGAGTAGAGTGGGATTTCCCTTGCCAATTTCTCGACGAAAAAAGGGCGCTCGGGTCGAGGACCTACCAGAGACATATCCCCGCGCAAGACATTGAAAAATTGGGGGACCTCGTCAATCCGGGTCTTTCGCAGCCACCTTCCCATGGCCGTGTACCTCGGATCGTCCTCCGTGGCCCACACGGGACCAGTGGATGCCTCTGCGTCCTTACGCATCGTCCGAAACTTGTACATCGTGAACTCCTTGCCTTTCTGCCCTATCCGACGCTGTCGGTAAATGGCAGGACCCGGGCTGGAGAGCCGAATGAAAAGGGCCATCAAAACCCAAACCGGAAGACCAAGCACCAGCACAACGAACGAAACCACGAAATCAATCAACCGCTTCAAGCTCTGCTCCCAAGCCTGCATCGGCTCGGGTAGAACCTCAATCAATGGCAAGCCATACATGTGCTCAGTACGCGCCATACCCCCAATTATCGAGTAGAAATTGGGCACGAGTTTCAGTGTGACGGGCTTACCATCTGTGAGCCGTAGCACTTCCATGAGCTCGTCGCCATCATTGGGCCCCAACGCAATAAGAACATCCTGTACATCCAGCTCATCAATGAGACGCGGAAGGTCTTCGACTCGATGACCATCTCCCATCAAGGTCTGGGTTGCGCCTGACGCAACGCCCTCTTGCTTAAGGTCACGTGTCAGACGCACCGCTCCCACAATGGATAAGCCGGCCTCTGGATAACGAGCTACTTCTTCGTGAAGCGAGTCCAAAATGTCGGACCATCCAACGATCAGCGCGCGATGTAACCCCCGACCACGAAGGATCAACAGCTTCTGTATGGAACGAACCATGATTCGCCCAATCGAAACACAGAGGATGATGGCTGCCCAGTAGGCTAGAATGTTGGACCGTGCAGAGTGGGCATCCAGCGTTTCCACAAACAGTAGCAGAAACAGCACCAGTATCCCGACCGTGACAACCTTGACGATGGTGACCAATTCGTCGAATCGAGACGAGGCATACCGTTCCCGATACAGACCGAAAAAAGTGAAAACCACGAGCCAGAATCCGGTCAGCAGCACAATCATGAGGCTGGTGACCCCGGGATCGGGAATGAGAACAGGATCAGCAAACCACCCCCACTCGAAACGAGCCTGGTGCCATATGCGGTTGGCGAAGAAGACCGCCACCGCATCCATAAGAACCAGAACAGTTAGCTCGACTTTGCGTGTCAACGCTTTAAGAGATTCAGCCCGTGGGATTCCGCGCGTGCATACCCATGAAACTGTGGTAAGGTTCGCATAGTTTGCCGTAAGCACTCCTGGAAATTGTTCATGCTACGCACCCGCTTCTTCCTTATACCCTGCCTTCTTGCTGTCTTCTCGACGGCAGCGGAGGCCCGTCAGGCACCTTTTGTTGCGGTAGACGATCCGATAATGCCGTTCATTGAGGCCGCCTTATTGGAAGGATTGGCCCCTGAAATCAATCCTGTGTCCTGGCCGTTGGGCCAGCAGTCGCTGATTTCATGGTTGGATAATTCAGATTCCGAGTCCTCTTGGCTTGCTGGAACAACCGGGCGAATTCGATCCAGATTACCGGCCAAAGGCCAACTGGACAGCCATGTGTACACCGACTTGCGAACTGGCCTTCGATTGGCAACGCAGGATCGCAGGGAGCTGCTACGATTCCAGGATATGGATGAGTTTTCGTGGCAACCCATGGTACTTTCGCGGACTTGGTTCCACGCTGGCCAGTGGACGGCTTCTTTGGGGCTGCGATTCGATCGCTACTACGAGGTGGACCCAGATGGTATGGATGCAGCCCACAGGTGGTTGAGTCGGGCAGAGGACGCCTACATAGCTCGTGATGGGCAATGGGTTGATTTCTTTTTTGGACGAATGGGGAGACACTGGGGCCCAGCAGAAGGAGCTGGATTGCAGCTGAGTCAAAACCCTCGACCGATGGACCACATGTCCGTGAAACTGGGAGGTGAGCGGCTATTTATTGAGTCTGTCCTTGCTGAGTTGGATAGTTTCACTGGAGATGGCCGTGCCACAGGTACGGCTGGCGCCGATTCTGTGCGCTCAGGTAGCATCCGCCGCATGCTGGCGGCTCATCGCCTGTCGTTTGGCGTGTCGGAACAATGGACGGTTGGTCTTTCACACTCCACCCTCTACTCGGGACCCAACGCTGGATTCTCACTGAAATTCGCCAACCCATTCAATGCGGCTCTCTACGAAATCGACAACCGCCCCAAGAACGACGAAAACAATGGCTTTGTCGGTGTATTTTTTGCCTTCCGAAATGCGCGTACCATGGCCAGCGGTGAACTCCTGTTGGACGACGTCGATGTGCTGAATGGATTCGAGCCGGCCTCCATTGCGGCCACGGTCCGTCTTCGGCGAAAAGATCTCCTTTCAGGCCTGAGTGGCGGATTATCAGCCACGATAGTCACGGCACGTACGTATAATTCCGAGCAATCGAGTGGACAGCTTTCCTATCTGGGTCGCGGAATAGGTACTCAGTTCTCTGACTTTGTCCACCTGCGAGCTTTCGCTGATTGGATGCGTGTCCCGGCTTGGATCATTCGCATCGGCGTGGATGTGCTCCAACAGGGAGAGGCCGATTTCCGCTCAGCATTACCGGATCTGGACGCAGCAACCCTGATTACCGGAACGGCTGAGTCAACGGTGCGGCCTTTCTTGCGTGTCATGGGACTCAGCAAGGCAGGCGTGGATGTGAACGGGGAGGTTGGATGGAATACGATATCGGACTACGGACATCGAACCGGCGTGAACCGGTCGGATTTGACCGCCTCCGTTTCGATTGCCTACCGCATTTCGGGATCCCGAAAATTGTAATGACCACGTTATCGCCGGCAGCTCGCCGAGTCTTCTGTTTTCGGACGCGTCTTCATTCCTTGTTCGGTGTGCTGCTCGTTATTTCGATGGCAGCGCTCCCCGCCCGAGGTCAGACTCCTGCCGCTTCTCCTCAAGAAGCCTTCCCCTCGCTCAGAATTGGAGCGTCCGGAGGAATGGTATTCCGGGAAAGTGGCATGCCAGGGTGGTCTCCCGGAGCAGATGGCAGGCTTACCATCGATACCCCCTACGCAGGGGGTCGCCTTAGACTCGATACTGCATATCGAGCCTGGACAGGGTCATCCGAGATTCTGGCCATCGTGGATCGTGATGGCGGAACCGGTCAGGTCTCCCCGCCCGATGTGCAGACGATTGACATCCTGGCTGGATGGGGACTGAGTAATGCTCCAGACGCGCCGATTTTTCTGGAGGCGGGACTCCTGCTGGGTAACCGTTTCATGCTCTTTGACCTGCCCCACGGAACGGCCGCGCGATTTGAATCGGAAATGCTTGCCGGTCCCTGGATACGTGTCGGCCGCATTGCAGGACCTGTGCGACTCTTTGGAGAAGTACGTGCGCTGCGCGTACTGACCAATCCGCGTTGGGATACTATTGGACTCAGCGGCGGCATCGCCGTTGAGTTTGCTACGCCCGGATGGATCCGGTGGATACTGCGATGAGGCATTGCTTCGGCATAGCACTGATGAGTATTGTGTTCGTGGCCTCTCAGGTCCATGCGCAAGTCGGCGAGAACGCTCCAGAAGAGGCCCTTCCGTCTTGGTCCCCCTGGACCATGACCGCTTCGGAAATCCAGTCAACCGGTGCAGTCAGGTTCTCGGAACTGATCCGCATGATGCCAGCTCTCGAAACCTGGAGTTCAGACCGCTACACGCATCGAATCGTTGGCATGGGTCTTGGAGGGCTTCATCCTGACCCCATTGATATCACGCTCGACGGTTTGTCGCTGCCGGCCTTCCTTCTGGATCGCGTCCTTACAGAAAGCCTTCCCGTTTCTCCGGGAGACCTGGACGAGCTTACCTTCACGCCCGGTCTGACCATGGCGGGTCCGGCGCGTAAAACGAATGTAACCATCGCCCTACGCACGCCGATGCGTTCAGGATGGCATCTCAGTGGCGCATTTGCCGTGATCAATGAGACCGGTGACCCCGGTCCAGCCAAACACACCGATGCCCGAGCCAACAACGTGGATCGTAGCGGACCGGCGACGTGGGTGCGAACCGGCTGGGGCAACAAAAGATGGATGATTCAGGCGGGAGTAAATACCGACCTGCACCACCTCACCGACGAGCGTATATCCGGACGGGTTCGCGGTACGTATGCTGAAGACGTTCAGCCCGTGATTACGCAGTTTGCCCCCTTTGTTCGAATCCGGCACGAAGGCGATGGGCTGCGATTCCAAGCGATGGGCGGACAGTCCCGCAGGAAGGACTTCATTTACCACGAATCTGCTGGGCAGGAATGGCCGGCTCGATTGCGTCGAGAATGGGCTGCATCCCTACTTGAAAAGAACAGCAGCTTCGCCTTGATGTCTTTTCGAGCGGACGCGTCACGAATATCCCTCTCTGAGAGACCTTCCTTCATCGAACTGCCGTCCCCCCTGCTCATCGAAGACGCATCCGTCGAAGGCTCGCTGGAAAAGCGCCTCTCGGGGATAGCCTTCCGACTAGCCGTGGGTGCGCGGAGGTGGATGATTGATCAGGAGGGAAAACACTTCGAGCAGTTCACTCCAACGGCTTCTACCGAGATATCACGGACAGGACAGACCTGGTCATCGAAGGTTTTCGTTCAGCTTTCCCGGCTCGCGGACGATGCATGGCAGCCGAACACGTACAGTTGGCTGGCCAATGCATCGGTAACAAACAGTGGAGTCAAAGGGTCGATTTCGCTCCGTCTGGCCGGTACGCAAGGACACTTCCCTGAACCTGGACACCTGATGACCTGGAACAGAGCCGAGGTCAGCCTTGGAGACTGGATGCCGACGCGTGCGGTCCCAGCATCATCTTCTGCGCCTCGCTCCTTGGAGTTTGGACTCCTTGGTCGTCGATTGCTGTCTGGATCCTGGCATGGATGGGCACATGCACATATTCGATTATTCGAGGGACATACCCTTGCAGACCGGGTTATTGATCAGCGATTCGGAATCGGGCCTCTGCTGCCCGAGTGGCAGTGGTCCTCTGGGCATTCCGGATGGTTGTTTTCTCGAGCCGCAGGAATTGAGCGCCTCGAGCCGGGAGACATCACGTGGCGGGCCTTCTTTCAATTCTATCACGTCTCTTCCCAAGGTGACGATGCCTTTTTCAGGCATCAGACCGGTTTTCCACGTCATCGCCTGCAAGTAATGGCTTCGGATACCCGCCCTGGAGGGGTCCGATGGATGACGAGGTTGGGCTATGCATCCGCTTGGACCTGGCCAGAATACCGCGAGCCAGCTCGTCGGGTTATTCCCGCTGATATCATAGCCGAGATTACGATTGGTAAAACCTTGTTCTCGGGCGTGGCTGACGCTCTCGTATCGGTCCTGAATATCCCTGACCGTCCCTTGGGCAATCACCCAGCGGGCGTGGAAGAACAGCTTGCCATACGACTGACGTTGTCGGTAGCGCCCGTCTCCAGGTCACAGGATAAATGATGCGGTCTCTCGAACGGTATACTGGTCTGGTCTCGGATCCCATGGCCTTTCTGGATGCCTGTAATCATCCGCTTCCTGAAACGGTGTGGAGTCCCACCTCGCATGCCGCTGCCCTATCTGCTTTTCCCTCCACGGGCCTTCGTGCGATGAACTGGAGTCCGGAAGGATTTCGAGTCGATCATCGCGACGACGCGTTTGGTGTGCACTTTCTTCTTGGCGGATTCCTGATCCAGGAAGAAGCGGCCATGATGGCCGTATCGGCACTCGATCCATCTCCAGGCGAATGGGTATTGGATCTGTGCGCAGCCCCGGGTAATAAGACGGTGCAGCTCGCCTGCGCCGTCGGGCCGTCCGGATGGATAGTTGCCAATGACGTCTCTGCGGCCCGCCTGCAGATTTTGCGGGGATTGGCAGACCGCTTCCGTCTTCCAAATCTGTCTCTGGTTGTGCATGATGGCACCTCGTTTCCCTTTCGATCGTCACATGGCTCGACCAATCCCATTCTGTTCGATGCAGTCCTCGCGGACGTGCCCTGCTCGTGCGAAGGCACATGCCGGAAGAATAACCGGGTTTTTGAACGAATGAATGCGCAGCGGACCGCTGCGCTTCCATTGCTTCAAGAACGCCTGCTACGGCGTGCCATCCGGCTTACGAAGCCGGGTGGTCGCATCCTGTACGCCACCTGTACCTTTGCGCCCGAGGAAAATGAACTGGTTATTCAGCAGGTTCTTGAGCATCCAGAACCAGATCAGGATGTATCTCTCGAGTCCATTCAGATACCAGGCGCCCACCTCGATGAGGGGCTGACTTCCTGGAACGGTTCAACGTTGTCTTCCGAAATGCGCCGGGCTGTACGGGTCTGGCCACATCAAAATGACACGGGAGGCTTCTTCTTCGCCCTGCTGCGTAAGGGGTCCTCAGGAGCGTCGAACCGATGTGTTTCCGCCCCAAAAAGGCCGCTGGATCATGCCAGCATGCCTTGGGGAGCCTATGATCTTCCCGATGCCTTCCTTGGTGGCCACTCGGAAGAAGTGACCGGACGTAAGCACGCACGATTGGTAACATCTTCTCGGCCCGTGCTCCCCTTCAACGAGATAGCCGTCGGGTTCAGTGGTGTAAACCTGAAGTCACGGGAGCCACGCCCTTCAACACCGCTGGCAGCCTATCTGGCTCCGCATGCGCGCGCAGGCATCGCTGAGATAGCGCGGGAGGATATGATTCGTTTTTTGTCACGCGAATCCGTCAGCCCACTTTCATTGATTCCTCCTGCCGACAAAACCCGGTATGTATTGGTACGCAGCGGACCCTTATCCATCGGATTGGGACATATCGACGCCTCGGGCCAATTGGAGTCGCTCTTTCCTCGTCACGCGGCCGGATTACCGGTTGCCGAATGGCTACAGGGTCTCAGCGACGCGTGAAAACGAAAGTGATGAGTCCTTGCTGTGGTTCCTGAGGTGCAGTTGACGGCAGCGGATTGAACCGCCATCCGCGCACAACACGCAAGACCTCGCGATCCTGGGAAGGATCTCCACGACGAACAGGAAGTGCCTGCGTAACATTGCCAAGCGGATCCACCGTTATGCGTACGGTGACCCGCACATCGCTGTTTTGGGACAGGAAGACCGGAGGAGGCGTGTTTACGGGCTCCCTGTTGAGGCCCTCGATACGAAATGGTGCCGATGCTTGCTCCTGGTTCGAACTTCCATCATCCCCCGATTCTTCGCCTTGATCCGGATCGAGTGAACCACTGCCAAGAGGCAGCACGACGTCCCGCTCCGGTTCAGCCTCCTCGTCAACTTGCTCTTCTTCGGTATTACTCGTTTCTGGGGCGATTACCTCAGATTCTGGCGCATCGACGATTTCTTCGTCCGGTGCGTCCAACGGGGAGTCGGGAAGCTCCACTGGCTTGACCTCATCAGGAGGTGCAACCGGGGACTGCTCTTCTTCTTCCTGTTCTATTTCCGGCTCCGGTTCCGGCTGCTCCCGCATCGGCGCCTGCTGAACGGGCCTGCCTTCCGACAATGGACCGAATTCCACCTCGAGAAAACCCATCTGCTGTTCGTCCGACGCGGCAGCTGTCAACAAGGAGAGCACCACAAGTACCACGACGTGGAATCCCACGCTTATGGCTATTCCGGCTCGGTCTTCTTTTCTGACGCTCATGGTTCAAAGGCGAGGATGCAGGTGGCTCCACAATCGGATTTTCCGACGCTTTGCCACCGCAAGTAGACGCTTTCAGGTGGTCGAACTCTCCGGAGTGGTACGGGGTCCTGACGAGACGGCATTGCCGTTCGAATGCCATGAATCACGGACTACGTATCGAGGACGACCTTTGACCTCATCGTAGACTCGTGCCAGATACGATCCCATGACGCCGAGAAAGAACAACTGTACACCGCCGAAGAAGAATGCTGCAAATATCAATGAGGCCCATCCAGTTATGGCCGTTTCCATCACGTATTTGACGATGAGTACCCACACCAGTCCGAGCATCGATCCGGCAGCAATGAGCAGTCCCAATCGCATCGCAAATCGCAGCGGCTTTCCTGAAAACGATGCGAGTCCGTCGAGCGCCAAATCGAATCGCCGCCGCCACGGATACTTGGTCGTCCCTGCCGCCCGACCGGGGCGGACGTAATCGACCGCAGTCTGTCTGAACCCGAGCCATGAAACCAGTCCCCGAACGTAGGGCTGTTGCTCATTCAACGACCGAAAGGCGTCAATAACAGGCTTGGAAATCAATCTGAAATCACCGGTATCAACCGGCGCATCTACGCCGGTGAAGGACCGGAAGAAGCGGTAGTAGACGCCTGCAGTAAAACGCTCAAACCACCCCACCTGCTCTCTTTCGATTCGATGGCCATACACGACATCGTGACCGTCCTTCCAGACGTCAATCATGCGACCAGCGACTTCTGGGGGATCCTGCAAATCCGCATCCATCACAATGGCAGCATCCGCCTCGCACAGATTCAATCCGGCCGTGACCGCAATCTGGTGACCGAAATTGCGCGAAAAGGTTATTAGCTGAACATCTTCCCAAGCACCTGCAACAGATCGAATCAGGGCCGCCGTCCCGTCCGTTGATCCGTCATCAATAAACAGGATGGATATGCGCTCGTCCCGGTCATTCCTGAACGCCTGTAAGGCTTCAAACAAAAGCGGCAAGACGTCTTCCTCATTGAAGACGGGAATGATCAGACAAACGTGGAGATGTTCGGACAGGGATCGGGACACGCGGGCGGTCAGTCTGAGAAACGGTATTGGGCTGATATCCGATGGGAATATCCGAGATCTGAGACGAGACCTGCAAAGTCACCGAATCCGTAGTCGATGGCGGCAGGCCCCCATCGGAATCCAGTACCCAGTGATGGAGTGAGGTCCAGTCCCTCGTCCTTTACGTTCTGAATCCGGTTGAATCCCGCCCTAAAGGCTACCCGATCGGCGACCACAAGTTCGGCTCCCAATCTCGGATGAAGCGCCATACCACCTATCGATAGATGATTCGCTGTTGCGCCGTCAAATGCGAAATCGGTGTCCAGTGCAAGTCGCAGCGTACCTGGTCTGACATCAAATAGTCGGGAAGCCCCCATCCGGACAACAGGAAGGACGAGCTCCGTACCACCTTCCGGGAGATCGTCTCCGAAAACGTCTTGAATGTTCAAAAGGCGACCAGAATCCACGGACCAGGACTGCAGCATGGTTGTGACGTCCTGCACAGTGAGTCCCATCTGCCACGCACCCGTCAGATAGCGCAGGCCGACATCCATGGAGTATCCCCATGCTGTTGCGAAGTCTCCGATATTCCGGCGAATGACCTTGGAGGTCACGCCAACGGATACCGACTCGTTCAACTGCTTGCCATATGCAACCAGAAACGCGTAGTCCGCGGCAGAAAAGGTAGTGATCGCACTCTCCGGATCAGGAATGGGTTGGTCTCGCTCCGAATCCCAGGCGTCCAGGGTATTCTTGATATCATTCACGCCACTGCGAATCAACGTCACTCCAAGAACACTCTGATCCGAGATTGGAATGGCAAAGCCTGCGTAGTCAAAGGAAACAACCCCAGAGAACCGTTCAGCGTGCATATACGATACTTCCCGGGCCGAGACGCCAGAAAGCCCGGCAGGATTCCAGAAGCCGGCATAGACATCGTCCGCAACGGAGATGTAGGCCCCCCCCATCCCCAAAGCACGCGCGCCCACACCGCCAGCGAGGAAATCGGCTCCATACTTGGCAACGCGCTGTGCGTGAAGGTCCTCGGCGCCCGCAGTCACAAGAACAATGGCAACAAGAAGATGCTGCAGAAAGGCTTTCAATTCGTCCTCAGGATGAAGAGAGATGGCAGGCAGGGTATGCCACATGACACAACAGGTTTCGACAGGTGCACGGAATGCCCCTGTGACTCAGGGTTCTACGCCCTTCGCAAGCGGGCGGCGTATGCCCCATCCATCCCCGATTCAAACGGCAGGCTGAGATAATCCCCCTCGGGGGTCAACCACTGTTTGGGAAAGGATGCCTCGGTTGCCTCTCGACTGAAGTCCTGGTGTGAGGAGATAAATGCATCGACCTGTCCTGCATTTTCAGCCGGCTCAATCGTGCAGGTGCTGTAAATCAACAGTCCTCCGGGTTTTACGCATCTCGCCGCTGCCTCAAGCAACGAACGTTGCAAAACGACCAACTCTTCAATGTTCTGCAACTCCCGTCGCCAGCGCATGTCTGCACGCTTGGAAAGCACGCCCAGGCCAGAACACGGCGCATCGAGCAGAACAAGATCAAACGCCTGCTCCCACGAAGGGTCACCTTCCCGAGCGTCCCGAGCTACCGTGTCTACCTGCTTGAGGCCCATTCGGTCGGCATTCTCCCGAACCAGCTTCAAGCGATTTTCCTGGACGTCGCATGCCAGTACACTGCCCTCATCGCCGACTCCCAGAGCCAATTGAACCGTCTTTCCACCTGGTGCTGCACACAGATCCAGAACCGATTGGCCTTGAACCGGTGCGGCATACTGTACGACGAGCGCTGCCGCCTCATCTTGAACATACGCCTTGCCATCGCGGAACCATCCAGCCCGAATGAGGGGCTGGAGACTCCGCATCCGGACCATGTCAGACATCCACTCGGACACTTCAAAGGCTACCTCTGACACCCTCAGCGCCGTCTGAGCCCGCTGAGCATCGCCAGTCAGGTGGACGCCATATGTTGGTCTCCCATTGTTGTAGGTCAGCAACGCTTCCGTTTTTTCTTGTCCGAAAAGCTCGATCCAACGCTCAACCATCCAGGAAGGATGGGAATGCTTCGTCGCCAATGCCTCCGAAATCGGGCCATGTGGCGTCGGTAAGGCATCACGCTTTCTAACAATTCCTCGAAGAATGCCATTAGCCAGTCCGGCTGCGCCTTGACGGACATGAATCTTCGCCGCTTCCACCGTTTCATTGATGACGGCGTGATCCGGCTGGCGGGTAAAGAGCAAGCCATGGATCCCAATCCGCAGGATGGTGCGCATACTGGACTCCAACCCAGCGGCATCACCGCGATAAAATCGGGAGATCAGGAAGTCCAGATACCGCTGCCAACGAATAACGCCCGCAACGGTATCTCGAATACTGCGGTCCATATTCGGATTACCACTTCGGGTAGCACGCTGAAGACCGATGAATGCATCCTGCTCGGCCATGGCATCCAATTCTCGCGCCGCCAGCAAGCGCATCGAGGCCGGTTTGGATTGGTTATTGGTTTGCATGGAAGTCGATTTGGATGTCAGTTCGTTATGCCGGCGCCTTTTCAACGGGATGCTTCAAGCCGCTTCTGCAGCTGCCTTGCTGCAACAAACAACGCGTCGTGGGCGGGGGCCAATTTGGGCGTATACAGATAGTCCATCGCATAAGTATCATCAACACTCGCTCCTGAACGCAGCAGTGCGGTCACGGTATTGGTACGCTGCGCGGCCCCATCCTCTCCAATCAGCTGGGCGCCCAGGAGTCTGCGTGTGCCTCGCTCACCGACCAGTCTTACGTATAGTGGCTTGTTGGGTGAATTGGAAGACGCACTTCGGTGGCGGATATCAACGGCAACGGCTTCAAGACCCGCTCGGAGTGCCCCTTCCAACGTCAATCCCGTATGGCCAATCTCCAGGTCTGCCACTGACACACCGGCCGCGTGAATGACGCGTTGCATCGTGGCCGGCCGCCCGACTCCACCGCGAGCTGCGTTTTTTCCCGCCACCCGGCCGGAGCGAAACGCATTGAGTGCCAATGGAACCGGATGCGCCTTTCCCGTCAGCATCTCGGTGTATGCCACCACATCTCCACATGCCCAAATGGCCGCTCCAGAGGTTTGAAGGGATTCATTTACCAGCAGGCCGCCGGAAGGGCCCACTTTGAGTCCGGCGGATCCAGCGAGCTCCGAATTGGGACGCGTTCCCGTAGCCGCGAGAACCAGGTCACAGCCAATCCGCTCCCCTGCATCAGTCCGAACGGCTCGGATGCGACCATCCGGAGATACATCCAGGCCGATCGCCCTCTCCTCTCGAACCTGTACACCCCGCGAGGTCAACCAGCGCACAACATGTTGGCTCATTTCCGCATCGAGACCTCCCCTCAGGAGCCGTCCTCCAGAAGCCAACAGCGTTACGCGCCACCCACTCCCGGTCAGCCCTTCCACCCCATCCAGTCCGACGTATCCTGCGCCTGCAACAACGGCATGACCTTGCTTATCCCGTTCCAATCGCGCCCGCAAAGCTCGAGCATCCTCGAGACGGCGTAGGACATGCACATGGTGGGAAGCCGTTTTAAGCGCATCCGGCACGTGGGCGCGTACACCCGTTGCCAGAATGAGCGCGTCGAACCACAACCGCTCCTTGTCACCTGTTCTTTCATCCTCTACCGCGATATGCCGAGATTCTACTTCGATGGCCAGAACCCGGGTCAAGGTGCGCACATCGACGCGGAAGCGCTCAGAAAAGGCTTCGGGTGTAAATCGAACAAGCCGTTCGTCGGACGCGATCTCTCCCGCCACATAAATAGGCATCTCACAGGCACTGTAGGAGATGTCAGGGCCTTGATCGATCAGAATGATCTCAGCATCCGGGCTGGTTCGTCGCGCCTCGGCTGCGGCTGCCGTTCCTGCTGCCACGGCACCTACAATGATTATTCTACGGGCGGGCATCAAAGACCTCTCGGAAGGATGTCATCGTGGGGTTCTGGGTGGCGTTCCGAGTGCGCAACATCATGCAGCTCAGGCTCGAGATGCGCCGTGAAGACAACCGTGTCGACGGCGAACAACTCGTGCAATGCGTCTTCCACACGGTGCGATGCATCGTGAGCCTCGGTCACGGTCAGTGCCTCGGGAAACAGCAAATGTACTTCAATCCAAACGCGGTCATGGACCCGCCTGTGTCGCAATTGATGGTATCCCGCTATCACATTTTTTTCGAGCGCTTCGTCAAGCAGGGTCACAATGCGACGCGTCTCAGCTGGATCCGCTGCTTCCATCAAACCGTGCCAGGAGTCTCGCATGAGACGGCCAGCAGTCCATAAAATATTCAGGGCCAGAATGATGGCGACGATTGGGTCCAGCATCACAAAACCGGTCCAACGAACCAAGAAGAGCCCCACGATGACGCCAACGGAGGTCCACATATCTGTCAGCACGTGATGACCATTGGCCCGTAGAACTATGGAGTTATGCTTCTTGCCCGTCTGGACAAGCGTCCAACCCAACACCAGGTTGATCAACGCGAGAACTCCCGTAATGATTATTCCCAGGCCAATCTGATCTATTTCTGGACCGCGAAGAATGTCCCGAATGGCTGTGGCCAGAATGCTGAATGCAGCGATGGAAATCAGCGCACCTTCGAACCCCGAAGAGAAGTAGGCCACTTTTCCGTGTCCGTAGGGGTGTTGCTCGTCCGCTGGCTGAACCGAGTACCAGAGAGAGAACGCCGCAAAACCCGTAGCGAACAAATGAACTACGGATTCGAGGGCATCAGACAGAATGGCAGCTGACCCCGTGATGTACCACGCCGCGGTCTTCCCACCCAACATGAGGAATGCGATGACCAGACTGGCCACCATCACAGGGCGCTGATAATCTTTCTCAGGGTGACTCAAATGCATGGGTATCACGATTGGGGCCCTCAAGGTACAGTTGATCGCGCCTGCATTCATCCCTAATCTGGGCAAGGTCCCGATTCCTCCAAACCTTGTCACCCGTGGTACTTGAACACATCGGCATTGCCGTCAGCGATATTGAAGCCAGTCTTACCCATTTCGAGGCCCTGTTCGGGGCTTCGCCTTATAAAACCGAAGAAGTGGCTTCCGAAGGGGTGCGAACCTATTTCTTCGATGCTGGTGGGACGAAAATCGAATTGCTGGAGTCGCTCAGTGAGGACTCCCCCGTCGCCCGTTTTCTGGAAAAACGCGGCCCAGGCTTGCACCACCTTGCTTTCAGATCCGAAGACGTGGAAGGTGATTTCCAACGGTTGAAGAATGCAGGCTATCGCGTCCTTGGTGAGGGGCCGAAAGAAGGTGCCGATGGCAAACACATTTTCTTTGTGCACCCGGGCGATACGCAGGGCGTGCTCACGGAATTCTGCATGACCGTACCGCGCTGATCAGGTCTCGGTATTACTCGACGCGACGTGTCCCAAAAGCTTCTTGGAGCACGCTGTCTAGACCGGAGTCGTCATACCCGATGGGAAAGATGGCTACGCCAGCCAGACCCAAATCGTTGACAAACCGGTACTTCGCGGACAGACTCTGCGAATCCTCGAACCACCCTTGAATCCATGCCGTTGAATCCTGGAAAGTGTAATACGGACTGCCAGAATCCGTATCCCGTTTCAGGCCGTGGGCTTTCACCCGATCCTGAGCGGCCACTTGCATCTCGGGCACATTCAGGAAATCAAGCCGAGCGTTGGTAATGACCCGAGCGTGACCACGCGTTGTTGACCCCGGATTTGCTTCGATCACGGGCCATTCATATCAGTAATAAGGGACCGTAAGCAGAATGCGATCCCGGTCGATTCCCAGGTGATCCAACCTGCTGATAATGGACTCCCAGTTATTCCCATCCCATCCCGAAAGCGGTGCTACGGGCCCGGCCACCGGTCCGGTTTGCCAGTGCAAATCATAGCCTTGTACCATGATTTCCCCGAAGAAAGACGGAATACGAGGCAAATCGATCATCCCATCTGGATGGAACGCAGGAACGAACATCGACAACTGCGCTTCGGGATAGTGCAAGGCCACGTGAGCTGACAGGGTATCGACGTAGGCATGAAATCCTTCGCGTAGTGCCTCCTTTGCCGGGGCAAACCACTCGAAATCAAGATGGAGGCCCCTGCCCAGACTCTTTTTGATCAGGTCCAGAGACGAATCCAAGAGGGTTTGGCGGTGGGTCTCGTTCAGAAACAGTGCTTCCAATGAGTCTGCATCCAGCAGGGTCAGAGTGGGAATGACCGGGACGCCTACGGAGTCTGCCCGATCAATCAGCCCCCGCCAGGCAAATGGATACCCATTGGCCTCCCGAATCGAACCGTCGGCGGCCGGAGTAATGTGAAAAAAGAACAGCTTATCGTAGAGGCTGAGATCAAGATCGAGCCATAACCCTCTCGTCCACCAGGCGTAGTAACCGTGTACACGGGTGTCGCTCCTCTTGGCATAGGCTGGCAGTGAGGAGGTCACCGTTGAATCGTGGCCCACTACGAGCGCACCGGAGACCGCTTCGGAATCACGTTGGCTGTCCTGCTCTGGTGTGGTCGATTCGAGGGAGGCACAACTGATACTCCAGAGTGAAAGAGCAATCAGCGGCACTACAAAATTGAAGGAGCGAATCACGGTTCAAAGTTGAGTAATGGGATGATTCGGTTTTCGGCCCGAACTGCGATTTATTAAGGCTTCAGAACTCATTTTAGGTATTCCCCTCACGCTTTCTTCATCTTTCGGGGCTAAATCTGGATGGCGTGCTGCCGATACTCGCCTTGCAGGGTATCGCCTCTTCTGTTCAGTACGCGATCATCGAGCTTTAAGACCCTGCCTTTTGACATTGTTGCGTGTTGTTCCTTGCTCCGGTGCGGGATCCCTATAGGATTACCATAGACAGCAGCGCAGGCGCACTTCCTCCGGGAGAACCATCCATTCTTTCGGGGTCTTCGGAAGCCTGGATGCGGCGGCGGCCATCGGCCGCCGCCGCCATCAGGTCCTTCATCCAGCGACTTCCGTCTCCTTTCTCCGGCTTCCTGTTGTATCATCAGCGGTCCCGTATCTACGCATTCCGCTGATTCCGACATGCTCAACTATATCTGGGCCGGTTTGATCATCCTGAGCCTTGTGTTTGGAATGGTCTACGACATCAATGACCTGGCCTCGGACACGTATCGAAATGGTCAGGCGTTCGAAGTAAACGTCGAGCCCAATGCCCCTGTGACGGACGACGATCGTCGCATTCCCGTGACCGTCGCCATCGACGCGGCAGGCTATCAATCTTTTTACGGCGTCACCTCCTCCCCCGACTCGACCTATCAAGGCGTGATCATTCGGAACCAGGAGGGCATGCAGTTACGATTCGCCCAGGATGCCTCCATTCCCGAGCCCTGGGCAACCATTCGTGCCGAGACGTCAGAACGAGACAACGACTTGAGGGGACCTCTCAACGGGTGGCAAACGGCGGGCGGAGCGGCGTCCGTTACCTTTTCAGAGGTCAAATTCGTAAAAATGCGGGCCATTGCTTCGGCAGCTCTCTCCATGGCCGAGCTGGCGGTTGAACTGGCGCTTGGTCTCATCGGTGTGCTTGCACTCTGGATGGGACTTCTTCAGATCGCGGAGAAATCAGGCATCATCAATTCCGTAGTCCGTGTGACCCAGCCCGTTCTGCGCCCTCTCTTTCCTGACATTCCCAAAGGGCACCCAGCGTTGGGCATGATCGTCCTCAATTTGACAGCCAATATGCTGGGTCTGGGCAACGCAGCAACGCCTCTTGGCATCAAAGCCATGGAAGAGCTTCAAACCCTGAATGAAGACAAAGAGACAGCGACTGACTCCATGGTCATGCTCTTGGCCATGAACACGGCTTCCGTTCAGCTCGTGCCTCCGGTGTTGCTGGTCGCCCTGATGGGTCTTCAAATCAACCAGCTCATTTTTGCCATCATCATCGTGACCGGCATTTCGCTGGTCGTGGCCATTGCCAGCGCCAAGCTGCTCAGTAAAACCAAGCGCTTTCGGACCGCAACGCCGAAGCTGTCGACGGAGGGCTGATCATGGAACTCATTCGCAGCATCATCGAAACGGCATCTGTTTTCGTTCTTCCCGCCCTGATTGTGGGCTTCCCGCTGTACGGGCTGCTCAAGAAAGTAGCTGTCTACGAGGAATTCGTGGAAGGCGCAAAGGGTGGATTTCAGGTTGCCGTAACCATTATTCCTTACCTCGTAGCCATCCTGTTCGCCATCGGCATGTTCCGCGCGTCGGGTGCCATGGATTTCATGGTTGAGGGCTTACGCCCCTTACTTGGCATCTTCGGAGTCCCACCGGAGGTCCTTCCCATGATGATCATGCGTCCGCTCACCGGTAGTGGCTCGGCAGCCATCGTACTGGACATGATCAATCAGTTTGGCGAAGACTCCATTCTCGTCAAAATGGTTGCGACCATGTTTGGATCAACAGAGACGACCTTTTATGTCATAGCCGTCTATTTCGGCGCGGTCAATATCAAAAAGACCAGACATGCTGTTCCCGCCGGACTGATCGCCGACATCGTGGCCATGTTTGCTGCGATCTTTGTGGTCAAATGGCTTTTCGGTTGAGATCAGCGCGGGAAACGCTGAGCAGGGTCAGGAATGCGTTTCCAGGTACATCTCAATCATGCTCGCAGTCCGCTCAGCAAATGCAGGACGCGGCTCTTCTATTCGTCTTTCAACCGACACAATACGATCCTGATGCACGTGCAGCCAGTGATCGAGCACCCGCCGTGCATCTGCCTCAGCGGGTGTAATACCTGAGCCGACAGCATCGAGGTGATCCAGGTCCCGCAGGGTATCGCGAATCATATGATCCCCGCTCGACCCATCGTCAGGTGCTGCAAGCAAGTGGATCCGGCCATGGGCCATGATGACCAAAGTCGGTCTTTCAGTATGCGATCCCCGCATGAAGTGGACGGTTTCAGGACCGGCTACTTCGTGCGCAACGGCTCCCCCCCTGGCCAATCGCTTTTCCAACAGCTCTATCCAATCACGGTACCGGGCCGCCATTTCGAAGTCGAGCGATTCGGAGGCCTGCAACATGGATAGTTCCAGTCGCATGGTCACGTCACCGATATCACCCTTCAAGAAGTCGCGTACCGCGTCAATGACTTCACCGTAATCGTCCTCGGACACCTCATTGGTACACGGAGCACCGCATCGACCAATATCGGCTCGAACACATCTACGCCCCCGCTCGAATTCTGACGGGGAGCAGTTTCGAACGGGAAAACTTGCTTCGATCAATTCGAGCAAGGACGCAGCTTGCGAACGGCTTCGAAAAGGTCCATAGTATTCTGCGCCATCGTTTCGCATGATCACCTGGACGGTCAACCTGGGAAATGCTTCGCGTCCATCCAGACGCAGGTAGGGGCGCGGAATGTATTTCTTCTGGGCGCGGTTGAACGATGGGTCCAAACGCTTAATCTCGCGACTCTCTTCGATCAGGGCGTGCAACTCAGTTGGCTGTTCTTCCCAGCGTACATCCCTGACTTTGGCGATCAATTGTCGTATTCGCGGTGGATGGGCCTCAATGGAATTGAAATAGGACACGACGCGCTTGGAGAGGTCCTTGGCTTTTCCGACATAAAGCACCTTTCCTCTCCCATCGAGCATGTAATAAACGCCTGGAGAATCGGGCAGGTCAGGCAATCGATCCTTTTTGATGGTCACTACGTGTCGCGCGTGTGCGTGAACCCGCGCATAGGTGCGCGCTTGCAACTCAATCAGTTCTTGTATGTCTGAAATGCCGTGTTCATCCGCAGCCATTTCACAAAACCGCTCAAGCACCTTGGCCGTGATCTCTACGTCCTTGGCTGCTCGGTGTCGCCCTTCTCCCGGGATCCGATAGAATTTGGCCAGACTACCAAGACTTTTGGATCGTAGCCCCGGCAGCAACCTTCTGGCCAGCTTCAGGGTGCACAATCCCCGGTTATCCATGTCCGGAAGTCCGAGTCGGTCCAACTCGGCGTTTATGAACGACCAGTCGAAGCGGATATTATGAGCGACAAAGACCGAGTCGCCGAGAAATTCCATAAAAGAGGGAATGACATCATCGGCGGTCGGCCGATCGAAGACCATACCCGTCGTGATTCCCGTAATGCGCGTGATCCGAGAGGGAATAGTGACTCCCGGATTGATCAGCTCGGCAAATTCCGAGCGACGACCATCGCCTGATAAACGCATGCCTGCCAGCTCAATCACCCGATGCTGGCGAGCCTGAATGCCCGTCGTCTCGGTGTCCGTCACAACGACGGCGTCATCATGGGATAGGAAGTCCTGAAGCGCAGACATAGTCTAGGTGCTGAGTCACAGTATGAACGGTCTCTCCTGCAATGGGATTCCGGATGCTTCGTCGTGCGCGCGATCGGGCTTCCGCACAAGAGTGCCGATCAACAAGCTGCCGCCAAAGGATGGGACCTTTTACGCCGCGCGGCGCAGTACTCCCTGTGTTGGCATCGGAATGCGGATGGTTGCACGCGTTCCGGTTCGTCCTTCCAATTCAGAAAGCTGGATGGATCCTGATACCTGATTCAGCGAACGCCTGGCCAGGAACAACCCCATTCCCAGTCCGCCTTTTTCCCTGTTGAGGCCCGTTGACCCCTGCTAGAAAGGAGCAAATACCGCCACGGACTTCCCGGGGAGTCCTGGTCCGTCGTCCTGCACCGAAAGGGTCAATGACCCCTCCTCTATCGAGGCAATAATCCGGATCGACTCGTCGGCATATTTCACTGCGTTGTCCAGGACATGATTCAATGATTCGGACAGCACATCGGCCAGATCAGTCGGCAGGGATATACCATGATCCAGTTGACGCATGATCTGCGCGCTTGACTCCGGATGACGGCGTTGCACTTTTTCGATGGTGCGTCCTACCAGGTGATACAGCGGAATGCGGGTTCCTTCCACACGTGGAGCGATGGAATGAACCCGAGCTGGTTGCCGGGTTTGCTCGTAGGCCACAACGGAGTGGACAACATGAAGCAAACGCTCAACTGCGTCCCGGATCGGACGGGTAAGGTGCGCATGCTCGCTGCCGGTTTCCTCTTCCAACATTTCTGCGTAGCCTGAAATAATGGCCAGTGGCGTCCGCAACTCATGAGAGAGTGCGTTCACGCGGTCATTTTCGCCCTTTTTGGACGACTGGGACGGGTTATGTGACGCAGATGACATCGAAGGATTGTATTCCTGTGTACAAGGGTTCTCCTTCGGTATCGACGGCAACGATGCCTCCTAAAGAGGATAAATGACTGAATCTTACCCTTTAGGGCTCATCACAGGGCAGCATCCACAGGCGCTGTTACCGAAGGCCCAACACTTCCTGCAGGCGAATTCCAATTTCTGTGTTATCGAGCGTTCCCCTGAATTGGGTCGATCCGGGTCCGAAAGCGAAAATTGGCACATTCACTGACGTGTGACCACCCGTGGACCATCCAACCCGTGCCGATTCGGCCATGGCGTCTACAAGCAACCACTGCAACCGACTTGCAGCGGCGGCGGCATTGGTATCTGCTTGCGCAATAATGCCTGCCATCGGCTCTGCGACCGTGGAGTAGGGAATATTGAACCGGGTTTCCAGGGTGGACCCGAACCAGGCAGGATCGACATCATCGTTCATCATACGCTCAGCCAATTCATTGCGGAAGGCCTCTACGGAGCTCGAAATCGATGCCAATTGCGTGGGGTCGTACCCATAGCCCGATCCGTTGCGTCCGCCAGTTTCCGCACCGAGGGTCAATCCGCCGGTTTCGTGGTCGGATGTGGCGAGAACCAGGGTATTGCCGGTTTCCCGGGCGAACTCGACCGCTGCCTGCCAAGCCTGATCGTAGGCGATGACATCCCACAAATGAGCGGCCGTATCATTGCCATGCCCTGCATGATCGATACGACCCGCTTCAATCATGATGAAGAAGGGTTTGCCTGCGCTGTTCAACAACTCGAGAGATTTCATGGTCATCTCGGCAATGGACGGCTCATCCTCTTCGACCCGATCAATCTCGTACGCCATGTGTGAATTGGTGAAGAGTGCAATCAGTGGCAATTCATCGATCGCCATCATTTCTGCACGATTGTCCGCGCGATTGTAGCCGGCCGACTCGGCTTCTTCAATCAAATCGCGGCCGTCCTGGCGTCCACCACCTTGTTCAGAAGGTGTGTAATACTGCCGTCCGCCTCCCATCAGGATTTCAATGTCCTTGGTGAGCTGCTGCTCGGCAATCTCCGCCTCCATGCCGCGATTCACGACGTGGCTGGAAAAGGACGCAGGCGTCGCATGTGTGATTCGGGCCGTTGAAACGAGTGCCGTGTTGTATCCCGCAGACTCAGCCATTTCGAGGATTGTCTCAACGGGCTGGGAATCGGCCGTCATCGCAATGCGACCGTTCAGCGTTTTGACACCACAGGCATACGCCGTAGCAGATGCCGCCGAGTCGGTAATGCGACTGCCTTCCGCGAACGTGATGGTACTACCCTGCTCAAATCGATCGAGGGAGAGATTCGGAATTCCTTCCATCTCCCGTTGATAATCGCGCGCCAGAGAAAAACTGGCAGGGCCGCACCCGTCGGCTATAAAGAAGACGACGTTTCGGGGTTGCTCCTCCGCTACCCGTACTTCCTCGGGAATGGCGGTGCAGGAAAAGATGAGCAGGGACAGCAGCAGAACAGAAAATCGCCTCATTTCAGAAAGAGCAGTAATCAGTGAAAAAAGGAGGTCGGGCAAGCAGTGCCTACGGTGGACATCACAGTGCCCTTCGGCTGGGCCAGCGTGTGCGGGCAGAAGGTAATCACTGCAGCCTGATCGGACGTGATTTTGCTAAATATTGGCAGCTTCTACCGGCGCTCTACGAAACGGAACGCGTAGGTTTGGACATTCTGTTTTTCTGACACAAATCCGACTCGTCATGAAAGTCACTGTCGTTGGTGCTGGTAACGTTGGGGCCACCGTAGCCGAATGCGTTGCACGCAAGGACATGGTCGATGAAGTTGTTCTCATCGACATTGTTGAAGGTCTTCCACAGGGGAAGGCGCTCGATATGGCCGAAGCCGCACCTATTCATCTCTTTGACACCAAGGTCACGGGAACGAACGATTACGCCGATACGGCCGGCTCCGACATATGCGTCATCACTGCTGGTCTCGCACGTAAGCCCGGCATGAGCCGCGACGATCTTCTCGGCAAGAATGCGGCCATCGTCAAGTCAGTGACGGAGCAGTTCGTTGAGCACAGCCCCAATGCCATCATCATCGTGGTATCCAATCCTTTGGATGTGATGACGTATGTCGCATATGAGGCCAGCGGCTTCCCGTCCAACCGGGTTTTTGGTATGGCTGGCGTACTGGATACTGCTCGCTATCGCGCGTTCATCTCCATGGAGCTTGGCGTTTCGGTGAAAGACATCCAGGCACTGCTCATGGGCGGCCACGGCGACACCATGGTGCCACTGCCCAACTTCACGACTGTTGGAGGTATCGCACTGCCGCAACTCATGGAAGACGAACAGATCAATGCCATTGTTGAGCGCACCAAGTTCGGAGGCGGTGAGATCGTCAAACTGATGGGCACCTCCGCTTGGTATGCGCCCGGGGCAGCTGCAGCTGAAATGGTCGAAGCCATCGTCAAGGATTCCAACCGCGTGCTACCATGCGCTGTCTGGATGAAAGGGGAATATGGACTGAATGACCTTTTCATCGGTGCTCCCTCCCGTTTGGGTCGCAACGGTCTCGAGGAAATCATCGAGGTTTCCCTGACCGATGCCGAGCAGGCACAGCTGGAAGAATCTGCCCAGCATGTCCGAGACAACCTCGCTGCTCTGGAACGCATCCAGAACAGTTGACGGGCGTCTGAGAGCCATCCGACCTCTTACGGGCGGGCGCCTTTGGCGCCCGCCCGTATACTTTCCCTACCGACTGACGCCCAACTTCAAGAGTTCTGCTGATGAGCAAACTCCGGGTCTTCTATTGCCTTTCGGCTTCAAATCTGCGAATTGATTAATGAAACGCTCTTTCCAATCCGCTCTGCTTCTACTCCTCGCGTTCAGCTTGCAGGCTTGCGATTCATCCGGTGGTGACAAAGGCGAACTGGTTGTGACAGACTTGGTCGAAGGATCCGGTACCCTCATTGAACCAGGAATGACCCTGATCACGGAGTACGTTGGCCGTTTTGCTGACGGCTCGCAGTTCGACTCCTCTGACGAACTGGGAGAAGACTGGATCTTTACTCTCGGCGTTGGACAGGTTTTGCAAGGATGGGATGAGGGGTTATCCGGTATGAGAGTCGGCGGTACCCGTCGTTTGGAAATCCCCTCTCATATGGCTTTTGGTCGCAATGGCCAGTGCTTTTCAGACGGTACCTGCGCCGTCCCGCCAAATACGGATGTCATCTACGATGTGACCGTTATCGACATCTTTGACGAAGTGATTATTGAAGAGATTGTAGAGGGAGATGGTGAAGTGGCGGCAGCAGGCGATGTGTTGTTTGTCGAATACACCGGACAACTCCGCAATGGACAGGTATTCGATTCCACCAATCTGACGGGCACGCTTTTTCAATTTACCCTTGGTCGCGGCAGTGTAATTCCTGGATGGGACCAGGGCATGCCCGGAATGAAGGTAGGCGGAACGCGTCGGCTAACCATTCCCCCAGTCCTGGCTTATGGCCCATACGGAGCCGGCGCAGCAGTCCCTCCCTTCGCCGTCCTCATTTTTGAGGTAACGCTTGTGGAACTCGTAAAAGCGCCCAGCTGATTTGATCAGTAGGCCGGGCCGCTTTCGGACCATTGGACGGCATGTTGTACCAGCTCGGCTGCGTTGGTCAGGTTGAGCTTCATCTTGATGCGAGCGCGGTAAGATTCCACCGTCTTGATGGACAGTCCCAAGATGTCTGCTATCTCCCGCGTCCCCAACCCTTTTCCAGTCATTTCGAATACCTCGAGCTCACGCGTTGACAACGCTTCGGCTGGAGACTGATTGAAAGACTGCTGTCCTGCCGCAATCCCTTGCAGCAGACGCTCATTGATGGCCGCCGACACATGAATGCCTCCCGAAAGGACTTTTCGGATGGCCATGACGAGGGCACTGGGGGCCTCGCTTTTCATGACATAGCCCCGCGCACCGGCGCGAATCGCTCGCTCAGCGTACAAGATTTCGTCATGACGTGATACGACCAGCACCAAGCCCGGGACCCGGTTGGATTCAAGCTTTCTGAGCATGTCCAACCCGCTTTGTCCCGGCAATGATATGTCGTTTTTGCTTTGAATAGCACGCTGATCTGCGCGTCCACGTTGAAGAAGCTGAAGGTACAGCGTACTATCTAGTATGACCACGCTCCCGCTTCCCTACGACATTGTTGAGGCCGTTTCCCATCTTTCCGATGCGGACAGTCGACTGGGGGCCCTCATACATGCCGTTGGTCCTTATCCCGGGAAACTGCGTCCGGCCAACAACCCGTTCGAAGCCTTGGCTGAGTCTATCGCCCACCAGCAATTGTCCGGTAAAGCCGCCGCAACCATCTACGGACGATTCACGGCTATGCTTCCCGTGCCTGATTCCCCCCGTCCGGAAGACGTAATCGTACTTTCTGATGAGCAGATGCGGGGAGCGGGACTCTCAGGAGCAAAAACAGCAGCCATCAAGGATCTCGCTGCAAAAACGTTGGACGGCACCATTCCATCGGCGGAAGATTTACCGTCATTGACCGATGATGAAATCATTGATCGATTCACGGTAGTAAAAGGGATCGGTCCATGGTCGGTCAAGATGTATTTGATGTTCCGTCTGGGTCGGCCAGACGTTCTTCCACACACCGACCTCGGCATTCGCAAAGGCGTTCAGCGTCTCGATGGTTTACCTGATTTACCGCCCCCCAAGGCCGTGATTCAACGTGCTGAATCTTGGAGCCCATTCCGTACACTGGCCTCCTGGTATCTGTGGCGCTGCCTCGAACTGGACGATGACCGATGGCTGCCTGCGTGAGGAGATCCCTCTGACGCCGCACGGCATCGGCATCGGATCAGTCAATGGGTGAGGTAAAAACCACGATATGCTGCTGAGGGAGCACGTCAATCGTCTCTCGATACCTCAGACCTGCGGCCTCTCCCTCCTGAATGATTTGCTCCTCGCTCATACGATGCAGGTGCGTGATTCCGATGGTGGGATCCTCGGCCCGATACTCAACGAGAACCAGGCGACCTCCTGGCTTGAGAGCACGAACCAGCTCTTCCAGCATTTCCTTTGGATGAGCGAACTCATGGTAGGAGGAAACAATCAAGGCCACATCCAGACGATTCTCTGGGAGCGCCGGATTATCCTCCGCACCGAGAACCGGTGTCACGTTTCTAAGTCCACGACGCGCGGCCCTGACACGAATGGTATCCACTAATGCTTGCTGGACCTCAACCGCATAGACGCGACCGGAAGGGACAAGCTCTGCAATCCGGAACGTAAAAAAGCCGGTGCCGGACCCGATGTCAGCGACAACGTCAGACGCATTCAACTTCAGCGCGCGCAGCAATCGCAAGGGTAACTCTTCTTCGTCCCGTTCCGGACGATCCAGCCAGAGGGCTCCGTGCTCGGACGTCATCACATCCGCGATTTCACGTCCCATATACTCCCGACCCGTTCCATCCTCGACATCCGAAGACACTTCGTTATACCGAGATTCAGATCCGCATCCTAGCAGCAGCGCCAAGAATGGCACGCTGAGCATGAGGACATATCGCTTTGATACCAGCTGTCCGCGCATGAAGCAGGAGAAGTACTAGATGAGGAACGATGGCATGTACGCGCCTTCTTTCCCGGAGTTTTTTGTGCACCAATATTACGCCTGGGAAAGGCTGTTGGCCAGATCGGTTGAATGTAAAGACGGGCGGGCCGCTGCGCGGCCCGCCCGTCTTCATGTCCCTTGAGGGGTTTTGATGCGCTGTTGACGCATCTAAATCAATTGTCTGTCGTGAACTGTCCATACTCGAACCAGACCAGCATACCTTCCATCGTCTTACCGAATGGATAACCCGCTTGCCGGTAGTCATCCATCGCTGTCCGACAAAAGCCCGAGACAATTTTACGCATGGACGGCGTGTTGGCGCGGCGAGTTTCGGTCTTGCGATCGTAGTTCAGTTCCTTCATGGATTTGTTCTGATAAAGAGGATTCATCGAGCGACAATTCCGTTATCGGTCCGAGTGCCAACTCCTAAATCCCTTAGGACAAATTGACCCCTTACTTTTGTCCAATCGGGCCTGTCTGCTCTGAAAGTGCAAAGAACGCGTCCTTCTACAGGATTGCCAGGGTGCAGACTCCCGCTCGCAACTCAATCATCGAGGTTGTACAGTTCCTTGACGACATTCCAGTTCGTCAGATCGGGCTGATTCTTTCCATAGAAGTACCCATCGATCACGACCAATTTCATTTCGCGATCCGGTAACTGCGTCAGGTCGACGGCGTCCGTAGACGCTTCGTAGAACACTTCCAGAAAGCCGACTTCGTAGCCGAATCCCATTGAAATGGTGTAGTCAACTGCGGGTAGATCCAGGCTCTCCACTCCGAACGTGTACGGCATGGCCGTCCACGTACCCTGATCGCGGAAAAACATCAATACAGCTCCATCATCGACGACGCTGGCTGTCAGGTCCGGAACGTCGTACTGAACGGAGGCAACCGCTCCGTTGAGGACCGCGTCCACCATCAGAAAATCGAATCCAAGCGAAAAGACGTTGGCGTTCCCGGGAGGTCCGGGAGGTCCTTCGGGGCCAACGCTGTCTTCAACGATGCATCCGGTGCTTCCAAACACCAACGCGAGCGTCATGAGTAGTTGTAATGCCTTATTCATGGCCTTCCTCCTCGATTGAACAGTGATACAAGTCAAAACGGAGCTGTCGACCCAGTGGGACTGCGCCGTTTCATCCGGGACAACCATTCACCTTTCAAACGACACACCGTAGTTGGCGCGATGGACCAAATCACCCTCAACGAGCGGTAATCACGCTTTTACGTGTGGAACACTGGGCCCTCGGTGTACTCTATTTGATACAGGCCGGCTCAGTAGCGCTTAGCGATGCGGACGAAAGCCATGAATTCATGGGCTGTCGAGCGACCTTGAAAACCGGTATTCCAAACCTGTCCTGATGCGAAACCCCACGTTCAGTTGCCGGTTGTTTTGCCGGGGCCTTCGCCCTCGCTGACCACCCACATGACGGGGCGTTAAAGCCCTGCCCAACCCATCCCGCAATGACCCACGCTGTCATCATGGCTGGCGGCATCGGAAGCCGTTTCTGGCCCCGAAGCCGACGCACAAATCCGAAGCAATTCCTGTCCATTGTTGGACAGAACACGCTCATCCAGGCTACTGTATCCAGGCTTCAGGGAATCATTCCCGTCGAAAACATCCATGTCGTCACGAATGCGCGTTATGTGGAAACGACACGGGCACAGCTTCCGGCCGTTCCAGCGGAAAACATCTTGGCTGAACCGGTAAGCCGGAATACGGCACCCTGCATTACATATGCTGCCTGCCACATCCATGAGAAGGATCCAGATGCAACCATGGTGGTGCTTCCGGCAGACCATGTCATCCTGGACGTTGCTCGATTCCATGAGACCTTGAAGGTTGGCATCGCCAAGTCGGCTGAACAGCGCAGTCTCGTTACAATAGGTATTGAACCTACCTACCCTGCCACCGGATACGGCTATATTCAATTTGATCCAGAGGACCGTGACCCAGGCGGCAATCTGTGTGCCTTGTTTGTTCGCACATTTGCTGAGAAACCGAACCTGGAGACCGCTGAACGCTTCCTTGACTCGGGCGACTTCCTCTGGAACAGCGGTATGTTCATTTGGCGTACCGATTCCATCCTGGCGTCAGTCCAGCGCCACATTCCAGACGTCTACGATGCGTTTGCCTGGATGGAAGGCGGGGCGAAAGAAACCCCCGAAAAACTGAAGGACAGTTTTACCGGCTGTCCTGCCATCTCCATTGACTACGGAGTGATGGAGCGGGCAGACAAAGTGTATGTCGTGCCAGGAGCTTTCGACTGGAGTGATGTTGGGGACTGGAAGGCGGTCTACGATTTGTCAGACAAAGGAAAGGCCGGCAACGCCATTGAAGGGCAAGCCATTGTACACGATGCCACGCGCTGCCTTATTTCGGCAAACGACCGCCTGGTCGCCGTGGTTGGACTCGATGATATTGTCGTAGTGGATACAGAGGATGCCCTCTTGGTATGTCACAGGGATGCAACCCAGCGCGTCAAGAATGTGGTGGATTACTTATACACCCACCATTTGGATGACTTTGTTTAGAGAAGCGATCTCGCGCGACGGACTGCTGCACAGCTCCGCGTAATCTTAACATGTAACGCACATCCTGACGAGGACACTGACGTACGGGTCGCATGATGACCCGCCAGTCACCTAATGGACGAAGAGTCAATTCTTCGTTCAGCTCTGTCCTTCGCTCATGGAACTACAAACTGACCCGCTGACTCGCCGCGAACGCGAACGTCTGGTGCGACGACACGAAATGCTTCGGGCGGCACAAGAGGTGTTCGCCGAGAAAGGCTACAACAGCGCAACCCTTGAAGAAGTCGCTACCCGTGCCGAATACGGGAAGGGTACACTGTACAACTACTTCCCCGGCGGCAAGCAGGAAATACTTCTCGCTATCGTGGAGCGCTTCCACGATGAGCTCTGCGCCATCATCGCGCGATCATTCGATGAGGCTCAAGAGCGTCCATTTCGCACGTCTTTGGAGGTCTTTTTCGGAGAGTCATTTGCCTTTTTCTTCGAACGGTCGGAGCTGTTTCTGACCTTGCTTCGCGAAGCCCATCGCATTGGTCTCAGTGACGATCTCGAGCCGCGCCAGTTCTTTTCGAGACAGCGCGAACGCGCCTTGAACGCCCTGGCCGACCCGATTAAGAAGGCTGTGAACCGAGGTGAAATCCGAAGCATCCAGCCGCACCTGATGGCCCACATGATTCTTGTGAACCTGAACGGCGCCCAGATGCGGTCTTGCATGCCGCGCTCTCAGGCAGCCCATTCACTACCTGATTCCGAGTCCGAAATGGCTGACTTCCTGACCAAGCTGGTCATGGATGGTCTTGGGCCACCCGCAGCAACCTGACCCTGGCCAACCCGCCATTCCAAACCAATCTCGTCCCGGGCTATCCCGAATACGATATGACACACCGCACGATCACTCTCTGGACCCTACTCGTCACACTGCTCTTCCTGCCCGGAAACAGTGTCGCCCAGGATAGTGGCACTGACATCGTTCTCACGCTGGATGAGGCTGTTCAAATAGCTCTCATCCAGAACCTTGCGCTTGAAAATGCCCGTCTCGATATCGAGAACGGCCGTGCACAAGTTGGAGAAGGATGGTCCGAACTGTTTCCTCAGTTCGACATCAATGCGAACTACAACCGGAATATCAGACAGGCAAATCCGTTTGCTGGTTCTCAGGCAGGCGGACTTTTCCAGTCGCTGGGCTTCCTCGATTGGTTGACGTTCAACGAACAGGCCCGCTCTGATGGAAATGTCGGCACTGATCCAATTTCAGCGCAGGAATTCTTTCTCCGGCAAGCGCAGGGCCTCGAGGCAGCTGGCATTACGTTCGAGGATAACGACAACCCGTTTGCAGTCCCCAGTGTATACGTTGCCGGTCTCAGCATCAGCCAGAAATTGCTCGATGGGCGTGTCCTTTTAGGTGCATACGGAGCGTCGAAGTGGCTGCGACCGTTCAACGAAGAAGGATTTCGGCGCCAAGAGCAACTCATTGTTCGCGACGTGAAGAACGCCTGGTATGCAGCGATGCTGGCAGAATCGCAGGTCACGGTCAGTATGGCCAGTGTCGAACGCTCCCGTAGAACCCTGGCTGAAGTGTCTCGCCAGGTCAATCAGGGAGTAGCACCCAAATTTCAGCGTCTATCGGCTGAAGTAGAGGTTTCAAATCTGGAAACTGCACTTATGCAGGCAGAAATCGCCCGAGAAGCAGCAAAGGACAATCTGAAGTTGCTTTTGGGAATGCCCGCGACTAACACCATCAGTTTGCGGGGCAATCTTGAGGCGGCCATGCGCTCCGACTACCTGGTGGATTCATCGGATGACTCTGCTCTTCAGGCGCTCAGTCGTCGGCCGGATTTGAAGCAAGCCGAAATGGGGATTGAGCTGGAGCTGATTCAGCTCAAGGTTGTGAAGTCGGAATACATTCCGACCATCAACGCAGTAGCCAATTTCAGTGTGTTGGGTAATATCCCGGACAATCGTTTGAGCTACAGCGCAGTGGATGGCGACCCCTTCCAATTCACATCGTCACAGCGGGGCTATTTCGACGATGCGTATTGGGACCGCAGCACAAGCGTTGGATTCAGCTTGTCATGGAACATCTTCAATGGACTGGCCACGCACAGACGCATCCAGCAACGCAAGATTGCCATTCAGAAGGCAGAGAATGATCTGGAATTCCTGACACGCTCCATCCGGATTGAAATCGACCAGAGCCTCAGGAATCTGCGCGCTGCGCATCGCAGAATGCAGACGCAGGAGCAGAATCTGTCCAATGCCCGCTTGAACTTCGAATATGCCGAGACCCGCCTTCGTGAGGGCGTCGCAACACCACTTGAGGTGCGAGAAGCATCCGACCAGCTTGACCAGACCCAATTGAATTTCCTTCAGGCCGTGCACGATGTGCTTGTGGCCCAGAGTACCTATGAAGCCGCAGTTGGTCGCTCCGTTCAACCTGCAGACGCTGACTGATACCACTTTTTGGAATGACACCCTATCCAGTTTCCATCATGAACCGTTTCATCCCATTCACTTCCGTGGCGTTCCTCGCTGCCATCCTGGTCATGGGTTGCTCCGATGCACCCGCCGCTGACACTGACGCCTCAGGCCCTTTGCCGACTGAAGAGTCTTCTGCTTCAACACCAGACACGGCTGTCCAGAGTGAGCGATCGGTGCGTGTGAACACACTCACCGTGCAGCCCACTACCTTCCACGAAATCATTGCGATCACAGGAAGTGTAGCCGCACCTGAAGATGCCTCGCTATCTGCCCAGTCTGCTGGTTCGCTTACATTTCTCGCGGACGTCGGCAGTCGTATTGACAAAGGCGAGGTCGTTGCTCGTCTTGACGACCGCTTGGTGCGTGCGGCCCTCGATCAAGCACGGGCGAACCTTACCTCCGCTGAGTCGCAGGCTAATCTTGCCGAGGAAACACTCAAGCGTCAAGAGCCCCTGTATCAGGATTCCATCATTTCAGCTCTTGAGTACGAAGGGGTTGTAACACAGCGCAACCAGGCCATAGCGGCTCTTGCCCAAGCCAGGGCGGCTGTCACACAGGCTGAACAGCAGCTGGAAAACACGTATATCCGCGCTCCGTTCTCAGGGACGGTTGAAGAGCGGTTCGTGAATGCTGGTGAACAGGTAATGCCCGGCACACCGGTGTTGCGGATCGTCAACACGCGTAATCTGAAGGTGGTCGCTGGGGTGCCGGAGTCCTATGCTGCAGACATACGTCGCGGCGCACCGGTGACGATTTCCTTCCGAGCCTTCGCGGGCGAAGATATGCTGACTACCGTCTCCTTTGTTGGCAGCGTGATCAACCCCCGGAACCGGACCTTCTCGATTGAAATCGACATCGACAATCCATCAGGCGTCCTGAAACCGGCGATGATTTCGGACTTGCGGCTGACACGACGCGTGATGGAGGACCAGATTGTTGTACCGCAGACTTCCATTCTCCGTGATGAGAATGGCATGTCCGTATATCTGGCTGTTGGCTCCTCTGATGGAAAAGTAGCTGAGCGCCGGGCGATTGAATTGGGCCCATCGTATGACGGAAAGACCGTGATTTCCTTTGGCCTTGAAGCGGGTGACGAAATCATCATCGCCGGACAGACTTCGGTTACTGATGGAGACGCCCTGGTCGTTTCCTCCTCCTGATCCCCTGCTGCTCAACTGAATTGTTTGCTCCCCTTTCTGGGAAAAAACCAGACTGTGAACTGATGAGAATTACTGATACAGCTATCAAATACCGCACGACCATCTTGGTCCTGACGGCGGTATTGACGTTCGGCGGCATATACAGCTACATCACGATACCGAAGGAGGCCAACCCTTCCATCGAGATACCCCAGATTGTAGTTACGACTATTTATCCGGGGGCATCCCCAGATGATGTGGAATCCCTGATCACCCAGGAAATCGAAAGTGAGATCCAGGGTATCAATGGCATCAAAGAAATCCGCTCTACTTCTACGGAGGGTGTGTCCAGTATCGTCGTCGAATTTGAGCCCGAAATCTCAATAGACGAGGCCTTTTCAAAGGTTCGAGATAAGGTAGATGTGGCCAAGTCAGACCTGCCCGGTGACGTAAATGAACCAATCGTGGCAGAAATCGACTTCACCCAGTTCCCCATTCTGACCATCAATCTCTCCGCTCCGTATCCGCTGACCCGGTTGAAACGTGTAGCCGAGAACCTGGAAGACGAACTGGAGGCCATTCCCAGTGTCCTTGCTGTGGATGTTATCGGGGGGCTGGACCGCGAGGTACAAATCAATGTCGATCTGGCCAAGCTCCAGGGATACAACCTGACCTATACGGATCTAGTCAACGCGGTTTTTGATGAGAACACCAATGTTCCAGGTGGGTCCATCGATGTTGACGAGATGAATTACCTCGTCAGGATCGACGGCGAAATCGAGGATCCGCAAGAGCTGGAAAACCTCGTCATCAAAAGCCCCGGAGGCGTTCCCGTGTACATCCGTGATGTAGCGGATGTGGACTTCGGATTCGCAGAACGTGTATCGAACTCGCGTCTGGCCATTTTCCAGGAAGAGGATGCCAACGAGGAGCTATACGATCTCCCAGCCGACAAGCAGGGATTCAATCAGGTCATCTCCCTCAACGTCAAGAAGCGTTCAGGCGACAATATTCTGGAGACGGTTGATGAGGTAGGCAAGGTACTGGATGGCTATGCTTTCCCTTCCGGAACCCAGGTCATCATTACCGGAGACCAGTCTGTCTTTGTAGAGGACCTGATCAAGGACCTGGAGAACAACATCATCAGTGGACTGATCTTCGTGATTGCCGTCCTGTTGTTCTTCCTGGGTGTGCGTAATGCGACCCTGGTTGGCATCGCCATTCCGCTGTCCATGCTGATCTCGTTCATTGTATTCCAAGCGGCGGGATATACCCTGAATTTCATCATCCTCTTCTCCATGATCATCGCCTTGGGGATGTTGGTGGACAACGCCATTGTAATCGTTGAAAACATATATCGATACCGCGAGGAAGGCTACAGCCGGTTCGAGGCGGCCAAACAGGGTACCGCCGAAGTGGCAGGCGCCGTCATCGCATCGACAGCCACTACGGTTGCGGTTTTCGTTCCAATGCTGTTCTGGCCCGGCATTATTGGTGAGTTCATGAGCTGGATGCCTCTCACCCTGATCGTGACCCTCATCTGCTCACTGTTCGTTGCCATTATCATCAACCCTGTTATCACGGGAATCTTCGTTCGTCTGGAGAACGAGCCCAAACCAGAGCGTCCTCCTCTTGCACGAAAAGTCACCTTCGCCGTGATTTTCCTTCTTGGCCTCATGCTGGGAATTTCCAATTGGAAGACACTCCTGGTCATTGTTGTGGCGACTCCCTCCATCATGATGCTGCACCGGTACGTTCTCAAACCGGTTGGAGACAACTTTGTCAAGACGGGTCTCCCTCGCTTGATTGACAGGTATCGCGCCTTCCTGACCTGGATGCTTCAGCGTGACTATTCAGGTAAGAAGGCATTGCTGCGTAATACAGCGGCGCTGACAAGCCTCACGGTGGGTTTTGTCTTGACACTTTTAAGCTTTCTGATTTCAAGTGCATTGGGCCAGACGGCCTCCTTGGTGCTCCTCGTCCCGGGTGGCCTGCTGCTCGCCATTGGAGTTCTGGGCGTGTTGCTTCACACGTTCGAGGTCACCTTGTTGGGCAAAGACACGAGCATCAAAGTTGGCATCAGCTTCGCCGTCCTTTCGGCAGCCTTCCTCGGTTTGATGGCCCTTTTCGAAAAGGACGTGGACACGACGACAGCGATTGAGCTGATCGTGTTTCCAGTATTGATTGTAGTTGGTGGCGTGATTGGTCGCTTATTCGTTAAACGCACTCAGCTCTTACTCTCGGACAATCGCTCGCTGCTGCTGAATTCGGTTCTCGGATCACTGTTCATGATCATCTTCATGTTCTCAGTCGCTCCAACGGGGGTTGAATTCTTTCCGACAACTTCGCCGCGACAGGTTCAGGTCACGGCTGAAGGGCCCCTCGGCATGAATCTGGACGCATCCAATGAAATTGCGGAAGAGGCCCGACGTCGACTGGAGTCGCTTCTGGCAGGTAATGAAAATGCACGCGACAATGTCAAAAACATGATCGTCAGTGTGGGTGTGAGCGCCAATGCCCAATTCGGCTCGACGGCTTCCAGTCCGGAACGTTCGCGTATCACGATGAACCTGGTTGATTACCCGGATCGTGCCGAAGACAGCTTCATCACGCTCGACCGTATTCGCGATGAGCTACAAGGTATTCCTGGAGCAGAAATCAAGATCGACAAGGATCAGGATGGACCACCGACCGGACCGCCCGTAAACATCGAAATCACGGGAGCCGACTTCAACGTCCTTTCCCGTATCTCGAATGACATCAAGCAGATCCTGATTGAAGCGTCAGAAACGCGGTCCATCCCTGGACTGGTCGATATTCAGGACAACCTGGATGCGGGTAGGCCTGAGGTGGGCGTCCACATTGATCGGGAGCGAGCTGGAAGATTTGATTTGTCCACGAGAAAAATTGCCTCGACGGTCCGTTCGGCTGTGAATGGAATCGAGGCTGGAACGATTCGCGACGGTGAGGAGGAGTACGATATCATTGTGCGTCTGCGCGAAAAGGACCGCGACAATCTGGAAAGCCTGCGAACACTTACCATCATGGAAGAGGGCACGCAGATCTCGCTGACGGCGGTGGCGGATCTTGACGTCTCTGCAGGTCTGGGCAGTGTAACCCGACTGGATTTGCGACGGGTAGTCGTAATCACCGGTCAGGCTGCTCCCGGCTCCAACAATGCGGCTATTCTGGCACAGGTGAAGGACTTACTGGCCCCCTATGAGGCTGACATGCCTCCCGGGTATCAGCTCGCATTCACAGGAGAGAACGAGGAACAGGCGGAATCCTTCGGATTCCTTTCGATCGTACTGCTGGTCGGAGTCGCGTTGATCTTCATGATCATGATTGCCCAGTTCAATCATGTCTCATCGCCATTCATCATCATGGTCGCGGTAGGCTTCAGCCTGATCGGCGTGCTACTTGGCCTGATTCTGACCCGTACGCCTTTCGGCCTCATGACCTTCATCGGGGTGATCAGCTTGGCCGGGATTGTCGTGAACAACAATATTGTGCTGATTGACTACACAATGCAGTTACGCGACCGCGGCATGGAGAAGCAAAAAGCCATCATCGAGGCAGGTGCCACCCGTTTGCGACCGGTGTTGCTGACAGCCTTGACGACGGTTCTCGGTCTGGTCCCGCTCACATTCGGCATCAACATCGATTTTATTGGCTTGCTCACTGACCTCGACCCTAACTTCCAATTCGGCTCTGAGAACACACAGTTCTGGGGTCCCATGGGAACAGCCATCATCTCTGGACTGACGTTTGCAACGTTCCTGACGTTAGTGATCGTCCCCGTGATGTATTCGGTATTCGATTCCCTTGCGACCCGAATGCAATATGCATTTCGTAGCGCTGAGGATGCAGAAGCACACCTGAATACCGGTTTCGGGACGACCGCGGAATAGATATGTCATTGGGCCGTTTTTCTAATGTCGGCCCGGCTGTTCATGAAACAACTCAAAGATTTTCCAGACGCCCATCTTCGCATTTTTGAGCGCCCTCCGGTCGATCCGGACGGAGCGGTTCAGGATGTGTATCTGATTGGCATCTGCGGCACGGGAATGGGATCACTCGCGGGCCTCTTCCACGAAGCTGGCTATCGGGTTCGCGGGTCGGATGCGGCTACGTGGCCACCGATGAGCGACCGCCTTGCTGCGATGAAAATCCCTGTTAAAGAGGGATACGAAGCGGGCAATCTCGATCCGCAACCGGATGTGGTGGTCGTGGGCAATGCCTGCACTCCCACCCACCCTGAAGCAGCCAGGGTTCGTGACGAAGGGTGGCCCCAGTTGTCTCTGCCCGAAGCGGTGTCCAGCTTTTTCATTCGAGATCGGCGCTCGCTTGTCGTTGCCGGAACGCACGGCAAGACGACAACGACGAGCTTGCTGGCTCATGTCTTCCGGTCGGCTGGGCGCGACCCCGGCTTTCTTGTCGGAGGCGTAATGAACAACGGCAATGTGAGCTACGCCGTAGGGTCGGGTCCCCACTTCATTATTGAAGGAGACGAGTACGACACCGCCTACTTCGACAAACGACCCAAATTCCTTCATTACAAGCCGCGAACGGGTATTGTGACATCGGTCGAATTCGACCATGCGGACATTTACGCTTCCATGGATGATTACCGGGAGGCCTTCGGGGCTTTTGCTGCTCAGATTCCGACGGAGGGCCTGCTGGTGTTATGCGCAGACGATCCGGAGGTGGCGGTCTTGGCTGGAAAAACGCAGGGACGGGTCAGCACGTACGGATTGAATCGGACGGATGTAAACGTCACTGCCGTGCGCATCAGTACGGGATCCGACGGTCAGCGATTTGACCTGATGGTGGATGGTGTGGTTCTGGGACGGGCTTGGTTACCCCTTAGCGGTCAACATAATCTGTTGAACGCCCTGGCTGTTGCCACCGTGGCCCTCGACGAGGGTTTGGGTATCCAGGAGTTGATCGACGGCTTTGGAACCTTCAAAGGCATTCAGCGCCGCCAGCAAATTCGCGGGGAAGCCGGCGGGGTCATTGTTGTGGACGACTTTGCCCACCATCCCACCGCTGTACGCGCCACAGTTCAAGCCGCTGCAGAGCGGTGGCCGTCACGACGCGTAGTCGCAATATTTGAGCCCCGGTCCAATTCAAGCCGTCGTAAAGTATTCGAAGAAGGGTATGCGACAGCGTTCTATCAATCCGGTGCCGTCTTCCTGAGTCGGCCTCCGTTCCGGCACAATGACCGTCCGGAAGATTTCATGGACGTCGACGCTCTCATTGCCCGTGTTCGGCAGCGTGGTATACCTGCCGACGCTGCAGAGGGAGCGGGAGAACTCCTGCCCATGATCCTGCAGGAAGTTCGCCCCGGAGACGTGGCTCTCATCATGAGCAATGGTGGATTCGGCGGCCTTCACGACAGGCTGCTCCTCGCGCTCGGCAATTGACCGCCTTCTCGGACACGGCTGGCTACCCCAACCGGTTTGTAGGAGATATTTCGGAGCATTGCACAATATCGATTCCTTTCCCCCGTTATGAGCGGGATATGTGGCGATGCAGTCGATACCGGTCGGTATCGCTGTTCAGGGCGCGGCGACGGGGTTACCCGTCGCCGCGCCTTTCTTTTCACGAAGGGTTTGTACGATTTCCGGGTGGAGCCGGAGCATCCTGCTCCCTACCTTTGCTGCATCCCACTCCGTCATGCATCCAACGCAACCCCATAGCCCGCCGTCCTCTTATGCCTTGGAAAAGGCTGTGCGCATTGCTGCCCGACGCCTTGGGTCAGCAGCAACAGGGGCAGAAATCGAAGAGGCTGCAGTCCGTCTGTTGGTAGAAGACGGCTTCTCCCCTGCCACGGCTGCCTCTGCGACGTCATCCGGGACCGCCAGTTCAGTTGCCAGGCTGGACAACCAGTCTGAACTGCATCTCTCCGTTTCAGCCGCCCCTTGCGTCAGCCGGCGCCTGAATACGCAGCGCGCTCGCCTTTATGATCGCCTACGGACGGTACTCGCGAAGACACCTTCGGTTGGGGCCTCCGCGGTTTACCTGCACGTTCGCGATACCTCGAGCTTGACCTTGGGCCACCCCGCCGAATCTTTGCTTGTCATCGCAGAGACCTTGGTCGATGTGCTCAACGATCTTCCGGTTTCCCACATCCATGCGCCGTTCATTGACGCCGCTTTGGCCGAAAACACGCTGCTGCTGGAGCGAGTCCCGGAACTGATTTCGCAGTCGGCCCGCCTTTGCCCGACCATCCAGCTTGCGAATTCCGAAAACGGCCTGAATGAATCAGCACTTGAAGCAATCTGCCTGGCCCTAGCCATTGCAGCCCAAAACGGAAAGGGATCCCATCCGCTCATCCTGAGCACGCAGGATTGTGACCGCAGGGCATTTGGTCATCGAGTACACCCCGAAGCAATCGTGGCCTTCCTTCGCCAGCCCCCAGGTGCTACTTCTGCTACAACATCACTGGAATCCTTGTCGACCGATTGGCATCGCGTTGGATCGGCAGATCTGCCGCTTTTGCGTCATCATACGCCCCACAGGACGACGGATCATGTTGTCCAGCTCTCGGCAGATGCTACGCCCGAGTCCTTATTGACGCTCATTGCAGACGAATTGTTGGCAGGTGCCGCTGGTGGAGCACGCAGGCAATTGATGATTCTATGTTGATCTGCTGACCATCCACTCTGATGACCTCCGTTTCACCACTACCTCTCCCGCTCCGACATGCATTTCGGATCGCACATGGCACCAATACGGAGCGGACAAACGCGCTGGTCGCCATCGGAGATGGCCTCGGTGAGGCAGCCTTGCCCCCCTACTATCCCACCAGACTTGATGACGTAGAAGCCTACGTTTCATCCATGCGCCCCCTTCTGGAAGACATTCAGATCGAGGCACATCCTCCGCTGGTATCTTTTCTGGCGTCCATTCCTCAGGGGCCTTCACCGGCGAAGGCAGCCATAGATATGGCCCTGCATGATATGCTCGGCAAACGGCTTGGTGTTCCGGTTTACGTCATGTACGGTTTGGATCCGGCCGCCATGCCCGTTTCCTCATATGCTCTTCCCATCCCGGAAAGTCGTTCGGAATTGGAGTCCATGCTTTCTGACGTCGCTGATTTCCCATTCCTGAAACTCAAGCTTGGATGTGGGGATGAAACGTGGGACGAAGATATCGTCCAGATCACCCGGTCCCTCTACAGTGGTTCGCTGTGTGTGGATGTAAATGCTGGGTGGAATATCCCTACGACGATAACAATGATGGAGCGACTGGCCACTGCCAATCTGTCATTTGTGGAGCAACCCATCCAGGGAAAAGAACTCGATGAATGGCACCTTTTACGCCGTCTCCTTCCCGATAGCAGAATACCGCTCATTGCAGATGAGAGCATTCAGGGGCCTGAAGACGTGTTCGCATTGGCCGGCGCTGCCGATGGCATCAACATCAAACTGGCCAAATGCGGGGGAATACGGGCTGCGAGGGAGCTCATCACACTGGCTCGCTCTCTTGACATGTCCATAATGATTGGATGCATGATTGAAAGCGCCATTGCCATGACCGCCGCTGCCCATCTGGGACCCTTGGCGGACTTCCTCGATCTGGACGGACCCATGCACCTTGCAAATGACCCTTTTGACGGGTTGCAGTTCGACAAGGGCGTCATCACCTTGCCAGATCGTCCCGGTCTCGGCGTGCAGCCTGCCGGCACGGGCTCTCGCTGAGCCAGATGAGGCACCCTGCATTCAGGAGCGCTTAAGGGAAAACGTAACGGTCTCCGGATGGAGGCCTGCCGGCACCAGCGTTTTCTCCTCGAACACGATGCTACCGTCCCGACCAATGCGGACAAAACTTGAGCATCGTGTTCCGTATCCAGCGATTTCGATGCAGCGCGAAGACAATTGTCGCTCCTTTTCAATCCCTATTCCGGTATTGGGCAAGCGCTCATCGGGAGCGATACTCGTGTCAGCCAGAATGCGACGCCAATCCCACGCAGGATCACCCCGTCGCACGGATTGCCTCAGCGCTTCTACGCCTTCTGTCACCTTCGGCCACGGCGTATCCAGAAACGCATTGCTCAGGCCATGAAAGCCGGCCGAAACGCGAATGGGGCCTTTCCTGTCCCGATTGGATAGGTAAAACAACTCGGTGCCATCAGAGACCAGCAGGTTGAAGCCTGTGTACGATCCGCCTGTCCGAGCGACACGTTTTGCGTAATCCAACGCGGTTTCCTCGCCTGCCAGAAAAAGACGTGTCAGATCTCCACGGGATGCTCCACCTGGTCGCATGTCAGCCAGACTGCGATAGTTCGTCACCACTGCAAAACGACCCGTGCGTGATACACCCATCCATGTCCCTCCTTTCTCCATGTCCCGGCCAGCCAGGATATTCGGAGCATCGTCCCAAAATGCAGCCTGAAGGGTCTTTCGTTCATGGAATTCGTCCCGATTGGCCATCACCGTCAGTGGGTATTCTCCCTCGGGATCGTAATGAAACAAGATCAAGCACATGAGCAGCACGGACGGGAATTAGGAGGAGGAGCTGGGCCTGCGTTGGATGAGAAGTATATGAGGTGGCTGACCTTCCAGATTTACCCATTCGTGTCGTGCCACCACCACGTGTTTCCCGTCGAGTTTATTGGCCCATCCAAATAGCGCCTCAGCCTCATCTGGTCCTCCAACGTGACCCGTGTAGACCGTAGTAATAATGACTCCCCCGGGAGATAGGCGCGACAAAAGTCTCTCGTGGGCTACTATGGTGGATTCAGGTACTGTTACAAGCGATTTGTCCCCACCCGGTAAATATCCCAAATTGAATACAGCACAGTGCACCGAACGATTACCAAGGACCTCAAGGATCCGTTCATGCGACATGTGGTGCAAAGATACCCGGTTCAGCAACCCCTCCTCTTTCAAACGTTGGCCCGTATTTGAGATGGCTGACTCCTGGATATCTACCGAAATCACGTGACCGCCCGATCCCACCAGATGAGCCAGCATGAGCGTGTCATGGCCATTACCACAGGTAGCGTCCACAACCAGATCTCCATCGGCTACATGCGCCGAGAGCCAGTGATGTACCATGGAAGTGGCTTTTGAGAACATGAAATACACTACTGAATGGGCGAAGATTGGGTATGGCGCAACGGGATACCGCGAGCAACTCGTATCTTGTGGTCTTCGGAAATCAGGATTCCAGACGCCTACCCGGCATCGACAATCGCATGCTTCTTCAGGACCGCAGTAAGCCACTTGCCGTCAATTTGTCCGGTGATCGATCCTATGCCATCGTATTTGATGAGCTGGATCGGCTCACTGTCGCAATGCGTCAGGCAAACGTGCGTCCTGGAAAGGTACTGGTCATTACCGATACAAACGTCGCTGGCCACTATCGCGGTCGTCTGGATTCTTTGTTGAAGTCCGATGGCTGGGATCCCCTCATCTTGACCCTTCCGGCCGGTGAGATGACCAAGAGTCCGAAGCACCTCCACGCGATCTATAATGCAGCATTGGCGTGGAAAATCGATCGTCAGACCCCGATTCTTGCATTCGGTGGCGGTGTCGTAGGCGATCTGGCCGGCTACGCCGCCGCGACATTATTGCGAGGCTTGCCATTCGTGCAAGTGCCCACCTCCCTCATTGCCCAAGTCGATAGTGCGATCGGCGGGAAGACCGGAATCAATCACGAGGAGGGAAAAAATCTGATTGGCGCCTTCCATCAGCCGAAGCTGGTATTCGTGGATCCCAAGCTGCTTTACACCCTTCCCCGTCGGGAATGGCACAGTGGGCTGGCGGAAGTGGTAAAACACGCTCTTATTCGTGACGAAGCCTTCTTTGCTTGGATCGAGTCTTCCATAAACCACGTTGTCGCCCGTCATCCGGATGTGGTACCGGATCTTGTGTATAGAGCAGCTTCCATAAAGGCGGGCGTCGTCAGCCGTGATGAGAAAGAGCATGGCGAGCGCATGATCCTTAATTTCGGGCATACCGTTGGTCACGCTGTTGAGAAAGCACTCGGATACGGTGTTTTTACGCATGGCGAAGCCATCATTCTTGGAATGAGAGCTGCCATTCTCATCTCTCGTCGATTCAATCGGGGACTGGAGCAGTCTCGTGTAGAATCCGTCCTGGGACAGATCCCGCTCCCAAAAATCCCTCCCACTCTCAGTTTGCCTGAAGTTCGCGAGGCGATGAATACCGACAAAAAACGTGATCGCTCGTCGTTGCGATTCGTGCTGTTGAAGCGCGTTGGTGCCGCATACGTGACCAACGATGTGGGTGAAGCGGATATTGACGCCGCACTTGCCCACGCCCTCGGAAGGCCATTCTGACCCAATCCTGAACCGTCCCTATCCAGCACGTGAGCCGATCCCTAGTGGGACATATCTCCAAGCGCTCCCTTCACACCATGATGGGCCTGGTGCTTGCATTGGTGGTGCTGTTCTTCGCTATTACTCGTACGCAAGTCGGTAGGGACTCCCTTGCGCGTCAGTTGGAATCCCGATTTGCGAGCGCAACAAATGGCTCCTTGTCCATCGGTTTGTTGACCGGAAACGTCCGCCAAGACCTGTTCGCGGCCAATGTCACCATTCGAAATCCGCAGGGGCAGGTTGCTGCCCGGATTGACTCTGTCATCATACGCCCAGAATGGTCATCCCTGCTGCGCAAAGAGTTCTCCATTCATGAAGTGACCCTGCTGAGACCCAGCATTGATCTGGCTCATGCCCTACCCGATTCTGCCAGTTGGTCGACCCTGACTCCTTCCGGAGCTGATTCGTTATCCACCGAGGATGTCGCGGGTTCGTGGACATTCAAGAACGCCAGATTCCAAGTTGAAGGCGGGTCCGTGACGAATTTGGCCAAGCGAACAGGGACACGTGTCACCACAGTGAAGGATATCCAGGCACGAGCGATTGCTTCATGGGAATCAGCAGGCGGTCAGGTAGACATCTTGGGGTTACGAGCAACGCTGCCTGATCAAGACGTGACTATCGAGCAAGCCAGTTCGCAGATGATCATTGAGGAAGAGCGCTGGTTTCTGAACCAACTCGTTTTGCAAACAGCGTCCTCATTCCTTCAAGTTCGAGGCGCCATGGATCGACCTGATTCAGAAACGTCAATCTTGGAGCGTTTTTTCCAGGTGGAGCTGGAGCCTTCGGATCTTGATTTCGATGAGGTGCGGCGGATTATTCCCGGTTTCCCTATTGCGGATCGCGCGCGCGTCTCGGCATATGTCTCCGGGCCCATTACAGAACTTACTGTCCCTTGGATTCGGCTGGAACGCGGCGATTCCAAGATGTCCATTGAGGGTACCGCCGTCGGTTTTCCCGATTCATTGAATCTGGAATTGTCCCTGTCCGATGGTCAGCTGTATCCAGAAGACCTGCAGGCTTGGCTTCCGGAGAGCAGGCGCTTGCGCGACGTGCAGGCAGGGATTACAGACCTTCAGCTCTACACAAGCGGCACAGTGCAACTGGATGCCTTGAAGCCTGTTACGGAGTTGCCAGAATCCGTCTCACTTCGAAGCAGTTTTGACGTTCGCTCATCCGGGGGGATGGTATCTGGATCGCTTGTGCTTGATGGATCGGTTCGTGATTCGTTGGCTCATCAGGTCACCCTTCGTCTGGAATCCCTGGACGGCTATCCCTGGACGAGCAGGGCACGATGGCGTTCTTCTGTTTCTGGGTACGCGACCTTGACGGGCTCAACGGCCGTGGAATCAGCATCAACCGACTCAAGCCGCATACGACAACTTCTAGTGGATACGCAGACGGCAGGCATGTTGTCTGACGTCACTTGGGCCGGGAGAAGGGCTGACAGTCTACGGTTTGATCTGGGCCTGGTGGCCTCTGGTATACGCGGAGATGTGCATGTTCATGATCGGGGCGGTGCCGTTCGCAGTTCGCTGGAATTGACACGAGACGACAACGGGGTGTTGGAGTTGGCATTCCAATCCGCCGCTAACGACTTCAACGTTGGACGACTGGCAGGCAGACCCGGCATTCGGTCAGCCATCAATGCGCGCTTCGAAGGTACCTCCCGCCTCACGTGGAATCGTGCCTTCGAAGCCTATGTGACGGCTGACGTCGATTCCTCCCGCTTGGAGATTGAGAATCGTGTAGCCGATGTACCACCCCATTTTATTGCATTGCGGATTCAGCCACCTGAATCCGAAAGTCCGGTCCTGTCCTTGACCTCTGATATGGCCGACTTGAGTATTGAAAGCGATATTTCATTCCCCACCATGGTGTCTCTATCACGGGCCTGGATTTCTGCTGTAAATGCCGCCCTGGACGAGGAAGGACGCAAATTACTCGGGGGATTATCGGATGAGTCCGTCGACCCCGAACGCCAGCTTGACCAGTTACTTACGGCGGAAGCAGCGCTTGATCGCTTTCCTCCCGGCCTTGAAAAGGCTCATTCCAGCGTCCAACTGCGCCTGCATTCGGGAGAGATGATGTCTGCCTTGTCACCTTCCTTTCCGCAGTTGGATGGTGCTGGTGTTCTGGATCTGGACGCGACCTGGTCAGCGGACTCACTGATTACGAATACGACATTGACGAGCGATCATTTTCGATTCAATAGCGTGACCGCGGTTGCTCCCCGTATGGAAATGGCTGCCTCCATCGCACGAGGCACTTCGGTACTGACCACTCTATCCTCCCGGATGGTGGCGACCTCGGACTCCGTTTCTTTTGGTGGAACATCGCTGGCCACCAATCGCATCTCCTGGCACATTGGCGAGGGCCAGGGCCGCGCTTCGCTCGTTTCCGGAGGTACGGATCGGGTCTCAAGTATGGCGATGCAGGCCGAATGGAACAGACGGGATGCCTACAACGAAGTTCGTATCACGGATATTCTTCTGGATACTGGTAATGGAGCTTGGTCTATCGAGCAACCGGCCACCTTCGGACTCTATGGGGATGCTTCCACGCTGGATGCCCTGGACATTGCATTCCGCCGCGATGGTGCTCCGACAGGCCAATCTGTCTTTGCCGGCGGCGTCCTGTCGGCTTCGACAGCGGATTCCATGATCGTTGCCTTCGAGGACCTTGAGTTGCGTCCTTTGTCCGAGTTCATGGAATGGCGCCGTGTCTTGGGAGGACTGGTAAATGCAGAGTTGGTCGTTCGTGGAGGCTATCGACAGCCGCAAGTAGCAGGAGACATCCGCGTTGACACCCTATCCCTGGACCACAACATCTTGGGCAATCTGTCTTTCACGAGTGATTATGTGGCATCGCGTCCAGAGGTAGCGGTGCAGGTGAACCTTGAGCCCATCGCACCGGACAGTAGAGCTGTGTTGTTCGGTACAGAACTGCCAGGCGACATCATTCAGAACGAACTGAACATAACCGGCGACATCCGTCTCCCCGGCAGTCTGGACACCCAAAACGGATCGCTGAACCTCACAACCACGATCGATCAAGCTGATGTATTCTGGTTGAAATACATCTTCCCCGATGTTCTGGGTTCTGTCTCAGGCTTTTTGAGCGGAGAGGGCCGGATCACGGGAGATTTTTCCTATCCCATATTTGATGCAAGACTGGGTGTCGTAGACGGAATGTTTGATATCCCGTACACCCAGACAACCTATGCTGCCTCCGGTGCGCTGCGATTGGACGAGGAAGCCATTCATTTTGAACCATTACGCCTGGTAGACGAGACGGGTGGACAGGTGGATGTATCTGGACGGCTGCTCTTCAATGATTACACCAGTTTCACCTTCGACATGGAGGGAACGCTGGACGAGTTCCAGATCATGAACGTGGCAGAGTCAGAGGAATTGCCATTCTATGGCTTCATCTGGGCCTCGGGGGACATTGAATTGACGGGGCCCTTGTTCAACGCACGATTGGTGTCCACAAATGGGCGAACGACGGACAATTCAGAACTCTTCATTCCTATCGTGGAGGAGACAACGGAGACGGATTTGGCCTTCATCGTATTCGAGGATACACCAGGCGTAATCCCGGACTTTCGTCAACTGGAGTCTCGCTCCTCCATTTTGCAGCGACGCCCTACATCAGAACGACAATTTCTCGATGGATTGAACCTCGATTTGAATATCGACGCGCCACCCGGTTCCATCGTCCATCTCGTGATTGACCCGTTGCTTGGGGATGTGATAAATGCCGTGTCAGCAGGCAACGTGCAACTGGTCCTGGAGAATGACGAATTCCAGGTATTCGGACGACTCGATGTCACCAGCGGGGACTACCAATTCACGGCGGGTGAGCTATTCATCAAGACCTTCCTCATCAATCCGGGTGGCTTCATTGAGTGGAGCGGCGATCCAATCAATGCAACGCTGAATATTCCGGCCTCTTATCGAACCCGTGCATCCCGTGCAGGTCTACCGGGTGCAGAGGGGGAACGCCCGGGCGTTATTCCACTCATTGTTGATCTGCAGATTGGTGGTAAGGTCGAGTCTCCCGAAGTAGCCCTTTCGCTGGCTATCGATCGGTCGAATCAAAATGTATTGGGAGAATACCAGGCGCTGGAAGCTCTACTGAATCAACCAGATCGAGCTACTGAGTACGCAACCTCTGTCCTTATCCTCAACTCATTTCAGCTGACCACAGAGAATATCACGGCCGATTCAGGCGGACAGCTGGCATTCAACAGTGTATCGCAGCTGGTCACGGCTCAACTGAATCGCTTCCTGCAATCCGCCTTGCCGAATGTCGATTTCTCACTCGGTCTGCAAGGCGAGTCTGCACAGGATCTGGACGTGACGTACGGAGTCGCCCTTCGATTGCTCAATGAGCGCCTCATCATTCGTGGAGAAGGCGTTTATCAGGGTGCACGGTCCACCGAAAACATCCGGACTTCTGATGGACTCCAAGGCGAGTTTGAGGTCGAAATCCGGGTAGGTCCACACGTATCCGTCGAAGTCTTCTTCCGTCGCGAGAGTGATATTCTCGAGACGACCCAGCTGACCAATACAGCTGGAGTCGGAATTTCCTATCAGACAGAATTCGAGTCGTGGCGTAGTATCATCCGCACCGACGTTCAGGAATAACCTTAACCCAGAGTCACACAAGTCGTATGAAGCCTCTCGCCGAACGTACCCGGGAACTGCAACAGAGCAATATCAGAGCGATCACCCTCATGCTGCAGGAAGTGAACGGGATCAATCTCGGGCAGGGCATCTGTGACATGCCCACTCCTGATCCCATCAAACAAGGGGCTCATGAGGCGATCGACGGAGACAGGTCAATCTACTCCTATTATGGTGGAATTCGCCGTTTACGGGAGGCCTTGTTGCACAAGGCGCGGGACTATAACCGTATCCCAGCAAAGAGTGTCGATGACATTATGGTAACGGTGGGATCGACCGGTGCCTTCGTTGCCACCATGTTCACTCTCCTGGATCATGGTGATGAAGTTATCGTCTTCGAGCCGTACTACGGGTACCACTGTAATCTCCTCAAGGTGATGGGTGCCAAGCTGAAGTTTGTTCAGACCACAGCACCAGATTGGGCCATCGACTTTGAGAAAGTAGAATCCCTGATCACGGACCGAACCAAGGCGATCATTGTCACAACCCCGAATAACCCCACTGGGAAGGTTTGGAGTCGGGACGATCTCGAAAGAATGCGTGATCTGCTGGTCAAATACGACCTTTATGCCATAACAGATGAAATCTATGAATACATGCTTTATGATGGCCATGAGCATGTTTCGCTGGCATCAATCGAAGGTGCGTACGATCGAACAATCACGCTGTCCGGCTTCTCTAAGACCTACAATATGACGGGATGGCGCCTGGGGTACGCTGTGGGTCCCGAGAGCATCATTTCGAAGATGGGACTGCTCTCAGATCTCATCTATATCTGCGCTCCAACCCCGCTTCAACACGGCGTGGCGGAGGCCTTCGAAATGAGCGGTGACTATTTCACAGAGATGGCAGCGGCGTACGATCGAAAGCGAACCCTGATGTGTACCACGCTCGAGGAAATCGGCTTCAATGTACCTTGGCCTGAAGGGTCATACTACGTACTGGCTGATTTCTCTCCGCTCAGACAGCGCTTCGATGGTTTTGAAGACGATATGGCCGCGAGCCGAACGCTGGTCGAAAAAGCAGGCATTGGAACGGTGGCGGGGCGTTCGTTCTTCGCCGACGATAAAGACGGCGACTCGTGCTTACGATTCTGTTTTGCCAAAGAAATCGACGTGCTTGAAGACGCCTGCCAACGCCTGAAGGCCGCCTTCCCACCAGCCTGAAGCGCTATTCCGGCGACGTATCTGCGATGGCCTGCAGCAGTCTGAGATGCAGAGCACCATTCGATACAACTACCCCCAGGTTCTGGGATAACTGATAGCCATGATTGAAATCCAGTGGGGTCCCTTTCGTGTCGGTGACCTGGCCTCCAGCTTCCTCCACAATGAGCATGCCGGCTGCGTGGTCCCAGATGTTTTCAACGTATCGACGTCCCGAAGGTAGACGCAGGTAGATATCTGCATCTCCTCCCGCCACGACTACGTACTTGGCCTGCGAATCGAGGCGTTTTGCCGGTTTTACAATTCCCAGTAGCTTGGATATGATGACCGAACGGGAATGAGACGTATGGGCTGATTCAACCGACTCAGAAAAACGCGCCGACTCTGGAGTGGCGATGTCCGAGACCGATGGCCTTCCGAGCAATTCCGCATCGGATAGTCGGTACAGTTCTGTGCCTTCTCCCCGCACGGCAAGTGCAATCACTCCTTTGATGTCCGGGTATGACGACAGGGTCAGATTTGGGCATCCAACAGCCGCGACCTGTACTTCCCCATCCACGATCAGGGCGAGAGCAATCGCGTATTGATCTCCTCGAAGGAAGCCTTTCGTCCCATCGATCGGATCCAACGTCCAATGACGGGACGTGTGCTCTTTTTGGTTACCGTAATCAATCCACTCCAGAATGTCCTCGGCAGACGCATCGGGGCGCAAATCTCGGACATACCGAATGACGCCATCAAGTGCGTTAACCGATCCGGTTTCCTTCAGTACCGTGGAGGTTTCCTCGGCAATGATAGGGTCATCGGGAAATGCACGCCGCAAGCGGGAGCAGATCAGGGCCTGACTGCCAAAATCGGCAATGGTGACTGGGCTCTGATCAGACTTCTCGATGGAGCTGACCGTCATTTGCTCCTGCACGCGCTTGCACAGCTCGGCGGCTTCCCGAACGGCAGCGAGTGCAATCAATTGTTCTGCTTTGAAAGACATTGAGTCCGCGAAATGATTAAAGGAGCTGATCGGGTTTGTTCGGCCAAGTTGGAAAGTCTTCGAGATACGTTATCGATGCGCCGTCTACAGCAGCACAGAAATGCGTATCCCCATTTGTGACAAAGACATAGGGCGCCTTCAAGACTCGATTGTAGTTGGCTGCTTGATCCAATGTACGTTGGGACACCACGACCTGCGGCGCCTTGCATTCAATTACCATCCAGGGCTTTCCCTGTCTGTCGTGTACGACAACATCCGGCCTCCGAATCTCGCCTTGTATATCGATAGCCTTCTCGACAGCCATCAACGCTCCCGGGATATGCTGCTGTTCTGTCAGCATGCGAAGGACGGCCTGACGCACGCGCTCTTCGGGCGTGTCTGCTACGTGTTTTCTTCGCACAGGATCTTGCATGGACGGCGCTATGATTTCCTCGGGGTCACTCACAAATCAGCGTATTACGCTCCCTGAAGCCAGACTCCTCGACCAGTACCGGGCATGGCTGCGGGACTGTATCATCCCTATTCCGTAACGCTGGATCCAGAAAGCAGATACAAAACGGCCATGCGTACAGCGACGCCATTGGTGACCTGATTAAGTATTACAGCCCGCTCATGGTCAACCACTTCAGAAGCCAATTCCACGCCGCGATTCACAGGTCCGGGGTGCATCACGCGCAACGCTGGATACCGCTCAAGGTGCTCCGTCTTTATTCCGTATTGCTCGTGATACTCCCGAGTGCTTGGGAATAGATTACGTCCCTGTCGCTCCATCTGAATCCGAAGAGCCATCGCGATGTCGGCTCCCTCCAGCGCTTCCTCCAGTCTGTGCGTCACCCGAACGCGACCATTGGGCGACATCTCTTCGAGGTGCAGCGGAAGCAAGGGATTGGGACCACAAATCGTGACATGGGCACCCATCGCAAGAAGTCCATGTATGTTGGAACGAGCGACACGACTATGCAGGACATCTCCGATGATCGAAACATTCAAGCCCGTTAAGGCTCCGCAGTGGTCCGTGATGGTCAGCATGTCCAAGAGCGCTTGAGTCGGATGCTCATGCGCACCGTCTCCCGCGTTGATGACAATCGAATCCACACATTTCGTCAAGAAATGAGGTGCGCCAGGAGATACATGCCGCAGCACCACCATGTCGATCTTCATGGCTTCAATATTCTGCGCAGTGTCCTTCAAGGACTCCCCTTTGGAGACGCTGGACCCGGAGGCCGAAAAGTTTACCGTATCTGCAGAGAGCCGCTTTTCGGCCAATTCGAACGAAATGCGCGTTCGAGTCGATGGCTCAAAAAACAGATTGACAACGGTAACCCCTCGCAGGGTTGGAACCCGCTTGATCGGACGATCCAGGACCTCCCGGAATTGTCGAGCCGTCTGCAGGATAAGACCGATTTCGTCTGCTGAATACGTCTCCAGCCCCAGAAGATGGCGATGCTTCAGGGATGGAGATGCCTCTTGGCCAGCTGCAGGTGTCGAGATCTCAGACATCGCCCTCCTTGGTTGAGACATCTGCATGATCGACCAGCCAGACTCCTTCTTCGTTGTCCAACTCACTTACCCGGACACGTACTTCTTCTCCCGGAAGCGTTGGGACCTTACGACCTACAAAATCTGCTCGGATGGGCAGCTCTCGATGCCCGCGATCTACGACCACCAGAAAATGGACCGAAGCTGGTCGGCCTAAGTCGGTGAGCGCATCGAGGCCTGCGCGTACGGTCCGCCCGGTATATAGCACGTCATCTACCAGCACCAGATGCCGGCCATCGACATCGAAGTCAATGCGAGTCTCCTTGACCACCGGCTGGTGACCTCGCATCCGGAAGTCGTCTCGGTACATGGTTACGTCCAGCACGCCCAACTCCACATCCAGTCCGTCAACCTTTTTGATGATCTTCTGCAAGCGTTTAGCCAGATATACTCCCCGCGTCTGCATACCAACCAAGCCGAAGGAAACGCCCCCATCCTCGTCCAATTCAAACATTTCGACGAGTTGACGCGCCATCCTCTGAAGCATACGCTCCATATCGCGGCTGTCGAGTAGTTGCGCCTTGATGGTGTCCTGGGGCTCCATACTCCAAAAGTACGGCTTTTTGTGCGTCTTCCTATCGTTGCATCTTGGAGTATCGTCGAAAATCGAAACTTCGACTTCGAGCGAAGAATTGTGCATCTTGGACTTTGCTCTCGTCTTTCCACCTTCTCTAGATCCATGACGTATTTCCCCGGCATCGACTCGATTGTTTACGAAGGACCCGAATCCGACAATCCATTGGCCTTCCGGTTTTATGACCGCAACCGCCTGATTGCTGGAAAGCCGCTCAGTGAACACTTCAAATTCGCATGTGCCTATTGGCACACCTTCTGTAATTCCGGAGGGGATCCTTTTGGCGCCGGCACGCGCAGTTTCCCGTGGTCAAACGACGGTGATGCTATTTCAAATGGAAAGTCCAAGATGGATGCTGCCTTTGAGTTCATGTCCAAGCTTGGTTTGGATTATTTCTGCTTTCATGACTACGACCTCATTGACGAAGGAGCGACGCTGGTGGAATCCGAGCATCGATTGATGGCGATGACCGACCACGCCCGCGATCTCATGCATTCCACGGGCATCAAGGTGCTCTGGGGTACTGCCAATCTTTTCAGCCACCCTCGGTACATGAATGGCGCTGCTACCAACCCGGATTTCCAGGTCGTTTCCCGCGCTGCGGCGCAAGTCAAGCTGGCCCTGGATGCCACCATGAGGCTTGATGGTGAAAACTATGTCTTCTGGGGCGGTCGCGAGGGATACATGTCGCTGCTCAACACCGACATGAAACGGGAGCTGGCTCATCTGGCAACCTTTCTGCACAAAGCGAAGGACTACGCTCGAAATCAGGGATTCCAGGGGACATTTTTTATCGAGCCCAAACCGTGTGAACCCAGCAAACATCAGTATGACTACGATGCCGCCACCGTGATCGGCTTTCTGCAAGAGTACGGTCTGGACAAAGACTTCAAACTGAATATCGAGGTCAACCACGCTACCCTTTCGGGCCACACGTTTCAGCACGAATTACAAGTTGCGTCCAACGCAGGCATGTTGGGGTCCATTGATGCCAATCGCGGAGATAATCAGAATGGGTGGGATACCGACCAATTCCCGAACAACCTGTATGAAATCACCGAGGCCATGCTGGTACTTCTCAGGTCCGGGGGCCTTCAAGGGGGAGGCGTGAACTTCGATGCCAAGGTGCGTCGAAATTCGACAGACCCGGTAGACCTGTTTCATGCACACGTCGGTGGTATGGACCTGTTTGCGAGGGGATTGATTGCCGCCGACAGAGTGCTTCAGTCTTCGCCGCTGGAAGCGATGCGCTCGGAGCGCTATGCCTCTTTCGACGCGGGTAAAGGAGCTGCCTTCGAGCGAGGAGAGCTTTCTCTCAGTGAGTTGCACGCCCATGCGATATCCTTCGGCGAGCCTGCACAGCGAAGCGGCCACCAGGAGCTCTATGAGAACATCCTCAATCGTCAGCTTTGACGGAGTGAAAACCCTGAATGATCGTTGAGATGGATTCTCGAGCCCTTACCCAACGAATTCGTTTTCGATTTGCTCGAGTGACTTCCCTTTTGTTTCAGGAAGAATGCGCCACAGTATGATCAATCCTACCAGCGCGAAGAGACCATATATCAGATAAGTGATCGCGTTGCCCAAGTTTGTCAGCTCCCACGGGAAAACAAACTGCACAAACCAGCTCACGGCAGAGTTCACAAAGCCGATTGCGGAAATAGCCAGCGCTCTGACTCGGTTGGGGAAAAGTTCAGACAGCATAACCCACATTACCGGTCCCAGCGAAAAGGCAAATGAGGTGACAAAACCGAGTATACCGGCGAGGATCAGCCGGGCATTCATGGAGGCGGAAGCTTCAATAATGGCCGATTCATGGATCCTGTACTGCTCCTTTCCGAGCGCTCCCAGAACCGCCTTTTTGAACACTTTGTCACTTTCGAAGACACGGTCTGTCACATCCGAGACGGCATCAGGATGAATCCCCTCAAGCGTCAGGGCATGCTCGCTCGGCCACTCATAAGTAGCCTGATTAAAGCCATAGGAAGTAATACCCATACTCAACATGACGCCGAGTAACCCGATGAGAAGGAGTGGCTTTCGCCCCAGTCTGTCGATGAGCGCCATAGCCAGAATGGTGAACAACACGTTTATGATGCCCACCCAGACGGCTTGGGCAAAGGACGCGTCGGCGCCGACACCGGATTGCTCGAATATGGTTGTGGCGTAGAAGTAAATGGCATTCACGCCTGTGATTTGCTGCAGCACACCGACAAGCAATCCGACGGCCAAAACAAACCGCATTCCCCTGGCCAGCAACTCCTTGTACTCGGTTCGCTCTTGTGTCGAATCATCGAGACGCCCCTTGATCAGCGCGGCCTCCTGACTTGCTCTCTCTGGGCCGTGCAGCCACTCCAAGACCGCCTCGGCCTCTTCAACCCGGCCTTTCATCATCAGCCACCGCGGACTGAACGGAATGAAAAACGCGACCCCGAAATAGATCAATGCTGGAATAGCCTCAATACCCAGCATCCAACGCCACGCTGTAGCCTCGGTAATCCAGCCGGAATCTCCGATGGCCTGAAGCAGATAGTAGTTGCTGAAATAGGCGGCTGAAAATCCAAGTACGATGTTCAGCTGTTGCACCGAGACCAACCGACCACGTTGCTCAGCTGGCGATATCTCGGCGATATACATGGGAGCCAGAATCAAGGCTGCTCCAAAGGCAACTCCCCCCAGCATGCGGGCGACGACCAAGACAAGAGTTGTCGGTGCGATTGCCGACAAGATGGCCGAGATAGCATAGAGGAACGCCACAATGACCAGCACGCGCTTGCGACCCAACGCATCAGAGAGCGCTCCCGCCACCAACATGGCAAACATGGCAGAGAACGCCGGAGAGCTTACCACCCACCCGAGCTCCAGATCTGACAATCCAAACTCGGGCTTGATGAAACGAATAACTCCAGAGATCACGGAGGCATCAAAGCCAAACAGGAAACCACCCATGGAAACGGCCAAAGCGGTCAACAGGGTGCGTCGATGGGACATGGTCATGTTGTATCGGGTTCTGTTTGGCAGGTCGCCGAATGATATCGAATCTTGTCCGCATAGGAAACTGCGAACGAAGCAGGATTTCCCCTCGCATTCCGATGCGCCGCAGCCCCTCCACAAACCAACCATCCAAGCTGCATCCTGCTTCGAGTGGAACTACCCTGAAACAGACCTCGTAGGCTGCTTTCGATCTGCAAGAACCATTGATATCCTTCGGCCCGCAGTTCGCACTCCTTCTTGAGAGTACAGAATCCGTGAGTACAAATACAAAGCCCCTCAAATACCTCGACCCTGCCTTTGTAAGTCAGATTTCCAATATGGAGCTGCGGGCCAGATTGATTGTCGAGGGGTTCATAACCGGGCTTCACAAAAGTCCCTATCACGGCTTCTCTGTCGAATTTGCTGAGCATCGACCATACAATCCCGGAGACGAACTCCGACACGTGGATTGGAAGGTTTACGGAAAGACAGATCGGCATTACGTAAAACAATACGAAGAGGAGACCAACCTGCGACATTACGTGGTGCTGGACACGTCGGCTTCCATGCGCTATCGGCATGCTGCTTCATTGTCGAAATTGGAATACAGTGCGTATCTGGCCAGCGCCCTCCACTTCATCATGGCTCGCCAGCGTGATGCAACAGGCCTGATTGCCTTCGACGAGACCATTCACACCCTGCGACCTCCCAAAAGCACGCAGGGCTACGTCAGGGAGCTTCTAGCCACGTTGGAGCGCATTTCCGGGGATTCTGATCAGCCCGCAAAAACGTCTGCCGCTTCGGTGCTCGATGAGGTTGCCGAGCGAATCGGGCGTCGAAGTCTTGTCGTACTGATTACGGATCTGTTCGAAAACATCGGAGAACATGAGGCTCTCTTGAATGCGCTTCGGCATTTACGGTATCGCGGGCATGAAGTACTGGTGTTTCACGTACTCGAATCCGAGACCGAGCGACAGTTCCGTTTTCCGGATGTACCGATGCAATTTGTTGACATGGAAACAGGTGAGGAGATGACCTTGCAGCCCTCCCAGCTGCGGGCGAATTATGCAGAGGCGGTGACCGCTTTCACCACCCGTTTCCGGGAGCGTTGTCGTGAGCGCAACATCGACTTCATCGAACTCGATACCGCAGAACCCTACAGCACGGCGTTGCTCGCTTATCTGAATAAGCGACAGCGTCTGGCTTGAAATGGTTCTCTCCTTTCCCTTTTCCCAGAACCAGCGGCCCCCTCTCCACTATTCGACAAACCCATATGACTTACCATGAAACGTCATATCACGGGAATCGCACTACTGATCGGTGCGCTTCTGGTTTTTCCCGCCGGCGCACAGGACACCGATAATGCTCCTGCCATAGCAGAGCCTGGAGATACCCCTACAACGTTTGAAAACCCTGACCTGGTGGCTCAGTATCTGCAAACGATCACGGCAAATGATCTGGCGGCCCATCTGTATTTCTTTGCTTCTGACTTCTTCGAAGGGCGCGAGACCACAGCGCGCGGTCAGAAAATGGCAGCCGAGTACCTTGCAGCCCAATATCGAAAGATGGGGGTACTCCCAAAAGGCACGGTAGCCACCGACAATCCCGGGAATCCCCTGGCGTACATGCAGCCTTTCCCCTTGTACGAGTCGCGATTCGACAAGGCAGAATTATTCATCGGGGAATCCACAGAACCCGTTTCCGTTTTTGGTGGAAGCGATACGGATGGCGGATTCGTAACCATGTTTGGCGGTGCGGGAGAGTCAGCAGGATCCATCGTATTTGCTGGATATGGAATCGGGGATGATGCCCTCGGATACAACGATTTCACGGCCATGACGGAGGCCGAAATTGACTTCACGGGCAAATGGGTCATGATGTTGGCCGACGAGCCCATGGCCGACGCCGAAACAAGTCTGTTTCCAACATCGGACAATGAACTATCGACGTGGTCGACAGGACGATTCAATAAGCTCCGGCGATTCTTTGGTGCTCCTGAAACCGCACCTGCTGGTATTCTGGTCGTTGGAGATCTTTCACCCCGTGGAGGATTGGTCTCCGATGCCGCCATGCTTCAGGCATCATCAGATCCTGGTGTCGGCAACCTGTCCATTCAGCCTCCATCCGGAGGATCGCGCAGTCGCTTTCCGACCATCCTGAATGTCTCTGCCGAGCTCGCAAGCACACTCACCGGTCGCGATATGGCCGAGATAAAAACCGAGATTGACGACACGATGACGCCTGTCGTCTTCGAATCTGACACGATGCTTCGTGCGGTTGTCGCAAACCAGGTGCATGAAGTGTCAACCGAAAACGTGGTCGCCTTCATTGAGGGATCTGATCCGATCCTGAAAGATGAGTATGTCGTTATCTCATCACACTACGACCATGTTGGCATGCAACCCGCTTAGGACGATGGAATTTTCAATGGTGCCGATGATGACGGTTCCGGTACAGTCGCTGTTCTGGAAATTGCCGAGGCATTCGCGAAAGCCAAAGAGGATGGACACGGTCCGCGTCGCAGTATCCTGTTCATGAACGTCTCTGGAGAGGAGAAAGGACTTCTTGGATCTGCGTGGTACACCGATAGGGAACCCATCGTCCCATTGGATCAGACTGTTGCCAACCTCAATATTGATATGATTGGTCGCATCGATCCGACCCACCCAGATGAGAATACCGACTATGTCTACATCATCGGGTCGAATCTGGTGTCACAGGAATTACACGACATCAATATCCGGGCGAACGAGACCTTCGAGTCCAAAATCCAGTTGCACGAGCGTTTCAACTCCAAGGACGATCCCAACCAGTTTTACCGTCGCAGTGATCACTGGAACTTTGGGAAGAACAACATTCCGTTCATCTTTTTCTTCACTGGCACGCACGAGGACTACCATGGTGTAGACGACGAGCCTGAGAAGATCGAGTACGAGCGGATGGCGAAGATTTCCCACATCATCTTTGCCACGGCATGGCAGATAGCCAATCAGAATACCCGTCCGGAGGTTACCGGCTCTGGGTTCAACTAGGAAGCGCCGGGACTAAACGTTGACCGCCTCAACGCGTGTGATCTGAGGCACACTCCTCTTTACAGCCTGCTCGATGCCTGCTCGCAATGTCATGGATGACATCGGGCAGGTTTCGCAGGCGCCAAGCAATTCCAACTCTACAACGCCCTCAGTGGTGATATCCACCAGGCGTACCGAACCACCGTCCGCCTCCAAGTACGGGCGGAGCGTATCGAGGGCTGCCTCTACTTCTCTCTGTAGTTCAGGTCCTTCGAGAACTGCCATGGGACGATGATTCTGGGTTGGGCGTCTGATACTCGGTTGATCTCACCAGGTTCACCAATCAATTACCACGCAGGATGTCAACTTTTTGCGTGGCAGGTCGAACGGCATTGCGTTCTTCAACAGATCGAACCAGCCCTTCTGATATCTGGGCAAACACCTTTCCGGTTTCGGATTCAGTATCGGTTACAATGGGTGTTCCGTCATCTGCGTTTTCCCGGATGGCCTGAACCAGGGGCAGTTCACCCAGCAACGGAACGTCAAGCTCTTGAGCCAAAGCCCGGGCACCGCCTTCACCAAACAGGTAGTATTTCTTCTCTGGTAGTTCCGGCGGCGAGAAATATGCCATGTTTTCTACGATTCCCAGTACGGGGACGTTTACCTGCTCGAACATGGCTACCCCTTTTCGAGCATCGGCCAGGGCGACCCGCTGCGGAGTGGAGACAATGACCGCACCATTCAACGGGACCGTTTGAACAATAGTGAGCTGAATGTCCCCTGTACCTGGAGGAAGGTCCATGATCAAGAAGTCGAGCTTCCCCCACTCGGTATCTCCCAGAAATTGACGTACGGCGCTGGTGACCATGGGGCCTCGCCAAATGACTGCCTTGCCCTGATCCACCAGAAAACCCATCGATAGGAGCTTTACGCCATACTTTTCGACTGGCAAGATGCGACGATGCTCGTTGACCCTTGGCTTGGCCGCTTCGACACCGAACATGGTCGGAACAGAGGGGCCGTAAATATCTACATCTACCAATCCGACGTCGTATCCCTGCTGAGCAAGGGACACCGCAAGGTTGCTGGCAACCGTACTCTTGCCCACACCTCCTTTGCCTGATGCCACGGCAATGATGTTGGTGATACCGTCTCCAGGAGCTGCTCCAGCGTCCTGACCGTCGATCGACAGATCAGCGCCCAATCCAATCATCTCGCTATCTGCGGACACCTCAACGCTCAGAGCAGTACCGAAGACATCTGCCAGCGCCTGTCGGCAAGCTTCCGGGGCTTCGGCGGCAAAGACATGCGTTGGATCGTCCAACCAGAGCGTAAAGCGAACACTTCCTTCTGCCACTTGCAATGCGCGAAGCCAGCCAAGCCGGACCAGGTCCTTGCCGCTGACTGGATCAACGACACAACGAAGGGCATCCAGAACTGAGGAAAACGTGGGCTGCGACATGAGACCGGTGTCCGGTTAATGGGTACCCCTTTCCTAAATGCTGGCGCCCAGACAGTTCCAGAGACTGTGCTTTCTAACCGGATCTTCGGAAATGACGAATCGCAACGCCTTGTCGAACCCCGTATGGGGAAACGAAAAGCATGTGCGCGCCCAATTTCTCCATGGCCAGTCTGAGAATCTGCACGCCAGCTGGAAATACGTCTTCCCGACCCCTCCCATGACGTGGAATCAACGCCAACACGTCTTCCCGGGTCATGGCAAGCAAGCGTTCGCTCCACATTTCAAGATCATCGCGAGTCAGATGGCTGCCTCCGGGCATGTCCTGCATGGAATCGCGGCCATGATGTACCAGAGAAAGAATGACAGCCGTCCCCGAGGCCCCGACACAAACCTCGCTCTTTTGAGCTCCAACCAATGCAACATCCATCATGGCGGTGAAATCATTTGATGCCGAGGCGACCTCCGCAGCGCTCGGGGGTTGCACATTGAAATGACGTTCCATCATGCGAACGCTACCCATATCCAGGCTACAGGCGAATTCAGGAGCAGCATATCTCTTGACGCCTTGAACAAACTCCGTGGACCCACCTCCTACATCGATCACTGTGAGTCGCGTCTCCGGATGCAGGCTATCCCACAGGGTATCGAATCCTTCCAAACCAGCCATTGCTCCTTCAAATGTGGTTCGGGCCTCCTCTTCACCACTCAGGATGCGCAGTTCCGAGCCAGTGACTTCCCTTACAATAGCCCTGATATCGTCTGCATTGGCGGCATCACGTGAAGCGCTGGTCCCAGTAACAATGAGCTCCTCAACATTCCATGGCGCCATCTCTTTCATGTGGTGCTCAAGTACGGAGCGAAGCCGCCCAAGCGCGGCAGGTCCAACACGACGTGAAGCATCAACACCCTCCCCAAGTCTCACAAATCCGGAGGCGCCATGCAGATCCTGCATGGCGCCGTCTTTCCAACCTGCCACAAAAAGCAGGGCGGTGTTGGTACCGATATCGATGGTCGCCAATCGTCTTTCCATGTCGCGCACGTCCGTTTTTAGGATGATTATGGAGTGACCCTTCTCCATCGGTTCATCCTGTTGCCGCGGGTTCTATCCACACGCTCCACCAAGCGCCTTCTTCAGATTCGTGGATGATCTGCATCTCCCAGCCCTGAATCTCCGACCTCATCAATGGTCCATCCGAGACCAGCAATCCTGCCAGTCCAATACATCCTCCCTGCTTCAATCGGCCTGCGAGCAAGGGGACCATCCAGCGAAGTACCTCGCGATTGATATTGGCCGTGATGACGTCATAGCGGGACGTCTGAACATGTTGACCCAGTTCGGAGCCATCACTCAGGAAAACATGGAACCGGGAATCCATACCGTTCAGCTCAGCATTCTCTGACGCATTCTCGATACAGATCGGATCGTTATCGAAGGCGTCCGCATGCTGTGCACCCAACATCAGAGCGGCCAATGCCAGAACGCCTGTTCCTGTACCTGCATCGAGTACGTGATCCCCTCCCGATACGCGCTCTGGCATTGCCGCCAAGAGCAGTCGGGTACTTTCATGATGCCCCGTACCGAAGGACATCTTCGGATCAATCAGTATGTCTCGAATGCCTTCGAGTGAAGCGGACTCATTCCATGTCGGGAGCACGCGAAAAGGGCCCGCCAGGATGGGCTGGATCATCTTTTCCCACTCAGCATTCCAATTTCGATCGGCAATGGATTCTTCATTGATCTCCCCTGCCAATAGTCCTGGGCGAGCCGATACGAGCAAATCTCGAACGACCGGTGCATCCGATGAAGCCGCATACACGGTAAGGTGATCGTCTTCCTGAAGGAAACCGGTAACGGCGGCATGATCCAACCAGGCAACCAACTCGTCCTGCGCTTCGAGAGGGCAGGAAAAACGAAACGCAGTCGTTGACATGGGGCGTGGTTGTGTGGTCAGGAATCGGCCGTGAATATAGCGATTCCCCAGTCCTCTGGATAATCAGGTGCTTCATCCCCGAACCCTTCCCAGGAGATACTCCCGTCCGTCGTGAATCGGGCCCTGTACGAGCCGGGAGGCAAGGTCAATTCAACGTGGGCGCGGCGATAAGAGTCGTCCCCACCAGCAGGGAGTGTTGTGTTCCATTCCATACGCCATATGGTTTCTCCAGAGACTCTATCCTCCAACCAGCCGTAGTCATAATTTGCGGTCGACGTCAGTTCTCCCAAGGCCATCAGGATAACGTCGGTAGAATCGGACAACGTGAAATCCGTGGTAACGTCGGCGCTATTTCCAAGACGCGTTGAACGCACAAGGAATCGAGACGCATCCACATCCTCAATCATACTACCGGCGGGCGATGGCCAGTCCGATTCCTGCACCGGGCGCTCGGTCGTTTCTGTTTGCACGTTTGCAGATGTCAGCTGATCAGGATCAAGGGGAAATACGGCCAGTCCCCACCGTTCCGGATTTCTTGGCTGCCCCCGATTAAAACCAGCATAGGAGTGAGACCCGTCGGTTTCAAAAGAAGCTACATAACTGCCCGGCCCCAATCGAAAGATCGCCTTGGCCAATCGGTTATCAGAATCGCCTCCAGCAGGCAAGGTGTTATCGTAGGTCATCTCCCACACTACATCGCTTGCGCCTCCTTCACGCTCAATCCAGCCCCAGTCGTAGCGTTGGTCCTGTCCACCGATCTCTCCCATGGCATACAGGATCACATCCAACGAGTCCTCCAGCGTGATCCGCGTTCGACGTAATTCCCCATCGCCCAAGCCGAGGTGTTCCACAATCGGCTGACCAAACGCCCAGGGGTCTATTGGTCGGATCGTCCCCGCGCTTGCGGGGTCCATACGAAAAATAAAGTCATCCGCTCGCCATGGAGGGTTCTCGGACCAGGCTCCCTCATGTCTGCCGGGAATGAACTCGATCTCGTAGACTCCTCCTTCTAATTCGACTGTCGTATAAAGCCAATGATTGACACGACTGCCACCGCCAGCTTCTGCCTCTTCATTCTCCACCGACCACACTACAACGCCATCTGGTATTTCCTTGATGGTGATTCTGTCACAATCGCCATTGCATCGTGTAAAGCCTCCAAAGGCGCGGAGGGTAGAGGATCTGGATGCATGAATCATGAGCTGCTGGCTGGAGCGGCGCGCTCGGAGATCCATCTGAAACAGGGAGGTCTCCCCTCCCACTGATGTCAGGCGCATCTTGGGGTCCACATCCACGCTGCCATCAGGTGCCTGCAGATCGAGGTGCCAGAAGTCCTTGTAATTCGTCCAATGCGGCTTCAGGCCAAACGCCGAACCCTCCCGGTACGATCTATTGTCTGGCCCAAGTGTCGAAAAATAAACAGCATAGTCGCCGGCCTCCAGGCGCACCGAATCCTCCACCATCGCCCGGACGCCTTCGCGCTGAACGTTGTCCACCCGGGTACGCCAAACTACGTCGCCGCTAGCCCCTCCCAAGATCCACGCTACGACGGCCAGGTCGGACCCCACCCGATCATCCTCGAATGACACTTCCCCGGAAATGGTCACCGTTGCCGGAGTCAATACTTCGAAATACTGGGACGTCAGCTCTCGCTCGTCGAGGTCGGACATCGTAACGAAACCCACACCTGCCGGAGAAGCCACCATGCGCCAGACAATGAGCATGGCAGCTACAAAAAGCAGGAACAGCTGGAATCTTCGCAAGCCTTTGTTTCGCATAGGATGAAGGGCTGAAAACGCAAACCGACGGATCCCACGTACATGGTGTTTGTCAGCGCGCTCTGAAATAGAGGATCGAGTTCGTTTCGACTGGAGACAGGATAGAATTCACCACTCACCAGAGTACGGGCTCACAGGGGTGAAGTTACTAATAGACCCTATTGCATTCCCGCAAACGTGTCTTGCCGCTGCAGCGTTCTTCTTCCTGCTCGGATTCATGACCAGATAAACCCCCTCCACAGAGAGGGCGCGACTGCGTACCTTCAAGATCAATCGGGTTTGTAACAAAGCTTCGTTCGAACAGGTACAAGGGCTCATCGATTCCCTGCTCCCCCCCCCGGGTATGCCAGACACCTCGCTGGAAAAAACAACGCAATCTGTGACCAAGCGGCTCTTGCCCGCTCGAGGATCCTTGATCCTTAACGGGATACTGGTGGTATCGGCTTGGCTGGCGACCATGGGATTTCACTTCCAGCAATGGAGTGCACAACAGCCTGCCAGCACAACCCTGTTTCTGTTGTACGCCGCGGTGACTACCGCTGGATTCGGCGGATGGTGGTTCCTGCTTCGACAGATACAAGGCTTCAAGGACACGTCACCCGCTCGCAAGTTGTGGACTTTGCTGGTCGGCGGAAGTGTGCTCATGATCGTCGCTGGAACGGTCACCCGGTTCGGACGAATTTCCGCTCCTGGTTTCGATCTGGGAATAGGATTTGATTTGGACACCGGGGTCGCTCTAACCTTTCCAACCATCGTCAAAATGGGCATTGTGTCCTTGGCGATGGTCACGTTCGGCTTCCTCTTGCTTCAGCGACTGCGTTCCCTGATCCTCGTCAAGCGTTCTCACTCCAGCGAGCGGAATTGGAAGCTGCTTATTGGGCTCATGATCGCCTCATCTGCGACGACGTTTTTCATGCAGCCGGGAGCCAGTCAAAATGACTGGCAAAACGTGGCAATGGTCATTGTTGCCGTGTTCATGGTCGTTAATGCATTCCGTCTCTCCTGGATTGTCTTCCTCAGTTTCAAGGAGAAACTGGCGACGCTGGGTTTGATCTTCCTGCTGGGGCTTTTCATTCTGTTCTCACTGGGAACAGGTTTTGAGAACTCGTTTGGAATGGTGCCCAGGGGCCTGGAATACCTGGAGTTCTATTTCATGCCGCTGGCAACATTCACGCAGCAGGCTGCTGTTTTCGGCATGATCTATTGCGTCACCTCATTCCTTTCGCTCTTGTTCCATTTGCCCACGTCTGGGGATTACGAGCAAAGAGCGGGCGAGCGCGCAACCATGCACACGTTGGCGGCGCTGGTGGGTCAGGTATTTGACGCTGATCGCCTGTTCGCTACCATTGCAGCTTCTCCTGTTGAAGCCGGCTCTGCCGACGCCTCCTGGCTTGTCATGCCTGATCCCGAAACGGGCACTCTTCGACAGCATGTCGTTGCAGCCCACAATCTTTCGCCGGATCAGATAGAGCTGTTCATGGACTGCTCAGAGCTCGTGGATGCCCTTTCAGAGGATACTGATGGTTTCTTGATTCGCGAGGCTGCGGCGGATCACCGGTTGAATGTGCGCTCAAGTGATGGACTGGGTAGCCTTTTTGTGGTCCCTCTCGTAGCCCGTGATGAGCGCATAGGAGCCCTTTTTGCATCCAAGTCGGTCGTCAATGGTTTCGAACGCGATGATATTGAGACCATCAGCATTTTTGCAGCGCAAGCCAGTGTGGCCATCGACAATGCACGGCTCTTCGAACAGCAGGTAGAAAAAGAACGACTCTCCAGGGAGCTTTCGATTGCGCGCGAGGTGCAGCGCAAACTGCTTCCACAGCAGGCCCCAAACTTGCGTGGTACCAGCATGGCGGCTTCCAGCGTACCGGCTCAAGAGGTCGGCGGAGACTACTATGACTTCGTCAAGCTGGATGATGATCGCTATGGAGTCATCATCGGGGATGTGTCCGGAAAGGGCACGTCAGCCGCTTTCTACATGGCGGAAATGCAGGGCATTTTCCAGTCTGTGAGTCGACTGGCGTCTTCTCCCTCTGAATTCCTTCATCACGCCAATCTAGCCTTGGCACAAAGCCTGGATCGGAATGTCTTTATTTCCGCTATCTATGGCATTCTGGATCTGAAGAAAGAGACCTTCACTATTGCGCGGGCTGGTCACTGCCCCGCAGCAACCGTTCGACTAGGGGGCGAGAGTCGACTCATCCGTACTCCCGGCCTTGGGCTGGGCCTTGATCGTGGCGATCTGTTCCGAAAGAGCCTGGTCGAAGAACATATTGACCTCGCGCCTGGTGATGTGTTCGTCTTGTACACGGACGGTGTTGTTGAAAGCCGCGACGTATCAGGCGAGGAATATGGTTATGACAGACTTCTGGCTATTGTAGACGAATACCGCCATGATGATGCCGAGGGAATCCATGCTGCCGTATTGCGAGATCTGCGTCGATTCCTGGGCGCTGAAGACTATGATGATGACATGACCCTGGTGGTCCTCAAGTGGCATGGTTTGCCACTTGAGGTGCTGACTGGCACCGAGTGTGTACTAATAGAATCGCATTGACACCCTATCTTTGACGCACTTCTCATCGGAAGACCCCAACCAAACGCCTACTCGAACCCATGAGCAATTTTTCCGTCGGATTCAGAAGCAGCGGCGCTGTGCAGATCCTTGATCTGCAAGGTGAACTCGATGCCCATACCGCGGCCGAGCTTGAGGCCGCCATCCAGAAGTGCCAGAAAGACAACCGCGTGCACATCCTGGTCAACGGCGCCAACTTGATGTACATCTCCAGTGCCGGTCTCGGCGTTTTCATGGCCTATATCGAAGAAGTCCGTGAAAGCGGTGGCGACATCAAGATCGCAGCCCTTCAGCCGAAGGTTTACAACGTCTTTGATCTGCTCGGATTCCCGATGCTTTTCGACATCGTGGAAACTGAAGAAGGTGCTGTCGACAAGTTCTCGTCCCCTTCCGCTGATTGATATCTGATTTTCCCACTCGTGGCATCTTCGACGTATACATTGACCATTCCAAGCTCGACGCGCTTCCTTGAAGACGTGCGCGAGTTTGTTACGATGCACGCGACCAGCGCGGGCTTCGATGAGATGGAGGTCGAGCAGTTGAAAATGGCCGTTGATGAGGCATGCACCAATGTCATTGAGCATGCTTACGCAGGTCAGAGTGAACAACCCATCGACATTGCCATCATTCTGAACAGGGACAAGCTCACGATCCGCATCAGGGACAAAGGCCAGACGTTCAATCAGAAGACCTATCAGGAGCCTGATCTTATTAAATACGCCAAAACGCGCAAATCAGGTGGTTTCGGGGTCCACATCATGCGCAAGCTCATGGATGAGGTAGCGTACAACAACTCAGGCGGTTATAACGAATGCCGCATGGTGAAATACAGACACTGATCTGTCATCAGCGCTCACCCGATTCATTTAGGGCGCACGCCCACGTACATCGAGGCAATGCCGAAGGTAAGTCGTCTTGCACGGCACTTAGAGAATCCCGCTCGTTTCATCCAGCTCAGGAATTCATCCCCTTCAGGAAAAACGGCAATCGACTCAGGCAGATAGGTATATGCAGTCGAGTCTCCTGAAATGAGGCGACCAATGCCGGGCAGGATGAACTTGCCGTAGAAGCTGTACAGTTGCTTGATAGGGAAAGCGGTTGGACGGCTGAATTCGAGGACGACCAACGTGCCTCCCGGGCGCAACACGCGACATATCTGTCGCAAGCCTTCTCCCAGGTCCTCGAAATTGCGCACACCAAAGGCGACCGTTGCGACATCGAACTGCTGATCGGAGAAAGGCAGTTTTTCTGCATCTCCATTCTGCAAGGAAACCTGATCGGACAGATCGCCCTTGCGCACCTTCTGGCGGCCCACTTCGAGCATCTCGTTAGCAATGTCTACGCCAACTACCTTGGGCACTCCTTTTCGAGCGGCCAGAAGCGCTAAATCAGCCGTCCCCGTCGCTACATCGAGAAGACGACCGGGCTTGACCGCGAGCACTTCGCGAATGACATCGCGACGCCATTGCTGGTCGATACCCCCGCTCAAAATGCGATTGAGCAGGTCATAACGCGGCGCAATGCTGTCAAACATGCGCTCAATGTGGGGCTTCTTGCCCTCAACTATACCAATAGGGGGAATGTCCGACACGATTCTTGACGCCTCGTTCAGTTCTTCAGGATCGGCTCAGTTCAGAAGAGTAGTCAAACCCAACAACTCGAAGTTAATGCTCTTCTTGCGGGAATAGACGTTGCGAGAAGGGGTCAAACGAATCTGATTGTCAATCAATCCAACCATCACATTGGCGTGACCATCGATCAATGCCTCCACAGCAGCGACCCCCAGTCGGCTGGCCAGGACGCGGTCGCGGGCTGACGGCGATCCTCCACGCTGGGTATGCCCAAGGATGCAGACACGCAGATCGATATTGGCAAAAGCCTCATCCTCGCGAAGTTCGGATGCGATCTGAGACGCACCGCCCAATTCTTCTCCTTCGGCAACCACTACGATAGACGACCGATGCTGTTCACTCATCAACGAGTGGATATGGGACTTGATTTTCCTGATATCGGTCAGCGTCTCAGGAATGAGCACCATCTCCGCTCCTCCGCCAATTCCCGAATTCAAAGCGATGAATCCGGCATCCCGTCCCATGACCTCGACCAGGAATAGTCGATCATGCGCATCTGCCGTATCACGAATCTTGTCAATGTTTTCAATAGCGGTATTCAGGGCCGTATCGAATCCAATGGTCTCGTCTGTTCCAAAAAGGTCATTATCAATCGTACCCGGACATCCAACCAGCGGAATCTTGTGTTCCTCGTAGAAGACGGCAGCACCGGAAAGCGTTCCGTCTCCGCCGATTGCAACCAATCCGTCAATTCCCTTGGCGCGCAGGTTGTCTGCTGCCATCTGACGCCCCTCGACTGTCCTGAATTGTTCAGATCGGGCGCTCTTGAGAATGGTCCCTCCTTTCTGGATGATGTTTGAGACCGACGAGTTGTCCATCTCAACAAAGTCTCCCTCGATCATCCCCTGGTATCCCCTGCGGATTCCGATGACCTTTTTCCCTGAGGTAATGGCTTTGCGCGTGGCAGCTCGCAGGCATGCATTCATTCCCGGGGCGTCACCGCCCGAGGTGAAAATTCCGATGGTCTGAATCGAATCCAATGTGATCTCCGTGGTTCTGAATGGGATCATAAATGCAGAAGGGGGCCCGGCGTTCGGCCAATCGGTTGAAAATACCACGAAACGATGGATGGATTGACACAAGATCGTTGTCTGCGTATCCGAGTATTCCGAACATGCGAGTCCAAAGTCAGAGTACTCGGAACCGTATCTTCCGGTACCTGCAGCACGCAATCACCATGTCAGCATCCCACCCAAACCATTTGCCACCCTATCTCGTCCAGTTTCAGGACGGGACCGAGACGGCTATTGATCCAGAAGAGCTCGCAGCTTCGGGGACAACGCTGACCCATGTTCGCGGGCCTCATTTTCTGCTGATGCGGAATGGACGCAGTATTCCTGTAATTATTCAGGCGCATGATCGTCGGAATGTCACCGTGAGCCATCTTGCACAAACTGTTTCGGTTGTCGTTTCCGATCACCGCGACCAATTGCTTGCAGAATGGGGCGCAGACGAAGGCAGCGCGGGCAAGGATAGCCGTGTCGAGTCACCCATGCCGGGCCTTGTGCTGGCCGTCCATGTTGAAGAAGGCGCTGTCGTTCAGTCGGGTGACCCTTTGCTCGTACTGGAAGCCATGAAAATGGAGAACGACATCAAGGCCTCTTCAGAAGGAATCGTTTCTGCTATTCATGTCAATCCTGGAGATGCCGTGGGTAAAGGTGCACTCCTCATAGAATTCGAGTAGTCCGTGACATTTTTTCTTACTGGAGCAACTGGGTTTCTGGGCTCCCACATTGCTCACATCCTGCTTGATGCTGGTCACGAGGTTCGTGCCATTCGTCGAAGCAGTTCAAAGATGGACCTGATCGGTGCCGCAGCCGATCGCATCGATTGGATCGAAGGGGACGTACTCTACCCGGATTCGCTGGAATCCGGGATGAAGGATGCAGAAGGTGTTATTCACGCCGCCGCGTTCCTGGGATTTGAGGGAAAGAAGAGCGAAGAGCAGTTGATGTCCGTCAATGTGGATGGTACTGCCAATGTAGTCGATGCAGCCATTCGCGCAGGCATCAAGCGTATGGTCCATGTCTCTTCCATTGCCGCCCTCAGCCGCTCTGAAGTAGACGCGGGTTGTCGGGATGAATCGGCGGAATGGGAAGATTCCTCCATGAACACAGGCTATGCGATTTCAAAGCATCGTGCAGAAATGGAGGTACACCGGGGTATCGCGATGGGTCTGGATGCGGTTATAGTCAACCCGTCCCTGATCATGGGCGTGGGGCGACCATCGGAAAACACTATGCAGATCGCAGATCGGCTGGTGAAAGGAGGCATTCCCTTTGTGCCGAAAGGCGGTACCAATGTGGTGGATGTCAGAGATGTAGCGGCAGGGTGTCTACGCGCGTTCGAGAACGGTCGGACGAGCGGACGATATATCCTGGCGGGGCATAATTTGATGTGGGAAGAGATCCTGGCGACCATGGGATCTGATCTCGATGTCACGCCTCCCACCCGCACCTTGCCAACGTGGCTCATGATGGGCTCGGCGGCCCTTTTCGAGCTCGGTGCCTTCATTGTCCGACGCAGAAGTGTGATCACGCGCGAGACTATCCGGTTGTCGATGTCAATTTCCTGCTACGACAATACCCGCTCTGTAAAGGTCTTGGGGTGTACCTATCGGCCGTTCTCAGAAACGTCGAAATGGATTGCCGAAGGATACCGTGCCCTTGAGGGGTGAATACATGATCCGCATCATTTCCCGACTGACCCTCCTTTGCGTCACCATAAGCTGTTTCGGATGCACGGCGCCCACGGACCCAAAGCAGCCGCGCATTCTCGCCAGTTTTGACGCCATCAGCCTGATCGTCGAACAGGTTGTCGGCGATATCCCTGTTTCCTCATTGTTGGAAGGTGGGGTCTCCCCTCATGCTTATGCGCCTCGTCCCTCTGAAATGGTTGCGCTTCGCGAAGCGACGTTGGTCGTGTACGCGCACCCCTTTGTGGATGGATGGATGGGCGGACTCAGAGCTCAATCAAGTGTATCGCTGTTTGGGGAGCACTCCCTTTCGCACGAAGGTCCTTCTGCATCAGGATTCGAGGATCCTCACTCACACGAAACCGGAATGGATCCTCACCAATGGAATGACCCGGAAGCGGTGTTGGACGCGCTTCCCGGACTGGCTGATGCGTTGTGTGAAGCACTTCCCGCAGACTGTCCAGCTGTACGACGCAGAACAGCTGTGTTCGCGTCCGAATTGTCCGCCTTTCAGGATTCCTTGCATTCGGCCAAACCCGACGGTGATGGGTCTGTGCGTTGCTTTGTGACGGCTCAGCCGTTCATGGACCAATTCTTGACCCGGTTTGAATTTCCCTTCGTTGGGCCGCTATCCGTCTCCGCCGATGTCGAACCTTCTCCAACCTCGCTGGCCCGCATGGTTGGTGAGGCCCATGCCAGAGGCTGTCGCCATCTGATTGTGCAGTCCGCCTTCGAGAACACCCTGGAGCGCAGACTTGCCCGTGAGCAATCATGGGAAATCATTGAGGTAGATCCACTTGGGTACGGTGCTGCAATGTACCAACACTATCTTAGAGGCCTGCACACGGCTCTGATGACTCCTGGAGAGGAATCGGTCCGGCCCGAAGCACAAGGAGAGCCGTCTACCACCGACTCGCCTGATGCATCTACTTCTGCTCCATGATTCAGGTTGATCATCTTTCTGTCGTCGCCTCAGGCCGAGTCATCTTGAATGACGTGGGGTTCTCTCTGCCCAAGGGTGCCTTTCTGGCTGTCATTGGCCCAAACGGTGGCGGGAAATCAACCCTCATCAGAGCCCTACTCGGATTGCAGCCCCACACGGGCGTGGTATCACTACAACCCGAGGGCGCGCCCATTGGCTACGTACCCCAGATCAAGACGCTGGATCGCACGTTCCCGGCTCTTACGGAGGAATTGGTAGCCACAGCACTCAAGCTGAGGTGGCCCTGGAGAATCGATGCAGCGTGTCGCGAGATTGTAAGCGAGGCATTGGCATCCGTTGGAGCTGCCCACTTGATGGGGCAGCAGATCAGAAACCTCTCCGGTGGAGAGATCCAACGGGTGTACCTGGCTCGCGCCATGATTTCCACCCCTCCCACCCTGGTTCTGGATGAACCCTCTGCTGGAGTGGATGTGGCAGGGGCTGCAGACATGCTCGAGTGTGTGGAGCGCTTTCGCAGTGATCACGAAGCCACTGTTGTGATGGTGACACACGACTGGGACGTGGCCTATCACCATGCCACCCACGCCCTGGTCCTGAATCGGGAAATGATCAGCTACGGTCCAGCCCGGGAAGCCATCAACGAAGAAGTCGTGCGTCAGACGTTTGGACACGAAGGACATGCCCACGGCGTCTTTGGCGGAGGACACTCCCATGACTGAAGTGCTCCTGCAACCATTCATGCTGCGCGCTCTCGTTGCTGGCCTGCTGCTTTCAGCCTTGGCAGGCTACTACGGGGTATTCGTAGTACAAAGACGACTTTCTTTCCTCGGAGCGGGGCTTGGGCACGCAGCCTTTGGGGGAATCGCGCTCGGCTTGCTGCTGGGAGTCCAGCCGTTATGGGTCGCCATTCCGTTTACCCTTCTCGTAGCCGTTGGCATTGCATGGATTCAGGATCACACCAGACTGGCTGCTGATACGGCCATCGGCATTTTCTTCTCCGTCAGTGTCGCCCTCGGAATCCTGTTCCTGTCACTCGCTTCCGGACGCAATGCAGATGCGTTTTCATATCTCTTCGGTTCGCTGCTTTCGGTCACTCCTGCAGACATCTGGGCCAGTTTGGTCCTGGTTGGGGCGGGTGCTGCAACGCTGCCCCGATTATGGGGCGACTGGGCTTACGCGACATTCGATGATGAAGCCGCACGCGTGAGCGGTAAATCCACTCGGTCCCATGACATGCTGCTCATCGCCATGCTGGCAGCAACAATCGTAGTTTCTCTCAAGGTGGTCGGAATCCTCCTTGTTGCAGCCTGGATCGTTGTACCTGCTGCAACGGCTCGGCTACTGGCGTCTACGTTCAGTGGCATGACGCGCATTGCGGTGCTGCTGGCGATGATGTCGACTGTTCTGGGACTGGTCCTATCCGTGGCCCTGGATGTCCCAACAGGTGCCATGATTGTACTGGTTCAGGCCGCTCTTTTCCTGCTGGCCATGGGTCTTGCACGCTCGAACCAATAGTGTCATTATTGCGCCGGGATCCTCGCCGGGCAGCCTGCCAGACTCTCAGGCCGTGTCTTCCGGTTCAATCACGCCCACATCCTTAGCGAAAACCGTGTAATCCGCTTCTGTGTGCCCTTCCCGAATGTCCTGCAAGCGCCGCTTCAGAAGTCGCCGTTTGAACGCTGACAAATGATCAATGAACAGCACACCATCAACATGATCGTATTCGTGCTGTATTACCCGGGCCAGCATTCCTCCAAACGATTCCTCACGCTCGGTGAATGTCCGATCGTGATAGCGCAGCGTCAAGCCCTTGGGACGGGATACAATTTCGTGAATGTCGGGAATAGATAAACACCCTTCCTCGAACTCTGAGTCCACGTCTGCTTCATCGATGACCTCAGCGTTCAAAAACACCATGGGCTGATCGGGTATCTCGATTCCAGCTTCGGAAAAGTCCTCTTCCATAGAGGACACATCCACGATGAATATGCGCTCAGAGCGCCCAACCTGAGGAGCCGCAATGCCTATGCCATGAGCTGCATGCATGGTTTCGATCATGTCATCGATCAGCTGCTGGATTTCGGGCGAGTCGTCTTCAACAACCTGCGTCTCTTCTCGCAGGATCTCTGTACCCAGCAAGTAGATAGGAAGAATCATGGATAACTGTAAGTTGAAGAAGGCTCTCAAACAAATTCCACCTTGGACGTGGAAGGCGTATCAGTGCACTTCGTCCAAGTATTCCTGCAGAATGATTCCGGCCGCCGCAGTATCGATCCGTCCCCGGCCGGTTTTTCGCATTGATGGACGCCCGCTGGATCGAATCAGTTCCTTTGCGCGCTCGGAGGAACTCCTTTCGTCACGCCGGACGATTTCTACATTCGGGATCCGTTTTCTAAGACGATTGATGTACTCCTTTACGAGCTGGATCATCTTTCCGTGACTTCCATCCTCTTCCAACGGCCACCCTATGACGATAGTAGACACGTCGTCGACACGGCTGAGTTCGTCAAGCACGTCCAGTGCCTCCGAGGGAGTGAACGTTCCAACCGGTTGGGCAAACATCCCGAGGGGATCCGATTTTGCCAGACCCACCCGCTTCGTCCCAAAGTCTACCCCGACTATCCGCATGCGGATGCACCCTCCAAAGGATCAGTCCACCAACAGGACGTCTTCAGACACCACCTAAGAAACATAGTCGGCGCTTCCTTGAGGAACGTCATAAGCGAGCTCTGAAAGCGGCTGCTGTAGAACAGCCTTTATGCGCTTGCTCGGTTTGAAGTGCGTCTTGCGGCGGCTGGGAATGAATACCGTCTCATTCGTCTTGGGATTGCGCGCTTTGGGTTTGGCTCTGGTTTTCTTGACCTCGAACACGCCAAAGTCGCGGAGCTCAATACGGATATCTGGATCAGCTTCCATCATCAGCTGACCAATCGAACTGATGACCGCGCCGACCCATGGCTCACATTTGTAAATCGGCTCATTCATGATGTCCGAAACGCGTCGGGCAACGTCTTTTTTGGTAAGCGTTTTCGGTTTTGTGGACATGTCCAATTCGGGTCTTCAGATGCGCTATTTGAGGGCGCGACAAGTAACGGACCTTCCTCCCGAAAATCAAGGATTTCAACAGTTTATTGCCTTCAAAAAAGAAACCTGAGCTGGTTTCTCTGCAAATTCAGCATTCCGGTGACTTCATACGGACTCTTTGACCGGCAGCAGACGCAGAATCACCGCTTATTCCGTCACGGTGCGTCACCTTGCTCTTCAAAACGGTACACGCCGTGAATACCCTCGATCCGTTTGATACGATCGATCAATCGGCGTAGATGGTCGAGGTCTTGAACGTAAAGCACCAGGTTGCCTTCGAAGACGCCGTCATCTGTTGAAATTGTGATGGACCGAATATTCGTCTTGAGGTTCTTGGACACGACTTGGGTCAAATCGCTGAGTATGCCTACCCTGTCTTCTCCCATTACCCGAAGGGCTGCGACAAATTGAACATCCTTCTGGCGGCTCCACTCGACCGAGATAATTCGGTCTGCCCGATTCAGAATCAAATTCGGTGCATTACGGCAGCTTACTCGATGGATCTTGATCGTTCCCGTGCGGGAAAGGAAACCAAAAACCGAATCTCCAGGAATCGGATTGCAGCAGGTCGCATAATCTGTTTTGATGTCCGAATGCAACTCACCATCAATGAGCAGGGCAGGCTTACCCGTAGACTGGGCGCTGTCCAGGAAGGTCTCATATTGCAACCGCAGCGAGTCTTCTTCCTGTCGGGCATCCATCACCTCCTGCTGGGAAGTCGTCGCTGTTCGGATCAGTTCATTGACATCAAACAATCCCGATCCGATTTCGAAGAACAGCTGATCCAGATTGGGGAATCGCAGTCGCGTTGCAATCTTGGCTAATTCCTGATCAGAAACCTCCAATCCGGCCCGTACAGAACGCTTATCCCACGTTTCTCGCCCCAGCGTCTGAGCCTCGCGGCGTTTCTGATTGATCCAATGCCGGATACGGGAGCGCGCTTTTTGCGTAACGACGAATTTGATCCAGTCCGGGTTCGGTGTCTGCTTCTTGGAAGTGATGATTTCCACCTGGTCGCCACTTTTCAGGCTATAGGATAACGGAACCATCTTTCCATTCACTTTCGCACCGATACAGTGCGATCCTACCTGCGTATGAATGAGATAAGCGAAGTCCACCGGCGTAGCACCGGAGGGCAGCGTGAAAAGATCTCCTCTCGGCGTGAAAATGTAGATTTCCTCATCATACAGATTCAGCCGGAAGTCGCGGACAAACTCCGTGGCGTTTTCCGACTCTGGGTCTTCCAGCAAGTCACGAACCCAGGTCAGGAGACGATCCATTTCTTTGTCGTCTGACTTGATCTCCTCCTTGTATTTCCAGTGCGCCGCAACCCCCTTTTCGGCGATTTCGTGCATCTCGCGCGTCCTTATCTGGACTTCTACACGTCGTCCATCTAGTCCGAACACCGTTGTATGCAAGCTCTGGTAGCCATTGGACTTCGGTACAGATACAAAATCACGGAACCGTTCAGGGATAGGTTTGAAAAGATCTGAGATAATGGAATAGACGCGCCAACAGTCCTCTTTTCCCTTCGACCCCTCCCCCTCCAGGACAATCCGAACAGCAAAGATGTCAAAGATCTCATTGAGCGGCTTATCCTGCCGCTTCATTTTTCGGTAGATGGAATACAGATTCTTCGACCGCCCATAGATGTCAAACTCAAATCCATCAGAGGAAAGGCGCTCGCGCAGAGGTTCAATAAATCTACCAATAAAGGCATCACGTTCATGCTGCGTGTTGCGCAGACCTGTTGTGATCTCGTCATACTCCTCTGGATGGATGTATGCCAGGCAAAGGTCTTCCAGCTGATTCTTAAGCGAATGAAATCCGAAGCGGTGTGCCAGCGGAGCGAATAGATTCAGCGTCTCACTCGCTATTCGAAACTGCTTGTGGGCCGGCAAGGAGCCCAGCGTCTGCATGTTGTGCAGGCGATCGGCAAACTTGACAAAAATCACGCGTATGTCCGATGCCATGGACAGCATCAGCTTTCGGACATTTTCGGCTTTGGTTATATCCCTGTTTTCGAAGGCACCAGACATCTTGGTCAAACCATCAATGATGGTTGCCAGCTTGTTATCGAAAGTGGCTGCGATGAAGTCAAGCGAGATCTCTGTATCCTCAACCACATCATGCAAGAGACACGCCGCAACGCCCACGTCATCGAAACCAATCTGCTCGACATAGATCCGGGCTACAGCCAGCGGGTGAGCGATATAGAGTTCTCCAGACGCACGCCGGTCATTACGGTGAGCCCAATAACTGACCCTGAAGGAGCGACGAACGAGATCCTCGTCGACACTCGGCAAATTCTTGCGACACAGCTCAAGCAATTCCTCCAACAGAACGGAGTATTGTGTCTCGACCTGGAGGCCATTGCCTTGCAATATGGAAGAAGCTTCGATCATAACTGGAACTTTATACCACCCCAATCCGCGCTGTTCCTACATAGCACGTTCTGTACATAGCCCGGTATATGACAGTTGGGCGCTCATTCTAGCCCCTGCCCCACGATATCCAAAGTCTGAGGCAATAAAAAAGGGGCGGGCGCCACAGGCGCCCGCCCCTTCAAGGTCTTCAAGGCTCTAGACGTCAGCCGTCTTTCTCCTTGTCCTCGTCGTCTGAGGCCTCTTCAGCATCTTCTCCAGTGTCGGCAGCAGCTTCCGCTTCAGGTGCTTCCTCAGCGGCCGGCTCCTCAGCAGCAGCTTCCGCTTCAGGTGCTTCCTCAGCGGCTGGCTCTTCAGCAGCAGCTTCCGCTTCAGGTGCTTCCTCGGCGGCTGGCTCTTCAGCAGCAGCTTCCGCTTCAGGTGCTTCCTCAGCGGCTGGCTCTTCAGCAGCAGCTTCCGCTTCAGGTGCTTCCTCGGCGGCTGGCTCTTCAGCAGCAGCTTCCGCCTCAGGTGCTTCCTCGGCGGCTGGCTCTTCAGCAGCAGCTTCCGCCTCAGGTGCTTCCTCGGCGGCTGGCTCTTCAGCAGCAGCTTCCGCTTCAGGTGCTTCCTCAGCGGCTACCTCTTCGGCAACTGCTTCTACTGCCTCTCCAACAACGGGAGCAGCTGCAGCAGCAGCTCCTCCGCGACGACGGCCTGCACGGCGCGTCTTCTTGCTGGATCCGCTACTCGAACCAAACGGCTTGACGTCGTTGAAATCAACGAATTCAACCATGGCCATCTCGGCAGAGTCACCGGCACGCTGTCCAAGCTTTACGATGCGCAAGTAACCGCCGGGACGGTCTTTGATCTTGTCTGCGATCTCGTTGAACAGTTCGGTCACCGCGTGCTTGTCTTGCAAACGACGGAAAACCTCGCGGCGATTGTGCGTAGTGTCCTCCTTCGCTCGGTTGATAACCGGCTCAGCGAACTGACGCAGCGCCTTGGCCTTGGTAAGGGTAGTTGTAATTCGCTTGTGACGGATAAGTGCTCCCGTAAGAGCCGTCAGCGTCGCTTTACGATGCGATGCCGTACGTCCAAGCTTGAATCCTTTTTTCTGGTGTCTCATGGGTCTGAATCAATTGTCGTCCACCAGGGACGCTTGGCTTATCCTTTAACGTCTTCGAGGAATCGATCGACGTCCATTCCGAACTGGAGGTTACGCTCTTCGATAACCGCCATCAGCTCCTGGAGCGACTTGCGGCCGAAGTTGCGGAACTTCAGCATTTCGGACTCTTCGCGACGAACGAGGTCCCCGATCGTTTTGATGTTGGCTGCCTTGAGGCAGTTGTGTGCGCGAACCGAAAGATCGAGTTCGTCTACCGATTGGTTCAGCAATTCGCGGACGCGCTGAACTTCAGCATCGACTTCTTTCTCTTCTTCGGTCGGCTGTGGCTCCTGGTCCATTTTGATGAACAGGTTCACATGGTCGCGCATGATCTGTGCGGCAGAAGCCAATGCATCCTCGGGTAGTATGGAACCATCCGTGGTGACTTCCATGGTCAGCGCCTCAAAGTCGATCTTCTCACCAACACGTGTCTGGTTGACCGTGTAGCGGACGTTCTTGATCGGGGTGAAGATGGCGTCCATGGCCACAACACCGATAGGATCGTCTGCACGCTTGTTCTCCTCTCCGGGAACGTATCCACGACCGCGCTCCATGCGCAGCTCAACAGAGAAGCTGGTGCCTTCCGCAACCGTAGCAACGTGGTGGTCTGGATTCAGGATTTCGTAGTCGCTCGTGGCGTCTGCGATGTTTTTCGCCGTCCATGCGCCGGGGCCTTTCACGATGAAACTGATGTTACCATCAGCACCGTCGTTGGAGCGGAAGCGAACTCCTTTGAGGTTCAGAATGATGTCTGCGACATCTTCCGTCACTCCTTCAAGCGTGGAAAATTCGTGCTGAACGCCGTCCATCTTGACAGCGGTGATCGCCATACCCTGGAGGGAGGACAGCAATACACGACGAAGAGCGTTTCCAATGGTTACCCCGAAACCGCGCTCTAGCGGCTGGATGACAAAGCGTCCGTACGTTTCGGTCGTCTCTTCCATTTCGACACCGTCAGGCATCTGGATCGAGTAAGTGCTCATAACAGCATGATCTCAATTATATGATCTGAATGCGATCATCCGTGCCAATGATGCGGCTCCGGATGTCGTCCGTAAGCGAAACCGGCAGAACTACTTGGAGTAGAGCTCGACGATGAGCTGCTCCTTGATGTTCTCCGGGATGTCTTCACGGTTGGGGTAATCCAGGAACTTGCCCTGCAGAAGTTTGCGATCAACTTCGAGCCAGGGAAATGCCTTTCGCGTACGATCCATTGCGTCAGCGACCAGCGACAGATTGCGACTCTTTGGACGCATTGCCACGATATCACCACCGCGCAGCTGAGCCGACGGGATGTTCAGAACGCGTCCATTTACCATGACGTGTCCGTGGTTCACAAGCTGGCGGGCCTGACGACGGGTACGAGCAAAACCAAGACGGAAAACCGTATTGTCGAGACGGGCCTCAAGGAATTTGAGGAGGTTCTCGCCGGTTACACCCTTCTTGCGGGCGGCCTTGTCAAATATTTTGCGGAATTGACGCTCAAGGACACCGTAAGTGTACTTTACTTTCTGTTTTTCCTTGAGCTGAACGGAGTAATCGCTCTCTTTACGACGACGATTACGTCCGTGCTGCCCCGGTGGATGGGGCTTGCGCTCTAGCGCTTTGGAGGGGCCGAAGATCGGCTCCTTAAAGCGGCGCGCAATCTTCTGCTTGGGGCCTCTGTAACGGGCCATAGTTGTTTACCTCTCGTTAAGGGTTTTCCTGAACGTATGGGAGCTTTTCCGCTGCCCATAGCCGGGCTTAGTCCCGAATCATTGCTCGGAGGAGCAGATGATGCCAATCGCGTCAGACGCGGCGGCGTTTCGGGGGCCGGCAGCCATTGTGGGGAACGGGAGTGACGTCGCGAATCGTAGCGATCTCCAAGCCTACAGCTGAGAGTGCACGAATAGCTGACTCACGGCCGGATCCCGGGCCTTTCACGAATACTTCCACGCGACGCAGACCGAGATCGTGGGCTTCTTTGCCGGCTGCAGAAGCTGCAACCTGTGCGGCATAGGGCGTGTTCTTGCGACTGCCCTTGAAACCCATTTTGCCCGAGCTGGCCCAGGAAATCGTGTTCCCGTATTGATCCGTAAGCGTGACCTGCACGTTGTTGAATGTAGCTTTGATGTGAGCCTGTCCATTGGACTCAACAACCACATTCTTCTTGCGTGCGCGTCCTCCGCCCCGTTGTCTTTTAGCCATGGTGTGTTGGGATGGTTAAACGGCCCCACCAACTTGGTGGGGAATGAAAATTACTTGCGTGGTGCCGCCTTCTTGCCGGCTACCGTCTTCTTCTTACCCTTGCGGGTACGAGCATTCGTCTGCGTGCGCTGACCTCGAACCGGAAGGCCGCGGCGATGGCGAAGACCCCGATAACAGCCGATGTCCATCAGGCGCTTGATATTCAGCTGTACTTCTGTACGAAGCTGACCTTCTACCTGATACTCATCTTCAATGAGCTTACGGATGGCTTTTGTCTGATCGTCCGTCCAATTCTCTGGGCGCTCATTCGGATCTACATCACAGCGCGTGAGAATTTCAATGGCGCGGGAACGACCAATGCCGAATACGGCGGTCATAGCGATTTCGCCCCGCTTTTTGACGTTAAGATCTTGTCCTGCAATTCGTGGCATAGGTCCAACGATAATGCGCGGAATCAGGCTGAAAGCCTATCCCTGACGCTGTTTGTGTTTCGGGTTCTTCTTGTTGATCACGTAAACGCGGCCTTTGCGACGAACAATTTTGTCGTCGGAGCTGCGTTTTTTGACACTGGCACGCACTTTCATGTTGATCTGGGATCTTGACCGCGCTTTTTGGCGCGAATCCATTTTTGGTTGTAGCCTATGTATTACTCATCGTGAACCTTCAGGTTCACGCCAGTAATGTGAAGCTTTTTTGCAGTCTGAGCCTACTTGTACCGGTAGACAATCCGCCCCTTGGACAGGTCGTAAGGTGAAAGTTCAACTTTGACGCGGTCTCCGGGCAGGATTTTGATGAAATACATCCGCATCTTGCCGGACAACAGTCCCAGGATTTCGTGACCGTTTTCAAGACGGACGCGAAACTGGGCATTGGGAAGTGCTTCAATCACTTCGCCATCCTGTTCAATGGGCTTCTGCTTAGCCATGAGTTTGTGTAAAGGTCTGTTCGTAGGGTAGCTCATCGAGGGCCTCCTCGATGTAGCGAAAAGTCGTCAGGATGTCGGCTTCGCCGGGGCGAACCGCAATCATGTGTTCGTAATGGGCCGAAGGCAATGCGTCAGACGTTTTCACGGTCCAGCCGTCGCCCTCCGTCCGGATCGAGGCTGTCCCTCGATTGATCATGGGTTCGATACACATGGTCAACCCGGTCTTGAGCTTGCGACCGCTTCCCGGCCGTCCAAAATTTGGCACTTGGGGATCTTCGTGCAGGTTGCGACCAATGCCGTGTCCGACCAGGTCCTTGACGACACCATAACCGCGCGCTTCGCAGTGGTTTTGGACCGCCGCACCGATATCTCCGAGACGCTTACCTGTTGTCGCCTGACCAATGGCCAGCATGAGCGATTCATACGTGGTCGTCAGAAGCGCCCGTGTATCGTCCGAAATATGACCGATGGCAAAGGTGTAGGCGCTGTCACCATAGAATCCGTCCATGATCACGCCGCAATCTGCAGAGAGAATGTCTCCTTCCTTCAAAGGCTCATTCGTTGGTATCCCATGGACAACCTGATCATTGACCGAGGTGCACAATGTTGCCGGGAAAACCAGACTACCAACTCGATAACCTTTGAAGGCTGGTTCAGCACCGTGGTCCCGGATGTACTCTTCTGCAATCTTGTCCAGCTCATTCGTGGTCACCCCGGGGGCGATGTGGGAGGCCACCTCACCAAGCGTCCGGCCGACGAGGTCTGCGGAGGCCCGCAGGCGATCAATCTCCTTATCGTTTTTCAGGTGGACCATGACGAGCGGGACGGAATCAGGTGCCTAGCGACGTCCGCGGACGCGGCCGGACTTCATGAAGCCATCGTAGTGACGCATCAGGAGATGGCTTTCGATCTGCTGCAGCGTGTCGAGGGTGACACCGACAAGAATCAGAAGTGACGTACCACCAAAGAACTGGGCAAAACCGTACGTGACACCAAACTGAATGGCAAAAGCCGGGAAGATGGCGACCAAGCCGAGGAAAATCGATCCAGGAAGCGTGATACGCGTCAGGATGTTATCGATGAACTCACTGGTCTGCTTTCCAGGGCGAATACCCGGCACGAATCCACCCTGACGCTTCATGGTGTCCGCCATTTCCTTCGGATTCACAGCGATGGCCGTGTAGAAGTAGGTGAAGAACACACAGATGACAAAGAAGATGGATGAATAACCCCATGAAGAGATATCCGTAAAGAATACTCCCATCTGCTGCATGAAGGCCGACTCAGGAAACATCGTGGCGAAGGTAGCTGGCACGAACATGATCGACTGAGCGAAGATGATCGGCATCACACCGGCTGCGTTGACCTTGAGCGGCAAGTACTGCGTTGAACCGCCGAACACTTTTCTGCCAACCACGCGCTTGGCGTATTGCACCGGCACGCGTCGTGTCCCTTGGGTGATCAACACAACCCCTGCGGTGACAACACAGAGAACACCAATTTCGAGCAGGAAGATGAACAGGTTGCTCGACAGTTCGAACTCGTTGAGGAGCGATGTTGGCAAGAAGGCCACGATACCGATCATGATGATCAGCGAAATACCGTTACCGATACCGTTCTCCGTAATGCGCTCACCGAGCCACATGACGAACATGGTACCCGAGGTGAGCACGATGACCGTGGAGATCATGAAGAACGTGGGCCCAATAACAATAGCCTGTCCCGTCGCGCCGTACTGCAGGTTGATCGCAAATCCGATGGACTGAAGTGCGGTGACCATGATAGTTCCATAGCGCGTCAGCTGCGTAATCTTGCGACGGCCTTCCTCTCCTTCCCGCTGTAGCTTCTGGAAATAAGGAACTACGGCACCCATGAGCTGGATGACAATCGATGCCGTGATGTACGGCATGATTCCGAGGGCAAAGATTCCAGCAGCGCTGAAGGCGCCCCCTACGAACAGGTCAAGCAGTCCAAGCAGGTTGTTCGGGTCTGCGTTCGCATTGATTTCTGCAAGGACACTCGCGTCGACGCCAGGCAGCGTCACGAACGCGCCCAGGCGGTAGATGATGAGCAGACCGAGCGTGTAAAGGATGCGTCGGCGCAGCTCCTCAATCTTCCAGACGTTGCGGATACTTTCGGTAAATCCAGCCATGATGGTGTTGCGTCAAGCCCTGAAGCGGGCCGGGTTCGGGTTACCAGTGGGAATCGATTGGGCGTAGAATGGCCGGTCAGAGAACCTCGGCCGCTCCTCCTGCTTTCTCGATTTTTTCCTTTGCCGTCTTGCTGAAGGCATGAGCCTTGACGGTCAGAGCGACTTCAATATCGCCTCCGCCAAGAACCTTCACCAGTTCGCCTTTGCCAATAAGGCCTTTAGAGCGGAGAACCTCGGGCGTGATGGCTTCCGAAGCTTCGACGGCGCCTGAAGCGACGAGGTCAGCAAGCTTGGAGACGTTTACGCCGTGGTACTCGGTACGAAACGGATTTTTGAATCCATACTTCGGCACACGACGCTGAAGGGGCATCTGACCACCTTCAAACCATACCGGGATACTGGCGCCGGAACGGGACTTCTGTCCCTTGTTTCCTTTGGTAGCCGTGTGACCACCGTATCCGGACCCTTGTCCGCGTCCGATGCGCTTGCGCGACTTTGTAGAGCCCTTTGCGGGCTTCAGATTGCTGAGATCCATGGGTTTGCTACAATCGCCCTGCTTTGGCAGGACTCGCTAGTTCAGTAAAGAGGAATTCCACTTAGCATGGCCAAGTGGGAAAGGTCAGGCGTTTTCGACCGTGACCAAGTGAGACACTTTGTCGAGCATACCGCGAATCTGCGGGCTGTCTTCGTGCTCGACAGTTTGATTCAGACGACGAAGACCGAGTGCAGCAACAATCTTCTTCTGCTGACCCGTGCGCCCGATGGCGCTTCGTACCTGAGTAATTTTGAGCTTAGCCATTATTGCTTCCGTTCAAAGAGTGTAGACCGTGTGAGGATCAGCCCTCAAATACGCGTTTGAGTGGGATCTGGCGACGCTTGGCGACTTCCATTGGGTCTTCGAGATTACGAAGCGCATCCATGGTAGCACCAACCTGGTTGTGCGGATTGCTTGAGCCAAGGGACTTGGACAGGATGTCCGTGAACCCTGCACATTCCAGAACCGCGCGTACTCCACCACCGGCGATAACACCGGTACCGTGAGAAGCTGGTTTCAGGAATACGCGACCTGCGTCCTGCTTGCCCACAACGGGATGAGGCACCGTGCCTCTGCGCATGGGGACTTGAACCAGATTTTTCTTGGCGTCTTCGGTTCCTTTGGCGATCGCGCTGGATACTTCGTTCGCTTTACCGAGTCCGGTACCGACGGATCCATTGCCGTCACCGACGACAACAACGGCGTTGAAGGAGAAACGACGTCCCCCTTTCACCACCTTGGCGACACGTTTCACCGATACCAGACGCTCTACCCATTCAATCTGGGAATCGCTGGTGCGGTCACGATTTTGACGATTTCTTCCTTTGGCCATGATGCGTGTTATTCGATGGTTTCCGGATTCCCGGTTCAGAATGTGAGTCCGCCTTCACGGACGCCGTTGGCGAGGGCTTGCACTCGTCCGTGATACTGGTAGCCGTTGCGGTCGAACACAATGGTATCGATACCGGCCGCCTTGGCCGCCTCGGCCAGGGCTTTGCCAACGGCAGTGGCAGTCTCAACCGGGTTGGACCCGGAGATTCCGTCCTGCAGACTGTTTGCTGCGGCTACGGTTTGACCGCTCAAGTCGTCCACCAGCTGTGCGTAGATGTTCTTGTTGGATCGAAATACGGTCAGGCGCGGACGCCCGGCGGTACCGGTGATCTTCTTGCGGATTCCGCGCTTGACGCGGGTACGACGCTGAAGCTTTGTAATAGGCATGGGTTTGATCGTTTACCGAAAGATTTCCGACCCTTCGGTGTTCAAGCAGAAATTCTGGATTAACGGGCTGCGGTTTTACCAGCCTTGCGACGAACATATTCGTCAGCGTAGCGGACACCTTTGCCTTTGTAGGGCTCCGGCGGACGCAGCGAGCGGATCTTGGCAGCAACCTGACCAACCATCTGCTTGTTGGCACCTTCAATTACGATGAAGGTGTTTTTGGTACCAGGGCGCTTGGTATCCACCGTGATGTCGACTCCCTCCGGGGGAACGAAGTAGATCGGGTGTGAGAAACCCAGTGCCAGTTCCAGAACACCATTCGCCATGGCAGCACGGAATCCAACACCAATGATTTCCAACTCCTTCTTGTAGCCCTCGGAGACACCGATGACCATATTATCAAGCAGGGAGCGGTACAGGCCATGCATGGCGCGGTGCCGCTTCTGGTCCGTTGGACGGGAAACGACGAGCTCTCCCTCGTCCAGTTTCAGGTTGATGTCCGGATCTACCTGCAGGGAAAGCTCTCCCTTGGGTCCGGATACCGTCACCAGGTTGTTCGATCCGATGTCGACCTTGACCTGGTCGGACACTGAAATCGGTGCGTTACCCACTCGTGACATTGTTTCTCTCGATGCGTTTCGAAAAAGTGTGATCAGCGCCTGCGTCTAGTAGACGTAGGCCAGGACTTCGCCGCCAATGTGGTTGGCGCGCGCTTCTTTGTCCGTCATGACGCCGCGGGACGTCGAAACCAGGGCGACACCCAGACCACCGCGAACACGCGGCAGATCGTCGGCACCACAGTAGTAGCGCAGGCCCGGCTTTGAAGCACGCTTCAGGGACCGGATTACCGGAGAGCCATTTTTCTCGTACTTGAGATAGACACGGATAAGGCCCTGCTTGCCATCATCAACGTTGATGAAGCGACGCACATAACCTTTGTCAAGGAGGATCTGCGTCATGGCGCGCTTGAGTTTGGATGCCGGGATATCGACATGCCTGTGAGCGGCCTGTTGCGCATTTCGAATGCGCGTCAGGTAGTCTGCTACGGGATCTACTACGTTCATTTTTTTATGTCGTGTTGCTGCCGGTTCACTCAGTTCAAGGAGCGCCTGACAACGTGAACGAAAGCGGTAAGAGGCCTAAGCCACCCTACCAGGAGGATTTGCGGACGCCCGGAATGTGGCCGGCACGTGCGAGATCGCGGAAAGCGATACGGCACAGGCCGAAGGTGCGAAGGTATCCACGGGAGCGACCGGTAAGTTCGCAGCGGTTACGCATGCGAACCGGGCTCGCGTCACGCGGAAGCTTTTGCAGACCTTCCCAGTCTCCTGCTGCCTTCATCGCAGCGCGGCGCTCGGCATACTTTGCTACCATGCGCTTGCGCTTACGCTCACGGGCAATCCAGCTTTTCTTGGCCATTTTTCAGTTGGTCTCTGTGTTCTTTGGTCGTCGGATCAAGCAGCGTCGCGGCGTACGAAAGGCATTCCAAGTGCCTTCAGCAGCGCCAGTGCTTCTTCATCCGTTTGTGCGGTCGTCACAAAGGTGACGTCCAGACCGGAGATCGTGCCAACGGAGTCGACATTGATTTCCGGAAAAACGATTTGCTCCTTGATGCCGAGTGTGTAATTGCCACGCCCGTCGAAGGAACGGTCAGGAATACCACGGAAGTCGCGAACACGTGGCAGCGCCAGCGTGACAAGGCGATCCATGAATTCGTACATCCGCTCGCCGCGAAGCGTTACGGAGGCGCCAATCGGCATGCCCTGACGAATCTTGAAATTGGAAACAGCTTTGCGAGCCTTGCGGACCATCGGGTGCTGACCCGTAATAATGCGCAGCTCCTGCACTGCCTCGTCCATCACCTTCTTGTTGGTGGCAGCTTCGCCGACACCTTTATTGACGCTGATCTTGACGAGGCGAGGCACCTGCATGACGTTCGCATATTCGAACTGATTCATGAGCTCAGGCACGATCTCTTCCTGATACTTAGCCTTGAGTCTGGGTACGTAACCGTCCATGATTCTACTTGATTACTACGCTGTTTGCGCTTGAATGGGGTGTCGGGATCAGCTATCGAGCTCGTCGCCCGTAGTTGTTGCTACGCGGACCCAGCGGGAACGGCCAGTGTCTGCGTCTTCGATTTTCTTGCGACCTACACGAGTCGGATCGCCGTTACCGTCCAGGGGCATCACGTTTGATGCGTGGATGGACATCTCCTGCTGGATACGACCTCCCTGAGGGTAGAGCTGATTCGGACGTGTATGACGGACGCGAACATTCACACCTTCGATGATGACACGCTCCTTTTCAGGAAAGACACGCAGGACTTTCCCTTCTTTGCCCTTGTCATTTCCTGACAGGACACGAACCATGTCGCCTTTGCGGATGTGCAGCTTGTTCTGCTTGTTGTGCTTCCGTGGCATGGGATTCTCTTTTCATGACGCTCACAGTCGGAGCGTCGTCATTGGACAATTGGTGAGCGGTAGGTCAGAGCACCTCTGGTGCGAGGGACACAATGCGCATGAATTGCTTCTCGCGAAGCTCGCGGGCAACGGGCCCGAAAATACGCGTGCCGCGAGGCTCACCCTGCTGATTCAACAGGACCGCTGCATTTTCGTCGAAGCGGATGTAAGAACCATCAGAGCGACGGTATTCTTTCCGTGTGCGAACGACTACAGCGCGAGATACCTCGCCTTTCTTAACATTTCCACCGGGAATGGCCGTCTTGACCGAAACGACGATCTGGTCACCCACGCGGGCGTAGCGACGCTTGGACCCGCCCAGGACACGGATGCAAAGGACTTCCTTCGCACCGCTATTGTCGGCAACTTTGAGTCTTGATTCTTGCTGGATCATGGCTTTGCTCGATTGGCATTGTCAGTCTGGACACTGACATGATGAAAATCTGGATTCGGGATCGATTACTTGGCGCGTTCGACAACTTCAACCAGTCTCCAGCGCTTGTTCTTGCTCATCGGACGGGTTTCCATGATGCGGACGGTATCGCCCTCACCGGCATCGTTGTTTTCATCGTGTGCCATCAACTTCGAAGTCTGCTTGACGAACTTGCCGTACATCGGATGCTTCATCCGACGCTCGATGGCAACCGTAATGCTCTTGTCCATCTTGCTGCTGACAACAAGACCGACTCGTTCCTTACGTGCGTTTCTGCTGTTGTTTGCTTCCATTGTCATCGTGGGCTTGGTGAGCCGTTTACCGTTTCCTCACCAACTACCTTTAAAGTGTTTATTAGGCGGCTTCTTCCTGCATGAGACGCTCCTTCAGGATGGTCTCGAGGCGAGCTATGAACCGACGTTTGTCACGGAGAATCATGGGATTCTGCAGATCCGCGATCGCGTGCTGGAATTGGAGATGAGTAAGCTGCTCCTTTTCCTCCTTGATCTGGGTCTGAATCTCTTCCGTGCTGAGATCTCTGATATCCTTGGCCTTCATGTCGATCACCCTCAGGCTTTGTAATCCGGTCGAACAACGACCTTGGTGAGAATGGGGAGTTTCTGCTGAGCGCGACGCATGGCTTCCTTGGCCAGAGCCAAGTCAATACCGCCACCAACTTCAAACAGAATCCGGCCCGGACGAACTACGGCAACCCAATACTCGGGAGCCCCCTTACCTTTACCCATTCGGGTTTCGGCAGGCTTCTTGGTAATCGGCTTGTCAGGGAAGATGCAGATCCAGACTTTCCCGGCACGCTTGAGGTGACGTGTCATGGCAATACGAGCAGCCTCAATCTGGCGACTCGTAAGGCGACCTGGCTCAAGAGCTTTGATCCCGAAGTCACCGAAGCTGACCCGGGTACCGCGGTTTGCGTTACCCTTGATCCTTCCCTTTTGTACGCGGCGGCGCTTGACGCGCTTTGGCATTAACATGGTGTTTCCTCTCTCTTCTGTTCCGACCTCTGTCGGTATTCAGACTGAATAGGTGTGATTAGCGGTTTCCGCGTCCGCGGCCCCCATCGCGGCCCCCACGACCGCCACGACCGCCACGACCCCGGTTGTCATCGCGACGTCCACGACGCCCTCGTCCGCGCTCCGGCTCCATCTGCTGCATCTGCTGACGCTGTGCAGCAACATTTGGACTCAGATCTGGCTTACCGAGGATTTCTCCACGATAGATCCAGACTTTGACTCCCGTCGTGCCATAAATGGTATACGCTGTAGCCGTTGAGTAGTCGATATCAGCACGAATGGTGTGCAGTGGGACACGCCCTTCCAAATACTGCTCTGTACGACCCATCTCAGCACCACCGAGACGACCACCAACTTTGATACGAATACCTTCGGCGCCCATCCGCATCGCAGCCGTGATAGCCTGCTTCATAGCGCGACGGAACGATACACGGCCTTCCAGCTGCTGCGCGATGTTCTGCGCCACGAGACTCGCGTCAAGCTCCGGACGCTTGATCTCGTTGATATTGATCTGGATGTCCTTGCTCGTCAGCTTCTTGATCTCCTCGCGAAGCTTTTCGACTTCCGTACCTCCACGTCCGATGACAACACCGGGACGGGATGTGTGCAGCGTCAAGATGACACGCTTGGGCGTGCGCTCGATGACGACACGGGAGAGACCAGCGCGCTTGAGACGTGCTGCCAGGTAGTTACGGATTTCACCATCCTCAACCAGCTTCTCGGCGTAGTCCTTGCCGGCGTACCAGTTGGAATCCCAACCTCGGATAACTCCGAGGCGAAAGCCGATTGGATGTGTTTTCTGACCCATGGGGGTGTGCTCTGATTTATCAGGTAAAGTGAGGTGCTCGCTCAGGCGTCGTCTTCTGTGACAGCCGCTTCAGCTTCAACCGGTTCGGTCTCTACTGTTTTGGCGCCCGGATCCGAGACAACGACCGTCAGGTGGCAGGTGCGCTTAAGGATCGGGTGGGCCCGACCGCGCGATACCGGACGGAACCGCTTGAAGGCGGGACCGCCGTCAACCCGAATCTCACTGATGACCAGCTGCTCTTCGTCAATGCGCTCATCCTTGTTCTGGTCGATGAGATTGTGCACTGCCGACAGGATGGTCAACTTGACCGTGCGGGTGACTTTCTGCGGCAGAAAGTTCAGGGTGTCCAGCGCTTCCGAGACGCACTTTCCACGGACCACGTTGACCACGGTCCGCATCTTGCGCGGTGAACTCCGGATGTGCTTTCGTACAGCTCTTGCTTCCATGTTCTTCGTCTTTTTGCCGGGTGACTGATCGCTTCAGTCAACGGCCGTGGTTTTTAGCGACCTTTTCTGTCTTTGGCCGTACCGGCGTGTCCGCGGTAGAAACGCGTCGGGGCGAACTCGCCCAGACGATGCCCTACCATGTTTTCCGTGACGTACACGGGAACGAACTGCTTGCCATTATGCACGGCAAAGGTCAGTCCGACGAACTCCGGCGTGATCATCGACGCGCGGCTCCAAGTTTTAATGACCTTCTTCTTACCAGACTGGTTCAGTTCATCCACTTTCTTCTGGAGCTTGTAGTGGATGAAAGGTCCTTTTTTGAGTGACCGAGCCATGATTACTTCTTCTTGCGACGACGTACGATGTACTTGTCGGACTGATTTTTCTTCTTGCGAGTTTTGAAGCCCTTGGCCGGCACGCCGGTCGGGGATTTCGGATGACCACCGGAGGACTTCCCTTCACCACCACCCATCGGGTGATCGATCGGGTTCATGGCGACACCACGCGTCTTCGGACGGATACCGAGCCAGCGCTGTCGGCCAGCTTTTCCGATATCGATGTTCATGTGGTCCGGGTTGGACGTCGTTCCAATGGTAGCGGCACAACCGACGGGCACACGACGCGTCTCACCCGAAGGCAGCCGCAGAACCGCGTATTTGCCTTCACGGGCGGTGAGCTGAGCATAAGTACCTGCGCTACGAGCGAGCTGAGCACCTTTTCCCGGCTTCATTTCAATAGCGTGCACCATGGAACCGACCGGAATGTTGGCCAGCGGCATGCAGTTACCCGCATCTGGCGATGCATTCGGGCCGTTTTCGACGACCTGGCCGACTTTGATCTCGTTCGGCGCAATGATGTAGCGCTTCTCGCCGTCAGCATAAACGAGGAGAGCGATACGTGCCGAGCGGTTTGGATCGTATTCGACCGAGGCAACCTTGGCAGGAATACCAATCTTGTTACGCTTGAAATCGATGATCCGGTAACGACGCTTGTGGCCACCACCCTGGTGACGCACCATGATGCGGCCGGTGTTGTTACGACCAGCCTTGTGCTTCAGGGGGGCAAGCAGGCTCTTTTCCGGCGTCGACTTTGTAATGTCGTCGAAAGCCGAAACCGAACGGAAGCGCTGTCCCGGTGTATTTGGTTTTAGTTTCTTGATAGCCATGGATCTGGTGACTAGGCTTCAGGGCCGAACCCCGAGGGGGCCGGTTATACTTCTTCGAAGAAATCGATTTGTTCGGAGCCGGGAGCCAGCGTAACGATTGCCTTTTTATAGGCGGCACGTCGGCCTTCAACCCGACCGCGACGCGTCATCTGCGTACGGCGCTTACCGCGGACGATCATGGTCCGGATTTCCTTTACCTGGATGCCGGGGTAGCGGGCTTCAACCGCTTTGCGGATCTCCACCTTGTTGGCTGCTTTCGCAACCTGAAAGGCGTAGTGACCGGCCTCCATTTGGGCGGTCAGCTTTTCCGTAACCAGCGGGCGGATGAGAATGTCGTTGCTCATTGTCTTGCAGTTTGCTGTTTACCTGGGGGTCAGCCTTCGCTGTTGCCCAGCTGGCTTACGAGGTTTTCGACGGCCGCTTCCTGCATGACGACGACCTGCGCCTTCATGATGTCCAGCGTCGAGCAGTCTACCGCATTACGCACCGTCACTTTGGGAACGTTGCGTCCGCTGTGGTAGACGTTGCTGTCATGGCTGCCCGTGAGAAGCAATACGCTCTTTCCAGCCAGCTCCATGGAGGAGATCATGCCCTTCAGCGTGCTGGTGCTGGGAGCTTCCATCTGGAAGTTTTCAACCACGTGGATCGCCTTGCCTTGCGCCTTGTAGGCCAGGGCGCTGCGACGTGCCACATGCTGCGTCTTGCGGTTCACTTTGATGCCATAGTTGCGCGGCTTGGGGCCGAAGATGGTACCACCCGACTTGCGAATAGGGCTCTTGGCGCTACCTGCACGGGCATTACCTGTCCCCTTCTGGCGGTACAGTTTCCGCGTGCTACCGGCTACCTCATTGCGCTCCTTGGCTTTGTGCGTACCCTGACGCCCATTTGCCTGGATGCGACGGACATCGAGCCAGATTGCGTGATCGTTCGGCTCTACTCCGAAGACCTTTTTATCCAGCGTGACGGACTTCGAAGAAGCCGTGCCGTCCTGCTTGTAGATTTTGACTTTCATTGCCTGTTACGCGGCTTACTTTTTCTTTTTCAGTTCAACGAGGCCATTCTTTGGCCCGGGAATCGCACCGCTGATCAGGATGGCATTCTGCTCTTCCATGATGCGCAGAACCTGGAGGTTCTTGACCGTGACACGATCGTTTCCGGTACGGCCTGCCATGCGCATGCCCTTGAACACGCGCGATGGATCCGAACCGGCACCGATTGATCCCGGTGCACGCTGGCGGTTGTGCTGGCCGTGGGTAGCGTCGTTGACACCGGCAAAGCCGTGGCGCTTCACTACACCCTGGAATCCTTTACCCTTGCTCGTGCCCGTCACGTCAATCGTTTCGCCTTCTTCGAAGACGTCGGTGAGACTGACTTCGTCACCGGCGGAAAGCTCGGTATCATCAGCAATCTCGAATTCTCGGATATGACGCTTAGGGGCGACACCGGCTGACTCGAAGTGACCACGCATCGCCTTGGAGGTGCGCTTTTCCTTCTTGTCGACGATGCCAAGCTGAACAGCTGTGTAGCCGTCCTTCTCTTCTGTACGAATCTGGGTTACGACATTGGGCTCCACTTCGACAACGGTGCAGGGGTACTGTCCCCCACTGGCCTCGTCAAAGATGGAGGTCATGCCGACCTTGATTCCGATTAGTCCTTTGCTCATTGCAATCCTTGTTTTTCTTCGGCCGGTTCAACGCGACCGGATTGGTAAGCTGAATGGGTGATTCAGTTGACGCGCGAGACGGTGATAACAACCGGATCGGCGAGCTGCGTGTTGAGCAGCAGCGGGCTGGCGATCAGCAGCGTCGTGGTCGGCGATGCTGTCAGTGAGACCTGGTTGTTGTTTGCGATGCTGTAGGTGAACGAGAGGCTGGCTGCCTGGCCGCTGACCGACACATTCATCGAGACCGTGCTGGTAGCTTCGTTGACCGAGTAGGTGCCGGCAATGACTGTCGGCTCGTTCGGCGTTGCAACGTTGACAACCGTCAGCTCGACACCATCGTTGTTATCGAACGTGATGGCGAACGTGCTGTACTGCTGACCGACTACAGACGTGATATCCTGGCCACCCGTGGAAAAGCCGGAGAGCGCCCAGGCACCGACGAAAACGTCAGCGTCGCTGGAGGAGTCATCGCTACCGCTGTCGCTGTCACATGCCGTGAGAACGAGCAGACCAAAAATCATCAGGAAAGGAAAAAGCTTACGCATCGTACTTCTCTTGATTGTAGTTCGTTAAAGTAACAGATAGGCGTGATCAGACCTTGATCTCGACGTCCACACCACTGGGAAGCTCGAGCTTCATCAGGGCGTCCACCGTCTTGCTACTGGTGGACAGGATGTCGATCAAGCGCTTGTGGGCGCGCGTCTCGAATTGCTCGCGGCTCTTCTTGTTGACGTGCGGGCTACGAAGCACCGTGTATACCGACTTGCGTGTAGGAAGCGGAATGGGACCGCTCACAACTGCGCCCGTCGACTTGACGGTTTTAATGATCTTCTCAGAACTCTTGTCGATCAGGGAGTGATCGAAAGACTTGAGCTTGATTCGGATTTTCTGACTTGCTGCCATGTCTGTTTACTCAGCAAAAGCTGGATAACTGGTTATTCGTTGGGCCTGGATCAGTCGAGGATTTTCGACACGACACCGGCGCCGACCGTACGGCCACCCTCACGGATAGCGAAGCGCAGGCCCTGCTCCATGGCAACAGGCACAATCAGCTTCACTTTGAACTGTGTGTTGTCGCCAGGCATGACCATCTCAACGCCTTCGGGAAGCTCGATGTCACCCGTTACGTCCGTCGTACGGAAGTAGAACTGAGGACGGTAGCCTTTGAAGAATGGCGTGTGACGGCCACCCTCGTCCTTGGACAGAACGTAGACTTCGCACTCAAACTCTTTGTGAGGCGTCACCGAACCCGGCTTGACAAGCACCATACCGCGCTCAACATCCTCTTTCTTCGTACCACGAAGAAGAATACCGGCGTTGTCACCTGCCTCGGCGTGGTCAAGAAGCTTGCGGAACATCTCGATTCCCGTAACGGTCGTCGACTGCTTCTCTTCCTGCATACCGATGATGTCAATCGTGTCGCCAACGGTCAGCTGACCGCGCTCTACACGACCGGTAACAACCGTACCACGACCCGTGATCGAGAAGACATCCTCGATCGGCATCAGGAACGGCTTCTCGTGATCACGCTCCGGCGTCGGGACGTAGCTGTCAACGGCGTCCATCAGCTCCATGATCTTGTCTTCCCACTGCGTCTCGCCGTTGAGCGCGCCAAGGGCCGATCCCTGTACCACAGGAATGTCGTCGCCAGGAAACTCGTACGTGTCAAGAAGCTCGCGAACTTCCATCTCGACCAGCTCGAGAAGCTCCTCATCATCAACAAGGTCAACCTTGTTCATGAAGACCACGATGTAAGGAACACCAACCTGACGGGCCAGCAAAATGTGCTCGCGCGTCTGGGGCATTGGACCATCGGTGGCCGCAACCACCAGAATGGCGCCGTCCATCTGGGCAGCACCCGTAACCATGTTCTTGACATAGTCGGCGTGACCAGGACAGTCAACGTGGGCGTAGTGACGCGACTCCGTCTCGTACTCAACGTGAGCCGTGGCGATCGTGATACCACGCTCGCGCTCTTCAGGAGCATTGTCAATCGAGTCGAAGGAACGAAGCTCGTTACCGTCAACGCGCTTGGCCAAAACCGTCGTGATGGCCGCCGTCAAGGTCGTCTTGCCGTGGTCCACGTGACCAATCGTACCCACGTTCACGTGGGGCTTATTACGCTGGAAAGTTTCCTTTGCCATGTTGGAATACCTATTGGAGTTGGTACCTGCAGGTGTCTCATTATGTGTCAGACCCTTGCGGGCCTCGGGAGAGAAACGCCAATCTGGCCGTTTCTCCGTCCGGCGGCATCTGCCAGTTCGGACGTACACTGCCACGCAATACCCGGAGCGTTGAGCTCTACACTCCGATCAATGTACTACGTTTTGTGCTTGAGCCTCTTCCCGGACTTGAACCGGGGACCCCTTCCTTACCATGGAAGTGCTCTACCGCTGAGCTAAAGAGGCACTGCGCCGGGTCGATCCGTCACTCCGATTGCCGGAGCGACTGTGGAGCGGGAGACGAGATTCGAACTCGCGACCCTCAGCTTGGAAGGCTGATGCTCTACCAACTGAGCTACTCCCGCTTACGCAGTCTGCTCGGCGCCTGAAAGCTTGGCGCAGTGCAGTGTGGACGGGGGAGGATTCGAACCTCCGAAGTCGAAAGACACTGGATTTACAGTCCAGCCCGGTTGACCGCTTCGGTACCCGTCCATGTATGTTTCTGATCACGTTCGCTCCGAACGCCCCTGTCACCGATGATCGTAGCTGGTCCCTGACCAGCGAAATAATCCGTGCAAGAACGTGACCGGAAGGACAAACCCAATCACTATGTAGGCCCGGCGGATCACGAGTGATCGCCGGTGAGCTCCCTATGGAGCTGGCAGAGGGACTCGAACCCCCGACCTGCTGATTACAAATCAGCTGCTCTACCAGCTGAGCTATGCCAGCAAGGCTCCTTTCGGAAAAACCTAGTCCATAAACCTTGATGTGAGCCCAAAAAAGGATCGCGTCGTGGTTTTTGGCCAGACTTAAAAGTTAGGACGAGGCCGGACGCAAGTCAACTATGCGCGTCATGAACCATCCGTGAAACCGTCATTCGGTCGATTCCTGGGTCGGCTTGCGACTCAAGGCATAGCGAAGCATCTGGACGAGGGCAAACAGTAGCATCAGACCGAGAATCACTCCTCCCCAGGCCTGCAAGTACGAGCTGACAATTTCCCAATTTTCTCCCACCACGACGCCCGCCACCGTAAGCAAAACACACCACGCTACTGAGCTTACCGCACTCCATAGCCAGGTTTTTCCAGCATTCATGTGTGCCATACCGACTGTCAACGAGATCACAGACCGCAGGCCACTCAGGAATCGATTGGCCACTACCAATCCGAATCCGTGCCGCTGAAGACGCACCTGGACACGCTTTATGCGCTTTTTCGGCAGCCAACGATACCTTTCCGGATCCAGAAGGCCCGTGCCCAAGTGATGACCGAAAGCATACATGGTCATGAAACCCAGCGTCCCTCCAATGGAGGCCAGAAGCACTACCAGTGGGGCATTCAGTAATCCCAAGCCGGCCATGTACCCTCCGAAAACCACAACCATATCGCCGGGTATGGGGGGCACGACATTTTCCAGCCAGGCAACGCCGAGAATGATCCCATAGGCCCAGACAGGCGGCAGCGTCGTCATCCAGGCGACGATATCCAGAAGCAGGTCCCCCATCAATCGGCCGATTCGATAAGGCAAATAGCGTAGGCTGCCATTCCTTCCTTGGTACCAACAAATCCCAGGCGCTCTGTGGTTGTCGCCTTGACGGATACCGCACTCACATCAAGTCCAACGGCTGAAGCAATATTGGCTCGCATGGAATCAATAAGCGGTCGCAATTTGGGAGCTTGCGCCGCGACCGTGGCATCCACGTTTACCAGGCTGAAGCCAGCTTCCGCTACCCTGCGCACTACCTCACGCAGCAACGCCATGGAATCTGCATCCTTGTAAGCTGGATCCGTGTCCGGAAAATGACTCCCGATGTCGCCCATGGCCGCCGCTCCCAGGATGGCATCGGTGATCGCATGCAGCAACACATCCGCATCCGAATGGCCATCCAGCCCTTCGGTATGGTCTATCGTGACGCCACCAAGAATGAGCGGCCGCCCTTCAACCAATCGGTGCACATCGTATCCGAATCCAACTCGCATAACTACCTGGTTTCCTGACCGACTATCTGCTCCCTTTCTTCCATCGCAAGTACGTGCTCCCATTCGGGCCAATACCGGATGGCGGAATCCCAGTCCTCGGGTGTCGTGATCTTCAGGTTCATGGCGCTTCCGGGTACTGGAATGACGACATGATCCAGCTTTTGGACCAGATCGACATCATCCGTTGCATCCCATCCCTCGACTTCGGCCCGTTCGTGTGCCTTTCGGATCCAATCCGTCCGGAATCCTTGCGGGGTCTGGACACGCACGAGTTTTTCTCTGGGAACCGTTTTACCAAAGATTACCCGGCCTTTACTGCCCTTGATCTTACGCACGGTATCCGTAATGGCCAGTGCCAGCGATGCAGCGCCGTGTTGACGCGTCTCGCGAATGACCCGCTCAACTGAGGACATCCTGACGAAGGGCCTTACGGCATCGTGAATCAAAACGACATCGACCGTGTCCGGGACGGCATTGATTGCTTCGCGCACTGATGCCTGACGGGACTGTCCTCCGGCCACCACATCCAGCAGCTTTGTGATTCCAACGCGGCGGAGCTCTACCCCGAGAGGCTCGACGGCATCCGCCGGAGTTGCAACGATAATGTGATCAACCTGAGCATGCCGCTCGAACACCAAGAGAGTCTGCACGAGGACGGATTTACCCCCGAGGACCCGGAACTGCTTCCGATGTCCCCCCATCCGCCTGCCTTGGCCTGCGGCGGGAATAATGACGGCAACCTGTCCTTTGGTCGACATGATGATGGGAGCCGGATCAGAGACGTCCGCTCCAGCCTTTGACCGTGCGGCGAACGCCTGCGAGATCAGATTATGAGCATGGCATCGCCGAAGGAAAAGAGACGATACTTCTCTTTCACGGCAACATCGTAGGCCTCACGCATGAAATCGTACCCCGCAAATGCGGCGACGAGCATCATGAGCGTACTGCGAGGCATGTGGAAATTCGTAATCAGCCGTTCCGTGATGTGGAAATCGTAAGGCGGATAAATGAACTTGTCCGTCCAGCCAATATTTGCCTTCAGGTTGTAGGCAGCCGACAAGCTTGATTCAATGGCACGAACCACCGTCGTACCGACTGCGGTTACGCTGTTTTTCGATGAGGCCAAGGCCACATTCGCACGTTCCGCAACCTCCGGCGTCACATGATAGAATTCGCTGTCCATTCGGTGTTTGGTCAGATCTTCGACCTCCACCGGGCGGAACGTTCCCAGACCCGTGTGCAATGTAACGGGAAGCACGTCGACCCCTTTCTTCTCGAGAGAGCCGATCAAATCCGGAGTAAAATGCAGACCCGCAGTCGGAGCAGCGACGGCACCGCGCTCAGCCGCAAACATGGTCTGATAGCGCTCACGGTCTTCGGGTTCTACGTCCCGCTTCAGATAGGGTGGGATCGGTGTTTCTCCGATCTCGTCAATCTTGTCGTAAAGCTCTTCGTTGCTGCCTTCAAATACGAAGCGAATCGTTCGGCCGCGAGAGGTCGTGTTGTCAATGACCTCGGCAATCAGACCGTTTTCGAAATAGAGCTTGTTGCCAATCCGGATTTTACGGGCCGGATCAACGATCACATCCCAAAGTCGACTTTCTGAATTCAGCTCGCGAAGCAGGAATACTTCAATGCGGGCACCCGTCTTTTCCTTGTTGCCAAAGAGGCGAGCCGGAAACACTTTCGTGTTGTTCACCATCATGACATCGCCCTTCTTGAAATAGTCCCCGATATCGGAGAAAACGTGATGTTCGATGGTCTGGTCGGCCCGATTGAGCACCATCAGTCGCGACGAATCGCGGGGCTCAGCGGGATATTTGGCAATGAGTTCTTTGGGGTATTCGTACTTGAACTGGGTGAGCTTCATGCGGCCTTACAGGGCTTGAGATATTCTGAAAAGATGGGGAGCAGCGAAGTGGGTGATCTGCTTCCAAAAAAGGATCGCAAATATACGCGCGTTTCGAGCCCACTCCAAACTGGAGGAACGCACTGGCCGGCGGGAAAACAGTGAATTCCGATAGCCAAACAACATCTTGAACCCTGCCATGGAAGACGGTACTATAGGGTCAGAGGCAACTGTGACGTTCAACCACCTTCATAGCACTCCACCAGGTGTATTCACCTTGTCCCTGGGTATTCTCGTCTTGATGATGGGATGCGATGCGGGTCTGGAGCCTCCCGAAGATGCCGGAACGGGTACCATTCATGGTACGATCACCTATGTCGGCGAGTGGCCCCCCGAGGCTGAGTTGGAAGACCTTCGCTTTATCGGCATGCGATTCGTGCCGCAAGACACGACCGACTTTTTCCGGCTGAACGAAATGGTGATCAGCGAGCGGTTGCCGGACTATGTCGATCGCCACACCTTCACCATGGACAATGTGCCAACGGGGACATACTTCTATTCAGGGGTTGCCCAACAATACGCAAGTGATCTGCTTTCGTGGCGACCCGTGGGCCTGGTGGAATCGGATGGGGGCGTTTTTACCGTTCAACGGGGAGGAAGCGTGTCTATCGAGATCACCGTCGATTTCGCAAATCCACCTCCATTTCCTCCTCAATGACAGCATTCGATACATATGAGGAGAAGCGGACTGGAAAGGCCATGCAGACACTCTTTGCGAAGCTGATGGGTCGGACCGCGGGCCTCGTCGCTCTGATGATTCTGCTGCTCGGCGCGCGCGACGTAGCCGGACAGTCGCTCTCAGGGCGCATCGTCGACGAATCCGGGATGCCTGTTCCGGGTGTGAACGTGCTGATTGAAGGCACATCGAAAGGCGCGGCATCGGATACAGACGGGCGTTACCGTATCGAAAATCTGGATGCTGGTCTCGTAGTGATTCGGTTTTCAGCCATCGGTTTCCATGTGGAGTCGCGCACGGTGCGTCTGAGCTCCGACATGTCGCTTACGCTTGATATGGAGATGCGCTGGAAGACCTTGCTGTCGGATGAGGTAGTGGTCACGGCCTCCCGACGTGAGCAACCCGCCCTTTCAGTCCCCGTTTCGGTTTCGGTCCTCTCAACCGACGACCTGACGCGAAGGAACACGGTCGTTCTGGACGAAGCGTTGCGTACCGTATCCGGGGTCAGCATTCTGGGTAATCAGATCAACGTCAGGGGATCCAGCGGTTTCGCATACAACACAGGGAGTCGCGTTTTACTCATGCTGGACGGGATGCCCCTGCTGACTCCGGACTCGGATGGCGTGCCTCTGGAGGCATTGCCCACATCGGAAATCAAGCAGATTGAGGTCTTGAAGGGTCCTGGCTCCGCTCTTTATGGTGGTGGTGCACTGGGTGGTGTGGTGAATGTGATAACTCGGGACTTCCCGGATGTCGCCTCAACTTCGGAAATCCGCACGTTCGCCGGCGTGTGGGACCCGGTTCGCCACGAGGTTTGGCGAGACGGCTGGAAACACGGTGAAGAATACCGACCGTTCTGGGGTGTATCGGCGTCCTATGCCACGCGTACCTCTCCAAAACTCGCGTGGTGGACGAGCCTGACATTCCGGCGCGACGCCGGGTATATGGCTCTCTCGGGGCGAGACGTCTTTCACGGATTCGGTAAGCTTGCATGGCAGCCCTCGCCTTCGCTGCGAGTCGAGTCGTTGTTGGGCATCATGGCCCGTCAGCGTGACAACTTCATTTTTTGGGAATCGGCTCGTAATCCGCTGAGCCCCGGCAGTGTCAATCTGGGCGACACACCGGAAGCGGAAGCCTCGCCCAACGGGGCCACCGACGACTTTGTGCGCCAGATCTCGTTCCTCCCCGTCATCCGACACGTCGTGAGCACGACGTTTTTCCACGAGTTCCGTCTTCGCGTCTTTGGCACGCTGCTCCAACCCATTGATGATGACACGGGCGAACGGAAAAGTGTCCAGGAAGGCACTTTGGGCGCACGGTATGGAGGCGAATGGCAAGGCACATGGATTCCACGTGCTGAGCGAAGGATTACCGCAGGGATTTCCCGTGACGCATTGACGACGAAAAGCTCATTCTTTGTCACGACCGATGGCGATGCCATCGGGGGCCAACCCGAACAAGCCGCCTTCCTTCACCTCGAGGAAGCTATCCTGGACGATTGGCAGCTGGTCGCCGGGCTCCGCTACGATCACTATCGCATCGATACCTCTGAATCTGAAGCGCGCCTGAGTCCAAAAATCAGTCTGGCCTGGACGGGCCTTCTCAACAATACATTTCGATTTGCCCTTGGAGACGGGTTTCGGGTCCCCTCGTTTGCTGAACGATTCACTGACAACCGGGATTACCTACCCATTATCCGGAATCTGGGACTCCGTCCGGAGATCAGCCGGAGTGTAGAAGTGGGCTGGCGCGGCGTGATTCCAGAACGCGTACACGGGGCATTCTCTTGGGATATTACCGTCTTCCACAACGGCTATCAACGGTTCATCGAGCCACGGTTGGTCCCCGAGAAGCAAGCATTTCAGTTCATAAACCTCGATAGCGCCACGATTCGCGGCAGCGAGGTAATGATCGAGTGGGCCAACAGGTCGCAGACGTGGACGACCTCGCTGGGACATACCTGGTTGATGACTGAAGAGAATGACTCCGGAGACAAACTTCCCTTCCGCCCGGATCATCAAATTGTCCTCTCTCTCGAGACCTCCGTACTTCCATTGATCCGGCTGGGCGCTGACTACAGGTTTCTAACAGAACCCGATCGCGTGGAGACGGACTTCGCCCGGTTCGTCACGGATGCCGACCAGATGGTGGACACGAAAGTCCTCGATCTACGCGTATCGATTGAGCGGGGGGCTTTCGGATTTCGCTTCCTGGTTCAAAACGCCCTGGAGTATCACTACGTCGATCGTCCTGCCATTCTCGGCGAGCCGCGCCGGTTCACCCTCCAGGCTACCTGGAAACGCTGATATCCCCTTTTTCACGTCCAGACGGCAGCGGCCCACGTGACCGCACCGGGCTTACCAACCCATCCGATACCTCAGCGACGTCACGTGTGCGATGTGGTGCTCCCCGTGCCACGCATAGTTCTGCAGCAGCATGTCAACGGACATGGAGCCATTTTCGGGATGTTCCAGCGTTCGGGTCCACTGCTCCTGAGTAAGCTTCTTCAGAAACGCCACCCAGCGCACATGCAATCCGTCGAGGAGATCCAGCGAGACACCAACTGGTACATCGAAGGTGTCTGGTAACTCTGCCTACAGGGCTTCATTGTAAGCCGTGATTCGCGGGTGATCCTCAGTCAATGCCAGGCGGAACCTGATGAACGCATTGGCATGGCTGTCAAAAAGGTGGTGTACTACCTGCCTTGAGGACCACCCCCCTTCGCGATACGGGGTGTCAAGCTGTTCGTCATCCAAGCCGCTCACGGCCGCGCGCAGCGCGGCCGGAGCACGTTCAATCGCAGCAATGCAGGCATTACGCTCCGCTTGAGACGGATCAGGCTTGAAAACGAAAGGCCCGATCGGAAAGCGCGGGTCCATACGCGAAATGGTTGGGTCAGAACGGTTTTGTGATGCCTGTCCAGGCGGCGAGAAGAATCAGGATAATGGCAATCCACCATCCGATTCCTGCGTCAAATCGTTTCGAAACAGCTGGGAATGCGCCGAGCACGACAAACAGGACGACCTTCAAGGCAACCCATCCTGGCCACGGCCACATGATTCCGAGGCGGGCGAGCATCCCGAATCCAGCTAAAAGCAGCAAAAAGAGGCCCACCCCATGCAGGATGGCCAACATCCGTGGACGATCTCCGCTCCCCGTCTGACGGTGCACCAGCATTCCCCCGAGGGAGGATGTCAGAAGAACGAGGCCTACGATGTGCAGAACGAGGTAAAACGTATGGGACATGGCATCAGTGACATTAGTGAACGGGTGTAGGGGAAAATACACTCGAAACGCCATGCAGACATGAAGCCGCTTCAAAGATGGAAAATGGCAGTCGTGGTCCCGGTATCAACCAGCGTTCGGGTAAATCAATGCGGTGGATACGGGTCGCCATACCCTCAAGACACTCTGGCCCCTGCACCCCTACACCAGACTCGGCCAACACAAAAACATGCTCGGGCTCGGCACTGACCAATTGCGCCTGGTCAAGCGGTGCGTTCGGATCGCCGCTTGCACGCAACACATCGCGTCCGGCTGCTCGATCGAGTATATCAGGAATCCAGCCTCCGGGAGACCACCATGTACCTTTCGATTCGAATACGACCGCTGCTCGGGGCAAGACGTCGAGTGGGGCGGCTCTAGGAATTCCGATTTCGTCCCGCAATTGCCGGAATGCTGCTTCCTGATGACCCAATAGGACCATCGCTTCTCCGAATCGTCCCGTCGCTTTTCCCAAGGACAGAACACTGGTAAAAACCTCTTTCAGACGGACAGGTCTCCAATTCAGGGAGAGGTCAGAAACAAGCTCTGAAGGTAACTCGACACCCGGAGAAATCACCTCCAACCAGGCGCGAACAACCTTTTCAGATCCTTGAGGATGCATTACGAGATGGGTGGACGTTGTCGATGAAACCGGGTTCTGGACTGATAGAGCTGGGCCAAGGAAAGCACGGCTTCATCCTGGTACAGCCCGCCCAGAATCGTAAAGGACACCGGCTTGCGTCGGGCCGAAGAGGGATTGCCTTCGAGACGTTCGAACCCATTGGGCATGGACACACTCGGATGTCCGGTCAGATTCGTTTGGCGATTTCCGCCCCAAGTTGGAGCAACAATCACATCCACCTCATCGAAGAGGCGTCTCATCTCCTTCATCAGTAATGTTCTCACGCGGCTGGCATTGATATACGTCACAGCCGGAATGAACTGGGAGGTCCTCAGGTAATTGGGCCATGCGCCAGCATCTTGTCGGACCAATTCGTCATCCGTTCCAGATCGGACCAGATCGTCAAATGCCGCGGCTGCCTCGGCTCCGAGCATACTGAAAACGGGGCCAACAGGAATATCCGGAAGTTCAACAGAGCGCAATGAAATGCCAGCCTCTTCGAAGACGCGAAGCACAGCCAGATCGCTCTCCCGCTCCATGGGCAGATACCCCACACGTAGATCTTGCGGCTGCTTCCGAGGAGGCCAGAAAAATGGCGTGGTCAATGTCGAAGGATCGCTCTGATCACTGCCATGAATGGCATCAAACACCAAGGCGCAGCATGTTGCACTGCGACACATGGGGCCCAGTTTGTCGAACGACCAGCAAAGCGTCATGGCTCCTGATCGACTTACTCGCCCGAATGTTGGTCTGAGGCCCGTCACACCGTTCTTTTCGGATGGGTTGACGATCGAACCAGACGTCTCGGAACCGATGGCAAAGCCCACGAGGCCAGCGGCCACGGCAGATCCAGGACCAGCCGAGGATCCTCCTGAACCGGCCTCAATATTCCACGGCGTCTTGGTGCTACCGCCGTACCACACATTGCCCATGGCCAGAGCACCCGTTGTCAGCTTGGCCACCAGGACGGCTCCAGCGGCATCAAGCCTGCGGACTACTTCTGCCTCCTGTTCAATCGTCTGATCCTTGAACGGCATGGCTCCCCAGGTGGTCGGATAGCCTTTGACGGCAAGGATGTCTTTGGCGCCCCAAGGGATGCCATGCAAAGGTCCTCGCCACTGACCTGCATCGAGTTCCAGATCGACGGCACGTGCCTGGCGTAGCGCTCGTTCTTCGGTCAGCGTCACGACGCACTCCAACACACCATCGTATTTTTTCAAGCGTGTCAGATAGAGCCGAGTCAGCTCTTCTGAGGAAACGAGTCGGCTGCGCAACAGTGCGGACAACTCGGGGACCGTCATGAAGGCCAGATCTTCGTCCGAGGAAGGTCGGGACACGTCGCCCGGTTGCCATGTGATGGGTATCCGGCTCGGAATGATCGGAGCCGATCTCCCACTGATTGTCGGATCAAAAATCAGGGCTGGCACATCGTCATTTTGGAGCTGAACCTGCCGAAGGGCAGCCCGATTCTCGACTCCATCCCGTATACCAGCGAGCATCTGCTCACGCTCTTGAGGCGTCAGCGTCAGGCCCGCCAATTTTTCCGCTGCCTCGATGGTCTCCAGCGTAATCTCTTCAGCCTCTTCGGCTTTTGCGTACAGGATCCCGGGCAAAAGAGTTGAGACGACTCCAATGGTTGCAGCAGATTCGATAAAGGCGCGGCGTGAAAACATGGTATACGATCCCCTGCGATGGTACATAAGATGAATGTACTAGCCTGTCCCAGTCCTGTCTAGTGCAGTACCGGCCCTCACGATGCGCAGAGCCAGCCTGAGCCAAAACAGCAAGCTAGCTACCCAGCACCTTGCGCACGTGCGCTGCGACATTTTCGGAAGTGAAGCCAAACCGTGCGAAGAGCTCTTCAGCTGGAGCCGAGGCACCAAAGTGGTCGATACCCACCGACGATCCGGCAGCACCTATCCAGCGCTCCCAGCCCATCGTGATTCCGGCTTCCACCGATACGCGAGCCGTGACAGCATGAGGAAGCACAGCCTCCCGATATGAAGCATCCTGTTTTGCAAACAGCTCCCAGCTTGGCATGGAAACAACACGGACCTGAACACCTTCATCATGCAAAACTCCGGCAGCTTCCATCGCCACCGCGACCTCACTTCCGGTAGCCATGATGATGGCATCCGGCTGCCCGTCCGTATCGCGAACGATGTAGGCACCGCGGCTGACATTGGCCACGGTTTTGTCCGTATCCGGATTCAACGTCGGAAGTCCTTGGCGGCTCAGTGCCAGCAGTGTCGGTCCCGTCGTGTTTTCGAGAGCAGCCACCCAGGCACCAGCCGTCTCAGGGCCATCCGCGGGACGAATGAAGGTGCAATTCGGAATGGCCCGAAGTGCCATGAAGTGCTCGATGGGTTGGTGCGTTGGGCCGTCTTCCCCGAGTCCGATGGAATCGTGCGTAAGCACGTAGATGACGGGCTGCTCCATGAGTGCGCTCAACCGGATAGCCGGACGCATGTAGTCCGAGAACACCAGGAACGTACCGCAATAGGTTCGCAGTCCACCGTGCAGCTGCATGCCGTTGCAAATCGAGGCCATGGCGTGTTCGCGGACCCCAAAGAAGAAATAGCTTCCATCAGGTGTATCTCGTTGGAATCCCTTGCGGCCCTTGATTTCCGTCTTGTTCGATCCACTCAGATCGGCCGAACCACCAACCAGATTGGGCATGTGCGAGTCCAGCGCAGCCAACACCGTTCCGTTGGCGCCTCGGGTTGCAACCTTCGAACCCTCCTCGAAGGAAGGCATCAAGGACGTCACATCTGAGGGAAGCTCACCGGCCATCCAGGAGGACAGTGCCGCTGACTCCTCGGGATAGGCTTCAGCGTAACGAAGCATAAGTGCGTCCCAATTCTCGCGCTCTTTTCTGCCCCGCTCAGCAATTTCAGCCATGTGAGTGGCTACATCACCGGGAATATGGAATGACGCTGACGCAGTCCAACCCAAACGCTCTCGCGTCAGGGCAATCTCGTCATCTCCGAGCGGAGAACCGTGCGAGGACGCCGTGCCTTCTTTGTTCGGGCTGCCGTATCCAATAATGGTACGCACGCGGATCAGCGTTGGGCGTTCGGTCTCGCCTTTCGCCTCTCGGATGGCCGCGTCAATGGCTTGCACGTCATTGCCGTCCTCAACATCCAGCACCTGCCAACCGTACGATTCGAAGCGACCCGTCGCATCTTCGGTGTATGCCAGGTCCGTAGAACCATCAATCGTAATGCCGTTGTCGTCGTAAAGGTAAATCAGCTTTCCTAGACCGTAGTGGCCAGCGAGGGAAGCCGCTTCGTGGGAAATGCCTTCCATCAGATCCCCATCTGACACAATCGCGATGGTGTGGTGATCAACAACTTCGAACCCGGGTCGGTTGAATCGCGCCGCGAGGAACGCTTCGGCTATGGCCATTCCGACACCATTGGCGAATCCCTGACCCAGTGGCCCGGTAGTCGTCTCGACACCCTTGGTATGAAAGTTCTCGGGGTGACCCGGTGTACGACTACCCCACTGACGGAATTGCATGAGATCCTCGAGCGTGAGATCAAATCCGCTCAGATGCAGCAGGGCATAGAGCAGCATGGATCCGTGACCAGCCGAGAGGATGAAGCGATCCCGGTTGGCCCAATCCGGGCTTGACGGATCGACACGCAGGTGGCGATGCCAGGCAGCATAGGCCATGGGAGCTGCCCCCATAGGCATGCCCGGATGGCCGGAGTTGGCTTTCTGAACGGCATCAGCCGCCAGGAACCGGATGGTATTTACCGAAAGATCGGAGAGGGACGTGTTCGACGAAACGGAGGCAGAATCGTTGGGCATTTCCTGGTCGAGAATCGAAGGGAGATGTGGCGGGCGAAAACTACAAAAGCGCCCCCCGCTAAATGGCCATCGTGGAAATCTTTCCCAACGCTTCGCGACAAGGACCCGCAACTGCCTCTCACCGGGCCTCTGAATGCAGGACCTTGACTAATCCAGGACCATCCTCTTGAGCACGAATCAGCCCTTGTTGACTTCGTCAGCAATCATCTCGTTCAGGCAAACGCGAGATTTTGAATCACTGGCTACAAACCGGCCATTGATCATTACGCTGGGTGTGCCGCGTACTCCAGTCTCCACAATCTTACTCCTGCGCTCCAGAATGGAACGCTGATTCAAGCCACGTTCCATCCGCTGGCGGAACACCTCGGGGTCGAGGCCAATGTCTGATGCGAGGACGGTCACTTCTTCGAGCGACATGCCACCCTGTTTTTGATGCAGATACTGTGCATCGAGCATCTCGAAATACTTCCCTTCCTGCGCCGCTACGAACAGCGCTTCAATCTGTAGCAGCGAATACTGCCACAGCGGAAATGGGACCATGAAAAAACGGGCATGTTGACCGCTGTCCTCAACCACCTGCTTCATGACAGGATGGAATGTTGCGCAATGCGGGCAATTGGGATCGAAGAATTCGATAACGGTCACATCCGAATCAAACTCCCCGAGGTACGGATCCGAAATGTTCAGAAGGGACAGATAATCCTCCACCGGGGCCAGATTCTCGTTGTAAGAACAGTCGTCGACTACAGTAGAAAGGGGCTCATCCAATGCGGGGACTTCATGAGGCGATTCAATTACCAGAGACAGCAGAAGAGCGATCAGGATGGACAGACTGGAAATACGAAGCATGGAGCTGGCGAGAGGGTGAGGGCATCGATTCCGATTGTACGGCAGAAACCCGCAACCGTGAGGGAATGATCCTGACAATCCGTCAAGGGAGCGACTCCGTGGATTCCTGGCGGGATTTCAGAGATTGACCATTGGTTGAGTCATGTTCGACCAATGATTGTCATCAAAAATCAAGACGCAGGCCGCTTGAACATGCTCGATGATGCCACCATGAGCCAGATGCTGCAGAACGATGCCTTCGTGGACCTCCTCTGGACCGTCGGCATCATCGTCCTGGCGTTCGTCGTGGTGCGTATCAGCCATCGCTTAAGCCGAAAATATTTTGATGTGCCGGAGCAGGTTTACCGCTCAACAAAATCGGTTCGGCGCATGGTGGTATTCCTCGCTGTGGTTTCGATTGCGCTCGTCTGGTCGCCCGGGTTTGGGGACCTGCTTACGCTGCTCACGGTGATCGGGGCCGGGATGGCTATCGCATTGCGCGAGGTCCTGTTATCCATCGGAGGGTGGGCGCGTATCACCTTAATGTCCTCGTACAAAGAAGGCGACCGGATCGAGATCAACGGGGTTTCCGGCGATGTGATCGACGTCCGTGTCTTGCGGATATCCCTCATGGAGATCCGGGGGTGGGTCGACGCAGACCAGAGCACCGGGCGTATCGTCCACATCCCCAACAGCTGGATTTTCCTTTATCCCGTCTACAATTTCACCCGATCATTCGAATTCATCTGGAACGAAATTCCGGTGACAGTGACATTCCGGAGCAACTGGCGCGCTGCCCGCGATATCATGATGAAATACGCGGAGGAATCCGCAGCGATCATCGAGCAACAGGCTCGCAAGGAAATCAAGCAGGTCTCGCGGGAATTCCTGATCCACTACTCCATCCTGACACCCTTCGTGTACGTTCGCATCGTTCCTGACGGAGTACAACTGACACTTCGTTATCTGTGCGAGGCGCGCAAGCGGAGAGGCTCGGAACACGCCTTGAATCTGATGATGCTTGACGACTTTCGTGAGCACCCGGACATTGAACTGGCCCATCACACCCTTTCCATGCGGCCGCCCGAGGCCAGGCAATTCAATGACCTGCCGAACAAGAATCCGCTGCTGGATTGAAATGGATCTTGCTCGCGGGTTGCCCCGGTGTGCAGATGAAAGTATCTTTCGACCATGATTCGCGAAACTCTTCATAGCGCAACGGATTCCCGCGGCTGGTGGTGGCACCATCCTGGCGGGTCGTCGCGTCGCTGAAGGAAATCCGAATGGTCGGTTTCCGACGCTGATTGAGCCCGCTGCCTCATTGGTAGTGGGCTTTTTTGTTGGCTGCGATTTTCAACTGCTCCACATCTACTCGTTTCTCTTTTCTACCTCATTCCATTTGCCTGATGACGCTTCAGGAGTTCACATCGCTGGTTGACAAGCACCGTTCCGACCCATCGGAGCGCATCATTGTGCCAATCCACCGCCGTCGCAGCGCGGACCTGCTGACACCAGTCAGCGCGTTCATGATGCTTCGTCGAGATGCCCGAATGCCCTTCCTGCTGGAATCGGTCGAGGGTGGTGAAAAGATGGCGCGTTACTCGTTCCTTGGTCGCAATCCCTACCAGATTGCCACGGCGTTCGGCCAGCAGACAGAGGTTTGCCAGGCAGATGGCCGGGCTGAGCGTCTGGATCGCGATATCCTGGAAGTGTTGCAGGACCATACGTCTGAATACCGCGAAATCCAGCTTCCCGACTTACCTCGTCTCACAGGAGGCGCTGTCGGCTTCTTCGGATACGATTGCATCAGATTGATCGAGGACATCCCAGATCGTCATGAGCCAGACATCGCCGTGCCGGACGCTCAATGGGCCTTTTATGACACGATTTGTGCCTTTGACCATGTTAAGCACCAACTGGTTTTGATCCGGGCTGTGTTCATCGATCCAGACACGGATCTGAATGATGCTTTTGCCTCGGCACAATCTGACCTTGATGCGCTGGAAACCTTGTTTGGCAGCAGTGTCCGACCAGATTCCAATGCTGTGGCGCTCCACGGCGATTTCACGTCGAACATGACCCGCGAGCAGTTCGAAGCAGCCGTGGATCGGGCCAAACACTACATCCACGAAGGCGACATTTTCCAAGTGGTTTTGAGTCAACGTCTCGGATCAGCTTACGAGGGCGACCCCTTCAACCTGTATCGCGCATTGCGACAGGTGAACCCGTCGCCCTACCTGTTTTACCTGGATTTTGGAGCCTTCCGACTGGTCGGAAGCTCTCCGGAGGTGCTGGTACGTGTTGAAGAGGGACGTGCTGAGTTGCTTCCGATTGCGGGTACTCGCCCGAGGGGAGCAACGCCAGCTCAAGACGCATCGCTGGCTGAAGATCTACTGGATGATGCCAAAGAGCGGGCCGAGCATCTCATGCTGGTCGATCTTGGAAGAAATGACTTGGGTCGCGTGAGTGAATGGGGGACGGTGGAAGTGGAACGCTATGCCTTTATCGAACGCTATTCCCATGTGATGCACATCGTTTCCTCGGTAGCATCACGCCTCCGGGAGGGGAAACAATCCATGGATGCTCTTCGCGCCTGCTTCCCTGCCGGGACGGTTTCTGGAGCTCCGAAAGTGCGCGCCATGGAAATCATCGACGAACTGGAAGCAACTCGGCGCGGACCCTACGCCGGGGCGGTAGGATACCTGGATTTCCGGGGAAACCTCGATACGTGCATAACCATCAGAACCATGCTTGTCACCGACGATATGGTCTACCTGCAGGCCGGTGCAGGAATTGTTGCTGACAGCATTCCTTCCAATGAGTACGAGGAGACGCTCAATAAAGCCAGAGCCTTGCGAACGGCCATGAATGTTGCCGCCTCCGACCTGCTATGATTCGTTTTCAACCTGGAGCATCTTGGGCCGGAATGGCTATCTCGCAACGATTATAATCCAATGTTCAAGCGCGACTGAGAAACCGGAAGGTATCTTCGAGACGCGTTCAACGACCCCAAACTGAACCCATGAGCGATACTCACACCGATCCGAACGCATCGTTTTCTCCGATCGTCGTTTCCGGTATCCAACCTTCCGGAACCCTCCATCTGGGCAATTACTTCGGTGCCATCCGGCAGCATATTGCGCTGCACGACACGGTCGAGTCTTACTTCTTCATCGTGAACTACCACGCATTGACGACCCTGCATGATGCGGAGGCCTTGAGGAAGTATTCCTTCGACGTCGCCTTGGATTATCTCGCTCTCGGTTTCGATCCCGAGAAATCCAGCCTGTTCTTGCAGAGTGATGTCCCTCAAGTAAATGAGCTGGCCTGGATTTTCTACACGCTGACGCCCGTATCCCAGCTGGAGAAAGGGGTTTCTTACAAGGACAAGGTTGCCCAGGGACTTCCTGCGAATGCGGGACTTTTCAACTACCCCATCCTTCAGGCGGCTGACATTCTGATCTACGGAGGTACGCAGGTACCCGTTGGCGCTGACCAGAAGCAAAACCTGGAAATCTGCCGCGATCTGGCCATGCGCTTCAATGATCGATTCGGTGCAGATGAGATGATCCTGCCCGTTCCGGAGCCGTACATCCTGGAAGATGTTGCCGTCGTGCCCGGTGTGGATGGACGAAAGATGTCAAAGAGCTATGACAACACGATCGGAATCTTCGATGAGGGTAAAGCACTGAAGAAAAAGGTCATGAGCATCGTGACCGATTCTACTCCGCTGGAAGAACCCAAGGATCCGGATACCTGCAACGTCTTCGCGCTCATTCGGCTCTTCGCTGACGATGCAAAACGAGAGGAAGTTGCCGCTGCCTATCGAGCAGGCGGGTTCGGTTATGGACATGCCAAAAAGGAGCTGCTTGGCCTCATCACCGAGTATTTCGCAGAGGCTCGTGAGCGTCGTCATGCCTTGGCTGAGAATCCTTCCTACGTCGAGGATGTGCTCCGCGAGGGTGGCCGAAAAGGACGTGAACAGGCAGAAATATGGATGGCGCGCGTGCGCGAGTCCATCGGACTGATCACAACGTACTGAGCCGAGGTCCTGCCTTCAGATAGCTGGCGTCATGAGCTTATTCCAATGCATCGCATGATTCTGATAATTGACAACTACGACAGCTTCACGTGGAATCTGGTCCACCTGGTTGCCCGTGGAACCAATGACCTGCGGGTTGTCCGTAATGACGAATGGACGCTCGAGCAGATTGCCGAAGCTTCGCCAGACGGCATCCTGATCTCTCCGGGGCCAGGCCGCCCGGCGGATGCAGGTATAACATGTGACGTGATCCGCACGTTCGGTGACCGTATCCCGATCCTTGGCGTCTGTCTGGGTCATCAGGCCATCGGAGAGGTGTTCGGTGGAACGGTAACCTATGCCCCCCGCCTGATGCACGGGAAAACCAGCGAAGTCCATCACGACGGCATGGGAGTCTTTCAAGGCGTATCAGATCCGTGTACAGCCACTCGATACCACTCGTTGGTCATTGAACCCGATTCCATGCCACCCTCACTTCATGTCAGTGCCCGAAGCGAAGACGGGACCATTATGGGACTTCGGCATGAGAATGGGCTAATCGAAGGTATCCAATTCCATCCCGAAAGCCTCCTGACTGAAGAAGGCCCTGCCATGATTGCCAACTGGATGAATCGTGTCGCAGATACACGCATCCAAGCCTGAGTGTTTGACGCATGAAAACAATCCTGACCAAACTGGCCGAGCATGAGCCTCTGACGCGAGAGGACACGTCGCGCGCCATGACCATGATCCTCTCAGGTGAGTCCGCTCCCGAGCAGATTGCCGCGTTCCTCATGGGTATCCGCTCTCGAGGTGAAACGCCAGAAGAGCTGGCGGGCATGACCTCCACCATGCGCGACTTCGCCGTCAAGGTGGATGCTCCCGACGATGCCATCGATATTGTGGGTACCGGGGGAGACCGCAGTGGATCATTCAATATCTCAACGACTACGGCGTTCGTTTGTGCGGGCGCTGGGGTGCCGGTGGCCAAACACGGTAACCGATCAGTCTCTTCAAAGTGTGGTTCATCGGATGTTTTGGAAGTACTGGGTGTTCAAACTGAACTTGGCAAGGAAGGCGTCGAATTCTGTCTCGAGCACGTAGGCATGTCCTTTTTGTTCGCGCCGTATTTCCATCCAGCCATGCGATTTGTTGCCCCTGTGCGAAAGACCCTGGGAGTGCGAACCGCGTTCAATATTCTGGGTCCCATGTGCAATCCAGCGGGCGTCAAGCGTCAATTGGTGGGTGCCTTTTCCTGGCATATGGCTGAGTTGATGATCCGCATCCTGCAGCGTCTGGGCTCTGAATCCATCGTCTGTGTGCATGCTGAAGACGGCATGGACGAGATCTCGATCAGCGGCCAGACCCGCATTTTCCGTTTCGACCCGAGCAATCGGACAATCCAGGACGACATCGTCAGCCCCGAACAGTTCGGACTGATCCGCGCTGATCATAGTGCCATTCAAGGTGGCGATGCCCGGGAAAACGCCCTCATTTTGCGTAGCGTGCTCAGCGGCACGCCGGGTGCTCCGAGGGACATCGTCTTGTTCAACAGTGCGTTTGGTTTGCTATGTGCTGGCAAGGCAGCGTCTGTAGATGAAGGGCTGCTCATGGCAGCCGACAGCATCGACTCAGGGCGTGCTCAGGAGAAACTGGAACAGCTTATCCGGGTCAGCCAAGAAGCCCCTCGCGTATCGGCCTGATTATGCTGGATTATCGGAATACCATTCTTGGCCGCATTGTTGATGACACACGTGGCATAGTCGAGCAGAGGCGGCGAGAACGCTCACTGGCTTCGCTCGAGCAGGAATCGGGATTTCATCGAACGCCACTGTCTCTGGCCTCCGCTTTGTCAGGTCAGAAGCTTTCGATCATCGCAGAGATCAAGAAAGCCTCACCGTCGAAGGGCGTGATAAGGGAAGATTTCGATCCATCCGCCATTGCCGCCTCCTACGAGCGAGGCGGCGCAAGCGCGCTTTCGGTACTCACGGAACCGCTGCACTTTCAAGGTTCTCCAGCTTTTCTTCGTCAAGTGCGCGCCGAGGTCAACCTGCCCATCCTGCGGAAGGATTTTATTATAGACCCCTACCAGGTCGTGGAAGCGCGTGCCTGGGGTGCAGATGCCATCCTGCTGATCGCTTCCTGTCTTGAAAAAGACCAGCTTGCTGAACTGCATGCGACGGCAGATGAATTGGGACTCCAAGCCCTTGTGGAACTGTATGACCCTCGCGAAGTGGATCGGGTAGACATGGACAAGGTTCGTATTGTCGGCGTGAACAGCCGTGACCTGAAGACGTTTGAGGTAAATCTCCAGAGAGCCCTGGAAACGCTGCAATCACTTCCGGAATCGGTTGTCCGGGTCGCAGAGAGCGGCCTTCACACCACCGAGGACTTTCAGAAGGTCCGACAGGCCGGTATCGAAGCCGCCTTGGTCGGAGAATCATTCATGCGCGCCCCAGATCCGGGAATCGCGCTCGCTTCGATGTTGGAAAACCTCTCATGACGCACATCAAAATCTGCGGAATCACCAATCTGGCTGACGCCCGATATGCTTCGGGCGCCGGTGCCGATATGCTGGGCTTCATCCAACACGAAGCCAGTCCCCGCTTTATCGATCCGCGGTTGGCCCGTGACATCATCGCCTGGATTCATGGCGCAGAATCCGTCGGGGTATTTGTCGACCGACCAGCAGATGAAGTCAACAACATCGTGGCAGGCACTGGATTCGACTGGATTCAGTTACACGGATCTGAGACGCCAGCCTACTGCTCCCAGATTGATGGTCGCGTAATCAAAGCGGTTCGGATTTTCCCGGGCACCTCTGCTTCGGAGATAGACGTCACGTTATCCGCTTATTCGGACGTCGTTGACGCCTTTCTCGTCGATACCGGATCGTCTGCTGCGCCAGGTGGCACGGGGGAAACGTTCGATTGGTCTGTGCTTGAAGATGTTGACTTCCCAAAACCCTGGCTCCTTGCGGGAGGGTTGAACCCTGGCAATATCCTTCGGGCCTTGGAACGACTCGACCCTTGGGGGGTGGATGTCGCCAGTGGCGTCGAGGAAAGGCCAGGACAAAAAGACTTCGGCGCCATCGACCGTTTCGTGCAGGCAGTACGCGGAGAAGTCGCCAACCGCTGAACCCAACACCATCCTTCAGACAGCAACCATTCTTCCCTTTGTCAGACGCCGGACTACCCGCCCCCGGCTGATCAACCTACTATCATGACAGAATCGACAGCTACGTACGCCCTCCCGGACGTTCGGGGTTATTTCGGAGATTTCGGCGGGTCGTTCGTACCGGAAATCCTGGTACCTGCCCTTGAGGAGCTCACCGCAGCCTTCGAGGAGGCCAAACATGACCCCTCATTTCAGGCCCAATATCATGGGCTACTGCGCGACTACGTTGGACGCCCAACCGCCTTGACCTTTGCCGAGCGGCTCTCCGAGCACCTGGGCGGTGGACGGATCTACCTGAAACGAGAAGACCTCTGCCACACGGGTGCCCACAAGATCAATAATGCCATTGGGCAGATCCTGTTGGCTCGCCGCATGGGTAAGACACGTATCATCGCCGAGACAGGTGCCGGGCAACACGGTGTGGCCACGGCCACGGTCTGTGCCCGTTTCGGGATGGAATGTATCGTTTACATGGGCGCCGAGGACATTGAACGCCAGAAATTGAATGTGCATCGGATGCAGTTGCTGGGTGCCCAAGTACGCCCTGCAACGAGCGGGTCCCAAACGCTCAAGGATGCTACAAATGAGGCTATCAGGGACTGGGTCACGAATGTCAGGGATACCTTCTACATCATCGGATCGGTGGTTGGACCGCACCCGTACCCGGCTATGGTCCGCGACTTCCATACCATCATTGGAAGGGAGGTAAAGGAAGCACTCGAGGCCAAGGAAGGCCGCTCGGATCCAGATATTCTGATCGCTTGTGTCGGCGGTGGATCGAATGCCATCGGTCTTTTCCACCCCTTCCTCGACAACCCCTCGGTCCGTTGCATCGGCGTGGAAGCCTCGGGCGAAGGACTGGATGGTCGGCACGCAGCCACGCTTACCTTGGGACGTCCAGGCATTCTTCATGGGGCACTGAGCTACCTGCTGCAGGACAGCGAAGGCCAAGTTGATCTTGCGCACTCGATCTCCGCAGGCCTCGATTACCCCGGTGTGGGCCCAGAGCATGCATGGCTCAAACAATCCGGTCGGGTGGAATACCTTTCCGCAACGGATGATGAGGCCATGTTCGGTGTGAAGCTTCTCTCCGAAACCGAAGGAATCATTCCAGCACTTGAAACGGCGCATGCCATCGCCGGACTGGCGCGTATCGCTCCCGATACCGGAGCTGATCAGTTGATCGTGCTCAACTGCTCCGGTCGCGGCGACAAAGACATGCAGACCATCGCGGGGGCTCTCTGATGACCTCTATTACCGAAAGTCGATTGACCTCACGTCTTGGCGCCCTGGCGGAGCGAGGCGAAAAGGCACTCGGGATGTTCGTTACCAGCGGTTTTCCGGACCTGGACGCAACATCGGATGTCTTGCGCGCTATCGATGCAGGCGGTGCCGATTTCATCGAATTGGGTATGCCCTTCAGCGACCCGCTGGCAGAGGGCGTTCCCATTCAACGATCGAGTGCTCGCGCTCTTGCTGCCGGAGTCACCATGGAGCGTACCCTGGCCTATGCACGTGCGTTCACACAGGACTCGGAAACGCCCCTCCTGCTTATGGGCTATGGCAACCCGGTCATGCAGTACGGTATCAGCAACTTTTTCCGTGATGCCCGCTCTTCTGGAGTGCAGGGAGTCATTCTTCCTGACGTACTCCCTGATCCGGATTCGCCGTTTTTCCGGGCTGCTTCGGAGTATGGCGTCAATACTGTTTGCCTTGTATCGCCCACAACACCGGATGCCCGACTCGACTTCATTGATGAGCTTTCCTCCGGATTCGTCTACGCCGTATCCGTTACGGGGGTCACTGGAACGGATAAGGGTGATGCAGATCCGATTCTGGCCTATCTGCGCCATGTCAAGGAACGCATTTCCCGCAATCCGCTCCTCGTTGGATTCGGAATTCGTTCGGCTGACGATGTCCGATCCATGGTTTCCGCGGCCGACGGAGCCATTGTCGGTTCGGCCTTGGTGGATCTCGTCGGAGCGTGCTGGGACAACGATGCCATGCCGCGCGACGAGAAACTGGCGACCATCGAAAACTTCGTTCGAGAGCTCAAAAGCGGCACCAGAGTCTGACCCGAACCGATTCGGCCTCGATTGTGTTGAACGGCTCTCCTGGTAGAGCCATCATTACCCCAAGTGCATGCGAACGCGATTCAATCATCCATTGATGCCCTTCCTCCTGCTGCTGACGATCCTCGTCTCGACAGGATGCGAGACCCTGGAATACCGACCGGCTGCTGTCGGGAAGGAAGGGGACGTTGTCGTCGTAATCGACTCTTCCAGCTGGAACGGGGAATTGGGCGACGCCATTCGTGGAAACGTGGCGCCTTATCTGGGCACGTTACCGGCACCGGAGCGCGCGTTCCATCTACAGCGGATGACGCTGACATCGAACCGGATCATTGAGACCATCCAGAAGCAGAAAAACATCATCTTCGTCGCTCCCCTGGCAGACTCGACGCGGGAGGCTGAATTCCTCCGTGCACGTCTTGACGAGGAGGCCCAGGAAGCCATTCTTAATGGCAGTGTCTCCATTATCCCACGACGCGATCTGTGGCGATCAGGCCAACAGGTAATCTATGTTTTCGGTCAGACCGAGGAGGCCATAATCGCTGAACTCGAGGCACGAGGCGATGACATCCAGTACCAGTTCAACGAGATCACGCGCCAACGCGTAGAGCTGGACATGTTCGAGAAAGGGCGTCAGTTCGATATGGAGCAAGCCTTGCTCGACAAACACGAGTTTCGGGTCAAGGTCCAGCACGACTACTTCTCAGCCATTGACACAACCAACTTCGTATGGCTCCGTCGTGTGATCGACCAGAATTCATGGCGTAGCCTGTTTGTCTATTACATCGACGACTTCAACCCGGCCAACTTGAACCCCTCCTGGATTCATACCGCCCGAGATCGACTCACCGAAACGCACATTCAAGGCAACCTGGACGGATTTGTAACCATCGACTATCGCCGGGAGCTGAACACCGAAAACATCGACTTCATCGGTCGATACGGATTCGAGACCCGTGGACTGTGGCATATGGTGGAACGTCGGGGCAATGGCGAATTGGCCGAGTGGGGAATGGGTGGTCCGTTTGTGAACTATACGTTCTATGATGACGACTCCCGTCGCCTTTACATGATCGATGGAATGGTCTTCGCTCCAGGCTATGACAAGCGAGAATTCCTTCGTCACATGGAAACCATCGCGCACACGTTTCAAAATGCCAACGAGATAATGGCAGAGGAGACGCAATCGAACACGGAAGCCACGAACTGATATGAGGAGCGTGTTGACCGGTCTCTTTGTGACGGCGCTCTTCTTCGCCGCATGCTCCTCGCCCTCATCCCCGATGGAGTACACGCTGACATCGGCTGACTCATCCTTCGCAGAACTTATGGCTGACTTGCATGGAGCTGACATCCAAGCACTCGAGGCCATGGAAGACCGGGTTTTTCTGCCGGATCATAGCCGACAAGACTCTGTCCTAGCAGCATTTGGACTGACTTCCGCTACGTATGCCGAGCTGGTCGAGACCTATGCCAAAGACCCGGACCGGCTTGTTGCGGTTTACAACCGGGCTCTTGATGTCGCCTCGGGGCGATAACCCCTTAGGGAAAGCAGACCCGGGTCGCAATAGTCACACTGGCCACAATGCTCGGGCGCTGATTCGCCAAAATATGCGAGCACGCCCCATGTCCGGCAGGCATCTCGACCCAACCAACGACACATCGCCGCAAACCGTGCCTTTGCGCGGCCTTTGATAAGCGCTTTCCTCGCCTTTCGGGCATCTGGTGTATCGAATAGGACAGCCATCGCGGGCCGGCCGTCCCGGCCGGCCCGCCCCGCTTGCTGATACCATCCTTCGAGCGATTCCGGAATTCCCACATGAAGGACCAGACGTACGTCAGGTTTGTCAATTCCCATTCCAAAGGCATTCGTAGCTACAACGGTTCGAATCCTTCCCCGCAGCCAATCGGCCTGAATGCGAGAGCGGTCAGCCGGTGTCAACCCTGCGTGGTAAGCGTCTGCGCTGAATCCTGCACGCCGCAGTTTTTCGGCCCACACCTCGGTTCCACTCCGAGAGGAATCGTAAACAATCGACGATCCTGCAAATTGGCGTAGTAGCCGAAGAACTTCCATCGTTGGATCCACGCATTTCGAGATCGAGAAAGACAGATTCGACCGTCGGAAGGAGGACTGGATGCGAAAAGGCCTCTTGAGTCGAAGCGAGCGTTGGATATCTCGCACAACCCGCGGAGTTGCCGTGGTGGTGAACGCGACGCAGGGAATGTCCATTCCGGATGCGAACGCACTCCGGAGACTGGCTATGTGACGATATCCGGGGCGAAAATCGTGCCCCCATGAGGAAATGCAATGCGCCTCATCCACTACGATCAATCGGGGTTCAATTCCCCGTATCATCCGCTCGAACAAGGGAGTCCCCATCCGCTCGGGAGCCATGTAGAGAAGGAAGGCTGGCTCGGCGTGAATCCGTCTATTCACATATCCCGCCACATCAAATCCCAATCGGCCGGTAAGTGCAAACGTCGGAATGCCCAAGCCGGCCAGCATGCCAACCTGATCCTGCATGAGGGAAATGAGCGGCGAAATGACAATTGTGAGGCCACCCCGCACAAGAGCCGGTACCTGGAAGGCTATCGATTTCCCCCCTCCGGTTGGCATCAAGACCAAACCGTCTTTCCCTTGCACTACCTGACGAATGGCCTGAAGCTGTGCCGGACGGAAGTCAACATATCCCCAGACGTCCCGCAATACGTCTCGTGCAGCACGCAGATCTTCATCCAACGTTTGCGAGCTCCTCGCGAATGCGTTTGACGACTTTGGCAACCGGAACAGCATCGATATCAATAGTGATGTGAGCCTGCTCATAGACGGGCCGTCGAGACGCCAGCAAATCCGCGACTCGCTTCCGTAGTGCATCGGACGTGAGCTGCTGTCCATCAGCATCAAACAACAAGGGCCGATCCCGCTTTGAGGCAGCCAATCGGCTGGCGAGGAAGGCTGCGCTTGCCCGTAAATAAACGAGCGCTCCGTGCTCCAGACACCAGGCCAGATTGGCAGGGTCGACAAGCGTCCCACCTCCCAAGGACACAACCGTGCGCTCCTGCATTCCTGATGAGTGCAACATGGCTCGCTCTTCATCCCGGAATCGCTGCTCACCGTACAACTCGAAGATTGCAGGGATTGAGAGGCCCGTGTGCCTGCTGATCTCTTGGTCGAGATCGATCATATCATATCCAAGACCCCGCGCCAGTCGCGGTGCAACCGTCGACTTGCCCGAACCCATGAATCCCGTCAAATAAATCCTGTCTGTTCGCACGATTCGCTACCTTGGGGTCGATCACAGGCAAGGTACGCAGCAGCGAGAAAGTGGCCACATATCGTTTGGATATCGAATACATCGGAGCGGACTGGCATGGCTGGCAGATCCAACCCCAGCATCCAACCATCCAGGGGGCCATTGAATCGGCCTTCAATACGGCCTTACGCCAACACGTCAACGTGGTGGGGTCGGGCAGAACAGATACGGGTGTGCACGCCAGTGGCCAGGTCGCCCACGTTGTCATTGAAGGAGAATTCGATTCCCGTCGTGTACTCGGCTCCCTCAGGGGGCTTCTTCCGCGCTCCATTGCCGTGCGGTCCCTGAGACCTGTTCATGATGCCTTTCACGCTCGATTTGATGCGCAATCCCGGCAGTACCGGTATCGTCTGGGCACCATTCCCTTTGCCATCGATGAATCTATTCGATGGTATCTGAGACCCGCACCGGATATCGACCAGATGAACGAAGCGACCTCCCTGCTGCTCGGTCAGCATGACTTCGATTCGTTTTGCCGAGCACAGTCCGAAACGGAAAACCGAATTTGCACGGTTGAATATGCAGCCTGGACCGGCGTACCGGGGCGAGAAGGAATGTATGATTTCGTCATTCGCGCAGACCGCTTCCTGCATGGCATGGTACGCGCTATCGTAGGCACGCTGGTGGAAGTAGGGCACGGAAAGCGAGCCGTCGCCGACATCACAACCATACTTGCTGCACATGACCGCACTCATGCCGGTCCTGCCGCCCCCGCGCATGGGTTGATGCTGGAAAAGGTCTACTATCCCGACGATTCGCCCCCTGAATCAGACCACCCGGCATGAAGCGTATCGTGCATTGGGCGCTCCTCCGTACCATTGTTTATCATCCACTCCTATTGGCGAAACCGTCTTTCGTGAGAACGTTGCCCACCATCATTCTCCTTTTGCTCACGCTGCTCAACACAGCGTGTGACCGTCCTTTTCGCGACGTTGGCGAAGCCGCCGTCGAAGTCATTTCACCAGACTTGTCTTATGCTGTCGACGAGGAGCGTATCAGCTTGGAACTGCGTGTGACCAGTGTCCGAGACGTAACCCGCGTCAGTTCAGGTGGCATTGAGTTTGCATCGGCCGGGTCTGATACATGGACTGCGGAGCTGGATCTGCAGCCGGGCCTGAACCGGTTTCTGGTCGAATCGGTGGTTGACGATGGGCCGACGGCGATAGATACCCTGGATGTACTACGGGTCGACTGGTCATTCGAGTCATTGACGGCCTCCAGGCCGCTCCTTTTCGGGTCGGGAGGTCACACGTCCAGCGTTCTGTCAGATGGTACTCTCGCTCTGATCGGTGGGAGTGCCATGCCAGGAGGCCCCGGTGGTTTCGACCTATGGAAACTGCCAGACGGAGACTCCCGATTCATTCCGTCTCGAAACCAAACCCTCGCACCGCGCATCGGTCACACCGCGTCTGTCATGCCCGACGATCGCATTCTGATTCTGGGTGGTGGAATCTTTGGCAATATCGAAACGGTCGACGCCCTGGTAGAACAAGCGGAAATGTATGACCCGGTTGAAGACCGCTTCACCAACGTGCCGGTTGTTGGTCCTCCGATTCGTCGAATGTACCACTCGAGCATTGTTCGTACGATCCAGGGCCAACAGTTCATCGTCCTGCTGGGAGGTCGTGGAGATACGCGCTACACGCCTGAATCGGAGCTCGGCATCCGGCAAGACATGCGCACTTTCGAGTTGCGCAATGACTCACTGTTTGCGCTTTCACCGGCTGTCGGACCCTTCATTCGATTCGTAGCGGGCCATACCCAGACAGCCCTCAATGGAAATCTGACCGATCAGGCCAGTGCGTATCTCGTGGCCGGAATCGACTTGGATCACGGATCGGAGGGTGTATCCCTGATGATGGATTTTGCCGCTCCCAGCGGTATCGAATCGTCCGACTGGCCACCTATGATCGTTCCGCGCATCCGGCATGCAAGTGCAGCCGTCGCACCAGGGTACGTTGCTCATTTCGGTGGGCGCTCAACCGAAAACGATATCCCTCTGGATTCCGGAGAAATCCATGTATCCGCTGCAGAGAAGTCATTTCTCTTCCCCCCCGGGCTTCAAGCGAGCCTGACGGCCTCCTACGGAGGATCTGCGACACGCATGCGCGACGGACGCATCGCCTTGATCGGCGGTTTTGACGAAGCCGGTAACGGTCTCGCGGTCGTGGATTTCGTATCATTGACGGTGCAATAAGGCCGTCCCCGTCGGGACTGATGGAGGCGTCCTTTCACCCGCCACCCACGATCCAACCTACTGCTGCATGCGTCCTGTTACCTTAGGCGTCCGGTCCGAGACCGATCATCTGCGCCAGGTCATCGTCCATACTCCGGGAGCAGAAATGGATATGGTCTCGCCGCTGGACCGCGAGGCGCTTCTGTTTGAAGATATCCTGTTCCTGAGTCATGCGCGCAAAGAGCATGAACTCATGTGTGCCGTGTTTGAGAAAGTCATCGGCCAGGAAAATGGCGTATTGCAAATCAGTACGCTCTTGAGGGAATCTTTCGACCAGGAAGACGCACGATTCAGCTTCATTGAGCAACTCTGCGAGGCGTCACAGGGAGCCAACCTTCGCGCCTTCGAAGCAGATCTCAAGCGGCTCTCTCCTGATCAGCTTTGTCATTTCGCTCTGACCGGTTCGTCGCCGCTTAAAATTGAGGCCCAACCCATCCCGAACCTCATGTTTATGAGGGACTTGGCGGCCGTTGTCGGAGATCACATTGTACTCAGCCACGCGGCGACCTCAGCCCGGGCACGGGAAAGCATCATCATTGATGTTGTAGTCCACTACCACCCAGCCTTTGCGGACTGGAGTGATCACATCATCAAACTGCCCAAAGGGGTGACCTTCGAGGGTGGTGACTTACTCGTAGCTTCTGCCGATACGGTTGTGATTGGAAACTCCGAGCGCACATCCTTCGGAGGGCTGGTCTCCGTTGCACGCGCTTTGTTTGAGCGCACCAAGATTGATAACGTGATCATGGTCAGCATGCCGCATGAGCGGTCATGCATGCACCTCGATACCGTATTTACGTTTGCTTCGCCGAATGAGTGTGTGGCATTCCCCCCACTTATTGATTTGAGTGGTCTGAATAACGTGGCCACGCTGTCCCGCAATGGAGGCCCCGACAAACTGGCTACCAGCATGTGGCAAACACTGCATGAGGCATTGGAACACCACATGGGGCACGACATGTCGTTCATGCCATGCGGAGGATCAGACCCGCTCAGTCAGCGTCGTGAACAATGGACCGATGGAGCTAATCTATTTGCCGTGGCCCCCGGCGTGGTACTGGGCTATGAGCGCAATGAACGCACCTTCGCCACGATGGCTGAGGCTGGCTATCGTGTTGTTACAGCCGAAGGATTCTTGTCATTTTATGAGTCAAGTGACTTTCAGCCGGGAGAAAAGATGGCCATCAAACTGGATGGGTATGAGCTGTCCCGTGGACGAGGTGGCCCGCGATGCATGACCATGCCCATTCACAGGCAAACGACCGGATGACCGCTCTCGATCAACTCATGATGGATCATCGCCGTTGGATGAAGGCGGCGATCAGGGAAGCGGAGAAGGCTTACGAGGTGGATGAGGTGCCGGTAGGCGCTGTTGTCGTTCACAATGGGGTCATTGTTGGCAAAGGCTACAATCAAGTCGAGCGCCTTTCCGATCCAACTGCCCATGCCGAAATCATCGCCATTACGGCTGCGTGCGATCGACTCGAAACCAAGCATCTTTCGGATTGCACGCTCTATGTTACCCTGGAACCGTGTCCGATGTGTGCCGGAGCGGTAACGCTGGCTCGGCTCAAACAGGTGGTCTTTGGAGCATTTGATGCAAAGGCTGGTGCGGCCTCAACGCTATACAACATTCCTCAGGACCCGCGCCTGAACCATTACGTAGACCTGGTATCAGGAGTCCAAGAGCATCGATGTGCCGACTTGCTGACTTCTTTTTTCCAGAAGAAACGCTCTCGGGATCTGCCTCAACAGTCATAGCGGTCCATGAAAACGGATGTAGTAGTAATCGGAGCTGGCCCTGTCGGGCTCTCCTGCGCCATCGAGATCCAGCGCTCCGGGCTTTCCTGCGTGACGGTGGACAAGGGGGCCCTGGTCAATTCTTTGACTGGATACCCGACCAATATGGAGTTTTTCTCCACCCCGGACTTGATTGAAATTGGTGGACATCCGCTTGTCAGCTCCCGCTACAAACCCATACGGGAAGAGGCAATCGATTATTACCGCAGGGTGGCCGAACGAGAGTCGCTGCAACTGCTCTTGTATGAGCGTGTGTCAGGACTGGAAGGAGCCTTCGGCACATACACTATCCATACATCCAAACGGTCCATCTCATGCAAAGCCGTGGTGATTGCTACAGGCTTTTTTGATCAACCGAACATGCTGGATGTGCCAGGAGAGAATCTGCCCAAAGTGAGTCATTACTTCCGGGAAGCGTTCACGTACACGGGGCGCGACGTCTGTATTATTGGGGCCAAGAATTCGGCAGCTCTTGCTGCTCTGCAATGCCATCGACGAGGGGCTCGCGTGACCATGGTCATCAGGGGTCCGGAAGTCGGTCCGACGGTCAAATACTGGATCCGTCCTGATCTTATCAATCGTATTGAAGAAGGATCGATCGACGTGTATTACCGCTCAAGCGTCACCTCCATTCACGAGGATCGCCTTGAGATCGAAACACCCGACGGAAAACTCACCATCAACAATGATGTCGTACTGGCGCTTACCGGCTACCATCCTGATTACAGCTTTCTGACGTCTTTCGGAGTGGCCATCGCCGATGACGGCGTGGATACTCCCCTTTTCGATGCGGCTACCCATGAGACGAGCAGAAAAGGGGTCTTCATTGCAGGTACTGTGTGTGGGGGTAGGCATACGAGCCGCTGGTTCATTGAGAACGGAAGGCATCACGCAGCGCTTATTGCCTCCGAGCTGGCAGATCGCTTACGTGCCAACGTGCCGGTCTGATTTCCTCATGTTGGAGCCTGAGAGAAGGGTTATGAACAGGATTGTCTCGTCACTTGTGCACATGCTCACCTTCGCTCTTGTGGCGCTGGCGAGTTCCTTGTGCGTGTTCGAGAGCAAGGCCCAGGTATTTGAAAACAGAACGTTTGATGCGGGACTCGATGCCATGTGGCAAGGACATGGCCTCGGGACGGCAGACTTTGATGGAGATGGGGACCTGGACGTTTACATCGCATCGCGGTGGAAGCACGATCCGTTCAATCCGCGAACCTGGAATCGCCTGTACAGCAACAATGGGGATGGGACATTTTCAGATGTCACTGAAGCCTCCGGGACGCGGGTCGATTTCCTGCCAGACCTTCCGGCAAAAGTGTTCGGCAATAAATTCAGTGTTGCCTGGGCCGACTATGACCGCGACGGAGACCCCGATCTGCTGCTCACGAACGTGGGACCGGAAGTTCTCTTCAGAAACAATGGAGACGGCACCTTCACCGATGTCGCGACCCAAGCAGGTCTGAATCCTTCCGACGGCACCATTGACGACTTCGAAACAGCAGGAGCGACGTGGTTCGATTTTGATCTGGATGGCGATCTGGATCTATATCTGAGTTCGTGGAACGGACCGAATAGGTTTTATCGAAACGCAGGAGATGGAACGTTCGATGATATCGGATCTGAAACCGGGCTCGACGTGACAGACCAGACCTGGATGACGATGGCCTGGGATATTGATGGTGACCATCTCACAGATTTGTATTTGGCCAACGATTTTGGGCCCAACACGCTGTTTCTGAACCAAGGTGATGGATCGTTCCGCGACGGCACCACTGAATGGGGCCTGGGTGATCCGGGTGAGAGTATGGGAGTGGCACTTGGTGATGTATCGGGTGACGGTTGGCTGGATCTGTACGTCACCAACAATGCCGTCCGCGAAGGAAACTCGTTGCTGAACACCTTCTTTGCCGGCAATGCCCAGGGGCCGCTCCAGGATGAAGCACAGGCCTACGGTATTGCCAATACCGATTGGGCCTGGGGCACAGAATTCTTTGACGCGGACCTGGACGGAGATGAAGATCTTCTGGTTGTCAATGGGGCCCTGATCGAACGAGGTACCCCCAACCGGTACTTTCAAAACACGCTTCGAGAAACGGGTCAATTGGGCTGGCAGGATATTTCCTCGGCCAGTAATGCCGATGGAACCGCAGAATCGCACGGATTGCTTGTCTTCGATGCCAATGATGACGGATCCCCTGATGTAATCGTCACCAACTGGGATGAACCCCTGTACTACCTGGAGCATCCTGGTACGTCAAATTCCTGGCTTAAAGTGGCGCTCGAAGGTACCGTTTCGAACACGAATGGAGTCGGCGCACGGGTCCTTTTGTACGCTGCTTCTGGAAGGCAGATACGTCACAACAATGGGGTAGACTTCCTTGGCCAAAACGTTCAGTCTGTCATGTTCGGTCTGGGTTCGGATGCCACCTATGACCGAATCGAGGTCATCTGGCCCGGTGGAATGCATGAACAATGGGACGGCGGCATCGCTCGGCAAACCATCACCCTCAGGCAGGGGACCGGAACCTTGCTCGCTACCAATACAGTATCGGTAGCCCCTCCCCGATCGCACAGCATAACGCCTGTGGAGGTCTATCCGATACCCGCCAGCAATCGTCTCTTTGTGGAGACAGTCGGTAATGCACGATGGTCCGTGTTCGATATACTCGGGCGCCAGGTCGCTTCTGGACAGACGACGCGCGCCACGATAGACGTAAGCACTTGGCTACCCGGTCTTTACCTGCTGACGGTTTTGGATCCGATAACCGGCAGCATACACTCCCGTACGCTAGTCATCTCCCGATAGAATCCGAACAACATGACCTCAGGCGCTCCTTTTACAGGGCTTGCAGGATCTGCTGCGCGAGGGGTTCACTTGGATCAATCGCCAGCGCTTGCTGAGCACTCTGCTGCGCTTCGTTGAAGCGTTCCACCCGGAAATACGCAAGCGCAAGCTTGGCGTGAATGCCAGCTGCGTACGGTCTTACCTGGGTAGCACGTTTCAAATAGAAAATGGCCTCTTCTTCTACTTCCAAATTGAGGTAGAGCGAGCCGAGATTATCGAGCGCCTCTGGAAGATTTGGTTCGCGTTCAACAGCAGTCTCCAGCAACTTGCGGGCTTCGGCGATCTTGCTCTTTTGTAAGAAAACCAGACCGAGGTTTGTCAGTGTTGCTCCCGAAAGTGGGTTAAGTGTCAACGATTGATTCAGTTGACGCTCGGCCTCGTCCAAGTTGCCTTCCAGCAGCGCTACGGTACCCAAGTTGTAGTATCCGAGCGGATTCCAGGATTCGTCTTCAACAACCTGAAGGTATTGCGTCCTTGCATCCTCAGCTCGGCCTCTGGACTGTAAGAATCGTCCGAGGTTCAGCCGAATATCAGCCAGTTTGGGTTGGACACGAAGGGCTTCCCGGTACAAGCGTTCAATCCGGACGGGATCGCGACTTCCCGCATACTCATAGGCCTGAGCCAGTGCATTCAACCGCTCTGCCTTTCCAGGATCCAGACGAACCGACTCTTCCAACGAAAGGATCGCCTCTTCGTAGCGCTCAAGTAGCAGTAGGGCATATCCGTGGAGATAAACTGCCTCACTGAATGGTTGACCATCCTCAAAAACGTCCGCCAGAATATCCACGCCCTGTCTGAGATACTCCAGATCGCCCCCTTGGTACCCACGCGTGATGTAGGCCATCCCTTCATACAGCCGAGCATCGGGGCTCTGAGTACGATCCCGATCAAAATGGGCCATCAATACGTCTTCTTCGACGGATTTTTGTGGTTCAATGTCTTCCTGCTCCACAACCCGAATGTAATGGTCTGTGAAAGCGGAATGAGGTGCCTCGATCAAGTCGGTTGGAGGCATATGGCAATCGACGCAATTAGCAGTCGTAGTGTGTACCACCAGCGCTCCCTCTGCATCGATGGCAGATAAATCTTCCCCCGCGTGACAACTCATGCAGGTGGTATTGAAGTACGCATCCCCTTGGTCACGAAAACCCTCATGGGGGTCATGACAGGTCGTGCATTCGAGCGGTCTCGGAGTATCGAAGGTTTCCGTATAGCATGCACTTTGCATCATCCTTTCCGCATGGGATATAACAGAAATACCCTCTCCTTCGCCCTCTATGAACTCAAGACCCGTATACAGCGCTACATAGTCTTCCAGCGGTTGGGACGGACGGTATGAATAGGGATCCTGTCCATCACGCAGCAGGGACACGGTGCCATTGAGGTGGCACTGCTGGCAGACGTCTAGGCGCCCTTCCAGTGAAAGATGTGCTGGATTTACAATCGTGACATCCGGTTCGCCGTCGGGAGGGTCGGAAACCAGGCGTGCCTCCACGTGATCAGACCCTGGACCATGACAGCGCTCACAACCTATCCCCGAAGGCATATCGGTATACATCCCATTGGTCTGGAGTACCGGGTCAGGATAGCTGTTATGACACACTACACAGCGGTCGGCAATCTTTCGATTAAAACGCTTGTTGGCTACCCGATATCCAGGACTGAAGTCCCACCGACCTTGCTGGGTATACCACGTCACGGGCAACTCGTAGAACCAACCGTCTTTCTCTGCCAGATACGTTCGTGCTGTTGTCCCTGAACCGACAACCCATTTCATGGAGCGTGCCAGCTCATGCGTTCGCTTCCCGTCTTCATCCAGCAGGAACTCAACCTGGTAATAGCCAGAATCTGCCTCAACCATTTCGTAATGCAGTCCGGTTGTAGAGTCTACAACAATCTCCGAACCAAACGACTCGACTGCATTGTCCCTGGACAACAGGTACATCGAGTTTGCCATACCATGATCGTAGAACCCCTGATACTGGTCCTCATGGCAATCGAAGCATACGGTGTCGCCAACATATTCTGATGACGGTCCGAGGTTGGTAAATGCCACCTCTGCGTGATCTTTCGCGGTGGAGTTTCCTGAATCACCGGTAACGCATCCTACGGCGAGAGCCAGCGAAAACAGTGCGAAGCCAAGAGCCAATGGCGTTCTAGACATGAAGAAGATGCTCTGTGTCAGAAAAGATTAGGGTACTAAATCAGTCGCATTGCTTTCGATACAATACCGGCTGAATACAAAGCGGGGTGGATCTTATGCGATCTATGATCGCAAGATCCACCCCGCAATGTTTAATCGGCAACTCTCAGCCGATCACAGCTAACTCAAACAGTTGCGATCTACAGATCGACTGCGGCTGTGATCATGGAAACGTTGCTGAAGTAGTCAGTCGAACGCAGTGCGTAGTCAACCTGCAGGCGTGTGCCTGACAGATCCAGGTCTACACCAGCACCGTAGTTGGTGCCTGTGAAGAAGGACAGGTCGCTGTCGCCAACGATGTCCATGCCACCACGAAGGTAGACCATGTCAAACAGACCGAGCTCAACACCACCTGAGTACTGATCCTGATCGAACGAATTCGAACGGAAGTTACCCAAGACCGTCACGACAGCTCCTTCCGACATCTGGCGCGTGTATGAGACACCAAAGTTGAGAAGGGATGGCAGCGATACGCCTTCGCTCTCGAAGACGAGTGCGTTGTTCGTTGCGTTGCCTGGCTGGCTCGGAAGCCGAACCTGCTGCGTGAGACCAACACCCGAATACTGCAGATCCGTACCGATGTTTTTGAGCGCTACTCCCATGCGCAGACCCGTTTCACCGACGATATAGGTCATACCCATGTCGACAGCAACGGCTGATGCTGAGAGATCGTCAATGTTCTCTGACACCACTTTGAACGTGGCACCCGCAGAAATACGATCGGTAAAGGCGCGAGCATACGTGAGGCCGGCCGTGATGAATGATGCATTGTACGTCACCGAGGTAATCTCAGGAGACAGTTCCGTCTGAACAGGAATGTCACCAAAGTCCCACGAGTTGACATGGAATGCGAGGTTGTTGTTACCGAAGCTCTGGGCAACACCGAAGTAGTTGACACCGATATCAGCAACGTAGTCCATGCGGCTGAAGATAGCCGCTGTACCCTGGTTCGTGGCCAGACCAGCAGGGTTCGAGATGAGGGCTTCCAGGCCGTTGAGACCTGATAGACCACTCGTCATCGAAGCGCCTAGCGAAGCGCTGCGAGCCGTAACCGGCACGAGCAACTGGGAAGCGCCAGCCGTACCACGACGACGGTCATCCCCAGCATTCGCGTCCAGCGCACTCATGCCGAGCATAGCCACGACCAAGAATGCGTTCAGAATAATTCTGGACAGCTTGTTCATATCCAATTTCCTCCTTGTAATAATCAAGTTTGTCATGTTGGTATTCAGCGGACGATGGGGTCCCGGCCGAGGAGGCCGGGACCAGCCGTCCTAATCAATTACCAGGTATTGAGCTGAATACGCTTCTTGACCACACCAAACTTGATAACCTTTTCGCCCCACTCTGAATCGACGTGGATGATATACATACCACTAGCGACGGGGAGTCCTTCTTCCGTGGTGAGATCCCAGGGGAAGCTTGCGCTTGCACTGTTCTTCTCGAGCGTACGAACGAGCGTACCTGCAACGGTGAAGATGCGAATGGTTGCCTGGTTAGGCATGTTCGTGAAACGAACCTGATCAACAAGCTGGCTCACTTCGTAAGAAGAAGCACCTTTGTAAGGGTTCGGGGTGATACCGATGTTGTCGATGGCGTCACGGTTTTCTGCTTCCGTACGTGCACGTGAACCAAGACCATCTGTTGACATGGAGAACGTGTCACCAGGCTGGTTAGGCTTCGTGGTTTCGATGCGGAATACCGTACCGTCTTCTGGCATACATTCGCCAGCATCACAGTCAACTGCATCGAGGGTACCGTCAGAGACGTCACCACCGTTCCAGTTCACAAATACTGTACGCGAGAATGGAGCTGCGCCGAGCGTAGCTAAGTCGTAACCGTTTGCTACTTCCGCATCATAGTCACACTCGTACCAGTAGATCCAGTCGGTGTACGGGTCGTTTGATGCGCCAGAGACCGGGTGGTCAACTGCGTTCAGATCCCATACGCCATTACCGTTCTCATCCAGAAGGAGAGCGCAGTAACGTTCGTCATCAGAAGGATCGTCAAACGTACCGATACCTACGTTCCAAAGCTGGAAAGGCACATCGATGACAGCGCCGTCGCCCCAGTAGTTCAGTGCCGTGTTACCGGTACCGAGACCTGTGAAGCGGACTTCGTAGTCGTAGGCTCCGTAAATCGGGCCGTTACGTGCCCAACGAGTCAGGAACTGCGCGTAAGGACCCGTACCGCCACCAGCCTGGATCATCCATGCACCGCCGCCTACCTGCTGATCAGCAGAAGGACGACCGAGGCCTGGGAATCCGTACCAGTCAGCAGCGGCTCCTACTGGCGTTGCAAGCGGACCGGAAGCGTTGGCAACAACACTGAAGTTGGTGAAGCCAGGCTCTGGACCCAGAACGTTCAAGGAGACACCGTCAAATGACAGCACATTGTTACCGATTGGTACACTGTGCGTGGATGCGTAAGCATCTGCGCCATTGAAGACAACCGAACCTGAACCATTCTTGACGTCATACACGGTCACATTGGCAGAAGCAGACTTGGCTGCAGTCGGAGCTGGGTTGTTGATCTCATGCGCATCTTCGTCAGCGCGCTTGTGACCGTCCTCAACTTCGATCGTGTAGAACTCTACCGAGTAATTATCTCCCGTGACAGCGTGCGGGTTAACGATAGAAGCCGAAACGCTACCGTTACCAACGTTTCCTGTTGAACCTTCAGCAAGGAGATCAACGTCAGCGGAAGCGGCTGCAGCTACAGCATCTTCGCTCACAATGGTCTCAGAAATCTGAGGCGTTACGGAGAAACGCGTGATCGGACCGGCATACACTTTCTGACCGGAGGTTGCGTTGTAGGCGTATGCCTGCACACCAAACTCGTAGTCCGTGTAGTTCGTAAGACCATTCACTTTGTGGAAGGTCTGGACGCCAGCGTCCGTACCATCAGCCGTGATGAACGTCAGATCCGTTCCTTCGATCACGCGAGTGATGCCGTTAGGAACGTCATAGACAGCAAGGAGCTTGCCTTCCTGATCTGAGCTGTTCGCGTACGAGTACACGTTGTAGCCTTCGAAAACGTAGTCGTTATCGGAAACGTCGTCGGAAAGCAGCGGGTCAATAACGGAGTAGCTGTTCAGATAGTTATTATCTGATGGGTTGTAACCCCACTCGATAAGAACAGAACCGTTGTCGACCGTGGTCGTGACCCGAGGGCCGGCCGGCGGCGATGGCAGCTCGAAGTTGATGTCGAAGACGGCCTGTGCAAGGGCGTCGTCAGACTTCATCTTCTGAACTGAATCGAGGTTGTCATCGCCGAAGCTTGTCACGATACCGAAAACGAGCGTCTGCTCATCATTCGGCTTCACCGTGAAAGGCCCGGTGGCCATAACGAAGCGACGGTCAGCCGGTGCAATCGCCGAACCCTGTCCATCAGAGTCGAACTCTGACCAGAACTCAGGCGGGTTGCCAGGAAACATGAATGACGTCGGAATATTCGAGAATCCGAGTCCGTTTCCACCAAGCGTAAAGCGCTGTCCGTCTTTCCAACGGCCTTTCATGTAGTTGTACATGTCGGCACCGTTACCAGGGTCGCCCTGAACACCACCACCGTTGTTGTAAAACGCGAAGGCAGTCATTTTCAGACGTTCGTTGTCCTCGTCGATCTCGCCATCGCCATCATCATCGATGCCGTTGTCGTTTACGAGAGGACCCTGGAAGAAGTCGTAACCAGCAGCAGGAGGAGCATCGCCGTAGCCTTCTCCACCTTCGTCATCGTTATCGGAGTTGTAAACAAATCCGAGACCGAGCGTGGTGTCTGAACCTACGTAGTCATCCTGGTAGTTTCCGAGATCCGGATCGGAGAAGAGACCCATGTAGGTATCTTCGAGTGGAACCGAACCTTTGTACATGATGCGATACTTGTAGAACGTCGTGTTACCGATGGCACCTGCCGTGTTAAAGGCAAAGGCCGTACCGTGAACTTCAACGCCCATAGGAGGCGTATCTGTACGCGTGTGCTGGTTACCACGGTCGTTCATGATCCACCACAGCATCTGGTCACCCAGAATAGCTGGACGCTCACCGGCACCGAGGTTGATCTTGCGATCAGCACGGCTAGCGAGCGGCTGGCTGGTGATGTCGATCATATCGCCATTGGCGTCGAGGGTAGGTGCGCCGAGACCGGTTGGCCAGTCAGCGAGGTCAGGAGTGGCAAGGCCGCTTCCTTCATAACCAACGACGTCTTCCTTCGAGACCTTGAAGACTCGGTCATAAACGGAACAGTCGGCAGGAGCCGTACCGTCATCGTTCAGGGGACCAGCCCAGAACTCGTAAGGACCATAGGTTGAACCGGCAAGGCGGAGCTGGCCATTAACCTGGCCACCCATCCAGATACCGGATGCGAAGATTGCGTTCGACGGGCCACCCTTAGGGATGTTGTAAACATGCGGGCTACCGCGCCAGAACAGGTTTCCGTTGTTGAGAATACGAGCGCGCACATTGTTGATGTCCAAATAGGCTTCACCAATGGCCTGCTCACACGATCCAACGCTCTGGGCCTGAGTCGCCGGAGCGCTCATCAGGCCTACGGCGAAGACCGCGAGTAGTAGACTGATTTTTCTAATGTAGTGCATAGTCATCCGTGCATTTCTGTCTATAACAACTGCTTGAATTCCTAGGAAGCGATTGCAGCACTTATCGGGGGCGAACCGGAGTTCGCCCCCGAGTAGCCACAATCATTTCAATCAGAAGTCAAGACGAACACCGATTCGTGTCATACGAGGGATTCCGAAGTTGCCGAGCTGACGGTTGCGGTGACGATAAATCGTCTCTGCAACTGGCACACTGGAACTCAGGAACTGCTGACCACCGGCTGTCGCCAAGAAGCCATCATCATCCGGAAGACCCGTGTAGTCCCACGTACCCTGCTGGTTGACCTGATCAAGCAGGTTCTGGACCCACAGGAAGGCTGACAGCGAGGAGCGTTCGCCTACGGCAAACTTGCGATCGACGCGAAGGTCGATACGGCTGCTCCATGGCATCCGGGCTGAGTTGACGCCACCGGCTGGTACCGGAGCTTTGGACTCAATCTGGCTGAATGGCTCAACCTGCGGCGTGTAAGGCTGCCCAGAACGAGCGTTCATGAGCACGTTTACACCGAAATTCTCGAGCAGGTTGGTACCACCAAACGATGGGCCTTCACCTTCGCCGAGACGGTAGTCCAGAGACACGTTGAACGTGTGGCGCTGGTCAAAGTCCAGAGGCGAAATGAAGTTCGGAGGAGTCTCGTCGATCCACACGATCAAGCTCGTTGAGGACGAGTTGGAACCCGTACCTGCAGCGAATGACATCGTGTAGTTGACTTTCGCAGCAACGTTGTTCGTGCGACGAAGGTCAAAGTCGAGTTCGAATCCTTTAACCGTACCAAAGTCCTTGTTACCGTAGGTGGAGTATCCCTGAGGGAATGCTTCACGAAGGTCATCCAACTGGATCAGGTTCTCGATCTGACGGAAGAAACCGGAGATCGTGAGTGCCGAACGCGTCGTGAGGCGCTGGCGGAAACCGATTTCGTATTCGGTTGTGCGCTCAGGCTCGAGAGCGTTGTTGCTGATACGACCCGTAGAACGGGACATACCATCAAGCGACGTGAACGAGTTGGAAGAAGGACGCTGGGCCACTTTACCGTAGCGGGCAAAGAAGAGCGCCTGGTCCGTAACAGGGAAGGAAACACCAATACGTGGCATGACCGTTACCTGAGGCTCGTAATCAACGAAGGACTCTTCGGTGACTTTCGGACTTTTCGCTACCGGCTTGGCACCCGTCAGGAGAATGTCTCCACCAGGTACTTCATTACCACCATTGTCGTACCAGTTACCATCACGGTCGCGGTATCCTTGGATGTTACCACCGTTGTAGTAAGGCACGAAGTCCGATCCGATGCTCGCAGGATGGGTACCGCCAACGTCAGAGATCCGCTCGAGCGGGAGACGTGAGTACCGATCGTAGAGCGTACGGGTGTTGTTGTCGAAGACGTCAATACGAACACCAGCGTTCAGAACGATGTCGCGGAATTCGATTTTGTCCTGCAGGTAACCACCGTAGTAAATCGGCTTGTGAGGAGCCACATTGTAGGCTTCGTCACCGCCGATGTCGTTTACGTACGCATCCAGGTTTTCCGTGTCGACTTCAGAACCGCGGAAGTTGTAACCCGTGTATCCGGTTACTCCTTCAAGCTGCTCCCACGTCAACTGATCGAAGCTGGTAACTGCTTCGTCCAGGTTTTCGTTGGAGACGCCTTCTGGTCCTGGTGAGTACGGATCCGTGGTCGTGTCATCGAAGAAACGATGCAGGGAAGTTCCGCTGATACTGTAGCTACGACGAGTCTGCTGCTCGAACTCACCACCGAACTCGAGCTGGTGCAGACCAACCTGAGTCGTTGCCGTCGCCTGGAAGCGAAGCTGGGAGTTGTGGAATTCGCTGTAACCGTTAGGACCGTTACCACCAGCCGTATAGATCATACGAGCTGCAGTTTCTGAGGTCGGGAAACGACCGTCCTGCCAGCGATAGCTGTAGGTAGGAGCAGAAACAGTAGCAACTTCCTGCGTGTCATCCGAAGGATCCCCAGGCGTACCATGATCGTCGGTGTAAGGAACGTCCACGCTCGTGAACGAGAGGTTCTTGTAACCGCGAGTGGTTGCCCATGCATCCTGACTGATGTCGCCCTGGAAGAGTGCACTCTGGATGGAACAGTCAAAACGCTCATCACAGCCGTCGCCGGTACGGTCCGTGTAGTCGACCTGCAGCTGATAGAACGTTGAGTTTGACAGGTAATGCGTCCACGTCGTGAAGAACTGCATGTCGCGGTTCGTATTGACGTTGGCATCTTCTGGCGCGAATACTGCATAGGTCGACATACCCTGATTTTCACTCGTAACGAGACGAGCACCCACACGCATGCGGATGTTGTCCATTACGTTGAAGTTCAGGTTACCGTTGAGGGCCAAGCGGTTGTAGTTGTTCTTGCGCTTGGCTTTGTCAACAGAAAATGCAGACTCAGGCAGGTAATCAGAGCTGAGAACCATGTCAGGCTGGATGGAAGAAGCAACAACGCCTTCAGGGACGTTGATTACCGTTCCGTCACTTGCCGTGATCGTGTTGTCACCAGCGATGACAATGTCGCCGAAGCGATCAACTGGCATCGTGGCTTCGCCGAGAGACGCAGGGACAGGAATCATAACCTGATTGCCATCGCCGTCCATCGCCATGAGAGACGTAGGAGCTGCGCGCAGAGCGTCGAGCGTTGCGTCAGAGACGCGGAGCTGACCTGCAGCGCGAGGGCCACTGTCTGCCTGATCCAAGTACTCAGCTGCGAAGAAGAAATTGACATTCTCGCCCATGACTGGACCACCAATAGCCAAGGAGGCCAGGTTGTATCCGAAGTCATCGAGAGACTCAGACGTTACACCCTCGACGGAACCGAAGAAATTCGGAGAACCGGACTTGGTTGTAATGCTGATAATGCCAGACATGGCATCGCCGTAACGAGCTGAGATGTTACCAATAATCATCTCCTGCTCCTGAACGGCAGACTGAGGAAGGGCCGCGGTACCGACAACCTTCACACCGTCAATGTAGTACGTGACTTCGCTGCCACGGCCGCCACGAACGTTGAGTGTTCCAGATCCTTCTTCAGAAACAACACCAGCCTGAATCGAAGCAACGGCTGCTGCACCGCGAACCGGCAGGTTCACGATCTCTTCTGCGTCTACGATCTTAGGTACACCAACGGCGTCCTTCTGGATCAGCGGACGTTCGTACTCAACGACGATCTCCCCGAGCTCGACACCTTCGCGGAGTGCAAAATTGATTTCCTGGGTGTAACCCGAAGAAATCTGCACGCCGGAAACGGTCTGCTCCTGGTAACCGACAAATCGAGCCTGTACGTCATAAGCGCCGACCGGAACACCGATGATGAAGTAATTTCCATCGACGTCCGTAATGGCACCGAGCGTTGTACCTACTACTACGACCTGAGCACCCGGGATGGAATCACCCGTATCGGCGTCGGTCACTACCCCGGAGATCTTACCCGTATTCTGGGCAAGAACCAGTGCCGGAGTAGCTAGCAGCATGAGTACAATCATGCCCCATTTACGTAACATAAGCTACCTCCTCTAGTGAATTGATGTGTGGCTTAATAAGTGCTGCGCGTCATTCCCACATCGAAATGAGCGCATGTTTGCTGGCGGGATGAACCCGCAACAATGGTTTGCAAGGCAAGCCCTGCAATGATGTCGTGCTTCGCACGTGTGGTTTGCATAATGCAAAATCTGCATCGAACAATTCGCTTCAAGCGGTCGGGACGAATCCTTCACGCCGTCGGCAGTTTTGCATCGAGCGCGCCACGCGCGCTTTCAGCGTTTTCCGTGCAAGCACGAAAAAATGGGTCGGATGGGATTGGGTAACCCGGAGGGACCGGTTCTGGATGTTACTAACGTCCTGCATACTCCTGTATGCCCACGATGTCGACTTCACAGCTCCAACAGGCGCAGTCGCGTGCGCCCGGCGCTCGCGACTGATTTCAGGTTTCGCTTGAAAGGTGGGGGTTGAAAAGCTGTATCGAAGTTCCAAAAGCGGCCCTTTCCTGGTTGAACAATCCGTATTTCCGAAACGATTCCTAAATATAGAGGGGCGTATTCCGTTTGTCAAGCCATGGTGAATGCACGAGTTCTGCACATTCTCAAGCACGCGAGACACTCCCCTCTACCAAGGAAATCGTCCAATAACAAGCGTACGGCGTGCCTGAAGAGAATTCAAGGCATGAATTCGAGCATGCTAACCCGATGGACCCCATCCAGGTTCGCCACCGCATCGAGAGTATGGGTCGGAATAGGCTCGTCGACGGCAATTACCGTCAGGGCTTCTGCTCCCGGTTCATTACGGCCCAGAGCCATGCTGCCGATGTTCACCGACTCCTCTGCCAGTAACGACCCCACAGCAGCGAGCATTCCGGGACGGTCCTGGTTGCGATAGAGCAGCATTCTGCCATGAAGCGGTATTTCGAGCACGTAACCGTCCATGGAAACAACTCGACCTTCCCGGTCGCCAAATAGTGTCCCGGCCATCGTGAATGAACCATCCTCCGTCTGCAACTCGAGCTCGACCAGATTGGTGTGGCTGGTTTCAGCGTGAAATGTTTCCACGTCGACTGCGATACCTGCTTCGTCAGCAATGACAGGCGCATTGACGAGATTGACAGGATCGGACCAACCCGACTGCAGGTACCCCTTCAGGGCAGCAACCCTGAGAACATCCATGTACTTGCGAGGAACGTCTCCGTGGCATCGGATCTTTATACGCGTGCACCGCCCAGGGGCCAACTGACCCGCCGCACTTCCGAGATGCTCAGCCAGCGACAAATACGGCTGTACTTCTGACTGCGCCGCCAGACGGACGGCCATGGCATTGACGGCCGTCAGCACCGGTTCGGACGTAAGGGCGCGAATGACTTGTTCAGTGACCTGCCTGGCCACTTTCTCTTGCGCCTCCTCGGTGGAGGCCGCGATGTGTGGCGTGCATACCACTGCAGGATGATCAATCAGGGTTCGGATAGACTCCGGTGGCGGCTCACTGGAATACACATCCATACCAGCACCACCGACCTGACCGGATTCAAGCCCACGAAGTAGCGATGCTTCATTGACGATTCCTCCGCGTGCACAATTGAGGATGACGACGCCGTGCTTACAGCGCGCCAACGTATCGTCATTGATCAGGTCACGAGTCGAAGCAACCAATGGCGTATGGAAGGTGATGATATCTGCCCGTTCGAAGATGGCATCCACAGCAACCAGCTCTATCCCAATGCGATCGGCTGCCTCGCTCGTCATCATGGGGTCGCTTCCGATAATGTCCATTCCGAAGGCGGCAGCACGCGAGGCAACTTCTTTACCAATCTTCCCCAGGCCGACGACACCCAGGGTCTTGCCGAAAAGCTCCGCACCCATGAATGCCTTCCGTTTCCAGGCACCTTCTTTCATGGAGGCCACGGCCGCTGGCACGTTTCGCATGACGCTCATCATGAGCGCCATGGTATGTTCGGCCGTCGAAAGTGTATTCCCAGCCGGAGCATTGAGGACCAGAATTCCGCGTTTGGTTGCCGCTTTCAGATTCACGTTGTCCACGCCCACGCCGGCACGACCTACAACTTTCAATCGGGAAGCCTTTTCGATCCAGTCGGCTGTGATGGTCGTCCCGCTTCGGACGATCCAGGCATCAAAGGCATCACACTCCTCGGTGATGCGCTCATCATCCCACTTCGAGGCATCTACGGCCTCCATTCCTGCAGCTTCGAGAAGTTCGTAACAGACCGTGTGTACGGAATCGGTCAGAAGAACGCGATACGACATGATGGTTTACAGTCCTATATGTATATGTGTAGTAGAACGGTGATCAAGATGAGGTCAGCCACGTCTCCATCCAATCGAGGATCTCCCCCCTTCCCCGACCATCATTCGCACTGGTCAGGATGACAGGTTTTTCCTGACCCAGGGAAGCCAACGTCTTCTTCACCCGGGAAACGGATTTATGGCGTTGATTGCCGGACAGTTTATCTCCTTTGGTCAGCAGGATTACGTGCTCGGCCGGAGACTCTCGCATGAGCATCATCAATTCCTTATCCAACGCTGTCGGTTCATGACGCGAATCGATGAGCTGAAATACCGCTACCAGCTGTTCACGATGCAATAAATACGAGCCAATCAGCTTCTGCCATTTTGCTCGCTGCACCTTGGACACCTTGGCGTAGCCGAATCCGGGCAAATCAACCACATGAAAAGCGTCGTTCACCAGGTAAAAGTTGATTTCCTGGGTCTTGCCTGGGGTAGATGATGTTCGAGCGAGATTTTTTCGCGCGAACAGGCGGTTGATCAAAGAGCTTTTTCCCACATTTGACCGGCCCACAAACGCGAATTCCGCGACGGGCTCTTCGGGCATTTGACCCAGTTTGGTCGAACCCTTTAAAAATGCTACCTGGTCGATCGTCATGAGGTCGATCGTTTAGGGTTCAAAACGCTGGATGAACCCGTTCAAACCATGCTGACGTGTGCCTTGACGGTTTCGCCGATGGCAGCCGGATTTTTGACGATCACGGCACCCGCTTCTTCGAGCGCTGCGAACTTGTCTTCGGCTGTTCCTTTTCCGCCGGAGATAATAGCTCCCGCGTGTCCCATCCGGCGTCCCGGAGGTGCAGTCTGGCCTGCGATGAATACGAAGACCAGCTTGGTCATGTGATCCTTGATGTACTCTGCAGCTTCTTCTTCGGCGGTTCCACCGATCTCGCCAATCATGACCACGGCCTCTGTCGCGTCATCCGCCTGGAAACGCTTCAGGACATCGATGAACCGGGATCCGATGATCGGATCACCACCGATACCGACAGCGGTGGATTGACCAAGATTTTGACGTGTCAGCTGATCCACCGCCTCGTACGTGAGGGTACCACTGCGCGAGACGACTCCGACCGGGCCTTCTGAAAAAATCATGGCTGGCATGATGCCAACTTTGGCCTGACCTGGTGTAAGCACACCGGGACAGTTCGGGCCAACGAGGGCCGCACCTTTCTCCTTGACATACCGATACACAGGAATCATATCCTTGACCGGAATCCCTTCGGTGATGCAGATGATCGTCTCGATACCTGCGTCAGCTGCTTCCAAAACAGCGTCAGCTGCAAACGGAGGCGGAACGAAAATCACGGAAGCATTGGCTCCCTCCTGATCTACGGCTTCAGAGACTGTGTTGAACACAGGACGATCCAGATGAGTAGTGCCACCCTTGCCAGGCGTCACACCCGCAACGAGGGGCGTTCCGTATTCAATCATCTGCTCGGAATGGAATGATCCTTCCTTTCCTGTGAAGCCCTGAACGACAAGGCGAGTATTGTTATCAACCAGAATGGCCATGGTCCGTGGAGTTGGGTGATTCTATTGGGCGAGCCCGAGTGGTGCGTGAGAAGATCGATACACCGAATCAGAAGTTTACGGGCAACACGGCAACGCTTCAATCAGCGTTGTGTAAACACCTGTCGAAAATTTCCCGATGGGCTCGGGCAACTGAGCCATTCACGTACGCTCACAATTGTCTCGATTCCCACAAGACAAGGAGCGCCTTGTGGGCGGATCGGGCACGAGCTTTCTACTGCGGATGCGCGCCTTCGTTGGTATCCGGCTGCTGCTCAGGCTGGCGGGGCGCGGTCTGTCCCTGCTGAGGCGGCGTCGGGTGAATCCGGTTGGCGGGCTCATTCACGTTCAATTCGCGCGAAATCTCATTCGTGGCCGACTTGAACTCCTTGATTCCTTTGCCCAAACCACGGGCAATCTCTGGAATACGCTTGGCACCAAAAATCAAAAGGATGGCCAAGAATATGAGTACGAGTTCGAAAGGTCCCAGGCTTCCCATAACAGTGCGGGTTGGAATCGGTCAATTGTACGTGCGGTCAGCGAGCACACAACGATACGACTTTTTTCGGGTTCCTCCGCGAGTAGCGACAATAATCGTTGGGGTGCCGTTTGGGGGATGCCTATTTTCGGTTCATGAAAGTCACTCCCGAACTGACCCGCCCCTTGATTCACAGCTGGCCCAAGGCCGAGTTGCACTCGCACCTTGACGGGGCCATGCGTCTGGAAACCATGCTGGAAGAAGCTGCAAGGCTGGATCGCATGGATCTGCTACCCGCGCATGACCTCGAAGGCCTTACGACCGAGCTGAAGAAAGTTGATGACTCTTCTGATCTCTGGGAATATTTGGCCTGGTTCAAGTACACGATTGGCCTGATGCAATCGGAAGAAGTGCTGTCGCGAGTTGCGTACGAAATGGCGGCGGATTTCGCCGCTGAAAACGTGAGGTGGCTCGAAGTCCGATTCGGCCCAGTCCTCCACACGGCCGAAGGTCTTTCGATGGAAGCCGTCATGGACGCAGTATTGGACGGTTTGGCGCGCGCAGAGGCCGAATTCGGAATCAAGTCGGGCGTCATCGTATGCGCCCTTCGGGACCGATTTATTGAAGCCTCTGTAGCCCAAGCGGATCTGGCTGAGCGGTATCTGGGGCGCGGAGTGATCGGGTTCGATCTGGCCGGAGGAGAAGCCGGAAACCCGGCAAAGCAACATCTGAATGCTTTCTACCACGCCCGGAATAGCCTGTTGAATTTAACCGTCCATGCCGGAGAATCCTGGGGACCGGAATCCATAAGGCAGGCCCTGTTTTTCTGTGGAGCCCATCGGATAGGACATGGCGTGACCTTGGTGGACGACCCAGAGCTTCTGCGGTATGTCGTGGATCGGCAGATCCCTTTGGAGATCTGCCCAACCAGCAATGTGCAGACGCATGTGGTGCCTTCCTACGAAGGACACCCCATGAAACAACTGGTTGAGGCTGGTGTCCCGGTCACCATCAATACCGACAGTCGTCTCTTTAGCCATACCTCGAATACGGGGGAATTGTGGCTTGCGCACACCCGTTGTGGTCTCGATGCTCAGCAGACGCGCGAAGCGGCCTTGAACGGCTTCCGTCACGCTTTCCTTCCCTTCGCCGATAAGATGCAGCTTGTGGCAGACGCCGAATCCATGATATTCGGTGCTCCATAGCAGGACCCAGCGCATGCCCCCACCTGATTCACAGACCATCCAACCGGCTGACGCACTTGTCGGAGCTGTGGCACTGCCCGCAGATAAATCGATCGCGCATCGCAGCGCCCTCTTCTCGGCCATTGCAGATGGAACCTCCCGTATTGTCGGATTCCCCGATGCAGCTGACCCGCAATCCACCCTGTCGTGTGTGCGCGCGCTCGGAATTCGGGTCGAAAAAGACGTTGACGCCCTCGTGGTCCATGGCGAAGGGCTGCACGGATTGCGTGCTCCATCCAGTGCCCTTGACTGTGGAAACTCGGGGACTACGATGCGGCTACTCTCCGGAATACTGGCCGGTCAATCCTTCTCGAGCAGCCTGATCGGCGACGCCTCCCTTTCCGGTCGTCCCATGGGTCGCATCATGAATCCGCTTCGCGAAATGGGTGCCGACATAAGCGGCAACGACGGACATGCTCCCCTCTCAATCCGGGCGATTTCGGGGCTGCTAACACCGATTGCCTATCGACTTCCCATTGCATCGGCGCAGGTAAAATCCTGCGTATTGCTTGCAGGGCTTTATGCCGATGGGGAGACATCGGTTATCGAGCACAAACCGTCACGGGACCACACGGAACGCATGCTGGGATTGAGCCGCATCCGGATGGGCGACGAGGCTATCATCAGCGTAACCGGAGGAGAGGCGCCAGCCGCGCGGATGTGGAGCATTCCAGGAGACTTCTCTGCGGCTGCTTTTCTGCTCGTCGCTGCCAGCATCCTGGACGGCTCCCTTATCCGAATGCCCCGGGTTGGTTTGAATCCTTCCCGTACGGGACTGCTCGATGTACTCCGGGCGATGGGTGCGGATATTCGCATTGAGAATGAACGGGATGTCAGTGGAGAGCCCATTGGAGATCTGATCGTCAAATCAGCGCCCTTGTCCGGCATCCGAGTTGATGGTCCGGTCATTCCCAATTTGATCGACGAAATTCCCATTCTGGCCGTAGCAGGAGTCTTTGCTGATGGAATCACCGAAATCCGCGGAGCCGCCGAACTGCGTCACAAAGAATCGGATCGGATTGCTGCCGTCGTATCGGGTCTGCGTGCGATGGGAGCAGACGTCGAAGAATTTGACGATGGCATGGCCATAACCGGAGGAACCGGTTTGTCGGGAGCCGAGATTGCGACGCATCATGATCACCGCATCGCAATGGCATTTGCCGTGGCCGGTCTCGCCGCAAAAGGCGCCACCCTCATCCGGGACGCATCCATTGCCAATGTGTCGTTCCCTGGATTTTACGATACGCTCGGCGCGCTGCGATAGCGTTTAACCCAGGAGCACGTAGTCGCCTTACCCGGGTTTGGGAGGAACTAGTCTCCCGGTACCCAGAGATGCCGCGACATGTCCACGCACGCAACATCATCTTCCCGTTGCACGAACGTGACCCCCTCGCTGCGCAACAAATCTTCCATCACATGGGGGCCCCCAAACGCGGCATGTCCGCTCAGGCCACCGTATCGATTGACAACTCGGTGACAAGGCAAACCGCTCTGGGCTGCTGCGCGCAGCGCCCACCCTACGGTGCGCGCTGCGCGCTTTGAACCCAAGTGCGCGGCAATGTGGCCATAGGTTGTCACGGTGCCGAATGGGATTTCGGCGACCACCTCCCAGACCCGCTCGAAAAAATCCGAAGGTGCCTTGGCAGCCATGGTGCTTCTCCTGCGTGAGGCACGAGCCCCGAAAGACTACTGGTTACCCAGAATGATGGGCAGACCATCACTACCACTGCCGATCACAACGGTCTTGGAGTTGGGCGAATTGGCAAGTGCCTGCGTGGCCTCGATACCCTTGAAGCGCAGGAACTGGGTAGACAGGCTTTGCGTGATGATGCGCTGATACTCAGCCTGACCCGTTGCCTCGATTTCTTTTCGCTCGGCCTCGAGACGTTCTTTCTCGAGCGTGAACTGATAGCGCTCGGCTTCCTGTTCCTCTTTGAGCTTGTTTTCGATAGCACCTCGAATCTGATCCGGCAGGGAAATGTCACGGATCAAAACAGCATCCACTGTCACATCTTCCCCTGATACCGCATCGCGGACCTGCGCAAAAATGGCTTCTTGAAGCTCAGTACGGCGGGAAGAATACAGCTCTTCTGGAGTGTACTGCCCGACGATTTCGCGGACCGCGGAGCGCAATTCAGGCTGCACGAGCTTGCGATAATAATCTTCTCCGTAGGTAACGTGGAGGTTGGGAAGGGCTCCGGCCTCTGGACGCCAGCGAATCGAAGCATCCATTCCAATGGAAAGCCCGTTGGAGGAAAGTGCCGTGATGTCTTCCAACTGTTCCTGAACGCGAACATCATAGCGGATCAAATTGACCCACGGGGCATGTACTTGAAGCCCTTCTCCGTAAAGCTTCTCCAGATCCGTTCCTCCGAAGACGCTGTATTTGACTGCGCCCTCTCCGGACCCGATGCTGGTTGTCATGCACCCGCCGGCAAGAGAGACGACGATGATGAAAATGAATGCGCTGCTCAGAAGCTTGAGGGCAGCACGTGATAAATTGGGGTATTGCTGTTGCGCCATGTTCACTGAATGCTCTTCCGTTGAAATGATGTTCGTGGGCTATCTTGTTCAAACGGACGCTCAACCCAGGAGTTGCGCGTCCTGCTCCCGCAAAGCGGAAATCCAGACGAATTACGGGTCCCTTCAAAAATATCCGTTACCGTCGACAGAAGTCTGCAGGCCTGTATGAATGCTGAACAATGGGCTGTTCTCGAAGCTGAATTCGGTACGGATCGCATCCTCCGAGATCATCGCCTGGCGCCGTACACCACGTTCAAGATTGGTGGCCCCGCCGATGGTTACTTTGAAGCCCGCTCGGCCGACGAGCTTGCTCGCGCTTTGCGCCTGGTCTCTGCGCACGAGATACCTCATTTCGTTTTGGGGCTGGGTGCCAATATCCTGGTCGGAGACCGAGGATTCCGAGGCCTGGTCATCCGGAATGCAGCTACGGCACGGTCAATTTCCGATGACGGCATCCTGACGGTAGAAAGCGGTGCCATAGTCTGGCCTGACCTGATTGAGTTTGCCGTGGAATCGGGCTTTTCGGGAATAGAGCATTACGCGGGTATCCCCTCAACCGTTGGGGGCGCCCTTTGGCAAAACCTGCATTTTCTAGCTCCTGCTCCCGCCCGGGAACGAACGATGTTCATCGACGAAGTCGTTCTGGATGCCCGGTTGATGCATCCAGATGGTTCCATCACAAACCGGGATCGGGACTATTTCGACTTCGGTTACGATCAGTCCATCCTGCATCATTCTGGAGATATCGTACTCAGTGCCCGATTCCAGCTGGAGCCCGGGTCAAAAGACCGGATGCGACGCATCATCCGGGAAAACCTGGCTTGGCGGGCCGAGCGGCATCCGCCCTTGGATACGGAGCCAAGCGCTGGTTCGATCTTCCAGAAAATCGAAGGCATCGGAGCGGGCAGACTGATCGATCAGTGTGGGATGAAAGGGACGCGAATTGGAGGCATCGAAATCACGCACCGCCACGCCAATATCATGATCAATCGTGGAAACGGAACCGCAGCGGATGTTCGAGCCATGATCGATCGGGTCGTGGAAACAGTAGAACGCGAGACAGGCTACCGCCTCAAACCCGAGATTGCCTTCGTCGGCGAATTTTGAACGACTACAGGCCACATGAACGTATCTTGACCGCATGAATTGGATCAGAGGCAGCTGGGCGGTCCTTCAGAAGGACCTTAGACTGGAGATGCGTAGCCGGTATGCGCTGAACATGCTCCTCATGTTCGTCCTGTCCTCCCTGTTGCTCATCGCCTTCGCTATTGGTCAGGAGGCCGTAAGTGAACGCATGCAGTCGGCGTTGCTCTGGATTGTGATCCTGTTTTCTGCGTCCATCGGATTGGGACGCAGCTTTGTGGCTGAAGAAGAACGAGGAACGGTGTTGCTCCTGCAGCTCAATGTACCCGGGAGTCAGGTGTTCGCAGGAAAACTGATCTTCAATTTTCTGCTCCTCGTTGCAGTTGACCTAGTGGCCCTTCTCGTATTTGCCCTGCTCTTGAACATGGTGATAGAGAACTGGGGCTTGCTGGTCGCTTCCTTGCTACTCGGATCCGTTGGACTGGCTGCTGCCACAACGCTGCTGGCCGCCATCATTGCCCGGGCCTCCAACAAGGGTCCGCTCCTGCCGGTGCTGCTTTTCCCGCTTTTGATTCCCCTGCTGCTTTCCGTCGTACGAGCCTCCCGGGCTGCGCTGGAAGGTGGATTGGGTGTCAGCGGAGCCATGGGAGACCTGCAAACCATCCTACTGTTCAGTGGGGTTGTCATTACGGCGGCGGTCCTGCTTTTCGACTATGTTTGGCAGGACTGACACACAAAGAAACAGCATCCCGCTCAGAACCCAGAAAATCGACATCTGAAGATAGCCTCGTGATCAACCTTCGCCGATATACCCTGATCCGAAACATCATCCTGGTGTGGATGACAGTAGTGTTGCTTGCAGCTTTCCTGCTGAATATCCCCAAGATCAACATCCTCGAACACACAGCGAGAAATCTGTATTTCCACGTGCCCATGTGGTTCACGCTGATGGCCGCCGTGTTTGTGTCGGCCTATCATTCCTTCCAGGTGCTGCGCACCGGAGAGATCTTGCGCGATATCCGAGCGCTTCAGGCCGCTCGGATTGGTGCTTTTTTTGGCATTCTTGGGCTGGTTACAGGTATCGTGTGGTCCAAATTCACCTGGTATGTCGGAACGGATATCTGGTGGAATTTCGACCCGAGACAGTCCATGGTTTCACTGCAGTTGCTGATCTACGGCGCGTATTTCGTGCTGCGAGGCGCCCTGGATGATCCAACCAAGCGAGCACGTATTGCTGCGGTCTATAACCTCTTTGCCGCTACCACAACACCCTTCCTGCTTTACGTTATTCCTCGTCAGATGGAGAGCCTGCACCCGGGTGCAGAAGGCAATCCGGCTTTCAGTGAAATAACCCATCCAATTATGCGATTGGTCTTCTATCCCGCGATAATTGGATTCATTGGCCTGTTCTGGATCATGTATACCCAGCGAGTCCGAACGGCCCTTTTAAAAAATCGCGTATCCCACGACCCAGAACTGTGATGGCCCCATCTACCATGAATATCCAGGATGCTCAGGATGCCTCCCAGGCCACGGCCTACGACAGCCTTTGGGCTGGAAGCGAGGTGCCAACCCAGGCGCTTTCCGAAATGGAACAGGTCATGTTGTCCAACGACAAGCTTTATGTCGTTTTGGCCGTGGTACTGATTATCTGGATTGGAATTATGATCCTATTGTTGAGAAACGATGCTCGGCTCAAATCTGTGGAACGAACCATGGAAGAGCAGGGTACCTCTTTTGATGACGGGCTCTGATTCAGATCGAACGCAGTTACCCCTCAGGCCACTCCACTCATCGATATCCGGCTCGAAGACATGCGACCCAAAACCATCGTTGGCCTCGTTCTTATCGTTGCATTCACCTCCATGCTGTTCCTCAATTTTGGGCAACAGGTTGGCGGTTACATGAACTTTGCTGAGGCAGAGGCCTCAGGCAATAAAGCCCATGTTGTAGGCATGTGGGTCGATGCGGACCAGTTCCGCTACGATGCCAACAGCAACGTATTCTCGTTCCGGATGGAAGATGAAGCAGGTAATGTGCGCATGGTGCGCTACTACAACCCCAAGCCTGCCAACTTCGAGGATGCCGAAAAAGTCGTCATTGACGGGTATGCAGAAGGCGATCACTTCGTCGCCGAAAACATTTTGGTCAAATGCCCCTCGAAATACAACGATGCGAGCGGCTTGAATCAGGTCCCTGAGGGTACGCCGGTGGAGTCCACCACACTCGGCTACTGAAGCCCCTCCGTCTTGAGGGCCGAATGAAGCGGTCTTTCAGAGATACAACCAGTCGGCGAGAAGGAAGAACACCAGGATTCCCAGTATATCGTTACTGGTTGTGATGAATGGACCGGTCGCAATGGCAGGGTCGATGTTCATCTTATCCAGCAGCAACGGCGTCATGGCTCCTATCGTAGTAGCGATTACGATGACGATGAGCAGGGCCAACGACGAGGTGTAGGCCAGCTTGACAGGATCACCAAGGCGTTCGGAAAACACGCCGCCAAGCAGAAGAATGGCCAGCCCGAGAACCAACGACGCGGCCAACCCATTGAGCATGGCGACTGAGAACTCCTTTCCCAGTCGGCGTGTAATGTCGGACGCCCAGATATCCCCACTGGCTAAACCCTGTACAGCGATGGCAGAGCTTTGAATTCCGGCGTTTCCTGCCGTAGCCATCACGATGGGAATGAATCCGGCCAGAATGGACGCGGCGGCCAAGGATTCCTCGAATGAAATGATGACCAGTGCCGCAAGCGAGGCACCAGCCAATCCAACAAGAAGCCACGGAAGCCGCCCGCGCGTAATGCGCAAAATGGAGTCAGTTGCTTCCTCTCCACCAGCAACACCAGACATACGCTGGATGTCCTCTTCGGCCTCGTCACGGATAACGTCGACGATATCATCGACTGTGATGCGACCAACTATGCACCCATCTGAGTCCACCACAGGCATCGTAACAAGATCGTAACGCTCCATCAGCCGGGCTACCTCCTCCTGGTCCATGGCAGTCGGGACAGAAACGATATCCTCCTTCATGATATCGGAGATGACCGCGTTTGCAGGCGAAAGAAGCAGTTTCTTCATCGTCACGATTCCGACCAACCGGTCCAGACCGTCCACCACGAAGAGAGCAAAGATGTCCCGAATCTCATCAGCGTGGGTTCGAACAACCTCCGTCGCTTGCGCAACGGTTTGATTCCGAAGCACGGAGACAAACTCCGTGGCCATAAGGCCACCCGCCGTGTCTTCGTCATAGGTCAACAACTCCTTTACATCCTCGGCATTTTCCAGCTCAGGGATGATCTGGTGTACCAGCTCTTGCGGCAGGTCGGCGAGTACGTCCACGGCGTCATCCGTGTCCAGCTCGTCGATCATGGCTGTCAGACGCTCATTCGGAATGGCGTCAGCCAGTTCAGCACGATAGTCATCGTCGAGCTCCGCCAGCACCTCCGCCGCCGTTTCCACAGGCAACCATTGCAACACCTGACGGGCCAAGTCCCTGCTGACGTGGGATACGATAATGGCCAAATCGGCGGGGTGCAGATCCGACAGGATATTCATCACCATCGCCTGCTGATCTGACTCAATCAGCGTGGATATATCTGAAACCAATTCAGAATCCACATCGATCATGCCCGTTGGACGTTTCGGATCAATAGCGTTATCTGGAATGATGGGTTCCATACAGGAGATGATTCAGGATCCGTTGGGCACGATGTGCGCCGGATAGTAGACGAGTGGGAGTCGATCCGAAGATCGGAGCGAAAAGTGTCCTGCGCCTGATGAAGTCAGGCAGAATATCCGAGAAGATAGTCTGCGAGTCGGACAAAATCGTCCGGTGTCAATTCTTCGGCCCGTGCGCCAGACACCTCTTCAGGCAATGCAGGCATATCTTCCGTGAGAAGGCGCGAGAGGCTATTGCGCAGCGTTTTTCGTCGCTGGTTGAAGGCTGTCCGGATCAGCGTCCGCAGGAATGCAGGATCGTTTGAAGCATGGGGTTCCTTTTCCGGAAAACGCAAATGAACCATGGCGCTACGTACGTCCGGCTTGGGGTAAAAAACGTTGCGCGAGACCGGAAACAGGATGTTGACTTCGCAAGCAAGCTGCAGTACGACGGAGAGAATACCATAGGATTTGGTACGCGGTTCGGCCACCAGTCTCTCTGCCACTTCATACTGCATCATGATGACAGCCTCCTCGATGAGCGGGGCCGCATCGAGAAGGGAAAAGAGTATCTGGGACGTGATGTAGTACGGTAGATTCCCCATGACGTGCAGGCGCTCTGCTTCCATTTCGGAGGCCAGCTGAGACCAGTCCGTCTTGAGAATATCCTGGCGGATTATGCGCACACCAGGGAGCTCCGACTCGAGCAGATCGGCTGCGCGATCATCAATTTCGATCGCTGCAAACCGGGAATATCTATCTGCCAGCGGGCCGGTCAGGGCTCCGGCGCCGGGACCGATTTCTACTACCGTATCGTCAGGCCCCGCATCGAGCGCGTCGACAATCCTGCGGATCGTATTCGGATCCTGCAGAAAGTTCTGCCCGAGCCGTTTGATGGGTGTCAGCATCGCGATTAACTCGCGGCTCGGAAAGCGGCAGCGCGGCTACTTCTTGCCGAACAGCGAACGGCTTCCTTGATAGAGCAGTGCAACGGCCAGAATCTTGGCGAGGTCAACCGGCGCAAACCGCAGCCAGCCTTTGTCAATGGATTCAAACCACGTCACGTGATCGGCAGCGTAGTGCAACCACGTCACGCCGAGAGTGAACAGCACCAGGGATCCCGCGATCATGGACACGACGCTCCCCGTGAGACCGTTGTAGCGTTTGGAAATAAATCCAACCAGCGCAGCCGAGAGCGGGTAAGCCAGCAGGTAGCCGGCAGAAACGGCGCCAAAGAGATACGCAGGGCCAAAGCCATCACCCGCGTACACCGGCAGGAAAAGCCCCAGCATGAGATACAGTCCCTGGGCCAGCAGGCCGTTGCGCCATCCCAGATACAGACCGCTGCCATATACAGCCAGCGTCTGAAGCGTGAAGGGCACTTCCCACAGATACAGACGGAACTGGGCACCCAGCGCTGTAAATAGCGCGAAGCCAACGATACCAGCGACTTGAACACCGGCCGAAGCGGACCCGCTACGCAGGTCATCAAGTGTCGAAACGCGGGAAGTACGCAAGCCAAGAATGGATTCCATGGGTCCTGTTTGGGTTGGGATGGCAGGTCAGAGTCAGGCGAAGATAGCAAGCGAGCGGCATTCCGTCGCATCGCTGGTGCGAAGAAAGGACAAGTTTGAGGAGAGGATACGTCCGCAGGGCATCGTTGCCCTCCAGATTCACTCATGCGTCCGAGGTGTCATACCCCAATCGCGATTGAAGCCATCGCTCCATTTCAGCTGTTGAACGCCCTTTTCGACGAGCGTAGTCTGCCACCTGATCGGAAGCAAGTTGCCCCAAATTGAAATATTCCGACGCTGGATGGCTGAATATGAGACCGCAAACGGAGGAAGCCGGATACATGGCCAGGTGTTCGGTGAGGCTGATTCCAGTCTTTTCCTCGATATCGAACGTCTCCCAGAGGATTTCCTTTTCCGTGTGGTCCGGTTGCGCGGGGTATCCCGGCGCGGGACGGATACCACTGTATGCTTCGGCAATCAGCTCTTCATTCGAAAACGCATCCCCTTTCTCGAATCCCCAGAAGTCGCGCCTGACATCCTGATGGATTTTTTCTGCAAACGCCTCCGCCAATCGATCAGCCAGTGCCTTGAGCAGGATTGCGCGGTAGTCATCATGGTCGGCTTCCGCAGCAGCCACCAGCGGGGCCAACCCCCTGCCTGCGGTTACAGCAAACACACCAAGATGACTCTGAATAGCCGAACCCGCCGGGGCTACAAAGTCAGCAAGGGCACGGTTGGGTTTGCCCGGTGTCTTTTTGGTCTGCTGTCGCAACGTGTGCAGCATCACGGGACCCATCTCCGTGTCCAATCGCATGTCATCCCCTTCCCGCGATACCGGGTAGAGCCCGATAAAGGCACGGGGCCGCAACGTGCCGTCTTCTTCCAATTCGTCCAACAGAGCGTGCGCATCCGCCATCAATGAACGCGCCTCAGCTCCTTTCTCGGGATGATCCAGGATGGCCGGATACTTGCCACGCAATTCCCAGGCCTGGAAGAACGGCGTCCAGTCGATGAATGGGCGCAAGTCGGACACCTTTACATCGTCAACGACCCATGAGCCAATCTGATTTGGGAGAGGGTCGGTGGTTTCCGTAAAAGAGAGCTTCAGCGCATTGGCACGGGCATCCTCCAGGCTGAGGAATTCAATCTTGCGATTGCGATCTGCGTGCCGTGTTCGCATCACGTCGTAGCGCTGCCTGGTCTGGCCGACAAAATCATCTACCTGCCCGGGCGCCAGCAACTGCCCGGCCACTGTCACGCTACGGGATGCATCGAGCACATGTACGACCGGACCACTTCGAGCCGGTTCGATCTTGACAGCCGTATGCATTTCGGAGGTCGTGGCCCCTCCGATCAGAAGCGGCTGCGTCATACCGCGACGCTCCATTTCTGAAGCCACATGGACCATTTCGTCCAGAGACGGAGTGATCAAGCCACTCAGACCGATGATATCGACGTCATGCTCCTCGGCGGCGTCCAGGATCTGATCCGTCGGGACCATCACTCCGAGGTCGACGATATCGTAATTATTGCAGCCCAGCACAACGCCCACGATGTTTTTCCCGATATCATGGACATCTCCTTTGACCGTCGCCAGCAAGACACGCGCAGGGCGCCCTGCTTCGCCTGCTTCTCCTTTCTCTTCTTCGATGTACGGTATCAACCACGCGACGGCTTTCTTCATCACGCGGGCACTCTTGACCACCTGGGGCAAGAACATCTTTCCGGCACCGAACAGATCACCCACACGGTTCATTCCTGCCATCAATGGCCCTTCGATGACCTCGATGGCCCGTCCGTAATGCAGTCTGGCCTCTTCGGTATCCTCGTCTATGTACTCGACGATACCCTTTACCAGGGCGTGCTCAAGTCGTTCTTCCACCGTTCCTTCCCGCCACGCTTCATCCTTGACCTGATCGGCACCATCCTTCTGCACGACGCGCTCAGCGAGGTCCACCAATCGTTCGGTTGCGTCAGGTCGCCGGTCGAACAACACATCCTCGACGGCGTCGCGTAGATCGAGCGGGATTTCATCCAGGACTTCAATTTGCCCTGCATTGACGATTCCCATATCCATTCCAGCCTGAATGGCATAGTACAGGAAAATCGTGTGCATGGCCTCACGCACGCGATCGTTTCCACGGAATGAGAACGAGAGGTTCGACACACCGCCGGATACCCTGGCTCCAGGCAGGTTCTCTTTGATCCAGCGAGTCGCCTCCAGGAAATCGATGGCGTAGCGGTTGTGCTCAGCTATCCCGGTCGCAACGGCGAAAATATTTGGATCGAAGATGATGTCGGTGGCCGGAAAACCGATCTCCTCGGTAAGGATGCGATAGGCCCGCTTACAAATGGCGATGCGTCGCTCGAAGGATTCTGCCTGACCGTCTTCATCGAACGCCATGACGATGACGGCCGCCCCATATCGCATGGCCCGCCGTGCCTGATCACGGAAGGGCTCCTCTCCTTCCTTCAGACTGATGGAGTTGACTACCGACTTGCCCTGCAAACACCGCAGGCCCGCTTCGATTACTTCCCATCGGGATGAGTCCACGACAACCGGTACCCGAGCGATATCTGGTTCAGCTGCAATGAGATTGAGGAACCGGGTCATGGCGGCCACTGAATCGAGGAGCCCTTCATCCATGTTCACATCAATCAGTTGGGCCCCATTCTCGACCTGATGGGCTGCCACAGAAACCGCCTCTTCGTACGCGTCCTCCCGTATCAATCGCGCAAAACGACGGGATCCGGTGACATTCGTGCGCTCCCCGATGTTCACGAAATTGAGGTCCTCGCGAAACTCGAAAGGCTCCAGTCCAGAGGTGCGCAATCTCTGTGGGGGCTGAATCACCGATCGCGGAGCCATGCCGTCGACCGCGTTGGAAATGGCCTGGATATGCTCAGGCGTCGTCCCACAACACCCACCTACAATGTTCAGGAAACCACTGTGGGCATATTCTTCTACTTGCTCGGCCATGAAGGCTGGCGACTCGTCGTAGCCCCCAAACTCGTTGGGCAGTCCAGCATTGGGATACAGACTTGTTCGTACCGGTGCGATCGAAGCCAGCGTCTCGATATAGGGACGCATTTGAGGCGAACCCAGCGCACAGTTCAGCCCGACTGAAAGCAGATTGGGCGTATGGGCCACCGAAATCCAGAATGCTTCTGTGGTCTGCCCGGACAAGGTCCGCCCGCTTTGATCCACGATCGTCCCGGAGATCATGACAGGCAGCGACTCATTCCGTTCTTCGAATACTTCGTACAGCGCGTGAATGGCTGCCTTGGCGTTGAGCGTATCGAAAATGGTCTCTATCAGCAGGATATCAATCCCGCCGTCCATGAGTCCGCGGATCTGCTCGGCGTAGGCTTCTGCCATCTGCACAAACGTGACGGCCCGATACCCCGGGTCATTCACATCCGGGGACATGTTCAAGGAGGCATTGGTTGGCCCGAGCGCGCCGGCAACAAATCGCGGCTTCTCAGGGGTCTTTTCTGACCATGAATCGGCGGCTTTTCGTGCCACTTGTGCAGCGGCCACGTTGATAGCATATGCCTGATCCTGCAGGTCATAATCTGCTTGGGCGATCCTTGTCGCGGAGAACGTATTGGTTTCTACAATGTCCGAGCCAGCCTGCAGGTACCGCTCGTGGATCGACTGAATCAGATCCGGACGCGTAATGGAAAGCAGGTCATTGTTACCCTTGAGTGGGCTTGGGTGGTCCGAAAACGTGTCACCGCGAAAATCTTCTTCTTCCGGGCCGGCCTGCTGAATAAGCGTACCCATGGCACCATCCAAGACCAGGATGCGCTTCGAGAGAGCGTCAAACAGGAGGGCGCTTCGGTTGTTCATCGGCCTTGAAGGAGGAAATTCAATGTGAGCTCCGCAAACTCCTTGGGAGCTTCGGCGTGCAGCCAATGACCCACTCCCTCGATTGTAGCCATGTCCGCAAAAGGAAAAAGCGCACGGATACGGGTCATGTCGCTTTCCACAAGATAATCGCTGTTTCCACCACGCACGAACAGGGTTTCCCCATCGAAGGTCTCCCAGCTTTCGATGGGTCCGATAATCTCCCCATAGCCTTGGCGTATGGCCGGCAGATTGATGCCCCAGGCGAATGCATCGCCGTTTCGCTGCAAGTTTTTCATCAGGAACTGACGTACGGCAGACGCTGGGATATCCCGTGAGAGGACCACATCAATTTCTTCGCGGGAGCTGTAGTGCTCGGGATGCAACGCCTCCATGGCATCGAACAGGGTGCCATGCCGGGCCGGGTAGTCTTGTGGACCGATGTCGGCAACAAGCAATCGATCCACTGCCTCTGGATGTTCGAGGGCAAGGTGCATGGCCAGTTTACCCCCCATGGAATGCCCGATGATGTGGGCATGCTCCATCCCCTCCTCCTCCATGAGCATCAGGACGTCCTGTGACATCACATCGTAAGAGAACTCAGGAGCGTGCGGGCTTCGACCGTGATTTCGCAGATCAAGTGTGACCGTGCGAAAGTGCTTCGCGTAGACATTCCTGGCCAGAGTAACCCAGTTACCCGAGGCCCCAAAAAGGCCATGAATAATCAGAAGGGGCGGCCCCTCGCCATATGACTGCCGGAAAAGCTGCATGCGCCACGTACCCGTGACCGGCGCCAAGGTCCCCGAAAGGGCCTCTGAACATCTGTTGTTGGCACATTCTTCGTCTTATGCCTGGGCCTCTCCTGCGCCCCGGGAAGCGTCGTCTGAGGGCATGTTTGGCTCCATCGATTCTGCCTCACAGCAAGTTCCAGTCCCACCGCAGCACGCCTGTCGATCATTTCCGCCTGCCATCCACCAGATGGCAAAAGCTACAATCACAGTAGGCCATAATGGAATATTCCAGTGGAAGTGGAACATATTGGGTCCATTGTCCCAAAGCAGGACCAGCAAAGCACCGATTGCAATCAATAGCAACCAGCTGCGTTTATCAGAAGACTCAGACATGGCGAATCGAATGTCAGGGGGAATCATACCGGGGCAGTGAATGGACCGGTCTACGGACGTTTCTGAACGGGGGTTGCAGACGATGCGCCGTACGCTCAGAAGCCGGATGCTTTTCGAGATGCGATAGCGACCTGGACCAGCCGTGCGTTGGATGGCTTGGCCTCTCCCTCCTCAGCGGCCGGCATGGGTAGGAACAGGTCCGGAATTTCAAATGACGCGAGCGAAGAGGCGAGGGCCTGTAAGAACCAGGCCTGATCAGGCATCGGTGTGCTTCCTTCGATGAAAGCCACGGGGCGTTCGCCGTAGCGGTCATCGGGGGTCCCCACAACGCGAACGCCCACGATGTCCAACACGTTCGCCTTGATTGACTTGCCCAACACGTCCTTCTTGTCCGCCAGGGCCAAAATGGCCGATTCAATTCGGGATGGATCCAGATTTTCACCGCCCGATATGATGACCCGATCCAGCCTCCCCTCAACAATCCACTGGGCATCTCCACGAAGCGTGCCGCGATCGGACGTTGGCATCCACCCATCCGGGCCCGCAAGCGATTCGCCCAAGGATGCTGTCTTGACAAACAGCCGGTCGGAACGCGTCGACAACGCTGCGTGAGAAAGTGCAGTGCCGACATGGACCTCCTGGCCGGACTCTGACCACACATCAGACAAGGTGACCATGGAAGCGGTCTCCGTCATCCCATAGGTCGTCCGGATAGGCCATCCAGCCGAAATCGCGCGCGACAACAACGACGGAGCAAGGGCGGCTCCGCCCACGATGACCGTCCTCGGCAGAACGGCAAAAGAATGCGGTTCCGCCAACAAATCGTGCAGTTGTGTGGGGACGAGCGAGAGAATCGTAGGCGAGAAGTCTTCGGGAATGGAAGACAGCCAGGACCCGAGGGACACACCACGCGGCATGGCGATGGTCGCGGCTCCCGCCAAAGCGCTGCGCCAGAGAATGGATAACCCACCGACATGATTCGAGGGCAAACACCAGCCCCAGCGATCGTCTGTGTCCAAAGCGAGCCGTTGGGCGACGGCGTGAGCACTCGCCACGTGAGCTGCTGCCCGATGCCGTATCCAACGTGCCGAGCCCGTCGAGCCAGAGGTTCGAATCAGGGTGGCACCGGTCAGGAGCGTACGGCTCCTACTGGTTCCGCTTGACGTGGTATCCTCGTATACGCGTTCAGGCTCATCCTCGAGTTCTGACGTCCCCGAACGCTCAAGCCCCTCGATCAAAAGCGCATCGTTCACCATGCACTGGCGCTGCACTTGCGCAGCTGGTGTGCGCTGTCCGAAAAGCATCACATCCCTTCCTTCCCGAAGGGCTGCAACCACGACGAAAATATCCCGCTCCGTGTTGTCGACAACATACCCGAGCACGGACGCCTTTCGGGATGCCAGCGTTTGCTGAACGAAGTGAATACGATCGTCCAGATCGGACCAGGTCAGTTGCTTACCAGAAGTGGTTACACATGCCAACTCATCAGGCCATCGCGACGCGGCCGCTGCCCAAGGGCAAGGAACCCCATCAGGAGAATTCGATGTTACGCCGACAGCCATGAGTTTCCGGGAAGGGTCAGTTCGGTAACGGTTAGTGCGTGTTCAATAGATCGGTCTGCTCCAGCGAGCGCATCTTCAAGATCCCCGGGTTCAATACACGGAATGGCTGGCATCGCGTCCATGGATATCCTAGAGAAATCCCAAAGAGACGATCGGCCTCCGACGTCCTCTGCCATGAACGAGTAGGTACCCAGGCCGGGCGCCGCGTCACCGAGGCGAGCAGCCAGCCAGGTCAGCATGGTCATTCCTACTGCCGATTCGAAGGCCGATGACACGACAATGCGGCGCCCGGCGCCCTGTACTGCCTTTGCAAAGTTCACTGTTTCGGCTGGATCTCCCATCAGTGAAGGTTTGATTATGACCACATCGGCAAAGCGCCAATTGTCACCGTCCAGGCTCTCGTCGATAGCGAGCGGCACGGAAAAATCGGCACGATGATCTTCTTCGAAGCATCCCGGAAAGGGCTCTTCAAGGAAATCCACACGCTGGGTCAACACGCCCAATTCATTCAGGAGATGCTTCGTTTCTTCTCGGGATAGCTGGCGATTGCCATCGAGTCGCACACGCACCTCGTCATTCATGGCAAGAACGTGTTTGATCTCTTCGACATCGCGGATGGAACGCACTTTCAGCTTCACAATGTCACCCGGATCGAACGGAGCCTCCTGCGTGGCGAGGCGCGCCGGACAAAGTTCATTTTCCTTGATCGGGCCAATCTCTTCGGCAAAACTGCTGCCGGCATGCGCAGCGCTCAGGCCAAGCCGAATCGTCCCGAGAGCACAAGCCAATGAAGGAGGCAACGCAACGGGATCAGGATGCGCGATGGCGGCAAGAACGTCCTTCAGAGTATCCTTGCCGTATCCGTCCAATGGAGCAGCCTCTCCCCAAGCAACTCGTCCCTTGTCATCTTCCGCCCGAAGGAGCACCACGGAGCGGGACCGCCACACCATCGCAGCGACCGGGATAGGCGCGCGCAGCGGCAGATCCAGCAGAAAGGCGCGATACCTGATGGGATCATTCATGAGCTGTCCAACTGGACGGAGGAAGCGTTGGATCCGGGAGCGAGGCTGATGTGATGCCTCCGGCGCAAAAGACAGTCCACTCAGCCGACAAAAACCGGCCAAAGTGCCCATCCGAGACCAAATAACACCGAATGCAGGAGCAATATGCGTGCTGTCGCTCCCAGCTGAGGATTCAGCTTTGCTGATTCCGATTCTGGGATGGACCGAATGTGCCTCCATGTTCTCAGACCCATCGGGACAGCCAACAGGGATAGCAGAACACCGGGCGGCGCTTCGGCCCCAAGCCACAGCAACACCGGAACGGCGGATGCCACCAAGATATTGATCAGATACAACCCCAGGCCGAATTGCCTGCCGGCCCGGACAATCAAGGTTTGCTTGCCAGAAACCGCATCCTCTCCGCGATCGCGAATATTGTTGACGAGGAGAATATTCACGCACAACATTCCCGGCGCGGCCCCTGCTATCCACACAAATTCCGGCCACAGGAGCCCTTGGACAAACACTGTCCCTGCCACAGCAATGGGTCCAAAGAAACTGAAGACAAAAATATCAGCGATTCCGAGGTAGGCCAACGAGTATCGGCCTCCGGTATATGCCAAGCCAAACAGGATGGACGCAAAGCCAATGATGACAATGGGTGTCCCGCCACGGATCATCAGGTACACTCCGCTGAGGATGGCCATTCCAAAAGTGAGAATGGTCGCACGACGCATGGTCCGCGCAGAAATCAATCCCTCGGACACCAGACGGCGCGGACCACGTCGGTCGTCCCTGTCTGCACCCTTCTCAAAGTCGGCGACATCATTGTGGAAATTCGTCGCGACCTGAATCAGCAACGCTCCCGTCAAGGCCAGTAGCGCAGAAGGAGCATGAAACCACCCCTCTCCTGCGGCAATCGCGATACCCAGCAGTACGGGGCTAACAGCGGCCCAGAGAGTCTTGGGGCGCGCCGCCTCCACCCATATGGCAATCTGATCGGCCACTTCAGGGACGGTAGGGGAATTTCGAGAAGTCTGGCTTGCGCCGCTCGTTGAAGGCGTTGCGCCCCTCCTGTCCTTCCTCAGACATATAGAAAAGCAACGTCGCGTTCCCGGCAAGCTCCTGAAGACCGGCCTGACCGTCGCAATCAGCATTCAATCCCGCTTTCAAACAACGGATGGCCATCTGGGAGTTGGCCAGAATTTCGCGGCACCATTGAACCGTTTCCTCTTCCAGCTTTTCGAGCGGAACGACTGTATTGACAAGGCCCATATCAAGGGCTGCCTTCGCATCGTATGGGCGGCACAGGTACCAGATCTCTCGCGCTTTCTTCTGACCGACAATACGCGCCAGATAACTGGCTCCGTATCCCCCATCGAACGATCCGACCTTCGGCCCCGTTTGCATGAAACGTGCGTTTTCGGCAGCAATCGTCAGATCACACATGACGTGAAGAACGTGCCCGCCGCCTACGGCCCAACCGGCCACCATCGCAATGACGGGCTTGGGGCAGATCCGAATCTCGCGCTGAAAATCGAGCACATTCAGGCGCATTACGCCGCTTCCCTGCTCTTTGTATCCTGCATCCCCACGGATACTCTGATCCCCTCCGGAGCAAAAGGCCAGTGGACCTTCTCCGGTCAGGATGATGACACCGACTTCGTGGTCATCACGCGCGTCATTCAACGCGTCACGCATCTCCTTGACCGTAACGGGGCGGAATGCATTCCTCACCTCGGGACGGTTGATCGTGATTTTCGCTATGCCTTCTGCTTTTTCATAGCGGATATCTGTGTAGTCACCCGCACGTTGCCAGTCAGCCGCTGGTTTGATTGCTTCCATTACGTATTCGGAGATGTTTCCTGGATCAGAAATGAATTCAGCGCGCCAAGATACGCTTTGGGCTGTTCCCGGTGGACGATATGGCCCGCATTCGGCACGGAGATGTGTCGAATTAGGGGGGACTGCGTTTCCAGCATGGCTCCCAGTTTGGAATAGCGCTCGTCCCTTTCACCTGAAATGAACAGCGTTTCACGAGAGTGTTTTTTCAGGAAGTCCCAGTGCGGAGCCTGGCGACCAAGGCTGTAGGCATCCAGCATGCTTGGAATCGTCGACCAGGATTGCCCTCTCTTTTCCTCAATCAGATCGCCGCGGATTGATTCGGAAAGCGAAGCAAACACCGGCTGCTCATACCATGCCGTGAGCATTCCCGGGCCTTCCCTACGAATCCTGTCGGCCCATTGGCGATCCTGTTCACGACGCGCATCGCGCGCCGCTTCAGACTCAAGTCCGGGATGTGCCGCTTCCAGCACAAGACGGCGCACTCGTTCGGGAGCCAATCGGGCGATATGCATGGCGATTCGGCCGCCCATCGAGTACCCCAGCAAATCGAAAACGTGGATACGCTTCGCATCCAGTTGGGAAAGAATCGATCGGGCTGCCTGATCATGTGCGGAAGAAAGCGTCAGTGCAGCCGATGCATTGTTGGGCCAGGATGGTCTTGGGACGCTAAGCGCGATACAATTCCCACTCCACCGCCCAACAAGATGATCAAACGTCGAAGGGGATCCCATGAACCCGTGTAAGGCAACCAGCGGCAATGTCTTCATGACATGCGAACCGGCTTGGGTGGCTTCAATCCGTCATGTGAACATGGAAAGTCCTTCTCAACCACAATCCGGATTACGTTTTCGTCCAGACTGTCCATCGAACTGAGATCAAAATCAAATCCAACGACATCCGATGTGGGCCAATCCGTGAGCCAGGCAGCAGGAATACCAATGCGGACGCCTCCACGCGAGTTTGCGATCGGCCCGCTTCGGTCAACCGGCTCCAGTACGACGGTAACATCGGTCGGAGGAATGTCCAGGGATAGCACGACAGCGCGTCCGGCCGCAAGACGATCCACTTCGTCCCGCTCCAACCGAAAACGGATCATTTCGGCCGTCAACCTGACTTTCACGCGCTTCCTCCATCTTCAATGATCGCATCGATACGATCACCCAGCGCCCGCAAAAGACGGCGTTGTTCTTCCAGGTTGTCCTGCCTGTCCGTAGTTATTTCGATCACGTATCCTTTCCCCTCGGAAAATGCTTTTCCCAGCTGGGATTCAAGCTCGTCTACTGACCGGGGTTGAGCGTAGTCCAGCCCAAAATGCGCTGCCGCGCGCTCGAATCCCTGGCCGTGGGGCGTCCCGAACCACGGCTCAAACACATCGGTGTGTTCGCGGATGGGCAGATAGGAAAAAATCCCGCCGCCATCATTGTTGACGACAACGACAACCGCCCCTCGCTGCGCGCAGAGTGCCAGTGATGTCAGATCGTGTTGAAGAGCCAGGTCGCCAATCAGAATGCAGGGTCTCGTGGCCGATCCATCGGCAAATCCGCAGGCCGTAGCCAGGGTACCATCGATACCACTGGCTCCCCGGTTCAGGCTCACCGGAAGGAGAGGGCCGTCCATGGCAAAAAACAGGTCAGCGTGTCGCGCCGGATTTGAAGACGCCACCGTCACGGATATCTGCCCAGTGGCGTTTTGAGAAAACAGCCGGGCGACGTGTTGCTCTGAAAGGGAGTCACCGAGATCAGAGGCCATCCAGGCAACGATCGCTTCTCGAATGGCCAGCCAACGTTTTTTCCAGGATGGATCGACGCGGGAATCCGCGGGCTTTACACGTGCTGAAAGCAACTTCATGAGCGCCAGCGGATCTGCGTGCACGCGGGTACCTCCCCGAGAGGCAGGATCAATACGTCGCGGACGCCCATCCACGACAATCCGTTCAGGATCAGGAGCCCAGGTTACCTGCCGCATGCTGACCGGCGTCGCACCGAATTGCACGATAAGATCGGGCGTGAGCACATCCCGACCCGCTCCGTAGAGAACCGCATCTACAGCTGGAATCAGCGACTGATCGGTCAAGCCGGTCCGAAGCTGTGACCCGATGTCGACCAAACCCACCGTGGCACATCCGTCAATCAGTTGCGCTGCCGCCTCCTTCAATTCGATTGTATTTCCCCGAAGCCGACCGAACACGAACACAGGACGCTCGGCAGACTGGATACGCGCAGCGAGATCGGCGACAATGACGTCCGATTGCGTCTGCGCAGCAATGTGTTTCGTGAAGGGCTGCCCTGTCGCCAACCAGCGCGTCCAGCCTCCACCTTCTGAACGGGAGCGTTCGCTTTCCCACCATGCACTTCGCGTGGGTACGTCATCTGCGGCCGGTACCAGTGGCTTTCGATACATGCAATTGAGATGGACCGGCCCGTTCGTGGAACGATGCACAGCTTCATCTATGGTCGAAAGGAGCCAGGTAGCGGAAATCTCTTCAGACGGAGTGGGCAAATCCACAAACCAGCGCACGTAGGTTCCGAATAGGTGATCCTGACGGATGGTCTGGTTGGCATCTGTATCCCTGAGCTCGGGGGGGCGATCTGCCGTCAAAAGCAGCATCGGTACGGCCTCCATCGATGCTTCGATCACGGCGGGATAGCCGTTTGCAAGCGCCGTTCCCGATGTGGTAATCCACCCCGCAGCCTTGCCTGTAGCCCGCCCGTAGCCCAACGCCATGAACGCCGTAGCCCGTTCATCGACATGCATGAACATGGTCGCGGATGGATGCCGGGAAACCGCCATGATCAGCGGCGTAGAGCGTGATCCTGGTGCAGCATAGAACGTGTCGACTCCCAGTCGGACACACTCCTCAACGAGCAATTCAGCCCATCGCAAGTTGCTATGCGCGGTCGTTGACGGCAAGGCCGAGTATTCGCGTAAAGTCAGTGATTTTCTGCTCGATTTCGAGCCATTCATCTCCCGGATCAGAACCGGCAACCAGTCCAGCCCCTGAAAAAAGCGAGAGCACGTCGTCTTTGAGGACGCCACAACGCAAGGCTACGGCAAATTCTGCTGAGTCGCGACCGACCCATCCAATAGGCCCAGCGTACCAACCCCGGTCAAAATTCTCCAGCGAGTCAATGGCTTCCAGGGCGATTTCCGTTGGAGCTCCGCCCACCGCTGGTGTCGGGTGCAGTTGTTCCAGAAGATCAAAGTCTGTCACACCCGGTTTGAGAGTCCCTGAAACACGCGACACCAGGTGGCGTCCAGCTGCGAGCTTCATTTCCGAGGCCACTTCATCCACGTTGACGTCGTCACAGCAAGACTCCAGCGTCTCCCGGATGGAATCCCGGACATAGGCATGCTCCCGCTGGTCTTTTTCACTGGCCAGCAGACTGGTCCGGTAGGCTTCATCTGAGTCCGAGGTCGTACCACGGGGGCGGGTACCTGCTACCGCCTCGCTGAATACCTCGCGCCCTCTACGGAAAAAGAGGCGCTCGGGCGTAGCACCCAAAAACACGCCGTCCCCAGCATCGAAGAGGAAATGGAAGCAACTCGGCGTGGCATCCTGAAGGACACGGAACAGAGCGACCGGCTCGGGAGCCCGACCGAAGGAAAAATCGACGCGCCGAGCCAGAACGACCTTGTCCATCACGTCCCGCTCAAAGGCATCCAGCGCCCACTTTACCTGGCCCTTCCACCCTTCGAATCCAGGATTATCTGATCGCGCATGCGGCACAGATAGAGCTTCCCAAGCCACATCCTCAGGAAAAGCCACGTCATCAATCTGATCCAGTATGACGTCTCTCAGAGGCAAATCTTCGGGGAAAACCAGATTGCAACAGAAACTGCTTTTACCACGGAGCCGGTGAAGTTCGAATCGTGGTAACGAAAACTGCCATGAGGGAAAACCGAACCATCCGGTTTCCGGCTGGCGATCCAGGTCGAATCGCAGCCCGCCGAATAGTCGGACGTCGGCGCCTGGGCGAGCCAGGAATGATTCGATGTCCCGACCCAGTCCATTGAAATCCGGGCGTGTGTCGCCTGAAAGGATTCGAGCCACACCGATCATGGCCATCCGGTCGTCGGCGTGGCGGCCTCGCCAGTACATGCGATAGGTGTTCTCCTGCGCGGAAAGCCACCGGTACATGTCCATGTCCGCAACTGGAATCTCGATCCGTACCAATCGCTCTTCGGTCTCCTCCGCATCGACAAAATGGCGGGCAACCGCTTTTTTTAGCCGACTGCGAACTTCTGCGCCTGAATGCGCAACCTTGGGGCTATGAGGGGAGGGAGCCTGGATGACTACTGTCCTTTCTTTCGGGTTGAACGACGGTAATGCATGATCTCGAGGATGCGCTGTTGCATTGCATCCGTTCCACCAACGGGATAGCCATGCTTGAGTGCCGCGCGGACGATGAGATTCCTGAGAATCGCGTCCTGCACCGGGAGTGGAGAAAGCGGCTTGCGAAAGGTGGCAACCACTCGTCCGAAAACGCGATCGAGAAGCCCCCACCGAAACACAATGAAGCCTGCCAGTCCCAAGCCGACGGCAGGATATGCGCCCTTAGCGGCGAGCAGACTGAGAACAAGCACATAGAGCAGCCCCTGAACCACGGGATGAGATATCCAGGATAGAGGTCGCATGAATACCAGGAATACGGTGGACGGAGAAACCACACTCCCGAAGAACCACACCAAAATCGCGGCAGCGGCCGCTTGCCAGAGGGCCGCGTAAGGGAGCAGGGCAATGAGTATCAACAACCCCTTCGTCGCAGGGAGACGCGCCCATGTGTTCGCCATCTTCAAAAGGGTGGTCATTCCGTAGCGATCGACCACGTCCGCGGCGAACGAACGTAAATCAGCCTCCGTGGTATGAAACCTTCCGCCATCGATGGTCACAATACCGTCGGGAGATTCAGCCCAGTATGGAGGCTGTGGACGGTCAGTCATCCTGACGGATATCGTAGTAGCGCAAGGCCTCAGGTTCAAACCGTGGGCTGCGCACTTCCAATCCTTCTGGCAAATGAATCATCGGAAATACGCGGCCCTGAACGTCCCGAACAATATCTGAGTACGGGACGAATGCATAAAAGGCATCGGCTTCCATGACGGCGTCGTACTGAGACAACGGAACCTGATAGGTGACCTCTACCACAGCTGGCTCAAACGTCACTTCGACGCCCCTGGGCAATCCAACCGCTCGCACGGGAACGATGCGACGCGCCTCAGTGAATGCCTGGATGTCTGCCTTCACCATCACCTCGGAAACGTCCATTTCGAGCAGAGACGACAACGAGTCCGAAAGTGCAACCGGCGCATGAAGAGAATCTCTCATCGCGCCCAGATTGCGTCTCTCAGTTGGCCAAGAGCGAATATTTTCTACAATGGAGCGAGCTCCAGTGATCGTTACTGAATCCGGAAAGGCTTCCAATCTTCCAATCATGCGGTATCCCGCGATGAACTCCATAGACACCCGGGGTTCGACTGGTACGCGGCGCCACACACGATCCTCTACATTCAGCGTCACCGAACGCGGCGTCACTGTTTGAATGGACACGTTCTTGACTATTTCAGGGGCCGTCAGGCCCAGATCAACCGACTCGTTTGCCACATCGATGGGCAAGGACGGCGGGTTGTAATACAGGCGCAGAATCTGAATGCCTTCTCCTTCCAGCTGAATCCGCACGGAAGAAGGTGGCACCGCAGCCAGGGCTTTGTCGTCTGGCAGATTCCTCAGCTCGGTCGGAAACTCAAGTACCTGGACATACTCCTCCTGCATACTGAAGGCAAACCAGAGTACGCAGGCCGCGAGGACACACAGCGAAATGACCCATCCTTTAGTCTGGCGCGAATCCTCATCGAAAGATCCATCCCTTTGGGGAAAGAACAGGCTCTGAAATCGCGTGATAATGGATTGACTCATGTTGGCTAGGCCGGTTCGGTCTGTCTGTGTCACCCGAACAGGTGCCTGCTAGCTACGCAGTGCATCCAGCAACTGTTGCCGGTTGGCACGAGCAATTTCTCGCCCTTTGATGGAAAGACCTTCCTGCTCTCGGGCGTAGGCTCTCAATTCCCGGACCGTCATTTTTTCCAAGGCGGCACCCGGTTTTTTACGTCTGCTCCCGGAAGGCGTTGGAGTCGATTCTCCCATCTGCATGGCGTGCACTTCCGAAGCAGGACGCGGTATGACGTGGCCCGATACGACTTGGCCAACCCGCTCAGCAGCGGCTGTTCCCGCGTCGACCGCCGACTGCACGGCAGCCGTTTCTCCTTCAACCAGAATGGTCACCAGTCCCGCGTCGGCCTTTTCCATCCCAACGAGCGTTACGCGGGAGGCTTTTACCATGGCATCAGCAGCCTCGATGGCCGCGATCAGACCACGTGTTTCCACCATTCCCAATGCGTTATGGCCGGATGTTGCCATGGCGTGGACCCTGTTGGAGATGAATAACGAGGGCGCCGTATACGCCCAGTACCTGCCGGTTATTCAGGCAGGATTCCCTCAACGTCGCTGTGAGGACGCGGAATGACGTGTACCGACACCAGCTCGCCCACACGCTCGGCAGCTGCAGCTCCGGCATCTGTGGCTGCTTTGACAGCACCTACGTCCCCGCGGACCATGACGGTCACATAGCCGCCGCCAATTTTCTCTTTGCCCATGAGATGGACGCGTGCTGCCTTGACCATGGCATCGGCGGCTTCAATGGCGCCTACAAGGCCGCGGGTTTCCACCATTCCGAGTGCAATTCCGTAATCGTCTGACATTGGGTGTCGCAGTTGGTTGTTAAGGCGTCCACGAGAGCGTGCTGTTCACGTCGGAGGACCACCCGAATATAGGTGGTTTGACAAAGATTCTCCAAGAGCGATGATGTGTAATGACTATACTTCGTCTTATCGCTCAAAAGTGCTCAATTCCATGATCAAAGCCGCCCTCATTGCCGGCGCCCGGCCCAACTTCATCAAGATCGCCGCTTTGGAGCATGCCTTCCGGCAGTCTGGCCACTTCGAGAACATGCTGATTCACACCGGTCAGCATTACGATGCGAAGATGAGCGACATCTTTTTTCGCCAGCTTGGGATGCCAGAGCCCGACATGTATCTGGGGGTTGGTTCGGGGTCCCACGCCACCCAGACGGCTCGCGTGATGACGGAAATCGAATCCGTCTTCATGGATAATCGTCCGGATGTTGTGGTAGTGGTCGGAGATGTGAACTCGACCGTCGCGACAGCACTGACCGCGAAAAAACTGCACATCCCGCTCGTGCACGTGGAAGCCGGGCTGCGCTCTTTCGACCGGTCCATGCCGGAAGAAATCAATCGGATGGCGACCGATGCCATCTCGGATTGGCTTTATGTCTCTGAGCCGTCAGGGGAAAAACACTTGTTGGCCGAGGGGCAGCCAGCCGACCGGATCCATTTCGCCGGGAATGTGATGATCGATTCCCTGCGCCGTTTTGAAGACTGGGCACGTGCTACACAGGAGCATGTGCGGCGCGGACTCGCGCCCGGGTCTTATTTCCTGATCACAGCCCATCGTCCTGCCATGGTCGACGTGCCCGATCGCCTGGCCGTCTTCGCTGATGCATTGCTTCGTCTTGCCGACCAGGGCCCTGTGGTATTCCCGATCCACCCACGCACCGCCTCCCGACTGGAATCCCTGCCGGCGGGTCGTGAATTGATGAGCTCGGACCAGGTCCACCTCACCGAACCCATCGGGTATCTCGAGTTCATGTGCCTGATGATGCATGCAGGTTTGATCGTGACTGACAGCGGCGGTATCCAGGAAGAAACCACGGCGCTCCAGCAACCTTGCGCGACAGTGCGTCCCAATACAGAGCGGCCCGTCACGGTGGATGAGGGAACGAATGTCCTGATGGACCTGGATGCTGATGCCATCGCAGAAGCTGGCCAGCGCGCCATGTCCGGGAATTGGAAATCAGGGCGTATTCCTGAGAAATGGGATGGGAAGGCTGCAGAACGGATTGCTGAGCATCTGGCGGCCAACCTCTGACCTGAAGGATGGAGTGTGCCCCTCCTTCTACTCAGACAGGAGATTGTCGTATTGCGTCACGAGTGCTTGTGACGTGGCCTCCCAGTTCCAGCGCTCCTGGACCGCCGATCGTCCGGCCGATCCCATGCGGCTGATCTCATCCGGACTACCGGCAATGCTGAGTACGGACGCCGCCATGGCCTGGTGGTTACCCGAGGGATACACCAAGCCGCACGATTCGGCCTGCACAATGCGTTCGAGCGGCTTGCAATCAGAGACCACGCATGGAAGCCCGGAATGCATGTAGTGGAATAGCTTGTGCGGAATGGTATGATCGGTATGCATGGTCTTGCGATGCGGAATCAAACCGATCGTCGCCGCCTCCATGTATCCCCTTACAGCCTCTTGGTCTTTCCAGCCAAGAAATCGAACGGCTGATCCGATGTCCAGTGATGTGGCCAGTGCTTGCAGATCGCCTCGAACGGCGCCATCACCGACCAGAACCAAAACAGCATCAGGGTGCTCGGCGAGGATGGCTGGCATCGCACGAAGTGGATCTTCCAGGCCGCGATGCAGGTCCATACCGCCCGTATAAAGCAGTAGGGGGCTTCCTTCGGGCATGTCGTCTGGCTTGGATGTAGGCCAGCCTTCAAACACGTGGCGCTGTATGGTGTTGGGCACAGTTACCACATGCCCGGCGCGATGGTCACCGGCCTCCAAACGTTCTGAGATCCGATCGGCCATTTCTTCGATGACCACGATCAGACCATCTACCTCGCTCGACCATCCGATTTCGAGGCGCTCCCATTTCTTCAGGTTCACAACCCACTTTCCAGGTGCTGTGGTACTCCACTTGTAGTGTTTCAGGGCATGAACCCAGTTCTCATGCATGTCACCAACCACTGGAACGCCGAGACGGCGACCGGCTCGCAAGGCCGCGCCAAACAGATACAAGTCGTGCGCGTGGATCGCATCGATGGGCCGCTGCCTGTTGACGGCAGCGAGTGGCCGTTTCAGAATCAAGTCGAACAAAGGAAGCGTTGCGGCCAAGCCGCGCGCTTTGTTTCGGAGTTGCCGGGAAGTACGAGCCCGATGGATCGTGATATGCTCTGTCAGGTGTTCATGCCCCCGGTCGTCTGGATCGATGACCAGGATGGAAACATGATACCCGGCATCGGCCAGCGTCCGGGCTTCGTTCTCCACGCGCAAATCGGGTGGAAACGCGTGATCGAGCACCATGCATATGTGCCGGCGATCACCCATCAAAGGCGCCCATGAGCGTTGTGACGATGCATTCGGATGCCGTACCTCCGGGCGCTTCCCCGAATGCCGGGGGTGCGCCATCTGGTGTCGCTGAGACAGCCTCCAATATGGCATTCGGGGAAGCGCCCGTGACCACGTTCCAACCCCGCTGCAGGGTTTCAACCCATTCGGTTTCGTCGCGCAACGTGATACAGGCCTTGCCCAGCCATACCGTTTCCTTCTGCAGACCACCCGAATCGGTCAACACCTTGCGGGCCCCCGAGATGAGAGAGAGCATCGAGAGATAGGAAACGGGAGGAATGAAAAACACATTATCTGAGAGCGGAATTCCCTCAAGGCGGGAACGGGTGCGCGGATGCAACGGCAGGATCACCGGGGCATCGAGCTGACCAAACGTGTCGAAAATAGCCGACAAGCGGACCGGATCATCGGTGTTCTCGGCGCGGTGCACTGTAGCCAGGTAGTATCCACCACTTCCTGGCGCATCCGGAATTGAGCCCAGCACGGTGCTCAATGGCCTGACAACGGCTGCGCGCTCAGCGAAATACCGGGTAGCATCCAGCATTACATCCCCGCTCATGACCACGCCTTCTGTCATACCCTCCGAAGCCAGGTGATTCACAGCGGTCTGCGTCGGACAGAACAACCAATCAGACAACCGATCTGTCACAATGCGGTTTATTTCTTCCGGCATGGAGCGATTGAAAGAACGCAGACCTGCCTCAACATGCACCAGCGGAATGGACGCCTTGGCGGCCACCATGGCAGCAGCCACCGTGCTGTTGGTATCGCCGTAGACCAAAACAAAATCTGGCGACTCCTGACCCTGCAGAAGCGTTTCGAGGCCCGTCATCATAGCCCCCGTCTGCCTGGCATGGGATGCCGATCCCACCTCGAGATTATGCGCGGGTGCCGGGATGCCCAACTCACCGAAAAAAACGTCGCTCATATCGGCGTCATAATGCTGACCGGTATGCACTAGCACCTCATTCACTCCCGCCTGCTGGAAGGCGTGGGAAACCACAGCTGCCTTGATGAATTGAGGTCGGGCGCCGACGACGGTCAGAACGTTCATACGAAAGCGGTTCGTTGTTGACGGAAAAGGCGATGTGGAAGAAAGGAAAGATCCACCAGTTGCGCGATAACGCAGTGCAGGTCACGATCCGTCCGAAGCTACAACGCGGTCCAACAGGCTCGCCAATGCTGCAGCCTGTGATTTCCGCGAATATGACGCCAGCCGTTCCGGAGAAGCACCCGAAACAGCCTCTCCCCGTTCCCAGGCGGCGTACGCCTGGCCAATTGCCTGTTCGACGGCTTCTGCATCTTCATAGTCAAACAACGAGCCTGCGCCTGCTTCAGTCAGCAGATTATCTGCCTCACCGCCAGGCTCTCCCAGAGCAAGAATCGGGCGACCCGAGGCCAGATATTCGTAAATCTTACCCGTTACAATGCCTGCCGACCCCATCACCCTGTTTATAGGAAGCAAGAGGACCGATGCGACCAGCATCCAGGCAATGGCCTCATCGTGCGGGACGTACGGAACATGGGTGACGCGATGGCCAAGAATGGATAGGGCCTTTTCGTGGATCCCAGGATCCACATTCCCAACAAAGACCAGTCGTAGTCGGGGCCAGGCATTCGTCTTGGAGGCCTGGCGGAGGGCCGTCCAGAGAGGCTCGGGATCCCGCGCTGGGGACAGGTTACCCGTATGCACAACCAGAAAATCGTCCACCTGACTGCCGGCTTTCTCCATGGAAGACCAGGCCGAGCGAGGTTTTTCTTTGACCCGCGCAATGTCCTCCGGGTCGAATCCGTTGCGGATCACTTCGAATGGAGCCTTGAGCGCACCTTCCATGTGAAAGGCTAGATCCTTCGTCACTGCGATGCGTGCGTGGGACGACCCCAAGGCTCGTTGCCGAAGGCGGGTGTCCCGCTTGAGGGCCCAGCTGGAAGCGGGCAACATGTGCTGATACGCTGGGTCGGGCCACGCATCCCTCAAATCAGCAATCCAAGGCTTTCCGGTCAGTCGAGCCAATTTCTGCCCTATAAGATGGGCTGAGTGAGGTGGGCCGGTCGAGACAATGGCATCAAATCCAGGGCTTTCGGACAACACTTTTCCGGCTCGGACGGCATGTCGAACCCAGCCGACCCGAGCATCTGGAAGGAACAGGTTGGCTCGAACCCAGCGGGCAAATTTCTCTTTGACTGAGGCATGATCAGCGCCCAGGAATCCCACGCCAACCGCGTCCTTTTTGTCTTTACCCATGAGGCGGGCATACGCGGCATACGGATCCCACGAAGAGGTTCTCTCAACACGGATTCCCGAAGGGACATCCTCCAGCATGGCCGGATCCAGATCCGGATAGGAGGCGTCCTCAGGTTTCAGCGTGAGCACAACCGGTTTCCATCCCGCGTCCGGGAGGTATTTCACCATCTTCAGTCCGCGCTGGACCCCCGATCCTCCTGATGGCGGAAAGTAGTAGGTGATATACAGGACACGTTTCAAAATGACATCTGAATGTCGGCCAAAGATCGCATGGCGGGTTTCAGGCTGATTCTGAACGCCGGCGTCGCAAAGCAAGCAGGCCATAGACCAGGAGCAATCCGTACGTAATTCCCGTGCCGGTGGATGTGATGAGCGTGCTGTTTCGATAAGAAGCTGGACGAAAGGCCAGGCGAATTTCGTGATCACCTGCCGGCACAACGATTCCTCGCAGCAGGTGATTCACCTGATGAATGTCCGTCTCTTCCCCATCCATCGTTGCCGTCCAACCTGGTGGATAGAACACCTCGCTGACTACCAAAAGTCGATCCCGGCTCGAACGCACCGCAAAGGTCATGTCCTCGGCGCTGTATTGAGTTACAGATACCTGACTATCACCGGCAGATCCGGTCAAGGTCTCGGCGTTCAGATCGGCATCGGCCGTGATCAGGGCCACCGTGGCAGGATCAAATGAAGGACTGTTGATCGAGGCCCAGACAGACTCATAGCCTGGATGAATAGCCACGGAATCAACCAACCATGCACGACCTGGCCGCTCGTCGTTTCGGAATACGCCTTGGCCCGTTTCTTCATCCTGGAAAACGGGCGTAAAGCCTGGCAAGGGGCCACTGGCAATCAGATACCCCACATCCATCATATCCAAAGCGGACGTATTGACCCCTGCTGGACCAGCGAAAAGAAGGTGATCCAGGAAGTCCTGGAAGAGCCGCAATTTGGCTCCCGAATACCCGCCAAGCGATTCATGGAAAAACGAGGGACGGGCATTAGAAATCGGATGCTGGCCGAATTCGAGCGAGAGGACGCGAAACGCGCCTTCACCGCCTTCCTGCACGCGCTGATCGACCAGAAACGTGTCAAACCCGAATTGGCGAACCGACGCGGAGGCGTCTTCCACAGGCGAGAGGCGATCCGTGTTGATGTGGCGCCGAGCTACGCCGGTCAGATCCACCACCAATACCCCGACCACTACAAATCCAACCACCCAATAGGGCAAACGACGATTCACGAGCAAATAAACGAGCGTGCCGAGCAACAGCACCACAAACAGCGAGCGGAACGCATCGGCAGAAAAGGCCTCAATACGCTCTGCAGTAACCTGCGCCAACTGCTCATCCACGAACTGGACGACGCGTGGATCAGACCTGGAGACACCCGGGTTGGCCCGTTCAATCTGTGCCTCGATCTGAGCACGTTCTCCCGGGCGCTCAAACGACAGTAATGTCGTGCCCATTACGTTGAAGACCAGCAACAATCCGCCGAATCCAAGAGCCAGTCGAAATACAGGCTGTTGCAACAACGGCCCGGAAGACTCGGCTATCGACACCAGCGATGCCATCCCTCGCGCAGCCATCAAGGCAGCCAGCAGTGCGGCAACCGATAACCAGGTTTCTGGCACACGGAACGCATCGAACAGCGGGAAAAACTCGAACATCGGCCGATTCAGAATCGACAGATTCTCCCCGAGGGCGAAGAGGATCAATGCCAGTAAACCAATCGACAGGGCCAGTGTGATACGATCTCGGACCTTCCAGAAGGCCAGGGCCAGAAACAGAACCGTGATCATCCCGAAGTAATGAGGGCCACCCGTGAACGTCTTGGCTCCCCAATATGTCGGGCTGGCGCCCCCATAAGCATCGGCCATCAACAGGGTGAGCAGTTCACCCGGCCCCTGGCTCCAGGCCATGGCATAGTCCCAGGCCATGCCTCCCTGAGTACCGCCTGTAGACGATCCTCGGGTGGTATAGGGTGTGATCTCGGCATGCGACATGTAGGGTTGAGCGACCATCATGAGCCCGAGAACTGAGCCAAGCAGCAGCATACCGGTACCCCGCAGGAAACCGGCGCGATCGTCTCCACGAAACGCGTGGACACCCTCCACCAGCCACCAGATTCCGGCGGCAAATGTCACGTAATAGGTGATTTGAACATGGCCCGCTCGCAGATTGACAGCCAAAGCAACAGCAAACAGCAGGGCAGAAACGAAAGAGCGCCTCTGCATGGCATACAGGAAGGCAAGCAACATCCACGGGGCCCAAGCCAGCGCGATATACTTCGAATTATGCCCAGCGGCCAGAATGACCGGGATGTACGTGGTAAATCCGTATGAGAGCGCGGCGACGGCTGCCGAAAGGGACTCCCCTGTCAGCCGGAACGCCAGCAGGTAGGTCCCGATCAACAAGAGCCACATGTGAGAGGTCGGCCAGATCAACAGGCGCAGTTCACGCATGAGCAGATCGACCTGGGGTACACTCAATTCCGGAGAAATCATGTAGCCGGGCATCCCTGCAAAAACACGCCCCGCCCACAACGCGACGCCTCCCGTTTCTTCTTCCATCTGGATCATGGACTCGGCCATGGCTCGCCATTGCACCGTGTCGGTGGCGATCAACTGACCATCCGAGAAATGAACGGGGGCAAAGAATACCAGAGCGAGCAGCATGAGCATGCCGATCATGATGGCATGTTTGCGCACCTCCGATCCGGCATCCCACAAACCAAACCATTCAGGTGTGGCAGCCTGATGGGCTGGACGATTGCGCTGCTTCTTGGACCGTTTCTGTTCACTCACGGACGCGTCCGATTGGGTGGGTGGATGGATAGTCGCGTCAAACTACGGTACCTGTTTCTGTCCTGTTCCAGACGCTGGGAGATGAGCTTGCATGGCGTCGCGCACCCGCTGCATCAGCTCTGGAATGTCGGCGCGGGTCCATCCCTCGATATCGATGGGTTCACCGATCTCGATATGCATTATTCCCGGTCGCGCTTTCCACGTTTTCTCATTGAACAACTGGTTACCATTCAGAATCGTGACCGGCACAACAGGTACTTGCGCCTCAATGGCCAGAAGAAAGGCACCCCGTTTGAAGTCACCCAACTCGGCGGAATGTGATCTGGAGCCCTCGGGAAAGATGGCAATAGACACCCCATTGCGAATCCGCTCGCCGGCTATCCGCATGGATTCGATGCTACGCTTGGGATGAGACCGGTCAATGAAGACGGAGGGCGAGGACCGGATGGCAGCTCCCAGAAAAGGAACGCGCTTGAGTTCAGTTTTTGCTACCCAACCGAACGGAACGGGAATCGCCGACCCCACGGCCGGAATATCCAGTGCAACCTGATGATTGATCGCGAACACGTACGACGTGTCCTTTGGGAGCGGCGAAGCAAACCGAGTCCGGATACCAATACCGATGCCCGTCGTAATTCCAACCCCCCAGACAGTAGACCAGAAATTGAATGCTCTCGGATTGCTGGTAAACCATGATGTAATCACGATACCGATGCCACATACGATCATGACCAGAGAAGCCCACAAAACGGCCCATACGAAGAAAATGCGCTGCAACAAGGAAGACACGGCGGTGGAAGGTGGGTGGGTATGAAAGGGATCGGTACCTGCTGGGCCCTAAAATTGCACAACTCACTGTAGTTTTGAAAGATCGGTTTACTCTTACTGTGTTGCTTGGTCTCATCGATTCCTAACTGTTTTGCGTACCATGCGTCGACTGACCTCTTCTCTCCTGCTTCTGCTCTCCCTGCTTTTCCTGAGTGAATCTGCTTCGGCTCAGGTGAAGGGTCTGATCCATATTGGATTCACCGGCTCCTCTTTCCGGGGCGGGAATCTGGAAAATGCTTCGCCGATTTACCGATTCGCAGGGGGAGCTGGCGTGCGCTACCTCTACCCGAGCGGTCTGGAATTCGAAACGGGAATCGATTACAGCATCAAAGGAGCAGAATTGGAGGGTACTTTCGAAGACATCCCAATCATCGGCATTTCGGAGATCACCTATCTCACGCTTCCCGTGCTCATTGGCTATCGCTTTAATCAGGCGGGACGCTTCCAGCCGCGACTGGTCGCCGGACCTTCCATGTCTTTCAAGACGGACGCGCGCATCAGTTTTCGAGCAGTCGGTGGTGATATCGAGCAATCTACCTCGGACGAAGGGATCAACGAGCGGGATTTGGGCTGGGTCTTTGGCCTTGACGTAAATACGCTTCTGGCGGGAGAAACGCTTACCAGTGGGCTCCGCATGACGCTGGGCAATTCGAACGCGCGCACCGTAAAGCCGGAACTTTTACACACCACGGTAGCCCTGTTTGTAGGCATCGTGTTTTGAATCCGGTCACCCACGTGGACCTGGCTCTCAACGGTTTGCCTCACGGCAATAGGTCCAACCATTCCTGTGAGAGACGCAGCGCTTCTGATGTAGCCACATCCAGCACTTCCAAACGTTTCATTTCGGATCGAGGTCTGAAAGGACCAAACCCGAAATCGGCCGGCAGGGGAAACGGCTGATATGCATCCAATATGTATATATCTCCGTGCACGTCACTGAAAATGGCTTCCCAGTCACATCGGCTGGGCGAAGACATGTCGGCAATCACTACTCGGGATATCCGGCTCGTATCCCAAGGGAAATGTCGAGCCAACATGGAAGGCCCCTGACATGTAGCACGAGTACCGCTTACAAAGGCCACAAGGATCGTTTGCGGATAGGATGCCCACGTCTGCTGAATGGAGCTTGCGCGGCGTGCTGCAGCCATCAAGGCAGCTGATGGAATGGACAGATCGGTACCGTCCGTCCAACTTTGGTCCCCTTGCATGCCGACCGCATCGGAGGGCGCGAGCCAAACCACTACCGAATCTCGTTGCGCAGGATCGGCACCAGGAATGAGACCAATGACATGCATGGGGGCTGTCGTAACACGCATGTCAACCCGGATATCAGCGTCCAGTGACGACTGGGGATGTTCCAGATCCTCACGCCAAATCAGTCCCGGAAACTCTACAAGATGCGATGCCCCGAGGATATTCACAGATTCCTCAGCACCGACAAGCAGGTAATCACCTCCCCTCTCGAGCCGGGTCGTGTCTTGCCCTACGAAAGCCACATTATCATGGACTACCCGCCTGATCGAGGCCGCATACTGCACTCGGTATTCGCCACTGAGAATTGGTTGAAGACCCTGCCGGCGTAGCTGTTGCGCAAGGTAAGTCGCCGTTCGAGCGTATCCCCTAGAGGCTGTTTCTCGACCCTCTGTTTCCGGACCATCCAGGAAGCCAAGGTCAGCCCTGATCAGATTGATCTGTGTGGTTTCTGCCTGCAGGCGGGATTCTTCAGATGGTGAAGGAGGAGGAGCACACCCCGCCCAACGGAAAGCGATGAGAATGGCGAGGGCAATAATCGCCTCACGGGCAGCATATGGCCGCCTTTTGACTACTGATATCAATGCCTGTGAACGCAACATGGGAAGAAGGTAGGTCATCTTCTTCCCATGGCGGTAAGCAACTAACTATGGCTTACTTGAGCGAATGCAGGACGCATGGTCGATGACAGCCTTACACCCTCCTCTGGGGTGAACCATATCGGGAAACGAGCCACCAAGGAACCGGACACGACATTTGAGGGGGTGTCCAGTCCGGTTCCGGCTCTCCCGGTAAGGGTGGTCACATCCGTTGCGCCTTACCAGCGTCGATTGACCCCAAGCGTATCCGTTCGTAGGATCTACCGAATCAGATTCCGAACCGATGCGCTTTCTTTATATCCTTACCCTTTGCGGGCTGATCGCCCCGACCGTTTCTGCCCAGACCCCTCCCGTGCAAGACCTGCGGATGTACGACATCATCCAGGCCGCATCTCCGGATCGAATCGAGGCAGATATCCGGACACTTGCCGGGTTCGGTACCCGCAATACGTTTTCCGACACGACTTCATCGACCCGTGGGATAGGCGCGGCCAGGAGGTGGATTGAGGGAGAGTTCGGCCGGATTTCAGAAGCCTGTGGTGCCTGTCTGGAAGTCTCCACACAGCGGAATCTAATCGAATCCGGATCCAGCAATCGAGCAGTAGAAGATGTCTGGGTCGTAAATGTGTTGGCCATTCAGCGTGGGACACGTCACCCGGATCGCTATGTGATCATGGCCGGAGACATTGATTCACGCAATTCGAGCAGCACGGACGGCGAAGGTGATGCTCCAGGTGCAAACGACAATGCATCCGGCATGGCAGGTGTCCTGGAAGCAGCACGCATCCTTTCGGCGTACGAATTCCCAACCAGCATCGTTTACGTAGGACTTTCCGGCGAAGAGCAGGGTCTGTGGGGTGGGGCGCACATGGCGGCGGTAGCTATTGAGGAGGGCTGGGACATCGTCGGGATGCTCAACAACGACATGATCGGCAACATCGAAGGAGTCGATGGAGTGATTGAAAACAGCACGTTTAGGGTCTTCTCCGAGCCTACCCCGGTCACGGAGACCGACCGCCAGCGTCAACGTCGGCGCTACGAAGGTGGCGAAGTGGACGGGGTGTCGCGGCAGCTGGCTCGATACGTAGCGCGGATGACCGATTCGTATTTCACGAATCTCGAAGCGAAGATGATCTACCGGTTGGATCGCTTCGGTCGTGGAGGGCACCATCGACCCTTCAATGACGCAGGCTTTCCGGGCATTCGCATCATGGAGACCCACGAAAACTATATCCGCCAGCATCAAAATATCCGCATGGAGGACGGCATCGCGTATGGCGATGTAATTGAAGGCGTGGACTTCAATTACGCTGCTCGTCTGACTGCAGTCAACGCCGTGGTGCTTGCCGGCCTGGCCTGGGCGCCCCCCGAGCCTGCTGCCATCCGTATCGGCGGTGCGGTACGTCCCTCGACGACCCTGCAATGGGACCCGGTCGATGATCCTTCTCTTGTCGGTTACCGACTCTGGTGGCGCGATACCACCGCCCCCCAATGGACCCATTCCCGATTGGTGCCTGCCGAAAAGACGCAGTTCACCCTGGAGGGCATGGTAATAGACAACTTCCTTTTCGGTGTATCCGCAGTGGGATCCAGCGGCAACGAGAGCGTCGTCGTATTCCCCTCAGGACGACTGCGGCGCTGACACAGGTGTGAGCGTCTTTATTCGTCGCCGGGGCCGTAGATCAGAATTTCTATGTTGCCGTCCACGTCGATGAACCCGCGGTACATCCCTTCGGTGTTGAACGGCATGGCAATGGCGCCCGAGCGGTCCAACGCGACGATGCCACCTGTTCCGCCCAGCTCTGTGAGCTTGTCCATGACGACCGCATCGGCCGCCGTATTCAGATCTTCCCCTGCGTAGTCCATGCGTGAAGCAATGTCGTAGGCGACCACCCCACGGATAAAGTATTCCCCGTGACCCGTTGCCGAGATCCCGGCCGTACGATTGTCAGCATACGTTCCGGCACCGATGACGGGCACGTCACCGACGCGACCGAACTTCTTGTTGGTCATGCCGCCGGTCGAAGTCCCTGCAGCGATGTTACCGTCGGCATCCAGGGCGACGGCGCCCACCGTGCCATATTTGTCACCATTGGGAGAGAGTGGGAGGTCGTGGGGCACACTCGAGTCGAAGGGTAGCGAGGAGGATGCGTCAGCTTCGCGCTCAAGGGCGCGCTGCAATGAACGATACCGGCGCTCGGTATAGAAGTAGCTGTTCTCAACCATCTCCAGACTGTTTTCTTCGGCGTACGTCTCTGCACCCATGCCAATCATCATCACGTGGGGGCTTTTCTCCATGACCACACGTGCCAACGCGATGGGACTCTTTACCCTCTTCAGCCCAGCAACAGCCCCGCTGTTTCGCGTGGCCCCATCCATGATGGCAGCATCCAGTTCATTCGTTCCTTCGCTGGTAAAGACGGCTCCCTTGCCCGCATTGAACAGTTCAGATTCCTCCATGATCTGGACTGCGGCGATGACCGCGTCAACCGAAGCACCTCCTTCTTCCAGTATCGCATGTCCGGCGCGCAACGCTTCTTCCAGCTTTGCCCGATACGCAGCTTCTGTCTCGTCCGTCATGTTGGCCTTCAGGATGGTCCCTGCGCCACCATGAATGACGATGGCGGTCTTTCCGATCGCTGGCTCGACTGTCGGGATCTGATCTGCATCCGACTGCATGCAGCCCGCGAGGAAGATCAAGCAAAAAGCCAAGAGAGGTGATAGTGCGCGTTTCATGGGATCGCGATGGATTGACAAAAAGATGGATTAAAGGGCGTAATGGGCTCAGGTAGCCTTGACCACAATCATGGTAAGATCATCGGAAAGCGCGGGAGCGTGATCAGTGAATTCAGCAACCGCTTCGCGGACGGCATCAAGTATTTCCTGCGCTGACCTGTTCCGCAATTCAACCAGCAGGGGCTCCAACCGCTCTTCGCCCCACTCCTCTCCTTCCGGACTCATGGCCTCGGTTACGCCGTCGGTAAACATGGCCAATACATCTCCTTCCTCCAGCGTGATGGTCCCGCTTTCGTACGACATGCCAGCCATGACACCCAGCAGGAGTCCACCCTTTTCGAGCAGTTCCAGCGTGCCGTCCTTGCGAACGACGGTAGCCGGATTATGACCAGCATTGACATACTTGAAGGAGCGATCCCGGCGATCGTAAACACCATGGAAGTACGTTATGAACTTGTCATATCCGGTGTTTTCCGTGATCACGCGATTCATGTGGGCCGTACCCTGCTCAAGGGAAACGTCCAGCGGCACGAGCACGCGAAGACATGCCTGCAAATTGGACATGAGCAGTGAAGCCGGGACGCCCTTCCCGGTCACATCCGCGATGGCGTACAGGATGCGATCTTCGTCCAGCATGATCGCATCAAAATAGTCTCCCGCCACGTGCCGACTGGGCAGGGCCAGGCTGGCTGTTTCCAGCCCGTCGAAATCTGGGAGACTGGAAGGTTGAAGATGCTCCTGAATCTCGCGGGCGAGACGCATTTCCTCTTCCAGACGCTCCTTTTCAATCTGCTCGTCCACCAGATACGAGTTCTGAAGCGAGACGAAGGCGAGATTACCGAGAGCATAGAGGAATTCGACTTCGTCGGGCTCATACTCCTTACCCGTCATCTTGGGACCAAGGCATAGGATGGCCCCTGTCTCTCCTTTGTGACGAATAGGCAATACCATGCTCACACCCGCTTCAGCCAGTGGCTCGCATCCGTCGGGAAGGTCTTTGCCTTCGAGTAGGCACATCTCTTCGACGTGGCTGAGGGCCTCAACGACGGCAGGTGTCAAAACCTCTTTCCGAATACCTTTGTGCGTCACGATCTGCACTGCAGCTTCGCCCTCATCGTCCTTGGACACGCTCTTGACGAGGTAAATGTGCTTGGTGACGGTCAACTGACCCATCAGAGCGAACGTGAGGAGTTTGACCAGTGAGGACCGATCCACGGTTGAGTTGAACTCCTGGGACAGATCGAACAGCGTGTTCAACTGCTGCACCTTGGCATCCAGATCGCGGTTGGCAATCTTCAGTTCTTCCACCATGAGCGAATTATGGACCGCGGCTGACGACATATTGACCAGCGATGCCATGAATTCAAGCTCTTGCTCTCCGAAGTCCTGCTTGGTGAACTTCGCTCCGAGGCCAATAAGGCCGATTTCGCGGTGCCCGAAAGCGACCGGAAATACGAGTTTGATCCCCAGCTCCTTGAGCGCTTCCGGCACGGACTCATCGTGCATCGTTTGCTCGAGGTCCAATGTACCCAAGACAATCTCATCGTCTTTCGACAATCCGCTGATGCCCATCACAGAAGCGACATTGTAAGCCGAACGGAGGGGATTATAGAGCAGAGCGGTACCCCTCGTGACCAGCAACTTGCCCATGGCCGTTCGCAGCAGGTTGCTCAGCACGAATTCGAGGTCCAGGGAGGAGCTCAGCAGCTGGCTGGTTTCAAAAATTGCCCGTAGATCGAATCGATCGGTTTTTCGGGGATCGGCGGCCTGTTCGGACATAGTGCTCTGGGTTCGAAGGGGGCGACCAAGTTACATCACCGTGGGGACACTCGTGAATCTCGTTTTTAGGAGGCATTCCGGTACGAGAAATCGGGGCACCAACACCTCAGCCGCCCTCGTCAAGATGAACAACTTCGGCTTGTTGGGGTCGACGGTCAGCAAGGTGAAGCCGTACGAGTGTTTTGACCTGTTGGAATCCCTGACGGCCCGCCGCTCCCGGATTAAGGAACAGCATACCATTCAAATCAGGTACCCGTTCGATCTGCAGGATGTGACTGTGTCCGCAAACGAAAACATCCGGTGGATCGTCGGCCAGCTGTTTCCCCATTCCACGCTGCCAGCGTCCTGGCCGACCGGCAATATGCGTCATCCAGAATCGAACACCGGCTACTTCAAAGCGGTCATGTTCCGGATAGGGATGGCGAAGGTCCCAACCGTCCACATTTCCCCATACGGCGCGTACGGGAGCAATCGCCTTGAGTTCGTCAATAAGATCAATGGACCCTACATCTCCTGCGTGCAGAATCAAGTCCACATCCTGGAGATATCGGTAGCTATTGGGATGTAGCCAGCCGTGGGTGTCAGAGAGAATACCCAGTTTCATTTCATTGACTCGTTTCCATTACCCATTAATTTATTCCTCCAAATCACGTTTTTTTGGCACACACTGTGTAGAGTAGGATGATGATACACATTTTCACCCGCCTTTAAATTGGAACACCTCGTGGCCCCTGAAAATCTCGTCCTGAGTCTCAAAGTAGACCGGATCGTCAAGTCGCTTTTTGTGACTATTCTCGTTTTAAGCATGGCCAGTTTGACTGCGCTGGGGCTGCGATTCTATGGCGGATATGAATATGCATACGGCTTCGTCCCGTTGTTCGCCGTCGACATGGAAGGCAATATCCCAACCTATTTCTCCAGCCTTCTGCACCTTTCATCCGCGTTATTGATCTCCCTCATAGCGTTTGATGCACGGCAAAAGGGAAGCGCTCAGCGCATGAATGGAACGTTCCGACGCCTACCAACACGAAAGACCTCATCCATCACTCGACTGTTTGCCCAAGATGCGTGTTTTCGTAACCGGAGGGACCGGATTTGTCGGTCAGTACATCATTGACCAATTACTCAACACTGGACACACGGTCCGATGTCTTGTTCGAAATGCACAAGACGGCCGGCTTCCCGATACCGTAGAACAGGTTCAAGGGGATGTGCTGAAGCCAGACTCTTTGAAAGAAACCCTCAGTGGTACGGATGCTGTGATTCATCTGGTCGGCATTATTCAGGAAAAGCCCAGTCATGGCATCACGTTTGAGGCCTTGCACCACCAAGCGACCATGAACGTAGTCCATGCTGCGCGGGAGGCAGGGGTGAGTAGCTGGATTCAAATGAGTGCAAATGGAGCCCGAAAGGACGGCGTATCGGCCTACCAGACGAGCAAATGGAAGGCCGAACAGGTCGTTAAAGAGGCAGGTTTTGACCACTGGACCATCTTTCGTCCCTCGCTCATCTTTGGCAAGCCGGGCCCGGGTGTTCCGGAATTTGCCTCCCAGCTCGTAAACGATCTGATCAAGCCGTTACCAGTCTGGCCGATTTTTGGAGACGGGTCGTTTGCCATGCAGCCCATCCATGTGGAAGATGTAGCTCGCGCATTTGTTGCTGCGTTGGGCACACCAGCAGCGCATGGTCACATGATGTGTCTTTCAGGACCAGAAGCGATTCCATTCAAGACCATTCTTGAACGGATAGCGTCTGGAGCCGGCGTCTCACCCAAGCTCATGATTCCTCAGCCCTTATGGTTGATGCGTCCCGTCGTATCCATTCTGGGAGGAATACTGCTTCCCATCAGTTCAGATCAATTGGAGATGCTCGTCGAGGGAAATACGTGCAATGGTCAACCCGCCGCTGACCTGTTCGGCCTGAAAATGACTCCGTTCACCCCGGAAGAACTGTCTTACCTGAAATAGCTGGACTTCAGGGGATCCTGATGGAGCTGATAAAGCCTTTCAGTTAAGCATCGATCCGGGGATGCGAACAACCCGTTGGAGAACCGATGTGATTACACGGTTTCCGAACTCGACTCGCATACCACAGCTGCCTACGAATTGACGGTTGATGCACTTCCCGCCCCACGTGCAGCCCGTTATGGATGTGACGAATTCCGCCGAGTAGTGCTTGTCAAACCATCCGCCAGTCACGGCAAATCGACCATCAGGCAGTTGGCGCGCCCGATAAACGGAGTTGGAGGTATAGAGAACAACCATATCTCCGGGGCGCATGTCCTCGCGCCGCACGCCGTTTGCTTTTGCCGCATGCTCGGTAAGGGCTGTCAGACTGTGTGCCCTGGTTTCTCCTGATCGATTATTGGCTTGTCGAATCATACCTGGCCCTTCTCCACTCGACGAGCCAGGCGCGCCGCACGGTCCGCATCTGAGACTTCCTGGTCCTCAAGCTGCAAAACATGGTCGGCAATCCGCCCTTGCTTCTCTGCAGCCATGGTGTCCCACGCTTCGCTCGTGACAATGGCCTCCAGATGCTGGATACGTTCGATGAGTTTCTCCTGACTTGTCAAGACCTCTTGCACACTGCCGGACTGGGCCTCGAGAGAACGCTGCATGGTTGAGGCACTGTCCTTCAGATCAGACCGTGTTTGAGTCACATTCTGCATGATCTTGACCATTCCGTAAAACAGGAATGGCAGACCGAAGGCGATGAGCATGGAGCCCAGGACGAGAAGCCAGGAAAGGGACATGATCAGAGGGTTGGTCGGGGCGATACGTCCAGAGCTCTTCTGAACGCGAACCCCTCAATGTAACAGGGCGGGGCGACTGTGTCGCCCCGCCCTGTATACGGTCGGAAGATCTCAGGTTGCAGAAATGCGCTCTGCTCTTGACCCGTAGATCCTAGAGGTCAACCTGCTGCTTCTTGAGCATGAACAGACCCGACTCAATGCCCGTCACCAGGATGGTGCCGCTTTCAAAGTACGGGTAGTTGCTCCAGGTACCGTTGAAACCGGCTTCATTGTCGCCTACCGGATTCACGTCGAAGTAGGCTACTTCAACCGGGTTCTCTGGATCGGAGACATCGAGAATGCGCAAACCGGCACTGTAGTTCGACTGGTACATGTAGTTGCCTTGCACGTACAGGTTGTGATCCGAAGCAGCCGTCGTACCCATCATCTCCTGCACGAGGATTGGATCATCCAAGTCGCGAACGTCGAAGATCATGGTACGCGTACGGCTCTGCTCGCCGGAAACCTCGTCAAGCTCATCATTGACGTAGAAGAACTCGTGGTCATCCGTGAGCCATCCCTGGTGCGTATAGCCGGCGTTCGGGTACTCTGCAGTCGACAGCGCGATCGGGTTGTCTTTGTCCGAGACGTCAGCGATTGAAACAGCCGTTTCATTACCGCCAAAGCAGATCTCTTTGCCCGCGTGCTCTGTGTCAGGACCTTCATAGATCACACACTGAGCATCGTGGGAGTAGCCCGTTCCGGCACGACCCGTTCCTTCGTGGCCGAAGCAGCCAACGAACGTAGGGTTCAGCGGGTCGTTGATATCGATCATGTGCAAACCGCCGCCACACGTTTCGCCACCGCTGTTCACACCTACTGCGTAGGCAAAGCCGGTGTCTTCGTTGATGACGATGTTGTGGGCCGAACCAATCTCGCCGTAGAAGGCATCTACTTCGAACGTCTGCGGCTCATCGATGTCGAGGAGGCGGTTCAGATCGAAGACCTGCATTCCATGCTGCCCAGAACCGTCAGCAACGATGTAGACATAATTCTGGAAAACCTTCATATCTCGCCAAGCAGCGGCGTTTGCGCCTTCCGTCATCGGAAGATCACCGAGGTAGACCGGATTCTCTGGGTCGGTCACTTCTACGAATGACATGCCGTTGGAGCGACCGGCTAGGGCGAATTCACGACCCGACTCGGAGTCGGTCCAACCCCAGACATCGTTCATACGGATTCCTTTGCCGCCACCAAGGTCACCCAGGGCGACGAAGGAAAGCAGGTCCACTTCCGAGCAAGCAAATCCCTGAACGTCGCCATCCTGGCAATCAACCTGACCTCCAGAGATGCTCGGGTAAAGATCGACGTACGCGGTTTCAACGACCTGGAACAGTTCCCAACCGTCGTCACCGCGCTTCAGGATAGCTGCAGAGTCACTGCCACCTTGACCTACAACAGCAACATCACCGGAAACGGAAAATGCTGAAACACCAGATACTTCTCCGCCGAGTAGTTGCTGAGCGCCTGTTACGTTCTGGTCAACACCCAGGTACTGGTAGACACCACCCTGGGAAGCCATCCAGATCTCGTTGCCAACGAAAGCAATCGGACTTCCGGAGTTCGGGGACTGCGGGGCGTAGGGCAGGAGAAGACCTGCAAAATTCCAGTTGCCGCCGCCGTTCATGTAAACGACCGCACCACCGAGCATGCCGCCGAGACCGGTGGCAGAAACAACCGCCATCGGACCCTGCATGGAAATGCTCAGCCCGAGATTGGCTTCATCCAGCAGTCCAGGGAATTTGGCCAGAGCCGATCCACCGGACCACGTGTTTGCTTCCGCGTCGTAGGAATACGTGTAGACGTCACCGGAAGGTGCCGACTCCTCGGACTGGCCCGTGAAGGGGGCACCAACCAGCAAATTATTGCCATCCATGGCCACGTTAAGGCCGAAAAATCCGCCTTCGCCTTCGTAAGGACTTTCCAGCGTCGTGTGCAGGCTCCACTCGCCATCCATGCGATGGTAGACGAATACGGCTCCTTTCTGGTCATTGGCGCCGGCGGCACCGATGGCTACAAAATCACCTGAAAACGCAATGGAACGACCATACGAGTCGCCTTCTCCAACCGTATCCGGCAGCAGCTTGGCAGTTTCCATCCAGTTGCCGTCGGCATCGCGTTCGAAAACCCAGACACCACCGGTCGAGTTATCGGCAAGCGTTCCTCCAACAAACAGGGTGTTGTCGTCGGCGGCCAATGCGCGGCCAAAGCGATCGTCGTTTCCGTCATTGTCAGAGCGCGCGAGCAGCGCGACCTGTACATACTCACCGTCCTCATTCGGGCGATATACGTATACAGAGGAATTCGTGGCATTTTGCCCGGACATGCCGACGATGACGTCATCGCCTGACTGGGCTACTGCCCCACCAAACTGCTGTGCTTGGGCGGTCGTGCCCATGGCAAACATCAGCATGGCGGACAGGAAGGTCCAAATAGTCTTCTTCATGGCTTGGCTTGAAGTGAAGCGAAATACAATGATGAGGTTCGGGAGTGAACCCTTGGGGAGGTTATCCCACGCGTGTCACACGAACGGAACATGAAATAGTTACACAGCCCATCGTGCTTACAGGATGTGAAAATGACCGCTTGGTATGACGGGTTCCGTGAAATAGGCCTTCACAGAGGGGAAACGTAACGCGCTCTGGTCTTATTGTCCGCAAGAGGACGGATCGTTGGCAATGAAATAAGACTTGAAGGCCGGATTATCTGCATCCATGCAACCTTTCAGGTTCAGGATTTCGAGATCCTTGAATTGTACAGGATGGCTTTCGCTCTGCAACGACAGATAGCCTCCGTTCAGGAGCTGTCCGTCCACCTTCAAGGAATCATCGTGGCCACTCACGCTTCCTCCGCCCATCTGGGGATGGGTATACGCCAGTACGTCTTGTCCCTCGATCCGATGGACAATCAAGGAGTCACCCAGCGCCAGGATTTCTCCACTCACCCAGTCGTCTCCGTGGTAGGTCGCGGAGGAAGAGGATATGCAGTGTCTGGTTTCCATCTCTCCATTAATGACCACATTCGTACCTGGCGTGCACAAATTGGCGGTGGTCCGCTCATCTGCCCCATTGCCGCCCAGAAGCTGAACTTCGATCGATATCGGGAAGTCCTGATCGATACCCATGGTGGCACCTGCCGGCGAATGAATCATGATGCCGGAGTTGCGCCAGGCCCATCCGGGGCCATCATGCACCTGATCTCCCAAAAAACGATACCGGTAGCGAAGGCGGTAATAGTCGTAGGGTACGTTGTGGAATAAATGCCCGAATTCCTGTCCGAATGAGTCATAGGAGTCGTAGGAAACCGTGATGGCACCATCCTCCACCCGAAACGTGTTTCGGGCGTCCTCCGCAAACATTTCGCCCCTGATCTTCGGGGTCCAACCGTCCAGGGATTCACCATTGAACAAGGAGACCCACTCTTCGGTCGTCGAATCCATTGGAGGGTCATCGGACGGACCGGCACAGGAAATCAGAACAAAAGCCATGATCGCAAGCACCAGCCAGAATGGTCGCCGCGATGCGATGAGTGAATGATCAAGAGTCAGAAATTCCATATCGGTCTTTCAGGATGGTCATATGGTGTTCGCAGTGGCCGGCCAGCACCCATCCCTGCGCACGAACAGTAATGTCAAACCCGCTGGCGTTACCCTTCCAGTCCAGTACCTCCGCACGCAGACTGTCCATGAGAGTCATCGTGGCTGCGCGGAGCCCGCTGAATTCAGCAATCAGGCTGGTCATGGATCGATCTGCGACAAAAGAGTTGGCCATGAAATCGTTCTGATCCATGCCGGGAAGGGCGGCTTTATCGCCACGGGCAATCCGAAGCAGGCGTGATCCGAAAACCCATTCTGTATCCAACACATGCCCCATCAGCTCCCGGACCGTCCATTTGCCGGACTCATAGCTGTGGTCGCCTTGTGAGACATCCAATCCGCCCAACACGTCCTGAATGCGGTGTAATTGCGCGGCCATGAAGGGAATCAAGTCTCCGTCAGGGACACAGTCTACATACCCCGCATAAAAACGGTTGTATTCGCTGTCATTTGGACGGACTGACCATGGTGAGTAAATCAGATCGGACATCACGGTGTACGTAGTTCTAACGTGGAATCAGACCCGATAGGTATCCGCCCGCCAGTTCTTGATGGCCTCTTTGATTGCGTATCGCTCCATGCCTTCATCGGCAGCGCGTTTAGCAAGCGCCGGCCATTCCTCATCGGAGGCGAATCGCAGAGCAATGATCTGGGGCATGGTCAGCCGAGCATCAAGGTCCTGGCCCGTCAAGCGATGTGCCCGCAAGCTCTCCTCCAGCTTGATCACGCGGTCCTGCGCACGCAAAGGGAAAGCACGCGCGAAATAGAATAGGAATAGCACACCCAGATTGGTCGCCGCAATCAGTGAGGCAACATATTGAGTCTCTGTTCCCCATGCTCCAAACAAATGGTAGAGTGCACCAATAAACGTAAGGAAGAGGATGCCGAAGGTAACACCATGGAAAAGCGGTACCATTTTGACGTGATTCTTGAAATTCTGTTCAGACATGGGGTCCTAAGATTTGGGAATGAATATCCAATACGATAATGAATATCACGGTCGCATCATCAATTCGTCTTGACCACTTTGTGATGGATGACCTCACGACCCTGCGAAATACGCATCAGATACAGGCCTGATGCCAGTGAGCCTGCCTCCATGATCCAGAAACTGACCTGTCTGGGCCAAAGAGGGTCCAGCTCCTGCCAGGAGGATGCACAATGCGACTATTCGGGAAAGCGGAAAAAGACGTAGTTGGGATATGACAATGATTGTCTTGACGATGTGCCTACATTCTACGAATTTTCGGAGCCATGTACGATAGACCCCAACCACTCGACACACCTGCTGCTTCCGACGAAACGCCTCCTCTTGAAGCACAGCACTCATCACGTGAGGACGTAATGGCTAGTACCCATTATTGGGACTGGTGTCCGCGCTGCTCCAATCGCCTTGAGTCTATAAGGTGTAAATACGTCTGTCGGCGCTGCGGTTACTACATGTCCTGCGCGGACTTCGACTGAGGCGCCTGCTGCGGGTGCGTGCGGCTTTATGCGGCACCGACTAACGGTACACGTCGAACAGGTAAGCGTATTTAATGGTCAGCCCTTTGATAACCGGCTCACCGGGGAATTCATCGTTCATGGTCAGGCTGTCCAATCGATTGATGGAATTGTATACCACGAATAGTCCCGTGTTGGCCTGCTGTAACCAGCCGAAGCGCACGTTCATGGACCACTGCTCGGACTGGTCATTGTACTGGCCCAAGGCCTGTAAATAGATGCGCGGTGTAAACGAGTAGGAGGCCCGTGCCCGAAAAAGATTGGTGATGAACTGGCCATCCGGGAGGTCAACCCGGTTATGGCCAAGGGCGATTTCGGCGGTGACTTTTTCTCCATACCGAGCGCTCACTTCTGGTACCCATGCCCAACGAGATCCGCCAAAAAAGCCACCCCGATTCAGTCGTACTTCGGCCCGGACCGGACTGCGCTCAGGCATCATGCCAACAATCTGCCATTCCGCATGTGGATACTCACCCGCCGGAACGGAAATACCGTCGGCGATCTGGAAACCATTGATTACGCCTTCGTACGTCCAGTTGCGACCTGTGTGAATCTCCCAGCCGGATCGCCACTCCCAATGATTATCCACGTGCAGATAACCGGTCTGCTGGAAACCATCCCGCTTCCAGTATCCACGGTACGTGACGTGTGGTCGCAGCTCCTGGATACCGATAAAATCCTGGGGGCGCCATCTTGAAAAAACCGTTGTCGAAAGCTTGCGATAGTCGGTTCGGCGCAGGAATCCAATGGCCGGATTGAAGTCCTCAGCAACCTCTGTATACCCCAGCGACAGGATGCCACGTTCGTTGGAATAAGAGGCATTGATGTGGCCAGCTGTCGCGTTACCGTCCATCCCTGGCGTTTCGGATCGCGCTACAAACCCGGAAATGGTCCCGTAGTCCCCGATGCCCCATCTCCCGTCAACGGCGAAAACCCGATTCCAACTATCGTCTCCAGCCAGGTCGCCAGTCTCCAGACGATTGGTGAACAGAACGCCCACAGCCGAGCGGTTCTTCAGCTCCCTCAGAACACGGGCCACGCCGAAGTTGGATGCCGCGAGCGTATTGCCCACAGACTCCGTCTGCATCTCCAACAGGCCTACTTTCCACTCGCCAACGCTGCCGGTCACACGCACGCCTCCCAGAATCGGAACAGTAGAGCCGTCTTCGCCGATCCCGATGCGACGACTGAAGAACACTTCCGTCTCCCCGCTTTCACCCACAGAGAACAAACCGGCGTTTTCAAGAAAAAACGGACGCTTCTCGGGAAAGAAGAGGGAAAAGCGATCCAGGTTGATTTGCTGCTCATCCACCTCCACCTGCGCAAAGTCCGTGTTGAACGTGGCGTCGAGCGTGAGGCTGGGAGTGATTGAATACTTGAGGTCGGCGCCGAAGTCGGTGGCGATATCCGTCTCGGGATCAGCAACAGAGAATTCTCGCCGAGCCGAGGAAAGAGCGTAGGGAAGCAGTTTGAGATTTCGGGGATCCGGGACGTCGAGTCCTGACAGCGTTCCGGCATGCGTTACGCGGGTTAGCGTGAATTGCCGCTCGAGCGGGGCCCAGAAGGCCGTTTCATTGTTTCGACGGATGGTCCGCTCGAAATTAATGCCCCAGGTCTGCCTGGCCTGCCGAGGGAAACGCAGTGTATTGAACGGGATGGCAAACTCGGCCGTCCAGCCGTTGGGCGTGACTCGCGTAACCACGTCCCAAGAGGCGTCCCAGTTCACATTGAGGCCGCCGCCGGAGCCACCGCTCATGCGTCCGCCGAACCCACCGCCTCCTGAGGAGCCGATCAATTGAGCGTCATATTCTGCTCCAGCGACGTTCGTCCCGAAGACAAATCCGTTTTGCTCGTCACGAAAGGTATCGAGGATGAATCGGAAGCTATCCGAATCACCCAAAGACGCGTCGCGTCGGCGGTCGGATACGATCAGGGATCCGGGATCGGGGTCGAGCAACACGACACCGACATATAGAATATTCCCGTGGACGCCCACACGGACAACCGTGTCGAAGCTGGCCGGCTGACCATCGAAAGGAGTGGTCTGAGTAAAGCCGCCAGCGGAAGGCACACCATCCCAGGCGGGATCGCCTTCGATCACACCATCCAGTACCGGAGCCTCAGATAGCACAGCTGAGGCCAGCTCTGGCCGCTCCTGTCCGGAAGCAAAGGATTGCTGTCGTGCATGAACTGGTAGCGTAATCAACGCGACGATCAGCGCAACGGAAAGGGAACGAAATGGGGAGGTCCAGCGCATGGTGATCATTATTCCTGGTGGGTGCCCACTTCCGTGAGCGTTTCTTCGGCCATGTTGACTCGACGCAGCAGGGTTTCATACTCGGAACGGAGCACATCGAGTCGATCGTAGGCCTGATTCCCCGGGTGCTGATCAGCAGCCATCACCATACTCCGGAGGTAGGAGATCTGGCTCTGAAGCATCGGAGGTGGATAGCTGTCCGAATTGTCGGTCACCAACTGTGCTCGCACTTCTTCCAGTTCGTGTACCGGGTTGGCTTCGGCCTCAGCCACACGTCGCCGCCGATCCCGTCGACCGGTATGAGGCGTCTCGACTTCTTCAGGGGCATTTCTCAACAGGTCATCGATGCGGTCGACAAGATCGGCGGCCGCGCCCATGAGCTCCAGAATGTGCATTGCGAGGTCATATTGCTCTTCCAGGTCCATCAGACTGACGCCTTCCTCGATTACATCTGGATCCGGAAGAAGCGAGAACTCCTGCTCCGCCATCCAAGTCCCGATCGCTATGCGAACGGTGTAATTACCGGGTACAGCTCGAAGACGACCGGCAATGGAGCCGTCAGCACGTTGTGGACCGTCAACTGAAAAGTCCCACTGGAATCGATTCAACCCCTGCTCTGTATCCAGATTACCAACACGGGCAGCAGCTCGAAAGGGACCGCGCATGCCTTGCTCCATCGATTCCACTTCACCATCGGCTGCATTGTGATAGCGCCGGACGACCACATCGTCTTTCAGGATGTCCAGGGTAATACCGTCTGAAGCCTCTTCCGAAAGCCAGTAGTCAATGATCACCCCTGCAGGCGTATACGACGGATCGGCCGGGCCTGGGCGACGCGCATACCGACGCGCCATGGTCACTGTGCCTGGCGATAACAGGATATTTTTCTCCGCCACTTCGGGTACACGCAATGGCTCGATGCGATCCATGATCCAGAACCCCCTGCCCATGGTGGAAAGCACGACATCTCCACGGAAGATGCGCAAATCAGTGATGGGTGAGGCGGGTAATCCTTGGTCGAACCGATGCCAGGAAGATCCATCATCCATCGAGAGATAGAGCCCGTATTCTGTTCCTGCAAACAGCATCCCTTCTCGATCAGGATCTTCTCTCACTACGCGAACAGGGGTGTCGACAGGAATTCCATTCGTTCCATCTGTCAGCCTCGTCCACGAGGCTCCGAAGTCATCTGTACGGTAGACATACGGCTCGAAATCATTCAACAGATAGCGGTAACCGGCGACATAGGCTGTTCCTGCCGTATGGGGACTCGGATCGATGTGCTGGATACGTCCTTCGGGAGGCATACCCGTCGGGGTGACATCTGTCCAGGTCGCGCCACCATCCCGGGATACATGAACCGGACCATCGTTGGCACCGACCCAGAGAAGACCAGCCTGCACGGGTGATTCTTCAATGACATAGAGCGTCGAATAGTGCTCCTCACCCGTGATATCACGCGTGATGGGACCACCGGAAACGACCTGGCGCTCTGGACGGAACGCCGTCAGATCGGGACTGATGGTTTCCCACGTAACACCGCCATCCGTGGTCTTGTGAACGTACTGTGACCCATGATAGACCGTATTCGGGTCATGCGGAGAGACCTCAATCGGAACGGTGCGCTGGAATCGGATCGGCAGCTCCGCCGGATTGCGGCCATACATGTTCATGGCGCCCACGTAATAATTGCGGGACTGGCCAGTGCGTTCGGAATACTGGTAGAATCGCCCCTTGCAATTCGAGAAGACCACGTCGGGATCACCCGGCTTGGGAACCGCCGGCCCTGTTTCACATCCTCCGACTGCTTCCCAATAGGATTCCGGATTGCCAACCCGATTACCGGTTGCGTTTGATGGCACCCGGATCGTGGTGTTGTCTTGCTGTCCAGCGTAGAGCCAATACGGATCACGATCATCCAAATCGACCTGATAAAGCTCTGCCGTCGGTTGGTTGTGCTGTGTCGACCACGTGCGACCGCCATCAAAGGTGACATTGGCGCCACCATCGTTCGACTGGATCCAGATGTCCGTGTCATCCGGGTTGATCCACATGTCGTGGTTGTCTCCATGAGGGGTGGAGCGACGCTCCCAGTTCAGCCCCCCGTCATCCGAGACATAAAATCCCGTGCAGTTCACAAAAATGCGGTCCGGGTTGACCGGGTCCACGTCTACGTTGGTGTAGTAGAACGGCCGATCCATGAGCGGACGGTAATTCGAAACCAAATGCCACGTCTCTCCCTCGTCGTTTGAACGATAGAGGCCCTCCTGATCCGGTGTCGTCTCCACGAGAGCATACACCCGCGATGGATCGGCTGGCGTAACCGCGAAGTCAATCTTGCCGATCAAATGGCTTGGCAGACCCTCGGTTTTCATTTCCCAGGTCTCCCCCCCGTCGCGGGACACGTATATCCCATCTTCCGAGCCATCATCCCCGGAGATGATCGTCCAGGGCTTGCGCTCTGCACGCCACATGGAGGCATAGATGGTATTGGGATCTGTTGGGTGCAGCTCCAGATCGATTCCTCCCGTTTGCTCGGAAACGAAGAGCTTCTGCGTCCACGTCTCCCCTCCGTCCAGCGTCTTATAGATTCCGCGCTCCGGGTTATTACCGAAGGGACTTCCCAGCGCGGCAACCCACACAACGTGTGGATTGGTCGGGTGTACGACGACAGCTCCAATCTGCCCAGTCTCGCGAAGGCCCTTGAACTCCCAGGTCTCTCCGCCATCGGTGGATTTGTAGAGACCGCGTCCAATGATGATGTTACTCCGGATACCGTCTGATCCTGTCCCGACATACACGATGTCCGGATCAGAATCGGCTATGTCGATCGAGCCAATCGAGCCCGTCTCGAAAACACCATCAGATGTGTTGCGCCAATGGGTACCACCGTCGGTGGTTTTCCAGACACCACCGCCCGTTGATCCCATCAAGAACGTCCGAGGATGATCACGATGGCCTGCGACTGCGGTGACACGTCCGCCGCGCGACGGACCAACGTAGCGAAACGACAGGTCCGCAAACATTTCAGACAAGGTGGGGCCATCGAGGTCTGTGGCATTTTGGGCCGTCGCTTCACGTGGAAGCATGATCAGGATGGCGACCCCAAAGAGGATCAGGAATCGTGGCATGGATTCGGGAGATGGATGGGAAGCAAGCAGACCAACCTACCACGTTGAGCCGCGCCGATCAACAGCACAAGGAGCCTTCCAATTCATCGCGTTCTTGATATTTCAGATCTGGATCACACCGTATTTTTACCAAACCTGCCAACTGATCACTATCCATCTGCTCGACCCGTCGTGCTGACCCTTATTCGAAACGCGCATGTGTTTGCCCCGGAAGACCAGGGCTTATGCCACGTCCTCGTGGCAGGAGACCGCATTGTGTATGTGGGAACAGACGTGCCTGATTTGGACCGTCGGCTGGGAATCGATGATATGGACGTCGAGGGAGCTCCGCTTATTCCGGGTTTCATCGATCCGCACGCCCATGTGACGGGTGGTGGAGGTGAAGCGGGCATCGAAGAAATCCTGGTAGGTGACTGCGTAGGCTACGAACGCGAGTTGGGACCGATGGGCGTTCCACGCTTGCTGGCAGACGAATTCAGACAGCACGGTAGAGAGGTCCCCTTGTTTGCCTCCGAACTGGAAGGCGTCCAAGCCGCGCTGAACATGGCTCGTCCCGGTGATGTCCTGATGCTGCTGGTAAAAGGAGAGCGGAGTGCAAGCCGTAAAGCCATCGAACAAGCCATGACTGCATCATGAGCCGTTTAAAACTGTATTTAATCACCCTTTTGCTCATGACTGGCTGCGCCACACCTTCCGAATCCCCCCTTGTCCGGCTCTCTGATGTGGACGCGACTATCGGATTCGAGGCAAAATATTTCGGATCGGACAATTTCATGGGCCGTCCAGTCCGCGGATACGAGGCCAACGCCGTCATGCTGACACCCGAAGCAGCCGGGGCCCTCGCCGCAGCCCAGCATGATGCCCGATCCCGTGGTGTGTCGTTATTTGTGTTTGATGGATTTCGACCACAGCGAGCCGTTGACCACTTCGTCGAGTGGGGTGCAGATCTGACAGACACCCTGAATCAGGCCTTCTACTATCCGAATGTGCCGAAAGCAGAGCTGTTCGAACGCGGATACATCGCGGAACGCAGTGGGCACAGCCGGGGCAGCACGGTGGATCTTACGCTGACTCGCGATGGGGAAGCACTGGACATGGGAACGCCGTTCGACTTCTTCGACGAACTGTCCCACACGGAGAATCCGGCTATCGCCGACAGCGCCATGGCCAACCGGATGCTTCTGCGTTCCATCATGATGGATGCCGGATTCCGCAATTACGTCAATGAGTGGTGGCATTACACCCTCATCGAAGAGCCCTATCCCGATACATACTTCGACGAACCCGTTCGCTGACCCTTGCCGGTCGAAGCGAGGATCAGTCGAAAATGATCGGCCTTGGGTCGGTTCAATTGTCTGCTTTCAGAACGAGGCGCGATTCGGTGGGTGCATCCGGGTGCAAAACCCTGATCAGGTACATTCCCGGTGCGTGATCTGAGAGATCGAAGCGATTGACTCCAAGTTGGGCTGGCAGCTCGGAGACCACACGGCCCAGCATATCGATCAGCTGGATGCGAGCCGATCCGTCGACTCCCTCATAGCGCACTGAGGTCTCGTGGCCGGCGGGGTTGGGCCACGGAGCCGAAAGAACGCTGGCCGAGGCGGGTAATGATTCACGCTCCGTGTTGGTCACCGTGCTCGGTCCGAACGAGGCCACCACTGGCAGATGATCAGACGTACGCGCATAGAACGAGTTGACTGTCACCAGATTTGAAAGAACGCGCGTGGACCCTTCCACCCACATGTCTGCAGCCTCATTACTTACCGTTATGTGATCCAAGAAGGAGCCGCTCTGGAAGGAAAATCCGCCCGCTTGCTCCAGAGGCCAGCTCAATACGGCGTAGTCATCTGGATCTTCAAGGAAAGGTGCATAGGGAGACCGCTCTCCGTTGTAGGTCGAGGCCGCCAGCTCGTCGTTGTAGTCCCCAAGGAAAAAGACCGGCTGCGTGGCCAGGCTGGTAAAATCGATGTGATTCTTGATGCGCCGAGCCGCTTCAGTGCGCCGTTCCCAGGACGTGCGATCGCTGAATGCCTTCATGTGGACGACAATAAACGTGGCAATGAAGGACGTATCCGGCAGCGTCACATTGAATTCAGCCTTGAGTGGCGGCCGGCCGGCAAATTCATAATTGAAGGACTGCAGGAAGTGGGTCGAATTACGCAGCTGCAAAACCTGAGAATCCCAAAGGAATCCGATGCGCTGTTGCCCAGAGTCCGTGGCCAGCATGCTCTCCCAACTATCCGGGAGCCCTCCAATAACATCATCCACGCGTGTTTGATTGGCGATCTCCTGTACGGCCCAAATATCGATCCCGGATCCTAGCATGATGTCAACCACATTCTGGACTTGAAGATCATCGTTGGACGGTCCATTGGAGGAGCTTCCAAACCATTCAATATTCCACGTAGCCACATCCAAAGTGGCATCCGATCCCACATCCTGAATCTGACCGTGTGATGTCAGGGGCGCGATTATAATGGCCAATGCGCACAGGCGGCGCAGCAAGATCGTCATGGAGTTCTGGGGTCCGGATTGACAAAAAACGTCGCTGTGAGACGCCTATTCGAAGTCGGTGTTCAGTCGGTACCGACCGATGCGATTATTACCGCTGTCTGCCACGTAAACGATGCGGCGATAGGTAGAAACACCCTGGGGCGTCCTGAATTGCAATGCGCCATCACCTGTACCGCCAAATGATACTATGACTGGCTTGGTGGATGTCGAACCTGGAGGTGGTGTTACGCCTTCCACGCCTTGCCCCGTGAACACGTACAGGGAGTCCGTACCGCCATCGGTCACGAAAATGAAGTTGGATCCGTCTGCTGCGACCGTGATGTCCGTTGGATTGGAGAACCGGAATTCGTCATACAGGAAGGCGTCTCCGCGTTCAGGATTAGAAGCAATACGGAGCTTGTCTGTATCGGGCTGGTACTCGAGACCATCAGATGTTGGAACCACCCTGACCGAAATGACCGAATAGCGCAAGGCATCAGGAGGAGCCAATCCGCCGCTCACGACATCATCCAGACGTGTGGACTGGAGCAGCAAAAAGTGTCGTTCCTGCGGGAAGAAGGAGCGCTGTGGCGGGTGAACATACGTGGCCACATCAGTTGGAAAAAGAGAGCTACGCAGGCTTTCCCGGGTCGGATGCAACGTGATGATCGACTGGAGATTGACGCCGTTTTCGTCGAACTCCATGATGGTGTTGTGTGGCAGGATGAACGTCCCACGAGGGTTTACCGGTCCACGGCGGGACACATAAATGTGGTTGTCGTGGATGATGCCCACACCGGTAAACGAGACCTGCTCATCGGTCTCGATGGGATCAGGCGCGTTGAATTTGCGCGAGTCATCGTCGAACGGATGCCAGATGATGTCACCCACCGTCGGCGCGCCCGTCGTGACATTGTCGTAGCGCATTACAACTGGAAGACTCCAGTTTCGACCATTGAGAAGCGTATCCCGCCTCGCAGTCACATATACCCGGAACAGTCGATCCTGGACCACGGACGTCCCTCCTCCCTGAATGGGAAGGAAGTTGGCTGCCCGGCCAGAGAGATCAAAAACGTGTAATCCACGACGATCCACCACGTAAAGGAATTCGTCAAATCCCGCGTACACATCCTGTGGCTCCTCCAGAGGCAGGCCGTCGGCGCCCGATTCATAGAACGGAAACAGGGGAACGTATTCGACTTCGTTCAGCAGCTCAGGGTCGTTTCTGCCGGCCTCAAAGATCTCGTCCGTGACTGCATCCTGCTTGGAACCCATCAAAGAGTCACAGCCTGCCAAAACCAGAAGCAAAACTATCCAGAGGCCATATGTAGCACGTCGGATCATAAGGAGATGGTCAGTCCAAAGCGGTGCACATTGCCCAAGCGGGCCATGCGGTTGAATCCGTAATCGATGTTGAGAGCTCGGCCGGCCACAGGCAGGTGAACACCTGCGCCTAGACTCGGGGCATCGATTTCTTCTACGCCGAAACGATACCCGGCGCGCAGGAAGAACATGTCGTTGAAGCCGTATTCCGACCCAAGCGTCCAGTACTCCGCGTTGTCGTTTGGATTGTTCAATTGAGCCAGGAGTGTCAGGCTGCTGCCCTCCGGACCGTCAAATACGTCGTAGGCGAATCCAAGATGGAAGGTGGTTGGCGGCGTCATCGCCTCGAATTCCGATTCGATGCGGATGGGATCGTCCGCAATTACAGGTCGGGAAAGTTCACCCTCCGGGCTGCCATCGAACCCGAAATTCCGGACGGCCACTGCCATACGTGCTCCGGTGGAGCCTACCATGTAGTGGATACCCAGATCGAAAACAAGGGTACTGGCCGTCAATCCTGCGACGGATTCCTGCACGTATTTGGTGGTGATGCCATAGGAAAACAAATCCGTCAGCTGCTGGGAAAGCGTCAGTCCGGCAGCCACATCAATCAAACGGAATGTCTCTCCGGTTCCTCTTGGCTCGAATTCCGTGGTGACCTTCATTTCGCCGGAATTCATGGTCTGCAGACTGGCTCCGAGCGCAATGCCATTCGGCAAGCGGTACGTAACCCCCACGAAATCCAGCGTGACATCCACGAAATATGCCGTGTGATGGAAACCGGCTTGCATACCGGGAAGCCGGGCGGCGAGCGCCGGATTCCAGACCAACGCGCTTACATCGTTTGCATCGGCAACGACACTTTCACCCAACGCCGCGCCACGGGCATCGACCGGTACTTTCAGGAACTGGAATCCCGACGTACCAGCCCGCTCACCGCCCAACGTGGGCAGTAACTGTCCCTTCGCGACAGGAGCCGAGAACAGGATCAGGAGCGCTATGACGAAGAATCGTTTCATCAGAAGCGGAACGACAGGCCAAACATGATGTGACGCTGAGGTAGGAACCGGGCCGGGTTGAAAGGAGGCAGGCCTGACGTATTGGGGTCCTCGTAACGCGGATCACGCGTGCCCGTTGGCACATCGTATTCGGCGTTGCCACGAAGCGCGATGAAATCGGTTACTGTAGGATCGACATCTGGGTAGGCTTCGCCCGTCACCGGATTGATGATGATGCTGTTGCGCTGGTTGAAGAGGTTGGTGATCTCAAGCGAAAGCTGCAGGTCGGTCCCCTGCAAGGTCAGCGTCTTGCGCATCGACAAGTCGAACCACCACCACATCGAACCAATCTCGCTGAATCGATCTGCCGGGTCCGCTACCTGGGAGTAAATCGGGCGCCAGTCCTGCTCGCCGGAGAACGGGTTGACTTCATTTCCCTGGAATTCGACGGGCGTGTAGCGCTGTCCGCTTCGGAGCGTTGAAGACAAGAGCGCCGAAATACGATTCAGTCCTTTTACGCCCAGGAAGGGTTGATCCCGATCGTGCTGGAAAGTCAACGACGTCTTCAGATCAAAGGGACGATCCCATGCGAGCGGCGTCTCGAATGTGTTATCGATGTCGCCATTGGCCAGGAATTCCGAAAGGGCGTCGTTGTTGGTGCTTGAAAGCCCTGTGGCTCGCGAGAAGGATGCAGCTACTTGACCACTGAATCGGTCGCCGACGCGCTTGAGATAGCTCGCCTCGATCCCACGAACGCGAGCGAAGTCACCGTTCACGCGGAAGGCACGCAACACTTCACGCCCGGTCGGATCCGGCACGATGACACTCTCGACCGTGATGAAGTCGAATTTGTCTCGCCAGAAGGCCGTCACATTCAAGACATCGTTGGACGTGAACTGCGTGCGCAGTCCAAGCTCGTACGAGATATCGACCTCGGGGTCGAGATTGGGGTTGCCCAGATCCGAGAAGAACGACCGATCCTGGAAGAATGGATCCAGACCCGTGTACACGAACGTCGGATGCGGCAGTTTGGTCGAGTGACCATAGTTGAAGAACATCACGCGGTTTTCCGTGATCGGGAATGACACGCGCAGTTTGGGGAGCAGGCGGAATTTCGTTCGCAGTCCGAACAGCGACACGGACTCGTTCTTGTAGCTTTCGCGCACGGTCTCGAGAATTGGTGCGCGTTCGTCGTCGATAAGATCATCCACATACCGGCCCGGTGCCCAGTACTCCAGGCGGATTCCCGCATTGGCAATCAGACCCCGATACCGAATCTGGTGCGTTCCGAAAAGCGCACCGCGTCTTGGCTTCACCCGCCAGATGTCGGAGGAATCACCCAAGCGTCCGGTGCTGGCTCCATCGCTTTCGCCGATAGGTGCACCTACCCACGGCCGAATGACGTCAATCCACTGATAGTCATTGAATTTCGCCTCGAAGCCCGCGTTCAAGCGGTTTTTCAGGTCCTTCGAGAAGCGTGTGAACGTGGCCCGCAGTGTGTACTCCTCCGCGAAATGATCGTGGAAGCGTGTCGCAATACCCCCATTATTGATCAATCCGGGCCCGGGTAGCACAAATTGTGCATTTGGATCCAGCGGGTTGCCCTCGGAATCGACGAACAGGTTGGCCGGATAGGTCACGATGGAAAACGGATCCAGCTCCGTGTCCACGTTATCCGGTCGCCAGTTTCGTCCATTCGCATCCGAGCGCAGACGCGTGAACAGACGTGAGAACTGCACATCGTAGAAGGACTGCTCGCCCAACACATGTGACCACTTCAGGTACGAAATAATGTTGTCATGCGCGTAGGTGCTGGCATTGTCTGGTTGCAGCACAAAGGCGTACTGGAATCCTGGCGCTATGACGGCGTCGTTTCCCGTGACCTGCAGCATGCGCGAGTTCTGGTTGACCGTCAGTGACCGCTGATAGGATCCCTGAAGCTTCTTACCGGGTCCGAGCTCCCATGTAAGTTTGGAGATGCCATTCCACCGATTACCTGTCCGCGGCATGAAGAAGGTGCCGTCGACCAGCGAGGTACGAACCTGATCCGGCGTGGCCGTCTGACGGGTGAAACCGTCCGAGAGCTGTACCTGCCCTGACATGAAGAAGCGAAGTTTGCCCGGAATGATGGGCCCGCTCAAGTTCGCCTCCCAGACGTCTTCCATGTAATTGGCATCCGAGTCCTCGTTGAAGCCCAGATTGTCCCGCTTGTGAGAAAAGAAGCCCTGGAAATCGTCCGTCCCATCCTGGGTCTGGACGGCGACGATGCCCGAAGTCACGTCGCCGAATTCAGCGCCGATACCTCCCGTAGTGACTTCAATCTGGGAGAAGGCATTCGACCCCACGTCCAGTCCGAACCCGGTACCGGCCAACGGATCTTTGGCCGACACGCCGTCGACGTAGAATCCCGTCTCAGAAGCGCGGCCGCCTCGGATGTAAAGTCCTGTCGGGTCACGGACAACCCCTACCTGCGTTGCGACGGCCTGCTGGACATCCCGCAAAGGCGCTAACTCGAGTTGCTCCCGTGATATGGTGGACGAGGAGGCCGAGCTCTCCACATCAACGAGAGGTTTTTCTCCAATGACAACGATTTCGTCCTCAGTGGATAGCACCGCCACGCCCAGCTCCACATTCAGCTCCGTCGTTTCCCCATCCCGGACCACAATCTGGGTGAACAGCTTGGTCTCGAAGCCGATGAACGAAACCCGGACCGAATACTCACCAGCCCGCAATCCGGGAATCTCGAATCGACCATCAAAATCGGTGGCAGCTCCTCGTGAGGTCCCAACGACAATGACGTTGACACCCGGAAGCGTTTCGTTGGTCTCCGCATCGGTTACCCGACCCGACAGAATCCCCTGCGCAAAGGCCGGGAGTGCCGTTGCAAACAGCAACAGCAGAAAGACGATATGTGTCTTTCTGAACGTCATTGCGGGAATCCAAGGCTTTCGAGGATGAGATGCACCGCTCGTCGCGCTGCCTGCGAGTCGCCGTCTTCACCAACGACGAGTGGGCTTCCGTTGGCTTCATTCACCATGGGCAGCGAAAACAATGCCACGCGCCGGTCGTCGCTAATTGAAGCGATGGTCGATGACCCCTGCCAGATACCACGGCGGTTACCCTGGCGGGTAACGTACTGGAATTGTCCGGCGTAAAGCGGAATCGTGGCCGAGCTGGTGGCCACATACGGAAGCGTGTTGATCACGAAGCCATTCATCTTGAGCGGTGGCAGTGGCGAGGACGCACCGGGCAGTGATGACTCAGGCATTACCGGTGTGTTGGACAACAGGCGAAGCGTTTGTCGCAAGGAGTCCGGGAACGTGGTAAGCGCGTTGAGCGGCAGCAACAGGGTTGCGGCGTTGGTGGCGATCTCCTCCGGATCCACGGGAAGCTGGATGGGCGAATGCACCATCATCTTGCCCCCCTTCTCGAAGAACGGCTCGAGGATCGGAGCTACGAAGGGCAGGTTATTGCCCACAATCTGGTCGGTCGTTGCTGTCGCCACCCAATAGATATAGTCATATCCCTCCATGAATCGCTGCAGACCGGGCTGAGACGACGAGGGTAGCAGTTCGGAGCGCGGGAAGTTACCGGAGCTTCCCGTCGTGAACGGAGTCGTGAGGTCCCACACATCAACTGGTGCGCCGGCCGGCAGATATTCGCCAAGCAGATCCAGATGGAATTGTGTGATAGTCGGATGGGTGGCCCGACGGAAATCGTTTACATAGAGGATGTTGCTGGTCTTGCCCTTGATGAACCAGGAGTAGTCCACCCGAACCGATGTCGTATCCGTCTGGTCCGCAGCACGAACGTACAGGGTGTTCATCTCGCCGACGCGCACGCCCGGCACGCTGATGCCCGTCGATTCGAATCCGCGTCCGGCAAAAACCTGTGCGTCTACAATCTCGCCAACGGCGCCGGGTTGGGTTTCAGGCAAAACGAAGGTGGCCAGGCTCACTTCAGGCGGCAGGGCCACAAAATTGAGGGAATCATTGAAGCTCACATCGATGCGAGCCAGATTCGTATCACCGTCCGGGTCCTCGGCAATCCAGCCAATTGACATCACGTTGAACGTGGTATCCGGAGGCAGGTCAAACGGGCTGATCCGGATGGTCGGAGGGGAATTCTGGATGGGATAAACCGTGCGGGCGGGAGTCGGATCAGCCAGATCCTGTTCGTCGATCGCCCGCACTTCGAATACCACGTCGGAAATACGTTCTCCCTGACGAATGGGGAGCAGGAAAAGCGAATCCGTTGTAGTCGTGTAAGACCATTCCTGGTCGCTCTCTCCCAAGAGCTGATCAAAAAAGCGGACCTCGTATCCCTTGACGAATCCGTCCGGATCGTCGCCGCTCCAGGTAATGCGCACCGTGCTCACCAGACGTTCGTCACCGCCCAGGTTGTCCAGGAGCGATTCGTCCCGGACACTCAGCTGGGTGTCCGGCGGCTGGTTGGCATTGGGATTCCCTGTGATGCTCGAATCGCACGAAGCGATCAGAAGCGTCATGAAGAGCCAGCCTGATATGGTGCGGAAGGTATTCAAGTCGGTCAGCAGAGGTGCCGGGTGGAGCGGGCGGGCGCGGATGATCCGCGCCCGCCCGTCGTCCGGCAGTCTGGAAACGCCTCGATGAGGATTATTTCATCAGAAGCATCGAACGGGTGATCGATTCCACGCCGTTGGAGAGGCGGTAGATGTACACACCGCTGGTCAGCTGCGAGGCATCGAAGGAAACCGAGTGGCTTCCCGCGGCCATCTGACCGTTCACCAGCGTGGTGACCTGGCGACCCAGCATGTCATAGACAGCCAGGGAGACGTTGGCCGTGTTGGCTACGTCGAAGCGGATCTCCGTGCTTGGATTGAACGGGTTAGGGTAGTTCTGATGCAGCGCAAACGCACCTGGCAGTTCATTGCTTTCGGTATCTGTGTTGGTAACCGAACCGATCTTGTCAAATGACTCCGGTGCAAGTTTGTAGTTGCCAAATGAATACCAGAGCGCACCTTCAACGAATTCGAGACGCTCTCCAATATTGTAGATCGTACCCGGGTCGCTGTTGGTGTAGGACATGAGGCTCGACCGATCGTCAACACGCAGGTTGTTTACCTCATCTCCGTCACTGGAAATGCTGAACTCTCCGAATGGACCACTTGGATCATCGGAATTGGTAGCCGTGATGACCGGGTTCTCAATACGGAGAAGCATACCTTCGTGCGCCTCTGCGATGGCACTGTCTTGCAGGATGTCGGTCGTAACTACAACGGGATCCAAAGGCGTTCCGCCCGTCGAAACGACCGTGAACGCCATGTTGTCCTCATTCAGCTTGGTCAGACCGAATCCTTCCTCGATTTCAGCCATCGTGACATTGATGACGTCCCCGGGACGCAGGTCGGTCAGACCAGCAGGTTCGCTGCTGCGACCGCTAACGCTTTCAAGCGAGATACCTGACCACGCAGTGGAGGCATCCTGCAGAGCCAGAATGCCTGTTTCTGCGCTGATGGTCACGGTTGCGGTAATGTTCATGTCCAGCGTTTGGCCTGCAAACGGCGAATCGCCAGGCTGTCCATCAGGGGTCTGCTGAATATGGGAGATCTGGGTGATGCCACCATCCAGAACCCGGAAGGAGCTGTTGTCTGATACCGTCGTGGCGCCGGTATCATCCGATGCCTCGATGCGGTACGTGGCAAAATCGCCGTCGGTCAGACCTGACGTAATTTCGAACGACCATACGTTGTCTGAGCCTTCTGAGCCCGCGACAGTGGTTTCACTGGCATTGGAGGTGGTCGTGAAAACCAGGCTGGCGCCCGTCAGGGTGCGAGCAGGGTCTGCTGCAATTTCAGCCGTCACGACAACCGGAGCCTGAGAAGAAGGAACGCCTCCTGTAAGCGTGATGTCATTGACAGCCGGCGGAGACGCTGTTACGGCTACATCTGCATCCTCCATTGGGTTCACGGCAATGGCTGCTCCGTTGGGCACTCCCAGGCTGAATGGGTCCGAAGAGCTGCCGCCGTTGAAAGTCGCGAAGCCCTGTACATTGACCGTGGCACCCGGGGTTGGTGGCGTATAGTCGTCGGAGCGCGTGTTGAAATTCACCGGATAGTCGGTCCGGTCGTTCCGGTAGCGAAGAGAGGTATCGTACATGGAGACGGACGTTGCGCCGGCATCCGAGGACCAGTTCCAGTCGACTCGGCTACCAAGCGTACGCGTAACAGCCGATGCACCTTCAAAGCGAACCAGGTTGCTGCGGTATTTGCCCCAATTGGCCCAGTTGACGCGAATGGCGCCATCGGCACCAGCATCTGCGTTCAAGTCAGCCGTGGTGATCACGAGGGGATCGAAGATGGCATCCGTGGAAGGGTCCCGTGCTCCAATCACTACAGGCGCTGCCGTAGGAGAGACTTGCATGGTTGAGTTGAAGGGAGCTACGTCCCCGGTGATTTCGACGACGTCGCCTACAACCAGGCCATCGTAGCCGAGGTTACCACCGTCTACGATCTGCATACCCATGTACTCCGCACCTTCAGTATCCGTAGCGACATCACGCACGAAGAGATGGATTCGGCTCGGGCGGCCCTCTGAGTTGACACTCGACAGCCCGGAGTTCAGTGGGTCAGACATGACGACGACAGTGATCGTTACAGACTCGCCGCAAAGGGAATTGTATATCAGGCTGCCACATCGCTGATATTCGCCTGAGGTGACATTGTCCCCTAGGCCTACAAGTTGATCAATCTGTGATTGCGGGATTTCGTTGATCTGCTTGACCGTCACGACCTGCTGAGCAGCGGCCGAACCGACAAACACGAAAACGAGCGCCAGCAAAGCGGTAAAATTGCGAAGCATGATGTCCTCGGTGGGTTGATGATGATGGAGTTACTTGATAATGACGAATTTACCTCGCTGAACGCGACCGGAATCCTTGTCCCGGACGGTGAACAGGTATAGTCCACCGGCCAGGCTCAATCCGTTCTCCGACAGCAGGTCCCAGGAGTGTTCACCTCCTGACTGGATCCGGTTGTCGGCACTGAAGTCGTCGTACCAGCGCGTATCGCCGCGGTAGGTTTCTGACTCGTGGTCGAGATCTTTGACGATCTCGCCCGCGAGCGTGTAAATCCGGATCTCAGCGCGATCCGGGAGATTGTAAAAATTCAATTTTCGGGTCCGGGAGGTGCCTCCATCCCAGGCCGCATTTACGCGATAAGGATTGGGATAGACACCAACCTCAAGGTCTTTTCCTTCGGCGGTCGGCGTTCCCGGAAAGACACGTACTGCATTGGAAACCCGAGACGACTCAAAGGACTCAAGTCCTGCGTCCGGATCGCCTTCGTCAATGGCTGTCACGGTAAACAGGTACTGCCAACCGCGTTTCAGATCCGGCGCTTCGAATCGGTACCAATAGGCTGTTGTGTCGGCGTCGAAGAAGCGAGGCGCGTCCAGCGCGACTTCATTGAAACCATTGTTGAATCCGGTCCGGTTTCCCACGCGGTCGTACTGAGCGATAAGTGTGGCCGCATCCAGGATATTTCCGGAACGATCGTCACCCGGGTTGCTTCGGTAAACGCGATATCCCTCGAAATCGAGTTCTCCGGTGACAGGGTCTCGTGAACGTTCGGAAGTCCGGTCCCAGTACAGCGCGACGATGGACTCCCCGTCCGTGTCGCGCTCAAACTCTACCCGTACGCCGGGAGCAGCTGGCGGCTCAGGAATGAGGTAGCGATCCATTACGCCATTCCCATTCACATCCTCGCCTGGGTCCAATTGCCCGTTGAAATTGTTGTCCTCTCCAGCATAGGTCCTGCGCGCCCAACCGATGTTATTGGCAAGCAGAGCCTGTGCCTCTGCCGTGTCGATGGGCTTACCGGCCTGACCTTGGAATTCTTCAGGCTTCTGGGCAGCGACCAAGGCAAATGTAACCTGAAGCGTATCGCCTGGAGCAACGCTCGGGAACGGTCCAATCGGCGTCAGTCCGATCCAGTTTCCAACCGAGCGGGTACCGTCTGAACGCAGGCGTTCGTACCAAGCATCCCGCTCGGTCCGATACTCGGCGTCCGTTGTGAACTGGGCAGGATTCGGAAAGGGCGTCGCCATGCGCCGATACCGCTCCTCGTCCGTTCCAGGCCGACTGAAATCATCCGTTCCGCCACCAAACAACCACCAACGAGGATTGACGGTCGGCGGCGTCAGTCCGTCTGCGATGTAATCCTCTGCAACCGCTGGATGGAAAAAGCGCGTTCGGCCTGTTGATGGATCCCGCCATTCAGCACCCAGCACGGCAATCGATCCGTACGTATTGAGCGTCTCTTCCAATCCTCCCGCGTTGAAGGCATAGGACGTGGTCAGGCTATCAATGTAGCCGAGCCCCCCTTTGTTGAAGAAGTTACCCCCCGTATCCGTTGTCGTATTGATGTTGCGGACCACCAAGTCGTGGAACATGCCGACATACACACTATCCCAGGCTGCGCTGGAAATATTGACAATGTCGAAGTTCAGAATGACGAATGATTCTGTGAACGGAAAATTCCAGGCGTAGGTCGACACATCAACCTTCATGCCCAGGCGGCCACCGGGATCCGGCATTTGAAGGGATGTCCCGGGGAGGACGGCTGATGTATCCTCGAACGCGGAAATCAGGTCCAGATGACTGACGGACTGACGCGTGAACGCATCCGACGTGGGCAGCGACGATCGGCTGAAGATGGAGGAGGCCTGAGCTGTCTCATAACCGGCGGAGCCCGGTGAATAACCCCCTCCTGCCGTGATGGCCGTCGTACGTACGGTGACCACGCCATCGGATCGAACGGCGCCGATCCAGAGTCCTGATTCAAAGAGGTGCTCGATCCCGGAGTTCAGGGGAAACTCGAAGGAAGGCGGTCCCGTCGGGTTATTGCGAACATTGGCTTTCCCGAAAAACCCCGCATTTGTGACCGTCACCCCGACGTTTCCAATGTCTACTACGGCTTCCTCGTACAACGCTTGGGCGTAGGACTCATCGGTGTTGCTGGCAATGCAGAACACGATGGCGAGAATCAGCGACGAACGGAATCGTAGCAGGTTGAAAATGCTTGGCACGTCTAGGGTAGAATACAACGGGTCAGGCGGCCGAAGTAGGGTTGGGAGGCCGGCACAGACAAGGCATGGAGAATAAGGGCCATGGACCCTTTAGGAAAGGCTGTTTTTTGGGGTTTACACAACAATTATCCACAATCCACCTTGGATGGATATAAGGGGCTCTGGACGGACACGCGGCTGTAATTAAATCGAGCCGACTCATGGTTTGAGAACCCGCCGTTGCGCACGCATGGTCCGTTCAGCTATACTCCAGCTGTTGCCTCTCGCTTTCCTACTGAACGCGTGTCTCTTCGCCACCCATCTTTCTTGCTCTCGGGAGCCTTCGCAGCGCTGCTGATAGCCAGCTCGGGCTGTGCGTACGATCCCCCGGCGCACATTGAAGATTCAAACGCGGTCATTCCCGAGCGCATCAGCTTCAGTCTGCATGTTCGTCCCATCCTGTCCGATCGCTGTTTTGCGTGTCATGGCCCAGACGCCGAAGGCCGGGTAACAGACTTGCGGTTCGATACCGAAGAAGGGATGCGTGCGACTTTGACCAACAGTCAGCGCAATCGTGCCATCATTTCCGGCAATCCCAACCGAAGCGAAATGGTGCACCGCATCCTTTCCGATGATCCGCTGACCCGGATGCCCCCGCCCGAATCCAATCTGTCGCTGACGGCAGAAGAACAGGCTATCCTGATCCGCTGGATAGAGCAAGGGGCTGAATTCGAAGAGCATTGGGCATTTTCGCCTCCTGAGAAAGACACTCCTCCAGAAATCACACAGACCGAATGGCCTCGCGATGACGTCGACCGGTTTGTACTGTCCCGTATGGAAAGGGAAGGCATGTCACCGGCCAGCGAAGCTTCGAAAGAAGAATGGATCAGGCGGGTCTCCTTCGATCTGATCGGGCTCCCTCCCACCGTTGCTGAATTAGACGACTTCCTTTTAGACACTTCTTCCGGAGCCTATGGTCGCGTGGTCGATCGCCTGCTGTCATCAGAGCACTACGGCGAACGCATGGCGGTTGATTGGCTGGATCTTGCCCGCTATGCCGATAGCCATGGTTATCAGGATGACGGTTGGCGCAATATGTGGCCGTGGCGCGACTGGGTCGTTCGCTCTTTCAATGCCAACCAGCCATACGATGACTTTGTCACCCAGCAACTGGCAGGCGACCTGTTCGAGACCCCCACTAAGGATGACTTGCTGGCCACCGGCTTCAACCGGAATCACTTGCAGAGCCAGGAAGGCGGTATCGTACTGGAAGAATTCCGGGTCGACTATGTGGCCAACCGAACTGACACGTTTGGAAAGGCCTTCCTGGGCGTGACCATGGAGTGCGGACGCTGTCACGATCATCGGTACGATCCGGTCTCGATGACCGAGTACTACGAGCTGTTCGCTTTCTTCAACTCGGTCAACGAGATCGGCAATATCCCTTATGCCGGTGAAGCCAGTCCGACCGTCATTCTAACTACCGAGGTCGAAGACGAAGAACTGGAGCGGATCAGGACAAAAATCAGGGAGCTCGAGCACGAGGCCAATCCGTCCAACCCGCGCTGGGATGCCGAGGTCGAACCTGTAGCGCCCGATGGACCCGTTGCCGTTGAGGGCATGACCGCCCACTACCCAATCGAATCGTTTGTCGAAAAAGACAATCTCCTGACACTCGAGGATCGTGTTCAGCCCGACAGCGCCGGCTATTTCTGGGGTGATCGCGAGCGGCTGCCAGAAATCGTGGAAGGCGTGGACGGGAAGGCCATGAAATTGGTGGGAGACGGCTGGCTGGACGCCGGCAGCAAGCGACATCATTTCGAACGCTACGATCCGTTTACCCTCAGCGTGTGGTTTCGGATCGAAAACGAGACGACATGGGGCCCGTTGATGGCCAAGACCAGTGGACTCTTCGACGGAGACCGCGGCTATCACACGTTCCTCAACCCCGACCATACCATCTCGGCTCGACTCGTACACGTGGGACCGGACAACGAGATCCGGATTCGAACCACGGAGCCAGTCCCCAGCGGTGAATGGCAGCATCTCGTGTTCAGGTATGATGGTTCCAGTCGTGCCGACGGTATGGAGCTTGTCTTGAACGGACAGCCCATGCCCACCAGAATTCTGACGGATAATCTGCATCAGAGTATCCGCCTGAGTATTCATCCTTTCACGGGGGACTCGACGAACTGGGCAGGTCCGGGCGACCTGAGGCTCGGTTTCACCGACAACAATCAGCGGATGCTGGATGAGGTAGCCTTCGACGAATGGAAGGTGTTCGACCGGAGACTCAGCCTGCCAGAGATACGGACGCTCGCAGGCTTGGGCGCAGGAAAGGAGGAATGGCGCGACTATATCCTCACGACCCGCTCGGATGCGTGGAAAGACGTTTCGCAAGCGCTCAGAGCCGCAAGAGCGCAGGAAAATCGCATCCTGACGCTGGCTCCCGAGACGATGATCATGCGCGACCTTCCGGATCCACGACCGACCTACACCCTCCATCGGGGGCAATACGATGACCCGCGTGACCCCGTCACTCACGGAACACCTGAGGCGATACTGGCCTTTCCAGACAGCCTGCCTAAGAACCGATTGGGGTTGGCTCGCTGGTTATTCCTGGATGAGAATCCGCTTACAGCCCGCGTCCAGGTCAACCGGCTCTGGCAGCATGTCTTTGGCCGAGGACTTGTCGTTACATCCGACAATATGGGAGCGCAGGGAGCCCTTCCCTCGCATCCCGCTTTGCTGGACTGGCTGGCCGTGGAGTACCGGGATTCAGGCTGGGATACCAAGGCCCTCTTGCGCCGACTCGTTTTGAGTGCCACCTATCGCCAGACTTCAAGACCGACGCCAGAATTGCTCGAAAGTGACCCTGACAATGAATTGTTGGCCCGGGGACCTGCCCGGCGGTTGAGCGCTGAGCAGATGCGTGACCATGCGCTGGCCGCTAGTGGGCTGCTCGTCCCGGAAATCGGCGGCCCCCCGGTTCGCCCCTACCAGCCCGCTGGTTTGTGGAAAGAGCAGGCTACGAGGAACGGAACCGAATACGTCCAGGACTCGGGAGACGATCTCTACAGACGCAGTTTGTATACCATCTGGAAACGCACAACGCCTCCTCCTTCGATGATGATCTTCGATACGTCGGAGCGCAACCTGTGCGTCGTGCGTCGGCAGAGCACGTCCACCCCACTCCAGGCGCTGGTCCTGATGAATGATCCACAATTCGTGGAAGCCTCCCGGTTACTGGCCGAGCGCATGCTGCGTGAAGGCGGAGCGACTGACGAGGAGCGCATCACCTGGGGATTCCGTGCCTTGACGGCTCGAAGTCCTTCGGAGATTGAGCGGGATGCCCTGTTCGAGCTGCTGGAGCAGGAACGGCGTTCCCTTTCGGCGACTGCTGCCCGGCAACTCTTGTCCGCCGGCGAACACCCTCGTGATCCTTCCCTCCCGCCGCGCGAAGTAGCTGCCCTGACGACGGTAGCATCAACCATCCTGAATCACGACGCCACCATTACCCTGCGCTAAGCGTCATGCACGAACTCGACGACATCAAATTCCTGTCTACGCGACGCCACTTCCTGTCGCGCTCGGCCTGCGGGTTTGGCGGTGCTGCGCTTGCGACGCTCCTCAGCCCCATGGGTATTCTGGATGCCTTTGGGGCACCTGGATCAGAAGCTCGTCCTGATCCAACAGGACCGCATTTCGCCGCAAAGGCAAAACGGGTCATTTACCTGTTTCAGAGTGGAGGTCCCTCGCACCTTGAATTGCTGGACTACAAGCCAACGCTGCAGGAATTGAATGGCCAAGAGCTTCCCTCAAGCGTTCGCGGTAGCCAACGACTGACCGGGATGTCTGCATTCCAGAGTTCCTTGCCGATGGCTGGTTCTCAATTCAACTTCAAGCAGTCCGGGCGAGCGGGAGCGTGGTTTTCGGATTTGATCCCCCACACAGCCTCCATTGCCGACGACATCTGTGTAATCCGGTCGATGCACACAGAGGCCATAAACCACGATCCCGCGATCACCTTTTTCCAGACCGGCTCTCAACAAACGGGGCGTCCTTCGTTCGGGTCGTGGATGAGCTACGGCCTGGGGTCGCTCAATGACAACCTGCCAACGTTTACCGTGCTGCTATCCCGAAGCCGGGAAGGGGATCAACCCCTCTATTCCCGCCTCTGGGGCAACGGTTTCCTGCCCTCCCTGCATCAAGGGGTCCAGTTTCGTGGAGGTGCCGACCCGGTCCTGTACCTGAAAGATCCGGATGGCATGTCGCGCATGAGTCGTCGGCGCATGCTGGATGCATTGCGGGCCATGTACAAGACAGAACATGAGCAGGTAATGGATCCCGAAATCGACTCCCGAATAGCCCAGTACGAGATGGCCTACCGTATGCAGACCTCTGTCCCGGACGCCATGGACCTGTCAGACGAGCCGGACGAGGTATTCGAGCTATACGGAGAAGCGGCCCGCAAACCGGGTACGTTTGCTGCCAATTGTCTGCTGGCGCGCCGACTCGCCGAGCGCGACGTCCGCTTCATCCAGCTTTACCATCAAGGCTGGGATCAGCACGGGAATCTGCCCAACGATATCGCCTTGATGGCGAAGGACACCGATCAACCCTCGGCTGCGCTCATAAAGGATCTCAAGCGTCGCGGGCTGCTCGATGACACACTGGTGATCTGGGGTGGTGAATTCGGAAGAACCAGCTACTCGCAAGGAAAACTCACCAAAGACAACTACGGACGCGATCATCACCCGCGTTGCTTCTCTGTATGGGTCGCCGGCGGTGGCGTGAATGCTGGCACAGTGTATGGCGAAACCGACGAGTTCGGCTACAACATCATCCGCAATCCCGTCCACGTTCACGACTTCCAGGCCACCCTGCTGCACTTACTGGGATTCGACCACGAGCGCCTGACGTTCCTACATCAAGGACGCCGCTTCCGGTTGACCGATGTACACGGAAAGGTTGTCCAGGGGTTGATGGCGTAATTCTCACTCCAGAACAGTTTTTGCGCCTGAAGAGGCCTATTGCTCGATGGAATGGGCCTCGAAAGCGGTCATGCCGTCTTCACCACCACGAAATCGAATTTCAATAGGTCGGCAGCAGACCTCACAGTCTTCGATGTATACCTGCTCTTCCAACCTGGGCTCAAGGATCATGGAGATCTCCTCCCAGCAGTAAGGGCAGGTAAACACGTGTTCTTGTGGTGCGGTCATGGCCCGACAGGTTGGGATGCCATGCCTTCAAAACCGCACCCGACGTACGTGTCCTCGCCAACGGATAGTTCAGTTTTCCAGCCGTACAAGGTATCCACCATGGTATCCGCACAGGCTTCATCGGTGAATCGAAGCATAATGCCTTGGCCCGTGAAAACGGGTCCCTCAGCAACCTCCACGGGAATCGCCCACATTTCTGACCCCGGGAGACGGATGGACAAACCATCCTCCATCAATTCAGCCATCCAGAAGGGCTCATTTCCAGCCGCGCGCCAGAGCACCCCCTCCCAATCAAATTGGCAGTCAAATCCTTCGAAAGGAAGGTAATTCACGTGTTCAATGGCCCAACCGGCTTCATTGGACCCTTTCGCATAAATCGACGCAAATCCAAGCGCATTGTCCAGATTGCGGACAGGGTCCAGGATGCTCCACGTGGTGGATTGATCGCACGACGTCAAGGTCCAGCCTGACTCTGCTGGTGTAATTGAACCCGTCAGCAGCCGGATTTCCGTGGGCGGGGCCACCGGTTCAGACGGTGCTTGGTCGGGACGTGATGATTTTCCGCATCCAACGAAAAGCAGGGCGAGCAACAAAAAACTACACGCGCTCCAGACGAATGGGATACGCCTGATTGGCATTCCACTGGCAGACATAGAGGTTCTTGTCTTGGTCCACGCACACATCGTGGCAGTGATTGAAGATGGACTCTTGTTGCAGCATCAGCTGAAGCTGCCCATCGTGGTATTCAGGCGCCGTTCCTCCGGGATTGGATACGACCCTGCCGGATCCATCCAGAATAGTGACAAACCCGGAGTCCGGTGTCTGATTGAGATAGCGCAGACGTGACCAACACACTCCAGAGTAGAGCATATCGTCGTCGATGACGGCACGGCAAACGAATGCTCCCGGCAAAAACAGGGTCTCGATGTATTCGCCCGCCATCGAAAAGCGCTTGAACGCATTATGTCCCCGAGACGTACAGACCAAAGAGGGTTCGCCGTTACCGCGGGTATCGACGCATACCCCATGCGCCGTGGAGAATTCGGCGTCTCCGTCTCCTCGTCCCCCGAACTTTCGGATAAAGGTGCCATCTGACGCATACTGCAGAATCCACTGCGACCCGTATCCATCGGCCACATATACATCCCCGTTGGGTCCCACCGCGGTTTCGGTCGGATAGAAATTGTCACCTTCAGAGTAGATCCCCAGATCCTTTGGTGATGCCAAGCGCATGACCTCACGGCCATCCAGCGTTGTCTTTACCACCTGGGCATTCCCGTCAAACCCGTTGTCGCAGATCCAGAGGTATTCTGCGTCACCTTCGTCGGACAATGTGAGTCCGTGACCATACGGAAACGAAGTGCCCCAGGCGTCGAGCAGCTTTCCGCTGCGATCGTAGACAAGGATGTTGTTCTTCGTCTGATCCGTGATCATGATCAACCGACCGGATCGATCCTGGACCATTTCGTGGCAGTTCTTTATCGGATGCGCCATCGGATCCAGATTTCCCCACTCGCGATCCACGCGGTAGCGAAAGTCGCCGTGTCCGATGATTTCATCCGACAGGGTACGTTTTACGATGATGCTCGGAGCATGGGGCAGGATGGCAAGGCCAGCCGCGGAACGGGCGGAAGTCGATACAAATTGACGGCGATTCATGGTATCCTCTGGTGGAGCTCAGGAAAGAATAGGAAAACCTGAGCTACAACGCCTTCTTGACTATCCCTGCGCGCGGCCCGATTCTTTGCCATGCGCTACCCCTTCGTCTACTTTCTGATTCTGATTGTTTTTGCCGGCTGTGGCAGGCAAGACGTGGATTTCAATGCCGAGATCCGGCCCATCCTCAATGAGCGATGTGTTGCCTGTCACGGAGGGGTCAAAACCAGCGCAGATCTGAATCTGCAATTCCGGGATCTTGCACTTCTCGGCGGAGAATCAGGCGAGCCTGCCATCGTGCCGGGCAATGCCAGCGCCAGTGCAATGGTCCGCAAGATTTCGCACGAGGTCCCTCAGGAGCGCATGCCCAAGGATGATGCTCCACTGAGTGAAGAAGAAATCGATCTCATACGGCGGTGGATAGACCAAGGCGCGGATTGGGAGCAGCACTGGGCATACGTGCCGCCGACTCGTCCCGTCATCCCGGAAGTCGAAGCACCTACACCTATCGATGCTTTCGTCCGTGAGCGATTGGAATCGACCGGATTGAATCCTTCACCCGAAGCATCCTGTGACGTTCTCGCAAGACGGGTCAGCCTGGATCTGATCGGATTACCAGCCTCGCCAGAGCGCGTCGACGCTTTGTGTTCAGAAGGCGATTTCGAGTCGTTGGTAGATGACCTGCTGGCTGACTCGGCTTTCGGAGAACGATGGACAGCCCTCTGGCTAGACCTGGCTCGCTACGCCGACTCCAAGGGATATGAAGCGGACCGAGCCCGCTCCATCTGGCGCTACCGGGACTGGCTGATTGCGGCCTTCAATGCGGATATGCCTTTTGACACCTTTACGATTCAGCAACTGGCCGGTGACCTGCTGCCGGATCCGACTACTGAGCAGCTTATCGCTACAGCTTTCAATCGGAATACCATGACGAACGAGGAGGGCGGAACGGACGATGAGGAGCATCGACTTGCCCAGGTTATCGATCGGGTGGGTACAACATGGGAAGTTTTTCAGGGGACTACCATGCGATGCGTTCAGTGCCACGGACATCCGTATGATCCGTTCGTGCAGGAAGACTTTTACACCTCTCTGGCCATCTTCAACAATACGGCCGACTGGGATCAGCCCAGCGAAGAACCGGTCCTCCTCGAATTTGAGTTGGCTCACGAAGCAGAAGGCAAGCGATTGCAAGAGGAGCTCTCCAGCGCCAAGGCAGCGCTCATAGACTTCGTATCCACGCCGGAAATGCAGGCCGTCCAAGCCGAGTGGGAGACGCAGTTGGACGATCCGGAGGTAAACGGACGCCTGCTGAATACGTCCAAGAATGAAATTCTGCGAATTGCAGCTATTCCTGCCTCGGATCGCAGTCCACATCAGGAAGCGTTCATCCGCGATCGTTTTGCCGACGCGCATCTTTCTACGGAAGAGCTGCGCACCAAACGAGGCGAGCTTCGCAAGGCGCTTTTTGCGCTGGATCCGATCCAGACCCCCATCATGCAGGAACTGGCGGACGGCGAAGCACGGGCAACCCGCGTTTTTGATCGAGGCAGTTTTCTTTCTCAGCTTGATCCAGTGGAAGGCGGCATCCCCAGCCTGTTTGGCGAGGCGGACGGACCCATGGATCGGTTGGCTTTTGCCCAATGGCTGGTTTCCGAGGCCAATCCGCTAACCGCTCGCGTGACCGTGAATCGTTTTTGGGAGCAGCTCTTCGGTACTGGTATTGTCGAGTCCACCGATGACTTCGGTACCATCGGGTTGGCGCCCTCCCATCCTGAATTGCTGGACTGGCTGGCCGTTTCCTTCCAGGAGGACAACGCGTGGAGTATGAAGGGTATCCTGAAGGAAATGGTCATGTCGGCCACGTATCGCCAGGCTTCGACGCCAACAGCACAAACACTTGAAATCGATCCCAGGAATCGCCTCCTCTCCCGTGGACCCAGATTCCGCCTGAGTGCGGAGCAGATTCGCGATCAAGCGCTCGCGGTGTCAGGTTTGCTGTCGAACAAGCAAGGTGGGCCTTCAGTCATGCCCCCGCAGCCAGAGGGTATCTGGAAAAACCCCTACAATGGCCAGCAATGGGTGACGGCAGAAGGGCCTGACCGCTACCGCCGGGCCATCTATACCTACGTCAGGCGCACGGGGCCTTACCCCTCGATGTTGACCTTTGATGCACCCTCGAGGGAATTCTGCGTCTCGCGCCGCATCAGGACCAACACCCCGCTGCAGGCGCTGGTCACATTGAATGACGCGGCGTATTGGGAGGCTGCGCAAGCACTGGCTGCCCGCATGGAGCTTGCTGCCGACTCTCCGGCCGATCAAGTGGCATTCGGCTACGAAATGGCCCTGGGACGTTCTCCATCGGAGGCCACCCTGGCCACATTGACTTCCCTCGCAGACGATACAACGCTACCCGTTGTGGCCAACGCCATCTTGAATCTCGACGCCTTCCTGACAAAAGAATGAGTCCTCTCCACCCCTGTACCGAGATCCCGGCATCCGCATGAGTATCCAGGACGAAGCCCGCCTGCGCTGGGCACATCTTCAGACCAGGAGGCACTTCCTGAAATCGTTCTCGGCCGGAGTCGGTTCGATAGCGCTGTCTTCGATTTTGGGGCCGGGCCCTGTGATGGGCGCCTCGTCCGGGACGGATGCGCTGGACGCATTCGCAACGGGCGCTCCGCTGGGAAACGATCCGCTTCTGCCCAAAACACCGCACTTTCCGGCGAAAGCGAAGCACGTGATCTTCCTGCACATGGCCGGCGCCCCCAGTCAGCACGAGCTGTTCGACTACAAGCCGTTGCTCCAGCGCCTTGATGGTCAACAGACTCCTCCTTCCCTGCTGGAGGGCAAGCGTTTCGCGTTCATCCGCGGCATTCCGAAGCTGCTGGGCCCGCAGGCCACGTTCAAGCAGTATGGTGAATCGGGGGCTTGGGTCTCGAACCACCTGCCCAACTTCTCGCGGATCGTCGATGACGTGACCTTCCTGAAGGCCATGCATACGGATGAATTCAACCATGCCCCGGCGCAGCTCTTCATGTACACAGGAAGTCCACGATTGGGCCGCCCATCCCTTGGCTCATGGGCGCTCTACGGCTTGGGCTCGGAAAATCAGAACCTGCCGGGCTTCGTCGTACTCATCTCGGGTGCCGCAGCCCCCAGTGCCGGTGCGTCGGTCTACGGCAGCGGCTTCCTTCCCACGGTTTACCAGGGTGTCCAGTGCCGATCAGACGGCGACCCGGTTCTTTTCTTGTCCGATCCCGATGGCGTCTCACGCGATATGCGCCAACGCAGCATCGAGGCCATCAACGAGATCAATCGTCAGCAGTACGAAGAGACGCAGGATCCGGAAATCCTGACCCGGATTTCGCAATACGAACTGGCATTCCGCATGCAGATGTCCGTCCCAGAGGCCATGGACATCCATACCGAGCCAGAGGCGATCCAGACCGAATACGGCGTCGAGCCGGGGAAGGTCTCTTTTGCCAACAACTGCCTTCTGGCTCGCCGCTTGGTGGAACGCGGCGTGCGTTTCGTGCAGCTATTCCACTGGGGCTGGGATTCCCACGGTGCCGGAGAAAGCGAAGCGCTGACCCACGGATTCGTTGAGCGCTGCAAGGAAACCGATCAGGCCATGACCGCCTTGCTGTCAGATCTGAAACGGCGTGGCCTTCTGGACGAAACGCTGGTCATCTGGGGCGGTGAATTCGGCCGGACACCGATGCTCGAGAACCGGACAGGACAGGACAATCCGTTTGTTGGCCGTGACCACCAATCCGACGTCTACACCATGTGGATGGCCGGTGCCGGGGTCAAACGCGGATTCACATATGGTGAGACCGACGAAATCGGCTACCAGCCTGTAAGTGGCCGTGTGCATGTCCATGACCTGCAGGCCACCATCCTGCATCAGCTCGGGTTCGATCACGAGCGCCTCACCTTCCCCTTCCAGGGACGCGATTTCCGCCTTACCGATGTGAGCGGCCGCGTCGTAAACGAGATTTTGGCCTGATGACCACTCGCTCCGCTCTTTGGAATGCAGCCGCCACCTCGGCTGCCATGTTGTTGATTCTGCTGTTCGTTGATCCGGCCGGTCGCGCGCCGGAGTGGGCCCGCTTTATGGCTCGTCAGCATCCAGCGATTGTCCACCTCCCCATCGGCTTCCTGTTGTTTGGCGGTCTCCTTGCGGCGTTCCGGCGCTGGCAAAAAGAGGACCAACCCGGACGTGTCGAGCAGGCGGCATTGGTCCTCGGCGGATGGGGTGGCGTCGCGGCCGCCGCCGCGGGATCGTGGCTGATCCAGATGGGCGGCTACCCCACCGACGCGCTATTCTGGCACCGAGTGCTGGGATTCGTCATCCCGCTGGCGGCGGCCGGCACGGTGCTGGCAAACGTGTCTGCACCAACCCGCGGCCTCCGAGGTGCGTCATGGACCCTCCTTGTTGGAAGCCTGATCGTAGGCGGACACCTGGGCGGCGAAATGACCCATGGGAAGGCGTTCGCGGCCGAGTATACACCGGGTATGCTGAAGCCCCTCGTTGGCGATTGGCCGACCCTGGAAACCCGATTTGACCTGTCACAACCGGAAACGTCTTCGGTCTATGAAGTCATCGTTGTGCCCATCCTGCGCACCAACTGTACCTCCTGTCACGGTGAGGGACGCACGAAAGGCGGACTCGATCTGGCCACCGCCGACGCCATCGCAGCCCACGAGACCGACACGGAAGACGATCCTCTCATTACTTGGGGAGACGCCCAATCCAGTTTGCTGATTCAACGCATCGTGCTCCCCATTGAGCATCCGCGGGCAATGCCTCCCTATCCCGATGCCAAACCGCTCTCCCACGCAGATGTAGAGCTGCTTCGGTGGTGGGTTGATTCCGGGGCTGGTTTCGAGAAACCATTTTCGGCGGTTGCCCGACCAGAGGCCATTGAGCATCTGCTGGGATTGTACGGGTTGGGAGACATCCTGACCGGCGTATTTGCTCTGGATTTGCCTCAGCCGGACAGCAGCGCCATCGCTGAAATCAAAGACTGGGGAGTTACGATTTCCTACGTAGCAGCGGACATGCAGCTGCTCGAATGGAGTGGGCAGGACAGTTCGCCGTTACATGAGATGGCGGTCACCGACCGCATAAAGGAGCATGTGGTGAGCGTGGATCTGAGTGGAGGAAATGCGAGCGATGCCGACGTCACGCGACTGGGAGATTTCCCTCATCTGGCATCGGTCGATCTGTCGCGTACTGCGGTTACGGGCAGCACACTGGCCCATCTGGCGGGACTCGAGTACCTGACGAGGCTGAACCTCTACGGCACCCGCGTGGATGACGCCGCACTTGAGCATCTGGCCAACTTAAGCGCCCTCGAGTCCGTGTATCTCTGGCAGACGAATGTAACGGACGAGGGCGTCGCGCGGCTGCGCGACGCCCTCCCCAACGCCGAAATCAATTTCGGCGAGTAAGACAAGCCGGACCGGTGCGCGGTCCGATTCGTGGCGTGCGGCTCAACTGTCCATCTTGATGACGGGAAGCTTCAGCGCCTCCATCATCGTCTCGAACTCGCTCATTTGGTAGGACGTGATGTCTGCGAGTTTGGTCAGCCATTCGTCTATCTGACGGACGAGTTCGTCTCGCACTTCATACGCCTGATCCGTTGGCGGGAAATTGCCCCGCGTCACACCGCCCACAGCCGCCAGTTTGTTGTTGAGGCGGATGGGGTAGTTCAAGGGATCCTGGCCCGAGCGGTTCTTGGTTTGATAAAGCGCCTCTTCGACCTCTTTCATGCCCTCGAGCATGCGCTCGGCGTAGGCCTTGATCGAATCGGCTTCCGGATGATCCCCTGGCACGCGATCGAGCACATCATTGACCTGATCCCTCAGCGAACGGATCTGCTTGATGGCATCATGGGTCTCGCTGAGCTTGTCACGTACCGAGATGAGGAAATCAAACTTCTCTTGAAGCCCTTCGATGGGCGTCTCAGAGCGCGGATCCGGATTGATGCGGAAGGTGACGTCCGTCGAGTCATCGCCCACGATCAGGCGCGCAACGTAGGCACCTGGCACCGCCTGAGGACCACGCACAGAGCCGGCCCACATGATCAGTCCGGGGAATGACTCAGCATCCGGGTAGCGCATGTTCCAGTTGAACTGGTTCACGCCTTTATCCGAGGGTACATCGTCGCCATCGTACGTCTGGATGATGGTCGATCCATCGTCTTCCAGGATGCGCATCGTCAGGTCCTCATCACGATCGCCGGCCAGCCAATAGCGCAATCGCACAGATGACTCGGCACCCAGCGTTATCGGGTATGGCTCGCTGAATACATACGATCGGGTGGCATCCGAAGCCTGGATTCCGTGCAGGTGCATCAGGTCTTCCATGATCCAGAAGCTTCGGCCCTGTGTACCGACTACCAGATCATGGTCTTTCCACTCGAGATCCGTGATCGGCACAATCGGCAAGTTCTGCTGGAAGGACTGCCAGGAATCGCCATCGTCAAACGAGATGTACATGCCGGTCTCCGTTCCGGCATAGAGCAGGCCCTCGCGCTCCGGATCAGCTTCGATGGCACGTGTGAAGTGCATCGGATCGATACCATCTGTGATCAGCTCCCATGACTCGCCATAGTCATCTGTCTTGTACAGGTAAGGCGTGAAGTCATCCATCTTGTACCGGGTACCCGCAACGTAAAGACCCGCCGGGTTATGCGGGTCGACGACCATGTCGTTGACCATCATCCACTCGGGAAAGATGCGCTCGTTCGGCGTGATGTTCGTCCAGGAGTCGCCGCCATCACGCGTGATGTGAATCAACCCATCGTCTGAGCCAACCCAGATCACCCCTTCCTGCTCGCCTTCAGCAAGCGTGAAGATGGTTGCGTAGTACTCGACGGCCGTGTTGTCCTTCGTGATCGGACCGCCGGAAGGACCCAGCGTCGTTGGATCATTACGTGTCAGGTCTGGAGAAATGATTTCCCAGGACTGCCCCATGTTCGTCGACACGTGGACGTGCTGACTCGTAGCAAAGACCCTGTCCGGATCGTGCTCACTGACCACGATGGGGAAATTCCACTGGAACCGGTATTTGAAGCCCTCGGCGCCGTGACCCATCGGATTATCCGGCCAGACATTGATGGATCGGGACTGACCAGTCCGGTGGTTGACAACCGAAAACGAACCACCATACGAGCCACCGTATACGATGTCCGGATCTTCGGGATGAGCCGCCAACCAGGCACTCTCACCCCCTGCCGTGGATTCCCACTCGCGTTCATTCAAGCCATTTGACGTATGCAGGATGCGCACCGTCGAGTTGTCCTGCTGCCCGCCGTAGATGCGGTAGGGGAAATTATTGTCCGTATGGACCCGATAAAACTGGGCCGTAGGCTGGTTGTAATACGTCGACCAGGATGATCCACGGTTATAGGTCACCTGAGCTCCACCGTCATCGCCCACGATTATCCGATCTGCATTGGCCGGATCGATCCAGAAGTCGTGGTGGTCCCCATGCGGGGTACGCACCCGCTCATATTCGCTGCCGCCATCCTTGGAGTGCCAGAGACCCACATTCAGGACCCACACTTCATCCTCGTCCTGCGTGCCGGCATAAATGCGGGTGTAGTACCAGGCGCGCTGGCGCAGATTGCGATCGTCGTTGATGCGCCGCCAGGACTCGCCGCCGTTCTCGCTGCGAAAAACGCCCCCATTATCGTGCTCAACAATAGCCCATACGCGATCCGGATTGACCGGTGACACGGTCACCCCGATGATACCCAACGTTCCCCCGGGCAGGCCATTGTCCTGATTCGTGAGCTCGTGCCAGGTGTCGCCGCCATCCGTGGACTTCCAAAGGCCGGAATCTTCACCTCCAGAGGACATCGAGTAAGGGCTGCGGTTGAATTCCCACATGGACGCGTAGAGCACCCGTGGGTTGGTTGGATCCATGTGCAGGTCCACAGCGCCCGCCTTGTCCGAGACATAATGGATATTCTCCCACGTCTCGCCGCCATCTGAGGAACGATAGACGCCACGCTCTTCATTGGGCCCGAAGAGATGGCCCATCACGGCAGCATACACCAGATCAGGATTCTTCGGATGAATCCGGATGCGGGCGATATGCCGTGAATCATCCAGTCCGATGTGCGACCAGGTCTTTCCGGCGTCGAGCGACTTCCACATGCCGTAGCCATGAGACACGTTGCCGCGGATCGTTTTCTCTCCGCCTCCGACGTAGATGACATTGTTGTCCCATTCGGACACGGCCACAGCGCCAATGGAGCCTCCGAAATAGCCGTCAGAAATATTCTCCCAAGAGCCGCCCCCGTCTTTGGTGCGCCAGACCCCCCCACCGGTCGCACCGAAGTAGAAAAGGTTGTCCTTCCCGGGCACGCCTGCAACGGCGGCCGAGCGGCCACCTCGGTACGGGCCCACCAGTCGATACTCAAGACCGTCATAGAGCGCGGGATCTATGGATTGGGCGGCAGATTCAGTAACGATCAGGTCCGGCAGGAGCAAGACCAGAAAGGCCAAGGAAAGTGCGGTAAGGGAAATTCGCATGAGGTCAGACACAGAATGGATTGGCATCATCGACGGCACGTGCAATCTAACGGGCTCCCTTCAAAGGCGCTACCGAAAGGGCTGCCAGGCGGCGAAGATTGACAACCAATCATTCGTACCGATATTATCGATGACTCCCAATACTACCTCCCCCTGCAAATCATGTTTGAAGTCCGGCTCTACCGCGCCCGTCTCGTCCGTTTTCTGAGTGTCACGGCTACTGTGTTGCTGGGTATGCATGCCATCCTCTATGTCATCCACTTTCAGGTCGTGGAGATTCCCTGGTACGCCTTGCAGCTGTTTGATGTAAATGAAGAGCACAATCTGCCCACCTGGTTTTCCGGGTTCAACCTGGGAATCAGCACACTTTTCCTGTGGTTGATCAGTAGGGAAAAAAAGCGATTGGCGGACACCCAGTCCACCCGATGGTTCGTCCTTTTCGTCGGTTTTTTTCTACCTGTTCGTTGATGAAATTGCTGGCCTTCATGAGACCGTAAATTCCATCATGGAACCATCCTGGGCTTGGGGAGGGCTAGTAATCGTATTGATCGTGGGCGTCTATTTCATTCCCTTCTTGCGTTCGCTGCCAGCCCGCACGTTGAGACAATTCGTCACTGCAGGAGCCGTCTTCGTCGGAGGAGCCGTCATCATGGAGCTTGTGGGCGAACCGATCGACGGGGATTCGCTCGCCTACGCGATGAGCACATGGGTGGAGGAAGGGATGGAGATGTTTGGCGTGATCCTGTTCACGCGGGCCCAGCTGGACTATCTCATGGGAGGCAAAAAAGAGGCCATCGTGTCCATGAGCCCTTCTCGAGATGCCATTTGACGGTTTAGTCTCCAGCAGTCATCTTGTACGTCCAGCAGTTCTCTTGTACGATCCCTGTTTTCCCCACACGTTGTAGTGGGGAAGCCCGCGTGTCACGTGCAAAAGCCTCGTTTACTTTGATGCTCCCTTTGTCACTTCATCGGTTGTTGTCATGAGACCGTTTCTACGCTTGTCCTTTTTGTTAACCCTGCTTGCCGTACTGGTTGCAACTCCTGGTACAGCTCGTCAGATAGCTGGCCAGATTGTGGATGCAGATGGTCAACCGGTTGTGGGTGCGACCGTATTTGTCGACATGACCACCTTGCAAACCACGTCAGACGCGGATGGTCGATTCAACATGCCGACACCTGCACACTATGCGTTTGAAGTGGTAGCCATCTCGGAAGGGTATATGGCTACGGGAGTGCAAGCCAACCGGGAAGACTGTCGCGACATGAGTATTACCATGGCTGCTCCCATTCAGACCATGGGTGAACCCCTGGATGAGGACATGCTATCCTTCTTCGAACTGGCTGCATTTTCGTATACCCGGTTTGCCCGGGATATTGAGATGGAATCGCCAGACGTTTTGCGCCACTCGTTTGATGAGTCGATGAATGCGATCAGCGTCGAGTCGACCGGGCCGTTCGTGTTCATCAATCCGGCATTGGGCTACAAAGTGACCATCCACGACTTCCGAATGGGCGGAAATGCCGTTGCCTATGGTTGGGATGGCTATACGCTGTTCGAGCCCCAGACAGCTGAAAAAAAGAAGGACGAAAAGAACTGGACGAAGAACCGGACCACCACGTACGAGGGATCCCGACGGCACTTCCTCGCCTCCCTGATGGCAGGTGACATGAAAAAGCAGGAGTGGGCCGCCTGGTTCGTTGGAGGTCCTGGCGCAGCAGAGGACCATTCTCCGGTGAAGGAGGCCGAGTTGAAAGGGATATATGGTGAACCCCTGCCTATTCTATTCGACGATGATCGCCCGGGAGTCGGACGTATTGATTGGGCCGGATGGGTACGAATAAAATATTTCGGCGATGGAGGTGATGGCCGATGGCCTGAGTTCATCGATCGGCATTGGCCCGTCTCAGACCTGTCTGAAGTATTCGCCTCGGAAATGCACGTGACGTTTGTCGAACTGCCTACCTATCAGGCGTTCGTGGATGACACCGGTGTCATCTTGCCATCAGACGAGCCTGCTACCCGCGAGTTGGGCTACTGGACCTTCCACCGTCTGGCCGATATGCTGCCATTGGACTGGATGCCGGAGTAAGCAACGCCAGGCAATCCCTGGCCCATTGGCGTTGATCAATCCAGTTCAGTGGACGCCGATCAACTCAACGTCAAAGACGAGGGTAGCGTGCGGAGGAATAACATTTCCTGCGCCGCGGGCTCCATATCCCATTTCCGGGGGAATGGTCAGACGCCGCATACCGCCGATTTTCATGCCAGCGAAACCCTCATCCCATCCCTGAATGACGTTTCCTGCGCCCAGACGGAAAGAAAACGTCTCCCCTCTGTCTACTGAGCTGTCAAACTTGCGGCCTTTGTAATCTTCGTTATCCGGGTGAAAAAGCCAGCCGGTGTAGTGGACCTCGATGGTCTTACCAGGGGTGGCTTCGGTGCCTTCACCTGTAACGAGGTCGTTGATGACGAGTCCTTTGGATACGCTCATGATATTCGGTCAGTTGAGTGTGAGCTGAAGTGCGGCTTCGATTACCGGATATCAACCAGTTCAATTTCAAAAATCAGATCCTGCTTGGCGGGTATGCCAGGGCGACCAGCTTCTCCGTACGCGAGGGCATAGGGAATGCGCAGTTCGCGGGTGCCTCCAATCTTCATCCCCGGGACCCCTTGATCCCAACCGGGAATCACACGGCCCACACCAATCTGGAATGGAATCGGCTCGCCTCCTTCCTTGGAGCTTTGAACCATTTCGCCCTTTTCGTCTTCGGCTGAGACATCTCGGAACCACAAGGTGTAGTGCGCTACGGCCGTCTGGCCAGCAGCGATCATGTTGCCATCGCCTTCAACCAAATCCGTGATAACCATGTCTGCCAGGTATTCGGAAGCAGCCGATTCGGAAGCCTCGGATTCGGCTGTCGCTTTAGAATTCTCGGATGCACACCCAGCTACCAGCAGGGCAAGGGCAAAAAGGCTTATAGAAAGCAATCGGGACATCGTGGTAAGAGTCTGTTATTCCATGTGAGACGCGCCTAACGTCCCTATCGCGATCTGGTTCGCACCTCGACCGGCGACCATGGAATTCCGCATCTGTTAAGGCTTATGTGACGGATGGAAATAATGCCCGGCCGACCAGCCGGACTACGCCCACGTTTATTGCATATCAATGGGTTCCAAATCGTCGACACGGAACGCGTCTGAGCTTCGAACGGACGTGACATACCCGGCCCACGCACCGCTCAGAAACGCATTCACGTCCTCCATCATTCCCTCAAGGGCACGCCGACCGGCTGACATCGACCAGTCCTCGGGCGTATTCGGAGCCCTGCCACTGGAGAAGAGATATCGCCCGGCACCTGAGACCTTCCCTCCGATCGTATCAAAGGGGCGGTAGATGCCTTGCTTGCCCTGAGGGCCGAAGTATCGATCCTGGAAGGCGTTCAGGGAATCTGTCATGGCTTTACCCGTCGCCTTCAATTCCTTGGCGACATCATCATGCCGATCGCCCAGACTGCTGCTTACCCGTGAGACGACTTCCTTGGCCTCTCGCACACGAGTCATCATCTCGGCTGCTGTTTCCACCATGGACTCATACTCTCGATACATGGCATGACGGGCGCGAAGAGAAACCATGTCCACTTCATAGCGTGGGTCCGATTCGACCGTGATGCTGGTGCTGGTCGTATCTGCTCCGAAGACGACCTGCACGGTATACATCCCAGGCATGACCCGAGGACCACCTGGCTCCGGTGCGTTTCGGCGGGGCGTACTTCGACTAGGGCCTCGGACACCCTTGCGATTCATGGACCAGATTACACGATTCATTCCGGCCTCTGCGGGTCCATCGAAGGTGCGAATGACTTCATCACCGTCCAGGATGCGGATTTGCACCTCACCGGGCGCATCTGTGTCCTCCGCGTCTGCTTCCATGTCCGAGGCATTCATGTACTCCTCTTCCGCTTGTGCCTCACCCTCTTCTGATTGGGTGTCCGAATCGGGTCCGGAACCAGCCGACTGGAATGCCTCCGGATTGACGGAATATGTGATTCGGGCACCGGAAGGACGATTCTGTCCCGCGAATATGGCATCCGCTTTGAAGCGGGTGCCAGCGGCCTGAATGTTTGAAGCCTGATAGGCGACCGGGGTCGGATAGACATGGACCGCTTCATCCAACAATTCAGCGCCCTTGGAAGCAAGTTCTCGCAAGGGGCGAATGTCATCCAGGACGTAGGCGCTGCGGCCGAATGTCCCGATCACGAGATCGACTTCCCGCTCCTGGATGGCTAGATCGATGGTTGATGCGGTTGGATACCCCGCCGTCCATTTGGTCCAGGTGTCGCCCTCATCAATCGATACGTAAAGTCCGAATTCTGTCCCGATGAACATCAGCCGAGGCTCCACGGGATCCTGAATGAAGGAAAGGGCAAAACCGAAGACATCATTGCTGTTGACCAGTCGTTCCCAACTCCGTCCCCAGTCCTGCGTCCGATAGACGTAGGGCTCCCAGTTGTCGCGACGATGATCGTCGAATACAACGACGGCTTCGGCGGCATTGAAGCTTGATGCGTGGACCTGAGCGACCCAGTTCCCCTCGGGCAGATCACGCATGCGCGACCCCACCTCCGTCCAGGTGCCGCCGTCGTCGCGAGTCAGCTGCACGTGGCCGTCATCCGTACCCACCCACAGGATTCCCCGTTCAAGGGGACTGGCGCTGATCGCGGTGATGGTGGTGTGATTCTCGGCCTGCGTTACGTCGTAAGTCAGACCGCCCGACTCTTCCTGATTCTGCTTCTCGACATCATTTGTCGTCAGATCCGGGGAGATGACTTCCCAGCTCTGCCCCTTGTTGGTGGAACGATGGACGAACTGACTGCCGTAAAAGATGGTGTTGGCGTCGTGCGGGTCCTGCTCAAACGCAGCATTCCAGTTGAATCGCAGGAAGACATCAGGATCGGGATGCAGCGGTTTGATGAATGAACTGTTGCCAGTCTCTTTGTCGAAGCGACTGAGATTGCCTCCCTGACTCATGGCATATCCGAAGCGGGAATCCTCAGGATCGGGAATCACATCGAAGCCGTCCCCGAAAGCCACTTCCTGCCATAAATGATTGCGAATGCCGCCCGATTTCCACGCGTATGCAGGACCGACCCACGAGCCGTTATCCTGCATGCCACCCATTACGTTGTACGGCATTTCGTTGTCGACGCTGATATGGTAGAACTGGGCTACCGGGAGGTTTTCGACAAAACGCCACGTCTTTCCCTTGTCCCGCGTGATGGCCATCCCGCCATCATTTCCTTCGATGATGAAGTCCGGATCCCGGGGCGATACCCAGAACGCGTGGTGATCCGGATGCACACCGTTGCTGGAGTAACCCGGCTGCCACTGGCGGAAAGAACGACCACCGTCCTCAGAAATGTAGATATAGGTCTCAATCTTGTAGAGACGATTCTCGTTTTCCGGGTCGGTATAAATGTCGGCGTAGTAGAATGGTCGTCCGTTCACGCCGCTATCGTCATTGACCATGCGCCAGTTGGCTCCACCATCGTCGCTGCGATAAAGCGCGTTTTTCGAGGCCTCAACGAGGGCATATACCACTTCGGGTTCATTATGCGCGAAGGCCAGTCCCATGCGTCCCAGTTCTCCCTCTGGCATCCCCCTCTCTGAGGTGATTTCATTCCAGGTCTTTCCTCCGTCCCAGGTTTCAAAAAGACCTGACCCTTCGCCACCGGACTTGAAGAACCAAGGCCACCGGCGGAATTCCCACATGGCGGCCAGAATGTGATTGGGATTCCGGGGATCCACCACCATATCTCCGATACCCGTGCGGTCATTCACGAACAGTACTTTTTCGAACGTCTCACCACCATCCGTCGTACGAAATACACCGCGCTGATCGGTCTCCCCCCAGGCCGGCCCCTGAATACCAATGAGTGCTACGTCTGGGTTGTCGGGATGCAGGATGATGCGATGGATATTGCGCGAGTCCTCGAGCCCGAGGTGCTTCCAGGTAAGGCCCCCATCGATCGTCTTGTACAGGCCATTGCCTGCCGACTGACTGTTGCGCGGATTGCCCTCACCTGCTCCAACCCAAACGATGTCGGGCGTTTTCTGGAAGATGGCAACGGCTCCGATGGAGTGCGCCGGCTCCTCGTCGAAGATGGGGGTCCAATCCACACCGCCTGAAGTAGACTTCCACAGCCCACCGGATGCCGTACCTGCATAAATGACATCCGGATCAGCGTGGATGGCATCTATGGCCGTGACACGGCCACTCATACCTGCCGGACCGATACTGCGTGGCTCCATGGCACTGAACAACGCCATATCGAGCTGTTGCGCCTGGACGCCAGGGGCGAGAAGAAGAAGCAATGAGCCGGCTGCACACACGTACGACCAGCAGGATCGGGCAAGAGACATGATCACCTGTGGGATTCGCGGAAGGAATCCCAACATACGATCGAGGGCAGAGGTACGTCCAGCACTTCCGCGCTACCCGGAAGTCAAGGACTATCCAGCTGCGTTCGGATTCCACTCACCTCGCGCGACCGCTGGGATATACGTATCCAGATTGTCTGGTTTCCAGAGGATCCGCTCGCCACGCTCGGCACTCATATATGCCGTCATGAGCAATTCAGTGACTTCCAGTCCATCATAGAAGTTTTCTGCCGGCTGACGCCCCTGAAGGAAGCACTCAATCATGTAGCGGTTCTCGTCCTCATAGCCATATTCGGCCGCCTCGTTACCTACAAAAGGCATGTCACCGGATTCGGCATTCTGCTTTTCAACCAAGTCTTCCCCGGTAACGCCAGTCACGTTGCGGGAGAGGAAGACCGTGCCTCCCGCTTCGAGCGAATTGAGTCTCAAGGAGTACTCCGGACCCAACAGCTCGGATGAAAGACGAAGCCCCGGTCCCACATAACTCCAGCTTGTGGTTACTTCTGCAATCAACGGGTGCCCTTGTTCATCCACATACTCAATGGTTGCACGCGCAAAATCCTCCGAAGGCTTTTTCGAATAGTCGATCGACGACCCAAAGCGATCGCGCAAAATGGCGGCATACTCCGGACGGCTCCATTTCAATGATGCAATCTGACAGGAGACTGCAATAGGCGTCAAGGAATCGCGCGATGCACCAGGACGCGTCAGCAGAAAACGGGCTACTTCCACACTATGGCACATCATGTCATTCAAGACGCCGCCGCCCTGATGTTCACCCGACCAGAACCAGGGCGCGTGCGGTCCGGAATGCTCTTCCGCAGCGCGAGCCAGATAAGGACGACCACTGAGCGCCGCTCCTCGCTTCCACGCGATTTCCCGGCCTCTCACCAAACTGGGAGAGAAGAGCTGATCTTCCAGATATCCGTGCAAAAGGTCGGTCTCCTCAAGCAACTCAATCACGCGACGAGCCTCCGCGACATTGCGCGCAATGGGCTTTTCACATGCGATCCCAACCAGTTCACCAACACCTCGCTTGAGCGCATCAACGATTTCCTCCATGTTCTCAACCCGCTTATGGTTGGGGCCGCAAATCCAGAGGCAATCGATGGCAGGATCGGCGATCATCTCGGTGATGGATCCATAGGCCTTGGCGTTGCCTACGCGCAATCCCCGTGCATATGCCGCAGCTTCTTCTGCATTGGCCGAGTTCGGGCTCCATACACCAAGAATGTCCGAGTCACGAACAGCTTTCCAGGACAAAATGTGGAATTTGGTGATGAAGCCGCTTCCGACGAAGCCGACGCCGAGTCGAGTTTTGGATGGCATATCGGTGGAAAGAATGGAACGTGGGACAGGGATGGACGCCGAACATAAGCGGGGGCGCGGCGCAAGATAGGTATACAGGCCAAAAACCCCGAGGGGCCGGCGCATACTCTGCTTCGGCCCCATCAGCACCATGCAGACCCTTCCCGGCTTTCAGATACCGGGTCCGTTTATATCCCGGGGGCCCAGGGGCCGCTTCCGGAAAAAGACGGGTCTACACTTTGTGATTCCTGTTTCTAGGTACGAATTCAGAACAGCGAAGTGTATAGGCACCGCCATGAAGCGGCGGTAGGACGGATCCTTACCCGAAATACGGCCTGCTACCATGAATGGAAGCCGGCAGGAATCAACCGCCCCATCCAAATCGGGGATTGACTACGTTATTGTAAATCGATCCGAAGCGGTAGGAGAATCCAAAACCGATTTCGTAGTCGAAAGACGTCGGAAGCGCGGCGTTGCCCAGAAGGATTTCTTCATCATCAGACTGGCGCTGAGGCAACCATATCTGATCATGAACTGAGGAGACTTCCGCGTTGAAATTCACTGAGAGACCACGGGCGATGCGCACATCCATTTCGGTACGCAACGAAATATTGTACAGATCAAAAAGAGACTGCTCGAAATCCGTGACGTAGGATTCAACAGAAAGGCGTGCGCCAGCTGAGCCCCACGGCTGGCGGAAATTGCCGTAAACCATGAGTTGATTCTGCATCATGGTCTGCTGCGTTTCCTCGTAAACCGTCAGCTCTTCATAACGGTTATGCCGGAAATTGATCTCGTAGCGCGCACGGAAATCACGGGTAGACGATTCTGCGTATGGGAAGAATGCATACTCGACTGTTGGGGAAACGGATAGGGACAGATCAGTATTTCGCTGAGACGATGTATTTGACCATGACGTGATGCCCGCCGACCAATGCTCGCTGACACTCTTTACCACCTGCCCAAACACACTTCCGTCACGACGTGTAGAGCGTACGGTGCCCGAAGAGAGATCGAACGTATTCTCGCGATAGTTGAAGCGCCCACTGAAGCCAATTTTCCACTCTTCCGTGACGCGGTCCGCCGACAATCGCGTATTAACGCTGTATTGTTTCTCGTTCGTCTCCCCTTCCACGTCCCCGTCCATACTGACTCGGAAGACCCAATAATCCCACGGGTCCTCCTGGGGATCGTCCTGAAGATCGGGAGCTTCATTCATCTCTTCGAAGGGTACCGAAACCTGGATACGCGAACCCAGCTCAGTGGTCAGCAGGAATCGAACGAGCCCACTTGAAATGGCGCTGGTCAGCCCATCTCGGCGCTCGGCGTCCGTCTGAGTAGCCTGCGTCACGAAGTGGTGGACATCCTTCATCTCGCTGAGTTCTTCGAGTCCGATGAACTGCAACTCGTAATCCCGTCCTCCCGACCCCGTCGACCGGCTGGTGATCAGAACATGAACGTCTGCGCCAACCCGGTCACGAACGTAGTCAACATGTGGAATCGTTCGTCGGATGTAATCGAAATCGCAGGAGCGCTCACAGTCTAAAAAGACAGAAAGTGTCTCGTAGCCATTCTCCCCTTTCTGAGCGGAAACGGAGGGTACTGACAGGAAGAATAGACCTGTCAAAAGAATACTGGCGCTGATGAATCGGGACATGCGGTCAATCCGGGGGCTATAAAATGAAAGGAGCCAGGTCTTACAGGACCCGGCTCCTTTCGAGGACAAACCGCCTTGAGACAAATCCTGGATGAATCAGAGTCCGTCTCGCAATGGTTATCGGCCAAAGGCGCAGATCCTTAAAAATATTTTTGCGATGATGTACCGCTCGCCGTTCATGGAAAGACAGAGACGGGGTCACTCGCTGCCAATGGACGCATCAAATAGCCTTAGTATTCCGCCTGGAAGGGCTTTCATCGGATTTACATACTTCGCTCGTCCCCAGGACCCGGCGAGGTAAAAATCCGCAACAAACCTGTCCAACCTACGTGCGTACCACGCATTCATCTCCGCCCAACGTGCTTCAGATCCGAATGACCGAGCAACTCCAACGTCGCCTAGAGGAAACGCTTCATGAGCAGTTTTCAGGCACCGATCATGTTGCCGTGTCGAAGCTGCGAGACGCCGAGCTGCCGAACGGGATACAGCATTTTTTGGTCCGTTCTCTTCAACGTCGCATCCAACTGGAGGCTCGCGAAGCCTTGGAGTCCCTGAATGGCTGGATTGATACGGACCATGAACCGTTCAATGAAATCGTGGGAGATACGGCAGATGCGCTGCTTGTAGCTGCCAGGTATCCAGAGAAAGAATGGAATCGTGCCTGCTCGCAAGCTATTTCCGCCCTTCTGGCATATTTGCAGGAGCCCGCACGTGCCCTTGCAGACTTTGCCTATCCTGCGGGCATGACTTCCGTACCGGCGAATGATCTTCGTCGGCGAACGGGGTACTTCGAGGATTACCCCTACATGTCCCGTGCCGTAGATGCCTGGCTTGAGCAGCGGGCTACCAATGAGATTGACCGACCGGCGTTTGAGTCGGCCATGCACCATCTGGATGTGCGTATGACCGAGGACCATGGGGTCGAAGAGTGGGTCGCTCTGCTTCAGCCGATGATTGACCTTTCTTCCTACGCTGGCATCGAGCCGGCCGGGTTACCGGTCCCCATGGTTGGTCGATTCTTTGAGGCCAAGAGACGCCCTGTTCTGGCCGCGCTCGTTCGTCAAGCCGCAGCTGTCCATGGTTCCGAAATGATCACGGTACCCTCGTTGAAGGAAATCATCGAAAAGGGGCTCGAAAACGAACGCTTCCACGAGAGTCAAGGAGAGACATCACGTTCCACCTCCGCTGCCCCATCTTCTAGCACAAAGGTGCCAGCTGCGTCAGCACCATCTCAGAATCAGGATGTGAACCCAGATCAACCCCTTCCCCTTTGGAAACGATTCCAGAAGCAGACTGAGCACAACTCAGCCGGAAATCCAACCGCCGAGAAAACGCCTGAAAGCCAACCACTCTGGAAGTCCTTTGAGTCATCGAACGAACAGCAGCTGGCGCAATCAAGACCTCAGCCTCAAGAGGAGCCACCCGCAGGTCATCCGGAGCCATCCGGTCGGCCGGCTCCTGAATTCCCTATCCAGGAAGCTCCCCGATTGGAGTCACAACATATCGTGCTGGGTACGGCTGTGCGGTCTCGCGAGCGCTTCATTCACGCGCTGTTTGACAAAAATGAATCCATGTACCGCGAGGTAATGGATGTTCTGGCTGAGGCCCCTGACTGGTCCAGCGCCTCATCTATCATCGCTGAGCGTGTTTTCAAGCCACACCGTATCGATATCTATTCAGATGTTGCGGTCGATTTCACCAACGCCGTGGAAGCCCGATATTCAGGCATGCCGTCATGACAATCGGCCTGCACTCATCCCATCGAAATCCCGCCTGCCCTTATGCGCACGAATGACGACTTGCTGAAGGATCTGGAAAACCGCCGCGAAGAGGCACACAAGGGAGGTGGTGAAGCACGCATCGCCAAACAGCATGAAAAGGGCAAACTGACGGCACGGGAGCGTATTGAGATCCTTCTCGATGATGGGTCCTTCGAGGAGCTTGGCATGTTCGTGCGCCACCAGACAAAGGATTTCGGCCTCGAGTCGAATCGACCCTATGGTGATGGCGTCGTGACGGGATACGGGACCATCGACGGGCGTTTGATCTACGTCTTCTCTCAGGATTTCACGGTATTTGGCGGCTCTCTGGGACAGGCACATGCTGACAAAATTGTCAAGATCATGAAACTGGCCCTTGAGAACGGGGCGCCAGTCATAGGGCTCAACGACTCGGGTGGAGCGCGAATCCAGGAAGGTGTGGTCTCGCTTGGTGGGTACGCAGATATCTTCCTGCAGAATACCATGGCCTCTGGCGTCGTGCCCCAGATCTCGGCCGTGTTGGGGCCGTGTGCTGGGGGTGCTGTCTATTCGCCGGCCATCACGGATTTCATTTTCATGGTCCGGTCTTCGAGTTACATGTTTGTTACGGGCCCGAATGTCGTGAAGACGGTCACGCAGGAAGATGTATCGTTTGAGGACTTGGGAGGCGCTGATACCCATGCCAGCAAGAGCGGCGTTGCTCATCTGGCTTTCAACAGCGAAGCCGAATGTCTGATGGGGATCCGCGAATTGGTCTCTTATCTGCCCTTGAATTGCGAAGAGGCACCTCCAGTCTACCCCACTCAGGACCCGACTGACCGGGCTGATAGTGCCCTGAATGATCTCGTTCCTTCCAATCCGAACAAGCCGTACGAAATGCGGGAGGTGATTGGCCGCATTGTGGACGATGGGCACTTTTTCGAAGTCCACACGGATTATGCTCCCAATATCATCGTCGGATTTGCGCGCATGAACGGCTCAAGTGTGGGTATTGTGGCAAACAACCCATCCGTTTTGGCCGGGGTTCTGGATAATGACTCCTCCGTCAAAGGTGCACGATTTGTCCGCTTCTGTGACGCCTTCAACATTCCCCTGCTGGTCATGGAAGACGTTCCTGGCTTCATGCCGGGAACGGATCAGGAATGGCGCGGCATCATCCGGAATGGTGCCAAGCTGCTGTACGCTTTTTGCGAAGCAACGGTACCCAAGATCACTGTCATCACCCGCAAGGCATACGGCGGTGCCTACGACGTGATGAACTCCAAGCATATCCGAGGCGATCTGAACTTCGCCTGGCCAACGGCCGAAATCGCTGTGATGGGGCCCAAAGGTGCGGTCGAAATCATCTACCGCAAGCAGATTGCCAGCGCCGAAGACCCGCAGGCCGAAGAGGAGCGCTTCATCGAAGACTACAAGGATCGATTCGCCAATCCCTACGTCGCCGCAGAGTATGGATACGTGGATGATGTCATCGAACCTGCTGAAACCCGTTACCGCTTGATCCGTGGTCTTGATATGTTGAAGAACAAGGTGGCCACGAATCCGCCGCGGAAGCACGGAAATATTCCCCTCTAGGAAAGGAAGCCCACAGTTGCTCCACAGGGATCGCAGCGCATGAATGTGCGTTATTGCGCACGACCAGGAATAGCTTGATTCTTTGCTATTCCTTGCTGACAGCATCGAGAACCGTTATTTTCAAGACTCATCGGTCACGCCCCTCCCGTTCTCAGCATCGTTTTCTACCCTTTCCCGAGGCTTGCGCACTGTGCGGAATCTGATTCTCTCGTTCCTTCTGCTGACCTTGATGGTGACTTCGGCGACCGGCCAAGACACCGTGCCCCATCTCGAACGCATGGAGGCCCTGCCTACCCAGTCGATTGAACCGCCTACCATCCGCTCCCTCATCATTGCATCGGCCCAAGCTGATACGGTGACCAACGTATCGTTCCTGGAGCGTCTGTCCGTGCTCTACAGTTACCAGTCAGACCTGATGGCCGCACTGGCAAGAGAGGATGATGATGCCGCTACGAGTGTCCTGGACCTCGCGATGGCTGAGCTTGGAGAGCTGGTTCGGCGCGACTATATCGCGGAAGACCCACGATTCAATTCCGTGTATCGCGTTCTGGTAGAGGAATACGAGCGGGTCTATGGACCTTCCGATACGCTTTTCGCGGCCTTCGGAGACATTTATGAAGTGCGCAAAGCCCTGTTCTCAGAACTGGATTCGGTCGAAGATCCCCTCCTGGAAGATGTAGCCCCCGCCGGATTACAGCCCGTCGGAACAGAATTCCCCATGACGATGAACCGATTGGTGGAATCATCCATGCAATTCCTGCTTCGCGAGCGCAAGGAAACCATGCAGACGTGGCTCAAGCGCGCCGACACCTACTTCCCCATGATCGAGCAGATCTTCGAGGAAGAGGGTGTCCCGGAAGAATTGAAATACCTGGCCATGATTGAATCGGGGCTGAACCCCCGGGCTCGTAGCTGGGCGTCCGCCGTCGGCATGTGGCAATTCATTGCAGCAACAGGACGGGCCTACGACCTCAATGTGAATGCGTGGGTTGACGATCGCATGGACCCCGAGCTGGCTACTCGAGCTGCCGCTAAACACCTGAAGGATCTCTACCGGATGTACGATGAGAACTGGCAGATCGCGCTCGCCGGATACAATTGTAGTCCGCGGTGCATTCGCCGCGCGATGCGCAACAGTGGCAAGAGTGATCCTTCCTTCTGGGATATTTATCCGTACCTGCCCCGAGAAACCCGCAATTACATTCCGACCTACATCGCGACCTCGCTGATCGCTTCCAATCCGGAAGCCTACAATCTCGAGCGGGGTGCAACGGGTCCGGAATATTCCTACCACGTCGTTCCGGTGACGGGCATGCTGAGTCTGTCAGACATTGCTTCCATGGCGGCAACGGACGTGGCGACCATCAAGGCGCTGAACCCCAATCTCAGACGGGACACCCTTCCCCCAACCGTTGGAGCCTTCTACCTCCGCGTTCCTGTGGGATCCTACGATTCGTTTGTCGCCTCGTATGAAGCGATGCCAGAATCCTCGAAGCGACCATCAGGGGAATACATTGTGCGTCGCGGCGACACCCTCAGCGGCATCGGACAACAGTTTGGTGTCTCTGTCGCCTTGATCATGCAGAAGAATGGCTTGCGAACAACCAACATTCGGATTGGACAGCGACTGGTTGTCCCCATTGCCGACTATTCGAACACCATTCCTGACATCCAGTTTGCGGACGCTTCCTCTTCGATGGTTCAGTATCGCCGTCGCGTAAGCCGACCCATTCTGATGGAACAGCAAGTGGCCTCTTCGACGAATCCGCAATCGAGCGCGCAGACGGCGTCTGTTGCGAACGCTACGCCAGTCCGAACGGTCAGTCAAACCAAGGCATCGTCTGGCACGCGCGCCGCGGCGACATCGAGCGAGTCGAAAGCCGAGGTTCGTATTGTTCATACCGTCCGGCGGGGAGACACATTAAGCGAAATAGCCAATCTATACAGCGTCCCTGTTCGCTCGATCCAGGGTTGGAACAGCCTGCGTGGATCCCGCATCAACGTTGGGCAGCGCCTGGAAATCTTTACAGACGGCCGCAGTGCCCCGGCGGCGCCTGCAGGCCCACTGTCTCACCGAGTCCAACGAGGTGACACGTTGAGCGAGATTGCGGATCAGTACAACGTGACCGTTTCCCAGCTGAGACAGTGGAATAACATCCGCGGATCGAATATTCGGATCGGACAGCGTCTCACCATCTATTCGGACCAGGGGCAGCCCGTGGATCACGTAGTACGCCGAGGTGATACGCTTATCGGAATTGCCCAGCAGTACGGCGTTTCGGTGGCAAATATCAAAGACTGGAACAACCTCACATCCAACACCATCCGCATCGGCCAACGCCTGAAAGTTTTCCGGTGAAACCCGGATCCCTACATCTCGTCAGCTGACTGGTCCGGACCGGCTATCCCGGCCGGATAAACGCGCCTGAGATCTTTTTCATGTCGGAGCACAATATCCGTCCGGATCGGGCCGTTTTCCGTATACACCTTCCGAAATGGGCTGGATATGCATCGACGTCGATGTCTGAACCAGGATTCAACCCGCCTACCAATCTCCATGCACCCGGCTGACGAAGTGCTTGTTGCTCGATACGTAGAGGAGGCCGATCAGGCCGCCTTCCGTACGCTGGTGGATCGTCACCAGGAGCGCGTCTTCGGCTACCTGCGTGGGATGGTCAAGGATCGGGATGTGGCGAATGACCTGTTCCAGGAAACGTTTTTTCGGGTGATCCGAGCGCTGAACAAAGAGCGCGGATCGTACACCCGACAGGGCAAATTCCTTGGATGGGTACTCCGGATCGCCCGGAACGCCGCGCTGGATCACCTGCGTGCTCGCAAGAAATGGCAGGACCTCGGAAACGGTGATGACGGGGATGAATCGGCCTGGTGGGATCGCCTGCCGGACGATGGACCGTCAGCACTCGAATCCGTCCAGGACATGGAAGAAGCAGACCTGCTGAAGGCGTGTATCGACCGGCTGCCTCCCGAACAACGGGAAGTCGTCCTGCTCCGACACGAGTCGGACCTGACATTCCGGGAAATCGCCGACATGACAGACTGCTCCATCAATACCGCTCTCGGACGCATGCGGTATGCGCTGATCAACCTGCGGCGCATGATGGAGGAGGCTAAACGCCTCGAACACATTCCTGCGAGCGACTGAACATCGGAAAACGGCTACGAACATGCACAACGGCAAAAAGGACATTCTGCTTCACCTCTACGGCGAAGCGACTGATGCAGAAGAGCTCCGCTCGCTGCTCCGGGATGAGGAGTTGCGCCGGGAACACGCAGCCCTGAGCGAAGCCAAGTTCAGGCTGGACCACCTCAAGCGGGAGCGACCCGATCCCGTCATCATGGACCGCATCCTTGCAGCTGCTGCCGGCGAGCAGGGACTGCCCAGCAGTACGGATCGGAAAGACCGTCCCGCCGTGGCACGTTCCGCCAGAATGCGCAAGGTGATGCTGCCGGCACTGACCATCGCAGCGGCCATCCTGTTCGGTGTGGCCGTGGGTTGGTTCAGCTCACAACCCGGCACCGCGCAGGTGGATGAGCCCGCTGTGGCTACTGCGCCGGACGACATCGTTCCACCCGAATCCTTGTACCGCTTCGTCCCGCCGCAACCCGTGACCCCTGCTTCCACACAGGACCCTCGACTGGCATGGGACGACTCGGCTCCCCTGATGGACATGCACCGCCGCATCGAGTCCATGCGCCCCGAAGGAATGCTCGACTGGGGCGAACAAGCCGTACCGCTGGAATCCCTCCCCGGATCGGGCAGCCGATCGCTCCAGCTCACCGGTTCCAACAAGAATTGAGGCGTGGACTGCCCCACAGTCACACGACGAATGTCATGAAACAGCTTATTCTAACCCTGATGGCTGCCCTGCTCCTGGGTGTGCCGGCTTCGGCCCGCTCGCTGCAGCAGGCCCTCCAGCTCGTACCGGCGGCCAAGAAAGTCACGATCGAGGATGGTCACATCTACCTCAATGGCAAACGCGTTGATGACGCGGGGCTGCCCGAGGGCCTGCGGTCCCTCGATCCGGATATGAATCTGACGTTCTGGACCGGCGACAATGCCCTTTTCGAGATCAACGGCCAGAGCTTCATTTTCGAGGACGATCGTTTCCGTGTGGCCGCGCCGAATGAGCGGTCGAACCGCAACGTGATGATGGTATTCTCCGGCCAGGAAGATGGAGCCAACATCCGTCTTTTCGAGGCTCCCCAGGTGGCCACGGGGTACTACACAACGCCCACGCCAAGTGGCAAGGCCGATGCCATGAACAGCTATGTCAGTCAGCTGCGGCAACGGGCGGAAGAGTTCAACAAACTGACCTTCGAACTCAAGGAAGTGGTCCCCGAAAGCAACGACCTGGCGCGGCAGATGGTGGTCGAGGCCGAGAATGCGGCGCGCATTGCCAACATCCTGCCCCGGGTGGAATATGAAGCCTACCTCGGCTCCCTGCAGAGCCAGAACCGGCAGCTCTACGAAGAGCTGCAGCGGGAGCGCGCCATGGAAATGCGCACCCACGAATTGGCCCGCGCCGTCCGCGCGGCTGGCACCGAGCAAGAGCGGCAGAGGCACACGAAAGAACTGCGCGGTGTGCTCACCGAGATTTTCGAGCTCAAGCAGGCCAACCGACGCAAGGAGATCAAGCAATTGGAAAGGCAGCTCACGGAATTGCAGGGTCGTCTGGCCAAACGTGAGTCCCTCAAGAAGGACATCATCGACAGCCGCCTGGCTGACCTCCTCAATCTTCACCGCTGGTAGGAACGGGCGAACCACTTTGCAGCCCGATCAGCCAGCCTGATGGTGTCGATGCCAGACATGCCCGGCATAACGATATCGCTCAGGATCAGATCAGGCTGGACGGTAGTGTCAAGAATTTCGAGCGCATCCAAGCCGTCAGCCGCCACTGTCACGTCGAATCCCAATCGGGGCAGTGCATCGGACAGTTGATTTCTGATGGACTCTTCGTCCTCAACCACCATGATCAAAGGGCGGCTTTGCATGGATATTAGCAAGTTAAAGGGGGCGTGGGTCCGCACGGCGGTTTAATAATTTAGTAAGAGATAGTCGTTCAATTCTATCTGGTTTGAAAACATTTCGTGCCATCTATTGGTAATCCTGTTTGATTCAAGAACCTAGATTACCGGCCGATACCGTGGTTGATGCAATCCGCGACTCCAGGTATTCGTAGTCGATCATGCTTTTCCCGTCCACGGATGAGTTTTCCTGTAATGGTATCATGTCTGCATCTGTCTGATCGCCTCCCGGAACGGGGACGGATACTGAAGGCTTTGTTTACAGCGCTTCTGGTCTCCAGCTTGTGTATTCTCCCGGAAAACGCATGGGCAACCGGATTGCGGGGAATTGAGCGGGTTTCCTTTGCAGCCCGCGCCGATGGCAATGGCGTCGTGATGCGCATCCATCTGAATGAGCCCGTGGCCGCGTTCAGCATGCCGACCTACCGCGAAGATGGCTCGATCGAACTGGTCGTGTTTCGCAGCCAGCTGACTGAAGACCGCGCCTTCGATCCCCCGCTCGGACCCATCCGATCGTACCGCGTGGATCAACTGGGCAGGGATGTTGTCATCCGGCTCGAGCCTGGTATCGGTCCGGTTATTGCGTCCGCCTATCGGGACCGTGCCAGTCATGATATCCTGGTCGGCTTGACGGGTTCGCCCCCCAACATCCCGGTCTTGGCTTCAGACGGCCAGGCCGCACCCAGCGACCGGACCTTGTCCGACCAACTCGGTCAGGTGGTCAATGCCTCCCTGCCCCGACCGACCGCCGATGCCGACGCGCGACGCTGGACGCTGGACACCATCGTCATTGATGCCGGCCACGGAGGAAAGGATACCGGCGCACTGGCAGCCGACGGAACCCGCGAGAAAGACGTCGTCCTGGCTGTGGCCCGCAAAGTGGGGCAGTACCTGGAAGAGAATCTGGATGTGAATGTGGTGTATACCCGCTCCGATGACCGGTTCATCACGCTGCAGGGCCGCGGCCATCTCGCCAATCAGGCTGGCGGAAAGCTCTTCGTCTCCATCCACGCCAACGCCGCCCCCGATCGACGCGCTCGCGGTACGGAGACCTACTTCCTTGGACTGCACAAGACCGATGCGGCTCGACAGGTCATGGAACGTGAAAACGAAGTGATTCGCCTGGAAACCAACGCTGCCGCGTATTCGGAGTACGATGCCATGACGTCAGTCATGCAGACCCTGGCCCAAAGCGCTTATATGCGGCAGAGCCAAATGCTGGCTGAGTCGATTGAAGATCAGTTCGAGAATCGGGCAGGACGCCGCAGTCGCGGTGTCAAACAGGCGGGCTTCTATGTGCTCTACGGTGCATCCATGCCGTCCGTGCTGGTCGAACTGGGCTTCCTGTCCAACCCTTCCGAAGCGGCATTCATGCGCAGCGATGATGGGCAGGCCTACCTCGCCAGTGCTATCTTCCGTGCCATCCGGCAATACAAATCCGAATACGACCAGGGTCTGCACCTGAGTAATTCCAACCGGTAGGACCCTGCTTCCTGCCATGCACGACAAATTGGCCGCCGCCATCCGTACCGTTCCCGACTTTCCAGAGCCGGGAATCCAGTTCAAGGACATCACCCCTCTGCTGGCTGACGCCACACTGCTGCGCTTTGCGGTGGACGCTCTTGCGGCTGAGTGGAAAGGTCAGGGCATCACGAAGGTCCTTGGAATCGAGTCTCGCGGGTTCATCCTCGGTGCCATGCTGGCCGATGAACTGAACGCCGGATTCGTGCCCATTCGAAAAGAGGGCAAACTACCCTTCACCACCATCAAGGAGAGCTACGACCTCGAGTACGGGCAAGACATCATCGAAATGCACATCGATGCTGTTTCTGCGACCGACCGGGTCCTCATCCACGATGACGTCATCGCAACGGGTGGCACAGCCGCCGCTACCCATCGACTGACGGAATTTGCTGGAGCCAGTGTCGTAGGGTTCTCCTTCTTGATCGAGCTTTCCTTCTTGAATGGCTGCGATCGCCTACCTGACGGTACCCCGATCCATGCGTTGATGAGCTTCTGAGCCTACCTGACGGCGACGGCTGAAATCTCGACGCGGGCCTCTCGAGGGAGAGCGCACACTTGGACGGCTTCGCGCGCCGGTGCATTGGCTCCGAAGAATCGACCGTACACCTCGTTGATCTGCGCGTAGTCGTTGATATCCGTCATATACACCCGGCAAGACACCACATTGGAAAGTGACATGCCAGCCGCCGTGAGCACACCTTCGAGATTGAGCAGTACCCGCTCAGTCTCTTCTTCAATCGATTCGGTCACCATGCGACCCGTCTTGGGGTCAATCGGAATCTGTCCGGAGCAATAGAGCGTGTTGCCAGCAATTACACCTTGGCTGTAGGGTCCAATGGCTGCTGGGGCGAGATCGGTTTTAACCAGATGTCGGTCGACGGTCAATTCCCGTTTGCGCATACCGTTTTCCGGATCTTGTCTGGAGTGTGTATATAGAGAAATCAAGGCCCTAAAAATGCACGGGCGCACGGGGTAAGACAAACGAATTAACAACCAAGAACAGCGAGAGCGGGGTTTTTTGGATGGATTTGCGACTTAATCACTCCCACGCCTTCGTGGCTGGATCAAGCAGCGGACTGGGCCGGGCCATTGCGCGTCAGCTCTTGCTCGAAGGATGCCGAGTGACCATTTGCTCCCGAAGTAAAGAACGAATTCATTCAGCCCGTTCCTGGCTCATTGCCGAGACTGGGTGTCCGGAACAGAACGTACATGCTGTCACGTGTGATGTCACCGATGAGGGAGACATCCTCCGTGCCATGGAAGCGGCAGCGAGTACATTTGGCGGCATCAATTTACTGGTCACCAATGCCGGCGGGCCGCCAACCGGACAAGTTGACGATCTGGATGCCGATACCTGGCGAGGAGCGCTCGAGCTCAATCTCATGAGTACCATCAACCTTTCCCGCGCCGCCCTGCCTTACCTGCGGGAAGCTGCGAAAGAGGGCAGGCATGCGTCTATACTCATGATTACATCCTTGTCCGCAAAACAGCCCATACCCTCCCTCTATCTATCAAACGTTGCCCGCGCAGGTGTTCAGGGATTTGCAAAAAGCCTCTCAGAAGAAGTCGGTCTCGACGGTATAACGGTCAATACGATCCTTCCCGGCTATACGCGTACGGACCGACTAAGCCATCTGAGCGAATCCCTGAATGAACGCCATGGCACACCCATCGAGGAGATCGAGGCTGGCTGGGCTGCCAACAGTGCCCTGAAACGAATCGGAACAGAGGATGAATTCGCAGCCGCTTCCACCTTCTTGCTCAGTCCGAGAGCCGGATTCATCACCGGAGTAGCATTGGTTGTAGATGGCGGCGCCGTCAAGTCGCTACTCTGATGGGCTCATTCCCAACAACCACATGTTGCCTCTTGGTTGGCCTGCTGGCCTTGGCACTGTCTGGCTGCGCAGAGACGTCCAACCCGGACTCCGATTCGAAAGGCGAGGTCACCGAGTACACCGCCAACGGACGGATCGTGCGCATCCTGGAGAATAGTCGATTAATCCAGGTTGCCCACGGAGATATCTACGGGTTCATGCCAGCGATGACCATGCCGTTTGAATTCAGGTCCGATGCCATCCGGATCGGCGTCAGCGAAGGCGATTCCATTCTTTTCCGGATTGCCTCGGACGGAATCGACAACTGGATCGTGGACCTTACAGTAGTCGAGTGACCCCGCTACGATCCGTCTTGGATCAGTCCACCGTCAAATGGACTCCAGATACATGTAGAGCGCCGTCAGCTCCTCTTCTCCCAGATAAGCGAACTTATCCCACGGCATCATTTCCTTGTCGACTTCGACACCGCTGGGGTTGGCCCCCGTGCGGAAGAACTCCATGAATCCATCCATTCCCCAACCTGCTACGACGCGCAAATCGGGCGCATAGGGTGAATCCGGGTTGGGTGGCTGGGCACCCTGCAAATTACCGCCGTGGCACACCATACACATCACGCTGGCACGGTATTCACCCCACTCGACAGTAGCACCTCGTACGGCATCCGTTATCCGTTCGCGATCAGGCATCAACTCGGGAGCAGAAGCCATGGCCGGATCCATTCCCATGATGAATTTGCCCAATGGGCGCATTTCAAAGTCGGGCAAGTCATTGTCAACCGGCTCAATTGATTTCAAATACGATACGAGGGCAGCCAGCTCCTCATCGTTGAGGTAGTAATAAGCTTCTGACGGCATAATCATCAGACCGCGACCGTCCGGGTTGACACCGTGTCGGAGGGCACGAATCCAATCTTCGTCATCGTAGTCGGCTCCTACACCTCCGAAACCGGATGTGAGATTAGGTGCAACCATGAGGAACGGCGGTGCATCTGCCATGACCGAGCCACTGTAATCAGGAGCGTGACAGCCCTGACAACCGTGCGATTCCGCAATGAACTGCCCAAGCGTAACTGCAGCAGAATCGTCGGAAATGGCGACCATCTCCACGTTGGTATCCCAGGATTGATCGAATCGATTGGCTCCTTGGGTCATCGTGTAGAATCCAAAGGCCATCACTAGTAGCGCGAGGACGACCACCGTCCCCAGAATCCATTTCAGAGCTTTCATGGCGAGTGTTGTTTGGGATCGGTACCGACCGATCCGGTTCGCGGGTGAGAAATAAATGTAGTAAAATGATCAACTTCTGCAACTCTCATCCTTCTCCTGAGCCCATGCTACGCCGTACAATCTTATCGGCCCTCTTCCTGCTTTTCCTTGTTCCGACAGCATTTGCCCAGGACAAACGTGCCCTTGAACACGAAGATGTGTACGAGTGGATGCGCATGAGTGACGTCGAACTTTCACGGGACGGCGAATGGGTTGCGTGGACCGAATCTCCCGATCGCGGCGACGGATATTTGAGCGTTTCATCCGCAGATGGTGATAACCGCTTCTCGATACCACGTGGCCAGGATGCAGCCTTCAGTGGAAACAGCCGCTATGTCCTGTTCCGCATCAATCCACAAGCCGACTCCGTGCGTCAGAAGAAGCTTGATGACGCTCCGAAGAAGGACATGCCATCCGATTCACTGGGCATTCTGTCCCTGGATGACGGCTCCATCCGCACGTTTGGCAACCTGCAGTCCTTTGGCGTTTCTGACGAGAATGGGGCTCTGGCGTGGTGGAAGCTGACCAAAGAGGCATCCGAAGATTTACTGAAAGCCGATTCGTCTGAAGTGGAAATGGAAACCGAAGAAGAGGAAGTCGAAGAAGAGGAGGCCGAAAAAGATACTCCCGACAAGAAGAACGGCGTCGCCATGATGGTTGCACATCTGGAGGCAGGCGATCCCATTACCCTGCACCACGTAACCGAAGCATGGGTTCATCCGGACGGCGAACGGATCGTTTTTTTCCGGGAGAGTGAGGAAGGCGATTCAGATGGCGTGTACACCGTCGGAGGCGACCAACTGAACGAGCAAATGATCAGCGGAGGCACGGGCAATTATCTCGAACTGGCCTTGACCGAAGATGGTGACCAGGTTGCTTTCCTGACAAACCGGGATGACTTTGAAGCAGAGCAGCCGTCCTTTTCCCTCTTCGTCGGGACAATGAATGGCGTCGAGCAGGCGGCCAGCGAAGGAAATGCAGGTATTCCTGAGGGCTGGTGGATCAGTGAGAACGGTACGGTTTCCTTTTCGGAAAGCGGAGGCCGTGTCTTCTTTGGGACGGCTCCGCGTCCAGAACCCGAGGTAGAAGAGAACGACGTCCTAGACGAAGAGAAGGTCAAGGTCGACATCTGGAATTGGAAGGATCCTCTGCTTCAGCCGATGCAGCTCGTGCGATTGAATCAAGAACGGAATCGGTCCTTCCGAGCAGTGCTTCATCAAGAGACGGGCCACATTGTACAGATGGGGTCTGAAGATATTCCGAGTATCCGTCTCGACCCGGATGGTGAAGCTGCCTTTGCCCTTGGAGTCACCAATGTGCCTTATCAGCAGGATATTTCCTGGGACTGGCCAGTCCGACAGGATGTCTGGCTGATCGATGTCACAACGGGAGAGCTGCGTGTAGCGCTTGAAGCAGTCCGAGATACGCCTCAGCTCTCACCAGGAGGTGGGTACCTCACGTGGTGGGCGCGTGACATTGGGCACTGGATGATGATGGACGTGGCTACGAGTCAGGTTCACAATGTGACCAGCCGGGTGGATGCCTCATTTGTCAATGCACTGGATGATCGTGCCTACGATCCGTCGAGCTACGGCTCCGGCGGTTGGACTGAGAATGACGGCGAATTCCTGATCTACGACAAATTCGACGTTTGGGCTGCTTCACCGGATGGATCGATTCGCAATCTGACCGAGGCGGAAGGACGTCGGGCTGGGGTTGAGTTGCGCATTCAGGACCTTGACCTTGAAGAGGCGGCCCACGCCACCGATGACGACTGGCTGCTTCGGGCCTTGAACCTCGACACCATGGAAGGCGGATTCTGGGAAGTCGATCCGAAGCGCGGCGACGCCGAGCCCGTCGTCATGTCGCCACACAGTTATCGGGTGCGCGCCAAGGCAGCCGATGCCGATGTACTCCTTTTCAGCAGGGAAAACTATAGTGAGGCAAGCGATCTATACACGACGGACACCGAGTTCGAGGATGCCAAGCGCCTGTCCTGGCTGAATCCTCAACAAACTGAATTCAACTGGGGGACCAACAAGCTCGTCACTTGGACTTCGGTAGACGGGCAGCCGCTCAAAGGCATCCTGTATCTGCCTGAGGGATTTGATGCGTCCGAGCAGTACCCGATGATGGTCTACTTCTATGAAAAGTACTCCCGGAACTTGAATCGGCACTACGCACCATCGACCGGTGGGTCAAGTATCAATTTCACGTTCTACACCAGCCGTGGATACCTCGTTTTCGTTCCTGATATCCCTTACAAGACGGGCTATCCGGGAGAGAGTGCCATGAACGCCATTATGCCTGGTATCACGTCCTTGATAGATCAGGGCTTCGTTGACCGGGACCGCATTGGTGTTCAGGGACACAGCTGGGGTGGATATCAGATCGCGTACATGGTGACGCAAACCGACTTGTTTGCGGCAGCGGAAGCAGGTGCGCCTGTTTCCAACATGACATCCGCTTATGGCGGCATTCGCTGGGCATCTGGCATGAGCCGCATGTTCCAGTACGAAAAGACGCAGAGTCGCATAGGGGGCACCTTGTGGAATGCTCAACAGCGCTACATCCATAACTCCCCGCTTTTCCAAGCTGACAAGGTTAAAACCCCGGTCTTGATGATGCACAATGACGAGGACGGCGCCGTGCCATGGTACCAGGGGATCGAATTCTTTGTGGCTCTGCGCCGCCTGGGGCAGCCGGTTTGGATGCTGAATTACAACGGTGCTGGTCACGGCCTGTCCGACCTGGATGACCGGCGTGACTGGCAGCGTCGCATGCAGCAATTCTTTGACCACTATCTGCTGGACGATCCGGCTCCGGTCTGGCTGGAGGAGGGCATCCCAGCCATCAAGAAGGGCAAGACGATGGGATTTGAGCCGGCCGGAAACAACTGACTCTTTGGATCGGTCGGGGCGCGTTCCCGCGCCCCGACCGGTACCCGAAACTACGAGTCATACCTTGGCAGCCACATTCAATGGCTGGCTTCGAACACAAGCCCGTCATAAGCGGGAGACATTCCAGCGGGCACCCGTTTCTCGAAGTCCGCATGGAGGATCTCGTGCGACATGTGGGTGAAGTACGTCTGCTTCGCTCCGATTTTACCGGCTACTGCAACGGCCTGATCGATGGTCATGTGCATTGGATGCGGCCGATCCCTCAAGGCATCGAGCACGAGAACGTCCAAGTCATCGAGAAGCGAAAAACTCGCATTGGGTATTTCGCTCACGTCCGTCAGGTAGGCAAAGCCTCCAATCCTGAACCCGAGCATATCCAACGATCCATGGACAGCTGGAATGGGGGTAATGCGAATGCTTCGATTGACATCTTCCCGGGATGTGACCTCAAATGGCCCCCGGATTTCATGCATTTCAAGACGCGGAACGCCCGGATAACTCCCGTCACGGAAAATGTAGGAGAACATGGAGCGCAGCACGTCCGCTGAACCTGGTTCGGCATGAACCGGTATGGCTGTCCTATTGGAAAAGAGAAAGGGGCGCAGATCGTCCATACCCATCACGTGGTCGAAGTGGTGATGGGTTATAAGGACGGCGTCTACCTGCTTGATGCCCGAGCGAAACGCCTGTTGACGAAAATCCGGACCCGTGTCAATCAGGAGATGAACACCGCCGGCCTGAACATAAACAGAACAACGAAGGCGCTTGTCCCGATCGTCAGGTGAGGTGCAGATATCGCACGTACAGTTGAGAACAGGTACCCCAGTGGACGTACCTGTGCCGAGTATCTCGACCCGGATGCGGTTCGTTTCAGTCACCGTCTTCCGTCTGAATTTCAACTACATCGTGCCGCGCCCACGCGTCTTCCAAGGCCTGTCGAACGAGGGGCTTCAAATACACCTGGTCGACATCCATGCTGCGCATGGCTTCCGCGAGGATGGCAAGATGGATTTCGGGAGGATGAACGCGATTCAGCATGAGGAATTCTTCCTCATTCCGCACACACATGCCGCCTCTGAAGTTGCCCTTTTCCCGACGCACACGGGTACCGAGCTGCTCGACGGCCTCTTCAAGTTCTTTGACGATCTGCGGTGTCTTCATTCGAGAAAATAGCCCAAATCGATCAGAAGGTCAGACCGATGGAGGTGACATGCGAACGGCTCCGGTATTCGATGTTGTCGGACCCTGCCTCGGCAAATACCGAAGAGGCGCTCATGAGCCAGCGCTGCCAGCGATATCCCCAGCCGAGATAGGCGCCGACGCGGGAAGAAATCTCTGGAAGCGACCAGTCCACATCGATCGACAATCCAGCTGACGTGCCGGTCTCTGTACCAAAGGCGCGGGAGGCAATGCCAAAAAAGGGTTTGGACCGCATCGACAGCACACCACTCCCAGTGGGCACATCCAATCCCAGTCCGGCTCCAATTGCAGCCACTGAGACCTCGAATACCGTACCGTCAACATTGTCTGACTTCTTCGTCACCTTACGGTAGTCACCGTGGAAACCCACCGGAAAATACAAGTCGAACTTCGCATCGGGCTCATTTTTGGTGAACCTGAGGGCGCCCCAGGCATCCATGCTTCCCTCAACCAAAACCAGATCCGCACCGTCAATATCCATGCCGGTGCCCCAGAATAAGTGCCCGAGAAACCCCTCCCGTCGATAAAAAACTCCGTAGCCTGAATCTTCGAAGGCGAACGAGACATCAGGCGCGTTTTCTGGCTGAAAGGAAAAATCGACCAAAGAGATCATCGGACCCGCAGCACGTACGGATTCCGTACCACCGCCATAGCTGAATTGAGCCAAGGCCGACGGAACGCTCAAGATGACGAGCGCGCAAAAGACCCCCACGAGAGAGGCGCGATGAAGCAGATTCAACATGTGAACGAGGTCAGGATGAAAACATCACGATCCTGAGTCGGACCGGAGGTCAATTTTCATGAACCGGTTCGAAACAGGGAGCTCTTCAGACGCCTTGGGCTTCTCCTCGGTTTTCGTAGGGACTTGTTTTGACCCTTCATCCTTCGAACCCTCTCCGGTATCCTTCGATGTTCTGTCACTGCTCGCAGCATCCTTGCTCCGGGAAGAATCCGACACCTCAGGCACAGACTTGACGCGGGCATCCGTTCTCGATTCGGAGTCCACGGAGGGTTTGTCCTGACCATCTGAAGGCTCCGGGCCATCCGCAGCCGGAGGTACGGCCTTGGGAGTCCTCGGTGCCTTTGGCTCGGGACGCTCATCCCGCTTCGCGTTTCGCTCGGCTTTCGCAGAAGGCTGCTTCTGCTCGGTCTGCTTGCGGTCAGCTGATTTTTCTTCTGTCTTCGCGCCTTTCACTTCTGCTTTTTGCGTCCGAGATGTCCGCCCTGCGGCATCCTCGGAACGCCTACGATCGCCGCCGTCTTTTCGACGACTATCCGGCCGAGAACGTCCACCCGAGGACTTCCGCTGACTGGAATTCGATCGATCCTCTCCGCGAGAGCGACTTTCCGAGCCTGCTGATTCTCCGCTGCGTGACCCCTTTTCGGGTCGAGCCGATGTCTCAGTTCGTGACGAGGCATCGTTTTCTGCGGAGCGTTGTCTCGAGTCACCGCCACGACCCCGTCCTCGCGAGTTGCTCGACCGCGATCGCTCAGTGTCACTGCCCGAACGGGACTCCTCCGAACGCCCTGATCCGGAGCGTTGCCCACGGGAACGTCCCGATCCGGATCGACTCGACTTGGGTTTCTCTTTATCACCGCCACGGCCCTCAGCACGGTCGCTGCGGCCTTTTTCTGATCGTGAGGAGCGGTTGTTCTGTTCCTTGGATTCTGACTTGGCTCCTTCCTTAGCCCTGGAGCTGGAGCGACTGCCCGTCTCCTTTTTGCCTCGTCCACTGCGGTCCTTACGAGTCGACAGACGCGAAATCTCTTTTCCAGAGGCTCCATCAAAGAATCGGAAAGACATCGGATCCACGGATGGATCGGCTTCGATCTGAACCCGAACACCGTAGCGCAGCCGCCAGCGGAACGTCCGACTTGGAAATTTGCCAGAAAGGAATGACGCCGTAAAGGGATGGACCCGCAGACGAACACGAGCCGATCTGCCAGCTTCACGATATGCGCCGAGCCATTCCTCAATCTTGTGGAGCAGATCCTCAGGCTCGATTCGCAGATGGCTGGGCTCAGCCGAGCGACCACGCAATTCCGAGCGACGAGTCCGTCTTTCTGGCTTGTTATCCCCCGACTGCTCGTCTGGCAGGGAAAAGGTCTTCGTTATACTCGGGCGCAGGCGTTGGCGGGTGATCTGAATGAGTCCAAAATCGCTCATCGGAAGCACCTTCGTAACGGCCCGGTCGGCTCGGAATTCCTTCTTGAGCGTTTCGTAGAGCTTTCGACGGTTGCTTTCGTGTCGCATGTCGATAAAGTCGACTACGATGATCCCACCCAAGTCGCGCAGGCGTACCTGCTTGCAGATGACCCGAGCCGCATCCAGGTTCACCTTCAATGAACTGTCCTCCTGGGACATTCCTCTTCCGGCGCGTCCGGAGTTGACGTCGATGACATGCATGGCTTCGGTCTGCTCGAAAAACAGATAGCCACCTGAAGACATATTCACTCGTTCGTCAAACGCTTCCTCGACAGCTTCCTTGATGCCTACTTCCTGAAAAAGGGACTCGGCGTCATCTGCCAATTTCACGTCTTCCACCATGTCTGGAGCGATGGCCTGAACGTATCCACGGATATTGCGATAGAGCTTCTGATCATCGATCAAAATGCGGTCATAATCCTCGGTGAAGAGGTCCCGCATGATCGAGGAAACCATGTTGACGTCTTCGTGGATTACGGCCGGTGCCTTCGGATTCTTCTTGAGCCGCGCCTCCATCTTCTTCCACTTATCGACAAGAAGATTCAGATCTGTGTCCAACGCCTTGGCGCTTCGCCCCTCGGCGACCGTACGAACGATGACACCGAATCCTTCAGGCAGAAGACTCCGTGCGAGAGCCCGTAACCTGCGTCGCTCCTTGAACGACATGATTTTCTTGGACACCGCCACATAATTGGCCATCGGCACCAACACCAGGAAACGTCCGGCTAGGGAAATATCCGTAGTGATGCGACTGCCTTTGTTGGCAATGGGCTCCTTCGAAATCTTGACCAGGATCGGTTGATCCTTTTTCAGGATCTGGGTCGGGTCGAATTTGGGCTGCTCCTGCTCCTGGTTGTCCCGATCACGCGATTCATGGGATCCATGCTGACGTCCATGAGCCGACTTACGTCGGTCGCGACTGTTTTTGTCCGCAACGTGCTGGTGCTTGCCTCCTCTGCCGCCATGCTGCTGGCCGCTGGGCCGGCGACGCTTTTTGCCGGCTGGCTTGGTCGTGTATTCGCCCTTGAACGTACCGATTTCGGCCTGTTCGGTCTGAACGAAGTCCAGCCAGGACTCGACGTTATCAATCAGATCTGAAAAGTGCAGGAAGGCGTCCTGCTTCTGACCGATATCTACAAACGCTGCTTGGATGCTCGGCATGACGCGTCGGATGCGCCCCACAAAGATGTTTCCAATCGTACGTTCGTGTTCCTGGTTCTCGATAAACAGCTCCGCGAGATCGCCATTCTCAACGATTGCAATACGGGTCTGTTTACCCTTGTTGATGATGATTTCCTTCGACATGAATGGGTGTCCTGGTCGAAGAACGACAAACGGAGCCCGCCCGGAGGGGCGGTACCATCACGGAGGTGAACCGGAGAGCCTGTCCTTGACAGGAGCCAATCGATCGCAGATTGCATCGATCCTTCTCTGCTCCGGGTACGCCGCTCGCCCTGCATGTCGCAGCCGCGAGTCGTTCTTGCAAATGGTGGAAATAGAGCCAAAAGAGGGTGCATGTTCGCGGTGAGTCCACCAGAGAAAATGCCTTCCTCCAAATCCGGGTGTGCTTCATGTACCGCGCTGGACGTGACAGAATCACGCGCGTTGCCGATCATTTTTCTCAATCCATCCATAGCGGCACGCCCTGGAAGCCCGATTCGGGTCAGGAGCAAAAGCACAGCCTGGATTGGAGAGGAAACGGGAATACCGAACATGATCAATACAAAAGCCCTTCCGGGAAAGATTGCCGAGGAGTCGCAATACTGACTCCCGGTCTTGAATATCAGTGTGTTAATCTCCTGAAAGCACGGAATGATCCCGCCGGGCATGGGCTTATATTGCCTTGACGCCCATTGCCTTTCAGGGAGTGTCATCGTCATCTCCTGTACCTGCCCATTTCGCCTTTTCGACCATGGCTCCTCACGCTCCTAAAGCCTCCTCTGAACCGAAAGGACTCGAAGGAGTCATCGCCCTGCATACCGATATTTGTGACATTGACGGGCAAAAGGGAGAACTGATCTATCGAGGGTATGACATCGATGATCTTGCGCGAAATTGCACGTTCGAGGATATCGCGTGGCTCTTGTGGCAAGGTGATCTTCCTTCAGAAGCCGAACGCCGTCAATTGGCCCTGCAACTTAGCACGGAGCGGCCGCTGCCTCCCATGGTCCGCGAATTGATGAGCATGACTCCCGAAGATGCTGACCCGATGGCATTTCTTCGTACGGGCGTGTCCACATTAGCCCTCTATGACGGCGAGGCGGAAGACATGTCTGCCGAGGCAAACTATCGAAAGGCTGTTCGTCTCACGGCCCAGATTCCTGTCATGCTCACCGGTTTTGACAGAGCACGCAATGGGCTTCCCGCCTTGCGATCGCGCCCGGATTTATCCACGGCCTCCAATTTCCTGTATCTGCTGCACGGCGAGGAGCCCGGAGAACAAGCCGTACGGATTTTCGACGCCTGCCTGATTCTGCATGCCGAACACGGCTTGAACGCCTCCACGTTTGCCGGACGGGTTATTGGAGCCACCCTTTCAGACATGTATTCGGCTATCTCTGGTGCGGTGGGTGCGCTCAAAGGACCGCTGCACGGCGGTGCCAACCTGCGTGTCATGGAAATGCTTTCAGAAATCGACCGCACCGGAGCCGATCCCAGACAATGGGTCCTGGACAGGCTGAGCCGCAAGGAGCGCGTTATGGGCTTTGGTCATCGCGTGTACAAAACGCTCGACCCCCGCGCAGCCATTCTCAGGGAAATGTCCGAGTCACTGGCTGATGAGGCGGGCAACCGAAAATGGTATGACATGAGCCTTGCGATCATGCAGACCATGGAAAAAGAAAAGGGGCTGTATCCAAATGTCGACTTCTTCTCTGCTTCCGTGTACGGCACACTTGGCATCCCGATGGATCTTTTTACGCCGATCTTCGCCATGGCTCGTGTCACGGGATGGAGTGCACACTTACTGGAACAATGGGCCGACAATCGCCTGATCCGCCCGCGCGCTGCATACAGCGGCCCTCGAGACAAGCGGGTAGATCGCTGAGCCATTCCGACCATTGAACGGCTGGAAACGTTCCTCTTGAAGGATTTCATGCACACTCTGTTAAATGTGGGCGATGCTCGGAAGTCGCTGGGAGCCTTCCATTCCTCTCTGCCGTACCTTCTGGACCGATCCGGAAATCCCGCTGGTCCGGTACCGGAGATCGCAGACCCTTCCTATCGGTAGTCTTTGCAGCTATGAGTCTATTGACGCACCTGAATTCACCTATCGGCAAAAAGCTGATTACGGGAGTCACTGGATTGGGATTGACCATCTTCGTGCTGATGCACATGATCGGCAACCTGTCCATGTTCTCGGGTGACGATGCCTACAACCAGTACGCGCACTTCCTGGCCAGTCTCGGCCCCCTCCTCTACGCCATCGAAGCCGGCCTGGTGCTGTTCTTTCTGATGCACGCCCGAACGGGAATCATCATCTGGCAGGGAAAACGGAAGGCTCGCCCTCAGGGATATGATGTCTACAAGAGTGCTGGTCGGCCAAGTATGCAGTCCTCGTCCTCCCGGTCGATGGCCATCACCGGCATCATCCTCTTGGTCTTTACGGTCTTCCATTTGATCTCTTTCAAATTCGGTCCGGGCGGCCCCGGAAATGCAGATGCAGCGTACCTGACCACGGTCGACGGTGTGGAAATGCGTGACCTGGCCAAGCTGGTAAGGGAGAAGTTTGCGCTGACCTGGTACACTTTCGGGTACACGGCCATCATGCTGCTTCTGGTCACGCATCTGCGCCACGGCGTATGGAGCGCCTTGCAGTCCCTGGGTGCCATGCGCCCTTCCCTGTCCCCCGCCATCTACACGATTGGCGGCTTGCTCGGATTGGGTATCGGGGTGGGTTTCATCATCATGCCTTTGGCTCTCTTCTTTGGCTGGCTCTGACGATTACTGATTCGACCGCCTGATCACCACTGTTCAGATTATTCCGAAGCACATCATGTCCACGGTCCTCGACTCAAAAATTCCTCCGGGCCCGCTTAAAGACAAGTGGGACAATTACAAGAACACCATCAAGTTGGTCAACCCGGCCAACAAGCGTAAGCACACGGTTCTTGTCGTTGGTACCGGGTTGGCAGGTGGATCCGCCGCGGCCACTCTCGCCGAGCTGGGCTACAATGTCAAAAGTTTCTGCATCCAGGACTCGCCCAGGCGTGCACACTCCATTGCCGCCCAGGGTGGAATCAACGCTGCCAAGAATTACCCCAATGACGGTGACACGGTCTGGCGCCTGTTCTACGACACCATCAAAGGGGGTGACTACCGCAGCCGCGAAGCCAACGTGCATCGTCTGGCCCAGGTATCCAACAACATCATTGATCAGTGCGTAGCTCAGGGTGTACCCTTCGCACGCGAATACGGCGGTTTACTCGACAACCGTTCGTTTGGTGGAGCCCAGGTATCCCGCACGTTTTACGCCCGTGGGCAAACGGGACAGCAGCTACTGCTCGGAGCCTACCAGGCCATGAGCCGCCAGATCGGAGCCGGTAATATTGAGATGTTCTCACGCCGGGAAATGCTGGATCTCGTCGTGGTCGACGGAAAGGCCCGCGGCATCATCACCCGCAACCTAGTTACTGGTGAATACGAACGCCACTTCGGAGATGCGGTCCTGCTGTGCACGGGCGGCTATGGCAACGTCTACTACCTGTCGACAAATGCCAAGAACTCCAATGTCACGGCGGCATGGCGCTGCCACAAACGGGGCGCGTACTTCGCCAACCCCTGCTACACACAGATCCACCCAACCTGTATTCCCGTTTCGGGCGACTACCAGTCGAAGCTGACCCTCATGTCGGAGTCGCTCCGCAACGATGGACGCGTCTGGGTACCGAAGAAGCAGGGTGACGATCGCCGTCCGCAGGATATTCCCGAAGAGGATCGGGACTACTACCTCGAGCGCCGATATCCAAGTTTTGGAAACCTCGTTCCCCGCGATGTAGCCTCGCGAAACGCCAAGATGGCTACTGACGAAGGACGTGGCGTGGGCGAAACAGGCCTGGCCGTTTACCTGGACTTTGCCGACTCGATCAAGCGACTGGGTCGCGACGTCATCGAGGCCCGCTACGGCAACCTGTTCGAGATGTACGAGCGCATCACGGGTGAGAACCCGTACGAGGTACCGATGCGCATTTTCCCAGCGGTCCACTACACCATGGGAGGCCTGTGGGTCGACTACGAGTTGCAATCGAGCGTGTCCGGACTGTTTGTTCTGGGAGAAGCCAACTTCTCGGATCACGGAGCCAACCGCCTTGGAGCATCAGCCCTTATGCAAGGTCTGGCTGACGGTTATTTCGTCATCCCATATACCTTAGGCAACTACATCGCGGGCAACAGCTTCCCGGAGATCACCGGGAATGAGGACGCCTTCAATGAGGCCGAATCCGCCGCTGATGCCCGAATTCAGAAACTACTCAGTATTCAAGGCACCAAGACCGTCACCGAGTTCCACCGCGAACTCGGACAGATCATCTGGGATCAGGTGGGCATGTCGCGTACGGCCGAAGGTCTTCGCAAAGCGATCGATCAAGTTTCCGCCCTACGCGAGGAGTTCTGGCAGAATGTCCGCGTCCCGGGCGAACCGACTACCTTCAACAAGAACCTGGAGTTTGCCGGTCGCGTGGCCGACTTCCTCGAGCTCGGCGAACTGATGGCTCGTGACGCACTGGAACGCGAAGAGTCCTGCGGCGGTCACTTCCGCGAGGAACATCAAAGCGCCGAAGGTGAAGCCATGCGACGTGACGAAGACTTCACCCACGTTTCCGCATGGCAGCACACGGACTCTGGTCACGTCCTGCACAAGGAAAACCTCGAGTTCGAAAACGTCGAGCTCACTACCCGCAGCTACAAATAAGACCCAGCAACCGATTCGACATGGCAAACAGCATGAACATCACGCTCAAAGTCTGGCGTCAGGCGGGTCCCGATGTAAAAGGGGGCTTTAAAACCTACACGGTAACCGATGCCAACGCTCATATGTCCTTCCTGGAGCTATTGGACGTACTGAACGAACAGCTTATCAAAGAAGGGGGCGACCCGGTAGAATTCGATCACGACTGTCGCGAAGGGATTTGCGGCTCATGCGGCGTGGTCATTGATGGCCAGGCCCACGGTCCTCAGAAACGGACGGCCTGCTGCCAGCTTCACATGCGTCACTACACGGATGGTGATACAATTGTCATCGAGCCCTGGCGTGCAGAAGGCTTTCCGATCATCAAGGACCTGGTCGTGGACCGCTCTGCGTTTGATCGCATTATCGCGGCGGGTGGGTACATTTCGGCTAACACGGGATCGGCGCAGGATGCCAACTCCCTTCCCGTTCCCAAGGCTGACGCCGATCTGGCCATGGACTATGCCACGTGCATCGGTTGTGGCGCCTGTGTAGCAGCCTGTCCAAACGCTTCTGCTTCATTGTTCACGGCTGCCAAAATTGCACAACTGTCGTTGTTGCCGCAGGGGGCTCCCGAACGTAAGACGCGCGTGAAGAACATGGTGGATCAAATGGCCGACGAGGGTTTCGGCGATTGCTCCAACCACGCCGAGTGCGAGGCTGTGTGCCCGAAAGGCATTTCCATTTCGTCCATTGCTCGCATGCGACGCGAGTATGTCAGAGCGATGGCGGACTGATCGAATCTGACATTCCTACGTACGATAGCGGGCCGTTGGACATTCGTCCAACGGCCCGCTATTATTTCGTGTTGTCTGCCTGAATCGTTAGACCGCCATGCCAGAACCGGCGAGGATGGACTCGAAAATCCGGGCGCCGTCCTCGTTGCCCAGAATGCCTTCGGCGCAGCGCTCCGGGTGCGGCATCATGCCCAGCACATTACGCTCAGCATTGAGGATACCAGCGATATTGCGGGAGGCACCGTTGGGGTTGGCTTCCTTCGTGATGTTGCCTTCCGAATCACAATAGCGGAATGCTACACGGTCCTCAGCTTCCAACTCGTCCAGCAGCTCCTCCGAGGCAAAGTAATTGCCTTCGCCATGAGCGACGGGAATGCGAAGCACTTCGCCCTCGGTGAGGGCCCCGGTAAAGACGCTGTTGGACGTCTCGGTACGCAGGTGCACGTCCTTGCACACAAAGCGCAGAGAATCGTTGTGCGTGAGCGCTCCAGGGAGCAGTCCTGACTCACACAGGATCTGGAAACCATTGCAGATGCCCATGACCAGTCCACCTTGTCCGGCAAATCGGACTACATCTTTCATAATGGGTGAAAAGCGCGCAATAGCGCCGCTTCGCAGATAATCGCCGTAGGAGAACCCTCCCGGGACAATCACCAGGTCGACATCACCCAAATCACTCTCCTTGTGCCAGATGAAGCGGGCTTCATGTCCAAAAACGTGTTTGGCAACGTGGTAAGCGTCGTGGTCGCAATTGGATCCGGGAAAAACGATGACGCCGAATTTCATGACGTGGCTACGGTCTGGAGTTGCATATCGGGAAGGTCGAATATACGTCGGTCGGTCTGCCAATCGAATGGTGGAATGACCCATTTCTGGTTCCGGATGAACAATTCACGCCGAACCGCTCATACATGATTAGATTCCCGCTCATCTATCCCGCATTCACATGGAAGTCCGACTCACTCATCTGACCTGGAAAGATGTCCGCGAGCGCGACATCGAGGTGGTGGTCCTGCCCTGGGGAGCCACCGAAGCGCACAACACCCATCTCCCTCACGCGACGGATTCGTGGCAAGCGGAGGGCATCGCACATTTGGCCGCCCGGAAAGCCGGCGAGCGCGGAGCGCGCGTCGTGGTACTGCCCACCGTTCCGTTCGGCGTTCATACCCAGCAGGCCGACCTGCCCCTGACGCTGAACGTAAATCCATCTACGCAATCCCTCCTGCTGGCTGACCTCATCCAGTCGGTAGAAGATGCAGGCGTTGCAAAGATGGTCATCGTCAACGGACACGGCGCCAATGACTTCAAGCAGATGCTGCGAGAACTTCAGGCCGCAACGCCGGTCTTCCTGTGTCAATGCAATTGGTGGACACTTGGCGATGCATCCCACGTTTTTGATGAGCCCGGGGATCATGCAGGCGAGCTGGAAACGAGCGTGATGATGCACTTTCACGCGGATACGGTTCGCCCCCTCAGCGAAGCCGGTCCCGGATCAGAGCGGACATTTCGCATAAAAGCATTGCGGGATCGTCGCGTCTGGGCTCCTCGCCAATGGTCTTCGGTTACAGAAGACACCGGTGTTGGTAACCCGCAGCATGCAAGCGCAGACAAAGGCCGACGGTTCGTCGAGCAGGTGACGGAGGAACTCGCCGAATTCCTGCTTGAACTGGATCGGGCTGACCCATCGGATCTTTACGCATGATTCCTTGTGGATAGGCACAACATCCCGGACATTGGATCGTTGTACGGGTCACTGCATGAAACCGCCCTGATGGCGCATGATTCCCAAGGAGTTATTCAAGCGAATCCGGCAGATCGAAATCCGAACCAAGGGTCTCGTGAGCAACATCTTTGGAGGAGAATACCATTCTGCCTTCAAGGGGACCGGTATGGACTTCGCAGAAGTGAGGCCATACCAGTTCGGGGATGATGTCCGGAACATCGATTGGAATGTCTCGGCCCGCTATCCGGAAACGTTCATAAAGGTGTTCGAAGAGGAACGTGAGCAGACGGTAATTCTGGCTGTTGATGTGTCTGGGTCAGAGGATTTCGCGTCGGCCAGTGCGTACAAGCGAGAGATCGCGGCTGAAATCTGTGCGGTTGTCGCCTTTTCTGCTATTCAAAACAACGACAAAGTGGGATTGCTGTTGTTTTCAGATCAAGTCGAACTTTTTGTCCCTCCAAAGAAGGGGCGCAAACACGTGCTTCGACTCATACGGGACCTCTTTGCGCATGAACAACAGTCGACAGGAACTGATCTGAAAGTGGCACTCAACCACCTGGTGCATGTGCTGCATCGACGCTCAATCGTGATGCTCATGTCCGATTTCATGGATGAAGGTTTCGAGCCTTCTCTCCGTGCGGTATCCCGCAGGCATGACACGATTGCTGTTCATTTGACGGATCCCGTAGAAAGTGAATTGCCCGAAGTCGGCCTCATGGAAGTGACCGACGCAGAATCCGGTGAACGCGTGCTCATAGACACGTCTGATGAGAGTGTTCGGAGCATGTATGAGCAGGAGGCACGTTCACGTGAGCTGGCATTGACGCGCATGTTTCGGCGCCTGAAAGTGGATACCATCCCCATTGTTACGGATGAAGGATACGTCGATCCGCTGATCCGCTTTTTCCGACAGCGTAACCGCATGATTAACGCCTGAACCAGTGAAGTCTCTGAGACTGCATATCGTCTTCGTTTTCGCGCTGGGCCTGGCCATTGATGTGTCGGCACAGCAATTCGAAACGCATTTGTCTGCCGATTCTGTCACGGTCGGAGACCGATTTGAAATGACGGTGGTCATCGGCCACGATGGGACCAGAAATCCGATCTTCCCGCACCTTCTCCTTCCAGATTCATTACAGGGAAATGCCGTTTTCGCTTTGGGAGATTTCGAAATCCTCGGCGTGAACACATCCGGTGGTCGTGACTGGCCTGGTGGGGGCCGGATTGACTCCGTCATTTACGAAGTCACGACGTTTGCTTTGGATACAGCAAGAGTAGCCGGCATACCTGTTGGGCTTGCAGCCACGAGTGACACGCTGCGTGCCATGGCGCCTCCCGCCTTCCTTCGTATCGGCTCACTGGTTCCGGAAGATGCAACCGAGTTGCAGGATCTAGCCGAACTGGCCTCGTTTGAACGTTCCTGGTGGCCGTGGATTGTGGGTCTACTCGCTCTGGCCGGAGTGCTTTATGGTCTATGGCGCTGGCGTAATCAGGAGGAGGAAGAGCCAGCTGTCACGGAGGCACCAGTACCAGCTATTCCGCCCTATCAGGAGGCTATCAACCGCCTCTCGCAGCTGCAACAGAGCGCTTTGTCCGATCCCGACCAGATCAAGCCCTTCTATGTCGAATTGACCGATATCCTGCGGACCTATGTAGGTCGCCGAACGCATGTCCCTGCTTTGGAAACCACCACCCGGGAGCTACTCACCCGACTTCGGACGTCGTCTTCAGGTCACGTATTGCCCGATGATATCCTCCGTGAGATCGATCATGTCCTCACCCATTCCGATCTGGTCAAGTTTGCTGATCTGCGACCCATCCTGGAACAGACCCGCGAAATGGTTGATGAGACGCGCCACGTGATTGAAGGTACCGAGTCTGCCTATCGAGAAGAAGATCAGCGGCGAGAACGCGAACGACGTGCTGCACTAGAAGCAGCCCGCTACGCGCCGGCTGGCGCGGATGCGGTAGAAGAACCCGAGGAGGTCTGACATGGACTTTGCTCAACCTCTCTGGTTGCTTTTGCTCCTGCTGGTTCCCCTGGCCGGTTGGCAGTCGTGGCGCTCGACACGGTCTCGTCCGCCCATGCGATTTTCGACGACGGCGGCAGCACGCGCAGCGGGTCCTTCGCTTCGCGTGCGACTACGTTTCCTACCGACGCTGCTGCGTGTGGCGGGCCTGTCCTTGGCCATAATTGCCATGGCACGTCCCCAAGACCGAAATGTCATTCGTGAGCAGTTTGCCGAGGGAGTGGATATCATGATGGTGCTCGATACGAGTACTTCCATGCGCGCCGAAGACTTTACACCCAATCGCTTCGAGGCTGCCAAGAACGTAGGAGCCGACTTCATTTCCGGCCGCACGTCGGACCGGGTGGGCTTGATCGTCTTTGCAGCCAATGCCTATACGCAGGCGCCGCTCACGCTGGATTACACATTCCTCCAATCCATGTTGACGGAAGTGGAAGTTGGGGTGATTGAGGATGGAACGGCTATAGGTACGGCACTGGCGATGGCCGTGAACCGACTGAAAGACACCGAGGCTAAAAGCAAAGTCATCATCCTGCTGACGGATGGGCAGAACAATCGGGGCGAGCTGAGCCCAGAGACGGCTGCCGAGGTTGCGCGAACGCTTGGCGTACGCATTTACGCCATTGGAGTCGGACAACATGGAGAGGCCCCTTTTGTGGTGGATCATCCATTTGCCGGCCGTCAGCGACGCATGGTCCCCGTGGAGATTGACGAAGAAATGCTGCAAGCCGTGGCAGACATGACCGGGGGACAATACTTCCGGGCTACGAATAACCGGGCCCTGCGCGAGATATATGACGAGATAGGCGAACTCGAGCGCACGAAGATCGAGGAACGCAGCTATATTGACTATGAAGAGCGTTACGCCTCATTCCTCTTCCCTGGCCTGCTGCTACTGCTGATGGACATCCTGCTGGCTACCACGCTATTCCGGAGGTTTCCCTGATGGAGTGGCTGAATCCGCAATATGTCTGGACGCTGGTCCTCATCCCCTTTGTGATCGGACTGTTCCTGCTGGCGGCCTTTCGCCGTCGACAGCTTGCCGAGCGATTTGGTACGCTTGCGTCAATAACGCGTCTCGCTGGCAATCTCAGTCTGCGCCGTCGTCGGTGGAAAGCCGCAATGAAGACGCTGGGGATTGCCTTGATTGTTCTGGCTCTGATCGGCCCACGATTTGGCACGCGCCTGAAAGAAGTCACCCGGGAAGGTATCGACCTCGTAATAGCTCTGGACGTTTCTGCGTCGATGATGGCTGAGGATCTGGCTCCAAACCGGCTCGATCGTGCCCGCAACGAAATCAAGAATCTTCTGGGCGACATGGATGGGGATCGGGTTGCTCTGGTCACATTCGCCGGCGATGCCTTCATCCAGTGTCCGCTGACGACGGATTATGGTGCTCTACGGCTCTTTCTGGATGTAGCCGATCCATCCCTCATTCCGACCCCGGGCACTGATTTAAGTACCGCCCTGGAGATGGCATTGCAGGCATTTGAAGCGCCATCAGGTACGCCCGATGATGAGGTTCGCACACGTGCGATCCTGTTTGTCTCGGATGGTGAAAACCACATTGCTGAATTGGAAACCATCCTGCAGGATGCTCGCAGCGAAGGAGTCGTGATATATGCCGCTGGCATAGGTGAAACTGAAGGGGCCCCCATTCCTGTATACCGGAACGGGCGTCGGGTCGACTGGAAAAAGGATCGCACCGGAGCTGTGGTGACTACCCGTTTGGAAGAGGAAGTCCTCCAGGAGCTTGCGCAGGACGGGGCTTATTTCCGAGTTGCCCGGACGTCTAGCTCCCTGCCTCGAATCACGGCCGCCCTCGACCAGTTGGATCAGACCACCTTTGGCCAAGAGGAATTTGAGGATTACGAAGAACGCTTCCAATGGCCGCTTCTGCTGGGTTTACTCCTCTTGTTTGGAGAGTGGATGACGCCAGAGCAGAAACGGAGTACTGACAGTCGCCGTTTCAATAGCGGCGATGATTTTGCGTGATCGGGGACAAAGTAGTCCCAAAGACACCTGACAACACTTCATGAAACCCCTTCTTTTCATACTTGTGGCATTCCTGATGGCAGGTCCTGGTGACGGCAAAAAGAAAGGTCGGCAGGGCAATGCATTGTATACGCAAGAGCAGTATGAAGAGGCAGCCGCCAAGTATCGCGAGGGCATTGTTTCCGTTCAAGAGGATGGCTTCGGGGCCGTCCATAGCAGATTGCTCAACAATCTGGGCGCGGCACTGTATCGCTCCGGAGACGCCGAACAGGCGAGCATCGCTTTTTCCAGCGCGGCTTCCATGGCACTCGGCACCGAAGATCTCGTTCGGGCAAGCTACAATGCCGGAAACGCCGCCTACCGGACTCAGCAGTTGGAGCAGTCGCTGGAGCACTACCGCCGAGCCTTGCTGAATGACCCTTCCAATCAAGACGCCAAATTCAACTACGAATTCGTCAAGCGTCAACTTGAAGAGCAACAGGACAATCAGCAGGACCAGGAGAATCAAGAGAATCAGGACCAGCAGAACCAGGACGGTGAGCAGAACGAGAACAACGAACAGCAGCAGGACGAACAGGAACAGAATTCCCAGGATCAGGGAGACCAACAAGAACAGGAACAGGAACAGGATCAGCAGCAGCAACAGCAACAGCAGGATCGCGACGATCCTACGCAGCTAAGCGAAGAGGAAGCCCAACGGATTCTACAAGCGCTCGAGAACGAAGAAGAGCAGCTTTTAAGACAGGTCCAGAAAATGAAGACCCGCCCCCGTCGGGTAGAGAAGGATTGGTAGTCGTGAAGGAACTCGCAGGCCGCACATTGGGGACGCGATCAGTATCAGGTGCCATCGCACTTTTGCTCTTCGCTTTGGTTGGCGCTTCGTCTGTTGTGGCGCGCCAGGTAGACGTACACGCTTCCGTCGATGCTACGACCATCGGAACGGAAGAGAGCGTCACATTGACCATTACCATTGATGGATCCGATGGCTCAGATGTGCAGGTGCCACAGCCGCCCGATGCAGTGGGCCTGATCCTCCTTCAAACCATCCCGCGGACCCAGCAGAGCGTTTCGATCATCAACGGAGAGATGAGTCGGAGTTTTGGCTATTCGTGGGCATACCGGCCAACGGGACAGGGGACGGCGCGTATTGAAGCCTCCACAGTGCGAGTCAAAGATCGCGAATATCATACACAGCCCATCCAGGTTCAGGTCGTCCCCCAGGATCAGCGTCCTGCACGAGCTCGCCGGACCGATCCATTTGCTGGTGCATTCCGGTCCCCTTTTACTCCCCAACCGACGGAACCAGCTCCGGAACCGGACGAATCAGACTTGTTCATCCGAGCCGTGCCCAGTCAGCGTTCAGCATGGCAGAATGAGCAGGTCGTGATTGAATACCGTCTGTTCTTCAGGGAAGGGATTCAGCTGAGGCAAAGCCGCTTGACGGACTCATGGGATGCCGAAGGATTCTGGCGTGAGGAATTGGAGGTAGAAACCCGTCCTGTCCCGCGCATCATCATTGAAAATGGATTGCGTTACAATACCATCGTATTGAAACGAGCCGCCGTATTTCCGACACGGGCGGGAGACCTGTCGGTGGATCCGTTGAAAATTGAAAGTGAGGCCATGTTGCCTTTCGGGTCCCGAGATCCGTTCCGCTCCCTCTTTGCCATGCAGACCCGGTTCACACCTGTGATGCTGGCATCACCCGAGGTGACGGTTGCTTCCCGTCCTCTTCCCGACGGCGCTCCTGACTGGTTCAATGGAGCGGTTGGTTCCTATGCGATGACCGTCAAACCCGATCGGACCTCGCTCGAAGTGGGCGAGTCCATGCAGATTTCTGTTACGGTGACGGGGCGGGGTAACCTGGCTACCATGGATGCTCCTATTCTTGATGTCCCGGCCGCATTTGACGTGTATGACCCCGACGTTTCCACGTTACTTGATCGTTCCGGTGCTCGTCTCACGGGCAGCAAGACGTTTCGGTACATCCTTATCCCACGTACAAACGGGGCCTTCGAAATTCCTCCGATTACCTTTTCGTGGTTCGATCCGGGTGCCGGAGTGTATCGCACCTCAAAATCGAATGCCATTCCTGTATCGGTCAACGGCACGGCTACCTCTCCACTTTCCGTGACGGCTACTACAAACGGTATGCCCGTGGATGACTTCGCACCCCTGTTTACGACGTCCGAAAACTGGGTTGCCACAACGCGGGCACCCTTGCATACCCGGTGGTGGGCTTGGTCACTCATTCTCCTTCCACTCGTCGGCATGGGGGTTGTTCAGGTTTGGCGTCGGCACCAAACCCGTCTGGTTCGTGATCCGCGGTGGGCCCGAGGCCGTCGCGCGCATCCACTGAGCCGCAAACACCTCAAACAAGCCATGGAGCTTCTCCAATCCGGCAATACCAAGGGATATTTTGAGGAAGTGGAGCGTGCCGTTCTTGGGTTCATTGGAAACCGACTCGACATTGCAGAAAAAGGACTTACCCGTCCGCAGCTCGACGAGCTTCTCTCGAAGAGAGGTGCAAGCGAATCGCTTCGCCTCCGCCTGAAATCGCTTCTCGATCTGTGTGATCGGGGACGCTTTGCCCCCGCCTCGTTCTCTCCGGAGAACAAGGAATCAGCCTTTGATGACGCATCAGAGCTCATCCCCGATCTCGACGAGTACCTTGATTCATGATGCGGAATCTCTTCATAGCCATGCTGCTGCTCGGCGCAACGTATTCCGCTCGGGCGCAAGATGTCGATGCTGTTCGACTGTTTGACAAAGGCACAGCAGCCCTGATGGACGGGCAATTTCAGGACGCGCTACGCTCATTTACCGCGGCAGAGCAGTCCGGCTGGGCCTCAGGTGCACTCTTCTACAATACGGGGTTGGCCTACTATCGTCTGGATGAACTCGGGCAAGCCATTCGCTATTTGGAGAAAGCTCGGTTACTCAACCCGGAGGACCCACGCATTGAACACTCACTCGCAGTAGCAGAACGTCGCCAAAGAGACCAATTTTCCGTTCTTCCCAAACCGTTCTGGAAGAAAGCGCAGCAAGGATTGGTGCGGATTATCCCGCTACAATGGGCCTTTCTTATCGGCTTGATGTGCTGGATGGCGTTTGTGGCAGGATGGACGGCCAAAACGGTTCGTGCCCTTGATGGCGAGTGGTACCGTCGAGGTCGCCAGGCAGCTTTGATTGCGGGTTTGTTTCTGATCTCACACGCCATGGCATCCTCTATCGTGCCGGCTTTCCCGGACCGTTCGGTAGTGCTGGAAGAGACGCTTGTGCTGCGAGAACAAGCGAGTGATGAGGCAACGGCGATCCTCGAAGTACACGAAGGACTCATTGTCGAAGTCCGGGCAGAGGCGACCAACTGGGCGCTCGTAAAGATTCCAAACGGTACACGAGGCTGGGTACCTTCAGCAGGACTCGGCGATATCTGATGGTATCCGTATCTTCGGACCCCCGATCATGGCTGCGCACGACAGCCCCCTGCTCTCCGACCATTCCTGGCGACTCCTGACCGTGACTCTCGAACCGCACGTACTGAAGAACTCCCGCAAAGTCGGCTGGATTGAAGTCGTCTGTGGTTCCATGTTCAGCGGAAAAACGGAAGAGCTCATCCGACGTGTGCGCCGTGCCCAGATTGCCCGGCAACGAACGGAAATCTTCAAACCAGCTCTGGATACGCGCTATTCGGAAGATGAGGTCGTTTCACACGATGACTCGGCACTGCGCTCCACAGCTGTTGCAACGGCATCGCAGATCATTCTGCTTGCCCAAGATTCCGACGTTGTTGGTATAGACGAAGCCCAGTTTTTCGGAGATGATCTGACAGACGTTTGCCGCCAGCTGGCGGAGTCGGGAAAGCGCGTGATCGTTGCAGGTCTCGATCAGGATTATCTGGGTCAGCCGTTTGAGCCGTTGCCGCAGATCATGGCTATTGCTGAATACGTCACGAAGCTGCATGCCATCTGTGTGGTCTGTGGCAACCCGGCAAATCACTCTCAGCGTCTTTCAGGAAGCACCAGCCGTGTCCAATTGGGAGCCCAGGAGTCGTACGAGCCGCGTTGTCGAGACTGCTTCGACCTGGCTCTTTCCAAAGGTGAAAAGTCGGCTCAGTCCTCCGAGTCCGGAGACGGATCTTCCTCGGACGCGGCAGCCGCAGGCACTTCAGATTCAGGCGCCTCTTCTGAGACGGGTGCCTCCGGGAGCGCCGTACGCGCCTGACGAACCCGGTAGAGCACTTCATCCATACCAAACAGGATGGCTCCCGCGCCTCCAAATGCGACCAGTGCCGGCAGTGGTTGCCAAATCACAAGGCCACCCACGGCCCCCAGCAGGCCACCCAAATACTTGATGTAATTGAGCTGTTCATTGGATGAGTTCTTGATGAGCGCCTCCAGGCGGCTTTCATCGTAGGCCATCATGTTGCTCATCACCATGTCGTACACATCCAGATTTTCCACAAATCCGAGTACGACACGAGTGGCATATTCTTCGATGTCCTCAGCCCGGGCTTCGATTTTCTCTGGGACCTTGTCCAACAAGGCATCCATCTCATCGAGTACCAGATCCAACTGCGTTGGGATACCGTGGATCGCCTGATCTATCCGACGCTTGAAGTCTTCCTCGTTCAGATAGCGATAGGCTTTCAGGGCCATGCCACCCACACCTTCGCCGACATAGGCTTCGATTTTCTCCACCACGAAGTCTACAATGCGCTTGCGGACCTCTTCTGAAGTCAAGACCGTCTCTACGTAATCACCTGTCAGCCGCTTCAGATCATCGCGAAATTCCGGATCCTCGAGCACCCCGCGTGCGACCGACATGGCCAGCTCACGGTACTTCGGGATGATCTGGTTCTCCTCGATTTTCTGCTTGATGATTTCCTCGTTGATCAGCTCCTCGCTGACTGCCGTCGCCAGCCGATAGATCACCCGCTCACGCTGTGCAGGAATAAGTCCTTGGCCGAAGATCGGACGCACTTGGCGTGGATTGAACAACATGGTTATGGCAACCCAGTTGGTCAAAAAGCCAATCATGCCACTGACAGCTACAATGCGCATCAGTCCTTGCAGTGGAAGCACCTGCCCAAAAATGGTCAATTCCATCCCGGGGAAGTCCCAAAGGAATGAAGCCCCGAACATGAGCATCAGACCCCACGGAATAATCTGAAGCAGGGGCAGAAGACGAGCGTGCGAACTGCTGACCCGAGGGGGTTCGCGACGAGGCTTGTCTGAATCACCTGGGGAAGGCAGATGACGTCGAATGTAGGCCCCCACCAAATGCCGGAAGTCTGCAGCGCGGGCGCGCGTGACCTCCTTTGCTTCAGCAACCGTCACTTCGGCATGCTGGGAGGATTGGTCTTCTTGAAGTTGTTCGTCTTCGGTCACGATTCCGGGGTGGGATATTCCGAGGCCCTATTCGGACGCAGAAAAACCCAGACGGGTTGCATCGGCTTGCATTCCGGCAATCACATTGGCGATGTGCTCAGACAACTCGACCCCAAGGTCCTCTGCTCCTTCCCGGATATCATCCCGGCTCACAGCAGCAGCAAATGCCTTGTCCTTGAGCTTCTTCGTCACCGATTTGGGCTTCATTCCTGCCAACCCGGTCGGCCGGACATAGGCAACGGCCGTAATGAATCCTGCCAATTCGTCCACAGCGAACAAGACTTTGGCCAAAAGCGAGACACGGGGTGTTCCTGTGTGGGGCGCGTGGCCCATGATGGCATCAAGTACTTCTTGTGGATACCCGACTTCGCGAAGGACGCCTACACCGACGTAGGGATGCTCCTCCAGCGTCTGATGTTTTTCATAGTCCATGTCATGCAACAGACCCGTCATGCGCCAGAGCGACTCATCTTCGCCGAATCTGCGGGCGTAGAACCCCATGGCTGCCTCAACGGCATAGGCATGTCGCCGAAGGCTGTCTGTCTTCGTCCACTCGTGGAAAAGTCCCAGGGCATCTTCGTAGCTGTGCATATCAGAACATGTCTACAATTTTCATTTCCTTCAGGTACCGGCCCGGATTCGCCTGAAAGTCTGCGATCAGTCCATTGAGACCGGAGATGGTCGAATCCATACGATGATACATGGAGGGGTCATTGATCAAAAGTCCCAACGTGCCCTCTCCTTCATTCAATTTTTCCAGCAGCTCGTTGAGCTGGGAATTGGTCTCATGGAACAGCTCCAGATCGTCGTTCAACGTCGCCATCGTCTCCTCCATCTGAGCGATCAAATCAGCAACTGCTTCGCCGTTATCGCCCAGGGCAGCATTGAGACCCGATGTAAGGGAGTCTGCATTAGCCAAGATGGTTGCAATGCGATCTCGCTCTGCCGCGAGAAGTCCTTCAATCTGTTGCACACTTCCGCGAGCCGCCGACAGGCTTTGGCGAAAATCTGAGTCTGGCGTCGACAGCAAGGTATTGGTCTCAGCCAGCACGCGATTCAGTTGACCGACCACAGCATTCACATCTTCAATCATTCCCGGGGCCTTGTCCGACAAATCTGCCATCAAATCCGCGCCGGTCGCTGCGGCTACGAGTCCTCCCTCCGGGATTCTCGGCGCATCCGTTGGACCAAGTACCAGATCCATTCTCACCACACCAAGGGCATCGAAGCCTGCGATCGTCGCATACGTACCTTCGGTGACCGGAATGCTTGGGTCGACATGAAACTCGACCATCACTTTCCCGGAGGTGTCAGAGATGTAAACATCCTTTACCGAGCCGACCGAGACGCCATTTACGCGCACGATATTGCCGCCGATCAAACCTCCGGCGTTGTCGAATTCGGCTACGAGGTCGTACGTCGAGTCGAATAGCGGAAGATCCTCGAAATAGCGGACTCCCAGGATGAAGATCACCGTAGCGCTGATGATCGTCAAACCCACCTTGATCTCGTTCGAAAATTTCACGTCAGAATCGGATGGTTAGTTGGAGGTCAGGATAGACCAATTTTGTATTCATTGGCCGTTACAAAGGCCTTCAGGATCTGATCTTCGCTTCGATGAAGCTCGTCGATCGTTCCGGTCCAGTGCATGCGACCTTCGTAAATGAAGGCCGCGCGGTCGGCGATGTTGAGAACGGAATGCATGTCGTGCGTCACGACAATACTCGTTACGTTCAATTGATCTGCCAGATTGCGGATCAGCTCGTCGATGGTATTCGAGGTCTCAGGGTCCAGACCTGAGGTCGGTTCATCGTAAATGATGTATCGGGGTTGTAGCGCAACAGCACGAGCGAGTGCCACGCGCTTTTGCATTCCCCCAGAAAGTTCGGAGGGTAGTTTTTCACCTACGTCCTCCAGCTCAACCATGGCCAGGCATCGCTTCACTACGTTCGCGATCTCATCTTCCCCCATCTCCGAAAACGTCCGCAAGGGAAAGGCCACATTCTCGAAGGAATTCATCGAGTCAAACAGTGCACCGCCCTGGAAGAGGACGCCGAAATTTCGCCGGACACGTCGCAATTCAGCGTAGGTGATGGCGTTGATATCAATCCCATCGACAGTCACCGTTCCGCTGTCTGGACTCAGCAGGCCGATCAGGTGCTTCATCAGCACACTCTTTCCAGAGCCGGATCGACCGATTATAGCAATCGTTTCGCCCTCGGGAATATCCACCGACACATCCTTGAGGACGTGTTTGTCTCCGAAGCTCTTGTTGACGTTGGATACGCTGATCATAAAATGAATAGTGGAATCAGAGCAATGTAGCCGCCAGGACCAGATCGGCGAGCAGAAGGAATACACAACTGGCAACAGCTGCCTGCGTGGTTGAACGACCAACGCCTTCAGCCCCTCCTTGCGTGTAATACCCTTTGAAACAGGATATGGACGTAATCAGAAACCCAAAAACAAGGGATTTGATCACCCCAAAAATCGGATCGAACGGCTGGAAGAATTCTCGGGCGCCCTTCATAAACTCTTCAGCCGGTACAAAGCCACCCAGGTCCCCAATTAGCATTCCGCCTCCGATACCTACAAAACATGCAGCGACGTAGAGCACAGGAAACATTACGATCCCGGCAAGGACCCGCGGGACGATGAGATATCCGATGGAATTCAACCCCATGCTTTCCAAAGCATCAATCTGTTCGGTGACGCGCATGGTTCCCAATTCTGCAGCGATCCGGGCTCCTACGCGGCCAGCGAGAATAAAACCGGTAACCACGGCACCGAGTTCAAGAATCATGGACGGTACGACAATGGCCCCGATGATACTCCGCGGAATAAGTGGCGTCACCAGCTGATAGGCGGTTTGCACGGTGGTCACTGCCCCGGAAAATCCAGCAGCCATGGTCACAATGGGCAGCGAATCCACGCCAATCTTGACCATCTGCTCCCAGAGATTCTTCCTGTATATGGACAGTTCCGATACTGCACCAAAGGCATGAAACAGCAATCGGCTGAAGCGCCCCAGGGACTCGAGGGGATTCAGAATTATGTCTAAGGTCGGTTTGACCACAATCACGGAGGATGGAGCGGTGCGACAGCAGGCCTCACAAGGGTACTTACGCTGTCGAAAGTACGGATCATGTGACTATTCGTGACGCTCTGCACGGATTCGTCACAGGAGCAGGCGCAGTGATTCGCAGGGAAGTCACGAAGCAGAGACAGGATGTGTCAGGAGGCTGACACTCCCCTCACCTATATTCGCACCATGGCCAAGACCAAGACCATATTCTTTTGCCAGGACTGCGGCAACGAATCGCCAAAATGGCTGGGACAGTGTCCGGCCTGTGGTGCCTGGAATTCGCTCGTCGAAGAGCGGACAGCTTCCTCAAGTCACAAGCCCGGAATTATTCGAGGTGGCGGCAACGGCCTGTCACCGAAGCCCTTGCGGCTGAGCGAGGTAAAGAGCGGTGCCGAATCACGGATAGGCACAGGTAACGCAGAGCTGGATCGTGTATTGGGCGGGGGTATCGTTGAGGGATCTGTGGTTCTCATCGCAGGTGATCCCGGAATAGGGAAATCCACGTTGATGACGGAATTGGCCACGCTACTGAAATCAGTCAAGCTGCTTTACGTAACAGGAGAGGAATCGCCTTCACAGGTGAAGATGCGTGCAGAACGCATGGGCATTGCGTCTGACAACTTCCTGCTGCTTGCTGAAACGGAAGTCGAGTCGATCATCCAATGCGTCCAGGACGAAGAGCCCTCCGTAATGGTTGTCGATTCCATTCAGACCATTTTTCGCTCGGATCTTACCAGTGCCCCGGGGTCTGTGACTCAGGTACGAGAAAGTGCAGCTGCTCTGATTCAGATGGCCAAGGCGTCGGGAACGGCAACATTCATTGTCGGTCATGTGACCAAGTCCGGGACCATTGCCGGACCTCGAGTACTAGAGCATATGGTGGATACCGTGCTTTACCTCGAAGGTGACCGCCATCATGTTTTTCGCATCCTGCGCGCGGTCAAAAACCGGTTTGGCTCCACCAACGAGATTGGTGTTTTCGAAATGGAGGCTCGTGGCCTGACCCCGGTCGACAATCCGAGCGAGTTGTTTCTTTCCGATCGCAATCTGCTTTCTCCAGGCTCGGCCGTGGTGTGTTCTCTTGAGGGATCCCGTCCCATGCTGGCCGAAATCCAGGCTCTCGTGACACCAACTTCCTATTCCAACCCTCAGCGGACGGCCAGCGGTTTTGACGGCCGCCGGTTACAGATGCTGTTGGCCGTCCTGGAAAAGCGTGCAGGCATGCCACTCTCAACGTGTGATGTCTTCGTCAATGTCACCGGCGGCCTGCGCCTGACGGAGCCTGCCGCAGACTTGGCGATCGCAGCGGCAGTGGCGTCTTCGTGGCGCGATATTCCTCTTCCCTCGCAGGCCATGATAACGGGCGAAGTCGGCTTGGGTGGTGAAGTGCGGGCCGTGTCCCAGTTGGAATCGCGTCTGGTAGAGACCTCCCGTTTGGGTTTCAGTCAGGCGTTCGTTCCCGAAAAAGGACTGGACCGGAAAAACACACCTAAAGGATTGGAGTGCGTGGGACTGAAGTCCTTGAATCACATGATGAGCCTGCTGTTCTGAGCTGTTGGATGGTCAGATGCCATCATGGCCGCCCCAGAACATCCACGCCACCATCTGATCGTCCAATGAGCAGATGGGTAGCGAGATCGATAAACAATCCATGGTCCACCACACCCGGGGTCTTCAGGAGCACATCATTCACATGACGTGGGTCAGGGATTCCCTCAAAGTGAGCGTCAACTACCCACATTCCCTGGTCTGATACAACCGGACCGTCCTTCATCTTCCCCATGCGAATCTCCGGATCCGCACCGAGTCGCTTGAGCACCTGTATGACGGGAGCAACAGCCATCGGGACCACTTCGACGGGGAGTGGCATCCGATACCCCAATGCCTCGACGACTTTGCTTTCGTCAACCAGAACAACGAATTGCTTCGCGCGGGACGCCACGATCTTCTCGCGGGTTTGTGCTGCACCACGTCCTTTGATCAGAATGAAGGCAGGATCCACCTCGTCAGCTCCGTCGAAGGCCAGGTCGAGATCCGGTGATTCATCCAGTGTGGTCAACACGATACCATGCTGTCGCGCGAGACGCTCTGCAGCGAAAGAAGTCGCTACGCCTTTGACCTGAATCCCCTCGTTGCGAATGCGCGCACCAAGCGCTTCAATGGCCATAGCGGCGGTAGAACCCGTACCGACCCCGAGGGTCATGCCGGTTGAAATCATGGAAGCGACATGTTCACCTACCGCTCGTTTGGCGGCAGCTTGCAGATCAGACATGGAGGGCGTAGGGTGGCGTTGAGATGCTGCCTCAATCTACGGCGCACATGTCGGCGGGGCGAATCCCGATTATTCGAATCGAAGGGAGTCGATCGGATTCAAGCGCGCGGCTTTGTAGGCCGGATAGCCACCGAAAACCAGGGCGATACCGGTCACCATGACGACTGCTCCAATGGCCCAGTTAGTCGGGAAGGTCGCGGATATATCGAAGTAAATCGCCACGCCATTACCCACCATCGCTCCCAATACAATACCGATCAGACCGCCTATCTGACACAGAAAGAAGGCTTCGAGCAGAAACTGCCTCATGATGTCCCTCCTTCGAGCACCGATACTTTTGCGGATCCCGATCTCCCGGGTTCGCTCGGTCACCGAGACCAGCATGATGTTCATGATTCCAATGCCAGCAGCCAGAAGGGATATCAGCCCGATCCCGGCGCCTCCTGCCGTCAACGTCCCGGTGAAGGCCTCGAAGATGGCCTGCATGGAATCGTTGGTAGACACTTCGAAGTTGTTTTCTTCTCCAGGCTCCACTTTGCGGACGACACGCATTTTCCCAGTCGCCTCTTCCTTGGCCGCATTGATCAGGACTGGATCGTTCACCCTTACTGAAATGTTGGCAATGTTTCGATTCGTTCCGCCGAATACGGTGAACCCGCGTGAAATCGGGATGTAAAGGCGGTTATCCTGGGAGAAGCCCAAGAAGCTACCCTTGCTCTTCAGGACCCCGACTACCTCGCAGCGCATACCCGAAGCCCGCACCATCTTTCCGATGGCGTTTTCTGTGGCAAACAGTGCCTCAGCTACATCCGTGCCGAGCACACAGGCTGGTCGAGCATACTGCACATCATCCTGCGTAAAGAATCGCCCGTAGTCCAATTCGTAGGAGTAGTTTCCCAACATATGCTGGTCTACACCCATGACCATTATATTCGGCTCGGTTTCGCGGTCTTCATAGACCACCTTACCCATGGAGAAATCTTCAAGGACGCTGACCGTGACAGGCAAAGACATGGCATCAGCAAGACGTTCTACCTGTTCGAACGTGATGTTCGGACGGTTTCGCATGCTGCGATCCATACGCCCCGTCTGGATCACGGGTGTCCGGGAAATGGAAAAGGTCGACGACCCCAGAAATTGCAATCGGTCCTTGAAATACACATCAATGACCTGGACAGCGGTTACCGACACGATGATGGCGAATACGCCGATCACCATCCCGAGCAGCGTGAGCGCGGAGCGGACCTTGTGACCCCGCAGGGCCTCAATCGACATACGGGCGGCTTCGAAAATGCCCATGTTATTCGTACCGGAGGGCTTCGATGGGAGGAGCTTTTGCAGCCGACCACGCAGGGGCCAGACCGAACACGGTACCGATGGCTACACAGATGATGAAGGCCATGGCCACCGTGCCCAGATCCAGACTAGCCGGTAACACGGCGCCAATCAGCATGGACAATGGGAAGGCAAGCGCCACCCCGATCAGGCCACCGACCATACAGATGACAACAGCTTCCACGAGGAACTGCATCAGGATGCTGATGCGACGAGCACCCACGGCTTTTCGCACACCGATCTCGCGCGTGCGCTCGCGGACGGTGACAAACATGATGTTCATGACCCCAATTCCACCCACGAGCAAGGCCAGCGCTGTCAATCCGATCCCGATGCCAAATATGGCATTCTTGATAGGCTCGATCGTGGCACGAAGGGTTTCTTGCTCGTTGATTTCAAAATTGTCTTCTTCTTGCACCGTGAGGCCTCGGGACAGACGGGCCACTCCACGAATCTCATCCTTGGCTATATCCAGTGCTACGCCATCAACGATCTTCGCACGAATACTGACATCACGCCAGCGCATACCAAAGTACTTTTTGAACGTATTGAAGGGAATCTGCACAGACCAATCTTCTGATGCGCTGCCTTCGGCCCCTTGCCCCTGACGGGTCATCACAGCGATCACCCGGAAGGTGTTGCCTGCAATCTTCAGTTCCTTGCCTAACGGGTTTCCGAATGGAAACAGCTCATCGGCGACGCTGGCTCCGATAATGGCCACATTCCGAGCACCCTGATCATCAAAGGGGGTGACAAAGTAGCCTTCAGCCAGATCGACGACGTGGACATCACCATAATTGGCTTGCACACCCATTATGCGAGTCGATGAGATCGACTGATAATCGGTTTTCAGAGAGCGAGCCGTACTAACCACAGCGGTTGCCGCACGGACCATGCGTGATCGTTCATTCAGGTCGGTTGCCAGATCCGCAGTGATGTTTGGGCGGTTGATGTACTCCCACCACTTGAATCCCGGTCCACTGACCCAGGGCCACTTCTCGATATAGACCACATCGGTACCCAGGGTGGCAATATCATTTTCAAACCCCTGTTCAATCCCATTGACCACCGTGGCCATTCCCGTCACCGACACGATCCCGATAATGATGCCGAGCGTCGTGAGCACAGAGCGCATCTTGTTCGACCATACCGCTCTGACAGCAATCAGGACAGACTCGAAAAACTCGAACAGGAATCGGCGCACGAATGGAGTGGGTTGGCTTCAGGTTCATGCACGTACGAAGGCTAATTGGCCGTGTTGCACCTTCATGCTGAACAAATTTGATCTTCGGCAAGTCTCCAAATTAGAGGAACAAACCGCATCCAGAACGGATTTCCCGATCGATGATGTCCCAAACCTCGAAGAACATGAGCAAACTGCGTGTACTCGGCGAATTCTGGCAGTTTCTGAAAGTGCGCAAGAAATTCTGGCTCGCGCCTATTCTTGTCGTCTTGCTGCTGCTCAGCCTGGTCATCGTGCTGGCGCAGGGTTCTGCGCTTGCTCCATTTATCTACGCGCTCTTCTAGGCACTGGGCCACGCGCAAGGATGCTTAAGACTCCAGATCCAGCCGTTTTTCGAACCGTAGTCGGTATTCCCGATAGGCACTGTTGAAATCTGACTTGGTCAGCTGAAAACCCTGGGCAAGGGCCAAGATGGTCATGCCCGGATGCAGGTTCGGAAACGTATCGAAAGCAAGCCTTCGGTAGCCCTGCTGCTGAACCCGTCGCATCATATCCCCCAGGAGGGCAATGGCAATTCCGCGTCGACGGAAATCAGGCATGACGCCACCTTTCGCACTGTAAAACGTGTGGCGACTTTCTCGATAGCCGATCTTGAAAGCAATGGGCTCGCCGTCAATCAGCGCTTCCAGAATGAGCAAGTCATCGCGATCGAAGCTATTGATGATGCGCTCTTCCCTGAATATGGTTCGATTCATTTCACGAATCGCGGCGATGCCTTCAAGGGGGATCTCACGTATCACCATCCCCGGGACGTCAGGGGCATGCACGGTCAGAGGTGGCGTGTAATCGAAGCGCTCCATGGCAATCAAAAAGGAAGATCATCCAGGCTATCGGACGCATCATGGGACGGTTGGTTCGGCGCCTCCAGGGTTCGGGAAGGACCGGGTAACCCGTCCTGAAGTCTCGAGGATCCGTCATCAGGAACGGCGTCACGGGGTGCTTCGACCAAGGTACATGGCTCCAGGATCGTATCAGGGAGGCCTTCCAGAAAGCGACTTGGCTTGGTGAAATACTGACCTTCATAGCGCCTGAATTGCACCATGGGATACGACAGAAAAAGCTGGTCTTCTGCTCGTGTGATGGCAACATAAAGGAGTCTCAGTTCCTCATCCATTGCCTCTGCATCTCCAACGGAATAGGAGGAAGGAAGTACGCCATCCAGGGACTGAATCACGAAAACTGACTTGAACTCAAGGCCCTTGGCTGAATGGATCGTTGAAAGTACGAGCGGTGGTTCATCCTTCTCTTCCTTCTCCACATTTACAGCGCTCAGCTCGATGGGGTCCAGTGCCAGCGAGTCCAGCAAGGATGCTCGATCTGCAAACCGTGACGCGACCCCAGTCAAATGCTCAAGGTCCGTCTCCCGTTTGGGATAGTCTTCGGTGTATGTCTCCCGCAAGATCGGAGCGTAGTAAGCGAGAATCGATTCCAGCTGTTCATCCAGTGGTGATTCATGCTGGCGTAAGCGCCCCAGCACATCGAACAACCGGGACAGAGACGCTACATATGCGGCAGAAAACGGAGATCCATCGGTTGTGTATCGCGGGGCCTCCGCTCCCTGAACCCATTCAATAATGCGTCCTGCCGTCTTTGGTCCAATACCATCAAGAAGCTGCAGGATGCGATTCCAGGCGACCACATCACGCGGATTTTCAAGCACCTTCAGGTAAGCGATCACATCTTTGATATGGGCAGCTTCAGCCAACTTCAGGCCGCCATATTTCACGAAAGGGATGCCCCGCTTGTTGAGCTCAACCTCCAGGTCATAGGAATTGTGTCCACTTCGAAACAGGACAGCCATGCGATTGAGCGGTTCTCCTTGCTCTCGCAGCGCCAGGATCATCTGGGACACGAAGCGGCTTTCGAATCGGTCATCCGGGGCTGGTACAATTCCCGGTAAATCACCTTTCCCTCGTTCGGTGTAGAGGCGTTTGTCGAAGCGGTGCTTGGCCTGGGTGAGCACTTCGTTCGCCAGATCCAGAATAGCCTGGGTAGATCGATAGTTGTGCTCCAGCTTGATGACCGAGGCCCCGGCATACTCTTCAGGAAACCGAAGAATATTACCCATGTCTGATCCTCGAAATCGGTAAATACTCTGGGCATCGTCGCCTACCACCATCACATTTCCGTGAACACTGGAAAGAGCTTTTACGAGGAGCGCTTGTGCGCGATTGGTGTCCTGATACTCATCGACAAGAACGTAACGACAGGCTGAGGCCACCTCCCGGAGAACACCCGGATCTTGTTGGAAAAGCTTCAAGGTCAGAATGAGCAAGTCATCGTAGTCCATCAGCCCCTGTTCTTTCTTGTACTGCACGTACTGCTCGAAGAGACCATTGAGCGGCTCCAGGAACTCAAGAAAGTGGGGATAAGCAGATTCCAGAACACTATCGAGGGATCGCCCGGTATTGCGAATCGAGGAGAAGATCGAAGCAATGGTCCGCTTTTTCGGAAAACGCCGATCCTTGAAACGGGCCGCTACCGGTCCCCGCAGCAGATCTACGACATCAGCCGCGTCTTGAGCGTCCAAAACAGTGAAACCGTTTGGATACCCCAGCTTGGCAGCATATTGCTTCAACAGCATCAAACAGAACGCATGGAACGTACCGCCCCGCACGCGCGAGCAGCGCCCGTCGAGTAAAGTCGAAGCACGCGTCAGCATCTGCTGGGACGCCCGTCGAGTAAACGTGAGAAGCACCAGTTGCTCAGGAGCCACCCCATGACCAACAAGCCAGGCAACGCGGTGAATCAAGGTGCGCGTTTTCCCCGTTCCTGCTCCGGCAACTACGAGGACCGGTCCTGCGCCCCAGGTTGCCGCCTCATACTGCTTTTCATTAAGTGCTTCCCGGAAGTCCAATCCTTCTGGATCGGCAACCGGAAACTCTTCAGGTGAGATGACAATGCGACGCGCCATGAGATGAACAACACGCGCCCGAGCGATACGATCCCGGCCAAGATCAGCGGACATTTCGTGGATAACTCGTCCCCTGTGAAGGCCCTCTTCGGTGGAAGCGCGCCACGGGTCTTCATAGATTCGATAGCTATACGAAGAACAACCCGGTTCCGGACCCGATATGGGAAAAATCATCGCTGTAGCCAACCAAAAGGGAGGTGTGGGTAAAACCACGACCGCGGTGAACCTGGCTGCCTCACTGGCAGCCATGGAACATCCGACGCTGCTTCTGGATTTTGATCCACAGGCCAACGGAACATCCGGCGTCGGCATCGACCCTCGTGAAGTAGAGGGATCATCGTACGAGATCCTGATTGGCACGCTGCCAGCTGAAAACGCAATTGTAGAAACGGAATCTCCGTACCTCTCCCTCATTCCGAGCCACATCAATTTGGTTGGCGCAGAGATCGAGATGGTTGAATTCCCCGATCGTGAGCGCATGTTATCACGTGCTCTGGCACCCATACGCGACCGATACGACTTCATCATCATTGACTGCCCGCCGTCACTGGGGCTGCTGACCCTGAATGCACTGACGGCTTCAGACTCGGTCATTATCCCGGTTCAGGCGGAGTACTTCGCACTGGAAGGTCTCGGACAATTGCTGAATACCATCAAACTGGTACGCCAACATCTCAATCCCGCTCTGGACATTGAAGGTGTGGTACTGACCATGTTTGATACACGGTTACGATTGGCCAACCAGGTGGCCGGCGAGGTCCGCCGCTATTTCGGGGAGAAAGTTTTCAATACCATAGTCCAGCGGAATGTGCGATTGTCCGAGGCACCGAGTTTTGGCCGTCCCGTTTTGCTTTATGACGCTACGAGCACCGGGTCCCGGAATTACATCGGCCTGGCCAGAGAAGTCCTGCGTGCCAATCGTCATGTGTTTGAAACGGTAGAAGAAGATGCCTCCGGGCAGCATGGGGATCACGAATGAGTAAGCAGAAATCAGCCCTCGGGCGAGGACTCGGAGCACTGCTGCCGGATTCGGACGATAATGCTTCAAAGCCAGCCGGCATCGAAAGCACGAAGCTCTACAATTTCGACGAGCGAATCCGAGCCGCTGGAACGATTGCGGAAATTGAAGTGGGAAAGGTCTCTCCGAACCCCTATCAGCCTCGTACCCATTTTGATGAAACGGCTCTTCAGGAGTTGTCGGCATCTATCAAGCAGCTTGGCATTATCCAGCCCATTACGGTTCGAAAGACGGGAACGGATCGGTATGAGCTCATTTCGGGAGAGCGGCGCCTGAAAGCAGCGCGCATGGCCGGTTTGAGTGCCGTTCCAGCCTTTGTCAGGGAAGCAGACAGCGAGGCCATGTTGGAAATGGCCATCGTTGAAAACGTGCAGCGAGAGCAGCTCAATCCGATCGAAGTAGCACTGGGCTATCAGCGCCTGGTCGACGAATGCGCCATGACCCAGGAGGAGGTTGCGACGAAAGTGGGCAAGAATCGCTCAACCATTGCCAACTTCCTCCGACTTCTGAACCTTCCTCCACTCATTCAGGCCGGCTTGCGGGATGGTGTATTGACCACTGGTCATGCCCGAGCCCTCCTTCCATTGGAAGACGAGACCCTGCAGCAATCTCTCATGGACGAGATCGCTGCAGCAGGGATGTCTGTTCGCGAGGTCGAGCAAAAAGTCAGGCAGCTTCTTAAGCCGCCATCAAAACCGTCAAAGAAATCTTCCAAGCAAGTAGACCAAGCAGTGTCTGCTGAGATGGGTGCCATGGCTGACCGTATGCGACGGGCCCTCGGTACCAAAGTACAGATCAAGCCCGGCGCAGAAGGCAAAGGAGGGCGTGTCGAGCTGGACTACTACTCGGACGAGGATCTGGAGCGCATCGTTGATTTCTTCGAACGGTAGACGCGATGTCTGTCCGATACGATGCGTTACGACGAGCGTTGGGTTTGCTGCTCCTGGCTGCGGTGATGACGACCCCGTCCCGTGCCCAACTGGTTCAAGGAGACAGTACGATTGTGGTGACCAGAGAATCGCATTCTCCCAATGGCGCCTTGTGGCGTGGAGCTGTCGTTCCCGGCTGGGGTCAGATCTACAACAGGCAATACATCAAGCTCCCCTTCGTTTACGGAGGCCTTGGCTTTTTGGCCTATCGTGCAACGATCCGAAACAGTGACTACCAGCTGTATCGGAAAGCCTATCAGTACAAAGCGTGGCAAGAATTGGTCGAAGCAGGCGAGGCTGAATCCAATCCGAAAATCGGCTTCAAAAGCTCCTATGACGAGATCGCTGCTGAATTTGGAGCTATTTCCTCTCGTCCGCTACAATCCCAAAGAAATATTTTTCGTCGATCACGTGACTTTTCCTTCGTTGGCATCGGCTTAGTGTATGGTCTGGCGATGCTGGACGCTTTTGTAAGTGCGCACTTACTCGATTTTGACGTCGGAGAGGACCTGAGTTTTCAGGCTGCACCGGCACCGGGCGGACTCCGCCTGTCAGCTCGATTCCACCTCGGTAATACCGAGTGAGGCGGTTCACCCTAGGGTGAACCGCCGGAACCCGTTTGGGGAACGTGCATTTGCAGGCGTTTGGTTTTCGTGGGCCACCAGAGGGCGCTTATCGTGGCTACACAACACATCCCTTGTGGATGAGAAGGTGTAACGATTCTCGACCTTCGCCCAACCATAACCATACGCTTTGGTCACGATGCCAATCGACGCCCAAACCGATGCTCTGAAATCGGGTTTCCGCATTATGTCTGACAGGTACACCAAGCCGACCGGCTCTTCGGGAGCTCCGGTCGCACCCGCGCAGCCCGCACTTTTTGACAAATGTGATCGGTTCTTCGACGAGAACGGACTGTTCGCCCAGGTCAAGGAAGCGGACCTCTACCCCTACTTTCGTCCTATCGAGAAAAATGATGGCACGCGCGCGATCATGGATGGACGCGAGATCATCATGGCGGGGTCGAATAATTATCTCGGTCTCCTGTCGGATCGCCGTGTGAAAAAAGCTGCCGAAGATGCCATTGAACAATATGGCTCCGGTTGCACAGGGTCTCGGTTCCTCAACGGAACGCTCGACCTGCACCTGCAGCTCGAAGAGAGACTGGCGGAATTCATGGGAGCCGAAGCCTGTGTATTGTTCTCGACAGGCTACATGACCAATCAGGGCGTGATCGAATCCCTAGCCAAGAAGGGCGATATCGTCTTTTCTGATAAGGACAACCATGCCTGCATCGTTGCCGGAACCAAGGTGTCCATGGCAGACACAGTCCGCTTCAAGCACGATGACATGACGCACCTGCGTCGCATGCTTGAGAAAGCAGCAGTTGAGAGCCCGGACGCCGGCAAGTTCATCGTGACTGACGGTGTCTTCTCCATGAGCGGAGCGATTGCGAAGGTGCCGGAATTGGTTGCGTTGGCCGAAGAATTCGGTGCCGCCCTGATGCTGGATGATGCTCATGCCGTGGGCGTCATAGGTCCGGGCGGCCGCGGCAGCGCTGCTCATTTTGGTTTGTCCGATCGCGTTCACCTGACCACCGGCACATTCTCAAAAAGCTTTGCCTCACTCGGTGGCTTCGTAGTCGGTGACAAGAAAGTCATCGAATACATCCGCCATACGGCTTCTGCGCACATTTTCAGCGCCTCAATGCCGCCGTCTGCCATTGCCACGGTTCTCAAATGCCTTGAGATTCTGATCGAAGAGCCAGAACGTCTCGATCGATTGTGGGAGATTTCTGATTACATGCGAGACGGATTCAAGTCCCTTGGGTTCAATGTCCTCAAGAGCCAGGCACCCATCATTCCAGTAGTCGCTATGACCATGCGAACCTGTCTTGAAATGTGGCATGATCTTTTGGACGAAGGCGTATTCGTAAACGCAGTGATTCCACCTGCCGTACCTCAGGGACAGTCGCTTCTGCGTACATCCTACATGGCAACGCATACGAACGAAGACCTCGACTTTATTCTCGAAGCGTTCCGTCGGGTAGGATTGAAACATGGTGTCATTGCTCCGAACGGGTCCGCAGCATAAGACTGCCTGTTGCATCGTACCTTTGGTCATGCTGCATGATGCTTAGCGTAACCCCGTTCTCGCGTGCCTGACCTTCCCTCTTCGGTCCAGTCTGTTGAAGTTCGTCCCGTGCGATCGCGACGCGATCGTCGGGCGTTCATCCAGTTTCCCTTCGATCTGTTCGGAGACACCGAAGTCTGGGTACCGCCCCTTCGTATAGATGTCGCAAAGCTGATCAATCCGAAGAAGAATGCCTTCTTCGAACACGGTGACATGCAGCTCTTTTTGGCGAGGGACCAGAACGGCGTGGTGGTCGGTCGTATCGCGGGTATTCGAAACGGAATGCATCTCGAGAAATACGACGACGGCGTGGGCTTCTTCGGCTTTTTCGATACGATTGAAGATTCCGCTGTCGCCAAGGCCTTGCTGGACGCCGCTGCTGAATGGCTCATGGGGCAAGGACTGCGCGCCATGCGCGGTCCGACCAATCCTTCCATGAACGATGTGGCTGGACTTCTGGTGGATGGGTTCGACAAGCAGCCTGCCATCCTGATGCCCTACAATCACCCGTGGTACGAGGGATTCCTTCTGGATTATGGCTTTGAACGTAAGATGACCATGTGGGCCTATTACGCCCACACGAGATTCTACAACAAGGAGAGAATGGACCGAGGCATCAGTCTCCTGCGGCGGCGTTTCCCTAATCTGACCATCAGGCAATTGGATATGAGCCGATTCGAGGAAGAAGCCCGGCTCATCAAGGACATCTACAATGATGCCTGGTCCGAAAATTGGGGCCATGTGCCCATGACGGATTCCGAATTCAGTCAGCTCGCCAAGGACATGAAGCAGATCATCGATGAACGCCTTGTGTTGTTCGCCGAGATCGACGGCCAAGAAGTGGGGGTTTCCGTTTTGCTTCCCGATCTGAACTATGTGTTCAAGACCATTCCCTCGGGCCGTCTGTTTCCGTTCGGACTCGTCAAACTCTTGAGTATGGCAACAAGCGGCGTTGTCCGAGAAGCACGAATGCCCCTCATGGGAGTGCGTAAGGCGCATCACGGAAAAGCCATCGATACCGTTCTCATACACGAAAGCGTGGTCAAGAGCTTGGAAGTTGGCATCCTGGCAGGAGAAATGAGCTGGATTCTGGACAGCAACAAAGTCCTGATCAATGCGCTCGAATCCATGGGCGGCATCAAGCAAAAGGAATACGCCATGTTCGAGGCAGTCATCGATGGATAATCGAAGTGACTCGTCAAGGCCATCAAAGAGCGGATTGACGTTCGACCGAGAAGCAAGCCGTGTACGGTTTGTCTACTTCGACCTTGACGATACACTACTGGACCACACACATGCAGAGCACAGAGCACTGCAAGACATGCACGCCAGTGCCGACCGGCCTTTGGGAAACCAATCCTTTGAAGCGGTCCATGCTCTCTATCGGCAGATCAATCCTGTGGTCTGGCAAAAATACTCAGCAGGTGAGTTCACGAAGCGTCAAGCAAAAGTGGGGCGCTTTTCTCAATTACTGCAGGGCCTGGGGTTGGATACGGGAGCGGACGAGGATTTGGCCCATCGTTATCTGGATACGTATTCGAAGCACTGGCAACCCATAGAAGGGGCATTCGAAGCCTTTGCAGCTGTTGCCTCGCATCTTCCCACAGGTATTTTGACCAACGGGTTTGTTGAGATCCAGCAGGCCAAGCTCCGACAATTCCCTTTGCTCGAAAGCTTGTCGGACGTGATTGTCATCAGTGAGGAAGTGGGCGTATTGAAGCCCGATCCAAGGCTGTTCGCTGAATCCGCCCGCAGGGCCGGGATGGATGCGGCCGAAATTCTTTACATCGGTGACTCGCTTTCCTCTGACGTGGAAGGTGGAATCGGAGCAGGATGGAAAGTGGCCTGGTTTTCCGAGCGGGGTCACCAGCACGAGGATGTCCACTCGTTTACAGACTGGTCAACCTTGCCAGACCTCGTAGCTCAATTGGCATAGACAGCCCCCGCTCCGGCGATTCCGACATTTCCCGAAAAAAAGTCAGGCCAAAAAAAAAGCCGTCCTTAAGGACAGCTTCTTTTCTGCTCCCGACACGAGAACCTCCCCTGGTGTGGCCTCTACGCCGAAGCGCTTCCTCCTCACCAGTTCAGGGAGGTTCGAGTCTCAGTGGATCCCACATCTCGTTTGACCGAGATCCGGGTAACACGGTCTCCGCGAACGGCGATCCGTATTGCCTCCATCGTATGGGCACACGATAAAGACGACAGCCTACAGGGTCTCCGTCCGATCCTCCTTCCTCTTTCGAGGTGGTTTTCATCGGCCGGGCAACGTCTTTCCTCCAGTCAGCCTCCGAAGAGACGTTCGGGAGAACAGGTTCGTTGGTCAAATGAATCGCTTCGTGACCTGCTGCCGGCCTAAGCCGACTGCCGTGATCTTTCATCGTTTCATCCCGAAAAGAGGTTTGAAGCAAAGCGCCGGGACGCTTTCGATTCAAGTTTCTTCTCGTTTCCCTCCCTGGTCACATCTAGACGATCGGAATCATCTTTTTACGACTCGGGATGTCGGCTCTTCACCCGGGATCATCTGCCGTCCAACGCCGATCTTGCGACCCGCATCTTCGAACATCCCCCTGGCTTGTAGCCGGCACTGCTCCAACTCCCACTTCGGCTTGCTCGAAACCTAAGCGATCAATGCTGGTGCAGGGGCCCTGCTGTGCCTCCCTTTCGGGTGGCGTGGCTTGCCTCATGCAGCCTAGAGACTCAGTCGCGTCAAGGAACGGTGCCGTCAGGCACTGGGACCATTATAGCTCGACCTCCTACCTGAGTCAACAATAGCCCCACCTGTTCCTTCCACAAGAAATTCACAAGGGCTTTATCCTTTCTGTGCATAACCATCATCGCATGGCGTGTTCGGCAGTCTTGAAAAGCCACCACTCGATTCAACGCTGATGGGCATTCCCCAAAAGCGCAAAAAGCCCGGTCCTGACGAACCGAGCTTTTTGGTGCCCATAGTCACTGCGCGACTGAGTATCCCTCAACAGGGACACCATCTCAGGCGGCATGAGTGACAGAAAGATAGGGAAAGGGCCAGCGGTAACGCAACACTGCAATAACGGATTTCTCGTCCGAACCCTGTTTGGTTTGGGTTCTTGCCCCTAGCCATGGCCTATCAACATTTTGAAGCAATAACGGTCTTCCTCCTACAACCCCAGTTGATTCAGGAAACTCTGCAGCGCGCTGGGCTTCATGATAAGCGTCAAGACCAGTCCCCCGATCGCACCTCCCAAATGCGCTTCATGGGCAATACCACCCAATGCGCCCGTTTCTCGTTTACGCATGGCCCAAATGGAAAAGCCGACGAAGCTGAAGGCGAACAACCAAGCTGGGATTCCTATGGCAAAAAAGAGGTAGATCTTTGAAAACGGTTGAAACAGGCAGAAGGAAAAGACAAGTCCGGAAATAGCCCCGGATGCACCGACTGCACTGTATCCCGGTGTGTCTTTGTGTAGCAGCAAGGTGAGCGCATGAGCCGCTAATTCTGCTCCGAAGTAAACAATCAGGAATGCGAACGATCCGATCTGCGCCTCCAAATACGGCCCGAAGTAGTAGAGCGTGATCATGTTGAACGCCAGGTGGCCCAGTCCACCATGTACGAATCCTCCAGTAATCATCCGGTACCATTCTCTGTTATTGAGAATTTCCCGAGGCTTGAACGACAGCTTTCCGATCAGAGATGGATCCTGGTAAAGCGCATAGCCACTCACGAGAATGTTTATTAGAAGCAGAAATAGCGTGAACGGGGTATCGTAAAACACGGTGTTGCCCGGAAAACTGGAGAGGAGCATCAATGGATTGCCTCTGCTACGGACAAGAACGGTCTCTGATTCGCCCGACGAAGAGACTTTCCATCAAGGTCCCACAGGGCATCCCCGGCGAGCTTTCCAGGCAGCCAGAGTCCGTTGACAGAACCGATGCTCCTTCATCCGGACGGAATCCGCCGAACCGCCCACGACGTCCGCAATCAACTGCCAGGAATATTTCGCCTCATATCGCAAGTGTACAATCAGTCTGGTATGTCCATCTTGGCCTGATAGAAACTCTCCAACAAATGCCCTTCGATTCCCCCAAGCATCCTCTGGGGTCGCAATAAGCCCCAAACCAGCGTGAGATTGTCGCTCGTCACGATGCTGCATCTCCCATTCTGAGTGCGTCTGTATCCGCCGACGTTTTTCCCGGAGAAATGCTATCAATCTGTGCCGAGCCACTTTTCGGAGATATCGCATGGGGTACACCAACTCATCCCGTCGAGGCCACACAGCGGCGACAACATCTGCGCACAGGTCTTTCAGGTCCTCTGCGGTAAGCAGTGGCTCTCGATGAGCACACGCCTTCAAGTACGTTTCCGCCTCAATCTGAAGTCGATGAATCGTCGTCCCGGTTGATAAGGGCTGCGGTGGGGATGATGCAGGATAGCTCGAAGTCGTTGACATGATGGTTCGCACCTTGCGCTTGGAGTGTCATTCCACAGGACACGCAACCATCCCGATCGTAACCTGCCCGACCCATCAGGCGCAAAACCCTCATCGCATCGTTTCAGGGCTCCCATTTATCAACCACATCCGCTGTAGGGTTTTTCCCATTGTAGCCAGAGACCCTGTCGGGTACTCTGATACTGGTATCAATCCGCCCAAACGACACACTATCATTCACCAGGTATCGCCATGAAAGTGATGTTTGCTACTGACCTCTCCGAGCCAAAGGAAGTCACAGATCACGTCCAGCGCCTGGTACGTCGTCTCGACGCTGATTTGTTCGTGCTTCACGTCCACGTACCTACACCGACTACCCCTCTTGGTGTAGATCCCTTGAGTGGATTCGGAGATATCGCCTACGCCCTGTACGACCCAGCAGTTGAGGACGCCATCGTTGCTGCTGAACAACATGATTTCGATGCCTTCCTGAAAGAGCGCTTCGATATTCCATTCCGACCTGCGCTGCACGAAGGAGACCCGGCCCGCATTATTCTGGACGATGCTGATGACATGGATATCGATATGATTATCCTTGCCAAGCGGCGTCATTCGGCCATCGAACGCATGCTTCTGGGGTCCGTCACCAACACGGTGGCCAGAGAAGCCAAACAGGCGGTTGTTCTTTTCCCCATTCAGGACAACTGAATCACCGTCTCGTCCGGAAGTCGCTGGATCCATTATCCAGGAACGCGATGAACTCGCGCTCGCTCATCATCGCGCTCTGTTGAGCTATTACGGTGCTGTCCGCAGGATGAACAATCGCATACGTCGGTAGTGCTGGCGTTCCGGTCAGATCCATCTGGAATGCGTGGAATGCATCGCCAGTCTGCAGGTCATCCGTGTATAATCGTAGTGGTACGAACGCGCTGTCGAGTCGAGCTTTCACCTCCGGGCGTGGAAAGATGTTGGCTTCCATATCCCGGCAATTGGTACAGGTGTACCCGGAAAAATCGACCATCACCGCCACATTCCGCTCGGCCGCCAGGGCGAACGCCTTTTCGATATCGTCAACAACCCATCCTTCTTCATGGTCCGCCTCGGCATTTTCGATACCGAAACGCGCTAGAAGGGCCCGGTCTGCATCCTGGTGTGGAGGCAAGTAAGCATCCAGAAAGCCCAGCGGTTGCCCAGCCATGCCCGGCGCCATTCGGAGCGCGCTGATGATGAAAATGACGGCTACGATCTGACGTAATCTCGAGGGACGGATGGATTCAGCATATCCGAGGCGCAGCCATCCCATCAGGTATAACCCGATGAGAAGCGTACAGACAAAAACCAGAAAGACACCCAGCGTTCGCGAGAGTACGCCCAGTCCCCAGACGAGATCGGCATTCGAGAAAAACTTGACGGCCGCGGCCAACTCTACGAATCCCAGCACAACCTTGAGACTGTTCATCCAGGATCCTGACTTGGGCAGGCGATCCAGAGAACGAGGGAAGAGTGCCAGCAATACGAATGGGAGGGCAAAAGTTGTGCTGTAGGCTACCATCCCCAGCAGCGGATAGGCCCAAGTACCAGTCGATGCTGCCGCAAGCAAGCCCCCAACGAACGGTGCCGTACAGGAAAAAGAGACCAAGGTCAGTGTAAGACCCATAAACAGGACACCGGCCCATCCTTTGTCTTCTCCGCCTCGGGCATTGACCCAGGTCAGTAGTGAAGACGGAACTCGTATCTCGTAAAGTCCCAAAAGGGAGAGTGCGAACCCGACCAAAACGAGGGCAATGAACACGTTGACCCAAGGATTTGCTGCAATCACAAGTGCTCCTGCCGAACCGACCAGAACAGCCATCACAATCCCTATGGATGTGAACGTGACGACAATGGCAGATCCATACAACAGTGCCAGTCTGACGGCCTCCCTTCGTGTGTGACCATACTTGGTGAAGTAGGACACGGTAAGTGGAATCATCGGGAAGACGCACGGTGTCAACAGGGAGGCCAATCCAGCACCGATGGCCAGCAAGATGAACGGCAGAAAACCCGTGCCGGCTACAACGCTGGTGTCAGCAGCTTCCAGACGCGCATTGGTGGTGAGTGCAACGTCCTCGTTGGTAGCAGAACAGTCAACGCACGATGGATCGACCGACAACACGGTAGAAAGCTCGGCGGTATCGGGTCTCAAGCAGACTCCGATTTCGTCATTACAAATCTGGTACCGAACGGCCAGCGGAATCTCGAACGTCCCGCTCAATGAATCCCCTGAAACCACGGCCGTGTAGAAGGAAGCTGATTCGTAGAACCACTTCAGGTTCATATCGAATATCTCATCGTAGTCAGCTTCAGGCGGCGACTGGCCGACTGAGCCAGACCACGCAAGACCAACCAGACTGTCCGACATCGATACGACGACACCGTATGGACGGGTCAGGACCTCGTCCATGGAAGGAAGTGACGCATCCAGGGCATACATCTTCCAGTCCTCAGCGATGGTGGCCGATATCTTGACGACCGTCGTGTCCTGATTCCCGATTCCCGATGGAATCGGACGCACCGACCAGGATACGTACGACTCGGGACCCTGAATTTGTGGTCCAAACTGCCCCAGTGCGGTTCCAGGAAGCACCAAAAGCACAACCATAACCGCGATCACACCGAAACAGGTCGATCGGAAAGGCAGGCCAACACGACGCGAGTAGATGGGCAGCATATACAATTGAATGATTCGGAAGCCAGTGCTCAGGCTCTGCTCAAACCATGGCAGAGGGCTTGAAACGAGAACAGGGTATCCACGGACCTGATGGCCAACGGATACCCTGCTCACGATGTTGCCGGCCATGCCGGATGGTGTCGGTTATGCGGCAGCCGTTTCGGGCTCGACGCGAACCTTGACTTCCGCCACCACTTCGGGGTGGATCTTTACGGAAGCGGTATAAACACCGGTGTGTTTGATTTCGTCGTTGACCGTGATCTTGCGTCGATCAGCTTCGATGCCGTGCTTGGCGAGGCCATCGGCCACGTGCACTGGAGTAACGGATCCAAAGATGCGATTCTCTTCACCAACTTTGACAAAGACAACGACTTCGACACCCGCCATCTCGGCTGCGAGCGCTTCGGCATCATCCTTAGCTTTGGACATCTTGCGGGAGGCTTGGCGACGTTCTTCCTGCCATGCCTTTACAACGCCATTGGTAGCGATGCGGGCCTTACCACGGGGAATGAGGAAGTTGCGACCATATCCGTCCTTGACGGTAACGATTTCGCCGGCCTCACCCAGGTTTTCGACTTCTTCGAGAAGGAGTACTTTCATGATTCTGTCAGGCTGTGACGGTATTCCGTCCGGTTCGGATTACTTGAGCGAGTCCGCTACGAATGGAATCAAGGCGAGATGACGTGCGCGCTTTACGGCGCGGGTCAGCTGGCGCTGGAACTTCGCGGATACGTTCGTGATGCGACGGGGCAGGATCTTGCCCTGCTCGTTCAGGAAGCGCTTGAGCGTCTCCGTGTCTTTGTAGTCGACGTAATCCGGCTCGACAAAGGAGGTCTTGTTCGACATGATGCTTATGCCTCTTCGGTAGTTTCTGCTGCCTCGGCGGCTTCAGCTTCCGCGGCGCGTTTCGTTTTCGTGGCTTCGTAGTGACGGACCATTTTGGGGTCCAAGCGAAGCGTGAGATAGCGGAGGATGTTGTCATCGATCTCCATAGCGCGCTCCAGGCGGGGGATCAGATCACCCGCTGCCTTGAAGTACATGTTGACATAGTAGCCGTTGCGCTTTTTCTGGATCGGGAAAGCCAAGCGTCGTGCGCCCCACTCGTCCACTTCGATGATCTCGCCTGCGTTCTCCGTTACGTAAGCCGTGACACGGGAAACCATGTCTTTGACTTGCTCATCGGAGATAACCGAATTGACGATGTACGTAAGCTCGTACGTGTTCTTATTGCTAGCCATTTATCCCTTTGGATGGTGATGGGCTATGCCCCGATGTCCAGGCCTCACTGGCCATTCTTTCGGAGCAGGGATTGTACAGAATTGTAAAATACGGTGTTTGGGGGCACATGTCACCCATCTACCTTCAATTCGCCGAATCTCAACAGCCTCTGGAGGCCGCAATCAGGCCTTTGAACTGCCAAAAATGCCTACAGGCTCGCAAGGTGATCTGCGTTTTCCAGCGTCCGAAGGGCTTTGATGATGTCGTCCAGCTCGCCGCCCATTACCCGCTCGAGCGCGTGATTCTTGTCATCCCCCTCCAGACGATGATCTGTAACGCGGCCCTGAGGCCAGTTATACGTACGGATCTTGGCGCTACGGTCACCTGTGGAAACCTGGGAACGACGCGCCTCACTGCGCTCTGATTCAATCTCCGCAAGCTTGGCTTCATAGAGTCGGGATCGCAACACCCTGAGAGCCTTGTCCTTGTTCTTGTGCTGACTCTTCTCGTCCTGACACGTGACAACCGTGCCCGTCGGGATATGCGTAATTCGGACGGCCGAGTCCGTCGTGTTCACACTTTGGCCTCCAGGACCACTCGAACGATATACGTCGATCTTGAGATCATTGGGATGAATGTCAATGTCTACTTCTTCAGCCTCGGGTAACACAGCAACTGTTGCAGCCGATGTGTGGATTCTGCCTGATGACTCTGTGGCGGGTACACGCTGAACCCGGTGCACTCCGCTCTCGTATTTCATGGTGCCGAAGGCATCGGGACCCGTGATGCTGAATACAATTTCTTTGTACCCTCCCTGAGTCCCCTCAGAGCTGTTCATCAGCTCGACCTTCCAGCCTTTCTTCTCTGCCAGGCGCGAATAGAGCCTGAACAGGTCCCCAGCGAACAGGGCCGCCTCGTCTCCGCCTGTCCCGGCGCGGATTTCCACGATGGCGTCCTTGGTGTCCTCCGGGTTCTTGGGAATGAGCATAAGACGAAGTTCTTCCTCCAAAGCCGGAAGAGACTCCGCCAACTCGGCAAGCTCCATGGTTGCCATCTCTTTCAAATCCTCATCGGACTCCGTCTCAACCATCTCCTGGAGGTCACCAATTTCCTTGACTTGATCGATATAGACATCGATGTGGCGAACCACTTCCTTGAGCACGGTATGCTCCCTCCCCAACGTCGCCATCTTGGACGGATCGGTCGCCACTGCAGGATCCGACATCTCACGGGTTATTTCCGCAAAGCGGTCCTTGATTCCGTTCAGGATATCGGGTTTGATCATGGGGCGACAGGGGAGTGAGAATCAGAGAATCCAGGCCAGAAACAGAGTGCGGCCCGGGGTCGCCGATGTACGCAGGCAGGCCTCTTAGGTTCGGAAAGATTCATGTGCCAAGACCCGGCTGAATCAAATTGAGACAAGGCTTCCAAGTGTGGGACTCGCGAATAGAACAATTTGAAAACGAAGAGCGCAAATCGTCAAAAACCGACCGTATTAGATACTCGAGGGCCGGCGGGATAATGTTGGCACGCTTTGTGCGAACATGACAACTGACGGCTCTTCCGGGTGGATGGCCCGCCCAATTACCGAACGTAATCGCACCCAATGCTCGCTTCCCCGTATCACCAGATAACCACATCCAGAAACCCTCAATAATCCTGCCGAAAAGCGCTTCCTTTCACTTCAGCCCGGCTGCTGAAAACATGTACCGAAGGAGCACTTTTCGAAGCAGATCAGGCTACATCCCTTCCGATAACCTCTGCAATGCGTCGAACCTGCGTCATCAGCTCTTCGAACTGGGAGAAATACAGGGACTGCGGACCGTCAGAAAGGGCTGAATCGGGATCCGGATGGACTTCGATCATAAGGCCATCCGCGCCGGCGGCCACGCCGGCGCGTGCCATCGGTATCACCTTATTGCGAATGCCGGTCCCATGGCTGGGGTCGACGATTACCGGAAGGTGGCTTCGCGCCTTTACCACGGGAACAGCCGAAAGGTCGAGGGTATTTCGCGTCATGGTCTCGAAGGTGCGGATGCCACGTTCACATAGAACCACGTTCGGATTGTCCTCTGCCAGGATATACTCAGCGCTCATCAACCACTCCTGGATGGTCGCCGAGAGGCCGCGTTTCAGCAATACAGGAAGCCCCAGCTGTCCCGCGGTTCGAAGCAGCGGGAAATTCTGCATATTGCGGGCACCGATCTGGACCATATCAGCGTACCGGGCCATCAGGTCAGCATGGGTCGGATCCATCAACTCGGTCACCACGGCGAGCCCGTTGGCATCGGCGGCCTCACGCATGATTTTCAACCCTTCCTCGCCCATTCCTTGGAACGAGTAAGGCGAAGAGCGTGGTTTGAATGCTCCGCCGCGCAGGATGCGGGCGCCGGCTTTAGCGACTGCCTCAGCCGAGGCGTGGATCTGGGCTTCGGATTCGACAGAACACGGACCAGCCATGACAGCCAGTTCCTTCCCGCCGATTACCACATTCCCGACTTTCGCTTCCGTTGGTTCTTTCTTCCAGGACCGGCTGGCAAACTTGTATGGTTCGGATACCCGGTGGACCATATCCACGCCATCGAGCAATTCGACATGGCGTTTATCAAAATCTGGCTGGACACCAACAGCGCCAAGCACCGTGCGCTGGCTTCCGCTCGAACGATGCACGTCAAACCCGTGATCATTCAGCGTTTCGATGACCGATTCAATCTGGGCTTCATCGGCCCCGATTTCCATGACTACTACCATCAACCCTGACCAATCTGAACGAGGTGGTACGATTTCTTGCCTTTGCGCAGGACCAGCAGCTCCCCGTCGATCCCCTGTTCCGCCGTCACGCGCCCTGACTCGTCTGAGAGGCGGTCGTTGTTGACGAACAAACCACCCTGACGGATGAGACGACGCGCTTCGCCGTTCGAAGAAGTCAGCCCGATACGCGTACACAGTTCCAAAGCGCCCATGCCATCACCTGACAGCTCTTCCCTGGGAATGACGGTGGATGGGACATCTTCAAAAATATCCTTGAGATCGTTCACGCTGAGATTCTCCAGCGACCCACCGAACAGTACCTTGGCAGCCTGTTCGGCTTTACCCAGCGCACTTTCGCCGTGAAGCATGGTCGTAACCTCCCGGGCCAATCGCCGATGGGCTTCACGGGCTCCCGGATTCTCTTCGAGGGAGCGCTCCAGCTCTGCGATGGATTCGCGATCGAGCCATGTGAATGCTTTCAGATAATGAATGACATCCCTGTCGTCTGCATTCAGCCAGAACTGATAGAACTTGTAGGGCGAAGTCAGCTCAGGATCGAGCCAGACATTTCCTGCCTCCGTCTTGCCGAACTTGGTCCCTGCAGCGTTGGTCACAAGCGGAAAGACCAATCCATGGGCCTTGTTGCCATTGACACGCCGGATGAGATCCGTTCCCGCCAGGATATTGCCCCACTGGTCGGAGCCTCCCATCTGCAGTGTACAGCCAAGGCGTCGGTTCAGCTCCAGGAAATCATAGGCCTGAAGCATCATGTACGTGAACTCGGTGTAGGAAATACCGTCTTCCGATTCGATGCGCCGCTTCACTGACTCTTTCGACAACATGTAGTTGACGGTGAAATGTTTTCCCGTGTCACGCAGGAAATCGATCAGCTGCAGACCGCCCAACCAGTCATGGTTGTTCTCGATGCGTGCCGGATTGCCTTCCCGCTCGAAGTCCAAAAAGTGAGAGAGCTGTGCGCGGATGCCCTCAATATTCTCTGCCACCTTCTCTTTGGTGAGCAGTTGGCGCTCTGCGGTCTTTCCGGATGGATCTCCAATGAGCCCGGTTCCTCCGCCGACCAGTGCAATGGAGGTATGCCCGTAGCGCTGCATGCGTGCCAGACCCATGATTGGCAGCAAGGATCCCACATGCAGACTGGCCGCCGTCGGATCAAACCCGATGTAGGCGGTCACGGACTCCTTTCCCAGAACGTCTTTCAGTTCCGGCGTGGCATCGTACAACAGCCCCCGCCACTCAAACTCTTCGTAAATGTTGCCTTTGTTGTTCATGCATCAGGCCGGGGCAGATCCGGCATACCGGTAATTGGAATAGTCGAAAAAGCGCTGCATCGACTGAAAAGGCCTATCAGACCCGTCGTTGCGTATGCTGTTCCTCAGCGATATCGTTCGAGCCTGAACTTCTCGCCAAGATAACGTCGACGCACCTCGGGATCAGAAGCCAGTGCCTCTGCTGTACCCTGCTTGAGGATCCTGCCTTCGTACAATAAATAGGCGCGGTCGGTGATGGCCAGCGTCTCGTGCACGTTGTGATCCGTGATCAACACGCCAATACCGCGCTGCTTGAGTCGGGCCACAATCGTCTGAATATCTTCGACAGCAATGGGGTCGACGCCGGCAAAGGGTTCGTCCAACAAGAAGAAGCCGGGTTTCGTTGCGAGGGCACGGGCAATTTCCGTGCGACGTCGCTCCCCACCCGACAATGTGTAGCCTTTTGAGTGGCGTACTTTTTCCAGCCCGAATTCGGCAATCAGCTCTTCCACGCGTGCAGAGCGATCAGCCCGCGTCAAGTCCTGATACTCCAGAACAGCATGCAGATTGGCTTCTACACTCAGATGGGAAAATATCGAGGCCTCCTGCGCTAGGTATCCAATACCCTGCCTGGCCCGCTCGTACATGGGTTGGTTCGTGATGTCCTGATCGCCGAGGATGACACGACCACCGTCGGGTCGGATCATGCCCACAATCATGTAAAACGTTGTCGTCTTACCAGCACCGTTGGGGCCCAACAATCCAACGATTTCGCCTTGGCGCACTTCAAGCTCGACGGCTTTGACCACACTGCGCTTCTTGTATCGTTTGGCCAGTCCTTCCGTCCGCAGTCGCAACGCATCAGCGTGAACGACCGCTTCAGCTTCCGGAAACACACTCGAAACCTCCGTCGCTCGACGAATGATTTCATCCATTACCGGGTCCGGCAGAGCCTCCTCGTCTGCATCGTCAGCGAGTAGCGGCGAATTCGGAATCATCTGATAGGCCTTGCGCCAGGCCCGAACGGCCTTCTGTTCTTCCTGGACCGACTCATAGGCCTGTGCCAGCAGCACATGCGCCATCACATAGGTTGGCACCAGTTGCGCCAGGTCCTCCAGCAGCGGAATAGCATCCCCAGGCTTGCCAGCCTTGAAATGCTCCAGAGCCTGTTCAATTTCAGTAAGCACCATGAGGAATCAGTCGGAAAAGCCGGCCGGATACGCAGGATTCAGCACGAATCGTCGCATAACGGATCGACTTGCTGCCTTTGCGGCCGAGCAGTTCGGTCGAACCAAGTCATCCAGAACGCAGCGATCAATCGCTGTCGTCCCGGACGATCTTCAGGCGTGAAGATAAAGCCGGGAAGGTTGGTGAGCTGTTCCAGTAACGCACCCGCATAATAGGTGCCTTCTACTCCGGTATAAAAAGAGACTTGGTCAAGGGCGCCCTCCACAAATCGAAACTGCAATCCGTCGCCGGATCCATTGAAGCCCACCGTTGAACCATCTTCCTCGGACTCCATGAACAACACGGCACGTGCTTGCTCACGGATGTCGAGCAAACGCAATGAGTCGGCATCAAGCACGACCAACAGTCGCCGACCAGACCATTGATTGACACGCCCTGAGGCGCTGTCAGGCGTTGCCACGAACACGTTTCCCATTGCGCGAATGGTGTCAGCACGGCCGCTGTCCGAAAGATCCATCTGATCCGCGACCAGCTGGGTATCCTCCACCCAGGCAATTGGATTGCCTCGAAGCTGACTTTCGGTTCGCTGAGACGGACCTTCGTTGCTGACCAGCGAATCAGCACGCACTGCATATCCGGCCGATGCAACAATTACCGAATCCTGCGCCGAGAGGGACTCGCCGGGACGCACGGTAATGATACCTGCCTCCAGGATCAGGGTATCTGACGCGGCAGAGTCCATTTGCAGCAACCGGGCATTCCCGGTGACGCGGATGGAGTCGACCTGAGCAGCTCGGTACAAGGAATCGGCCAGAATCAGCGTGCGTGTGGAATCTTCCAGGCTCGTGCGATCGGCTGCGATCGAGCCCCATGCCCAGCTTTCTTCGGAATCTCTCAAGTGAAGAACGGAGTCGGCCTGCAGGTCCATTCCCTCCTGCGCAAGGGAGACATTTCCGGCAAATTCAGCCCGATTGTCCTCAGACAGATATCGAGCCCAATCCGAAGTCAGAACCGCGGCACTGTCCTCATAAGTAACGCCTTCTTCGAACACCGTGACTTCCTGTTCGGAAAAGTAGCGGCCGAACGGTGCGAGCAGCGTTACTTCGCCGTCTGTCATTCTGACATTGCCTCTCGCCTCTCCAATCCGGTCTTCACGCTGATACCGTACCTGTTCTGCCCGAATGGTGTCCTCTTTCTCGATGATGACGACATCTCCCCAGAACCGAATGAATCCGTTTCCCTCGTCATAACCGTTATTCGCACGGAGCTCGAAATCTTCCTGTCGAAGTACCGGGCGTAGCCACTCTGCCACGGTGAGGCCATCCAGGGTTCGCACCCGAAGCGAATCGAACGCGACCTGCACTTCTTTCGGACCCTCCTCCGTGGCATCTTGAGCCGAGGCAGGAGTCGTCCAGCAGACGGAAGCCACCAGGAAGGGGACAACCCACAGAAAAACCGTTCGCCGCTCACTCATCATCGATAAGGACCGTTCCAGTGACACGGGTAAGTGTGAAGTCCTGCAAGTTTTCATCCGCATCGAGGCCATACCCGGACAAGGTCTCGGTGGTCGTCTGAATGGTGGCGAAGCCTGGTGTGTGAACCCTGCCAGTGCGCTCCGACCACGCAAGGTGCTCACTTTCCAGCTGCCGCTCCTCCCCTGCGTCGGCTTGGACGTCACCCGTCGCCACAAATCGGCGCCCACGCTCATGCCACATGATGCGCTGGGAAGTCAGAACAGCAGACGTATCACCCTCTGCGTCGAAAATCACGACGTACACGCGATCAACCGCTTCATCTGCGCCCGTCAACACCATCCAGGTACTGTCGGACGTCTCGAACCGCGCCATATAGTCCGCATTCATATGTAGCCGGTTCTTGCCATCTTCTGTGATCATCATGGCGGTTCCCCAACTCTCGGCCACCGGCGCATCATCATCCCTCAACGTCTGCACCGTGACGCCAGATTCACGCAGCCCACATCCTGTCATCAGCAGGAGAGCAATTGCAGCTATCAGAGAAAGTCGTCGCACAATGGAAAGGATGAGTAGACAGGCTCCGGAAGGTAGGGCACGTTTGCCAGATGACAAGCGAGGGCTAAACGTGGAGAGTGGATAATTCTCCCGGCCCCAGGATAACCCTGGTGCAGCGACTCTCTGTCGAGGTGGCACCGAGCAATTCGCAAAACAGGTCGCACACCTCGTCCAGGGACAGGTCGGGACCATCAGCCATCGGGGCATAGATTGCGGCGGCCACGCGGCGCGTGGCCGCCGAGGTTTTCGTCGCTTGACTGTCTTTTACTGCATTTACAATGGGAAGGCTTCGAGTGTGAGGTGAATCTGCGTCAACAGAAAGCACCGCCCCGACGATCAGGTCCTCAACGCTGATTTCCTGGCCGCCCTGGTTGAAGACATAGGATTCATCGACCTCACGTTCAGAACCGGTCATCCCACGAATTGGATCGGCCGGATCTCTCGCTTGAAGATCATCAGCGTATGGACCTTATTTAGGATCAGTCCGGGCAACCCCCGTCCTGTCTTATCGTTCGTACCGAGTGATCCCTCTCAAACGTCATATTGTGAAGTCATGTGTTGCGCTCCTGCTACTGACGGGATGCCGTGATTTCGGAGTGGAATCCGATCGGGACGTAGCTTCCAGTTTTGAGGGCGACGGTATCGCAACGCTGAACGTGCCGTTTGAATTGCAGTTTGGGCAGCGTGTCTTCCTTGAGGACACCGACCTGACCGTCGAATTCTCCTTGGTATCGGAAGACAACCGCTGCACGGACAGCGTCGAGTGTATCCAGGCAGGCCGAGCGGGCGTGCTGCTTACCGTCACGGATGCCCAGTTTGTTCGATATCAGCTGGTCGCCTTCATACCTGGCTTGGTGGCTACTCCGTACGAAAACAATGACATCATCCAGTTCCAGGGGTATCGCTTCCGATTGCTCCAAGTTGATCCTTACCCGGTGGAAGGGGCAGACCGCGACGTGTCCGAGTACACCGTATTGCTGGTCGTCGAGCCCGTGAACGAGGACTGATGCAACAGCACGCCGTGCGTGCCATATGGGCCACCTCGATCTGGGTTGAGCTTCGAACGATTCATCTTTTCTTCCCGGCTATCTGGCATCCCCGCCCGTTGCAAGAGCGTTAGCGCGGTCTGATTCACACAACGAAACTGTCCAAGACTACCATGGCTGCAGAACGCACACTTGCCATTCTCAAGCCGGACTGTGTCCGCAAAGACCTTATCGGCGAAGTGACCCGCCGCATTCAGGAAGCCGGATTCAAGATCCGCGCCATGAAACTCGTTCAGCTCTCCCGTGCAGAAGCTGAAGGGTTCTACGCTGTTCACAAGGAGCGCCCTTTCTTCGGAGAGCTCGTTGACTTCATGACCTCGGGCCCCTGCGTTCCGATGGTGCTTGAAAAAGAGAACGCCGTCGCAGACTACCGTACGCTGATTGGCGCTACGGATCCTGAGGAAGCTGCCGAGGGTACGATCCGCAAGCTGTTTGCAGACAACAAAGGTCAAAACATTGCCCACGGATCGGACTCCATCGAAAACGGTCGACTGGAAGCAAATTACTTCTTCCCTGAATTCGAGATCATCAACAACGGCGGTTGAGCGGTTGTTGACCGCGATACTGCTTCTGGCAGTATCTGCTTGTGATCTTCCCAGCGGGCGGGCGGATGGCGCATCTTCAGATGACGCCTTCCGCCCGCCCGCTGTCGTTTCTACCGGTGCTGATCTCCTGGTTGCCTCCGGCTTCGAAGCCTTGGATGGCCTTCGGGTCGGATTGATCGTCAATCACACCGCGCGTTCGGGCGAAGAGCACCTGATTGACTGGATCCATGCAACCGAAAAGGTGGAGCTGGGAGCCTTGTTTGGTCCTGAGCATGGAATTCGTGGCGACGAAGACGCAGGAGCCAAGATCTCGGACGGCATCGACGACGTAACCGGAGTTCCTGTTTACAGCCTCTACGGCGAGCATCGGCGCCCTACGAGTGCGATGATGACCGGGTTGGATGCGCTGGTTTTTGACATCCAGGACGTAGGTGCTCGATTCTACACCTACATCTCCACGATGGGGTTATCGATGCAGTCAGCAGCTGAGGCCGGTGTGCCATTCATCGTTCTGGACCGTCCCAATCCGCTGGGGGGTGAGCGTATGGCGGGGTATCTGCGAGGCGATTCCCTGGTCTCCTTTGTTTCTCAGTTTCCCGTTCCAGTTCAACATGGACTCACGGTCGGTGAACTGGCCCGGATGATCCAAGGCGAGAGTTGGATTCCTGGCTTGAGCAATTTGGACCTACGCGTCGTCCAGATGAATGGATGGGAACGCAACATGCTGTGGCCTGACACCGGACTCGAGTGGATTGCGCCCAGTCCGAACTTACCCACGTTTGAAGCAGCATTGATCTATCCCGGCACGTGCTTCTTTGAAGCCACGACTGCGAGTGAAGGACGGGGAACTCCTACGCCGTTTCTGACCATAGGTGCGCCATGGCTGGATGCCGAGATACTTGCCGCCGAGGTATCCCGCTGGGATCCGGCCGGCGTCCGCATCGATGCCGGCACAGCGACACCCGTCAGTATCCCAGGGGCGTCCTTGAATCCCAAGTGGAAAGATACCCCGATCCAAACGCTTCAGATCAGCGTCGAGGATGCACACGAAGTATCTGCTGTCGCTCTGGGACTGGATCTGGTTGCACGGATGTACGCCGCTGCACCCGAATCTGTACAGGATGATTTCTTCCGGGAACGTTGGCTGGCCCTGCTCTCGGGATCTACATCAACGTTGGATCGGGTAAGAGGTGGAATGGACCTTCAAGCGTGGGAATGGTCTTGGGAAGACGACATTGCCGCCTTCAGCGAGCAACGTGATTCCTATCTGCTCTACTGATCAGGAGGTCGCCGATTCCCTTTTGGGCCGCCACATAATGGCCCAGATGATCTCGAGGTAGCCACCAAGGATCATAAGTGGGGCGACATACAAGGAGATGAACCCATCTACCTCGTTCTCCATGCGCATGATCACGTAGCCCACAACGACCAGCGCGATGCCCAGCATCAGGAGGAGGTAGTTCTTCCTCTCGAAAACCATCACGCCACGGCTTTTTCCGCGGGATCGCTGATTGGCGCGTCTGCCGCCACTGCGTTTTTTTCGCTCTGCCATCGGTGGTGCGTCAGGAGGTGTTGAAGGCCTGGATGGAGGCCGCGCGGGTCGCGAGACTTCCTCGGCTCCGAACCCGAAGTGGCCATGCAGGTTCCTCCCGGCATCTCGATGGAAAGGCTGGCTCCCCTTCGTAGATTGGGACCCATCCACTTTCGAAACGCACGCTCGATTCATGCCCGCTTTTTTGCGCATCGTCCTCACCGGTCTGGGAATATTCCTGGTGCAGTGGCTGATACTGGGACGTATCACGTTGTGGGGCGCCTATCCCGATGCTGTGCTCCTGTTCGTTGCGTGGCTGGGTGTACGAAAAGGGCGTCAATGGGGGGCTGTCGGAGGATTCGTATTCGGTTTTCTGATGGATGCCGTCTACAACACGTGGGGGCTGCACATGCTGGTGAAGACCATCATCGGCTTCACTCTCGGGTTGTTTCCGAGCTCTGAACGCGAAGGATTGCTCATTCTCCCTCGCCAAGCCTTCCTTGGCGGATTGGTAGTTGCCCTGGTTCACAATGGTATTTTCGTGACCTTACTCGCCTTGCAGGCAGGTGCGCGAAACGCGTTCCTCGTTACCGGTTTATGGATCGGTTCGGCTTTGTACACGGCCTTCGTCGGTACCCTGACCTCGCTCTTCTCGCAACGTTGAGGGTTGAAAAGAGCATCTTCGGGAACGGCACGCACATGAAATGATGATGGATCGGCACGTGACTTGTCCCATCATTCTTGCCTGATCCGAATCCAAAGCCCTATCTTTGCGGCTCGCTTCGCGTCTCGCGCTCCTCCGCGTATCGCATGGCAATGGGGCTATAGCTCAGCTGGTAGAGCGCTTGAATGGCATTCAAGAGGTCAGCGGTTCGACTCCGCTTAGCTCCACATCGCCCAAAAGCCCGGTTCTGATCTTCAGGACCGGGCTTTTTTATTGGGTATTGCTCCAGTCCCCCAAACGTCGCGGCTACTCTGATGTGTTGCCCAGACGCTGCACAGGGTCTGCCATAGCCCCTGTTGTTGGTCATCAACGGGGTGATAGCCAAGGGGGGCCAAGGATCAGGAGGGTAATCTGGCATCATCTTTCCACAAATCCTGAAAAAGTCCCCGCGCCAACCTATCGGTGGGGTACTCTCAATCCGGAACCCCTTCATCTTGGCCAATACCGAGCACATCCAGTTGTTCGAATCAGGCGCTGCCTCGTGGAATGCCTGGCGGAAAGAGCAGCCGGATCTGATACCCGACCTGTCGGGAGCCGATCTCACCGGTCGCTGGCTGCAGGAATACAATCTTTCGAGAGCCAATCTGAAAGGTGCATTCCTTACGGTATGTGAGTTGGAGAAAGCGGACCTGTCCGGAGCCGAAATCAGTGGCGGCAACCTAACCGGTGCGGACTTGAGCCATGCCGTGGCTCGTGGTGCTCATCTGGACGGAGTAGATCTTTCATTCGCAACGCTCTCTTTTGCAGACTTCTCGCAGGCGAGTATGGATGGTTGCCGTCTTTCCGAGGCCATTCTCTTCAATACCATCCTCCGGGAAGCATCGCTCAGAAAAGCCCGATTTCGTGAAACGGTCCTGACCGGGGCTGACCTGACCGAGACGGATCTTTCGGGTGCCCTCTTACAGGACGTGGCGATTGAGGGAGCCATCCTGCCTATCGATATGCCGGAAATCATCCGGCTGAAAACGGGATGAAGGCTGATGGTTGAAGGTCTGCTCAGCCATCTGACCAAGAGCAGCCATGCGGTTGCCGGACACCTCCGTGCTCACCGGATGAACGTATAGGTGTATTTGAGCAACAACGTGCGGTTACTCGAGACCGGAAGAGCCGGCATATCGCGGAAGCGATCCGTGTTAAGGTTTTCTGTGTAAACCACCCAGAGGTCATTCCCCTCGGCCATGTTGTAGCGAAAACGCATGTTCGAAGCGACCAGGTTGGCCGCCGTGTTGTATTGAACGAATGCATTCAGGGAAAGCTTTGTATTGAGTCCGATCTGGGAGCGCAATCCCAACAGATGAATGGAAGCTTGCTGATCCCGATCGGGAAACTCGAGATACGTGAACTCATAGTCCCCAGCCAGCTCAATAAACCGGTTGACGTTCCATGTTGGGTTCAGCCCGATCGAGTAGCGAACCCCATCATAAAACGTCCCCAACTGCGCCTCAACCTGGCCTCGAAACAAGCTTCCGCCCGGAAGATCGTAGCTCCCTTCCACCTCGAGAAACCCGTAGCGCCCTTCTGGGACGGTGGTATTGCCGGGAAACGAAAGGTCGCGTTCCAGATCTTCGACGAGATAATTGGAGCTCAGTCGCGCACTTGAGCTGTTCTTGAAGTCGAAATCCCAACTCCCACCTGCACGAAGGGACTCCAACGACCCATCTTCGTTGCGCAAATAGACCGACCCGTACGCGGACCCATCATGCGTCCGCAATTTAGCCTCATCGGGCGAGAGCCATCCGTACTGGACATCCCATGAGTACCGGGTATAATCCGCACGCTGTACAAAGCCTACGCCTGGCGAGTAATCTTCTCCAGCATACGCAGCGCTCGTGCGAAAAGACCATCCGATATCCGTCTGACGCTGCACCTGAACCGACCCATAGGCTGAGCCGGTCAATGACGTGCCGTTCAGGTCGATCAAGTCATCGTCGAACGTTTGGGCCCATTTCATTTCGAGCATATCGAAATCACTCAGTCGAATCGTGGCATCTGCACCGTAGGCCATATTCCAGGATCCGTCATCGCCGAGGCGGCTCGTACCCATGACACCGGCATACGATTGATCATTTACCACCCGTCTTCGAAGTCGCAGCACCCCAAAGTTCTCTGCAGGTAATGCCCCCTGGGATTCGGTTTGCATACTGATGGCCCCGATATCCCACTCCCCGATACGACCGACCAGGCGACCTCCTCCAAGAATGCGAACAGTCTGTCCTTCATTGATACCGATCTGCCGACTATGGAAGAGCCGATCCCTCCGACCCGTTGAAAAGTCGAACAGCGCCGAGCGCTCCTGGAAAAATTGCCTCTTTTCTGGAAAGAAGAGAGAGAATCGAGAAAGGTTGACCTGCTGGTCATCAGCTTCAACCTGGGCAAAATCCGTGTTGATGGTCGCGTCGAAGGTCAGGTTGCTGTTGATAGCGTACTTGAAATCGACTCCCGCTTGACGGGTGAATTCGTTATCGAAGGCGTAGGCGGTTCCTTCGTCATTCAGGGAATGCAGCCCTGTACTCCCTCCCGTGACGTACGGCGTGACATAAAACGGCTTCTGCGATTTGATGCCTTCGAACCTGACTTTTACAGCCTGCGAGGGTTTCGCGAAGCCGAGGCTCCAGTTTGGAGCAATGGGCGGATGGATGTGACGCTCACCTTTTCGAGCGATGAAGCGATAGACAATCATTCCCATCTCCACCTGTCCGTTCGTCTCCTGAAAGGCCAAACTGGAAAACGGGATGCGCATTTCAGCGAACCACCCGCGCTCATCGACTTGCGTGGCTACATCCCAAAACGTATTCCAGGAACTGTTGACGGCGCCGCCACCGAAAGAGCCGCCTCCCCTACCATTGGCATCGGACGAGACGGCATGGTCAAATCGAACACCCGTTGGCGTGGTAAAAAACCAAAGAGCATTCTCGTTGTCATTGAACGTGTCCAGTACGATCGCAAACGTGTCATCTCCTGAATAACGATCTCGGTACAGCGTGTTGCCTCGAATCTGGGAGGGATCAGAATCGAACATCTTGCCGGACACGTACAGGTAGTCATCGTCATAGGCTACCCGGATCTCTGTCTGCTCCGTCATGGACCCACCTGAGATGGGTTCGTACATGGTCAGATCCATTGGAGCTACCTGCTCCCAAACGGGCTCGTCCGGAAACCCATCCAGGATGATGGGTTCGGTGATACGAGCAAGTGTCGTCGGATCCTGTGCAGCGGCGCTTGGCGCAAGCCAAGATCCGATTACTACGACGGTCATGAGAAGACCGCTCAGGCGATGGGTCATGGAAGGGAGATCAGAATGCAGGAATGGGAAACGCCCGGATGCTGGACGCTTAGCCTCTGTGACACTACTCAGTAAATAGCTACAGTCGGGTCGATTTCCCTTGACCAAGCGATAATGCCACCGGCCAAGTTGAACACGTTCGTATAGCCGAGCTGCTGCATCCAGGCAACCACGTGGCCCGAACGTGAGCCAGACCGACACATCACAACAACATGCCCATCCTTTGCCGGTGCCACCTCTTCCAATCGTGTCGGCAGCTCGTCCATGGGGACCAGCGTTCCTCCGAGATCGGCAATGGTCAATTCCTCCGGATGGCGAACGTCCAGTAACAGAAAGTCATCGCCCGAAGATTTCAGTTCAGCCAATTGGGTGACCGTTACTTCAGGAACACGTGGGCCGAAAACCATGGTGGCAGGGGAATCTGGGTTGGAAGTCGCAGGTATTGACGCCTCTTCAGGCGGAGGCATTCCGCAAAAGGCATCGTAATCCTGCAGTTCCATAATCGAGGGCGAATTCCCACAGACTGGACAATCCGGGTCGCGCCCGGCATGGAGGGTCCGCATGTCCATGGTCATGGCATCGACCATAAGCAGTCGTCCGACGAGCACATCTCCGATACCCGTCAACCATTTGATGACTTCCGTCGCCTGCAATGTGCCGACCATCCCCGGTAATACTCCCAAAACGCCTCCCTCAGCACACGATGGAACCGTGCCTGGCGGTGGGGGCTCTGGGAACAGACAGCGATAGCAAGGACCTTCCGGGGCACCGAAGACTGAAATCTGACCGTCAAAGCGATATATGGAGGCATAGATATTGGGCTTTCCAAGCAGTACACATGCATCGTTGACCAGGTAGCGCGTCGCAAAGTTGTCCGTGCCGTCGGCCACAACATCGTATCGCCCGATGATGTCGAGAGCGTTGGTGCGATCCAGCCGTTGGGCCATGGGCTCGATCTTGACATGGGGATTGAGTCGTCTGAGCACCTCTGCCGCGACGTCTACCTTCGGACGCCCCACGTCAGCCGTCCCGAACAGGATCTGACGATGCAGGTTGCTCAAGCTGACAACATCATCATCCACGATTCCCAACGTGCCGACACCCGCAGCTGCCAGGTATTGCAACATCGGTGTACCCAATCCACCAGCTCCAACGACCAGCACGGATGCCTCCTTTAATCGCAGCTGACCGGCTTCACCCAGCTGAGGCAGGAGGAGATGACGGGCATAACGGGACCGCTCTTCAGGCTGCAACATGAGCCGCACGGGTCGATGGATTGTTTGGAAGGCGACTGAGATTTGGCGATACTCGATCGGCAGGATCTGCTTCGACTGCGCCGGTCGCTTGAACGAAACAGGACCGTAATGGTCCCGCCTCCCGCCGATGGAACGAGCGAAATGACCTCTCTTGCGAGCACATGACTGAAGCCACATACATCGTTGGTGTCCTGAGCGCCGTCGTATTCCTCACTGAACTTCTGGTGCGCCGCACGTTTCTGAAGCACTTCGGGACGGCCCTGCTGGTCATCCTGTTCACTGCGCTTATCGCGAACCTCGGCCTGCTGCCCACAGGAACCGGCTCTGACGCACCCATTCCCGCTTACACGTTCGTTTTCAACACCGTTGCGCCGCTGGCCATTTTCTGGCTGCTCCTTCCCATCAATCTGAAGGACGTACTCAAGGCCGGTCGGTCCATCATTGTCATGTTCCTGTTGGGTAGCCTGGCGACAGCAGTCGGTGTATTCGTCGGGATGTGGGTGATCAACGGCGCAGAAACAATCGGGCCCATGTTCAACGCCATCGGAGGGATGTTTGTCGGGACGTATACCGGAGGCAGCGTCAACTTCAATACGCTTGGACTGCACTACGGAGTAATGGAAGAGGGACTCCTCTACGGCGGCTCGATTGTAGTTGACAACATTGTGACCGCCTTGTGGATGATCATCACACTTGCCGTACCTCGAGCCGTGGTGCACATCTGGCCCAAACGACCTGGCTCCGAGATGAAACAGCTTATCGGCGAGGTTACAACGGGCCAGGAGGAAGACACGGAAACCGTTCATCCGATGGATATTGGTGTTGTGCTTGCACTGGGACTGGGAGCCGTTTGGGTTTCTGAACGCATCGCGACCGTCTTTCCTTCCATACCGTCCGCTCTTTTCCTGACGGGAATCGCGCTGGTCCTGGCTCAGATCCCGGGAATTTCGCGACTACCAGGACTCAAAGTCATGGGCATGTTTGCGGTCTACCTCTTTCTCTGCGTAATCGGAGCCTACTGCGATATTGGCGCTATGAGCGGGCTGGGCGAGTTGGGCGTGACACTGCTGATTTTCACGATAGTGACGGTCCTGGTCCATGGAATCATCGTCTATGGGTTGGCTTGGGCTTTTCGAGTCAATCCCGTTATCGCCTCCATCACCTCACAAGCCAATGTGGGTGGTGGCACCTCCGCGCTTGCTCTCGCGCGAAGCCTTGGTCGGGAAGATCTGGTACTACCCTCCATCTTGATCGGGTCATTGGGGTATGCTGTGGGGACCTTTCTCGGATTCTGGGTGGCCGAAAGCTGGTTACCGCTGCTGGGATAAAGTCGGTAGAGTGACCGGCCTCGCCCCGGTGTATTTCCCCTACCAGGATCCTGAACTGGCGCTCGAAATGCGGGAGATCCTGCGCGAGAACTTTGCATCGGCATCCCGCTGTCCGGACCGGACTCTGGTCATTTCAGGCCATGCCTTCGACAATGAACGCAATGCTCAGGACCTGGCGCTGGATCGCGCCCGAGCTGTCATGCAGTACTATCTGAACCTCGGACTCGCTTCCGGCAATGTCCGGCTCGGTCGTGCCGTCGTCCACCAGCGGGCCACGTGGGATACCGAGGTCTGGCGGGGACGGCGGGCCACGACGCAACTGGACCGGCGCACCGGAAACTGAGCGGCGCTTACGTGCTGGCCGAGCACGGGACTGGAGCGGAGGTGCTCGGGAGTATCGGATTACGCGCTGAGCGCGAGATCCCGTCCGCCGCGCAGGGCTCGTTCGAACGCAACCACCCAGTCGGAAGCCACGTGCAAGCGAAGGGCGGTAATGTGACATCCCGTTCCGCGTACCGACCAGCCTTTTCCTGAGTTGGACGCTGCCGAGGCCACGACTGCATCCGTCGCCCGACGTCCCAGGGAAAGACGCCCGAAGCTGGAAAACCACGTCGGCAACGCTTGCATGAGGGTATAGGCCGCATCCACAGCTGCTTCGTGGGTTTCATTAAACTCGCAACGGTACAGGGCCTCATGACCACCGTAGACCAGCGTCAGTGCATCCTGGTCAGAATGAGCATCGATCCACGAAGGGCGGCAACAGAATGCAATCTTCTTGCCTTTGTATTGCAGCGTGAAATCAACGGGCAGCTCTCCGTCAGGTGTAGCCACCCATACGTGCTCCTCCACTCGGACCTCTGCATCGAGCATGGGACGAAGCGCCTGCAAGAGGCGCATGGCGGGAGATGGACGGGCCGGGAGGCGGTGTGATTCGATGCGCGCGGCGGGCGCGCGATCTGCAGCGCGCTGTTGCAGCCAGGCGATCGTGGGAAAGGCAGAGACGGAAAGACGAGTGGAAGCGTTCATGCTGGAATACCGTTTTTTTCGTTCGGTATCAGGATACCTACAGGGTGTGACATCATTTTGTCATACTCTTATTTCAGCATATCACTTTTTCTACTGAATCTGCCTTCAGCGCAAGGGAAGGCCGAATTTCATGGTCCACCCGCCGGTGGACCCGGTGGCTATATCCAGCCGAAACGGTAAACCGAAGGGGTAAGAAATGCCCACTCCCGCCTCGTGATGTAACCCGCCAAATGTGCCTAAATCCGGATCCGAAGAGAAGGCATGCCCACCAAACACATGGACACCCCAACCTCGATCAGCCAGTCCCCAGAGTCCAACCTTTTCGAACAAGGCGGTCGTGAAGTCATGTGCCCAGAACACTCCCAGCAATTCATCTGCGAGGAAACGTCCATTCTCCAGCGAGCGGAATCCTGCAAATTCGGCAAACGGACCCGCCGATCCAGACAATCCGAATTGCCTCTGTACAGGTAGACTCCCGTTACTGGTACCGCCAATGACGGTTACCCGCAGCCAATTTGGCCGCGCCCGACGACGGAAGAACGTCGTAGTTCTTGCGGTGGCGCGCGCCTCGATACGGGTGAATTCGAAATCCGATGCCAGGTGCCAGCCGGGCGAGCGCTCCCACGAGACTTCCATGGACATCCGCTCCTGATTACCAAGTAGCAATCCAACCTCAGTGGATCGCAACGTCCCTTCGACGATATCCGGATTAGGTCGCTGCACATTTCGAAAGAGCCACCCGTTGAAATCACTCAGCTTTTCCAGGGAGCGATGCCGTTCGTTGTTCATGCGTAGAGAAACAAGCCCCGGCAGCGCCCCGAGCGCCAGGTCCAGACTCAGTCGCTGCTTACGTAGATCGAAGTAGTCGTAGATATCGTCCCATCCCAGATAGGTGGACATCCCCGGCACAAACCGTCCCAGCCCTTCCGGGCGGGCAACCACCGATGTGGCATCGGACGCAAAACCGCCAAAGAATCCTCTCACAGCGCCTACTTGCCAAGGCAAGCTGACCTCTGCCTTGTACGTCGGCCGCTTCCGCTCCATGGAGTATCCGGCAGACACCCGCCAGATTCCGCTTCGAAAATCATCCCGCTCCTCACCCGGATTGATGGTGCCACCATATCCGAGACCTGGATGCCATCCATCAACCCGGTTGTACCAGAACCAGTCGCCACCTGTGATACGCTCCGCCAGATCCAGTCGGGCTGAGCGCTCGACTTCGTCACTGTCTTCGGTGACATCGACGGCAGTATAGGTGGCCAAAATCCCTTCAGGGCGGAAGGCACGATGGAGCGTCATACCAGGATCCATGGTGGCGATCTGTTCAGCCTCGCGCGGCGTGGCGGGGATGTACGAAGGATTGCGCAGGAACAGATCTCCGTTGAAAGCCGCCAAGGGATCCCGCACGGTCGTTGGCCCTGGAACACGCAGTGAATCAGGGACTGGTGGATTCACCGCATGCAAAGAAAGGCCCGATACCTGGTGATACCGCGCCAGTGGATAAGCCACACCAGCTCTCCCGAACTCGACTACCCCCTGCACGATCAGGCTCTGGGGTACCCAAACAGAATCTCCTATGGAAAGAAAGCGCTGCTCCAGTACCAGATCATGTGACTTTACGGGAGGTACCACGTCGGTCCCTGGCCATGGACGAGCGTTCACTTGCAAAACGGCCCAGACCGAGTCCATGATGGCCATTGATCCCGTAAAGGCCGGCATGGTCGCACTGCGAGGGCGAAAAAAGATCTCTATGACTCGTCTTCCGTCAAATTCACGGGTAGCACCCTCAGTGAACCGGTAGCGATCAATGGCGTCGGGATGCAGCGGTCCGGTGTATCGCGTTCCGAGTAGATTGATATCATGATCCAGAAAATTGGGTACAGCGTGTGGGGCTGCGAATCGGAACAGCTCACTTCGTGTTGGCTGGGCTCGTTCGGCTCGAATCACCTCGCGCGGCCCAGCTTCGACCGTCCACCAGGAAGCACGGACACTTTCATTCATCTGAACGAGATCGAAGTCCGAATACAGTAGAAAGCGGGTGTAGACATCTGCATATCCGGCACGCACAAACTCTCGCATCCCGTCCCGAGCAGCAATGGCTCGCCGGACAATGGCTTCAGCCGGATTGTCATCCAGAACCACCAATTCGTCCAGTTCGACGGCCGCTGGCTCCATGCGAATGATCACGCCAGACAGGTTTTCCCGCGTGACATCAATTTTTTGACTCCGATAACCGATGTAGCGGACTTCAAGCGTGGTTGGTATTTCGGGAAGCGTCAAAAGAAACTGGCCACTCGCGTTAGTGACCGTGCCGCGGATGGTCCCTTCGATCTGAACGGTGGCCTGCGGCAAGGCCTGCTCGGTCTGCGCGTCGATGACCGTACCGCGAAGGGCGACCTGGGCTACTGCGTTCCGAGGGTGGAATACCAGCCCGAAAATGAACACCGTGAGGATCAGCAGGGCACAGCGGAACGGGAATCCGGCACCTGCGGTTGATGCGTAGAGGGAATGGAGCGATGCCTGCATGCGCTACTCTGCTGCGGTCTTCGTCTTCGTCACAATGCGAGGTGAAAATAGGTCGCACTCCTTTCCCCACAACATAATGACATCGACGAACGGAAAGCGCGAGAGCACATCCTCCAGCAAGAGTTTCTCATGTATCATCTTATCGGTAAGCAGGTTCGGGTCCATCTTTACAGCCGAGAGGGTATCACGGTGGGCAGTATCACAGGTCGGGTTGCCGATATAGCCGAGGGAGTGGAGGTAGCGGATGGCATGAAAAAGGACCTGGTGTTCGTGGTAGACATTGATACCGGGGATCCTGAATCTCCTTACAAGAACAGCGCTGGAATGGAAGGCGAGTCGTGGTTCGCCATCCAGGATATCGAGGTGATTGAAGAGGACGGCCCGCGTCTTTTTTCGAACTGAAACCTCATCGACTCGCTGAAAACCATCGGTCTGCCAGCGGCCCTTCCCAGCGATATCGTCCGAAAGGCGGCGAAATGGCCTTTTCATGCCTGATGAACGGCATCGATGAGTTGAAAATGTAACAGCACCTGTTACATTAGGGCATGCCGTCAACCCAATATGCTTCCACCCTGCACGTCCTGATCCTGCTCGCTGCCGATCAGGATTCGGTGCATACGTCAACCTCGCTGGCTGCCCGCATGGATACCAATCCTGTCGTGCTGCGTCGAATCATCGCGGACCTCTCAAAAGCTGGTCTGGTCACGACGCGACGCGGTGCCGGCGGTGGTGTGTCTCTTGCAAATAACCCGGAAGACATCACGCTTGGCCAGGTCGCGGATGTGATCGAAGCCGACATGACCTTTGATGTCCATCATGTCTCGGATCAGACAGAAGCCGACTTCCTGACAGATGCAGCGTTGACCGCGATTGAGGCCCAGCGGCGTGAATTGCATGCAGCCTCGATCGTGGAGCTCGATCGAATAACGCTGCGCGATATAATGCAGGCAGCAACCCTGCGTGCCGATCTGGCCAGGTTACTCGCAGATGGTTTGAGCGACGACCAGATCAGGAATGGATACCGCATCGAAAAGGGTCGCCTCGTAGCCATCGACGACTGAGCCCTCAATCGCTTCACTCACTTGCCCTCCCACCATGAAACGTTTTCTCCCGCTGCTTCTGATCGTAGCACTCACGTCGTGCAACGCATCTCCTCCCCCGAATGTAGTCCTCGTCATCATCGATGATCTGGGATGGAAGGACCTCGGAGTCTCCGGCAGCGAAGCATACCAGACACCGGCCATCGACAAGCTGGCACAGGAAGGAATTCGTTTCATGCGATTCTATTCCGACAGTCCGGTCTGCTCTCCCACGCGTGCAGCGCTCATGACGGGCAAGCACCCCGCCCGGCTCGACATTACCAACTGGATTGGCGGGCAGCAGAAAGGACAACTCATCCAAGCTGATTACGAATGGCAATTACCGTTGGAGGAGACTACCGTAGCAGAGCACTTCAAGTCCGCCGGCTACGCTACGGGCTTCATTGGAAAGTGGCACCTGGGCGCTGAAGGCTTCCATCCCGAGGATCAGGGATTCGATGTCAATATTGGAGGCCATGCAGCAGGTCATCCGGCTTCCTTCTTTTGGCCTTATGCCCGGGAAGGCGGATCCCCATGGGATGTGCCAGATCTGGAAGAGGGTTTCGAAGGGGAATACCTCACCGATCGGTTGACGGATGAGGCGGTGACGTTTATCGAAAGTAGTGTCGATAAACCCTTCTTCCTTGTCTTGTCGCACTATGCCGTCCACACGCCCATCCAGGCGCCGGCAGCCATGATCGAGGCCGAGCAGTCTCGTCTGGACGCATCACCGACGTGCCGACCGGAACCCTTTGACGATGATCCTGAATGGTCCACTACCCGTATTTGCCAGGATCGCGCCGATTACGCCGCGATGATGCAGAGCACGGACGACAGTATGGCTCGCCTGATACAGGCCCTCGAGGATCAGGGCATCGCCGAGCGGACGATCGTCGTCTTCGTTTCTGACAATGGCGGACTTTCCACACTGATGCGCGGCCGTACGAGCGGACCCACATCAAACCGGCCGCTACGTGCTGGCAAAGGGTACCTCTATGAAGGGGGTATCCGGATTCCGTTCATCGTCCACGACCCTCGCTCCAGCATGCCCGGTCTGCGTACCGATGCCGCTTCGACCGTCGATGTCGTTCCGACCCTTCTTGATATGGCAGGACTGGATGTACCGGATGTAGACGGACGCAGCCTGGCAAGCCCAGGGCGGATCGAACGACCGTTGTACTTCCATTTTCCGCATTATCACGGGTCGGGCAATCGACCCGGAGGAGCCATTATCAGCGGCCAATACAAGCTGATTGAATGGTTCGAAACGGGAGCCGTCGAACTTTACGATCTGGACAATGACCCGGGAGAATGGACCAACCTGGCGGCCAACCAATCGTCCTTGGCTGACTCGTTACTCGGAATGCTTCGTACGTGGAGAGCCGATGTCGATGCCCAGATGCCCCGGGCCAATCCTGATTGGTCAGGGGACTGAATTCACAACGACTGAGCAACGTACCCAACAGGACGCGCAAGAGCTGGGTCAGGGCTGATTGCTGAGCCAGGTCCTCTTGAAGGACTGGACCCTGATCAGCCGATCAACCGCATGAACTCGGCGCGGGTTCGCTCCTCCTCGAAAGCACCGCTGACAGCAGAGGTCGTGGTCGATGAGTGCTGCTTCTGGACGCCGCGCATGACCATGCACATGTGTGTTGCTTCGATGACAACGGCCACACCTTTCGGCTGCAGCACATCGTTGATGGCATCGCGGATCTGCATCGTCAATCGTTCCTGCACCTGAAGGCGGCGGGCAAACACATCGACGACGCGTGGGATCTTGGACAGACCAACGATCCGGCCATCCGGGATGTAGGCCACATGGGCTTTACCGAAGAAGGGCACCATGTGATGCTCGCACAGGGAGTAGAGCTCGATGTCCTTGACGAGAATCATCTCGTCATAATCTTCCTTGAAGAGCGCCTTGGTCAGGATTTCCTTCGGGTCCAGCGAATACCCGTGCGTCAGGAATTGGTGCGCTTTGGCCACGCGTTCCGGCGTTTTCAGCAAACCCTCCCGCTCCGGGTCTTCCCCGATGTGGGTCAGGATGCTACGGACGTTGGCAGCAATGGCCTCGGTCGAATCCACCCCGTAGTGATCGATACGCCGATATCGGGGTGGCGTCAGGATATCATCGTCTTCGTCCAGGTGAGGATGGGACGGATGATTCGTGGCAATGGAATGGGGAGTACGATGCCCGTCGCCACCGACGGCACGGAAAGGGACGTTGCTCTGCTCGCTCATGATGACTGGATGTTGTGGCCTGAGTGGTGGGCTCGACCGGTTCTGGATGGGCGCGGGGAGTATTCAGTGTTTGGAGACAGACTGCGGTTACGGTACCAGACCGGATTACTTTATACAGCATGGAGGTGGGTAACGGAAATCCGGCCATGCACACCCAACCGTGCGCTCCAAAAGCGTTCATTTGTAGCACTTTGATCGTTTCGGTTACGGTCTTTCCTGCCGCAAACAAGTCCCGTTCCCTACGCTCCCACAATCTCCATGGACGACATTTCAACCCTTCCACCGCATCTGAGCGAACGCTGCCACGTCCCCGACGGCTGCGAATCCGGCTGGGACGGGCAGGGCGATTTCGTGCTGTACTGGATGCACCACTCCGTGCGCGCGGATGAGAATCCGGCTCTCGATGTGGCATGCTCATTTGCGGTGCTGATGGATAAGCCGCTGCTGGTGTACCAGGGCCTGGCGGGACGTCACCCGTTCAACAACGACCGGCACCACACCTTCATCCTCGAAGGCGCAAAAGATGTGCACGATACGCTGGCAGAGCGCGGCATCCGGCATGTCTTCCACCTCGCACCGGATCCGGCCATCCCCGGGCCGCTTCGGGAATTGATCGATCAGGCAAGTCTGGTGGTCACAGAAGATTATCCGGCACCTCCCTTCCCGGCCTGGCAGCGAACGTTGATGGCGAGCTACAACCGCCCTTGGATCCTGGTTGATGCATCCTGCATCGTGCCCATACGCAGCATCGGCAAGGGCTATTCCCGCGCCTACCATTTCCGAAACCGTATGGGAGAGGAGGCCATGGAGCGCGCCCCCGGGGACTGGCCCGAATCCACCGCCCGACCCTTAGCGTGGCAGGGGGACGTCCGAGGAGAGGTCAACTGGTCCATACCCATTGCCGACCTGGTAGCCGGTTGCCGCATTGACCATGCTGTGGGCCCGGTTCCACATACCCGTGGTGGAACAGTGGCGGCAACGCAGCGCTGGGAGCATTTCCTTGCGACCGGAATGAAGGGATATGCGCGTAAGCGAAATACCCCCACCGCGGAAAACGGGGTTAGCCGGATGAGCCCCTATTTACACTATGGGCATATTTCGCCCTTCAAGGTGGCGCGCGATGCTGCCAGACACGGATCGGCAGGTGCCGAGAAATTCCTCGACGAGCTCCTGATCTGGCGTGAACTGGCCTTCAATTTGTGTCTGTACAACGATGATGTCGAATCGGTCAGTATTCTACCCGAGTGGGCGCGGACAACGCTTTTGGATCATTCGAAAGACGACCGTCCCGCCCTGTATGATTGGGAGCAGCTAGCGCGCTCACAGACGGAAGATCCTCTGTGGAATGCAGCGCAGACGTCGCTTCTTGTTCATGGCGAACTGCACAACAATGTTCGCATGACATGGGGAAAGGCTGTTCTGGCGTGGACGCGTTCGGCACAGGAAGCTCTCGAGATGCTCATCGATCTCAATCATCGGTACGCTCTGGACGGTTCGGATCCGAACTCGTACGGCGGAATCCTATGGTGCCTGGGTATGCTGGACCGACCATTCTATCCGGAACGACCGATGCTGGGTACCGTGCGTCCGCGATCTTCCAAGCGCCATGCACAACGCGTGGACATGCCGGTGTATGAGCGCATGGTGTCCCGGCCGGCCCGGGGCAGTGCGCTGCGGATTGGCGTCATCGGTGCCGGGCCGGCCGGTCTTATGGCCGCCCGGACCCTGGCAGACCACGGCATGGACGTTACGGTGTTCGACAAGAGCCGGGGTCCGGGCGGCCGTATCTCCACCCGACTCTTCGACGGCGGCGCCGTAGACCATGGAGCCCCCTTTCTTCGCTTCACGGACGAGCGCCTCAAACCCTGGGCGCAAGCGTGGGCCCGCCGCGGTCTGATCAGTCGATTCAAGGCCCGGATTCACCCGCTGTCCCATGCGTCTGACTTCGAAGACCAATGGACCGGCGTGCCCGACATGAGGGCTTTGGCCCGTTTTTTGGCGGAAAATGCGAACATCCATCAGTCTGTGCGGATTGAGCGTCTTCGTTCGTCCGAGGAGGGCTGGTATTTGATAGCCGAAGATGAAAGCGCGTTTGGACCATTCGATGAAGTGATCATTGCCACCCCTGCTCGACAGGCGTCGGCCCTTCTATCCGGCGTATCCCCCCGATTACTGCAAAGTTTGACCAGTGTCGACATGCAGCCTGTTTGGACGACCCTGTTGGCCTTTGACGCACCCCTCGGCATTGATTGGGATGCAGGATCCAGGCTCTCAGATGTGCTGAATCTGGTTATCCGAAACAATGCAAAACCGCTTCGCAAAGGCGCCGAAGCGTGGGCGCTGCATGCATCTCAGGAGTGGTCAACGACTCATCTGGAGCGTGGTGCTGATGACATCGCCCGTGACATGACCGCGGCGTTCTCAGAGCTCGTTGGCACTTCCCTTCCAACGCCCATCTTCGAGAGAGCACACCGTTGGCGCTTTGCCCGCACCTCCCACGGTGCTTCCGAAGAGTGCCTCCGTGATAACGACCTGAGGCTGACGGCGTGCGGAGACTGGGCTACGTGCGGACGGGATGACGTGTCACACGCGTGTGGCATTGAAACCGCGCTCTTGAGTGGACAGGCCGCGGCGGGACGCATTCTTGGCTCCGCAACGCTGGCTCTGCCAACAACAGGCCTTCAAAAGACATTATTCGCCTTGGAGGAACCTGCATGACCGCACATCCCATCATCATGGGGGTCGATCTATCGGGTCCCTCCAATCATGCTGACACGGCGTGCGCCGTGTTCGAGCGCCAAGGAGAGACGCTCATGTATCTCCGGCACCTGACATGGTTGGGTGATACCGATCTCCTGCACGTTGTAGATGGTTCATCGCGAGGAGCATCCCTGACCATCGGACTGGACGCACCGCTTTCGTATCAAGACGGTGGCGGTGACCGTGTCCGGGACCGGGAGCTTCGTTCGATCCTGACAAATGCCGGGATGCCGTCGGGAACGATCATGACGCCTACCATGACCCGGATGGCCTACCTCACGCTGCGCGGTGTGTCGCTCTCCCGCATGATTGCGTCCGCCCATTCCGACGCGGCCATCGTGGAGGTCCATCCGTTTGGATCGCTGGCATTGGCGGGCGCACCCGTTACCGATCTGACCACCGTCAAGAAGGATGGTGCCGCACGGGAGCGCATTGCTGCATGGCTGACTGACAACGGCATGGACGGCCTGCCCAATCAGGAATTTTCGGATCATGAACTGGCAGCTTTCGGCGCCGCTTGGGCCGCATGGAAATGGCAGTCGGGAACAGCCGCTTGGACGGCACCGGCAGAAATACCTTCCCACCCGTTCGCTTTTGCCTGCTGATCATGAACCAGACTGTGGGCACCACTCGCAAACTGATCTTCATCAGTCCGGATCAACTGAACCCGGACAGCCCCGCCCTGCGTGGAGCCGATCCGAACCGAGACCTCATCGTCCTGGGAGAGAGCCGCACGGAGGCGACGCGATTTCCGTTCCACATCCAACGCATGACGCTGATATTCTCGGCCATGCGTCATCGTGCCGAGGTACTCCGGGAGGACGGCTTCCGGGTGGACTACCAATCCATCACGGATGAGGGACCCGATGCGCTGGATGGTATCCTCCTTGATGCCATCCAGCGTCACCAGCCCGCCCGTGTGTGCATGACCCGGCCCAACCGGTTCGATCTGATCGATGCGTTCGAACGGATTGCCGACGAAGCTTGCCTACCGCTCGAGTACGTCGAAGACACCCATTTTCTGACTTCACCAGAGGAATTCGCAGTGTGGGCCGAGGGCCGTAAAACGCTGGTGATGGAGCATTTCTACCGCGCCAAGCGCAAGGAAACCGGCTATCTGATGAACGGCAATGAACCCGCCGGTGGGGAATGGAATTTTGATGGTGACAACCGTCAATCCTTTGGTAAAAACGGACCCGGTTTGAAGGTCGAGCCACTGCGCTTTGAGCCCAATACCATCACCCGGAAAACCATACAGGATCTGCAGTCAGCGCTTCCGGACCTTCCCGGTTCAGCCGCCTCATTCGGCTGGCCCGTCACCCCGGAGCAGGCACGCCAAGTACTGGACCACTTTATAGAGCACCGTCTGCCCGATTTCGGCCGGTGGCAAGATGCCATGTGGACGGATGAACCGTGGCTGTTCCATTCGCTCATCTCCCCGGCCATTAATCTGCAGTTGTTGGATCCTCGGGAGGCTATTGAAGCCGCAGAAACAGCGTATCGGAACGGTAAAGCACCCTTGAATGCCGTGGAGGGATTCATCAGGCAGATTCTGGGATGGCGCGAGTTCATCCGGGGCATCTACTGGTTGGAAGGCCCGGGATACGGCAACCGCAATGCACTTGGTGCTGAAAGGGAGTTACCCGAATTCTTCTGGGGCGAAGACACCGACATGATCTGCGTGAACCAGGTCGTAAAACAGGTACTCGAACATGGCTATGCCCATCACATCCAACGACTGATGGTTACTGGTCTGTATGCCCTAGTGTCGGGCACGGACCCTTGGGCTATCCATTCCTGGTACATGGGTCTTTTCGTGGATTCCTACGATTGGGTGACGCTGCCCAATACGATCGGCATGAGCCAATTTGCCGATGGTGGCGTGGTGGGTACTAAGCCATACATCGCCTCCGGCCAATACGTGGACCGTATGAGTAATTATTGCGCCTCCTGCCGGTTCAACCCCAAGCATGCCTCAGAAGAAGACGCGTGCCCCATCACCACCATGTACTGGTCGTTCCTCATGGAGCACGAAGATCGGCTGGCAGCCAACCGTCGCATGAAATATCAGGTGGCCAATCTCCGAAGGAAATCATCCGACGAGCGTGAAGCCATCCTGCGCCGGCGCGATGCCTGGTTCGACTCGATTACAAACTGACGCGTCATGACCACCGCCATATTCCATACTCACACGGGCTACACCGGCAAACCGGTCCTCATCGTAGGGGCCGGATTGGCTGGCCTGACCTGTGCCACCCATCTGCACCGGGCGGGCATCCCGTACCGTTTGTTTGACAAGAGCGATGCGGTAGGAGGCCGTATCCGGACCGATTCCGTGGAGGGCTTCCGTTTGGACCGTGGCTTCCAGGTCTTGCTGACAGCCTACCCCGAAGCCGAGTCTCTGTTGGACTACGACGCCCTTGATCTGCATCCTTTCGATGCGGGTGCCCTCATCCAGAAGAACGGCCGATTCCAGCACGTCTCTGATCCACTGCGGCATCCGGGGCGAAGTCTGGCCACTTTGAGTGCCAGGGTGGGCTCGTTTTCGGATAAATTGCGCGTGCTGAGCGTGCGACGAGCTGCCAAGCAGTCCTTTGAGCAGAATGGCAGCCACCGCACAACCGGAGAAACGACAGCCCACGCCCTCAGGAAGTCGTTCGGCTTCGGCGACGACATGATCGCATCGTTCTTCCAGCCGTTCATCGGCGGCATTACGCTGGACCCGTCCCTGAAAACGGACCGGGCCTTCTTTGAGTTTGTGATGCACATGTTTGCCAAGGGGAACGCGGCATTCCCGGCTGGAGGCATGCAGGCCATCCCGGAGCAATTGGCTTCAGGCCTGAACCCGAAATGGATTCACCTGGATACCCCAGTCAAAGCCGTTCTGGATGCCTCGGCGCTCACTACAGAGGCAGGCGAACGCATTGACGGCGAAAAGATTGTGGTGGCAACCGACATGAACAGCGCCCGCACACTGGCGAACGACCCTGGTACCGTCACAGACCGCCCGTGGAACGGCACCCTCTGCCTGTATTTCCGTGCACCCGTCGCCCCGCTGAACGATCCCCTTTTGATGCTTAACGGCGAGGGCGAGGGTCTGATCAACAATGTGGTTGTGCCATCCCTGGTTGCCCCTGGATTTGCACCTGAAGGAGAGCACCTCGTGGCCGTCAGCGTTTTTCCGGATGAACAGGTCGAGGCAGACATCCTGCTGGCTCGTGTTGAAGACGAGTTGAGCACCTGGTTCGGATCGCAGATCCGCGAATGGCAGCATCTGCGCACCTACCACATTCCCCATTCACTGCCTACACAGGCCGTCGGAAGCCGTACGCTCGGCGCCTCGGCCGTAGCAGCCACCGAACATGGTGTTGTGGTCTGTGGCGACCACCTGACCACATCATCCATCAATGGCGCCATGGCCTCCGGACGACAGGCTGCTCAATTCGTCATGTCGTCTTTTGCACTTTCATAGTACCGTTTCAACGTTGACCCATTCCAACATGTCCACTCCCTCGACCGAATCCATCCTTATCCTTGGCGCCACCGGCGGTATCGGGTCCGCTGTGGCGCGTAAGGCGGCGGCCCGTGGCGCACGGCTCGTGCTTGCGGCCCGCGACCAGGCCCGTCTCGACGCTCTTGCTGCCGAAACAGGAGGTTCAACCCTTTCACTCGATGGCACAAGAGCCGATGAAGTGCACGGTGCCGTGCAGCAGACTATGGACTTGAACGGCGCATTGACGGGCGTGGTGAACTGCGTCGGGTCCATCCTGCTCAAGCCCGCCCACCTGACGAGTGAAGAAGAGTATCGGCAGACCCTGGCCCTCAACCTGGACTCCTCTTTCTTTCTGGTGAAGAGCGCTGCTCGCGCCATGATGAAATCCGGGGGCTCCATCGTGCTCTCGACCTCGGCCGTGGCCCGGACGGGCCTGTTCAACCATGAGGCCATTGCCGCTGCCAAGGCCGGTATCGTGGGCCTGATGCAGTCGGCCGCTGCTACCTACGCTCAGCGTGGCGTACGGGTCAATTGCGTAGCTCCCGGCCTGGTCGAAACCCCGATGAGCGAGCGCCTGATAGCAAATGAAGCAGCGCGCAAGGCATCCGAGTCGATGCACGCCCTCGGCCGAATCGGACAACCCGAGGATGTGGCCGAGGCCATCGATTGGCTGCTCGACCCGTCGCGCAGCAGCTGGGTGACCGGACAGGTCATTGGCGTGGACGGAGGGCTTGGAACGATCCGGCCTCGCTGACCAGTTTCAGCCTGGAAGCACCGGCGACCCAGATTCCCGGATCCGGTCCGTAGCGGCCACCAGTTCCCTGGTAATCCCAGGCTCGTGCGATGAATGCCCGGCATCGGGTACAATGACCAGCGAAGCTTCGGGCCAGCGTTCGTGCAGGTCGAGTGCGCTCTTGACGGGGCATACGATGTCGTAGCGGCCGTGGACGATGAAGCCGGGGATGTGGCGTATCCGGTCCACCCCCTCAAGCAGGAGATCCCTGGGGTCGAACCGTTGGTTGCGGAAGTAGTGGGCTTCGAGCCGGGCCGTGCACCAGGCCATGTTCAGGTCGTGGAAGTGTGCCTCGAATTCCGGGTTTGGTAGAAGGGTGCAAGAAGCGCCTTCGTAGACAGACCAGACTCTGGCCGCTTCACGAGCCACATCCGTGTCCTCGTCGTGAAACAGCTTCCAATAGGCTTCCAGCAGATTTTCGCGCTCTGACTCAGCCACGTGTTCATTGAATACCCGCCAGCGTTCAGGCTGCACCAAGCGCATGCCGTAGAGCCACCAGTCTATCTCCTCGTCACGCATTAGCCAGATACCCCGGATGGTCAGCGTGCGGCACGATTCCGGAAACGTCTGAGAGTAATACAGAGACAGCGTACTACCCCAACTGCCGCCGAACACGTGCCAGGTGTCTACCCCTAAATGCTCGCGCAGTCGTTCGATGTCTTCGGCCAGGAGTTGGATGGTATTATCGCACGTCTCCCCTTGGGGCGTGGAACGCGGACCACCCCGCTGATCGAAAAGGATTATGCGGAAGAAGTCCGGATCAAAGAAACGGCGATCGGTTTCCGTGGCTCCGGCACCAGGCCCACCATGGATGAACACGATAGGTTCTCCGTCCGGATTACCGCACTCCTCCCAGTAAAGGGTGTGGATGTCATCGACAGGTAACATGCCGGTCCGGTTGGGTTCGATGGGTGGGTAGAAATGTTCGTTGGCCATGAGGAACCGGGATTCAGACGCGTGAAAAGGGGGTCAGGAATGGCGCAGTTATCACAACCGTCCAATTGTTGTTTATTGTGCTTCGTTGACCGTTCACCCGGAATATCGTAATGCGACGTTCGCTTTTCAGCTTGATCCTGCTTTCCAGCTTTGTGCTGGGCGGTCTGCTGGGACCCGTCGCCCACCTGTCGTGGATGCGTTTCGGTATGGATCCGTCGGGTCATCATGACAGCCCGACCTCATCGGTAACGTCTCACGCGCAGCACCCGGCCACATCGGAAGCGTCGATCCGGCCGGGACCGCCTTGTCCGGAAGAGTGTCTATTCCTGGTGCTGCTGGCGTCCCAAGCCAGCGGATATCTCGCCTGAGCAAGACTCGCTCTTCACCATTTATTTCAACGAATCCTTTATCCTGCGCGCTGGCGAAGAGACGTTGTCTGGACGACTCGTTGGCAGCGGCGAGGAAGTGGTCGGAAATGAGCCTATGTGGTGGTACCTGCTTGAATTCCAGGCCTCGTCAACAATCGAAGGACTTCACGTTGACCAGCGCATGCTGGGAGAGATATTCGAGGATCAGAAAAACATTGTACAGATTCAGCATTTCCCCAGCGAAAAGACGTTTTCGCTTTACTGCGCGGAGGACGCTTGGGAATACACGGTCTCCTTTTTAGACGACTGAATTCCCGGTAACCGGCAAGCACACCCCGTCACCAAGGAGTACATTGACCGTTCATTCCCTGGTACCGTGCCGACATTCCTCCATTCCATCCAGACCGCTGTACCCTCCTGCTCCTACTCGCAGGAAGAGGCGGCAGAAGTCATGCTGGGCTCGCTGGAGCCGGGAAGCAGGGCTTCGAAGCTCGTCCACAGGATCTATGCGCACTCCGGTATTGAAAAGCGACACAGTGTGATCGAAGATTTCGGCACAGAGTCCGGTGGAGACTTCATTGATGCGCACGGGCACTTCCGCTCCCCGTCCACGGGCAGACGCAACGATCATTACATGCGCCACGCACGGCCGCTTTTTGCCGAGGCTGGACGCAAATCCCTCGATGCTGCTGAAGGATTTGAAGCGCACGACATTACCCATGTGATAACCGCGTCTTGTACCGGGTTCTACGCACCTGGACCGGACTTTCATTTGGTCAAGGATTTGGGTCTCCCTGCACAGACACGACGGGTCCACATTGGGTTCATGGGGTGCTATGCGGCTTTTCCTGCATTGACCACCGCTCGAGCGTTCTGTGCGGACAACCCGGACGCCGTCGTCCTCGTGGTATGCCTCGAGCTCTGCTCGCTCCATCTTGAGCCATCCGAAGAAGTAGATGATATCCTCGCTTTTTCGGTTTTTGCTGACGGAGCCGCCGCTGCCATCGTATCCAATCGTCAGCCGGCGAACGCACCCGCTTTCCGTGTTGACGCATTGGACTCAACCATCGCACCGGACAGCGAGGAAGACATGGCCTGGACGATTGGGGACCTGGGATTCAAGATGGTCCTGTCGACGTATGTCCCGAAGATCCTCGAAGCAAACATTGGAGAGGTGGTGGATCCTGTATTGGATCGCGCGGGACTTGATAGAGAGGATATCACGCACTGGGCCGTGCATCCTGGCGGACGCGCCATCCTGGACAATGTGCGCAATGGGTTGTCCATCGAGGAATCCCAGATCGAGGCTCCACGATCGGTGTTGCGGGACTACGGCAACATGAGCAGTGCCACCATCCTTTTCGTCCTGAAGCAAGTCTTGGCATCGGCGGATCCCGGGGAGCGCGTAGTTGCCATGGCATTCGGGCCCGGGTTGACCGTTGAGACCGGACTGATGGAGCGGGTGTAGATGCCTCGCTGGGTCCTGACAAAGCGCGCCGTTCACCTTGAGGAGATCATGGATGATCCGGACTGTGATCCGGTCCTGCTGAACAATACCTACGACTGGTTTGCACGCTTGAATCCGTGGCTGGGGCGCTGGAAAGCTGTATACCGCTCGCATGTGCGCCCGCATCTGCATGCGCAGCGCCCCACGCGGATCCTGGACATCGGCTGCGGTGCAGGTGATGTGCTTCGACTGATCAGAACCCTCGCGGCCCGCGACGGACGCCAGGTTGAATTGGTGGGTATTGATCCTGACCCGAGAGCCATTGCCTACGCACGGACTCAGGAGCAAGGGCCTTTCCTGTCTTTCGAGACTTGCCATTCCTCTGATCTCGTTGCGCGGGGGGCCATGTTCGACATCGTGCTGTCCAATCATGTCCTGCATCACCTGGATGCTGACCAGTTGACCGTTCTGCTGCGTGATTCGGACAAGCTGTCCACGGGCCTGGTCGTGCACAATGACATCAAGCGGGATGACATGGCCTGGGTGGCGTTCCTTCCTGTTGGTCTGATCTGCCGCGACTCTTTCATTTTGACCGACGGGTTACGCAGTATCCGGCGAGCGTGGCACCCGGATGAACTGGGTGCGCTCGTGCCCCCCGGATGGTCCGTCGAGACCCGCTCCCCCTTTCGTCTGCTTATAACCCGGATACGCGCACCAGAGTCTCCTCCCTTCAACACCCAGCTCCCATCGTCGTGATGAACGTAGTGATTGTCGGGGCGGGGCCGGTCGGTCTGTACCTGGGATGTCTGCTGAGGCAGCAGGATATAACCTGCACGATTCTCGAGAGGCGCCTGGTTCGCTCAACGCACTCCCGCTCCATTGGAATCCACCCTCCTGCCCTGCGGCGACTCGAGGCGCTCGGTGTGGTTTCCGAACTGGTGGAGCAAGGCATCGCCGTCCGCTCTGGCGTCGGTCTTTTACGAGGACGCACGGCCGGCACTCTGTCATTCGAGTACCTGAAAGAGCCGTTCAATTTCGTTCTCGCCGTGCCACAACACATCACGGAAGCACGACTCGAGACACGGTTCCTTTCGCTGGGCGGCATCCTGGAGCGAGGTCTTGAGGTCGTGGGCATGCGCCAGGAAGGGGAACGCGTCGTTTTGACCTCGAGCAAAAGCGGTCATATCTCGGACAGAACCGCGGATCGGGTGATCGCATGCGATGGCCGAAGAAGCGCCGCGCGGGACCTGCTGGAGATACCCCTATCAGGATCGTCTTACGCCGATCATTACGTCATGGGCGACTTTCCCGATACGACTGACTTTGAAGATCAAGCCGCTATTTACCTGGACCGCAAAGGCGTGGTCGAGTGTTTCCCGCTCCCGGACGGCATAAGACGTTGGGTGGCACGGATCGACCGACCTGTTGCGACTGCACATACCGAAATCGATACGTTGGTCCGGATCGTATCGGACCGTACCTCCATTGCGCTTCCTGAAGACCAGTGCAGCATGCATTCTTCATTCACTGCTGAGCGATTCGAGGCAGAACGTTTCTTCGTGGGCGGCATCGCCCTCGCGGGCGATGCCGCCCACGTAATCAGCCCCATCGGGGGGCAAGGAATGAACTTGGGCTGGATGGATGCCGACTGGTTGGCCGGTTGGTTTGAGCGCGGTGCGCCGCTATCCGAATTGGATCGCTATGAATCCGAGCGGAAGCGATCGTTCCGACGAGCCGCATGGCGTGCTGAAATGAACATGTTCATGGGACGATCCGGCAGCCTGTTTCCACTCAGATGGGTACTGGCCAAAGCAATTCTAAGCCGTCCCTTCCAGCGTTTGTTTGCCCGCCTGTTCACGATGGACGGCGTTTGACCAAAAACAGAAGCGCCGCTCCCGGAATCGGGAGCGGCGCTTAGCGCTTTAAAAGCGTGGAGCCAATGAGCGGACTCGAACCGCTGACCTGCTCATTACGAGTGAGCTGCTCTACCAGCTGAGCTACATTGGCGTAGTGGTCGTGTCGCGTGCAATGCGACGAAGAATGAAAAACTACGCCGACTTCCGACCTGAATCAAGACTGCGGCCCACCCTTAAATCGGCCAGACCACCCTCTTGAGGCCGGATCACGGTTTTTTCACTGCACGTCACATCGTGACCCGGCCCCATTATCACATTTTCGGTGCATCAACCCCTTATCAGGCGCTAAGCGGCTTCGCCGAGTTGCATGGAGTCATCGCTTGTATTGACTACCAGAACCGGGCAATGGGCGGATCGAGAGACTTTCTCGGAAACGCTGCCGACCATGATGCGATCCAGTCCTCGCCGACCGTGGGAGCCAATGACGATCAGGTCGACATCATGCTCTTCAGCTACTTTGCGAATGGCGTTGGCCGGATGTCCCTCCACCGTCACTGATGTGGCAATGATGCCTGCTCCTTGCAGGTCAGTCACATAGTCGGCCAATTTGCGTTCGCTGGCCCGCATCATGTCTCGTTCCACAGCTCGGAATGGATCCGAGCCAAATCCGTAGTAGGGGTAGTATTCAAGGTCCACGACATGGACCAAGGTGACCGAGGCGTCATACTTTTCTGCCATCCGCGAAGCCACGCCGATGATCTGGCGAGACGATGCACTGAAGTCCACAGGAACCATGATCCGATCGACGCGAGGATAAGACCAGGCCCTTTTGTGGGTTCGCATGGTCAAGACCGGGCAAGGTGACCGGCGAATTACTTCTTCGGTCACACTTCCCATCAGCATGCGCCGGACACCGCGGCGGCCGTGGGTTCCCATGACGATAAAGTCGATGTCGTTGGCTTCGGCGTAGCCGATGATGGCATCGGCAGCAGGGTCAGATGGTGTGCCGGGTAAAACAACCCGCTTTCCGGGTGGCAGCTCCATAGTCTGCTGCTCGATCAGCTCGCCAAGACGCTTCATGCCTATCGATTTGGCCGCCTCGAAGAGATCCGAGCGAAAATCGGGCAGCGTGATCGTAGGGAGCTCAGCTACATGGAGGATGTGCAGCTCTCCTTCGAACAGGTTTGCCAGATGGATGCCATGTTCCAGTGCCAAGAGGGCGCTGTCGGAAAAGTCAGTTGGTACGAGTATGTGAAACGTCTTCATGGTGTCGCCTCCACGCGTTGGTTGACAGGCGCTCAGTGATCTCGATTGAGGATACAGGATCCCGAACCTTGCTTCACCATACGCGATCATGAGCAAATCCGATGGAAGATCATCCGCAGATTTCGTGTAGGACCGATGCTGCTTTGGAAGTCATCCTGCCCCCTTTTTGGATGAGCGCCCAAATCGGACACGGGGATCAGAACCTTCCTCTCGTGCCGGCATCAAAGGCATCCGCATTTCGACGTCCTTCTATTTCGAGTCACAATCACGCATGGATGCTCTCCGAAATCGTTTGAATCGCATCACGCACTTGAACCAGGCAGCCGCCGTGCTTGAGTGGGATCAGGAAACCTATATGCCAGAAGGTGGAGCGGAGGCGCGCTCCCTACAGGTTGCTACACTCCGCTCGCTGGCACACGAGTTGCTCGTTGATGATGAAACCTCCCGCCTGCTGGAATCTGCTCAGCCCGAGTCTGATATCGATGGCGATGTGATACGCGTGACCCGAAAGGATATCGAGAAGGCCGTAAGGGTCCCCTCTTCCCTGATTGCCGAAATGGCAGCAGCCTCCGGACGCGCCAAAGGCGCCTGGCAGAAAGCGCGCGCAAATGATGACTTTCCGGTCTTCGCACCTCATCTGGAGCACATCGTGGATTTGTGCATCCAGCATGCTGAGGCTCTTGGGTATGAAGACCAACCTTACGATGCCCTTCTGGACCAATATGAGGAGGGTGCCACAACAGCTCAGGTCGCAGCGGTTTTCAGCGAGCTACGCGAGGATCTGGTACCGTTCGTGAAAGAGCTCACCTCAAGCGGAATGCTCTGCGAAGGTCCGGTCCACCGCGAATTTCCGGAAGAGGACCAGTGGCGTTTTGGCCTGGACATGGCCAAAAGCATGGGATACGATTTGAATCATGGACGCCAGGACCGTTCAGCCCATCCATTCTCGACCTCCTTTTCAATCTCGGACGTTCGCATCACAACACGCCTTGAGAAACGGTTCTTCAATCCAGCGTTCTTCGGGACACTGCATGAAGCTGGTCACGCCATGTATGAGCAAGGCATCGACCCCGCTCTCGAGGGCACCCCGCTGGCTGACGGCACATCGCTCGGCATGCACGAGTCCCAATCACGCATGTGGGAAAACCTTGTTGGGCGGAGCCTGCCTTTCTGGGAATATGCCTTTCCCTCCGCACAAAAGACCTTCCCGGATGCCCTGGGCAATGTGAATCTCGAACAGTTCTATCGGGCCATCAATACGGTGGTCCCTTCGACCATTCGTGTTGAGGCAGACGAAGTGACCTACAACCTGCACATCATGCTGCGCTTCGAGTTGGAGCAGGAAATGATCGCGGGACGTGTAGCCATCAAAGATCTTCCCGAAGCTTGGAACGATCGAATGGCATCCTGGCTGGGTATCCGCCCAGACAACAATACCGAGGGCGTACTACAGGACATTCATTGGTCGCTCGGCGCCATCGGATATTTCCCCACCTACGCGTTGGGCAATCTCATGTCCGTGCAGCTGTTCAATGCAGCGCAAACGGACATACCAGACTTGCATGATCAGTTTCGTCGGGGTGAGTTTTCCCACCTGCTCAGCTGGCTCCGGACCAACGTTCATCACTGGGGACGTCGAAAAACTGCTGGCGATATCCTGCAGGAAGTCACCGGATCTGGTTTGAAATCCGGTCCGTGGATGGCGTATGCGCGGTCCAAGTTCGGTGTACTACACGGCTGAAAAGTCAGCACCGCCAAGACATAAGTGACGTGGAGGTCTCTCCAGCGGGCTTCCAACGCCTACCCCCGCCATTCCCTGCCATACTTGCGAGGGAAGAGCTTACAATTCCTTGCGACCCGGTTGATTAATTGAGGGAGAGAGCCTATTCCAATGGTAGCTCTTTCGTCCTGCTCATTAGAAAGGCACACACCTATGGCCATCAATCTCGAACTCCACCTGGATCACCTTCAGGTTTCTGACAACACACATGATTGGATCACATCGCGGCTCAACGGCCTCGAAGAAGGACATTCGGATATCACCGGTGCCCATCTCTCCATCAAGCAATTGTCCGGAAAACCAACGGTAAACGAGTACGAGGCCAAACTGACGTTATATCACAAGCCGGACAATATTTGCGGAGCCCACAAGTCCCCACTCATACCTGAGGCCATCCAGGAGGCTTACTCCTCCGTCGAGCGTCAGCTGCGCAAACAACGAAGCGCCATCAGGGACCGCCGTAAGCGCGCGCAACGAGAAGCGCGAGTCGATCTGTAAACTCTTGAATGAGCCGAATTGGGCCCGCGAATCGCGGGCCCAATTCGTAAACAGCGTTTGATCTAGAACAGTGTCGCAGTACCCGAAGGGGCGACCAGATTCGAGGAAAGCGTATATGCTGTTTCAGCAGCAGGGCTGCTTGGAACCGAACCCGTCATGACGAAAAATCCGTAGGGCTCAACCGTATCGTCTGGAAACGGCTCAACCGTGACATGAACGGTGCCTCCGGCCGGATTCAGCGGGAAGGTGACCCCGTCCGGAGCGTTCTCCTCGAAGTCCTCGCCGGGAAAGAGAGGCGTGTCGGAGTTGGAGTACTGTCTTGCCGCATCGGCACCTTCATTGTCTCGAAAAGCACCCGTAGAGATCAGTGTTCCACCCACTTCGATCCATCCTTCATAATGCCATCCCTCTGGAAGTGCAGGAAGGGACAGACCCGCTCTGGGTGCAGCTTTGGATCCCTCAATGAACCAGAGACCGGAAACATCTGAAGGCTGCGCATTTGCGACGTAGCTCATGAGCATGAATGAACCAGTCTGACCGTTCAGCGATACTCCAAAGGCACTTGGGTGCGATTGAGTCAGATTGGCGACGGACCCGGAGAGGTCGCCTGCAAATACCACCGTTCCGGACGGCTCATCATTCGAGTCACGTTTCTCTTGGATCGTCACGAAAATCACGGATGCCTCCGAAACGTCAACATCAAACGTCAAGGTGTTCTGGATGAACTGTCCTGCCGCGTTGACGAAAGATCCGTTCTCCGTGGTATTGAACTTGTCAGTCGCGTGAATCTCCGCACCGAGGCGGGCAAACGCCTGATACGCGAATCCATCTTGCAGTGGCGGCAAATTCTCCAGCTCGAGCCGAATCTGGAGCTTGGCTACTTCTTGTTCAACAACATCTCCACTATCACAGCCAGTGAAGAGGAGAAACGCAGTAAATAGAACCGGGAAGAGACTACGCATGGATGAACACCTGATCGCGAAGGCGAATTCGAGTTGAGGAAGCAAAAAATAGGTCAAGGGCGAACGAATCCGCACGCCAAGGGTTCTCCGCAGCCGGGCCCTTCAATCCGATGGGCCTTCTCGCCCCGCATCTGCTTCGACCGCCCACCAAACACGTGTCCAAAAAGCCTCCCATTGAGTCCCCTTTCGCGACGTGGTCTCCCTCGTCGTGGCAGGCATTCGAGGCCCGTCAGCAGCCGTTCTTCGAGGACGACGTCGAGCTGGGCCGGGTGCTGGAACGGTTGGCTGTACTGCCGCCCCTGGTAACCCCATGGGAAATCAATCGACTCCAGCAAAATCTGGTTGAGGCGTCCGCAGGTAAGCGATTCCTGCTGCAGGGAGGTGACTGTGCCGAGCGGTTTGACGAATGCCGCCCCGACATCATTGCCAACCGGCTCAAAGTCCTTCTCCAGATGAGCCTTGTACTCATTTACGGGCTGCGCATGCCAGTCATCCGGGTGGGCCGCTTTGCCGGGCAGTATGCAAAGCCCCGCTCCGCGGATTTTGAAGGTCAGGGAGCGGAACGGTTGCCAACTTACCGAGGCGACATGGTCAATGCACCGGAATTCGGGAGGCAAGCTCGCCGACCGGCACCTGAACGCATGATTACCGCTTATGAGCGCTCCACCATGACGCTCAACTATGTCCGTGCCCTCGGAGAAGGTGGTTTTGCGGATTTGCGTCACCCGGAATACTGGGACCTGGACTTCGTGACCTCGGATCACTTGCGAGCTGAGTACCAGGCCATCGTGGATTCCATCCTCGACGCTCTGCGTTTCACGGAAGCGGTCTCCCCCCTTCCGATCAGCAATACGGATCGGGTTTCGTTCTTCACAAGTCACGAAGCCCTGCTCCTCCCGTACGAGGAAGCCTTTACCCGAGCGACCTCAAAGGGCTATTACAATCTTTCGACGCACTTCCCTTGGATCGGAAAACGAACCAATACGCTGGACAGTGCCCACGTGGAGTACGTACGAGGTCTTCGTAATCCCATTGGGCTGAAAGTCGGTCACGATCTGGAAGCACGTGAACTGACAGCGATTCTGGACCGGGTAGATCCGGACTGCGAACCAGGCCGCGTTACCCTCATTACCCGCTTCGGCGTCGAGGGCATCGAAGAGGCTTTGCCACGTCTCATTGATGTAGTCAATGCATCGGGACATCCCGTTTTGTGGACGTGTGACCCGATGCACGGCAACACCGAAATTACCGAAGATGGTCTGAAAACGCGTCGATTCGAAAATATCCAGTCCGAGCTGGAGCAGGCGTTCGACATACACCACGCAAGCGGAACCATTCTGGGCGGTGTTCACCTCGAGCTGACCGGAGAAAATGTGACCGAATGCACCGGTGGAGCGCGTGGTCTGGAAGAAAAAGATCTGCACGAAGCCTATGAGAGCCAGGTCGATCCCCGCCTGAATGCAGAACAAGCGCTGGAGATGGCGTTTTCGATTGTGCGAAAGTGTCGTACCATGCGGTAAGATGCCCGTTGAGTCGACCAAATCCTGATTGCGTGATGACACCCACGCCTGCCATTGTGTATTGCGCCACGTGTATGGATTCCACGCGCGGGAAAACGGCGCATGGTCTGATTCGCTTCACCGAGCGATTTGAAATTCATGCCGTGGTCGATCATGTCTATGCTGGACAAGATGCGGGTACCTTCCTGGATAATGTGCCCAATGGGATTCCCATCGTTGCGGATCTGAACGACGCACTCAGCCTCTTGCCTGAACCGGGAGGCGCTTTTATCGTGGGACTGGCAACCGATGGAGGTGTGCTACCCGACCACGCTCGCACTGCCGTTCACCAAGCGATATCACATGGTATGGATGTGTATTGCGGCCTGCACGTCTTCCTGTCCGAGGATTCTGAATTTGCTCCGTTGGCCGAGCAGTATGGCGTACGGCTGATTGATGTCCGGAAGCCACCCCATCGATCCGATCTGCACTTTTACGAGGGCCGGATCCAAGAGGTTGATGCCGTACGAGTGCTTGTACTTGGCACGGATTCGGCCTCTGGCAAACGTACGACTTCTTGGGTCCTGCGCAACGCTTTGAGAGATAAAGGCTACACGGCCGAAATGATTGGTACGGGGCAAACAGCATGGCTGCAGGGTGCGCGCTTCAGCATTCGGCTGGACACGCTCGTCAATGACTTTGTAGCCGGAGAAATAGAACATGTCGTGCGTCAGTCTTGGCAAGAGGCCCGACCGGATGTTGTAGTTGTCGAAGGCCAGGGCGCCCTGTTGCATCCCGCGTATCCGGGAGGCCTGGAACTGGTGGCTGCCGTAAAACCGGATATCCTTCTGCTTCAGGACGTTCCGGCTAGAACAACATTCGATGGTTTCCCCGACCTTCCCATGCCCGCCATGGAACGACAGATTGCTGCTCTGGAAATCCTCACCGACCGCAAAGTTGATGCCCTGACCATCAACCCGAAAGGCCTTTCGCAAACCGAGTCCTCCGCCGTCTGCTCCTCCCTTGAAGCGCGCTTCCACCGTCCAGCCGTTGACATATTCCGCGAAGGATGCGATCGTTTGATCACACTCGTCGAATCCTGCCTGCGTACCCGCGAACCGATCTCATGACCGTCGAGCACATTTCGGTCCACACCATTCAGTCTCCGCTCGCGGTGCCTTACACCATCGCCTATGAGACCATTTCCGAGGTCACGAATCATTTTGTAGTAATCCGAATGCGCGATGGACGCGTAGGCATCGGTTGCGCAGCGCCCGCGCCGGAAGTTACTGGAGAATCTGTCCGCGACTCCCGGGACGCTCTGGACGTCTTTTCCAAAGCAGCCCTGCGTCACGCTTTGCATGAGTTACCATGGCCCGCTGGTCGATATCCTTCTGCCTGTGCAGCCGTCGATATGGCGCTCCATGACATGAAGGCCCGAGCTAAGGGAGAGCCGCTCTGTGCCCTCTTTGGCTATCGTGATGCGGTTAGGGTACCTCGGCAAACGTCGGTCACTCTTGGAATTGCTTCCGAGACCGAAACATTGGTCAGAGCACGGGCACTTTTCCAGCAGGGTTTTTCTTTTTTCAAAGTGAAAGGAGGTCATGACGTCCACGCCGATGTTCGCCGGCTTCGCATGCTCAGGAAGATGTTCGGGAACAAGATCCGGCTTTCGCTGGATGCCAATCAAGGCTATGGACTCGCGGATGTGGACGTGCTTCAAGAAGGCCTGGGAGACCAGCAGGTCGAGTACGTAGAGCAGCCTACACACAAGAAAAACCTCTTATTACTCGCAGAAGCAGCCCGCCATACATCGATTCCTGTAATGGCAGATGAATCTGTTCAGTCTGCGGACGATGTCTCGCGTATAGCGGATGCTGGAGGGGTGAAGCTGATCAATATCAAGCTCCAAAAAATGGGTGGACTACGGGTTGCTCATGCCATTGATCAGCGCGCAGCTGAGTCTGGGATGGGAACCATGCTGGGTTGTATGGACGAGTCCGCCCTATCTATCGCTGCCGCACTTCACTTCGCGGCCACCCACTCAAACGTTCAGTATCTGGATCTGGATGGGCACCTGGATCTCAATGAAGATCCGTTCGCGAATCTGGTATCTCTTGATAAACAGGGTCGACTGCTCGCATCTGAGGGGATCGGTCTGGGTTGGAAGACGCTTCCTTTTTCGGAAGCATAATCGTAAACCCTGATCCGATGCCTGGCTCTGAAGAGATAAGCAGGCGTCCGCCAGACTCCTGAATCAGACCGTTGGCAACTCGCAGTCCCAATCCAAATCCTTTATCCAAGCCGAATTCTGCCAAAGAAAGGGTGTCAATGGGCTCATTGATGGAAGAGACGAAAGCAGGGTCGAATCCGCGCCCGGTATCCGAAATGCGAATCATGAGCTCGGCGTCCTTTTCTCGAATGTCCATTGAAATGCTACCGGAATCGGTATATCGAACGGCATGATCGAAAATGTGGCTGAGTGCGTGCTCGATATGCGCCGGGTCCACGTTTCGAACGATGCTTTCTTCGGTAATGCGTTCCTGAATGCGGATTCCCTTTTCGTGTGCCTCCCGCTCATATTGAACGAGGACATCTCGAGCCAACGCTACAACGTTTGTAGGCTCGATGTTCTGATCCAGCGTTCCTGATGAAAGGTGACTCACCGACAGGATCGAGTTCAGGAGTTTCAGTAGCCGGTCCCCACTGGCGCGGATCATACCGACCAGCTCAAGCTGATCGCCCTCGGTTTCTTCCTGCAGCACATCAGCCAAGCCGATAATGCCTGATAAAGGCGTGCGAACATCATGACTCATGTTGGACAGAAATGCCGACTTGAGCGCCGATAGCTCCTGAATCCGTTTTCTGGATTCAATAAGATGTATTTCGGCCTCCTTCTGCTCAGTGACATCTCGAAACAGAATCATTTTGCCCTGAAGAATGCCGTTCTCATTCAAGACCTGCTGAATATGAACGACGACCCATCGACGCTGGCCATTGAAGTAGCATTCCAACTCCCTGTGTACGGAGGCCTGCTCGGCAGACACCTCCCAGGCTGGACGGATGAACGGGAAAATGTTGAAAACATGGAGACCAGGGGATGCGGCCACCCCGTTTTCCAGCATGTGCTTGGTCGCCTTGTTCACTTCAAGGATGTGTCCTTCCGGATCGGTGATAACCACTCCGTCAGCCATCGAGGAGATGATTTGCTCCCGAGCGATGGGCATGAGGTCCAGCATGCGATAGCGAAACATGCCGACGTAAAAAAACAGACCCGAAGCCGCGAAAGATACCGGCGTCCAGTCGAGGTACAGAAAGGCGCCGAGCCCCATGAAGTAGAAAATGTTGGAAACCAACGGCAATACAGATCCCACCATCATGATTATGGCCTGAATCTGAACATGCCCCCGGGTCCTGATGACTTGCCTGAGGAAAATGAAGAAGCCCGCCATGACCATGAAATAGGAATAGGCCATGTTTGTCCAGAACCAGAATCCGTACTCACGTGCAATTGTGGTAAAAGCATCCTGGACAAAGGGCTCGCTCGCTGCAAAAACGGCGCCATGCCACGAATTGGTGGCGATCAGAACCAGCATAATGGCTGGCATGACAAACAACCACTTCACCGTGCGACGGGAAATGTCGATATCGGCGTACCAGGCAGCCATGAGCGCCCAGATCACCGGAAACGGAGCGATGAATACGAATTTGATATTCGCAATGAGCACTTTCAGCTCAAAATCCTCAACGATCAGATGCATGCCGGAGAACAGGGACCAACCTCCAGCCAAAATCATCAACGTAAAGAATGCATTTGAGTACGCATTCCTCCGCTTGGCCCATGCATGCATGGCCAACTCGAATGCGAGGATACTCGAGCCAAAGAAGGCCCACGCGATGGTTACGCTGACGTCAAACATAATTGGGATCGTTAGTCCTCAATTACATCGGCAATTCCCGCTGCCTTTTTAAGTCAAATCGGGTAATAACGGACCAAAAGCAAATATTTTTGTACCTGCTCCAGCTCAGCCCGTTACCGTCTCAGGCTCACCCACCGTCTGAATCCATGCGCCGCCAATAACATCTTCCTCTTCGTACAGGACAATGGCCTGCCCAGGAGTGATGGCGCGACGAGGTGACGCAAACTGCACATGGAGCGTTTCACCATCTTGCCAAACGACACACGGAGCCCCCTCGTCTTTGTAGCGGATCTTACCGATAGCGTCCCGCTCACCCGTCAGATTGGGGTACTTGATGGGATTTATCTGAGCGGCCGTCAGGCGCTGCCCCAGTAGCTCTTCCTTTGGTCCCACCCATACCCGGTTGGTATCGGCGTCAATGCGCGTCACATAGATCGGCTCGCCCACGGCGAGTCCCAGACCGTGGCGCTGTCCTATGGTATAAAATGGATACCCCTCGTGTCGCCCGATAACCGATCCATCCGAACGAATGAAGTCCCCTGGGCCTGCCTTTTCATCCATGTCGGGCACCCGATCCCGGAGGAAGCGGCGATAGTTGTTATCGGGAACGAAGCATATTTCATACGAGTCGGGCTTTGAAGCCACTTCATCCAGGCCGAATTCCGAAGCCATTTCCCGGATACGTGGCTTGGTCAGATTTCCGAGCGGGAATATGGTACGTCCCAGATTTTCCTGCGATACACCCCAAAGCGCGTAACTCTGGTCCTTATTGTGGTCAAGACCCCTCGACAGAATGTGCCGACCAGACATCTCATCGGTCCGCAGACGCGCGTAGTGACCAGTAGCGATGTATTCACACCCCAGATCATCTGCTCGACGCATCAGGGACTCCCACTTGATGTGGGTATTACAGAGAACGCAAGGGTTCGGCGTCCTCCCAGCCATGTACTCGTCCGTGAATCGTTCGATTACCCAGTCCCCGAATTCCTGACGGATGTCTACAATGAAGTGGGGGAAGTCGTGTTTGATGCCAATCGCCCGAGCATCATTCATTGATTCGAGGGTGCAACACCCTACCTCCTTGCCAGTCCGACCACCGCTTGCCTGGTAATCCCAGGTTTTCATGGTGATGCCAACCACTTCGTAGCCCTCCTCGTTGAGGAGTACCGCTGCGACAGACGAATCCACACCGCCACTCATGGCGACCAATACTTTTCCGTGCTTACTCATGATGATGCGTTGGTAACGCTGGTCCTAACCCTCAGCCGGAATGCGCTGAGAGACAGACCCCAGGGCTTGGTAGCAGTCTGCGATCTGCAGCTGCACTTCGTTGAGGAACGCATTCAACCGACGAAACATGCGTTGGTTTGCTTCCGGGCGGCGGCTCGCCGCCTCGGGAAGGACGACAGCGGACTCAAGGATATGATCGCGAAAGAAATTCACAGCCTTGAGCGCTTCCTGAAGAGGGAGCCCACTCATTACCACACCTTTGGCATAGAGCCGGGCGATGGTCCGGGCCTCATCGAGGATGTCATCTCCGGCTTCCTCATCGGCGCCCACGAACTGAATCATGAGCCCCATAAGACGACGTCCGAGCAGTCTTTTTTCTTTTCGCTCCTTCTCTGAAATACCAGAGATCCACGATGCATCGTGCTGGGATATGTCCTCTCGGGTATGGGTAAGGGCCTTTTCGCGCAATTCCTCTCCCATCGAGGGGCTGAGGTCGCCGGACGACTGACGCTTCAATCGATCGATCTCGGAGCTGGAGAAGCGGCGATGCCCACCCGGGGTACGTACGACCTGAATTTTGCCGCTCTCTGCCCAACGACGCAGTGTCACCGGGTGTACCCCAAGTTGTTCAGCTGCCTCTTTCAATGAGTGGAAGATCTCGGACATCTTGTCGCAATTGACACTTCCTGAACAATCCCTTCACCGCATATTCTATACACGATGCGGACCAAGTGTTCAGTTTTGTATAGTTTTGATAGGGTTCTGTCGGGAATCGTCCGTCAAAACCTGATCGTCAATGGATTCATGATACACTTTTTACAGCGATTCTGTGTCAGGTAACACCTGTTTCATCCATCGGTTTGCACTCGGTGCCACGGTTCTGTTCGGACTGAGCGGTTCCGTTTTGCCGGAAGCCGCTCGTGCCCAGGAGGCGGCATCAGACTCGCTTCGCAATTACGAAATGGAGGCCGTTGTCGTTACGGCAACGAGATCTCCTTCGGTATTGCGCGATGTACCTGTTCCTACGAGGGTCATTCCAGCTGAACAGATTCAGGCGCGAGCCGCGCTTCGTCTTTCCGACCTTTTGGCCGAAGAGCCTGGCATGGTTTTAAGCCATTTTCTGGGTACGGGTATCCAACTGCAAGGGCTTGATCCGGCATATACCCTGATTTTGATCGACGGCGAACCTGTCATCGGTCGCAACGGAGGTACCCTTGATCTCGACCGCTTCACCATAACGGACATCGCATCCATTGAAGTCGTTCAGGGGCCGTCCTCGTCCCTTTATGGAAGCGAAGCCTTGGCTGGTGTCATCAATATCCGAACCCGACAACCGCAAGAACCCTTCCGTGCGCTCGTCGGGGTGAGGCGCCAAACCCATGGCACGGAAAACCTGACAGCCTCTTTGGAAGGAATGATGGGGCGTTATGCCTGGCGTCTGAACGCGGATCGTCTTCAGTCCGATGGTTACGACCTGCATCCAGAAGCGCCGGGGTTGACAGGTCCAGGATACGAGACTGAAACGTATTCGAGCCGCTTTGATGTGTCCCTGATCTCGGGACTCAGCGCCAGGATCAATGCCCGATTTGCTACGGAAGAGCAGCGCAACGTGAGGGGTTTCCAGCAAGAGGGGTATGCCTTCACCTTTGAAGAGAACGAACAACGGAGTGATCTCAGTCTGTCTCCATCTCTTATCTGGCAGGCCGGTATCGGAAATACCTGGACGCTGCGCAATCATCTCTCAGACTATCGGACAGAATCCCTGTTGTCTGGCGGCATCGATGGGCGTGAGCCTGAATACAGCACCTTTGACCAAGGAATCCGCAAGCTCGAATTACAGAACGATCAGATCCTGGGAACATGGTTGCTTCTGAATACGGGTGCGGGAATCCAGCGTGAGATCGTGGAAGCGGGCCGCATTGCGGGTGTTTCCCGATCCAATCGCACCAGTTGGCTTTTCTCCCAACAGCAGTTCATCCTGAGCAGCACCATTGATCTGACAACCAGCTTTCGCATAGACCATCACTCAGATTATGGATGGCAGCTGTCTCCGAAGGCCGGATTCATGCTCAAGAGCAGGGAGACCGTACGCTTTCGAGCCTCTGTAGGTACGGGCTTCAAGGCACCGACTTTCCAACAGTTGTACATGGACTATACCAATCCGGTCGCCGGGTATAGTGTCATCGGTTCGGCCGACGCGTCCGCTCTGCTTTCCGAGCTGGAAAGCAGCGGTCAGATACGCTCGGTCATGACAGACCTTGCTGCATTCGAAACCGTCGTACCGGAATCCTCCGTCTCGTACAACCTCAGTGCCGATACAGACTGGGGCCCCGCGGTGCACCTGCATGTTTCCGGCTTCCGCAACCACGTTCGTGACCTGATCGAAACGTTGCCCATTGCCATCAAGACCAACGGGATGCAGGTCTTCTCCTACGTCAATCTGAGACGGATCGTAACCCAGGGGCTCAATGCAGAAATAAGCTGGCGACCGTCTGCCTCATCGCGCTTGGCACTCGGCTACCAATTCCTGGATACGCGTGATCTCGATGTCATCGAAGGCATCGACAATGGTGAGTACTTCGGTCGCCAGAATGGCCGCGACTTTCGTCTGGGAAGGTCAGACTACGGAGGACTGTTCGGGCGATCGCGGCATACCGCTTCCCTGCAGTTTTCCGCCGATATCCCACACTCCAGCGCGGATATCCACATCCGCGGAGCCCTGAAATCCCGCTATGGCTTCGGCGATCAGAACGGAAATCTGATTCTGGATACCGACCAGGAATATGTGGACGGTCACACCCTGTGGAACGTCACGCTCAATCAACCCCTTTCCGGATTTGCCCAGCTGCAAATCGGACTGGTGAATGCCTTGGATCACATCAATGCGAATCAGATCCCATCCCTTTCGGGACGTCAGGTATTTGCCGCTCTCACACTCAACACACGTTAAATATCAATCAGATTCATCATCATGAAATCACGCATCACTTCATTCAGCATGATCTTGGTCCTGGCGCTCTTCGTGACCGCCTGTGACTCAAGCAGCTCCAATGACGACTCCCAGGAAGTCATTGCCGCACGCGCCTCGGATGTCCCCTCAGACCCCATCATCGGTATTGGATCTGATGGCCGTCCTGTCGGCGCCAATGCGTTCAGCTTCTTCAGCCTTCGTACCGGCCAAATCGTGGCTTCTACCGATTCTGCCTCCACCGGCTGGGACCTCGGTTTCAAAGGCTCCACCATCATCGTGAATGGCGGTACGTCTGGTCCGGGTAATGGGGCTGCCCAGATTGTGGACGACATTTTCGGTGACGTCATGAATGCTCCGGAAAATGGCTGGATCCAGGACAGCGCCGATGCCTACGCCATTCCAACGGGCTCCGGAAACGGCTGGTACAACTACAACTTCGCTACCCAGGTGCTCTCTCCGATACCCGGGCGCGTGCTCCTGGTGCGTACCGCAGACGGACGCTACGCCAAAGTTTCGATGATCAGCTACTATCAGGGCGCTCCTGAAACGCCGACCGGCGATGACACCGCGCGCTTCTTGACATTCGACTACGTCTTCCAGCCGGACGGATCGCGCAAATTCCAGTAGATCCAGACTCTTTGACCTCTGCCGTCATGCCGACGTTCGTCCACTACCTGCCTATTCTTACCACCATGTTGGCGGCCGCTTTTACGGTCGTGCTGTATAAGCGCTGGCGCATGAAGCCGACGGCATTTTACCTGATGTGGTGGATGTTAGGCGCTGCGATGTACGGTGTTGGAACGCTTACCGAGAGCATTACTACCCTGTTCGGTTGGAATCTGATCACGTTCAAAGCGTGGTATGTCAGCGGCGCGCTGCTCGGCGGTGCGCCGCTGGCACAGGGAACGGTTTACCTGCTGTTTTCCAACAAGGTCGCTCACCGAATGTCGATTACCTTGATCCTCGCTGTGGCCGTTGCAGCTACGTTCGTGATCGCATCGCCGGTCTCCATGATCCTCGTGGAGCCTTACCGTCTGTCGGGGGCGGTCATGGAATGGGACTGGGTACGCCTCTTCTCTCCGTTCATCAACATCTATGCTTTCATCTTCCTGGTAGGAGGTGCTGTGTGGTCGGCCGTAAAGTACGCCCGTAATCAGTCATCGGACCCTCGCCAGGTTTGGGGGAATGTGTTGATCGCTGTGGGCGCCCTGCTGCCGGGTATCGGCGGTAGTATGGCTCGGATGGGTCAAGTAGAGGTTCTGTATGTGACGGAGTTGGTGGGTCTCTCGCTGATTTGGGGAGGATATGCTGTTATGACACGTTCCTTCGCCGGCTCGATCCATTCCAAGCAGAAAATGGTCTCCACCGAATCCGTTTGATTCGACTATTCGGTCCAATGGGTCTCTATCGCGAACCGTAGTGGAATCCGGTTCGTGGTTGTGCGGGGCGCCGGCTGTACAGCCGGCGCCCCGTCTTTTATTTCATATCCGTTCCCATCCGGGCTATTTTGCTCTGTCCAACCCAATCAATGCCGCATCGCCTGTGAATCTGCTCGTAGTAAACGGCCCCAACCTGAACATGCTGGGCAAGCGCGAACCCGAGATCTACGGGAGTACGACGCTGGCCGACATCGAGCACAATCTCCAGAAGCAATTCCCGGAGATCACCTTCTCTTTCTTCCAAAGCAATCAAGAAGGAGAGCTCATTGATGCTCTTCAGCAGGCGAATGTCGATGGCATTGTTCTCAACGGGGCTGGATTCACGCACACCTCCGTAGCGCTGCGAGATGCTATCGCCTCAATCGATACGCCGGTAGTAGAGGTACACATCTCCAATATCCATGCCCGCGAGGCCTTCCGTCACCATTCCCTGACCGCCGGTGTGTGCGTAGGCTCCATAAGCGGACTCGGCATTGAGGGTTACGCGCTGGCCGTCCGATTCTTTCTTTCGCGCTCCGGTTCGTAATGGCTGGATCCCGCATCGGTCGACTGGCTTCTGAGACAGCCGTCTACGGCATTTCTTCCGTCGTCGGCCGCTTGATCAACTTCCTGCTTTTTCCCCTGTATTCGCAGGTCTTTGATCCGGATGTATATCAGCCTATTGCTATCCTGTATGCGGCGTTCATCTTTTTCAACATCCTGTATCAGCACGGGATGGAGTCGGCCTACCTCAAGTTTGCGACCGATCGTAAGGAGTTGTCCGGTCGCAGCCGTGCCGTTGGGACTGCTGTACTATCCATTTCACTGGTCGGCCTGGCGATCAGTGCGCTGATCTGGCTGCTTCCAGAGCCCATCTCACGACTGATCCAGCTCGATATTCGCTATGCTGAATTGCTTATGCTCGGCGGGTGGATTCTGCTTCTCGACGCCCTTGCCATCGTTCCCTACGCAGATTTACGCCTCAGGAATCGAGCGTGGACATTTGCAGGAGTCAGAATGGCAAACGTGGCGGTTAATGTGGGCTTGAACCTGTGGTTCATCCTGGGCCTGGAGTGGGGCGTTCGCGGCGTACTGATGGCCAATCTGATCGCGTCCCTGGTGGCGTTTGTACTGCTTCTCCCATCGCTTGCAACACGCATGGGCAAGCCGGATGGCTCGCTCTGGGGCAAATTATTGCGCTTCGGTCTGCCGTTCGTGCCCGGAGGGATCGGATACGCCATAACGGAGCGCATAAATCTGTTCTTCCTGGATACCATGGAGCCCATGCGGGCCGTATCCCTTTACGAGCTTACACCTGAATCCTACCCGGAATTGCACGCGCGAGCTGCCGAATTCGGCGAGCAAATATTCACCGAGCATGTCGTTGGGGTATTCGGTGGCATCATCAAGCTGGCCGTATTGATGGCCCTGTTTGTCCAGATGTTTCGCTACGCTTGGCAGCCATTCTTTCTTCAGCATCAGGAAGATGAGGATGCGCCCGCGCTATTCGGCCGGGTCTTTGCCCTACTGACACTGGTCCTGCTGACGGCCTTCCTGGGGATCTCGTTCTTTGCCGACGAGCTCGTTGCCTTGCCTTTGCCCGGCAGTCGTACCCTGATCGCCGAGACATACTGGATGGGGCTGTCCATCATTCCAATCGCACTTGTCGGATATGTTTTCCAAGGGTGGTATTACCATTTCTCGGCAGGTGCCTACATACGTGGCGTGTCCAAGTACTTCCTGCACGCCACACTTGCCGGCAGTACCGTGGCCCTCGTGCTGAATGCCACATTGGTCCCAACGCACGGAATGTGGGCGGCGGCCCTGGCTACTTCGGCAGCCTATGCCGTCATGGCCATGACGCTGCTCGGATTGATCCGATCCGATTACCCGGTTCCCTACGCCTGGTCTCGCATTGTGTTGGCGGTCGCGCTCGCAGGTAGTCTTTTTGGTGCCTGGCTCCGGATACCCATGATGCAGCACTGGCTCATCGAGTTCATTCTGATCGGGGTATTCTCCCTGGCCGGAGCGCGAATCCTGGACGTATCCCCAGAATCATTGGATGATTCAGGTCATACCGCATCGCCCAGCCCTTGAGGAGTCCAGTCCAAAACACCGGAATCGGCAATCGCAAACCATTTCAGACCTGAAACTGACCCCGGTTTGGCGATGCTGGTCCACTTGGAAGCCTTCATGCCGACGAACAACTGGGCCTTAACAAGTTACGTGACTCTTCCTTATTCGACACGGAAGAGATAACTCAGCTTCAGGAAGAAACCGTCATTCAGCCGACGTAACTCCTCGAAGCGTTTCTGCCCGGCATCTTCCATAGTCGAGCCATAGCCGAGGTAAAGCAGCGTGCCCGGGCTCGGACGATAACTGAATAACCAATCCGTACGGAGGCTGTTGGACTTGGAATCTGACGTCAGATCCCCATTGATGCGTATCAGATTGCCGTTGCGGTCTTTGAGCGACGAGCGCTCTCGGGCGGCGTACTGACCGATCACCCGGAAGAAAATGTCTTTCGTGAGTTGATATTCCACCTTCAGACGCGGGATGATTTCCCGAGAGAACTGCGACCCATCCAGATCACGCTCCAGCGTATAGTGCTGCATCTGGAACGACGCCCGAATGGCAGATGTTGGTCTTGCGTCCAGTACAATTCGGTAGCTACGACTCTTCCCGGGAGCAGCCTCTGCAAAAATGGGCGTCTGGCCACGTGATGCCGACAAGGAGAGGGTAAACAACCGAAATGTTGGCGTGGTTACCCCCAGTGAGCCGCTGAATTGATTGGTCTCCTGCTCGGGCAAATCAAACGCCTGCGAGAAAGGTGCGTCAGGCGCACTGATGACATCGTAGGCGACATAGTCAGCCGGCAAATAGGTATAGAAGTTTCGATTCAGGGATGCATTTACATTCCAGCCGCCACGAAGCGTTGCACTGGGAAACATCGACTCACCACCTTCGATCGGGCCGGCCTCCGAATTGGAATAATCCCAGATTCGGTTGACGCCGGTGAATCCGCCGATCGTCTCGAGAAACGCCCCCTCTTCACCGTAAAACGAGAGACGGTTGTAAACATGTGCGTCCACCACATCTGTTCGGTTCACGAAGCCCGCAGCGGCCCGGAATTCCGGCGAAACAGCCATTACCGCGTAATTGAATCCCCAGCGACGGCCGGTGCGATCCCAAGAGAGATTGGAAAAACTTCCCGATACCGAACCGCCACCCGAATCAGTCCAGGAATTAACGTGCTGGGCCTCGACATAATACTTGCCGCCATGGTAGATGCGGGTATCTGCACCGGCAAGCCTCGAAAACTGGGATCCGTCCTCTCGCGACGTGAGGACGACACCTGCCGTGTTGTTGCCACTCAAATCCCGTCGCAATCGGACGACACTGAAAAGCGGGTTATCTGATCCCGAGGCAGAAAAGTCCTGATCGTCCGCCGCCAGGATCGTGGCCACATTCAATTTGCCAACCTTTCCGGTCATCTTCGCACCGGCGATGGGTGCAACAATGCGCCGCGTGTAGATCATCTGTCCCGGTGTATCGAACAGTTCCATTCCCTCAAGGAAGAACGGACGTTTGTCTGGAAAGAAGAGGGCGAATCGCTCATTCAGGACAACCTGCCCCACGTCGGCCTCTACCTGCGAAAAGTCAGGATTGACCGTTCCGTTCAGGACCAGGTTCTGGCGGATGCCCCATTTGACATCTGCTCCAAACTGCGTGTCATCCGAGTACGCCCAGTCGCCATCCAGATTTTCTGACCCAGCAAGGGCGCTCGTGACGGTTGGCGCGACGTCCAATACAAGCCCGCGGTTCATATCCCGCAACCCGGTAAGCTTTCCAGACTGTCCGAGGAAGGAAGCGTTGGCTCGGACAGCAGGCGCCCACGTATCCTGGAAACCGGAATGCTGGACCCGGCGCAGAACGTGAATGCCCCACTCCTGCACATCAGCGTCCTGATAGCGCAAGCTCTTGAACGGTATCCGAATCTCTACTTCGTATCCGGTATCGGTAAGCCGCCCTGCGGATTCGAACGTGTAATCCGGGTTCAAGTCTACGCTGCCATCAAGCGGATTGATGTTGCTGGACCCGCCTCCGGTCGCGGACCGCCCTCCTGCTCCACCACCAAACTGGTCGGATCGCGTGCCGTCCTGCTGCACACCGAGCGGATTCACCCCGAACAGGTAGCCAATCTGATTGTCATTTTGCGTGTCGAGAAGAATCTGGACATGGTCTTCCGAGGCAATGTTATCACGGTTGGCCTGCGTTGCTCGCACGACATCACCGTGCAATTCAGTCGCCTTCACACCGAAAAAGATCGCCTCCGCCGAATACCACACGTAAACTTCGGTCGGATCAGCTGCGGGTCGTCCGTCAACGGGCTGATACTGGGAGAAGTCTGCCAAGCGAGCTGCTCGAGACCATACCTCGTCGGTCATTGCACCATCGATGACAGCAAATTCTGCCTCCAAGCGGGGGATCGACACGTTGGTATCGCTTGAGATCCCGCTGTAACGCTGCGCAAAGGCATCCGGGACAGTGGCAAAAACTACAAGCAGGACAACGCCCAAACAGTATCGAAGAGACATGAGAAGTCGGCGGGTAGATTGGCGAGAGACGCGCCATACTACGGACACTGTCGAGGTTCGATCCTGAAGTGAGTATCCATCAATAATCTTCGAGTGACCTTGCCGCAACCGGACCGGTCAGAACCATGGCGGCGCGATCCAGACCACGGCGCATGGCCCAGGCCCGGTCATCCGTGCTATGCAGACGAGAGGACTCCCGCATCGCATTGGTCAGTGCCATGCGTGCCTCGCGCGGCAGCTCGTCCTCGTACATCAGAACGGCACTTGCTGCCACTTCGTAGACCGCAACACAAGCGGATACCTGACCTGCGTTGTAGAGCGGTGCACCGCGTTGGATGGCCCCCTCGATCATACGCATGGCGCGGGCGGATGCGTCACCTGCCGCTGCCGGTAACAAGACGCGGTCGATGACATGGATAATGCCATTACTGGCTTCGATATCTGTAGACACGACATTTGCTTCCCCGATGCGCAATCCCACAGGTACTCGCTGACCGTTAACCGTTTCGGCCGCTGTGGTGCTGAGCAGGTCGGCAGCAGCAATGCGATCAGGCACTACATGATAGGTCAGAATGGAGACCAGCTGATTCCGGTTTTCCGGCTTGAGTAGTTCTGCTACGGTTCCTGCCGGTAGCGCCGCGAACGCGTCGTTCGTAGGGGCAAAGACCGTGAAGGGTCCGTCCCCATTCAGGGTGTCAACGAGCCCGGCAGCCTGGAGGGCAGCCACCAGGGTACTGAACTGGTCAGCGCCGGCGGCAATGTCGACTATGGTGTTGTGGCTTTGACGTGCGTCGGCCTGCGGTACAAAACCGGATGCGAGAATAAGGAAAGCGAATAAAGGACCACTTTTCGTAGCGAAGATATTCATGGATTCTGGGTCGTGATGGGAAGGAAAAAAGAGCGGCGTCAGGCCTCAGAAGCGCCTCTTTCCCATTTGTTACCTCGACCCCTACGTTCCTGCGGTCAGCGGAGCGTGCACGCGATGGAAGGCATTCAGTCCTCATTCGACGTACCGATCGTCTCGTCCCGGTAGGCCAATACTTTGTCAATCCTGTTGCCATCGAGATCGACGACCTCCAGCACCCATCCTTGCCACTCGGTCATGTCGCCCGTCTCAGGCACCCGACCGAACATCCACATGATCATGCCGCTCAGCGTGTGGTACTGTGCCCGTTCCTCATCGGGCACCCCGGTCAGGCCAAGCGTGTCCTGAAGTTCCAACACCGGCATCAGCCCATCCAGCAGCCAGGAACCGTCGTCCCGCTGAACAGCCCACACATCAGATGGATCGGCAGGTTTGAATTCACCTGCCAGCGCCTGCAGAAGGTCTTGCAAGGTGATCAAGCCAACCACGTCACCGTATTCGTCCACAACGAATACCATCTGCATACCGGATTCCCGGAATTGCTCTAAAAGCTTCATACCCGTCAGCGATTCGGGTACATAAACCGCGGGCAACAGATAGGGGGTAATGTCCTGCCCCGCATGACCCTCCAGATGCTGACGGAAGAGCCTTTTCGCTGTAATCACCCCTCGAATGTCATGGAGTCCTCCGCGACATACCGGATAGCGAGTATGATCCGATGCAATCAACTGGTGGAGGCTGGCCTCCAGAGACTCGTCCAAATCCAGATAGGTGATCTCGCTTCGAGGCGTCATCAAGGATGCAATCTGTCGATCATCCAGTCGAAAAACGTTGCGGACCATGTCGTGCTCCTGCTGCTCGATCGCACCAGAGCGAGACCCTTCGAATAAAACGGCATGGATATCCTCTTCTGTCACGTTTGCACTGGACAATTCCCCCTTGCCCAACATCTTGAGCACGCCATCGGTCGAGGTTGAGAGAATCCAGACAAAAGGACTGGAGAATTTGGCGAGGGCGGCCAGCGGCTTCGCCATGACGCGAGCAACTCCCTCGGCGTTGAACTGGGCAATACGTTTGGGGACCAATTCTCCGAAGACGATGGTCAGGTAGGTAATACTTATTACCACAATGGCGGTGGCCCCTACGCTGGAGACTCCTGCTCCCAAACCAATCATCTGCAACAGCTCGGAAAGCGGCTCGGCGAATACGGCCTCCCCAACAATACCATTCAGAATCCCAATCGCTGTGATACCGATCTGTACCGTAGAGAGAAACTTGGTTGGATCATCCCGCAAGCGCAGCGCGGCTTTGGCCGATTCGTCTCCGCCTTCCGCCAAAAGCTTGAGACGAACTGTTCGAGAAGCGACGAGACCAATTTCTGCCATGGCGAATATGCCATTGACAAGAATCAGGAGAAACAGGAGAATGAATTCCAAGGAGAGGCGCGAGTAAGCTCTGTCGACCGTGAAGCTCAGATTGCCGCCTGAGGACTCAGGATACGACGATACCATGCTCTTGGTTCATATGCCATGCTCTTGGCTCATATGAATGAGTACGGGCCGCCTCCGGTATCGGGGACGGCCCGTATCAAAGGATCTCGAATAGATCCTGAAGTGGAGATGCTGGGAGTCGAACCCAGGTCCGAATGACAGTCCAGTCAGACGTCTACGTGTGTAGTTGGCTTACTCAATGCTCATGCAGTTCCGTGGCCAGCCATCTAGGGCCAGACCTGCACAAAGGCTGATCGAATTTCGGTGCCGCTTACTCAGCCGGCGTGGCGTCACCTATTCCATAAGAGTCGATGCCCAGTCAGCTGTCTATGGACAGACATGCTGGTGGACAGATAGCAAGGCTAAGGTTCCTAAAGGACCTTAAGCGGCCATCGCGAATGCGTAATCGTTGGCATTTGTCGGTTTTCCAAGAGGGATTTACGAGCACCCTTGGAAGGCTCGACACGCAGTCTGCTTTACTCATCACCCGTCGAAGCCGTGACATCCCCATACTTGTAAAGAACACGCCTTGGCACTCTGATGCGCCATTCAGCACGCATGCGTGCCAGGCCGAGCGTATACACCGTGATACGTGGTGGATACCTACCTGTTACGGGTTATGGGCCCCGATTTGTTTCCAGCTGAATGTGCTGCCTGGCCGCTACCTGGCGACTAGGATGCAAAAAAGGGCTGACAGGCAGCGCGATCGCCTGTCAGCCCCGTTGACATCAATCGGGCAAAACTCAAAGAAACACCCGAAATTCAATGTCAACCCGATGAGAATCGCACAACACCCCCCCCACAGGTAATGTTGGCTTTCCTCATCGGGTATGACGCTCTGGAGTTGCTGCTCGATCGACAAGCTCGCGACGAGGCCCCCTGCGCAGAGGGTCAACTCTCCGAAAGCGCACCCCGTTATCCTGACTATCCGCTCTCACTGCGGAAAATTGGATGTAACCTTTTTTACATCCGGCCGAAGTCCTACCGCCCCGTCGGCTCGTTCACTTCGACGCGGGGGGTCGCGTTCTTGACCCAGGTGTCCAGCCACGTGTGTGTCTCCCACAGCACGTGCAGCACCGATTCGCGGGCGCGGTAGCCGTGTGATTCATGTGGCAACATGACCAGGCGGGCCGTAGCGCCGTTGCCTTTCAGGCCGTGGTAGAAGCGTTCACTCTGGACCGGGAAGGTGCCTGAGTTGTTGTCCGCCATCCCGTGGATGAGCAGGATGGGCTCGTTGACCTTGTGCGCATGCATGAAGGGACTCATGGCAAAGTAGATCTCCGGAGCCTCCCAGAACGTTCGCGGCTCGGCCTGAAAGCCGAAGGGCGTAAGCGAACGGTTGTAGGCGCCGCTGCGAGCAATGCCGGCGCGGAAAAGATCGGAATGTGCCAGCAGATTGGCCGTCATGAAGGCACCGTACGAATGCCCGGCGATGGCCACGCGATCGGGGTCCACCACGCCGCGGCGCACGCCCTCATCGATAACGGCCTCGGCGCTCGTCACGAGCTGCTCGACAAAGGAGTCGTTGGGCTGCTCATCCCCTTCCCCGATGATGGGCATGGCCGCGTTGTTCATCACGGCATAGCCCTGTGTGACATACGGCAGCGCACCGGAGTAGGACATGCGCTTGAATGCGTAAGGCGTCGAAGAAACTTGCCCGGCAGCGGCGGCCGATTTGAACTCGCGCGGATAGGCCCAGACAAGTGTAGGTAGCGGGCCATCACGCGATGCATCGTAGCCCGCCGGCAGATACAAATCGGCCGTCAACGGCACGCCATCTTCGCGGGTGTAGGAAATGGTCTCCTTGGAAATGCCTTCCAGCTCGGGATACGGGTGCGGGAAGTTGGTAACGGCCGTGATCTCGTCCGAACCCACCGACCGCTGGAAATAGTTCGGCGGTTCGTTGACCGACTCTCGCATGGTCAGAAACGTGCCGGCATTTTCATCCAGCCACCCGGCAAAGCGCTCGTAATACGGCGCCTCGGAGCGAAATAGCTCTTCTGTTTCACCAGAACGCATGTCATAGCGACGCAAGAATGGACGATTGCCTTCTGGAGACGCGCCCGTTCCGGTCAAATAAATCGACCCGTCGTCCGATGTCATCAACAGGTTGCGTCCCGTTTCGTCCGTGTCCATCATGGGAGAACCCGGATTGGCGTAGCGATCCTCGTAGGAATAATCGAATACGGTCTGGATGGCGATGCGGGTACCGTTGGTGGGCACCTTGTACATGCGGAACGCGCGCGTGGATGTCCAGCGCTCTGCGGCCAGCATGTACCCGTCACTGCTCCACATCATGCCGGCGCTGCGCAGCGGCAATTCGATGAGCGTCATGGGCTCTTCCGTGAACGGATGCGGCAGCTGCTTGACGGCATCGCGTACATCGGCCTCGGCGTTGCCATCCCCTCCATCGAGCGCCTCGACCCACGCCAGCGTGGCATCGGCGTCCTGACGCCAGCCAATGGAGCGAATACCCGTCGTAGTTGAACCGAAACCAGTCGGCACATTTTCCCTGAGAGGCTGCTCCTCGATCAGTTCAACCAATCCACCATCGGTGTCAATGACTTCGATGCGGTTCGGGAAGCGGTAATAAGGCACCAAGTAAGAAAACGGACGATGCATCGTTTCCAGCAGGATGAATCGGCCATCAGGTGACGGATCCATGGACGTGATCATGCCACTTCGATCCAGATCGGTCACCGTGCCATCGCCCGACACCCGCAGCAGGTCACTGCTCATGAACCACTCAAAAACATCCTCATCGTAGGGCGACTCAAGTAGATCCTGGTAGGTGCGGGCCGGCGCGGCGGCGCCGGTGTTTTCCTGAACGACTGGGGTGGACGGGACCTCAGGTGCCATGGGAATGGCGCCGCGATCAGCCGCGACGGCCCGCACCAGCAGCGTCTCACTATCCGGCATCCAGGTGAACATGCCGCCACCCACACCATTGAGCGGCTGCTCAATCAAACGGGAGGCCGAAGCTGAGGCCAGGTCGATTTCCCACAATTCGATTCGGTCCTTCAGCGTAACCGGGAATACATATCGAGCGCCATCCGGGGCCCACGAGCCGAACCCGATACTCCCATCAGAGGGAATGCCTGAAACAGTCCGTTCGCCGGCGCCATCGACGGTCGTCAGGGTCATCGACACAAAGCCCGTCAATCGGCTGGGACCATTCGTGCGGGGATTGATGCGCGTTCCAGCCAATCGCAATTCGGGCTGAGACAGGTTGGCGATGGTCGGCAACGCCTGCCGCTCCATCAAGAGCATGGTGTTTTTGTCCGGGCTCAGAGACATCGAAGGCGCGACCGGCGCATCGACCAGCGCTTTCAGCGCATCGGTGGGTTCTTGATATCCATCCTGGGCGAAGGCGGGAAAGGCCAGGAAAAGAGCGAATACAAGGACAGTAAGGCGTTTCATGGATTCGGGAGCTGGTGGGTTGATTTCAGCACGCCACCTATATACTTCCCGTTGCATATCCCGGCAAGAGGTAGAATCCCAACATCGACACTCAACTCAGAACAATCAGATCAATCACCAAGCAGCGCACGACGGTCCCGTGTCTGAGCCGTTCCGATATGCTCGAGTCCCTGTTCCGCAAACGCCTCGTGCAGATCCTTCAAGACAGACCGCGCCAGACTGCCACGCAGATAAGGGATCTTCCGCTTCGAACCTGTGAAATAGATGCGATAGGGATGTACGAACAGCCGAACGTAATTCCCCCCTACCGGCGCCACCTCCAGATCTACCTCGATCGAATAGATGCCCCACTCCCGAAATTTTCGAGATGCTACGGCAATCACATTTGGCGTTACTGCCTCGGAGACCTGCCATCCCGCCGCCTCGAGTGCAGCCCGAATCCGGACCATGACTTCGGCATGGTCATCGGGGATGATGGCAGTATCCGTCTCGCTCTGGGTTTCGCCTGCCGTCACTTCATAATCGCGATACAGGGGCGACAGCCTGGGGCTGCATCCGCTGATCAGGATCAGTAAGGCCATCACGGAAAGGAGCCGCATCATTCGCCGTAATCCAACACGATACTCTTGGAAGCGGATTCGATCGGATAAACGGTCAATCTGAATCGATCTCCGAACTCATCTATCAACGTTGATATATCCAGTTCCACCGTCTCATTCGGATAGGCCTCACACAGATCGTCATTCCCATCGTGCACGACAAAGACGGTTATCTGAGGTGGATAGATCAGGATATTCACATTGGGAGTAAAGCCAGCAAAGTCATGTTGGGCACACCCGCCTGAATAGGCGACATCGATGACCAGACGGTTCGAATTGATTGCCGCGCCCCGTAATTCGAACGGGTCTCCATCCAGGTTATCCTCCATGTACGGGCCAATCACGACCGTTCCATCTTCCATCTGACGACGGTCATCCATCAGACTCTCGCTGTCACATCCCATCAGAAGACAGGAAAGGGTCAAGAAGAGAATAACGTGTTTCATTCCATCTGCTGATTCTTGCCATCACACGATTCGTGGGAGCATGAACATAACTCACCGGTTGCCTGGGAGTACGCGCGAATGCTCGGACGGTCGTATGAGCATGGTGAGTGGTGACCACCCCGCGGGTGGTCGGCTCGGGAGTAGATCAGCCAGCTACCACCCGGGTCGGCTCGCCCACGACCCGACTCAGGAAGTCCAGGTAAATGCGATTGAACTCGGCCGGCTGTTCCTGCATGGGCACGTGACCACATTCATCAATCCAGTGCAGCTCGCTGCTCGGGACGCCTGCATGGAACGTCTCGGCGACGTCGGGTGGCGTGATCTGGTCCTGCTTTCCCCAGATCAACAATGTCGGCGCCTTGATCTGATCAAGCTCATCCTTGATCGACGTTTTTTCCACCGCACGAGCAAACTTGATCAGGCGGATGGCCTTTTCTCGATCGGTGATGATGTCGATGACATCGTCGAGTAATTCATCCGTCACATGCTTCGGATCATAGAACGTTTTCTCGACCCGCGGACGCAGGTAGTTCTTGTCGTTGCGACGCATGACCGAGGAAGACATCTCCACTTCGTAGATACCGGAAGCTCCCGAAAGCACGACTCCTGCTACCCGCTCTGGAAACTGCATGGCGTACATGGCTGCGACTTGGCCGCCGAAGGAGTTACCCGTTACTACCGCCTTCTCCATGCCAGCCAGGTCGGTGAATCGGCGAACGAAATCGACGATACCCTGAAGATGAGCCTGGCGGAGCTTTATGGTGTACATGGGAAGGACGGGACACACAATGCGATACCCCGCGTCGGCCACGGCCGGAATCAGGTTATCCCAATTGTCGATCGTTCCCATCATGCCGTGCAAAAGCAGCACAGGGGTCGCCTTGGAGTCTGCACCGGCTTCCGCATACTGGATGCCGTCAACCTCCTTGATTTCGTACGATAAGCCAGCCATAGGCGTTTAGATTGGTTCCAATCGAGCTGGAACCGGATAATGTGCGTTCCGATGGTCGAAAATACGATGTCTCCTTGCAATAAACTGTTTCCAAGGCTGTTTCAGGCGATTTCCCAGCCGCCAGGCATGAAATGAACCCTTTCTTCAAGGAAACCACGCAGAACCATGAGCCGGATTTCTTGCTCCAAGCAACCGATAGGCGTATTTTAGGTGTTCTGACCGGTTTGCAGATACCTATCCCGCAAACCTGCTCTGATTAACGAACCGAGCGGAAATGTCCGCTATCCATACAGCCAACGGTAAAGCTCATGCCTTGCGGTCGCAAACGTAAACGTCATAAGATTGCCACGCACAAGCGTAAGAAGCGCCTGCGTAAGAATCGGCACAAGAAGAAAGGGAAGTAGGCTGACGTTTTTTGCGGCCGGTCTCACCACGTGGTGAGACCGGCTAACAGCCCCTTTCAAAATCCCCGATTTCGACCTTCGGTCCGAAACCGCATCGGATTGCCTACGGTACAACTATCGTGGGCTTTTTTGTCGATAGCAGCCACGTGATCCACCGGCGCCCACGGCCATTGGGGGTCCTGGCAATGAACAGAACAGGGATCATCTCATGAAGGACAACTCACTAGGCAAAGCAGTCAGAACCGGTACTTGGGGTCTGTTGATCGGCGCAGCCGCAGGCTTCGCAATGGGTGTCCTGTTCGCTCCTGAAGAAGGCAAACGCCTTCGTCGCAAGCTCGCTTACCAGTTGGATAAGCTGGGTGACTCTGTGGCCGATGCCATCGAACAGGCTGTCTCGGAGAACGAGGATTCGGGCGAAGCCCGCCGGGAAGCTGATGCGCTCGTAAAAGACGCCAAGGAGAAAGCGAGCGAGATTCGTAACGACATCGACGCATTGCTGGACGAAATGAGACAGCAACCGTCAGAGGGATAAGTCTACCGGACGGAGCGTCCTTCATCTGGCCCCATCACCATGCCCAACTTTTCGATTCTTCTCCCTCCATCGGAGGGCAAACAGGAAGGCGGAAATCCGTTCGCTCCCGACATGTTCGACTACCGCACGTCGAACACTTTCAACTATTTCCATCAGCTGAATCCGCAGCGACGTCAGCTGATCGATCATCTCCACAAAGTGATCAAGAGTGGAGATCATGACCTGGAAGCACTGTTCGGCGTGAAGGGCGTCAACCTGGAGGCCGCCGTCAATGCAAATCTTGAGATCTACAAAGCGCCTCTGATCTCAGCGTTGGACCGCTATTCGCCAGGGGTCATGTACCAAGCGATGGATTTCCCGGGCCTGCCCACCGGAGCGCAGCGACGCCTCCTGGAAGAAGGCATCATTTTCTCTGGGATGTTTGGACTCCTTCGCCCGGATGATCTTATTCCGATGTACAAGCTCAAGATGGACGCGGTCCTCCCTGAACTCGGAAAGATGAATGCCTTTTGGAAGGACAACCTGAGTGAACAGCTCAATAAAACCATCGAAGGCCGCTTCGTCTGGAATTTCCTCCCCGGCGTGCATGCCGAAGCATGGAACAATGAGGTAACCTACGGCGCCATGGTGTCCGTCAAGTTCTTCCGAAAGAACAGAAAAACGGGTGAAATGAAGCCGGTCACCCATGGGGTGAAGCCGCTTCGAGGCAAACTGGTCAACTTCATCGTGAAAGAAACCGTTGAAGATCTCGAGCCTTTCCTGGAATGGAAGCACCCGGACGGTTATCGGTGGGACGAGTCCCTATCTTCCTACGACGAAGACAGTCGCACCCACGAACTGGTGATGGTCAAGCGCGGATAGTATCTGCCTCCTGATCTGACCAGGAAGCACTCATGACGCGTCCCGTTATCATCGGACTGGCCGGTGGATCCGGCTCTGGCAAAAGCACCATCCTGCGCCGCCTCTTGGACGAGTTGGGGCCCGAGCATGTCTCCGTTCTGGAGCATGACGCGTACTACAAGGATTTGGGAGGAATCCCGTTCGAAGATCGACTGCGGGTGAATTACGATCACCCAGATTCGCTGCAGACACCTCTGCTGGTTTCGCACATCGAACAGTTGCTGGCTGGTCAAGCCGTAAACAAGCCGGTCTACGATTTTGCCAACCATACCAGAGCAGGCGAAACCCAACGGATCGAGCCTACGCCCATCATCATTGTCGAAGGCATCCTGGTGCTGGCAGAGCCCGAGCTGACGAAGCAGATGGACATCAGGCTGTTCGTGGACACAGACGATGATATTCGTCTCATCCGTCGTATTCGGAGAGATATGGTTGAGCGCGGACGCTCGTTGGAGTCCATACTGGAGCAATACGAGTCGACTGTCAGGCCCATGCACATCGAATTTGTGGAGCCTTCCAAGCGTCAGGCCGATGTCATCATCCCCCGAGGGGGACACAATGCGGTGGCGTTCGATCTGGTGCTCGCTCGCATCCGGTATCTGTCTCACGAGCATCGTCTCGAAAATCTGATCGACTCGGACGAAAGCGCCTGACCCTCAGAGCGCCGATCTCAGTCAAACAAGCGCATCAGTCTGCCAAGCGCATCAAGTCGGATACTCCTTTGAGCACCAGATTGCGATCGTACACCCAGTCGACGCGCAGCTGCTCGATCATCCACGTCCCCCATCCCCCCGTGACAACAACCTGGAAGGGTCCCTCCTCTGCTTCCATGATGCGTCTCACCAACCCACTCGCCGCGTCGAGCATTGGGTAGAGAATGCCTGACTGCAACGCTTCCGTCGTCGATGCACCCACAGGGGACGATGGCAACGAGAGTGAGGCAAGAGGAAGCTGAGCAGTGGAGAAACCCAGCGCATCTCGTACCATGGCCGGCCCCGCGGCGATGACGCCTCCGGGATACGTACCATCCGGCCGCACCACCTCCACATTCAGGGCTGTCCCTGCATCCATCACCAGCACCCCTTTCTCTCCGGGTACTCCATGCCGCATCCATGCGCCAACGGCTACCGCTATGCGATCATGCCCCAACGTATCGGGAGTTTCATATGTCAGCTGGATCGGCATGGCGGAATGCTGATCGTGAAACCCGAGTGATACGCTACAAACCCGACGTACAGCCTCGGCCCAGATCTCCCGCTGTTGAGGTACAACGGTAACTGCGGCGGCTCGGGAAACATTCACGGATCCGACAAACGCTTTCAGTGCCTGATCATGGGACGGTCCGTGGTCAAACCGCTCCGTTCGAACGACTTCACCGGAGACACGCTCTACGCCGGACGTGGGGTCGAACAACCCGACCTTGGACGCACTATTTCCGATATCGATGAGGAGCCACATGCCTTGGCGTTCACTTTCAAGAGTGTCGGGCCGCATCCCGGCCGCCGGGAGGACGCAAAGAAACATCGCCCGAATGTACCACAATTGTGCCGATATCGGTTTGAACGATCAGTCCTCCTGATTGATCGACCCCTTCAAGAATACCGGAACGACCATCCTGCAAACGAACCGGCTCTAATCGCCCTTCCAGATGCTCTCGATAGGTATCGAGCAACGAGCCATTGGCAAGCCTGACGAGGGCTTCATCCAGTGCCGTCATCAACCGATCAAAGACCTCCGCCCGATCCATGCGCTGACCGGTTTCAAGCAAGAGCGAGGTAGGGATCCCATCAGAAAAAGCACCGAAGCTGTCCTGGTTCACATTCAAACCGATTCCAGCCAGAAAAACTCCCCGGTCAGGCGATTCAACAAGTATACCCGCGATCTTGCGACGATCAATGCGTACATCGTTGGGCCACTTAACCTGGACGGTCGATCCGGGCAGAAAGGAGGCGACACTTTTCCGAACGGCCCAACCGATGGCCAGGGGAAGCAGCGCTGGGCGCGGCAGGGAGTGCCGTACAATCACGGTCAGCAGCAGGTTTTGGCCGGGCGCCGATTCCCAGGTCCGCGCAAAGCGGCCGCGCCCCGCAGTCTGATGATCCGCAACGACAACGGCGCCATGTGGCGCGTCCTCGGAAACCCATGACCGCGCATCAGTATTCGTTGACGTGGTTTCTGCCACATGACGAATGATCCGACCGCAACCAGAGGATCGTTCAATGAATATGCTACTACCTGACATGTCGGCAAATCTAGACACCAAGGCACATCAATGCCGCGCAATAGACGCATACCTTCCACTGCAAGCCATCTTTTCAGACAGATATTGCGCCCGTAGAGTCAGGGGAATGATAGTTGCTATCTTCAGTGCGACATGCGTCGTCTCCTTTTCATAGCACTCCTTGTTGTTGCAGCCCTCTTGGTTTCTGCGAACGCCCCCAGCGCCCACGCGCAGGACTTTCGATCTCCTGAGCTCAATGTCCAGTTTCACAGGGCTCATACCGCTTGGTCAACCGGTAACAGCTTGCTCGAAGCCAAGGCTCGGATTGATCGGGTTTTGAATGATCGTCCCAACGACGTGGAGGCCTTGAAATTGCGGGCCGCCATCCTGATGGATATGCAGCGGCCCGAAGAGGCTTTTCAGGATGCCCATCGGGCAACACGCCTTACGCCCGAAGATGGAGAAGCCCACCTGCTCCGATGTGAATCGGCTGCCCAGATCGGCCAGGAAGACGCTGCGAGTGAAGCATTGGAACAGGCATCCAACCTGTTCCTGGAACGCATCGACCACTACGTACGCCTGTCCAGCTGCGCACTGGAAATCGGAGCTGGAACGCGCGCCGAGTCACTCGCCCGAGTGGCCGTCGCTCAGGACAATACAGACCCTCGTGGGCACGTACAGCTGGCCCGTGTTTTCCTGGCATCCGACGAGCCGGACGAGGCGCGTGCAATCGTGAACAGACTCATTGAGGCGAATAGCCTTTCCCGGTTGGCTGTGATGGCAGACTCGCAGCTGGCCAGTCTGTACCTGGACGTGCCCTTGGATCAGGAGTAATCCAAGGCGCTTGAATCCGGCCATTTCAGAGAGCCGATCAGTCCAGACGCGGGGCAAGATCAGGGCCGCACCAGCTCATGATCCGTGTACGTCGAAACCGTACGGATACGATACGACCCTTTGAAGGGCGTACTGATTTGCGTCTGGAAACGTGTATTGTAAGGCACGTAGACTGCCGAGTCGTCCAAACCGGAAACGGTCGATCCTGGCGCAGGACGGACGTGCATATAAAAAGTGCTTTCTTCCCTGAACAACAGTCCCAGGTCGATTCGCTCCAGATACATGGCGACGAGCTGGTTGGATGACTCATCGACGTAGTAGCGAACGCGCCGAATGTTTTCACCGTCTGCAAGATCAGCTTTGGCGCGCACCTCCACAATGAGCGCCGAGCGGTCCCACATCAAGGTGTCACCGGCCATTCGGAAAGCATATTTATCCAGGTTTCGCGGGCTCAGGTACGCTGGATCTTCCTCAATCAGAAACGGAACCAGGTCCACAGGATCCGGACCTTCTACATTTTCGGAGACAAACTGGTTGAAGAACCCGAAGTCGAAGGCGCCACCAGAATCTGACCGCGTGACACGCATGGCACGCGCTGCTGAATCCCCCTCCACCTCAATCAGGTGCTCCGTGAATGCGAGCAGAAAATCGTCTCCGTCGAACTGCTCAGTCCTCAAGTAGCGTCGGTACTCATAATCCTGCAGATTCGTGAACGCGCCATGCATCGCATCTTGTCCGACCTGATTCAGGAACACCAAGATCGAATCCCGCTCAGCTGCCTCGATCGACCCCACCCTTTCCATCGAACCGTTATTACAGCCCGAACCGAATATCAGCGCGGCAGCAAACAGAATGACGATGGAAAAGGAGCGCATGGCGTTCAGCGGTGAACCCGGGCCAGAAAACGTGGTTGATGGCATACGAATGATACGACTCGATCGCCCTGCCGATCCGACCATTTCCCCAACCCTATGACTTCCTCCCCTGACTTGTTGGAATTAGCCGCTGCGACTGCTGTCAAAGCCGCACGGGATGCGGCCGCGTTCATCCAGTCACAATCCGGCCGGGTTCAGGAGGCCGATGTAAGAGACAAGGGTGTGAATGATTTCGCATCCTATGTCGACGAAGGTGCCCAGCAGATCATTTTGGAAGCCATAGAGGCCGCTTTTCCGGATCATCACATCCTGGCGGAAGAAGGGTTCGTAGAAAGCGGTCAATCACTCTACGACATCCCGGGCTACCTGTGGATCGTGGATCCGCTCGATGGCACAACCAATTTCATGCACGGCATCCCACAATACGGCGTGTCGATCGGTCTTCAGCTTGACGGCCAGGCGGTTATGGGCGTCATCCAGGATGTGAATCGAAAGGAAACCTTCCATGCGATAAAGGGGAAAGGTGCTTTCCTTAACGGGGAAGCTTGTCAGGTAAGCTCAAGCGCCCGACTCGCTGATTCGGTCATCACCACAGGCTTCCCTTACAAGCAATTTGATTTCATGGACGGCTACACGGAGGTGATTCGCTCATTCTGGCAGGACTCGCGAGGCGTACGCAGACCGGGGTCCGCTTCGCTCGATCTGGCCTGGGTAGCCTGCGGCCGGTTCGGCGGATTTTTTGAGCAAGGCATTGAAGCCTGGGACGTAGCTGCAGGCGTGCTGATGGTTACCGAGGCCGGAGGCCGATTCTCCGATTTTTCGGGCCGCCCTCCTTCAGATCCAGACGCTATGCCGCTCGGCTCTGAAATCGTCGCTTCAAACGGATTGATTCACGATGAAATGATTGCTCGCATGGGTCCGTTGCGCTCGCCAGATAACGCGTGATTGGTGAGTCTTTTCTACCTTTGGCCGCATCCAGGTCTTCTTCCTGAGTAAACCCATTCCTGAATATCCCAGCATCATGAGCGGAAACGGACTCCTCGCCGGAAAGAAAGGCGTCGTATTTGGCGCACTCAACGACAGCAGTATCGCGTGGAAAATCGCCGAGGCGATCCACCGCGAAGGTGGTCAATTCATCCTTTCGAATGCCCCGGTGGCCAAGCGCCTCGGCGGACTCGATGAGCTGGCGGAGAAAACTGATGCGGAAATCATCTGGGCCGATGCAACCAACGCTGACGACCTGGATGCGCTGTTTGAACGGGCGAAGGAGCTTTATGGCGGCGTGGACTTCGTTGTACACTCGATCGGTATGGGCCTCAACGTGCGCAAAAACCGCCCGTATGAAGACCTCAACTACGAGTGGTACAAGAAGTCGCTGGACATCTCCGCTATGAGCTTGCACCGGGCCGTGCACTCCGCGGACGGAACGGGAGCCCTGAAAGATGGCGCTTCTATCGTGGCACTGACCTACATCGGTGCCCAGCGCACGTTTTCGAAGTACTCGGAAATGGGGGATGCCAAAGCCCTGCTCGAGAGCATTGTACGCTCCTACGGTTACCGCCTCGGTAAACGTGGCATTCGCATCAACTCGATTTCGCAAAGCCCGACCATCACCACGGCAGGCTCCGGCATTGCAGGGTTCGATGCCATGTTCCAGTTCGCTGAACGCATCGCTCCAATGGGAAATGCCGACGCCGAATCCTGTGCGGACTACACCGTTGCCATGCTCAGCGACCTCACGCGCATGGTGACGATGCAGAATCTGTTCCATGACGGTGGCTTCTCCACCATGGGCATCTCGGACGAGCTCATCGCCGACCTCGCCGAAGTGTACAGCAAGGGCGATTAGTGCCTCCCCTGGGCCAGGCCCCTTCGCAAAACCACCAGATCGGATGATCAAGCTCTTCGTGTCCGACATCGACGGATGTCTGGCCATGCCTTACGAGTCGTTCCGCATGGATCGCATCCGCGAGCTCATGGATCGGATCCAGGAGCCTGGACGCCCCGTGTTCTCGTTGTGCTCGGGCCGTGCGTATGCCTACGTAGAGGCGATGACCCAGCTGCTCGGAATCCGTGTCCCCACGCTGTTCGAATCCGGTGCCGGCATGTTCGATGTCACAACCGGGACATCGAAATTCCACCCCTCTTTCACCCCTGCGATTCGACGTGACGTGAAAGACATCCAAGCCTTTATGGAGCAGGTCATCGACCGCTGCCCTGGCCTGTCCATGGATCATGCCAAGCTGACCCAGGGAGCTGCCGCTGGACGCGAGGAATACGGACTCTACGACGCCCTCGCAGAGATCAAGGAATTCGTGGACCGCGAATTCCCACACTTCAACACGTTCCACACCCACATCTCAATCGACGTGGTGCCCGAGGGGTTGACCAAAGCTGAAGGCATCTCATGGCTCGCGGAAGAAATGGGACTGTCGATGGAGGAAGTTGCATTCATTGGTGATACGAATGGCGATCTTCCTGCACTGAAGATAGTCGGGAGCTCTTTCTGCCCAGCAAATGGGCAGGATGCGCTCAAGGCCCAGGTGGATCACGCGTCTGCTTTGTGCGATATTGACGCCGTGATCGAGGCCTTCGATCAGGTGTAATGCTCTGCTATGACTTGCTGGCGAGAGATAGATACCTACGGAGATAGCAGCTTTCCCACTCTGATGGCTGCTCGTGCGCTGCCCACTTTTTCACCCCAGATAGAACGGTTCATCATAATAGGACGTGCATTTTTTCTCATCGCTATCTGCTTTGGGTTGACTGAAACGACTCTGGCCCAAGACGTCCCCCTGAAGAAATACACTCTGCTCCCCGAGGAGTACGTTGAGTCCGAAGTCCGTCCCACCTCACGTGTCAATCTGAGGACCGAGCTTCCACTCGTCCTGTATTCGGTCGATTATCAGGCCAACGGCACACCCGAAGAAATCGCCCGCTCCTACTTCCGCGATCGCGGCACCGATCTGGGCATGGCCACAGGCGGGGACGACATGGTCCTTCATGCGGTTCGCACCACGCCTGGCGGCACACGTGTTCGATTCAACCAGATCTACAATGGCATTCCGGTGTACCGCTCCGACGTCGCTATCATCCTGGATCGCGAAGGAGCGGTCCGCTATGTGACCAATGGGTACAAGGCCAACTTGAGCGTGGACGTCTCCGCATCAAAAATGGGAAGCGATGAGGCCGTATCGATTGCCCAGGACTTCCTGGAAACCAATCAGGTGCAACGCGCTGAAGGCCAGCTCATGATCTACGCTCCAAACGGTCCGGGTCGTCTGGTGCATCATGTCGACATGGTGACCTACCACGGTGCATGGGACATTCTGGTCGATGCCCTATCGGGCGATGTCTTTCGCTCGGAGCCAACCACGCACCTTCGGGATCCTCTCGCCACACACTCCCCCGATGCTGTATTGCCAGCAACCCAGCCAATCGAGGAAGCACCTGCAAATGCCAGGCGCGTTGACGGATCTGGCTGGGTATTCGATCCGGATCCGATGTCAACGGCAGGCGCCCAGTATGGTGACATCGACGGGTTCTTGGACAATGAAAATACCGATTCACCGGAATTGACAGCTCAGCTCAAGGAACGCACATTGCGCGATCTGTCTTTTGACGGGGCCACCTATTCCCTGACCGGTCCCTGGGCTGACTATCGGGATGTAGAAACGCCGCAGCGTGGCTCGTTCGAGCAGGATAGCAGTACGTTCCACTTTACACGTAGCCAACCTGCATTCGAGGGGGTGAACACGTACTACCACCTTGATCGCTCGATGCGATACATCAATGAGACTCTGGGATTCTCGCTCAAGCCCATCTACTACGACGGCGGCGTTCAATTCGACCCGCATTGGGGGGATAATGTGGTCAATGCGCAATACCTCGGTGGTGCCGGTCGCTTGCGGTTCGGCGAAGGAGGGGTTGATGCCGCAGAGGATGCTGACATCGTCTTGCACGAGCTGGGGCACGGCCTGCATGATTGGGTGACCGATGGCAACCTCAGCGCCACGCAAGGACTCAGTGAAGGAAGTTCGGATTATTGGGCAGCCTCGTACACCCGGAGTCTGGGACTGATGACAGAAACCGATCCAGGCTATCACAGCATGGCACGTTGGGGTCTTCGCCCTGGATTTGGAGGCCGCACGGTCGACTACAGTGGCATTTACCCTTTCGATTTGACCGGTGCTATTCACACGGATGGACAAATCTGGTCATCAGCCGTGATGGCAGTCTGGGATGCACTGGGACAGCAAACCACGGATCTGCTTTTCCTGGAGGCCCTCTCCATGATGGGCTCAGGAAGTAATACCGAAGATGCAGCACGCGCCATCGTGCTGGCTGACACGTTGTTGAACGGAGCCGCCAATGCAAGCGTAGTCCTGGAGAAAATGACCGAACGCGGCTTCGTCTTCCGGGCTGCACTGGCAGCCATTGGTCGCTCAGGCCCTCCTCCGCGCGCTGTGACGTTCTTCGATCTTTCCACATTCGGAGCGGGATCTGCCAATGCCTGGCAGTGGGACTATGAAAGCGACGGTACGGTCGACAACACCTCCTCGTTTGCCAGCCATACGTATACGCTGCCCGGTCTTCACTCTGTCACACTCACCGCCACGGGTGCTGGTCAAACGTATTCCACTACGCTGACGGACTACGTTTCGGTTAATTCGGGTGTTTATGTATGGGAAGGAATCGGGGAAACGAGCGCTCGAAGCGGCCGGTTCATCGCAGACTTGCTCGCACAAGCGGGCGTGGAAACGCATTATGCGCGCACTGCAGCCATCCATCTAGATCTGTCCGGGTATGATGCCGTCTTCCTCTCGTTTGGCCCTTACTCTCCGCAAAGTCCGCCTGTCCCGCTTGAACAGATTCCAGCACGAACCCTGCGGGATTATCTGGAGGCCGGGGGAAGCGTGTATCTCGAAGGCGGTGATGCCCTTGGGTTCCATCAGGCAGGCAATGGCGATTTGCTCTCACTCTTCGGAATTGCCTCGGCCAACGATGGCGGAGGCTCGCAACCGGTCGCAGATCTCCGTGGCCAGGATGGCTCCATTTCGGCCGGAGCACGCTTCAGCCGATCCGATCAGATTGCGGTCACGTCCGTGGATCGGTTTACGCCGAATGGGCGAGGCCAACCTTGGTTCGTGGAAGAAGGCTATGGTACCGTAGGCATGCAGGCTCAGTCACCCGGAGGAGGGCGAGCCGTTGCCTTGTCGTACACACTTTCGGATCTCGTAGATGGCGAAAGCAGCCGTGCCGACATCCTGCAGGATATTGTGGACTACTTTGGCCTCGATGCAGTCATCACGGACACCGAGCAGGTTGAGCTGCCTGAGTCCATTTCCGTCTCGCCTGTTTATCCGAATCCCTTCGATCAGACGGCTACCCTGTCCTTCGACCTGCCACATACATCATCGGTACGCGTGGAATTGTACAACACGTTGGGTCAGCGCGCCGCCGTTCTCATAAATGGAACGACCCTCTCCGCTGGATCACACGAAATCAATCTTGACGGGAGTCGCCTTCCGAGTGGGATGTACTTCGTAAGCGTCCAGGCGGACGGTCAGGTAAAACGGATGCCCGTCGTTATTGTCCGGTAGGACAACGATTGGGAGCCCTGCACAGCACCCGACAGGATCCATCCCCGGGAAGGTCCGTACAGAGCTCGTCACCAGATGAGACCCCTGTGCGCGCGATTCTCGTAGCTCTCGCTTGTTTGATGTGTTCCGGTATTTCTGAGGCGCTTGCTCAAGCGGCTCCAGAAATGATGGTAACGGCTGTTCCTGAACCGAAAGTACCTGCCGAATCAACCGGACTGTACTACACGATCCCGGTTCGCGCCACGCTCTACTTCCCAACGGACACGACCCGGGCCTACATGAATCTGACCCGGCGCGAACCGGTCGAATTCTTGCAGTCTGAAGATCCGGGATGGGAAGGTTGGAAACGCGTGCGCACCCTGGACGGCGCCAATGGCTTGGTCCGAACCGAAGAGGTCACCAATGTCTGGCTGCGCATTTCCAAGGCAAGCCAGACCCTCTTCGTCTATCGAGGAGAACATCTGGTGGATCGCATACCCACCGACCTGGGCTACAACTTTTTCTCGGACAAAGAGCGTCGCGGCAGCAGCGGCGACCCGGATCACTGGCGAACACCGGAGGGAGAGTTCTTCGTCGCCAACAAGAATGCCTACAGCCAGTTCTATAAGGCGTTCGTACTGAATTATCCCAACGCAGAGGATGCGGCGCGCGGCTTAGAAGATGACCTGATCACTGAGGAGCAGTACGAACAAATCGTCCATGCAGAGAATCGATTCCAGATGCCACCCATGGACACAGAGCTCGGCGGCTGGATTGAGATCCACGGCGACGGCACTGGGGAGCGTCAGAACTGGACGCAAGGCTGCGTAGCCATTCAGAATGTCCAGATGGATCGCCTCTGGGACATGATCGAAGTCGGTACGCCGGTGTTGATCACGCGTTGAGGAAGTGGATCGGTTTGACGCTTTGGATGGCTTCCGCGGTTGCTCCGGTAACGGCTGTTCAACCCGGGAAACCCATTAGCACAGCGTCCACATCCAGCTTGATCCGGGCGCCGTAATCGAAACACCCACCCTTGCCATCACGGAACGGAAGGAGTCCATGACAGCGCCTGAAGCTCAGACCATTCTTGTTACCGGAGCTACCGGCTACGTGGGCGGCCGGCTTATTCCGAGGTTGCTGTCCAGCGGATATCGCGTTCGCTGTCTGGTGCGGAATCGTGATCGGGTACCGGACAAATCCTGGCGATCCGATGTGGAGATTGTCGAGGGAAATGTATTTGATCCCCCGTCGCTGAATAGAGCCTTGAAAGGGGTCAATACCGCCTACTATCTCATTCACTCGCTCGGCAATTCTCGTGGCAATCTTGTTGACACTGAGCAGGAGGCGGCCAGCAACTTCGCAGAGGCCGCCAGAATATGCGGAGTTGACCGAATCATCTATCTGGGAGGCATCAAGCCAACCTCTGAAGTCATTTCGACCCATCTTGATAGCCGCATCAAAACCGGAGATGCCCTTCGGTCACGTGGCGTAAGCGTTACCGAGTTCCGTGCCGGCGTCATTGTCGGTTCGGGTAGCCTGTCGTTCGAGCTGGTACGCTACCTGACAGAGCGCGTCCCGGTCCTCATTACCCCGCGCTGGGTACGCACTCGTACGCAGCCAATCGCCATCCGTGATGTCCTCTCCTATCTGCTTCAAGCGCTCGACATCCCGGCAAGTCGCGACAAGATCATCGAAATCGGTGGTGCGGACATTTTAACCTATGCCGAAATGTTTGCGCGTTACGCCACGTTGCGGGGATTGAACCGACCTATCATCAAGGTCCCCGTGCTTACACCCCGGCTTTCTTCGTTATGGGTGGGTCTGGTTACCCCCATCAATACCCACATTGCTCGACAGCTCATTGATGGACTGGACAACGAAGTCGTGGTTCACGACGACATAGCGACGCGTCTCTTCGACATCGAGCCCATCAGCTATGAAACGGCCAGCGAGCGGGCACTGAAGCGGTTCGAGTCGGATACTGTGGACACCTACTGGAGTGGCTCGGTTTCGTCGGGCGTATCTGATGGAAAGGTCTTTTCTTCGATGGCCGAATCAGAGAACCTGATTCAGGAGCGAAATGTGCTGACCTTGCCGTGTTCGCGCGAAAATGCTTTTGGCGTCATTCGAGGTCTCGGTGGCGATACCGGATGGTTGTATGCCGATATCCTGTGGCGCATCCGTGGGCTGATTGATCTGCTCGTCGGCGGAATCGGGATGCGCAAAAGCCGTCGAAGCCGATCGGCGATCCAACCGGGCGACACCATTGATTTCTGGCGGGTCGAGAAGGTAGAATCGCCGAATTACATGCTCCTTCGGGCAGAGATGAAACTGCCTGGATTTGCCTGGCTGGAGTTCAAGATCAGGGAATCTTCGCCAGGAATGACGACCATCACGCAGACGGCGTACTACGAGCCAAGGGGCCTGGTCGGCCTGATGTACTGGTGGGTTTTTGCCATTCCGCACCAGTTCATATTCCCGGGAATGCTCCGAATTATCGGTCGCAGGGCCGTCGCAGCATCCAGAACGGAATCAGACCACCCTGCTATGGTGAGTACCTGAAAATCTGCGTATTGTGTGGCTTCACGTAGCCTGAAGCAGTGTCAATACGCCATGCCGCGATCAAATTACCCTCCTCACGGGTCGCTTTCACGACGCGACGCCATGAAACTGACGGCGCTGGGACTCGCCGGACTCAGCATACCAGGCTGCTCGACGGACGATGCGCAACGCGTCATCCCCTTTTCTGCGCAAGGATTGGAGGCCGACTCCCCACGTTGGAACGATCTGCGATCGCACTTCGGTCTTCTTGACGGCGTGTCCTACTTGAACAATGCCAGTATCGGCCTGCCACCAAGGGTGGTTTCGCAGTCGGTAGCGGATGGATATCGAGCCCAGTCGGAGGATCCGATCCATGCGAAGCACGACCTCCAGGACAGGATCCGCGAGTCCACGCTGCCGTTACTCGCTCGGTTCTTCGGGGTACAGCCCGAGGAATTGACCCTGACCCCCAATGCTTCCGTCGCGCTGCACCTTCAAGCCGTAGGGCTGAACTTGCACGCCGGCGATCACGTGATCACAACGACGCAAGAGCACCCAGCGGGTAGAAAGCCGTGGAAGTATCGGGAGACCAGAAATGGGATCGAAGTGACAGAGGTGTTCATTCCGAGCCCACTTCCGTCTACGGAGGACATCATTCGCCGATTTGACGATGCTAAAGGTCCTCGTACGCGGGCAATATCCTTCTGTCATGTAACTCGCGGTGGCCACCTGTATCCGGTCACCGACTTGTGTGAATGGGCCCGCGCACGTGGACTTACGACCTTGGTCGATGGTGCCCAAGCCGTCGGTCAGTTTGGCATCGATCTTCGGGACATGGGGTGTGACGCCTACTCGGCCAGTCTGCACAAGTGGACGTTGGGGCCCTGCGGAACGGGATTCCTGTTTGTCAGTCGGGACGCAAGTGAGCGCTTCTCTTCCTCTTTCGAACCGGACCCGGCTTCGACTTCCTATGGCGCACCGGGGACAGCAGATATTGCCATCCGAGCGTCGGTAGGGACCGCAATTGAATTCGTGGAGTCCATTGGAATGGGTCAGGTAGAGGCACGGTGCAGATACCTGTCAGATTATCTCAAGTCCGCATTGGAGAACCAGTCCGGAGTACGGTTGCTTTCGGGAGAAAGGGACCGTTCAGCCCCGGGAAGTACCATATTCGAGATCGACGGCGTGGATGCGATCGAAGCCGTGGATCGACTTGCAGCGCTGAACATTCATATTGATGAGCACCAGCGGGATGGCCACAATGCCATTCGGATCTCGACGCACATCTACAACGCTGCGAATGAGATAGATAACGCCGTGCGATCACTCATGGAATTGAGCGTATGACGTCATTCGCAGCCTGCCTAGGATCCCCGAACAACTAATCGGGTAGCAAAAATCCTCGTTCACCTTATTCCGGACCGCCGTGCATCGAATCATTGCTCTGTTTATCGCCGCCGCTCTAGTGATTCCTGTATCCGTACGAGCCCAGGAGGCTGTCCCGGAAGGAGAAGAGCAGGTCGCAGATCGCTCCCCACTTGCCTTCGAGCAAGCCATTGAAGGCCAGGCTTTCATCATTCCGGTCAAAGGAATGATCGATGGCCCGCTCGCGGCTTACATCGATCGCGCCCTGCGGGACGCTTCCGATGCCGGAGCAGGTCTCGTGGTCTTTCACGTTGATACCTTCGGCGGGCTTGTAGACGCTGCCGACGAGATCCGGAAGACGATCCTGAATGCTGAGGTCCCGACTGTGGCGTTGATCGACAAGAACGCGGCTTCGGCCGGCGCGCTCATTTCGTATGCAGCTGACAAGATCGCCATGGTCCCTGGCGCCTCGGTCGGAGCAGCAACGGTGGTCGAAGGCACGTCGGGCGAAGCCGCGCCTGACAAGTACCAGAGCTACATGCGTGGCCTGATGCGGGCAACGGCTGAAGCCAATGGGCGCGATCCAGCCATCGCAGAGGCCATGGTGGACGAGTCCATCTATCTGGAGGGTATCAGTGAAGAAGGCGAAGTATTGACGCTTTCAACGAGTGAGGCGGTCAAGCTTGATGTGGCCGATGCCGAAGTAGGTTCACTCAAATACCTGCTGGCCATCTACGAGGTGGAGGAAGCCGACACTGTCGAACATCAATTGACACGTGCCGAAGGGCTGCTTCGCTTCTTTTCCTCGCCCGTTGTGCAGTCCATCCTGATGCTGATGATGATGGGCGGCCTGTATTTCGAATTGCAGTCGCCCGGCGTCGGATTCCCGGGTATGATCGCTGCCGTGGGTGCTGCTGCCTTTTTTGGTCCCCACTACCTGCTGGGCCTTGTCGAAAGCTGGGAGATCCTCCTGTTTGCCCTGGGCGTGATACTGTTGTTGGTTGAGATCTTTGTCATTCCAGGGTTTGGCTTCGCTGGTATCGGTGGTCTGGCTGCTGTCCTGTTCGCTCTCGGGTTCTCGCTCATCGGCAACATCGGCTTCTCGTTTCCGTCGGGCGAAGCCATCAGTTCGGCTGTACTGACTCTGGCGACCAGCCTGGTGATGATGATTATCGCCATGTTCTCCCTTGGTCGCTTCCTGCCCAGGTCAAACCGCTTTGGCCAGCTGGTCCTGGCACCGGAGTTGACGGCAGAAACAGGCTATACCAGTGCAGACTCCCATACCGAGTGGCTGGGACGAACCGGTACGGCGCTGACTGATCTGCGCCCCTCCGGTACGGCTGAGATCGACGAGGACCGGATCGATGTGGTTACGTCCGGCGAGTATATCGGCAAAGGCACGGCCGTCGAGGTGGTCGAAGTAAAAGGGTCGCGAGTCCGGGTGCGAGAGGTCCGGAGGCTGACCTGATACCCGATGGGTCTTGAAGGGAAGCTGGATTTCCTTTCAGCTGCCCTGAAGGGGCGACCGTGGGGCGTTTGCAACAATGGCGTATCTTTGCGTAGACCCGCGTATAGCCCCTTTCAACTTCAAGGCCGACACGTGCTCATTCCCATTGCCATGATCATCTTGGGCGTTCTGCTCATCGTGGCAGAGGTTTACCTGATCCCGGGATTCAATGTGGTCGGTATTCTGGGGGCGCTTATGATGCTGGCGGCCGTGGCCATGTCCTTCATGCAGGCTGGTGTGATTGGCGGGATCGTCGCCACGCTTTCGGCGAGTACCCTGACGGGCGGGTCGCTGTACTGGATGTGGAAATCCGGAGCTTGGGATCGATTCGTGTTGTCGTCCAACCTGAAAACGGACGAGCGCCTCGTTGCCCGTGAAGGCGAACAGCGGGCTCGTTACCTCGGCAAGGTTGGCGTGGCAGTGACCCCGCTTCGGCCTACCGGCGTTGCAGAAATTGATGGCGAACGTATTGAGGTTGTCACCGAAGGCGACTTCATCTCTGCGGGCAGCCAGGTCAAAGTGGTTGCTATGGATAGGCGGAAATACTTCGTCCGATTGACCACCGGGTCAGAACCTTCTGCCTGAACCGGCGTGGTTGGAGACATGCGAGCCGCTTGCCGGTGTTTCTATCGTCGTCTTTTCTTGTTGCCCATTCCCCCGTGTCCCGATTTCCGTCCATACTGCTAGCTGCCATCTTCACACTTCTGGCGATTGCCAGCACCGGTTGCAGCGGTTCCGATGAGCATATTCCGCTCGAAACGCCGAAGGGATGGGCTGGAAACACAACCTATTGGTGGCAGGTGGCTGCAGACACCACAGGCGCATTCAGAGACCTTGAGTCTCTCGAATCCATGGATATAGCCGGTAGCGATTTACTCTCCATGCGCATCGACGGCGCATCGGTTCAAGAGATGCAGTTCGCTCAGGGCAAGTTCAATCTGTATGTCAAAGAGAGTCTGATTGAACTCCTTCGGAATGAGCCTGAAATCGTTGACTCGCTATTCGAACGCTACGTGGTGCCGCGTATCCAGATGGACGACCTCAGCGGTGACGTACAGCCATTGATCAAAGAGCAGCAACGACGTGGCTATCAGATTCTTTCTCGCCATTTCCGCTATCCCCGAACCCTTACCCGACTGGGTACGGACATCCCCGTCCCCGTACCGGACAGCCTTCGCGACAATGAACTTTCGGGTGCGGTTTTTATACAGATCGCACTCAACAAGGAGGGCGTTCCCATTGCGCTGACGAAACTGCAGGGCGTTCATCCTGTGCTCGACCGGATTGCCATGCGCGCCATGACCGAGATGCGTTGGCAGCCCGCCTTCGTATTACGCGGCGGGACCTCCAAACCCACTCCGTCCTGGACCCGAATGAAAGTCCGCTTCGGACCGCAGCAATAGCCGGTTCTGCACCGTTCAGGACAGCGTGCCGTCCACAGATGTATTACCCCGAGGGGTCAGAGCAGAATGCCTGCGATGGTCGCTGTCATCATGTTGGCGAACGTACCGGCTATCACAGCCCGCACACCCAGCTTGGCAAGGTCGGACTTCCGCTCCGGCGCGAGAGGCCCAATCCCGCCGATCTGAATTGCGATCGAGGACAGATTCGCAAATCCACACAAGGCAAAGGTGGCCATGACCACGGTCTTCGGGTCAAGCGTTCCAGCACTGATCGACCCCGCCAGATTCAGATAGGCTACGAATTCGTTGGCAATGACTTTGGTGCCCACCAAGGACCCGAAGGCCACAATATCCTGCGAGGGCACCCCTATCAACCAAGCCAACGGCGACAGTGACCAGCCGAGTAACTGCTCGATGGTCAATTCCCAACCCACGAGACCACCTCCCCAGCCGATGATGTAATTGAGCATGGCAATCAAAGCAAGGAAGGCGAGCAGCATGGCACCTACATTGAGTGACAGCTTCAAGCCATCACCTGCACCATTCGCCGCCGCATCAATCACGTTCGCCGACGTCTTCTCGACCTCGATCTTGACTTCTCCTTTCGTCTCCGGCTCCTTCGTTTCTGGAATGAGCATCTTGGCCAACAGGAGCGCCGCGGGCGCAGCCATGATACTCGCCCCCAGCAATTGCTCTGCAAACAGCTGCCGACCGACATCGAGTGAAACGCCCATCGCTTGTGCGTACGGATCACCGAGAATCTGGATGTAGGCGGCCATCACACCGCCGGCGATGGTAGCCATTCCTCCGGTCATGACGGCCATCAGTTCCGACATGGTCATTCCCGTCAGATAGGGTCGTACAACGAGTGGCGCTTCGGTTTGCCCCACGAAAATGTTGGCAGTTACAGAGAGGGATTCGGCGCCTGACGTTCCCAGAAAACGACTCATGGCCCAAGCCATACCCTGTACCACCTTCTGCATCACACCCAGGTGATAGAGCACCGCCATGAGCGAGCCAAAGAAAATGATGGTGGGTAGTACCTGGAATGCAAAGAAGCTGCCCAGACTTCCATCCACACCGGGAGGAAGCGCCAATGGGCCGAAAACGAACTCAGCACCGGCCGTAGTAAAATTCAGAACCAGCACGAAAAAGCCCGATATCCAGGCAAAAAAGGCCTTTGGCCACCCCAATGGGGCAAACCAAGCCCCCATGGCCTCCCCCTTGAGCAGGAAGATGGCCAAAACTATTTGGAGAGCCAATGCCGACGCGACCATGCGCCAGCTGATGCGGCTTCGGTTGTTGGAGGCCATCCAGGCCAGTCCTAGAATGACAGTCAGCCCGAGCAGGCCGCGAAGCAGGGAAACCAGATCCATAGAATCAGTGGAATGTTGGGAGCCGGTGAGCAGTACCGATTGAATTCGACACAGGACGGATTCATTCGATATGCAATTCGCGAATATACACGCCGCACACCTTCAAGACTGAGTACCGGGCCCTTATCTTCTGGACCCGCCTGATTGCACCCGGATCTGTCCATCACTTCATCTCTCGCTGGCCCGCTCTCCATGGCCCAATTCACGCTGCTGCCCGACGACGATGCTCCCTCTTCATCACCCGATGCTTCGGAAATCCTGAAGGGACTAAATCAGGTTCAGCAGTCGGCCGTATTGGCAGCCGATGGTCCTGTTTTGATTGTAGCGGGACCGGGATCCGGCAAAACGCGCACGCTGACCCATCGTATCGCTCACCTGCTCGCTTCGGGCAAAGCGCGACCTTGGGAGATCCTGGCTATCACCTTCACCAACAAGGCGGCGAAGGAGATGCGCGAACGCGTTCTCGGCCTGGTGGGTGAAGAAGTAGGTCGAGGCATGGCGATCGGGACGTTCCACTCCATGTTTGCCCGTGTCTTGCGCGTAGATGGTGACCGAATCGGATACACCTCGGATTTCACGATCTACGACTCGGACGACAGCCAGCGCGTAATCCGGGATCTCATGAACCGGTTCGGGATCGACACACAGCAAACACGACCCCGGGCGGTGCAGCATCTGATTTCAGGTGCCAAAAACCGGATGGTCGACCCCGGAGAATATGCCCGATTGGCCGCATCGCCCCAGCAGGAACGGGCAGCAGAGCTATACCAGCCCTATCTGGACGAACTCCGGCGCGCCAATGCCATGGACTTCGACGACCTGTTGCTCAAGCCCTTGCAGCTCTTCGACAACAATCTCGACGTCCTGGAGAAATATCAGAACCGCTGGAAGTACATCCACATCGACGAGTACCAGGACACGAACAAAGCACAGTATCTGTTGGCCCGGACGCTGGCCCGCAAGCTGGGCAACCTGTGTGTCGTAGGGGATGATGCACAGAGCATCTACGCCTTCCGTGGTGCGGACATCACGAACATGCTGTCCTTTCAACGGGATTACCCGAATGCGACGACCATCCGGCTGGAGCAGAATTACCGCTCGACCGAGAACATCGTGAAGTTGGCGGACTCGATCATCCGCAACAACACGAAACAGATCGACAAGAAGCTCTGGACGGACAACACCAAGGGTGATCCTATAATCCTGCTTGAGTCCATCTCAGAGCGCGACGAGGCGCAGAAAGTCGAGCGGCGCATTCGTGACGTGCAGGTGCGCCTCGGACACCTCTACAAGGATTTTGCGGTTCTCTACCGCACCAACGCTCAGAGTCGATCACTCGAAGATGCCTTGCGTCGGGGAAGCATCCCGTACCGTGTGGTCGGAGGTGTTTCATTCTATCAGCGCCGGGAAATCAAGGATGCGCTGGCGTATTTGCGACTGGTCGTCAACCCAAACGATGTAGCCAGTCTACGACGCGTAATCAATACGCCAACACGAGGTATTGGCGCCAAAACACAGGGTGAGCTCTGGGCGTTTTCCACTCGCCACAATCTGGGTGCCTGGGATGTGCTGGAGCGTATTGAAGAAGTAGGATTGCCTGCCCGAGCCACCAACGCAGTGGCGGGATTCCGTGACATGATCGAGAAATACCGGGAGCTGGCCGCCACAGATCAGGCGGAAGATGTCGCCAAGGGTCTGATCAAGGAAACCGGACTGCTCGAGGAATTCCGGAAAGAGAACACGCCCGAAAATCTTGTTCGTTGGGAAAACGTTCAGGAGCTCCTTAACGCCATCGCAGAATTCTCCCGCAGCCATGAGGACAGGGAAGCCTCCGCGCCGGTCGTGGATGATGAATCTGGGACGCGCCCCGACGGATCGTTGAGTGCATTCCTTCAGGAGGTCTCGCTCTTGACTGATGCTGATGAAGCCCAGGATTCGGAAAACCGGGTCACACTCATGACGCTGCACGCCTCGAAAGGACTGGAATTCCCCGTGGTCTTTCTGGCTGGGATGGAGGAAAACCTGTTCCCGCTGCAAATGGCCGCACAGGATCCGACCGAGCTCGAGGAGGAGCGCCGGTTGTTTTACGTCGGTGCCACGCGCGCCAAGCAGCTGCTCTTCCTTTCCCATGCACGCAGTCGCTTCCGGTTCGGCGAGCAGACGCCCATGGTACGCAGTCGCTTCCTGGAAGAGATAGACGCTTCCTTGGTCCGCACAGAAGCCGGACAACCGTTTGACCCGGACAAGGACCGTTTCAAGACGCGAAGTTCGACCAGCGGCGTGTCCTACGATTCGATGGACCCGTACTATTACCGCAAGAATCTGCGAGAGCAGGCGGCCAACAAGCCACAGGGCAAGACCCGGATTGTGACCCGCGCGACGGACGCTGGTGCCTCGGCGCCCAAACCGAAAGCCCCGGCAGGACAGCGCATTGTGTACGACGAGGAAGAAAGTCAGGCGCTTGCCCCAGGCATGCACGTCGAGCACCATATTTTTGGTGCCGGCAAGGTTATGTCCCTGGAAGGCACGGGCCAGCAGATGAAGGCAACGGTCGACTTCCAGGAGGTTGGACCCAAAAAACTGATGGTTCGACTGGCCCGCTTGCGTCGTATCGGGTGAAACACCGATCCGAGCTACCATACTCACCGTCCCAATCCAGTCATATCCGGAGCCATGCGTCTTCTTTCCTTTATTCTCGTCCTGGTGCTGCTGACCGGTTGCGCTTCTGATGACCGCACGTCACTGGTTGTCTATTCCCCGCATGGGAAGGAAATGCTGACCGACGCAGAGCAATCATTTGAAGCTGCCTACCCGGATATCAACGTGCAGTGGATTGATATGGGTGGGCAGGACGCGTACGATCGCATTCGTACCGAGCGGGCCAATCCAACGGCAAGTGTCTGGTGGGGTGGCGATGGACCAACGTTCGCTCGTGCATCCGCTGAGGGCCTGCTTGCGCCCTACGTACCATCATGGGCCGAGGCCGTCCCGACCGAGGCCCGTGGCGCCGACGAAACGTGGTTCGCGACGTACCTGACACCGGAGGTCCTGCTCTTCAATTCGCGCACGGTCCCGGAAGGAGAACGTCCGACGGACTGGGATGACCTTCTCGAGCCGGAATGGGCAGATCGGATCATCATCCGCTATCCGCTGGCAAGCTCGACCATGCGCACCATCTGGGGCGCCCTCATCATGCGACAGCCCTCGGTGGAAGAAGGGTATCGTTGGCTGGCCCGACTGGATCAGAATACCAAAACCTATGCAGCTGACCCTACTCAGCTCTATCTCAAGGTAGCGCGCGAGGAAGGCGACGTATCGCTTTGGAACATGCCGGACACGTATTTCCAGGCGGACAGCATTGGATATCCATTCGCCTTTTCCCTTCCAACATCCGGTACGCCCGTGCTGCATGACGGTATCGCAATTGTGGCCGGCGCTCCGCAGGAAGAAGTAGCCAAACTGTTCTACGAGCATGTGACAACCCAGTCAGCGCTAATTGATCAGGCGAACAAGTACTATCGCATTCCGGCCCGAAACGACCTCGATTCCACCCTGTTGCCGACCTGGATTCTGGAAAGTGATATCCGTGCCATGGACGTCGATTGGGAACGCCTCGCATCGGAGGGACCTACCTGGATGCAGTACTGGGATGAGAATATCAAAGGCCGCGGCGCGGAATACCTCGCCCAACAGAACGAATAAACCCTAAGCGGGCTCGGCCTGGGCCCTCGTGGCCGTTGGCAATGTTGCCTTGACGGCCGCTTGCTTGATGCCCGGGACGACAACTTTCGTATTGGCATCCTCCTCGGAGAAGTTCATGAGGACCTCCAAGACACCGTCCATCGTCGTCTCTTCCATCGATAGATGACGCAGCCGGCTGGCTCCCGCGAACCCCTTGAAATAGCCCCCGTACATCCGGCGCATTTCCAGGACGCCTTTGCGCTCACCCAGCCACTGACACTTTAAGGACAGATGCTCGGCCACCGCTTCCGTGCGTTCACTCCAGGTGGGAGGCGGCGGGACTTCACCGGTTTCGCGGTAGATCCTGGCATTCCGGAATATCCACGGATTGCCGATCGCACCCCGCCCGACCATGACGGCGTCACAACCGGTCTCGTCGAACATCGCCTCGATCTTCTCGGGGGTGGTAGCGTCGCCGTTTCCAATCAGCGGAATCGAAATACCTGACTCTTCCTTGATGCGCCGCAGCCACTCCCAACGCGCTTCGCCCTTGTACATCTGGCTCCGTGTTCGGGCATGCACTGCCAGTGCCTTGATACCCGTCTCTTCCAGCATGCGGGCCACATCCAGGATCTGGATGGTCTGATCGTTCCAGCCCAGGCGCGTCTTGACCGTGACTGGCTTGGACGACTCCTCGATGACCGCAGCTGTTATGGCCTGCATCTTCGGGAGGTTCTTCAGGATACCGGCCCCGCCGTCCTTGCAGACGACCTTCTTGACCGGGCAGCCGAAATTGATGTCGATGATATCAGGCCCAACGTCATCAACGATTTTCGTCGCCTCACGAACCTGATCAACATCGCCACCGAAAATCTGAATAGCGACGGGGCGCTCTTCCTCGTAGATGTCCAGCTTCTGGTGCGATCCGTCGGCGCCGTACATGAGGCCACCCGAGGAAATGAATTCGGTGTACAGCATGTCCGCACCGAACCGTTTGCACATCAGGCGAAACGGCGGATCCGAGACATCTTCCATGGGAGCCAGGAAGATGGGGCGATCTCCAAAGTCGATTCCGGCAATCTGCATACCGGGCGGCCTTGCTGTAAGTGACTGGAATTCGGGGATTTCAAGCGGGATGGCCTGAAACAGGGTGATTTCGAAGCAGTTCCGTCCGTAGGCTACCAGCTGCGTTACGATTTCGCCAAGAAGGCAGACATTCCTGTCATCTGGACGCCGGAGACGATATTCTGTGTACCTCGCCGTCCGGACAGTTCATTTTCCACTTTTCGGACACGGCTCAGTCCCAACCACGTATCGTCATGAATCGACTCATGCTGCCCTTCCTGGCAGGTCTCCTCTTCATCTCCGGCTGCTCGGCGCTTGAATCCGAAGTGCCTTCCATCGAGAATACGGTCATCCTGATTTCAGTCGACGGAATGCGATCGCATTATATCGACTGGTTTGATACCCCAAACATGGATCGACTCATCTCTGCGGGGGCACACGCCAATAAAGGCATGAAACCGGTCTATCCGACCAAGACGTTCCCGAATCACTACTCCATCGTTACAGGGCTCGATCCATCAAACCACGGCATCGTATCCAATAACATGTACGATCCAGAGATGGACCAGCTCTTCTCCATTTCCGACCGCGAAGCCGTGGAATCGGAGGCGTGGTGGGGCGGCGGCGAACCCATTTGGACGGCTGTCCAACGTCAGGGTGGCAAGGCTGCCACATATTTCTGGGTGGGATCAGAAGCTCCGTTTGACGGGATCAGGCCCGAACACTGGTACATCTATGATGGAAGCGTCCCGGGAAACGAGCGTGTGGATCAGGCCTTGACATGGTTGGACTTGCCCGAAGATGACAGACCGCAATTCATCTCCCTGTACTTCTCGGAAGTGGACGATGCAGGTCACCAGAACGGGCCTCGGGCCCAAGAAACGGCGCAGGCCGTGGCCAACGTGGACGGATATCTCGGCAGGCTGCTCGATGGACTGCAGGCCCGAAACCTGTACGACCGAGTGAACATCATCCTGGTCTCCGACCATGGAATGTCTCAGCTCTCACCTGATCGCGTGGTTTCGCTGGACGACTACGTGAACCTTGATGATCTACGGTATATCGACAGCAATCCGCTGATTGGTATATGGCCCGTGGAGGGAAAGACCCAGGGCGTATTTGATGCCCTCGATGGTGCGCACCCCAATCTGCACGTATGGCTGAAGGACACGTTGCCCGAGCGGTTCCGCTACAAAGGACATCGTCGTATACCGCCCATTGTGGGTCATGTGGACGATGGATGGTCGATTTCACGCTCGAGCGGAATGGCCGATGCCTACCCGCAGCGATTCACCGGTGGGACACACGGATATGACAACGAACTGGAATCCATGCGTGCCCTTTTCATTGGACATGGCCCGGCATTCAAGGACGGCGTTACCATCGAGCCCTTCCTGAACATCGAACTCTACAACGTGATGACCAGCATCATGGGTATTGAGCCCTCGCCGAACGATGGCACCGAGGGTGCACTCGACGCGATTCTCGAATAGCGATCCTCGAACAGTACCGCAGACCGTGACCTACCTCTATCAGGAACATCAGTCGTTCTTCGCGCAAGTCGCCCACCCGATCGAAGCATTGTGTGGCGCCGAGCTCGAAGAGCTCGGCGCCACGAACGTGGACCCCGCGTACCGTGGGATCCAGTTCAGTGCGAAGCCAGATGTCCTGCGTCGGATCGTGTACTGCGCACGCATCCCTACGCGGATATTGGCTCCACTCGCCGTCTTCGACTGCCACTCCGATCGCTATCTGTACAAGCGCTCCTGCGAAGAGGTGGATTGGCTCGAATTGATCGGAGTGGAAAAGACGTTTGCCATCTTCGCCACGGTATCCAACAGTCGGATCAGCCACTCCAAGTATGCAGCGCTCAAGCTTAAGGATGCCATTGTGGACACCATTCGGAAGGCGACAGGCAGCCGACCGTCTGTCGAACGTCACGACCCGGACGTCTCCATCAACCTGCACATTGAAAACAATCGGGCCACCATCAGCCTGGATGTTGCAGGACGCTCTTTGCATCGTCGTGGATACCGGATGGACGCGTTAGAGGCCCCATTACAGGAAACGGTGGCCGCTTCCATCATCCGCATGAGCCAGTGGAAGGGTGACATGCCGCTCCTGGATCCGATGTGTGGCTCAGGCACCTTGCTGGCTGAGGCCTATATGATGGCTGCGAATATGCCTGCCCAGATCCTGCACAAGACGTTCGGCTTCGAGCAGCTGCCCGATCATGATGCAGCCGCTTGGAAGCAGCAGCGCATGGAACTGGACAAAGCGATCCGATTCGTGCCCGAGGGCCTGATTCGGGGATCAGACATCTTGCCAGATGCCGTTCGGCTGGCGCGCAAGAATCTCGATCGCCTACCGGGCTCGAAAGCCGTCCAACTCGAACAAAAGGATTTTCGACATCTTCCGGACTTCGAAAACGGTGTCATCGTAACCAATCCGCCATACGGCCTGCGGATCGGGAATCGCGATGCCATCGGCGACTTGTTTTCGTCTTTCGGGGATTATCTGAAGCAGCGCTGTACGCACTCGACGGCTTACATCTACGTGGGCAAGCCGGCACTTCTGAAAAAGGTTGGCTTACGAACCAGCTGGAAAAAAGAGTTGGTAAACGGTGCGCTTGACGGGCGATTAGCCAAGTACGATCTGTACTAGCTGCGGAATAGGTGAGCACGCAAGGGAGTAACAATGGACCGGGAAGCTCCGTAAGTTGATTCAATTCTCCTGCACGCATCCCAGAATCCCATGCCTCGTTCCATCTCTGCATATTTGACGGTCATTGCCCTAGCCTTCCTGATCCTCGTTCCGGCCCATGCCCAGGAAACACCAGTTGTCCCTGATCCCGATCCAGCCGACGTCGAATCAGTCGATGCCATCATTGCTGCCGTCTATGAAGTCATTTCTGGAGAAGCGGGAGAAGAGCGTAATTGGGACCGTTTCCTCTCTCTGTTCCATCCACAGGCCAAGCTCATTCCTTCCGGCTGTAATCCAGACACGGGGCAGTGCGGTCTGAATTTCATCACGCCGGCTGAATACGTTGAACGTGCTGGTCCCGTACTCATGGCTGATGGCTTCTTCGAGACCGAGCGCCACCGCGTTGAAGAGAATTATGGTTCCATCGCACACGTCTTCAGCACGTACGACTCCTTCTACTCCAAATCAGATACGGAGGCCTTCAACGCAGGCATCAACAGCTTTCAGATCTTCAATGACGGCAGACGCTGGTGGATTCTGAACATCCACTGGCAGGATCAGAACTCGGCGGGCCCGATTCCCGAAGCGTATGGTGGGGATTTGCCTGTGCAGAAATACTGAGTTGGACTCAGTCCGCTTCCAAGGCGGATACAATCACACCCAGTGCGTCATTCAGTACCGCCTCTGAAATATTCAGAGGTGGTGCGATGCGCACCAAGCTGTTTGAATGCAGTGTCCAGCCCAGCAGGACGCCGTCTTTCAGGCATCGCTCCACGACTCGAGCCGTGCGATCGGCGTCATCCAGCAGCATGCCCAGCATCGCTCCACGCCCACGTATCTCGACAATGGCAGGATGCTGAAGTCGCTCGCGCACAACGGTCTCGATCCATTTGGCCCGCTCCGGCAAGTGCTCGTTCAGAAGCACGCGCAGCGTGGCCCGCGCGGCTGCACAGGACACGGGGTGCCCCCCAAAGGTCGTGACATGACTCAGGGGTGGATCATTCCGGAACGTGGCCATCAACTTGCGCGAGGCCACGAATGCCCCCAACGGCATCCCTCCCGCCATCGCCTTGGCCAGCGAAATAATGTCCGGTTGGACGCCAAATTGTTCGAAAGCGAAGAGCGACCCGGTCCTGCCGAATCCGGCCTGGATCTCGTCGAAGATCAGAAGCGCACCCACTTCCGTGCACCGCTTGCGCAGGGCATGATGCCACGCGTCGGACGGCACGATGATGCCACCCTCTCCTTGAATCGGCTCGGTGATTACGCAGGCTACCGTCTCGTCGATGGCCGCTAATGCGTCCATGTCATCAAACGGTAGGAAATCCACATCCGGTAACAATGGAAGAAATGGATCTCGGTACACATCCCGGCCAGTCACGGACAGGGATCCGTGGGTATCCCCGTGATACGAATTCCGAAATCCGATCATTCGCGTACGGCCTGTTGCCTTCTTCGCCAGCTTCAGCGCACCTTCATTCGCCTCGGTGCCGGTCATCGTGAAGTACACCGAATCCAGCCCCAGTGGAAGTGCAGCCGTCAACTCAGCCGCGTAGCCAGCCTGGTGCTCCTGCACAAATTCTCCATAGACCATGACGTGGAGGTGACGATCGATCTGCTCTTGAATCGCCTCAATGACGTCTGGATGACGATGTCCAACGGATGATACCGCGATCCCCGAGATCAGGTCGATCACGCGCGAACCGTCCTTGAGATACAGGAAGGGTCCCTGCGCCCGATCTATATGAAGCCCAATCGGGGCATCGCTGGTCCAAGCCAGAGCATTTTGAAAGCCGTTGTTCATGCGCAAGCGTTCATTTTCACCGTTTCGTAACGGCACTCGCCAATGCGTGACCTATATTGGCAGTTCCGGAGCACGGTGTTGCATTCATGCCGTGCGGTACCCCGGAAACGTACGACATGACCCGCACTTTCCTCCATACCGCTGCTTCAAACATGACCGCCCATCACGGTCATGTACATCACGGTGTTCGTCCTCCGGACGATCTGGGATAGTCTGTGCAAACCCCTTTTGCTTAGGCATTCCGGTCGCTCCGGGATGCCTTTTCTTGTTTTTAACCCTTTCCATTTTCAGTCCCATGAGTCAGCGCTTGCGTCTCGCCATTCAGAGTTCCGGTCGCCTTTCCGACGACACGACCGACCTTCTCAAGGCCTGCGGCATCCGGATTTCCCGTCCGGACCGCAAACTCAGGATGGTTTCCGAGCATTTTGACCTCGAAGTTCTCTTCGTTCGCGACGACGACATCCCCGGATACGTTGCAGATGGCGTTGCCGACGTCGGTGTTGTGGGCGAGAACGTCGTTTTGGAAAAGAATCCAGACGTTCAGCGACTGGACCGCCTCGGCTTTGCCGGTTGCCGCCTTTCCATCGCCCTTCCGAAATCCGAGACCTACAACAACCTGCAGGATTTGAACGGCAAACATATTGCCACCTCATACCCAGGTCTGTTGGGACGCTATTTCGAGGAAAAAGGAATTCAAGCATCCATCCACGAGATTTCTGGATCAGTGGAAATCGCACCCGGAATCGGCCTGGCCGATGGAATCTGCGACATCGTGAGCTCTGGCAGCACGCTGATTTCGAACGGACTGAAAGAAGTCGAAGTGATCCTGCGCTCAGAAGCCGTGCTGATCGCCTCGCAAAGTCTGGATCCGGTCAAACAGGACCTGCTCGACCGACTCCGTTTCCGAATCCAGTCGGTACTGAAAGCGAAGAAGCACCGGTATATCCTGATGAACGTCCCCAATGCATCCATCGATCGGGTCAAGGACATCCTACCCGGCATGCGAGCCCCCACGATCATGCCGCTTGCCCAGGAGGGATGGAGTTCGGTTCACAGCGTGATTCCAGATCGCGCCTTCTGGGATGTAATTGATAATCTGAAAGAAGCAGGTGCCGAAGGCATGTTGGTCGTTCCGATCGAAAAAATGGTGCTGTGACCATGCGCATTCTGACTGATACTTCTGCTGTCACTCTCGAGGAGTTGATCGCGCGACCCGGTTTAGAGGCACAGGATATCACATCTGATGTCCGTTCGATCCTCGACGAGGTCAAGGAAAATGGCGATGTAGCGCTCCGGGACTTCACAACGCGTTTTGATGGCGTTGAATTGAGTGATTTAGCCCAGTCCACGTCCAGTACCGGGGTTCCCGATGATCTACAGGAGGCCATCCTGGTAGCCAGCCGCAACATCACGGCCTTTCATCGTGCGCAGCAAGAGCCGGTACGCGAAGTCGAGACCAGCCGTGGCGTCACGTGCTGGCGCAAATCGATCCCTATCAGACGGGTCGGTCTGTATATACCCGGTGGTACAGCACCGTTGTTCTCTTCGGTATTGATGCTTGCCATCCCTGCAGCCGTTGCCGGATGCCAGGAGATTGTGTTGTGCACACCTCCCGGCAAAGATGGCAACGTGGATCCAGCCATTCTCGCTGCCGCTTGTGAGGCCGGCATCGAATCGATCTACCGCGTGGGTGGCGCTCAGGCCATCGCTGCCATGGCATACGGAACAGAGTCTGTACCGCGCGTCGACAAGATTTTTGGACCCGGCAATCAATGGGTCGATACAGCCAAGCGCTTGGTCGCTGCTGATGGCGTGGCCATCGATCTTCCGGCAGGCCCGACCGAAGTGGGAATCCTGATCGATTCCACGGCAAATGCGGACTTCGTGGCAGCCGACATCCTGTCCCAAGCCGAGCATGGCACCGACAGCGACGTGTTTGTTGTGGCCACCGAGTCGGTCGACACGGATGCCATCCTTGCTGCCGTGGAGTCGCAACTCGGTTCCCTGCCTCGAGCCGACGTGGCCCGCAAAGCGCTGGCCCACAGCCGCTTGGTGGTGGCCTCAGGCCGCGAGGAAGCCGTATCCATCATGGACGCGTACGCTCCGGAGCACCTGATCATTCAGACGCACCACGCGGCTGCGCTCGCCGAAGAGATCACGCAGGCAGGATCCGTGTTTATCGGCCCATGGACACCCGAATCATTGGGGGACTATGCGTCCGGTACCAACCACACGCTACCGACGAATGGCGCTGCTCGGGCTTGGTCCGGAGTATCCCTGGACTCCTTTGTGCGTAAGATCACCTTTCAGGAGGCCTCGCCGGCCGGGCTGGATGAGCTGGGCAAACACGTCGAAGTCATGGCGCGCGCCGAACAACTGGAAGGTCACGCACAGGCCATCGCTGTGCGTCGTGAAATCCTTGACACAGCGACCACACGCACCGGCTTTGTTCGGCGCGTCACCAATGAGACCGATATCGTTGTGCAGGTGGACTTGGATGGCTCAGGACGCTCAGACGTCCGGACGGGGCTCGACTTCCTGGATCACATGGTGGATCAAATTGCAAAACACTCGCGCATCGATCTGACCCTTCGTTGTGACGGAGATCTGGAGGTGGACGAGCATCACACGATCGAAGACTCGGCACTGGCTCTGGGAACGGCGCTGGACAAAGCACTGGGTGAGCGTCGCGGGATCCACCGCTATGGGTTTACCGCCCCGATGGACGAAGCATTGGCACAGGTGGCCATCGACTTTTCCGGTCGGAGCTGGCTGGTTTGGGATTTCGCGTTTACGCGCGAGTACGTGGGTGATGTCCCAACGGAAATGTTCGCCCACTTCTTCAAATCCCTCTCAGATAACGCCCGCATGAATCTGAACATTCAGGCATCGGGCGAAAATGAGCACCACATCATCGAGTCTGTTTTCAAAGGTTTTGCCCGCGCATTGGGAATGGCCATCCGTCCAACGGGCGATGATGCCCTACCCAGCACCAAAGGCAGTCTCTGATTCACGTCTCTCCGTACCTTCCGACTTAGATCTTTTCATGAGCCAGGTCGCCATCATCAAGTACAACGCGGGCAATGTCCGCTCCGTGCAGTTTGCGCTTGCTCGCCTCGGCATCGAGCCACTCCTGACCGACGATCCGGCGGCGCTTCGCGCCGCCTCCCACGTCATCTTCCCCGGCGTCGGCGAAGCGTCATCCGCCATGGCCTATCTGCGCGAACGTAATCTGGTGGAAACAATTACCGGTCTCACACAGCCTGTCCTGGGCATCTGTCTCGGATTGCAATTGATGTGCAAGCATTCCGAAGAAGAAAACACGGACTGTTTCGGCATTTTCAAAGAGCGCTGCCTGCGTTTTCGCGGTGACGAGAAAATTCCCCAGATCGGCTGGAATACGGTCCGTCATGACGGAACGGGACTGTTCAGGGACATCCCGAATGAGGCCCATTTCTATTTCGTGCATTCGTTTTATGCGGAGACGGGGCCCGACCAGATTGCTTCCACGGAATACATCGTGCCCTTCGCTTCGGCCATGGTCAAGGACAACTTCCATGCGGTCCAATTCCACCCGGAGAAAAGCGCGGACGTAGGCTCACAGCTTATGAAGAACTTCTTGGCGATGTAGGGGACTTTTAGTCCCGATAATCCGTGGCCGATACCGTCACCATGGCGGTTCTGATTATCCTCATGTTGGTTGTCCCGACCCTGTTGACCCTGATCATCAAGGCGCGGATCGATTTTCCTCCGGACTCCAAGCTGCACTTTGAAAATGACATCGAACGCACGCTCAATGAGGCCGTAGCCGATGAAAAGTTCGAATCGACTCTCCACGGTACCATCGCCAGAAAAAAATCCTCAGCCAGGATGGAAAAAATTCGCTCTCCTGAGGAATTCGACTATCAGATCAGTCCCCGTCGTGATCGGGTGAATTGGAAGCCTTCCATCCCCGGCATCGTACACCAGGAAGATCAGGATTGGTCGATGTAAGCGAATCCCCTAATTCGCTGAATCGTACAGGCAATTCGATCCAACACCTGCCTGTATCCATGCGCACTGCCCTAATCGTCCTTGCCTGTTTTCTGAGCCAGAGTGTTCAGGCGCAGTCTTTCTCTGCCCTGCTTGACGCAGTTGGCAGTTCCGACGCAAGCCAGCATGCGGATTTGGTCTCAGATTTCTTGGGGTCCACTTCGGTACCTCATTTCGAAAACGACACGACAGTTGTCTTTCTTTGGACCGGCTCGGCCACGTCTGTCATCGTGACTGGGGATTTTACCGGGTGGTCTGGCTCAGGACACGCGCTTCAGCGACTGGCCGCTACCAACCTGTGGTACCACAGTAGGCATTTCGAGGCCGACGCCCGGATGGACTACAAGCTGATCATAGGAGGTTCTAGTTGGATTCTAGATCCCAGAAACCCTCGCACGGTTCCCGGCGGCTTTGGGGCGAATTCCGAACTGGCGATGCCTCAATACGTGGACGCATGGGAGATTGAAGACGACCCTTCTGTGGCAGGTGGCTCCATGACAACAATGACTTTTGCGAGCTCCATCATGGGCACTAGTCGGCGCATTCGGGTCTACACCCCGGCCGGATATGACGCCAATCGAAACGAGCCCTACCCGGTGATTCTGTATCACGATGGATCTGACTACGTCAACTTTGCCAACATCCAGAATACACTGGACAACCTGATCGCGGCACAGCGCATCGTGCCGGTCGTCGCTGTCTTCGCAAACCCCCTGAATCGGGAAGCCGAATATGCGGTCGGCAATACGGCGAATTTCACCCGAATGATCGTGGAGGAGTTGATGCCTTGGGTCGAATCCAATTATCACGTTTCGACTGAGGCGAGCCAGCGCGCCGTGACCGGCCCGTCGTACGCCGGTCTGGCATCTGCCCGCCATTGCTTCGAACATCCGGAAGAATTCGGGTTGTGCGCACCTTACTCCCCCAGTTTCTGGGTCTCTAATGGAGCGCTGCTGAATACCATGTCAGCGGGCGACCTCTCCAACATAAAATGGTACGTCGAATGGGGCACGTACGAGGGTAGCATTACCACGACAGGAGCGATATTTGAGAACATCCTCATTGAGCAGGGGGCTTCCTACCGTGTGCGGGTCTGGAACGAGGGCCATTCCTGGGGCATGTGGCGCGCCCACCAGGATGACATGCTGGAGTTCTTCTTTCCCGGTGTGAACGCGACGTCCCGCTCTTCGCTTGAGCAGCCTGCCGAGTCTCTCCAACTCGATGTCTATCCCAATCCCAGTTCGGCAGGAACGACCATTGCGTTCGATACCACAGCAGCCGGCCCAGTTGAGGTAGCCGTGTACGACCTGCTGGGGCGCCGGGTCGAAACACTGATTGCCCGCACGTTCCCTCCCGGCGCGCACCGCACGACGTGGGATGCGGCGATCCATGCTTCCGGGACGTATCTCGTGCATGTCATGGCCGGGTCCATATCGACCAGCCGCGTAGTGGCAGTGATACCGTGATTACTCTTTAAGACGTCTTCTTTTGAAAGGCTGCTCCGGAAGACGTAGATTTGCGGCCCATCCGCATGGTGAGATGATCGTCTTGCAGCGGATTCAGGAGGGGTGGCGGAGCCTGGTTGAACGCACCGGTCTTGAAAACCGGCATACCTTTACGGGTATCGTGGGTTCGAATCCCACCCCCTCCGCAAGCGAACCCCGCTCACGAACGAAGTGAGTGGGGTTTTCTTTTGGACGCAGGAGAAAGCGAGCTTTCGAATGCGGACAAAAAAACCATGCCCGGCGCAGCCGGGGGCGGGGTTCGGTTGACGCTCCCCACCTCAGAGATGCACTCGAACGCAGTGAGAGTAATCCCACTTTGTTTGCACATCCCCCGTACTTTCCAGCATCGCCTACCTTCCATTCCGGGTACCGCTGATCGTGACGAGACTACGCAAC